>Ga0210390_10000005_pt1 | contig 560353 bp, 533 predicted proteins | sample IncBWH11OmetaG_FD_161050 | JGI IMG/M metagenome (GOLD analysis project Ga0210390, IMG submission 161050) | Forest soil microbial communities from Barre Woods Harvard Forest LTER site, Petersham, Massachusetts, United States - Inc-BW-H-11-O ... | reverse complement strand
GACGGCTCGGCTGGAGCGCCGAGAAGGACACCGGAGAAGTGATCGAGCTGGGCATAGCCGAACACGGGGTAGCACTACACGCCGCCGTCGAGACAATGATCCCGCTACTCGCAGAGTGGCTCGACGAACTCGACCCCGCCGACGCGAGCCGACCCGACCGCGCCGACGAGCTACGCCTACTACGCCAACTCGCCGTGCCGGCACGACGAGCGATCACGAGCGAGTAGACGGCCCCGCGAGTCTCCGACAGTGCGGCCGGGCGCGGAGCACGGGCTGAGCCCGATCGACCGGGCGGATCTCGATGCGGTGCCGAACGAGGTCGCGCCCGCCTCAGCGCAAGGCAACATCAGCGACGATCCTGGCTTGCACAACGGGACGAGTCACGCCCCCGCCATCTCAAGCAGACCCGGCGCTCGTGCCGGAGCGCCGTCAGACTCAGCCGAGTCCCTCCAGCGCATACGGATTTAGGAACTGCCGTCGCCAGAAGTAGGCGCGGTCGACCTCGCTCATGCGGGCAAGCTCGCACACGTCCTCCCACTCCGTTCGAATCACGTCGATCTGACGGTCCGCGATGTCCCTCGCCTCGCTCTCCTCGAGGCCATAAACGGCGGCGGCGCGGACTACGCCCGCCACCTGGCTCATGCGGTAGCCGTCGGGGCCGATGATCATCGCCTGCATCGCCTCACCCCCGGAGCGACGCTGCGGGCAGACGTCATATGCGGGAGTCAGCGTCAGCATGTGCCCGTCCCAGAACGCGGCATGGTTGCGAGCGTGGTCGTCGGTGTTGCCGGCCAAGATGTTGAACGTGATTCGAGCGAACAGCTCGCGCAGCGTGTCGCGCGGCTCGGTGAAGCGCGCCCTCACGATGTGGGCGAGGTCGGCGTAGCTCGCGTAACGAGAGAGCATCGGGTCGAGCCCGAGGATCGTCAGCGCCGAGACGAGCGCGCGGCGCTGTGAGGTGCCGGGTGGACGGTCAAAGCGCTCGACCAGCAGCACGTCGCGGCCCATCACCTCCTGGATTCGCACCGGGGCGACGTACAGACCGGCGCGGCGTGCCAGCTCCATCGCAGCGAACTCGCCCTTCACCACGGGGTAGGGGTCGGTCGTGGAGGAGAACTTCGCGATCAGCGAGCGCTCGCCGTCGGACAGCAGCGTCTTGGGGCGCGCGCCCCCGACGGAGCTGCCGTGCATCAGCGCCTGCTCGAGGGACGGGGTCAGCGCGACGCCCCGCTCGACGAGCTCCGCGGCCTGCATCATCTCCGCAAGCGTCGCGTGGCCCTCGTAGCGAGGGATGTACTCGCTCGCCGAAGCCTGGAAGTCAAGCGCGCCGATCCGGTCAGAGCCTGTGCCCAGCAGGTAGGTGAGCGGGCTCAGCTCCGCCGGGTCGAGCTCGCTCGACCCGGCGCCGAGCAGCCGGTTCATGATCACACGCTTGCCCCACGCGTCCGGCCCGGCGTCGGCGATCGCGCCCGCGATCGACAGGCCCGGCAGCGGCGGGATGCGGCCACGGATCAGCGGCAGCTCGGGGTCGTAGATCGGGATCGCGTCGGGACGGCGCAGATAGCTCTGGCCGTAGTTGAAGTCGACCAGCTCGCCCGTCGCCTCCACGCGTCCGGCGATCACAGGGTTGGACGCGCCCGGCAGCCAGAGCCAGACGTAGGCCTCGGCGGGCTCCTCAGAAGTCATCGTCGACGTCGCGTGCAGGCTTGCGGATGCGCTGGGGCAGGACCGCCAGGCGTTCACGGGTGCGGTCGGCGTCGATGCTCAGGCGGTCGCGGTCCTCGTGGAACAGCGGCACGCCGAGGAGCGCCGCGGTCTCGAAGGCGATGCCCAGGCCAACGGTCGGCTCGCCCTGTTCGATGTTGTGCAGCGTCGGGCGTGTGATGCCGGCGCGTTCCGCGAGCTCGCGGGTCGACCAGCGGCGTTCCCGGCGGGCCTGGCGGATCTGGGCGCCGAGCAGCCTCGTGGCCCGCAAGGTGTAGGGCGAGTAGGTACGCGGCGGGGACACGACTTGTAAAGTATAGCTTACTTTAGGGGCTTAGGGAAAAGTATAGCTTACAAACCATGGTTCGAGCGTGAGGCAGTCGAGCGCAGGCGGCGACAGCCCGCAAGGCAGATTGACGCTCAGCGACCGCCCGCCCGTGCTCTCGCTTTCCGTCACGCGCACGCCACTCACGCCCTGCAGGGCGATGTCGAACGGGACCTCCCAGCCGCTCTGGGCGGTGACGCGTTCGAAGTCCACGCCGCTGGCTTCGTTGAGCACGAACGGCGGGCGGGCTTCGCCGGCCGCCGGCAGGAGGGAGCTGTCGCGGAAGTAGATCCCCGCGACCTCGTGGAGATAGAACGCGTATGCCGGACGCGGGCCGATCGTGTCGGGGTTGTACAGGTAGGGATCGTCGCTGGGTACGGCCAGTGACGTGGCGGCGTGCCCGCCTGGGAACGCGAGCCGCACGTGTTCGAACGTGACGTTCGTGATCGCGTGGCCGGCTTCACCCCACAGCGTCGGGCTGTACATGCCCAGGCTGGTGCCGGTGACGTTCTCGTAGTGGATGTCGCTGATGCCGCCGATGCCGGGGTCGCCTCCGCAGCTTCGTCGTATCCCGATCTTCTCCATGATCGGGCCCGCCACCCCCGACATAGCGATGTCCGAGTAGTCCACGTCGGAGATGTGCCCGCCGTCCATCGACACCATCCCCAGCCCGGACTTGCCCGCGCCGGTGATCACGATGTGCGAGAAGCGATATCCGGTGAAGTCACCGCACGTCTCCGAGCCGAACATCAGCGCGTTGCAGCACACCGACGACAGGTGCGCGTGCGTGACCGTCACGTCGCCGCTCGGCAGCGTCGCCCCCAGCGCCCATTCGCTCTTGAACGCCAGCGCGTCGTCGTACGCGTGGTCGACGAGGTTGGTGATGCGCACGTCCTGCGAGTTGTCGACGTCCCAGCCGTCGCGGTCGTCCGCGGTGAGGATCCTCAGGCCGTTCGAGCGCACGTCCTTGCAGTCGTTGATCAGGATCGCGAAGTGCCCGCCGCGCTCAAGCGTGAGGCCCGAGATCGTCAGCCCGTCGCACACCGCCAGCGAGATCAGCTTGTCCGCGCGGCCGCCGATCGGCTGACCGGTCAGCAGGTGGCCGGCGCCGTCGATCGTCCCCGCGCCGACGAAGCCGATGTCATGCACGTCCTCGCCCCAGATCACCGCGTCGTGGAAGTGGCTGTGCCCTGTGTCCTCGTAGCGCGCGTACGGGTTCTGCTCCGGCGGGTCGTATCCGTACTCCCCACCCAGCAGCGTCGCGCCCGCGTCCACGCGCAGCGTGACGTTGCTCAGCATGTGGATCGAGCGTCCCGCCAGATAGGTGCCGGGCGGAAGCTCGACAACCCCGCCACCCGCCCGATTTGCGGCCGCGATCGCTCGATTGACGGCCGGCGCGTCGTCGTGCACGCCGTTGCCCAGCGCGCCGTAGCCGCGCACGTCGAACACCCTGCCCACGCTCGATGCGCTCGCCGCACGCGCCGGCGTCTCTGCTGCGGCGAACGCCGCCCAGACCGACGCGACGAGGGCGAAACCGAGCGCCAAGGCCATCCCCCTCGAGTCGGCCGCCGCACGACGCGGGCTCACAAGACGATGGTATAGATCATTCTGTGGCACGCAAAACCCGCTGGGCCCTGGCCCACAAGCTCAACGCAGCGGCGGTGAGAGCCCTGTGAGCGCCGGCGACAAAGTGCACGACAACGGCATCGAGGTCGACGGGCTGATCCGCGACTTCAAGGGCGGCGTGCGCGCCGTCGACGGCATCGACCTGCGCGTGGCGCCGGGCGAGATCTACGGCTTCCTCGGCCCCAACGGCGCGGGCAAGTCGACGACCGTGCTGGTGCTCACCACGCTGCTGCCCCCCACCGCCGGCAGCGCGCGCGTGGCGGGCCTGGACGTGGTCCACCAGGGCGCTGAGGTACGTCGCGCGATCGGCGCGTCGCTGCAGGAATCGGCGCTCGACCCGTTCCTGACCGGCCGCGAGCACATGCGCCTGCAGAGTGCGCTGCACGGGCTGGGCAAGGCCGACAGCGAGCGCCGCGGGCGCGAGCTGCTGGAGCGGGTGGGCCTCACCGACGCCGCCGATCGCAAGGTCGGCGGCTACTCGGGCGGGATGAAGCGCCGGCTGGATCTCGGCCTGGCGCTCGTGCACGGGCCGCGGCTGCTGTTCCTCGACGAGCCTACGACCGGCCTCGATCCCCAGAGCCGCGCGGCGCTGTGGGACGAGGTGCGCCGCCTGGCGAACGACGGCGTGACGGTGTTCCTGACCACGCAGTACCTGGAGGAGGCGGACGTGCTGGCCGACCGCGTGGGGATCATCGACCGCGGCAGGATCGTCGCCGAGGGCACGCCCGCCGAGCTGAAGGCGTCGATCGGGAGGCCGAGCGTCGAGGTGATCCCTGAGGACCCCGGCGAGCGCGAGCGTCTGACGGCGGTTCTGCATCGCTTCGGCGAGCAGGCGGCCGCGTCGAGCAACGGCGTCGCCGTACGCCTGCCGCAGGGTGTCAGCGACGTGGCGGAGATCGTGCGCACGCTCGACGCCGAGGGTTTGCGGATCGCCGACCTGCGCCTGCACACGCCGTCGCTCGACGACGTGTTCCTGGCAAAGACCGGTCACTCGCTGGAGGGAGCGGGCGACGGCGAGAGTGCGGAGGACGAGCGGCAGGATTCGGTGCCCGCGAGCGCATGAGCGAGCACGCCACGCAGATTCGCGTGCTCGCGCGGCGCTCGATGCTGAAGACGCTGCGCCAGCCGTTTCAGCTGTTCCCGATCGTGTTCTTCCCGCTGATCCTGCTGGCGGTCAACGCCAGCGGGCTGAAGGCGGTGACGAGCCTGCCGGGCTTCCCCACGCACTCCTACATCTCGTTCGCCATCGCCGTGGCGTTCATCCAAGGCGGCATGTTCTCGCTGATCAACACCGGCACGAACCTGGCGGAGGACATCGAGAGCGGCTTCTTCAACCGCCTGGCGCTGACGCCGCTGCGACGGGTGTCACTGATCGCCGGCCTGCTCGTGGGTGTGGCGGCGCTCGGCGCGTTGCAGTCGGCGGTGTACATGCTGATGGGCGTTGTCGCCGGCGCGCACCTGGACGCGGGCGTGGGCGGCGTGCTGGTGATCGTGGCGCTCGGCTCGCTGACGGCTGTGGGCTTCGGCGCGCTCGGCTGCGCGGCCGCCCTGCGCACCGGCTCGGGCGAGGCGGTGCAGGGCCTGTTCCCACTGTTCTTCGTGTTCATCTTCCTGTCCTCGAGCAACCTGCCGCGCAACCTGCTGAAGACCGGCTGGTTTCACACGGTCGCAAACGTCAACCCCATCTCCTACCTGATCGAGGGCTTCAGGAGCCTCTACATATATGGATGGGACGGGACAGCGCTGTGGCGCGGCTTCGCGGTGGCGATCGGCCTGACGCTGGTGGCCCTCCTGGCCGTGACGGGCGCGCTGCGGACGAGGCTCCAGCGAACATGAGCAGCCACGGCGGCATCTGGCGCGTGGCGCGCACGATCGCGTGGCGCAGCCTGCACACGTACGTGCGCAGGCCTGACCTGTTCGTGCCGTCGCTCGTGTTCCCGCTGGTCTTCCTGGCGAGCTTCGCCGGCGGGCTGTCGGCCGTGGGCACGTTGCGCGGCTTCAGCTTCCCCGCGGGCTACACGGCCTTCCAGTTCGTGTTCGTGCTGTGCCAGTCGGCGATGTTCGGCGGGCTGTTCACTGGCTTCACGCTGGCGTTCGACTTCGAGAGCGGCTTCGCGCGGCGCCTGATGCTGGCGGCCGAGGACCGGCGTGGCATCGCGCTCGGCTACGCGCTGGTGGCGCTCACGCGCGCGGCGATCACGCTGAGCGTCGTGACGGCGGTGGCGCTGGCGGCGGGCATGCGGATCACGGGCGACGGCGTGGACATCTTTGGGCTGTACGGCCTGGCGTTCCTGCTGACGCTCGTCGGCTACGGCTGGGCGGCGGGCGTGGCGTTCCGCTTCCGCTCGATCCAGGCGGGCCCGCTGATGCAGACGCCCGTCTTCCTGCTGCTGTTCCTGGCGCCCGTGTACGTGCCGCTGAGCCTGCTCAAAGGCTGGATCCACACGGTCGCGAGCATCAATCCGGCGACGGCGTTCCTGGACGCCGGCCGCGGCCTGATCTCCGGTGTGCACAACCACACGGCGCTGGCGTTCATCTGCGCGCTGGCGCTGATCTTCGTGTTCGCGATGTGGATGCTCGGGGGCCTGCGCAGCGCGGAAAACTCGACCTGAGCGCCGCCACAGCCTGGCTGGATCAGTGGTGTGCAGGTGGCGCACACGGGTGACAGCATTATCTGTGGGTGTCTACATCTCGCCGGAACCCGCCACAGATAGCCAACTGCCTGCGACGTTTGTCTGTGGAACTGTCGTCTGCGTAGCGCGAGAGTTGGAACGATGGAAATTGTCCGTAAGCAATTTGCGGCCAACCTGCGCCAGCATCGCGACCGAGCGGGTCTCTCGCAGGAGGCGCTCGCAGATATCTGCGATCTGCATCGCACGGAGATCAGCCTGCTGGAGCGCTGCAAGCGATCGCCGCGCCTGGAGACGATCGTGATCCTCGCGCGCGGTCTCGAGCTCAGCTCACCGGCCGACCTGCTGGACGGGATCAGCTGAGAGAGGGAGTACCGCGGGCGAAGCGCCGGCCGGCTCGGCCAAGCGCTCCCCGCGGCTTTTGCCCGGGCGCTTGGAGAGCCAACACGATCGCGGCCGCCAGGGGCTAGGATGCGAGCGGTCGTGCCGACGTAGCTCAGTTGGTAGAGCACCTCCATGGTAAGGAGGGGGTCCGGGGTTCGAGTCCCCGCGTCGGCTTGCCCAAAAACCGCATAGGCAAGCGGTTTTTTCGAGTGCCTAAAGATTTGGGGCAGTTTTTCTGGCTTTCTGGGGCAAGTCAGAAACAATGCAGCAAGGCTTGGATCTACTCACCTGAGGATGGCCCTTGACGCCTTTGTGTTCTCCCCGGGGCGGATCGGCCCGTGCGAAGCGGCAGCTAGCCCTTTCGCGCTTCCCTTCCTGAGACGGCGTGGTATCGTGGGCGGTACCGAAGTACCGAGATAGCCTATGTCGCGAGCGCAATCCCCGATCAAGGTCCATGAGACCACCAAGGAGAAGGTCCGTTACGCCGCGTTGATGTCGGGCCTCAAGCAGGCGGAGCTGGTCGAGCGCGCGGTCGACGAGTACGTTGATCGCCACCACGACCAGTTCGCGCAGCGCATGGAGCGTGCGCAAGAGGCGCTGCTCGGCGGCAAGACCGCGACCCTTGCGTACTCACTGGGGGTCGAAGAGGCCGACGTCCAGCGTCTCGGCGGTGTGTCCTCCGATCAGCTCGGTGACTCGCGCAAGCCGAGGCGCGCGACCTCGAACCAGGCGAGCTCGCCCGACGGCCAGTCCGCGCGAGGCTCCCACAGATCAGCTTCCGCCGCAGCCAAGACCAAGCCGAACAGCACGTCGCGTAGACGCTCCTCGACGAAACGCCCGTCGGTCGCCTGAGTCGCGATCGCGACCCATACCTCCTCGCCAGACGTGACGACGTGAAGCCGCGCGTCGACCAGACCGGCAAATGAGACTGCTATGTCGTGGCCTCGACGGTCGAAGGCTTCGGGGAGCGCTGCGTCGATCGAGTCTCTGGCCGCGTCGATGATGCGCGCGTTGCGCTCGAGCGCATCGCGGAGCCGGTCGTCCGCGTCGGGCAACAGCCGCTGGGCTCGATGCAGAGCGGCGAACTGTTCGTAGGCGTCCTCGCCCGAGCCCTCCTCGCGCTGCGCGCCGGCGCACAACCAGAAACGCACTGCGTCGTCCTCCAGCCACGTCGCGCCACGCCACCGGCCGTGGCGCACGCGATACACGAGCGGATGCTCGATCGAGAGGATGCGCTTCTGCCCACGTGGCGCCGTCGGGGCGAGACGCCGCGCCTCACCGACGAGCACGTGGTCGAGCCCAGCGAGATCGACCTCAACGGGCGGAAGCTCGAGTTTCAAATCGTCTCGCAGGCAACGAAGCGTCACCCGCGTTCGTCGCGCTGGCTCAGGCGTCATCTCGCACGGACGCTACCTCGCGATTGGGACCCTTCCGAACTTTCGCCGGATGCACGGCGAGGTCTCACCAATGGCCCCCGGCAGCAAGTGCGTGTCGAACTCGGCGTTCCTGCGGCGGGCTATTCGCCAGAGGGACCGTCGGTCGGTGCGGCTAGGGGGTGCGTCGAGCGCTGGATGGAGGTGCTCTACCAGCTGAGCTACGTCGGCGCGAAGCCCGAATCCTAGCGTGATCGCCGCCGATCGCGATATGATCGGCGCTCCAAATGACCAGAAGTGCCTGGCCGTTTCTGGGGCGTTTTTTGGGGCCTTATAGGGGCAAACGTGTTGCCCAAGTCCGTCCCCCACAGGCTCCACAGGACCTAAAAGCCCAGCAACGACGGGACTCGACCGACAAGGAGACCCCCTATGCCATCCATGGTAAGGAGGGGGTCCGGGGTTCGAGTCCCCGCGTCGGCTTCGCTCTCAGCTGGCGATCGCCGGGCGGGGTCCTGGAAGCGGTGCCGCGACGCCCGTGCTTGTGGAGACGATGCTGTCCTGCGACGGCGCCCCGTTCAGCGCCGTCGACGGGCACCGACGCTCGTTTAGTGCTCGCCACCCCGCTGAAGCCCCCGGTTCGCGATGCCGATCCATGGAATACATGCGCTCAGCCAACGCACAGCACGCCGCCGGTCACAGCGCCGGGAGCCGCGAGGGCCTGTACCTGCTGCTGAAGGTGCTCGAGGAGCACAGCCCTGGCGCGCTCGAGGATCTCAACAGGGTCGCCCATTTCGCCACCGCCACCGCACAGAGCCTGGGGCTGTCAGAGGACGAGGCGCAGCGCATCGAGCTTGCGGGGCGCCTGCACGACGTCGGCAAGCTCGCGATACCGGACGCCATCCTCAACAAGCCGGGCCCGCTCGACGCCGAGGAGTGGGCGGTGATGCACACCCACGCGGAAATCGGGCAGCGCATCCTCCTCGCCGCGCCGTCGCTGTCGCACGCCGCCAAGCTCGTGCGCTCCCACCACGAGCGCTACGACGGCTTCGGCTACCCCGACAAGCTCGCCCGCGAGGACATACCCCTCGGCGCGCGCATCATCGCCGTGTGCGCCGCGTTCGTCGCGATGATGAGGCACCGCCCGTTCAGCGACGCGATCACCGTCACAGAAGCGCTCACCGAGCTGCAGCGCTGCTCCGGATCGCAGTTCGATCCACACATCGTGGACGCGTTCTGCGAGCTGCTGCGACTGGCCCGCGCGGCTTGACGGGCTAGCGCTTGCGCGGGCGCACGCGCTTGTCGCGGTCGCGGTCGACGCGACGCAGGGTCTCGCTCCCGCACAGGCCGACGCCACTGCGCGCCGACCCAATCGACGGAGCGTCTGAGATCGGAATCGCGCACGGCCGCTCCGACGGCACCGACCGGCACAGCGAATCCCCGCGCGGCGCGCTGAGCGCGCGTCCCGCGACAGGGATCGCGCACCCGACAGCGCAACCGGGCGCCGCCACAGCACACACCCGGCCGTGGCCGCTCCCGCGCTTGGCTGCGCGAGCTCTCGCCAGCAGCCCGGCGACCTCACCCTTGGACGCCACCGATCGCGGGTGCGCGGCGCTCGCGTGACGTGCGCCCAAGAGCAGCGCGCCGCAGGCTGCCGCAGCACACACGGCGACAAGGACCGACAAGCGCTTCGTCATGGACATCAGCCGAGAATGCACGTTACTCCAGCTGCGCGTCGATGTGGTCGCGAACGCTTCCCGATGGTCGTGCATCGGACCTACAGCTTGACGGTCGGCGTGAGGTGTCGCAGCACCTCGATGCGCTGGGCGACGCCGCTGCCGCCGGCGACGACCAGCCACGCGTCGCGCAAGCGCGTGGCCGTGAGTTCGCCTTTGAAGTCGCCCGGGCCGTTGAGGTAGCCACGCTGCCCTGGCACCGGTGTAAGCCCCGGAATGGCTGCGGGAGGAACCCCTGGGTGTGCGGCGTCGAGCAGGATCGCGGCGTCGAGCGGCCGGCGCCGGAGGTAGAACTCGGTGTCGATGCAAGAGAAGAACGCGCGCCCGACGAGCTGGCCGGTGAACGGGCGAATGGCGCTGGCGACGTGGCTCCACTGCGGCGCCAGCCCGGGCAGCCCGCCGGCGCGCAGCGCGCACGGGCCTCGCTCGGACGTGTTGAGGGGCTCGAACGGCCCGCGCACGCTTTCGTTCGGGATCGGGCGTCCGTGTGCGTCGAGAGCCACCACCGCCGGCGCGGGCGGGCGCGCGAACGCGCGCCCGCCCGCCCGCGAGTCCTTGTGCCGAACCGGACTGACGTGCGTCACGACTCGCGCGGCCCGCAGGCCGTAGGGCAGCCCGGGAAGCGCCACCGTGGCGACACGCCGGCGGCCGTTGACGAGGATGGCGGCGACCTGCGGGGTCGTCAGCACGACGAGCGAGTCCTCATGCAACGTCCTGCTGGCGCTGCTCAGTTCCATCGCCAGCGGCCTCGAGCTGACCGGCGTCGCCGCGCACCCGCCGCCGGCGATGACGCCCGGGTGTTCTTCCACGCCCACGCACCACCCATATTCGCCGCCGTCGAGCGCGGGCGACAGACGAATGCCGAACCCCACCGAGGCAGACGCGACGGCGTGAGCGGGACCCACGCCGCCCGATGGGCGCACAGCGCGCGGGTCCGTCGGCGAGCCTCCCGCGGCGAGCGCCCATGACACGCCGGCGACGCCCGCGACCAGCAGCGCGCCGGTGAGCGCGATGCGGATGCGGCGCGCACGCTGGCGGCGCCTGGCCTCTTCGATCACGCCCTGATCCGGTCCCGCCCCGCCCCGATCCGATCCTGAGCCTGGGGGCGTCACGGCGGCGGTGGGTTCATGGTCGAGCAGCGCGCGCATCGTTCAGCGGATGCTCTGGATGATCGTGATCAGCTCCTCGGGCTGGTAGCCCTGCTGGCGCGCGAAGCGCACGAGCTCGCGAGCTCGTGCGGTCACCGCGCCCCGCTGCGGCGTGCCGCTGACGCGCACGCCCAATCCGCGGCGGAACTCCAGCAGACCCTCGTCGCGCAGAGCGCGCAGCGCGCGCAGCACCGTGTTCGTGTTGACGCCCATCACCGCCGCCAGATCGCGCGCCGGTGGCAGGCGCTCGCCGGCCTTGGCCTCGCCGTCGGCGATCGCGCGCCGAATCTGCGCTGCGACTTGGTCGTGCAGCGGCGTCGGGTCACCGCGGTCGATCTCGATCGGAAGCATTGTGCTATTTACAGTAGCATCATTGACATCAGCCTGCAAGGAGCTTCGAGGTCCGTAGGTCACAATCCGGCCGGCAGCTGCGTCAATGCGGTCATGGACCCCATCTCCGCCGCGGACGAGCTGACCGATCGCGAGCTGCTGCAGCGCGCGCGGGCAGGCGAGGCCGTGTGCTTCGGCGAGTTCTACCGGCGCCGGCGCGGTGCGGTCCTCGCGTTCCTGCGCCCGCGCGTCGCGAGCCCCGAGCTGGCGGCGGATCTGATGTGCGAGACGTTCGCGTCGGCCCTGGTGACGGTCCACGAGCCGTGCCGCGAGCTGCCGCGCGAGCCCATCGCGTGGCTGGTGGCGATCGCCCGCAACGAGCTGCTGGACGCGTGGCGGCGCGGCAGGGTGGCCGAACGCGCCCGTCGCCGGCTCGCGCTGGAGCCGCTCGCGCTCGGCGATGAGGACCTCGTCGCAGTGGACGACGCGGCGGCCAACGCGGACCTGCTCGCGCAGCTCGCCGATGAGCTTCCGCCGGATCAGCTTCACGCGCTGAGCGCCCACCTGTTCGAAGAGCGCGGCTATCCCGAAATCGCACGGGAGCTCGGGTGCTCGCAGGCGGTAGTGCGCAAGCGCGTCAGCCGCGCCCTGACGACACTTCGAGCCAACCGAGGAGCAAGCACATGAGCAGCGCACTGGACCGATTCGAGCAGTCACTCGTGCGGGCGTCTCACACGCTGCACCAGCAGCAGCAGCACAGCGCGGGCGGGCGCAGGAGTTCGGGCCTGCGGAGCCGTGGATGGCGCATTCCCGCGGGCGCGCTCGCGATCGGCGTGCTGGCCGCAGCGGGGACGTCGCTGCTCGGCCCGACCGGCAACCCGCGGGAAATCGCGCAGTTCGAGTGCGGCGAGGACATTACGGCGAGCGTCACCGGAGAACCGGTGCGCGACTGCGCGACGCTGTGGCCGTCGATGTACCATCACGCGCCGCCGCCGCTGGTCGCGTGGGTCGCAGAAACAGGCGGCGCGGTCGTGGTGACCCCCGTCGGCCAGCCGCCGGCGGGCGGGGGCTGGCGAGCGCTGCCCAAGGGCTGGACAGCCGACTCGGCGGTGCTGCTACTGCACACGCAGCTCGGAGACATCACGACCGGCATCGAAGCCCGCCCGTGCTGGTCGGCACCCGCGGCGAGCGCGCTCGTCGCGGCGATGCTGCACACCGACGAGCTGGACTCGTGGCACATCCGCGTCAGAACCGAACGAGCAAACGGCGCGCACCCGAACTGCCTGCTGGTGTCGGCGGCGACGGGCGTCGAACCACGCTCGGTGCTGCTGGTCGAGCGCCCCGTGCGGGAGCCCGCCGGATGGTCCCCCACATTCCCAAGCGGACCGATCGAACATGCGCGTCTGACCTCCACGGAGACGCGCGTCAACGCCAGCCTGAGCGCCGACGGGCGCTGCGCGAGCGTGACACAGGCGGTGGCGCTGTGGCGCTCCAGCGCCCACGCCGCCGGCATCCCCGCCTCGAGGTACGTCCTGTTCACACGATCTGGAGCCGACACGGGAGGCTGCGCCCACGTGTTCGTCGACGTGCCCGGAGGCGGCGGCCCCGCCGACGTGTACGCGGCGAAGCTCCAGTAGCAACGCACCTCAGCGCGAATGCGTCGGCCTGGGCAGCTGTTCCTCGTCTTGCGAGCCGGGCTTTGGTGGCCTTCTCTCAGGACCCAGAAGGCTGGTGGCGAGCGCCTCGCCAGCGCGTGCTCGCAGGGTGAGGAGCTCGGAGCCGCTGCCGCGCGGAATGGTGAACGCGAACACGCCCTGAGCGACGGCGATCCGCCGGCGCACGCCGCGGCTGTGCGATCCCGTGCGTCGGACGGGCGTCAGCGTGAGATAGGCCGTGGCCGGCCCCGCGATGCCGCCGAAGAGGATGGGCGAGCAGCGCCCCCTGTCGCAGCCGGTGGCCGAGAACACGACGCCCGCTTGCAGCGGCCGCTGTTCCGCCGACAGAGGGATCGAGGCGCCGGCTCCGCCCACCCCGTCGTCGAGCGTGAGCGACTGCAGCCCAGGGTTGGTGTCGGGCAGGCCCTGGAGCTCGCGTGCGACCTCCTGTCGCAGCGGGTCGTGCGCGCGGGGACGCAAGCGGGCGAGCTCGCTCAGCCGCGCGGCTAGGCAGCGCCGCGGGTCGACCGTGGTGAACGGGCCTTGTCCGTGGGCGACGTACATGATCAGCGTGATCCCTCCGGGCAGATGCACTTCGCGGATGGTGCGCGCGAGCACCGGGCCGCCGCTGTTGTGCTCCGCGAACGCGATGGCCTGCCGGCTGGGAGGGTGTCGAGGCGCGGTGGCGAGCTGCGGCAGGACCGCGATGATGCGCGGGTCGGGCGCTTCATCGCTGAGCGCCGCGTGCAGTCGGCCGCCGGCTATCCGACACGCTCCCCTCGCCGCGCCGCCGGTGTCAGTCAGCCTCAACACGCGATTCAGCAGCACGTTCTCGGGGCTTTCGCCGGCCTGCGTGGCGATCGTCGCCGCCGCGGCAGCCGCAAAGACAAGCGGAAGCGCGACGAGCAGCAGTCCTCGTCTGCCACCCGCGCCCCGCCGCGGGCGCGACAGCCGCCAGCCGGGCGGACGATCGTGGCGACGCCGGCGCCGGGCGACGCTCTCGAGGAGCTGGTCGTGCAGGTCCTCGTAAGCACTCATGCGGTCTGCGCCAGTCGTTCTCGAAGTCGGCGCAGGCCGCGATGCACACGCTGGCGGACGACCGCCTGCGAGCATCTGAGATCGGTCGCGATCGCGGCGTAGTCACGCTCGTCGAGCACACGCGCGCGGATCGCCGCCTGCTGCTCAGGTGGAAGCTCGCCGAGCAGCTCGTCGAGGAAGGCGCCGGCTCCCAGCGACGCGAGCTCCTCGACACGTGCGAGATCCTCGTCCTCGAGCGCCACCGGACGGTGGCCTAGCTCCCTGCGGGCTCTTGCTTCGACCCGCCCGCGACGCAGGCTGTCGCGCAGCTTGTGCTCGGCGATCGAGAACAACCAGCCCGGCGAGGATCCTTGCGATGGATCGAACCCCCCGCACGCCACGACGAGTGCCGCGAACGTCTCGGCGGTGAGGTCGAACGCCGCCTCACGCGAGCCCACGCGCCGCAGATGAAACCCAGTGACGGCGGGCAGCCAACGGCGGTAGAAGATCTCGAAGGCAGCTTGATCGCCAGCCGCGGCCGCAAGCAGCAGCGCATCGTCGTCGGTCGCTCCGCGGTGCCTCACACCCGCTACTTCGCGCCAGGCGCGATCCTGTGACACCCCTCCATCCTCGCCCATGGCGCCAGGAGCCAACGTGACGCCGCAAACGTGGGCTGCGCTACGGGAGCGTGAAGGAGAAGCGCCCAATCGTCTCGTCACTGCCGATGAGACGGAGCGCACCCGTTTCGCTTCCGAGGACGACCTCGCCGTGCACGACCCCATGGCAGCCTGGTGGCTGGCGGACGAATTCGGTCATGTGAAGGACCTCGCCACGGGCGACGTCGCGTTCGAGCGACTGCCCGTTCGTGCCTCCGCGTCCGCACGCCGCTCCGCTCGGCCGGGAGACCTGGATGCCGTAGGCGACGCTCGCGTTGGTCACCGCGGCCGGCGCTGTGAAGGCGACCTCCAAGTCATACCCTCCGGGCACCCTGCGCGCTTTCAACGCGACCGCCGTGTGCAGCCCGCGCAGGATCCCTGGGACGAGCACGCGTGTGCGATAGATGCGGCTCTTGCACTGCGGCGGTCCGTGGGGCTGGCGGTCGAACCCCGTCTGGCAGAGGCGACCGCCGTAGCGGAAAAGCATCCGCGATACGACTTCCCCTTTCCCTGCTCCGATCGGAAAGCCGCCGAGCAGTCCCGTTGTACCTCCGAGTCCGGGGGCGTTCTGCCGCAGCTTGGGTGGTACGCGCAGAACGATCAGGTAGGCGCCGAGACCGCCGACGGTGGGGACGGTGTGCAGCCTGCCGTCAACCATGTAGGAGACGCTGACCGCGTGGGGGCCCAGCACCCCGAACCCGACCAGCCGCTCATCGCCCACGGGGCAACGCTTCGGGCTGGACGCCCAGGCACGCAGCCACGGAGGCCGACATGACAGTCGGTTGATTGTGAGCGCTCCCGCGGCGGGCACACCGTTGTCGCTCAAGATGGTCCAGACGCTTGGCGCGATGCACGGGCCGGGTTCTAGGGCCGAAGCCGAAAGTTCATGGAAGAGCCCGTCGTCGTCGAACTCGCCGTCCTGGCCGAGAATCCCCAGGCGACCATCGAGCAGCCGCCCGATCTGCAGGCACACGAGTCCACGCGTGGTGCGCACGACCCTCATCCCCCAGGGCAAGCCGCCGGCTGGGTCGGGCACGGAGATCGCGACCCGTCGCATCGATGTACGCGCACCCTTGGCGCCTACCACCGGCACGCCAATGCCAGTGGACACCGACGGGCCTTCCCGTCCGCGAGCCCGAGGAGCCGGCACAGGGTTGCCGAAGCCGATGATCTGCGTGGCGGCGATCGCTGCGCCCGCGAGCAGCAGCGCTCCGAGCGCGATCGCAGCAAGCAGCGGGTCGCGAGCGCGCGGCTGACGCGCTTGCGCACGACCGCCGGCGAGCACCGGAGCTGCCGCGCGATCTCGCGATAGCCGCGTTCGTCGAGCACGCGTGCGCGCAGCGCGTCGAACTGCTCCGGCCGTGGCGGCGCTCGTACAGCACGCCGAACGCGTCATGGTCTCCTGCGCGCGTACGTTCCAACAGCTGTCCATCGCTCAACGCCTCCGCGATCCGCCTCACTTCATCCATAACGATCGAGCGGTGGTGTTTGTGACCGCATCGCTGCTCGACACACTCGGACCTCGCAGGCGGCGGTCGTACCTCAGAATGGTGGGCGGCCTGTAATTAGCGCGCGGCGCCGGACAACATGGTTCGTATGACTCGCGAGCGGCCGGCGTTCGAACGCATGTTTCGCGCTCATCACGCCGCGGTTTACCGCTACGTGCTGCGGCGTGTGGAGCGGCCGGCCGTCGATGACGTCGTCGGCGAGACGTTCCTGGTCGCGTGGCGCCGGTATGAGGAGCTCGCGGGCGAGCCGCTGCCGTGGCTGCTGGGCATCGCTCGACGGGTGTGCGCCAATCATCTACGGGGGCGCGCCCGGCGCGCCGCGCTGCGGGCACGCCTCGCGGCAGAGCCGGCGCGGGCGACGACCGCCGATGCGCGGCTCGTCGACGGCGCCGTGCTGGCTGCGCTTGCGAGCCTGCGTGACGAGGACCGCGAGGCGATCTTGCTGATCGCGTGGGATGGCCTGGACAACCGTCAGGCGGCGAAGGTGCTCGGCTGCGGCGTGGGCGCGTTCGCGGTGCGGCTGCATCGCGCGCGGCGGCGACTGGTACGGGCACTCGACGCTGCCACGTCCGAGCAGGCGCTGACGAATGTCGAGCGCGAAGGAGAGGTGGCGCATGAGCTCCCATGACACGGCGATGAGACGCGTCGCCGCGCTGGACCCCGCGCGCACGGCGATCGTCGATCGCGACGCCGCCGAGCAGTTGCTCGAGCGAGTGCTCGCTACGCGCCTCACACCGGCCCCGCCAGCCACGCCGTCCACCCCGCACACGCCAACCATGCCGCTCGCGCCGAGGAGCCGGCCGCGCGGGCACCACCGCAAGGCGATCCTCGCGCTGGTGGCGATCGCGCTGCTGGCGCTGGCGGCCGCCGCGCTCGCCGCGGTCGGAGTGATCCGCTTTGGCGCTCCCGCGAGATCGCCGTTCGCGCTGAGCTCGCCGCGGTTCGGCCTGGGCTCGCTGCGGCCTGGCTCCGCGCGGGTGCTGTCGGTGTCGAGCGCCGACCCGGCCGGTGGACCGCCGTGGGGCATGCGCGTGCTCAGCACCACCCGCGGCGTCGGCTGCATCGAGGTCGGGCGCGTGCTGCATGGGCGCCTCGGCGCGCTGGGCGAGGACGGCGCGTTCGACGACGACGGCCGCTTCCACGAATTCCCCGCTCGGGGCCTGCTCGGAGGAGCGGTGTGCGCCAACCTCGACGCGCACGGGCGGCTGTTCGACACGGTCGGCTCGGACGTGCTGCCGGCGAGCGGCGACACCGGCGACGGCAGCTGCATCGCACCGCCACCGCCGGGAGAGATCATCGTCGGACCCAACGCCAGCCGCGTCTGCCCCGCCGCCGACGTGCGCGTGCTCTCCTACGGCCTGCTCGGCCCGGACGCTCGCGGCGTCACGTACACGCTCGACGGCCATCAGCACACGCTCGTGCCGGTGGCGCCCGAGGGCGCGTACCTGATCGTCAACGGCTACCAGCGCGGGCGCCGGCTGCTCGGCGAGGGCTCCTCAGGCGCGAGCATCACGCCCTTGCCGTGGAGCAGCCCGATCGAGACGATCACCTACAGCAACGGGACCGTCTGCCACATCGCCGACACCAGGCCGGGAACGCTCGCCGGCAAATGCAGGCCGCCCGGCTACGTGCCGGTCACGCTGCGCCGGCCCACGCACGCACAGGTCGCCGCCACGATCCACGCGAGCATCGTCGTGGCGCCACCGGCAAGAGCGGCGGAACTGGGCACCCATCGCGCGATCCGCGTCAGCTTCACCGCACGCGTAGCCGTCACCAAGGCAGCCGACGCGTACGAGCTCGTCGAGGCGACGTCAAGTCCCGAGGCGGTCTTCACCGAGACCAGGCAGGACATCTCGCCTGGACAGACGGTCAGCTGGCTGCTCCCCGCACGCCGGCCGGGCACCTACAGCGGCACCGTGCGGCTTGGCATCGGCGTGTCCCCCGCGTATCCCATCTACAGCTACAGCCCGGGGCCGCCGGTGGGACGCTTCAGCATTCGCGTGCCTTGAAGCCAACGAGTCCCCACGCTCTCACGCGGCGACGATCTGGCGAGCCCGTTTGGCCTGGTCATGCTCGAAGGCCGGGGCCATGTACTCGGCCGCGCCGCTGCCAACACCCGCTTCGCGCGCGACCGTCCGCCAACGGCTGGTGGCGTCGAGAACCTCGCCGAGCGTGAGGCGAATGTCATCGTCGGAGAGCCGAAAGTAGCTGGCGACGCCTACCAGCGTGTCCACAGACGCCGACGGGTCACTGAAGTCGATGGCCGTGCACAGGTGCTTGGGCCCGGGGCTGGGATTCGGGTTCAAGTCGAAGGCTGGCGAGAGCGTCCAGCCGGCGCTGCTGGTGCGCAGAAACCCGTGGTTGCGCAAGTGATCGTCGGTGTTGGAGATGAGAACCGAGAACGCGATCCGTCGCCACAGCTCACGCAGATCCTCGCCTGCCGTCGGAGAGTGACGCTCGATGACGTCGGCGATCTCCAGGTAGCTGCGTTGGTCGCGATCGACGGCCTCGAGCATCATCATGGCGCTCACGTAGCCGACGCGCAACGCGCCAGCTCGGTCGAAGCGGTCGACGATCAACACGGCCTTTCCGTCGATGAGGTGAAGCGTGTGACCCGGAACGCGGATCCCGCCGGCGTGGGCCAGGCGCAGAGCGACGGCCTCCCAGCGCATCACGTCCCACTCATCGCTCGAGGCGTTGGGGAACTTCGCGATCGCCACCCTGCCGTCGGCGTCGAGCACGTGCGCCTTGGGGCGCGCGCCGCCCAGAGAGCTTCCGCCGCGGAGCAGCGCTCGCAGCTCCTCCTCGCTGGCTTCGCCGCGTTCCAGTCGCACGGCGGCGTTGAGCAGCTGCGGAAGCTCGAGCAGCGCAGGCACGCCCGTCCTCTCGTCGGTGCGGTAAGCGCCCGTTGCCGGATCGCGGAAGCGCAGCGCCCCCTGGCGCAGATCATCGCGGACGCCCAGCAGGTGGTCGGTCTCCCCGAAGCTGCGCTCGGGACCGCCTTCGCGGCGCGCCCGCTGCCCCTCTGCCCGGGCGATCAGCCGGCGCCCCCAGCGGTCGGGTGCGCTGTCGGAGAACGCGCCGAACATCGCCTGGCCCACGGGCGTCCGCTGCTGAGAGTCGAGAAGCGCCAGCGCCGGATCCAGCGCGTAGGCGTCCGGGTGCGCCAGGTAGCCACTGTCGTACGCGAACGTCGCCGACTCCGCCCCACGCCGCCGATGCGACCACAGCCGTCCGGCCAGGATGTCCTCGCCGCCGATCTGCACGACGACCTCGACAGCGTCGTCAGCCATTGGTCAAGTTCTTGGGGCGCACGCGCTGGGGCAGCTTTTCATCGGAGCGCAGCCGCCCGACGTCGGTCTCGTAGGGGTCCGGTGCGCGCGGCACGCTCTCGAGAATGCCCAGCGCACGGAAGATCCTGAGACTGTTCTCCAGCGCGATGCCGCCGTCAGCGCCCTCCAGCCGCCGCACCGTGTTGGTGGACACGCCGGCACGGTCGGCGACCTGAGCTTGGGTCAGCCCCCGCAGCTTTCTCAAGCATCGCGTCCGCGTCGTCGCGCTCGCGCTCGCCGCGGTTCGCAGCGAAGCTGGCGAAGCGGGCGATCCGGTGCACGACATCCGACATTTACTCACCCCCTCAGGCCGTGGACGCGCTACCCGATAGATAGCGCGTGAGACCATGAAAGCTCTGCTCCGGGGGCATCGCCTGCTCATATGCCGCCGCCGTGTCCGGGTTGGCCGACGCCGCCACCCGCGCCCGAATCGCCGCCGCGAACGCCGACTCATCAACCCTTCCAGCCAGCTCCCGCACCCGCGCCAGCTGCTCACGCAGCGCCGCCAGGTGAGCATCCACGTCGTCGTAGGAGCCGAAGTGGGTCAGCGCCAGGCTGCGTGGGCGCCACGCCTCGATCAGCTCCAGCGACGCCTGCCACGCGCGCACGTCGATGTCGGGCGGCGGCGTCGGAGCCAGCACGCACGCGCCGTCGATGCGCACGCCCGTCACGTCGCCCGTGAACGCGCGCCCGCTCGGCTCGTGCAGGTAGGCCACGTGGTGGGAGGCGTGACCCGGCGTGTACGCCACGCGCAAGGCACCCAGCGACTCGCCGCCGCGCAGCACCCGCACGCGCTCCGCCGGCACCGGCAGCACCTCACCCCACAGCCGCCCCATGTGCTCGCCGTACAGGCGCGTCGCGCTGCGCAGCAGCTTCGTCGGGTCGATCACGTGCGGCGCGCCGCGCTCGTGCACCCACACCTCGAGATCCGGGAAGCGCCGCACCAGCGAGCCCGTCGCGCCCGCGTGGTCGAGATGGATGTGCGTCAGCGCCAGTACCCGCGGCGGGTCGCGTTCGAGCGCTGGGAGCAGCTCGTCCAGGCAGCTGCTCGGCCCCGGATCCACGATCACCTCGCCCACCCGCCACGCGCCGATCACATTCGCGCGCCCCAGGTGGCGCAGGTCCGTCAGCTCCGGCTCGCTCACGCGCTAACGCTCAGAGCTGACCGCGTACCAATCCGACCTCAGCTCCGCCGCCCCGTCGCAGACGTCGCGCACGACCTCCAGCACCGCGCGACGGCCGATGTCCGCGCGTTCGTCGTGCGTCATCGACACCGGCGCGTCCGCCTCCAGCGTCACCCAGATCTCAGCGCCCACTTTCGCGAACGACGCTTGGTCGCGATTGGGCCCAAGGCGCTGCAACAGCAGCTCGATCGCGTCGTCCGGCATCGCGAAGCCCGAGTGTCGTGTGATCCTGAAGCGCACGCGCGAAGGCTACAGCTTCGCCCTCCACCGGCGGCAGCTGGACCGCAGCCGCATCCGCGGTCACGCGAGCACGAACTCGCCACCGGCGAGGATCACCGCCGAGCCGCCCACCTCCACGCGCTCGACCGCGTCCGCCGAGCCCACCGCGCGTGCGTGCAGCAGCGACGGGCGCCCCACCTCCGCGCCCTGGCGGATCTCGATCTGCTCGCCGAACGCGATCCGCCCGTGGCGAGCGAGGTGCACCGCCAGCGGCCCCGCCGCCGATCCCGTCGCCGGGTCCTCGCTAACGCCCAGCCCCGGAGCGAACATCCGCGTCGTCCAGCGCGTCCCCGCGCCCGCGAAGCAGCTCACGCCGATCGCGCCGAGCTCCGCCAGCGCGCGTACGTCCGGTTCCAGCGCCGCCACCGCGCGCTCGCCGTCGAGCTCCACGTACACATGCCTGGGGCCGTTTACGTACGCCTCCACCGGCAGGCCCGAGCGCTCCACGCCCAGCGCCGCCAGCAGCTCCCTCGCGCGCTCATACGGACCCCACGCGGGGATCGGCTGGCGCATCGATCCGTACGCCACCCGCCCGCCGCGCCGCAGCGCCACCGGCACGAGGCCAGAGCCGGTCTCCAGCGACACCGCGTCCGCCCCCAGCTCGCCGCCCACCACCATCGCCGCGCCCAGCACCGGGTGCCCCGCGAACGGCAGCTCCGCGGTGGGCGTGAAGATGCGGATACGCGCGTCGCCGCCCTGCTCCGGCGCGAGCACGAACACCGTCTCAGACAGGTTCAGCTCGCGTGCCAGCGGCTGCATCTGCCGTGGCAAAAGCGTGCCAGCGTCCGGGAACACCGCCAGCTGGTTGCCCTGCAGCGGTGTGTCCGTGAACACGTCAAGCAGGACGTAGCGGTGGGCGGCGCTCACGCCGACAGCTTGCCAGCACCGGAGCTTGGCCACCGTGCCGTCGGGGACGGGTTCCTTTCAACATGGTGTATAGCCATGGCTACCGATAGCGGCAGGCCACCAGGCGTCTACCGCGCCTCCGCCGCCGCAGGAGCCGCGAGCTCCTGCCGGCGCGCACGCAGCAAGGTCGCCGCCGCCAGCGCTCCGAGCACGCTGAACGCCGCGGCCACCGCAAACGCCAGCCGGAAGCCGTCGCTCAGGGCCGACGGGTCCGACGCGCCCACCAGCAGGTCCGCCCGCGTGCGCGACGCCGCGATCGTGCTCAGCACCGCCAGCCCCAGCGCGCCGCCGATCAGCCGCGAGGTGTTGAGCATGCCCCCCGCCAGCCCGCTCTCCTTCGCGGGCACGCCCGACACAGCGGCGATCGTCGCCGGGACCAGCGACAGCCCGAAGCCCACCGACGTCAGCAGCCCGCCCGCGAGCACGTCCGAGGCATAGCTTCCGCCGCTGCTCACGCCCGTCAGCAGGAACAGCCCCGCCGCCACGCACAGCAGACCCACCGTCAGCACCCGGCGCTCGCCGAAGGCCGCCACCAGGCGCGGTGCGAGCGTGCTCGTGGCGGCAATCAGCACCGTCATCGGCAGGAAGCACAGGCCCGTCTGCAGGGCGCCGTAGTGAAGGACCTGCTGCAGGTACAGCGACAGGAAGAACCACATCGCGAACACCGACGCGTACAGCAGGAACATGATCAGGTTGGCCGCGCGCAGTCGCGCCATGCCGAAGACCCGCAGCGGCATCAGCGGCGCGCGCGCCACCCTGCCCTCGACGAACACGAACGCCACCAGCATCGCCACGCCGGCCGCCAGCGGAGCCAGCACGCCCGCGGCTCCCCAACCGAGCGTGTCGGTGCGCACGATCCCGTACACCAGCGCGGTGAGCGCTCCCGTGATCAGCAGCGCGCCGGTGACGTCGTAGTCGCGCCTGCCCGCCGGCTCGCGCCCGGCGGGCACCAGCCGGCCCGTGAGCGCGATCACGCCGATCCCGATCGGCACGTTCACGAGGAAGATCGCAGGCCAGCCGAACGCCTGCGTCAGCACCCCGCCCAGGAGCATGCCCAGCGAGCCGCCCACGCCGCCCATCGCCCCCCACACGCCCAGCGCGCGGCTGCGCTCGCGGCCCTCCTTGAACGAGGTCGCGATGATCGCCAGGCTCGCCGGCGAGATCACCGCGCCGCCGATGCCCTGCAGCGCGCGTGCCGCGATCAGCAGTGTTCGCGAGTCCGCCAGCGCGCACGCCAGCGACGCCAGCGCGAACAGGGCCGCTCCCGCCACGAACACGCGCCGGCGCCCGAGCAGGTCCGACGCGCGGCCGCCGAGCATCAAGAAGCCGGCGAATGTCAGCGTGTAAGCGTTCACCACCCACTGCAGCCCAGTCGTCGAGAAGTGCAGGCCGTCGCGGATCGACGGCAGCGCCACGTTCACGATCGACACGTCCAGGATCACCATCAGCTGCGCCAGGCACACGAGCACCAGCAGCGCGCCCGAGCGCCGCTTGGTGGTTGAGCTCTGCCGCTCGGATGCGGCCGCTTGCTCCTCGGCTGCCGGGGTCTCGATCGCGATCGCTGACATGGCGCTACCCTTCCTTCGTAAGTACGGTGACCATCGTAACAGATGTTCGATGATCGTCGTACAATTAGGGGACATGAGCCTGTACCACCCATCACGCGAGAACCTGGAGCTGGCGGCCGTGCTGCACGCCCTCAGCGACCCCCAGCGCCTGCGCATCGTGCGCGAGCTCAGCCTCGACCCCACGCCGCGTCCCTGCGGGAGCTTCGAGCTGGGCGTCACCAAGTCGACGTCCACCCATCACTTCCGCGTGCTGCGCGAGGCCGGCGTGATCGCCCAGCTCGAGGTCGGCACCTCCAAGCTCACCTCGCTGCGCCGGGAGGATCTCGACGAGCGCTTCCCCGGCCTGCTCGACGCCGTGCTCGGCACACCGGTGGTGGCTGCTGTATAGCCATAGCGCACGCTGAGCCGCGGTGCGTTGTGAGACCCCTGCGCGCGGTGTATAGCCATAGCGCACGCTGAGTCGCGGGTGCGTTGTAGACCCCTTGCGCGCGGTGTATAGCCATAGCGCACGAGCTGCGGCGCGCGTGTAGAGGTACGCTCGTAGGAAGCGCAGCGCGAGCGGAGGGAGCAGGGATGAGTGAAGTGGTGCAGATGCGGGTCAATGACGGTGTGGCGCTGCTGACGCTCAACCGGCCGGATCGCCTGAACGCGTGGACGGCTGAGATGGAGCACGCGTACTTCGCGTTGCTCGAGCAGTGCGCCCGCGACGAGGACGTCCGCGTGATCGTGGTCACGGGGGCAGGCAGGGGCTTCTGCGCGGGTGCGGACATGCAGGAGCTGCAGGCGATCGGAGACGGCACCATGACGCCGTCAGCTGAGGCGCTCGAGCGCCGCCCGCAGACCTTCCCGCAGTCGATTCCCAAGCCGATCATCGCCGCCGTCAACGGAGCGTGCGCTGGGATCGGGCTGGTGCAGGCGCTGATGTGCGACCTGCGCTTCGCCGCCGAGGGCGCCAAGCTGACGACCGCCTTCTCCCGCCGCGGCCTGGTCGCCGAGCACGGCATCTCTTGGCTGCTGCCCCGCCTGGTGGGACCGGCGCGTGCGCTGGACCTGCTGCTCTCCGGCCGCGTCGTGTTCGCCGAGGAGGCGTACGAGCTCGGTCTGGTCAACCGCGTGCTCGCGCCCGACAGGCTGCTCGACACCACGCTCGACTACGCGCGCGAGCTCGTCGTCAACTGCTCGCCCGCGAGCATGGCCACGATGAAGCGCCAGGTCTACGCCGACCTCCAGCGCGAGCTGCCCGATGCCCTCGCAGAGGCCGACCGGCTGATGCTCGCGTCCTTCGCCGCGCCCGACTTCGTCGAGGGGGTCACCAGCTTCGTCGAGCGCCGCGACCCGCGTTTTGCGGCACTCGCGCCCGATGGCACTCGGGCTGGGGCACTCGGGGCCTGACTGCGCTTGGCTAGCGGCACTCGTGGCCTGACTGCGCTACCCGGCAGTCTTCCCGTCGTGACCTTCGAGCAGTGACGTCAACGAGGAGTGCGCGAGCAGCCCCGGCAGCGCCGGCGCCAGGAAGTTGATGGCGCGGTAGGCGATAACCGCGAACAGAGCGTCGGCAGCATTGACGTGGACCGCGATCAGCGCGATCGTCAGCAGCGCCTCGGTGATCCCCGCGCCGCCGAGGGGAAGCGAGCGCCGGCTGGCGGCGTAGCCGGTGGCGTAGGCGACCACCAGCGCCGGGATCGAGATCTCCACCCCAAAGCAGAGCAGCGCGAAGCCGAGGCACGCGATCTCCGCCGCCCAGTAGATCGCCATCCCGATCAGCGCCCCCGGGCGCTCCAGCGGGCGCAGCACCACGCTGCGCAGGACCTCCACACCCGCGAGCACGTCTCCGATCGAGCGGCGGACGCGACCGTCCGAGCGCTGGAAGTAGACGAGAATCCGCGGCCGAGTCGCCCACCACGCGAGCAGCAGCCCCGGGGGCACCGCGAAGATCCACGGCCACGTGAGCAGCGGGGAGGCCGGACGAGACCCCAGCACGAGGATCAGCGCGCACACCCACGCCGCCGGCGCGAGCAGCAGGTACTCGATCACGCCGAGCCCCATCACCTGGATCCGCGCGCTGCGGGGACTGTTGTGAACAGCCCTCAGCGCCAGGCGGTCGAAGGCGAAGCCGCCCATGGGGACGAACGGCCCGAAGCCCGCCACCACGATACGTGTTACGAGCATCAGCGACAGGCGTGGGCTTCCCGGGGTGAACATCGTCGAGCGGTAGGCGAGGACATAGCCGACGTACGCCGCCAGCTCCAGCCCGAGTGCCGCCAACAGCCACTCGGGCTGCATCCGCGCTACGGCGTGCCACAGCGCACGCGGCCGGTCCGACGCCGCGATCGCCACCACCGTGCCGGCGGCGATAGACGTCGACAGCAGCAGGGCAAAGCGGCGGCGGCGGTAGAGAGACTTCATCGCGTGGGCACACAGTGTCGCGGCGCACCAGTCTCATCGTAGGCGGTACGCGGGCGGATCAGACCCTGCTGATTCCCGACATGATCAGCTTCAGATCGGGAGTCGCTTGTTGGCGCCCGCCGATAAGCCGCGCTGGGAGCTTTCTCATCAAGCGGTTATGAGTTCCTTAGCCACGTTTCGCACACTCGATTGCGTGGCCAGCCGCGACGAGTCGACCCTCGCTACGGATTCTCGCGCCTACTCCGCGCGCGGTCTTGCCCAGCGTCTGACCGGCGGGGGGACGGCCGGCAACAAGCTGCTGACGAACGCCGTCGGGGCGATCCTGCTCGTGCTGCTGGCGGTGATCGGCGTGACGATCCTGCGCATCGGCCAGCTGCTGTCGGTGCACCTGTTCGTGGGAATGTTGCTGATCCCGCCGGTGCTGCTGAAGCTCTCGAGCACCGGCTACCGCTTCATCCGCTACTACACCCACAACCCGCGCTACGTGCGGGAGGGACCGCCGCTATTGCCGCTGCGCCTGATCGCGCCGATGGTCGTGCTGACGAGCGCCGTCGTGCTCGCCACCGGCGTGGTGCTCCTGTTCGCCGGGCCCTCCGCACGCGCGACGTGGCTGCCGATCCACAAGGACAGCTTCTTCGTGTGGGTCGCGTTCATGGCCGTCCATGTCCTCGGACACCTGCCCGACATGCCACGGATGCTGCGCGCCGACTACGGCCCCTCCGCGCAGTACAGCAGCGATGTCACCGGCCGCGCCGGACGCATGCTCGCACTCGCCGGCGCGCTCGTCGCGGGGGTGGTGCTGGCGGTACTGGTGATCCCCGACTTCGGCCCGTGGCTGAACGGGTCCGGCGTATTCCACCACCACCACTGAGGTGAGATGCCGATCCACACCACCTACACGCGTGACGCCGCGCTAAGCAACCTCCATCGCATCAATCGCTGGCTCCTCGCCGGCAGCGTCGTCCTGACGGGGGCGCTCACCGACGTCGCCGCACACGCCTTTCCAGGCAAAACGCTGAAGCGAGGCTCGACAGCGGACGCCAAGCGCACCGTCGCGCACGCCAGCGGCGGCGCCGGCACACCCACCGGCTCCTCCAACAGCTCGACCGGCGCGCTCGCGCCACCCGCGCAGGCGCCTCAGGCCACCGGCCAATCGCCGACGCCGTCACAGGAAGCGACGCAGGCTGGAGAATCGGCGCCAGCACAAGAATCGACGCCGCCGCAGGAAGCCGCACCCGTGCAGGAATCGGCCCCACCGCAGGCAGCCCCCGCGCCCGAAGCATCGTCAGAACCGGCCCCTGAAACCAATTCGGAACCAGAACCGGTCGTCTCGGGTGGCTCCTGACATGCGCCCGCCCGCTCACAGCCCGCGATCGCCGGGCTCGGCGAAGTGGGAGGCGCTGGGGACGAGCGTCGTGCTGCGCGTGACCGATCCGGCGGGACTGGGAAATGCGCGCACCGCCGTCGAGTGTGAGCTGGACGCGATCGACCGCGCGTGCAGTCGCTTCCGCGCCGACTCGGAGCTCTCGCGCGTCAACGCCCGCGCGGGCCGATCGACGAGCGCCAGCCCGTTGCTGATGCAGGCGCTGGAACTTGCGCTGCGCGCCGCCGAGATCACCGACGGCGACGTCGACCCGACGGTCGGCCGGGCGCTCGAGCTGGCCGGATATGACCGCGACTGGCGGCTGCTGGACCCGGCCGCTGACCAGCCAGCACCGCACATGGCGGTCATCGCGCGGGCTCGCGCCGGGTGGCGGACGATCGCGCTCGACCGTCAGAGCCTCGCGGTCAGGGTGCCCGCGGGCATGAGGCTCGACCTGGGAGCGACCGCCAAAGCATGGGCCGCCGATCGAGCTGCGTCGGCTGCGGCTGATGCGAGCGGCTGCGGCGCGCTCGTCGGCCTCGGCGGCGACATCGCCACATGCGGGGCAGCGCCCGCCAGCGGCTGGAAGATCCACGTCACCGACGATCACCGCAGCGACTGCTCGGCCCCGGGGCAGACGATCTCGATCCGCTCCGGCGGCATCGCCACCTCCAGCACCGCCGTCCGCCGCTGGAGTCACAACGGCCACACCATGCACCACATCATCGACCCACGCACAGGCGCGCCGGTACTGGGGAGCTGGCGCACCGTCAGCGTCGCCGCGGCCAGCTGCGCCGACGCGAACATCGCCGCCACGGCGGCGCTCGTGCGCGCCCACGCTGCGCCGCGGTGGCTCGCCCGCGTGGGCCTGCCCGCACGCCTGCTCGATCGGGCCGGCAACGTCACCACCGTCGCGTGCTGGCCGGAGAGGCCATCGGCGGCATGACGCTCACGCTGGCAGCCGAGGGGCCGAGCCTCGACTGGTACCTGACGCGCTCGACCGGAGCCGTCGCGCTGCTCCTGCTGTCCGTGGCGATCGCGCTCGGTGTGGTCGACGTCAAGCGCTGGAGCACGCCGCGCTGGCCGCGATTCGTGGTCGACTCGCTGCATCGCAACGTCTCGCTGCTGGCGCTCGCGTTCCTCGTCGTGCACATCCTCACCTCGGTGCTCGACAGCTTCGCGCCGATCGGGCTGATCGACGCGGTCGTCCCATTCGTGGGCTCCTACCGGCCGTTCTGGCTGGGACTGGGCGCGGTCGCCTTCGACCTGATCCTGGCGGTGATCGTCACGAGCCTGCTGCGAGCGCGGATGGGATATGGGAGCTGGCGCGCCGTCCACTGGCTCACCTACGCGAGCTGGCCGATCGCGCTGCTGCACGGCTTCGGCACCGGCAGCGACGTCAAAACCACGTGGCTTCTGGTGCTGAGCGCAGCGTGCGTCGCGCTGGTCGCGGCCGCGGTGCTGACACGGGTGATCTCCGGCTGGCCGGAGAACGTCCGGCTTCGCGGCGCCGCGCTCGGCGGCACCGGAGCGTTCTCGCTGTTCCTCGCGCTGTGGCTTCCCCAAGGCCCGCTCGGCTCGGAATGGGCGCGGCGATCGGGCACACCCTCCTCGCTGCTGCCCCACGCCCGGGTCCACACCGGCTCGAGCGGGAGCAGGCCGTGAGCGACGTGCCGTCGACGATCACCGAGCCGCTCGACGCCCCGCCGGCCCACGGTGACGTCCCCGCGCTGCCGCGCCTGCTCGCCGGGGTGAGACGAGATGGCGAGCCGGTGAGCCTCGACCAGCACCTCGCGCTGCACGGGCCCCCGCCGGCGATCCGCGGGGAGCGCCGCAGTGGCCGCGAGCGCGCGGCGGCGCTCATCGACGAGATCCAGCTCTCCGGCCTGCTCGGACGCGGCGGCGGCGCGTTCCCGACGGCCACCAAGATGCGCGCAGTCGCCGACGCCCGCGGACGCGCGATCGTCGTGGCCAACGGCGCCGAGGGCGAGCCGGCGAGCACGAAGGATCGAACGCTCCTGGAGCTGCTCCCCCAGCTGGTGCTCGACGGCACGATCCTCGCCGCCGAAGCGGTCGGCGCCGACGAGGCGATCGTGTGCGTGTGCGAGTCAGCCGGCGCCGGCGTGCAGAGCGTCGAGCGGGCGATCGAGGAACGCGCCGGCGAGCGATCCCCGCCACGCTCGCCGAAGCTCCAGCTGAGGACCGTGCCCAGCCACTACGTCGCCGGCCAGGAGTCCGCGCTGGTCAACTACCTGGGCGGCGGACCGGCGAGACCCACGTTCACGCCGCCGATGCCATTCCAGCAGGGCCTGCGACGCCGCCCTACGCTGATCAACAACATCGAGACGCTCGCGCACATCGCGCTGATCGCACGCCACGGCGCGCGCTGGTTCCGCCAGCTGGGCACCCCCACCCAGCCCGGCTCCGCGTTGGTCACGCTGTCGGGACCGGTCAACCATCCCGGCGTGTACGAGATCCAGCACGGCGCGTCGCTCGCCTCCGTGATCAACGCCGCCGGTGGACCCACGACAGGCGTTCGCGCCGCGCTCACCGGCGGCTACGCCGGCGCGTGGATCGCCGGGCAGTCGCTGCGCGGCCTCGCGCTGTCGAACGAACACCTCGCCGCCCACGGCGCCTCGCTCGGCGCCGGCGTCGTGCTGCTGCTGTCCGAGGACGCGTGCCCGGTGGCGGAAACGGCGCGCGTCGCGCGCTGGCTCGCAGGCCAGAGCGCCCGCCAGTGCGGACCGTGCACGCATGGACTGGACGCCCTCGCGAGCACCGTCGAGCAGATCGCCGCCGGCAACGGTCACGCGCATGCCGCGCAGCGGATCGACCGCCTCGCGTCGCTCACCGCGCGCCGTGGCGCATGCGCCCATCCCGACGGAGCCGTCAACGTGATCCTGAGCGCGCTAGAGGTGTTCGCGCGCGAGTTCGCCGACCACGCCCGCCATGGCCCCTGCGATGCCTGCCGGCGGCCGCCGGATCTGCCGCTGCCACACCGCCCCGTGCAGCGTGAGCAAGCCCTCGACGGAGCGCCGCCGCGGCGATGAGCCATCGCGTGCGGGTCAACCCGATCGCCTGCGAGGCGCACGGCATGTGCGCCGAGCTGCTCCCGGAGCGGATCACGCTCGACGAGTGGGGCTACCCGCTGATCGACGGTGCGCCACTGGAAGGCGAGCAGGTCGAGCACGCCGTCCGTGCCGCCCGCGCGTGCCCTACATTCGCGCTGCTGGTCGAGCGCGAGCGCTCAGCTCGACGCCGACGCTGACTGATGCTCGCGCGCCCAGCGCACGATGCTCCCCGACCCCTTTATGACCTCACCGCCATCGAGGACGAGGATCGGCACCGACCGCTGTCCGCTCAGGCTCTCGATCTCAGCACGGTCGCGCGCCCGCGTCAGCCACGTCCACAGCTTCAACGAGCCGCCCTTCACCTGCTGGCACTCGTAGGCGTGACCCGCGTCGTCCAGCGCCTTCGCCGCCTTGCCGCACGGATGCACCGCCGCAGCCGACCTACCCGCGTCACACGTGTACAGGACCACAGCAGAGGAGGCTATCGAACAGCAGCCCAATGCGGGCGGACCGCTCGCCCGCGCCTCACCTACTCCTCGCGTGGGCGCCCGCCGATACGAAACGGCGAGCGTGCACCCGCGGTCGCTTACCCTGTCTGCGATGAGCCATCGCCCACTCGTGTCGATCGGCGCCGCGCTCTCACTGGTGATGATCTGCGCGCCCGCCGCGCGCTCGGCGCCCGTGGCGCGTACCGCCACCTACGCGCCCGACGAGATCGTCGTCAGCTACGCGCCGGACACGCCGGCGGGCGCCCGCGCGAAGCTCGCCAGGCTCGTCAACGGGGTCGAGCTGCCCGCGCTCGCACCGCACACGCGGGTGCTGCGGCTCACCCGCACAACCACCGTCGCCCGGGCGCTCGCGCGCCTGCGCCGCCAGCCTGACGTGCGCTGGGCCGTGCCCGACTACATCGCCCACGCGGCCGGCGCCGGCACGGCCACGCCGTTCATCCCCAACAACCCCGGAGACACGCACACGCCCGGCGGCTGGACGCAGCTGCAGTGGAACTTCGTCGGGCAGTTCGGCGTAAACGCCCCACAGGCGTGGGGCAACCTCATCAGCGAGCACGCCAACGGCGGCCACGGGGTGATCGTCGCCGTGCTGGACACAGGCATCGCCTACAGGAACGTCGGGCGCTATCGCCGCTCGCCGGGCTTCTACCCATACCAGTTCGTCAAAGGCTTCGACTTCGTGCATCCCAGCGCCTACCCGATCGACCACAACGGCCACGGCACGTTCGTCGCCGGCGAGATCGCCGAGGCGACCAACAACGGCATCGGTCTCACCGGCCTCGCCTACGGCGCGCGCCTGATGCCCGTGCAGGTGCTCGACAGCCAGGGCGAAGGCGAAGCGTCGACCATCGCCAAGGGCGTGATGTTCGCCGTAAAACACGGCGCCCAGGTGATCAACCTCAGCCTCGAGTTCTCTCCCGGGGTGAACGCCACCGACATACCAGAGCTGATCGAAGCGCTCAGCTTCGCCCACCGCCGCGGCGTCGTCGTGGTCGCCGCCGCCGGCAACGAGGGCCGTGCCGCGATCGCATACCCGGCGCACGCCCCCGACGTGATCGCCGTGGGCGCCAGCACCGAAGACGGCTGTCTCGCCGACTACTCCAACTTCGGCGGCGGGCTCACGCTCGTCGCGCCCGGCGGGGGCGCAGACGCGGACCTTCCGAACGACCCCAACTGCCATCCCGAAGGGCCGGCCGGCCGCGACATCTTCCAGGAGACGTTCACCGAATCGCCGCCCCGCAGCTTCGGGCTGCCCTCCGGCTATGAAGGCACCTCGATGGCTACGCCCGAGGTCGCCGCCACCGCCGCGCTGATCATCGCCAGCGGCGTGCTCGGCCACCACCCCACACCGTCCGCCGTGCTCGCCCGCCTGACGGCCACCGCCACACCCGTCGGCGGCCCCGACAGCTCGCTATATGGCGCCGGCCTGCTCAACGCCGCCACCGCGACCGCGCCGACCGGCGCAGGAGCCTGAGCACCGTCGCGTCCACGCCTTCCCTGCCTGCGCTCGGCGGCGCCGACCCGGGGTCGATTCCGCCCGAGCCGCCACGTCGCGCGTGGTGGATGGCCAAGCGCGTGCTGCTCGCGGCGCTGGGGATCGTCCTGATCGTCGGCGGCGCGACGTACGCGGTAGCTCGCGACGAGGTCAGCAAAGTGGTCAAAGCGCTCGAACAGAACAAAGCGGTGAGGGTCTCGCCGAAGATGCTCGCGCCCACGAGCAAAGGCGCGCCCGAGACGTTGCTGCTGGTCGGCAACGACGAACGCCCCCCGCCGAAGGACAACCCCGCGGGGGCTGTGCTGCCGCACTCCAATGAGATGCTGCTCGTGCGCATCGACCCGAGCAAGCCCACCATCTCGATGCTCTCGATCCCGCGCGAGCTGCAGGTCACATTCACCGCTCCCAACGGCGAAGTGATCACCAACCGCATCAACTCCGCCTACACCTACGGCTTCGAGGACGGCGGCGGCACCTCAGGCGGCGTCAAGCTGATGCTAGAAACGATCAAGAACGTGTTCGGACTCACCGTCAACCACGTGTTCGTCACGAACTTCAAAAAATTCAAACGCGCGGTGGACGAAATGGGCTGCGTATACATGACCGTCGACAAGCGCTACCACCATGTCAACGAACCCGAAGGCGAACAGTACTTCGAAATCAACCTCGCGCCGGGCTACCAGCGCATGTGCGGCAAACAGGCGCTCGAATTCGTCGCCAACCGCCACGAAAGCACGTCGCTGATCCGTGACGCGCGCGATCAGCGCTTCCTGCTCGAAGTCAAGGCCGAGTACGGCGCGACGCTGTTTGAAAGCCGTGAAAAGTTCGAGCACATACTGGGCAAGGCCGTGGAAACGGACCTGCACGGCAACGAAGAAGAAGTGCTGTCGCTGCTCGAGCTGCTGATCGAATCGGCCAGCAAACGGGTGCGCCAGGTGCCCTTCCATGTCACCCTGCTACCCACCGTCGACACCGCCACTCCCGAGCAGATCAGCGAAGCGGTGCACTCGTTCCTCAATGGCACCGCCCCGATCTCCACGAAGAAAGTCGACCAGTCGATCAAGGCCGCCCGCCCGCGCCGTCACGATCATGCCAGCGCTCACGGGCTCTCACTGACGCCTACCTCCGGTGAAGAGCTCGCGAAGGCACGCGAGGCCGCGCCGGAACTGCCGTTCCCGCTCGAGTATCCGCTCGTGCGCGACACCACCGCCGAAGCCGAACCGGATGCGCTGCGCGTGTACCACATCAACGACCGCCAGGGCCACCCTCACCCGATCTACACGATCGTCATCGACCGCGGCGGGCTGGGCGAATACTACGACGTGCAGGGGAGCGCCTGGACCGATCCGCCGCTCCTGAACGAACCCAACCAGACCGTCCAGATCGGTTCGCGCACCTACGACCTGTACTACACCGGCGAAGAGATCAGGACGATCGCCTGGCACGAACACGGAGCCGCCTACTGGATCCAGAACGACCTCACCAACACCGTCCAGCCGCGCGAAATGCTGGCCATCGCCGAGCAGACCGTGCCCGTCGTCGGCCCCCGCGCCAACAACGCCTCCGCGAAACCCACCATCACCACCGTGCACAACATCAAGCTGCCTCCGCGAGAGCTCGCCACCACGAGCCTCAAAGCCAAGCTCGAGGCCGGCCTTGGCCTCGTCGGCCTGGCCATCGTCGTCCTGCTCGGCGGGTTCGTGCTCGCGCGCCGGCGCCAGCTGATCCTGCTGCGCGAGCAGGTCGCGCAGGCGATGGCGCTGGAAGCCCGCCAGCGCGATCTACACCGGGGAATACACTCGCCGCAATAGGGCCGGTCGCGTGCATCCGGCTTCCGCGCGCGTGCCGCCCTTCAACGATGACGAGGAGGACCGATGACAGACGGCGCACCGGTAGTGATCGAGCATCAACTCCCACATCCAGTCAAGACCGGACATCATCTCGGAAGGGCGCTGCACCCCAGCCCGCGCGTGCTCAAAGAAGCCATGGGCGAGGTGGACGGCTTCAACGCCAAGTTCGCCGTGCTCATCACCCGGCTGGTCGGCACCATGTGGTGCGCGTACCTGTTCGGTGTCATCGCCCTCATCGGCCTCGGCCCCGCGCTGAAACCAGGCGGCGAGGGCATCGTCGCCTGGATCGCGCAGACGTTCCTGCAGCTCGTCCTGCTGTCGGTGATCATGGTCGGCCAGAACGTGCAGAGCCTCGCCTCCGACGCGCGTGCCGTGAACACATACAAGGATGCCGAGCTGATCCTCGACCGGCTCGACGTGCACACGCAGGGCGGCCTCAAGGCGATCCTCGACCGCCTCGACGCGATCGCCCCTGCCGGAGCCGGGCGCGACGCGCCCTAGCTGGGAGTGTCTTACTTTTTCGAGTGGTGTATAACCATAGCTATACACCGTGCGCAAAAGCGAGTATCATCGCGGCCCTCAGCGATCGGAGGCGACCCGTCGCAGGCGCACGCCTCCGATCTCGATCGCCTCCGCCCCGCCAGGCAGCTCGCCCGGGAGCTCGAGCGCGATCTCCACCAGTCCTTGCGAGGACTCGCCAGTCGCAGTCTGAAAGCGGACCTCGCCGCCATCCACGCGCAACACCGGCTCGTCCACGTCGCTCGCCCGCCCGCCGCCGCCGCTGCCGCCGCCGCCGCTGCCGCCGCCGCCGCTGCCGCTGCCCGGCACATAGCCGCCGACCGGCCCATCCCCGCCGTCGACCGGCACCCCCAGCACCTCGCCCCAGCGCGCCGCCACAGCCACCGGATCGGCGACCGCCACGGTGATCCCCGCCAGGCGTCCCCGAGCGCCCGCGCCAGTCCGGCCCGTCCACTCCGGCCCACCCCAGCGCCACGTGCCGTACGGCAGCGAGCGATCGAGCGAGACGATCGCTCCACGCATGTCCGCCGGGTGCAGATGCGTGCCGGAGATGTCTGGCAGATCGATCTGCCAGACCACGCGCACGCCCGCCCCAAGCGCGCGCGAGCGCGCTCCATCAAGATCTTCCAGGTCGAATATCACCATGTAGCCGCCGTCCCCGCCATGGCGCGCGAGGTAGCGGCCGGCTGCCGTGCCCGCGCGCGTCGGCGATATCACCTCCAGGAAGCAGTCGCCCACCGCGAACACGGTGTTGGCCAGCCCGAACTCGCCCACCCCCGGGTCGCGGAACGGCTCCCGCAGGCTCAGCGCAGTGCGCAGCTCCGCGGCCGCCGGCTCGAGCTCGCTCGCCACGAGCACCGCCTGGCGCAGCCTGACCTTCGGTCGCTCCTCGTCCACCGGCCAAGCCTACTGATCGCATTCGACCGCGATGGGCCGATCATCGCTGGCTCGGATGCAGCGTGCGCATGTCGGCAGGCGGTGGCGGGCGCAGGCGCTGATAGGCGAACGACCCCGCGAGCAGCAGCAGCCCGAGCACGATGAACGAAGCCACGCGGTAGACGGAGGTCAACGTCGACAGGTCGTACAGGAACACCTTCCCAACCACGACCAGCAGCAGCGCCAGACCGGCGCTGCGCACCTGTGTGATGTTCGCGCGCAGGCCGACGATCAGCGTGGCCAGGCCGACGACGCCCCAGAGCGCGCTGAGCGCCACCTGGCCCTGCTGGCGCACGCTCAGATCGAGCACTACTCCGCCGAGCGCGGCGGATGTCGGCTGAAACGCCGAGACGATCGCGACCGACGCCAGGTACAGCAGGGATGCGGCCGCGCCGATCAGCGGCCAGTACCGCCGCGGGCTGCCCGCCGCCTGGGTCAGCCCGAAGCGCAACCCCACGGCCGCCAGCGCACCCAGCGCCAGCGCGGCCGCGCCGAGGTGGGCGACGCCGACGATGAGCGCCACCGGGGGCGCGTCGGCGGCGAGCACATGCAGCGCGGCGCCCGCCACAAACGCGAGAGCGCCGAAACGGGTGAACGCATCATCGGTGCGGGAGCTCAGCCGGGCGAGCGCCAGCCCCTCGAACGCCCACGCCGCCGCCAGCGCCGCGCCACCGAGCGCCAACGCCGTCAGGTAGGCGATCGCGATCAGCGCAAGGCCGTCGAGCGCCATTCGCCAACCCTTGCGCTCGGCCGCGCTGACACGGCCGCACGCGATGCAGCCGGCGGCGAGCGCCGACACCGACAGCAAGGGCAACACGCCCGCGCTCCCGCCACCGAGCTCGCTCGGCGGAGCCTCCAGCAGCACCGCGATCAGCGCAAGCGCGATCTGGGCGCTCACACCGACGCCCGTCATCGTCTCGCCGGCGTCTCCGTGGTCGCCGCGGCGGGCCAGCCATGCCAGCGCGACGGCCGTCGCGCTCCAACCGACCGCCAGGGTGATCACGGGGGCGCTGAACGCGAAGGCGACGTCGCCGAGGGTGACGCCGAGCGCGAACAGCAGTCGACGCAGCGCCGGCGAGACCCGCACCCGCCTGGCGCGCAGCGCGCCGGCGCCGACGTGAACGCCCGCGAGCGCCGCCAACCACACGTCGCCGGCCGACGCCCCCGCGACGTCAGCCAGGGCGACACGACCGACGACCGCCACCATGCACGCGCTCAGCGCCAGCGCAACCGCCGAGGCACTCGTCATGCGCTCCTCGCTCGCGCGCAACTGCACCCCGATGGCGCCGAGGAGGCCGAGCGCGCCGAAGCCGGCGAGTACCAGCACGTCCACGGGCGCGGTCTGTCCGCTGAGCAGCCAGGGCGCCCACTGCGGGGCGCACATCAGCACCGCGCCCGGCGCCAGCCAGCCCGCGCGCCCGCCCCAGCGAATCGCCAGCGCGGTCGCCTGCGCGCCGACCAGCATCGCGCCGGCCACCGCGAGCGAGCCCGGCAGCAGCGCGTACACGCCACTGGCCACCATCAACGTCGCGAACAGCCCGGCGGTGGCCGTGCCCACCATCGCGATCGCCGCGTCCGTGCGGCCGCGATGATCGTGCAGCCACACCCCGGCGAGCAGCAGCGTCGCCGATGCCGCCGCGCCGAGCAGCACACGCCCTGACTCGCCGATCCACCCATGGGAGATCGCGAGCACGAGGAACAGGACGATGCCCAGCAGCGTGGCCGCGCCGCCCAGCCAGGCAAGGACGCGGCCGCCGATGACGTCGCCGAGCGACATCCCCGCGGGCAAACGACGTTCGAGCGTTGAGATCCGCGCTTGCGGCGCGTTCCGGCCTGCGTTGGCAGTCATTGTCAGCCTCCTTAGTGACCGATGGTTGATAAGCAGGGTAGGGCACCTCCACGCGCTTGTCAACCGACGTTCAACAAGCTGTTGACCGACGATCAGCTAGCATGCCCGCGATGGCCCGCGAACCCGCCTACACGCGACTGCACGTCGACGAGCGCCGGCGCCAGCTGCTCGACGCCGGCGCGGCGCTGTTCGCGCGGCACGCATACGAGGAGATCTCGATGCGCCAGATCGCACAGGCCGCGGGCGTGTCAAAGCCGCTGCTGTACCACTACTTCCCGTCCAAGAACGACCTCTTCATGGCGGCCGTCACCGAAGCCGCCTCCGAGCTCCAGGACCGGATCGCGCCGAGCGGCGAGGGAACTCCCGTGGAGCAGCTGACCGCGAGCCTGGACAGCTACCTGGAGTGGATCGAGGACAACGGCGAGACGTGGTCGAAGCTGATGCAGAGCGCCGCCGCGCTGCCACAGGCCCGCGAGCTCGTGGAAGGCTTCCGCGCGCGCACCATGGACATGGTGCTCGCGGAGCTCACCGGCAGGCGCAAGCCGCGACCGGCGCTGCGCACCGCCATCAAAGGCTGGCTCGGCTACATGGATGCCGCGATCCTCGATTGGACGCAGGCCAGGGACCTGCCACGCGCGAAGCTGCGCGACCTGCTGCTCGCGGCCTTCGTCGCCACCCTGTTCGCCGCCCAGCAGGTCGACCCCAAGATCAAGCTCAGCCTCGGCTGAGGCGTCACACGACGGCCGAGCGCTCGAGCTGCGCCACCCGGCGCGCGGCGTGCTCGGCGAGGAACGCGTCGACCACGCGCGGGTCGAACTGCGTGCCCGCGCAGCGGCGCACCTCGCTCAGCGCGTCCAGCTCGGACTGCGCTTCGCCGAACGGGCGCTCGCAGATCATCGCGTCGAACGAGTCGCACAGGAACACGATCCTGCTCGCCAGCGGGATCTCCTTACCCGACAGCCCGCGCGGATAGCCGTTGCCGTCGAAGCGCTCGTGGGTCGCGCCGACGATCTCCGCCACCCTCGCCAGCGCGGGCGCGGCGCTGAGGATGCTCGCGCCGATCGTCGGGTGGCGGCGCATCAGCTCCCACTCGTGATCGTCCAGCGGTCCCGCTTTGTGCAGCAGCGAGTACGGCATCGCCACCTTGCCGATGTCGTGCAGCTCGGCCGCGCGCACCGCGTCGGCGAGGTCCTGGCCGGCGAGCCCCAGGCGGCGGGCGACCGCCTCGGTCAGCTCGGCCACGTGCGAGGAGTGCGCGTGCAGCAGCGGCTCGTGCGCCGCCAGGATCTGCAGCGCCAGATCGCGCGTCTGGCGGCCTGCGCTCGCGCGGCTGGAGTCCTTGTGCGCGTACATGCGCTCGTCGGCGAGCTGCAGCGCCAGATGCGGGTCGGCGGCCTCCGTGGGCAGTGTGACCGAGCCGTAGGAGCTGGTGATCGTGAAGCCGTCGCCCTGCGCGCTCAGCGCCTCCAGGCAGTCGCCCACCATCGCCTCGCCGGTGTCCGAGCGCAGCAGCGCGCAGAACTCATCGCCGCCCAGGCGGTACGCGCAGCCGCCGGATCCCACCGCGCGCTTGAACGCCCGCGCGAGCCGGCCGAGCAGCAGATCGCCGCCGAGGTGACCGAAGCTGTCGTTGTAGGACTTGAAGCCGTCGAGGTCGAACAGCAGCAGCCGCACCGGATGCTCCTCCGTGGCCTGCGCCCACACCGACTCCAGATCCTCGGCCAGCTGACGGCGGTTGGCGAGCCCGGTGAGCGGGTCGACGGTGGCCTCACCGCGCTGGAACATCTCCGCGGACTGCAGCGCCCACACGATCGACACCACCGCCACCAGCAGCGCGAGCGTGGTGAACACGGGCACCGGGTCGTGCAGCGTCGCGTGGGGGTCGAGGCCGAGCGTGACCGCCAGGATCACAGCCACCGTCAGCGCCAGGCCCGCGCTCACCACCTGCGGACGGAAGCGCGCCGCGACCATCCCCGCGGGCAGCACCAGCCACGGGAGCGCCGGGCTGGCGGGACCGCCGCTGAGCGCCACGCCGGTGGCGAGCAGCACCAGCGTGATCAGGATCGCGCTCACGCTGACCCGCTCGGGGTGCGCGCTGCGGGCCATCCTGCGATCGACGCTCAGCATGTTCAGCGCGGAGCACCCGAACAGGATCAACGTCCACCAGCCGAGCCACGGCGCGGCCGTCACCAGCGCCACGCCCACCGCGCCCGATCCCACCTTGCGGATCATGCGCACGCGCGGGCTAGCCTCGAGCACGCGCCTGAGATCCGGACCGGTGGGGCACAGCCAGCTGTCTGACATATCGCCACAGTCTCGTCAGACGCCCACCCGATCTTTATAAATGCACTGTTACACGGGCCGAAGCGGGGGTGATATTTCGGGTGAAGAAATCCTCTCCGTTGTTACGTCGAAGCCCGCGAATTGCGCGTTTCTAACAGACTTCTAACTGTGCTGTAAACAGCTGCGCAACATCTGTCCGCTTAGCTACAGCGCGCATACGTTTAGTTCAAGGACCACGGAGGGGACATGGGGATAGTCACACCGGAGGCCGCCAGCACAGCACGACTCGTCTCGCAGGCCGTAGCGCGAGCGCAGGAAGGCGATCGCCAGGCGCTCGGCTTCCTGTACGCGCGCTACGCCGACAACGTGTACGGCTACGTGCGCAGCATCGTCCACGACCAGCATGAGGCGGAAGACATCACCCAGCACGTGTTCGCCAAGCTGATCCACGTGATCGGCAAGTACGAGGAGCGCGACGTGCCGTTCTTCGCGTGGATCCTGCGGGTCTCGCGCAACGTCGCCGTCGACCACATACGCCACCAGCGCGCGATCCCCGTCGAGGAGGTGAGGGCCGTGGAGGAGCGCGACCGCCAGCCAGCGGACGGAGAACGGATGAACGACCTGCGTGAGGCGCTCGCCAAGCTCCCACCCGACCAGCGCGAGGTGCTCGTGCTGCGCCACTTCGCGGGCCTGTCGCCCGTTGACATAGCGCAACGCACCGGCCGCTCTGAGGGCTCCGTCCACGGACTGCATCACCGTGGCCGCCGTGCCCTCACAGCCGAGCTGACCAGCCGCGGGGCCGCGCCCGTGACCGCGCGCTCGCGGCGTCCCTACGGCGAGGCGTCCGGGTAGGGACCCTCCAGCTCCTCCGAGCTCTCCAGACCGGATCCTTCGAGCATGGGGCCGCGCGAGATCCGCCGCGCGACGCGCCCGCTGTCGGCGTCCGCCAGGTAGTACAGCACCGAGAACGCCACCAGCTCGTCCACCGAAACGCCCAGGCGTGCGCTCTCCTGCTCGACTGCCTCCCGGGCAAAGCCATCCAGGCGCACGTTCACGCCGCCATCCTCCTTGGCAGACTGGCCGCCCCCCGCCCGCGATCCGCTCACGCCGGGCCTCGATCTGATGACGGGACACTTGCATTCAACGGTGAGCACCCGTGAGCGCTCACGCCGGAGGAGCCCGCAACGGGGACCAAAAAAGGCTGGTTATGGCATATCGGCGGTGCGTGTTGCGGGCGGGCACCGAGGGCGCGCGGGGTCTGCTGGTGTGAAGTCCGGGTCATGGCCGAAGATCCTCCGAGGAGATCGTGCCTGAACCGGTGTCTCAGCGCAAGGGCCTTGGCTGCCTGTGTTCACGCGCCTCAGCGCGCCTTCGAGCTCCGAGCTGACGAGCGCTATCCGCCGCCCGCGACCTCGTCGTCGCGGCGGTAGCCGAGACGAGCGGAGATACGGTCGGCGGTCGACACGAGATGCGGGCCGAGCGCGTCGGCGAACTCCTCCAGCGAGATCATCGAGGTGTGCGCCGCCATGCTCACGGCGGCGGCGAGCTCGCGTGACTCGTCGCGCACTGGCACCGCGATCGCGTGCAGCCCCGGCGCCAGCTCCTGGTCGTTGACCGCGAAGCCATCCTCGAGCACCTGCGTGAGCTCGTCGCGCAGGGCCTGCTTGCCGGTGATGGTGTTCGGGGCGCGCTTGGTTAGCTTCATCGCGGAGATCAGCTCACGCTGCTCGTCCTCGGGGAGATGCGCGAGCAGGATCTTGCCCATGGCGGTGCAGTACGCGGGTAGACGCGCTCCCGCCGCCAAGCCGAGGTCGATCTTGCGCTGCTCGCGGCGGATGCTGCGCACGCGATCGACATACATGATCTCCGAGCCGTCGAGCACCGCCAGGCTGGTGGTGTAGCCGCTGCGCTCGCACAGCTCCCGCAGGTACGGGTGAGCATGCTCGCGAAGCGCCGTGGAGCTCATCGCGGACATCCCCAGGTCGGTCACACGCAGACCCAGCCGGTACTTACGCGCGGCGCCCTGCTTGAGATAGCCGAGCGCGACGAGCGTGATCGCATAGCGATGCGTGGTCGAGCGGCTCATGTCGAGCTCCTCCGCGATATCCGCGATCCCCAGCACCGGTCGCGAAGGGGTGAAGCAGCTGAGAATCGCAAGACCCCGCTCGAGCGACTGTGAGAAGCGCGGCTCGCGCAGATCGGGAATCGACCATGCCGGCGGCAGGCTGTCGGCGGCTGCCGGGCGCGGTGCGGGGCGTCTCATTTGCCCATCTCCTCGAGCTGGCGCATGGCGTCCCGCAGGCTCGCCTCCGCCGCCTGCGCCCGCATGAGCGCGTCGTGGCGTTCGATCTTCATGTTGCGATTCTCCTCCCTGGCCAGCGACAGCTCACGCTCGGCGAGCCTGCGCAGATCTTCGATCACGCGGATCTCCTGACGCACACGCGGCCGACTGAGGTCGAACTCGCGCGCGAACTGCGCCAACACGCTCGCTTGCGGCTCACCGTCGAGCGCCAGCACCGACGGATGCCCCCCTGGATCGCTGTCCACCGACAGCCCAGGCCACCACACTCGCACACCGCCAGCTGGCAGCGCCAGCGCACCTCCGAGCACACCACGCAGACCAACGAGCATCTCCTCGCCCGGCAGGTAGTAGATCTGCGGATCCGCCCCCACGATCGCTCGCACGTCACCCGGCGCGAGCACCGGCTCATCCGCGTCCAGCGACCTCGCGATAGCGACAGCGGGATGCTCCCGTTCACCAGAAAGCAGATAGGCGCCCAGGCTCCGTAAACCCGGCCTGCCGCGCACGGCGATCACACCAACCCCCCCGCCGCCCGCCGGCGTCGTCCGCTCGCTCATCACAGCGGCATTACCCGTCCCAGGCTCGGGGCATGCGCCCCGGGGCGTTCTCCCCACCCGCTCGCTCTCAGCCCGCATCCGCGAGCCTGTACTTACGCGTACGCGGATCACGCTCCAGCAGCCCGACCGCCAGCAGCGTGGAGACATATCGATGAGTCGTGCTCGGGCTCATATCCAGCAGCCGCGCCAGCGTCGCGATGCTCACATAGCTCCCATCCCCCGGAAAGGACGCCAGCATCAACAGGCCTGCCAGCAGCGAGCGGGACAGCCGCGCATCCTCCAGCTGATCGGCTCCAGCCACGAGCACCGCGCGCACGTCCGCGAGGCCGGACAGGAGCACCGACATGTTGCCGCCATCCGAGGCCGCGCGCACGACCTGATCAACCTGAGCCGTCGACAGCTCGATGCACACCGAGTCCCCCCCGTGGCCCCCCGCGTCGACCGCCGCCGGACGCCCCGCGGGACGCCCGGCCACAGCCCTCACTTGAGATACAGCCATGAAAGTGGGGGCTCGGCGTCCAACCGCTGCCCACATCCTCCGGGCACGTTGTGACCGAGCAGATCCATAGCCACACGATCCTGGCATATCGAATGGCCGATATGGCGAAAAGCGGGTAGATCCGTTTCTCAAGAAATGGAAACATTGCTAGAGAAATGGGACTCCCTTCGGAAACGGTGCCACTGCCCCGCCTCTGGTCGCCTCCCTGCACCCGCCCGACAGGCATTACGCGCCCCGCGCCCGCAGAATGACCCTGCACCCCGCGTGAGGCACGAGGATCGCGCTGCGCCATCTGGGGCGCTCGACCCTGCCGCTTGCTGCCAGCACTCGCCTCGTCCTGAGCACCTCACGCAGGATCATCTTGACCTCCAGCAGCGCGAAGTGGCGACCGAGACAATGCTTACGTCCCCCGCCCCACGGCAGCCATGTACGCGACTGCTGCGTTGCGCCGAGGAAGCGCTCCGGGCGGAACTCGTGCGGTTCGGGATACAGGTCTGGATTGTGGTGCATCAGATAGGTGCAGCCCGCGAGATGAACCGGGGGACGGTAGGTCCAACCGCCGATCTCGACCGGCTTGATGACCGCCCTGGGGATCGTGAACAGGAACACCGGCTTGTGACGCATCGTCTCGTGAATGGTGGCGGCCAGATACTCCTCCTCCACACCACCGTCGATCTCCTCGATCAGCCGGTCCTGCACCTTGGGATTGTGCGCCAGCATCTGGAATGCCCACGCCAGCTCGCCCGTGGTGGTCTCGTGTCCGGCGAGAATCATGGACATGAGGTTGTCTCGGACCTGCCGGTCGGACATGGGAGAGCCGTCCGGATACTCCGCCGAGAGCAACATGTCCAACAGGTCGCCTCGTTGAAGGTCTACTTCTGCGCGTCGCCGCTCCATCAGCGCGTAGATCAGCTCATCGACTTCCGCGCGCTGTCGCACGAATCTCCTCCACGTCGCACGCCAGCCCGGGAGATGCCGTACCTTCGGCTCCTGCAGGACGACGCTGACAGTGACGGCCAGCATGTCCATCAACCGCTCGTGTAGAAGCTGCAGCGCGTCGTTTGCCTCGCCGAAGATAGCCCGCAAGATCACTCTCAACGTCAGCGCACGAATCCGCGGTTGAAGGCGGAAAGTCACGTCGAGCGGCCAGGACGCGACCTCGCGCTCAACGCTCTCGCCGAGCATCGCCGTATGGCTCGCCACCATTCTCCGATGGAACGCCGGCGTGATCGTCTTGCGCCCGTGGACATGCTCGTCCTCCTCGAGCAGCATGAATGAGCGCTCACCGATCAGTGGCGCGATGACTGTCGCGCCAGCCCCCGGATGCAGCGTCGTTGCGGGAGCGGTGAGAATCGCGCGTATCTCGTGAGGGTCTGATAGGAACACGAGCGGCGGCATGTCGAGTGGGTAGACGGTGAAGCGGGTGCCGATGCGCTCACCACACCGCTCGATGTACGCAAACGGCAGCCACCTGCAGCTGAACGTCTGGAGCGTGGAAGGCAGAAGCCCGCTCGGGGGCAGCTCGCCCTTGAGGCGAGTCATCAACGAAGATGCGTTAGTGAATGACATGGTGTCTCCTTGTTTTGGGATTAAGCTGAGCGCAGGCCGTAGACGCTCCGCCACAGCCTCAGAATTGGATGTAGAACTCGGGTGAGTGACCCGCCGGCATTGACGATGCGTCTCGTCGTCTCACGCACGTCTGGAGTCAGTGCGCTGTCCTTCGATAGGTACATGGCGAACATGCTTGCGGCGATCAGGATGTGCCTCTCACCATCTCGCAGTGAGCTGGCTTCGCTCAGACAGCGGCGTATGAACATGCAGAAGCGCTCGACTGCCATCTCCGGCGTGGCGTAGTGAGCTATGTAGCTGTGATCGCCATTCGCCGAATCTTCGATCTGATCCACGTAACTGTCGAGCATCGCCGCCAGAGCGCAGGCCCACGGAAAGTACGCGCTGGAGGTGCGTGTGATCTCATCCTCGGCACAGGCAGGCTCGCTGGCAAGCGCAAGCAGCGCGAAGATGGTGAGGTCCGTGCTCGCCGCCGCGCTCAGCTCGAACCACAGCCCATCACCTCCCGACGGGAACTCCTCGGCGACCCAGGCTTCGAGCGAGGCGTCTCGGCGCAGCGGGTCGAGGTCGTGGTTGATCGCGCAGACCTGCCCTCTGCCCGCCTCTCGCACGACGAGCTCACGAACACGCTCATACGACGGCAGTCGAGCGCAGTTCTCCCGGCATACTGTGACGAGAGCGCGAAGGTAGCCGCCATCCTCGCGCCAAGGGCAGTGGCGGTAGTAATCGGAGATTGGCCGCCCGGGATCGAGCGCGTCGACGAGGGCGAGGTGCAGTTGCCGCCCGTTTGCCTGGCCGGCCGCGGCGGCGCGCTCGTTCACGCTGTCGAGGAAGTCCCAGATGATCTCGTACGCGACGAGCACCCGCAGCAGGCTCAGATTACGAGCACGGGGAATGATCGAGAAGAGCGCAGCGCCGTCGATGTGACCGCGCTTGAGCGCCAGCGCGGACAGCGCATCCTCGCGGATCGACGGATCGGGGATTCTGCGCGCGAGCTCGCGCCATCGATTCACCTCACGGGCGACATTCGGCAGCCCCCAGACCAGCTCCCGAGTCGCGGCGGCGGTCAGCGCTCGGAGCTGTCGAGCTGAGAGAGGGGCCGGGTTGGGAGCGTCGGGGTTGAGGCGCGTGGGATGGGGGCTAGTAGGCGGGACTGACGGTCCTGGGCTGTACACGCACCACGAGATAACCCGGTAGGGCGAGCATCGCCAGTGCGATGACGCTGACCAGCGCAAAGCCGGAGATCGCTGCGGTGCCTTCGATGTCAAAGACGACTGGGAAGCCGGTCACGGTGGCGAGGAAGTGGCTGCCCAGCAGTTGGGCGTAGAGGCCGAAGACGGCGCCGATCGAACACCCCGCCGTGAGCAGAACGGCGCTCTCGCAGAGAAGCGCCCGCCACAGTACGGCCTCCCCGAATCCGTGACACTTGTTGAACGCTATGCGGTCGCGGCGTTGCCAGATCATCGACGCCATCGCCCCGACGACCGCGAGGATCGCGGCGATCAGAACGAGTAGCCTGATCTGCGCCAGTCGCGACAGTCCCTGTGCCGCCGCGGCGTAGTCGCGCTGCTCCCGTTCGGTCGAGGTTTCCACGGTCAGACCAGCCGATGACCCAAGGGCGCGCTGAACACGTTCGCGCACAGCGACGACCGGGGTGCCAGGGGTGCTATCGATCTCGTATGCGCTCGGGTCGCCGCTGATCCACGCCCGCGCATAGCCTTCTGAGCTGAGGATGATCGCGCCGGGCGGCCATCCCAGATTGGTGGTCAGACCGGCGACGCGCAGGATCTGCGGGCGCGGTGAGGGCAGCGTGAACGTCTGTCCTACGCGCAGGTGGTGTTCTTCGGCTAGGGCCTGCGAGAGAACCGCCCAGCCGCCTTGGCGCACCCTTTCCGACGCGAGCTTCGCGTTGCCGCTTACGAGTTGGCTCGCTGGGACTGGATGTTCGATGCCGGGGCCGGGAGCGATGACCCACAGGCGACGGTCGCCCCAATTCAGGAAGCTGCCGCGGTAGATGCCGAGCCGGCCAACGCCCGGGACGCTGGAGAGGGTGGAGAGGTGAATCGGGTCAAATGGGGTGGTCGGCTGAATGCCGGATCTCCCGCTTGGGATCACCCAGATGTCCGCGCTGGAGTCAGTACCGCGTATCGAGGACTGCAGACCCCGTTCGAGGTTCGTCTGCGTGCCCTGGAACTCGACTATTCCAAAGACCGCAACCGCGGCGGTAGCGGCGATCGCGAGAGAGCGCACACGCGTCTGTGGCGTCTGAAGCTCCGTAACGGCGAGGGCCGAAGACACGCCGTCGAACAGATCCGACACATACTCGAACGCCGCCACCAAGCCGTTGAACATGAGCGGAAGCAGACAGACGAGAGCGATCACGAGCGCCACATTCCCGACCACAGCCGCCTGGGTGTCCGCAACGAGCGTGAGCGTCGTTATGAGCAGACACAGCACGCCCGTGACCAGTCGCGCGAGGATCCACCTCCGCCGATGATCGGCTGGGTCCGATGGTGGCTGCAATGGCCGCGCGAGAATCTCACGAACAGGCCACAGAACACCCACAACCGAAGCGGCCATCCCGGCGGAGACGGCCAGAGCGACGCTCTGCCAGGTCACGATCCGGTTGTTTCCGACGGGAAACGCAACCGCGAGATATGCCGGCGTGGCGTGGAAGACGGCGATCGACAGCACATCCCCCAACGCCAGCCCCAGCGCACACGCCAGCGCCCCGATCACGGCAGCGTCGAATAACAGGATCTGGATGGTCATCCAGCGAGTCGCTCCGTGCGGGCGCACATCTGAGATCAACTTGCGCCGCGACGGCACGGTGATGAGCATCGCGTTGAGCGCGAACATGAAGCCGACCAAAGCGCTGATCCCGGAGAACAGCTGCTCGCTCTTGCTCTCGGGCGCCACCGCAACCGCAAACAGACGAGAGTTGAAGTCACTAGGTAGGAGGTTCACGTCCCATCTCGCCGCGAGCCGCGCGAGCGCTGGACGCACCTCGCTCGTGCGTGTCTGATCGAAGCGCACGAAGATCCTCGTGAGCTGGCCCTGCGTGTCGGTCAAGCGCTGCGCATACCTGATCGAGGCGACCACGACCGGGCTGTGAACAAGCCCACCGATGTCGGCTTCTTGAAGCGTGGCGCCGACGAGTGTTTCCACAAAACGTGTGCCTACCTGCAACCTCACCGTCTCCAATGGACCTATTCCGATTTCACTGGCGAGCGGCGCCGGCATTGCGATGGCTGGGAGCTGGGCGAGCTGTTTGGCGGAGAAACGACGCAGCAGGGGCCCGCTTGCGTGCAGCGATTGCGGCTCCACTCCGATCAGGTCGACCGATCGTTCGCCGCGCCGTCCGATCACGTTCACCTGGTGCTCGAGGATCGGTAGAGCGACCTGTACGCCGGGAACGCGTCGAACTTCTTCGAGCAAGCGCTCGCTGACGCCTTCCGGTCCCCTGACCTCGAATTGCAGCTGCGCGTCGCCCACGAGTTGGCTATTGAGCTGCGCCACCGAGCGAGCGAGGCTGGTGCTCGAGACCTGCGATGCGAACAGCAGCGCCACTCCCACGGCGATCCCAAGGATCGCGAAGCCCTCCTGCACGAGCACCGCTCTGGCTCCCAGCCGGGCTTCGTAGATGTAGCGAATACCCGAGAGCTTCATTTGAGGCTCCGTCAAACTCCCGGCTTCCATGGCTCGTCGGGCGCCGCGCCGTGATCGGGCGTGTACGCGCCAAGGCGACCGTCGCGCAGTTCGTGCACCTGGTCGGCGAAGGCGGCCGCCTGCGGATCGTGGGTGGCGAGCAGGAGCGCCATGTCGCGCTCGCGACAGAGACCGCGCAGAAGTCCGAGCACCTCGCGAGTGCGGCTGGTGTCGAGATTACCGGTCGGCTCGTCGGCGAGAACCAGCTTGGGATCGGTGGACAGCGCGAGCGCTATCAGCACGCGCTGGCGCTCGCCCATCGACAGCTGCTCGGTGCGGTGGTGCAGCCGGTCCCCTAGCCCCAGCTGCCCGAGCAGCGGTTCGATCGTGGTCTTCGCCCGTCGCGCGTTTGACAGGAGCAGCTTCAGCGACGCGTTCTGGATCGCCTGCGCTCCGGGGATCAGGTTGTGCGGCTGTCCGATGATCCCGAGTTGGCGCAGGCGATACTCGTCTGCCTCGCGGCGCGACATCGCGACGACGTCGCGGCCCGCCACCAGCACGCTGCCGCTGTCAGGCGCTCGCAGCCCTGCGATCAGCTCCAGCAGCGTCGTCTTGCCCGAGCCGCTCGGACCGTACAGCGCGACGAACTCGCCGCGTGCGATCTTGATCGACACCCCATCGACGGCGCGGACCGGCTCGCCGCCACCGATCTGGTAGTGCTTGACGAGATCGCGTACTTCCAGCACCTACGAGCTGCCCAGGGCTTGCGACCCCTCGCCGTGGGCGTGTTTGGGGAAGGGTATGACCTCGGCGTCCCCGCCTCCGTGGCCTGCGAGGGCCTTCAACGTGCCCTTGCGTGTGAGCGACCACACATGGTCAGCGAACATCGCCGAGTCCACATCCGAGACGCTCATGAGCACCCCGCAGCGAGGCTCGGACTCCTCCACCAGCGCGCGCAACAGATCAGAGATCTCCTCCGTCGCGCGACTCCCGAGCGCGTCCAGCAGATCGTCGATCACCACAACCCGCGGACTACCGGCAAATGCCCGCGCCAACCCCACCAGCACCCGCTGCTGGTTCGAGCACTCCCCCCAACACCGCCCCAAGCAATCCCGCGCCCCGACCCGCTCGAGCGCCTGCGCCGCCAGCCGCTCCGCATCCCTGCGCCCACGACCGTGCAAAGCCAACGGCCAGCCCACGAACCTCGAAACCTCGAGCCCGAGCTCCGGCCCGTCGCGATCGATCCACACGATCTCGTGCCCCAACAGCCGACTGCTCGCGCGATCCCCCAACTCCGCCAGCTTCTGACCTTCCAACGAAACGCTCCCCCGGTCCGGGCGCTCCATCCCCGCCGCGACCCTCAACGTCGTCGTCTTGCCTTTCAGCCGCGACCCGACAACCGCCGCGATCTCCCCCGCGCCCACACCAAACGACACATCGGCCAGCACCCCCAACCACTGACCACCGCGCGAATATCCCTTCCAAACCCCATCAACCGACAGCAAGTCAACCACCATCAACCCCACCCTCTGAGATTTCGTCGAAGAGCTCCTCGAGTTCGTCGCGCAGCCGCTCGAGGCGCTGCGACATCAAGCCCCACAGAGTGGCTTCGTCCTTACTGCGGATGCCTCCCAGCCGGATGCGCCAGTCGACAGGTCTGTCTCGGGCGCGCCTGGAGCGCTGTTCTCGCAGCACGCGGGAGCGCGCGATGTCGCAGGCGCATGTGTACGCATACTCTTCCTCGCGAACGAGCTGTATCAGCGCCGCCAGATCCTCGCGCTCCAGGAACTCCAGCTTGCACTGCAGAGAGTCACGTATCGCCGGCGGCATCTCGGTGTGGCGCAGCCAGCCGCGCAGGAGCTCGACGCCTTTTGGCGTGGCCTCATAGCAGTCGAGCGTCGGTTCGTCGGGCGGCCCCTTCCTGACCAGCCGCACATAGCCCTTCTCGGCCAAGCTGGGAAGGTTTTTGTGCGCCGAGCCTCGCGAGAAGCGGGCCGACGCGAACTGATCCGCCAGCCGACGATCCACGCCCGCGACCGTGTCCCGCTGCTGGATCACGAGACCGAGAACCATCATCCTGGGAGTGAGGTCACCCGAACTGAACGCCGGCATGTGCGGATCCTAACCAATGCGCAGGCGTGCGGTCTACCCGAACAGTCCAGGGCGTTAGATAATAAGTAAACAGTACTTTTACCTAGATGTCATGCAGATGGCTCTCTACATCGATGCGCCGAACAAAATGAGGACCCGGATCGACCAGCCCCGGGTCCTCACGCTCCACACGCGAGGCACTGCCGCCTACTCGTGGATTTCCTCGCGCGCTTTGCTTCCGGCCTCGGCGCTCCGCGCTACGACGGCTACCAACCATGCGCGCACGCCAAGCTACGGCGCTCGCGACGCTACCTCAACCACAGACCTTTGTCAGCAGGTGTCTATGACCTACACTCGACCCAGCTGTCCGCCGAAAGAAAGGATGCCTCGTGGACGTCGAGATCTGGTCTGACATCGCCTGTCCATGGTGCTACGTGGGCAAGCGCCGCTTCGAGGCCGCGCTGGCCGAGTTCGAGCATCGCGAGGACGTGCGCGTGATCTGGCGTAGCTTCGAGCTGGATCCTCAGGCGCCACGCGAGCGCGAGGGCGACCGCACGGCGCGCCTTGCGCAGAAGTACGGCATGACGATCGAGCGGGCGCGCGAGATTGAGCGGCACCTGGTCGAGGTGGCGGCAGGTGAGGGCCTGGACTTCCGCTTCGGCATCGCCCGCAGCGGGACCACGTTCGACGCCCATCGCGTGGTTCATCTCGCCGCTGAGCACGGGCTCCAGGACGCGATGAAGGAGCGACTGCTGCGCGCGTACTTCAGCGAAGGCGAGCTGGTCGGCGACCATCCGACGCTCGTTCGCCTGGCCGTCGAGGTGGGGCTCGACGAGGATGAGGTCAGCGCGACGCTCGCCGGCGAGCGCTACGCCGAGCAGGTACGCGAGGACGAGCGGACCGCCAACGAGCTCGGCATCAGCGCTGTGCCGACGTTCGTCGTCGATCGCGCCCTGGGCGCCTCCGGCGCTCAGCCACCGGAGTCGCTGTTGGAGCTGCTGCGCGATGGATGGGCCAGGCGCGGCCCCGTGTCGGTCCTCGCCGGCGGCCAGTCCTGCGGCGTCGACGGCTGCTAGCGGCCCGTCAGGGCACGCGCACGGAGAAGCTCCCGACCGGCACGGTGACGCTGCCGGGGCCTTCGATTTCGCCCGCCCCCAGCGCCTGCTGCAGGCTGACGGTGCCGTGGACGATGCCCGTTCGCAGGCGTGGCCCGATTTCGCCGATCGTTTTGGTGATCGTCTGTCCGGCGGCGATGTCCGAGTTGGTGGCCTCGCCGCCGTATGCGCCGGGCATCATGCGCGGTTCGCGCCAGCGCATGCCGTAGACGCGGCGCGCATCGGTGACGGCCAGGCGGGCGGTGAAGCTGACCGTGATCACGTAGCGCCCCTGGCGCCCGCGAGTCAGCCGCGTGTGGATCGGCGTGGCTACTTCGGCGCGCGTGGGCGCCTTGCCGACGTCCACGTATCCGACCGGCTCGGACAGCGACGGCGTGCACGCATACGCGCCGCCGATCCAGCTCTTGCTCGTCAGGTGGCAGGTGGCGCCGTCGCGGTAGTGGATTTCCTTGATCGGGCCGTCGACCGGCACGACGTCGGAAGTGCCGGCGTTGGCGAAGTTCAGCAGTTGATGGGCCGATGCCCTGGTGACGAACATGTACGCGCCGTCCGCGCCGACCGTCGCCAGCGTGTGGCGCTGGCCTGAGAGCACATACGTGATGCTCATCGCCTCCGGTCCGAGCAGCCCGTAGTAGATGTTGCGCAGGTCGGCCTGCGGGCAGATCGGCGCCGGCCTCGCCCCCGCTTCCCGTTCGCCGCGCGTCAGCCGCAGGCCCTTTTCATAGGGTCCAGCGCTCGCCGGCACGCAGCCGCCGAGACGCCCGCCGGTACCGATCCAGGCGCTCGCGGCGCGCTCGTCGGCGGTCACGTTCGTGAACAGGCGGCCCTCGCCGTCGAGCAGCGCACAGCCGTTGATGTCGAACGCCGCGCTGACCGGCAGTTCGTGGAAACGGCCGTCGTCGTCGAACGCGCCGTCCTGTCCCAGCGCGCCGAGCTTGCCATCGACCAAGCGCCCGATCTGGATGCAGCCTTGGCCACGAGTGGTGCTGAGCACGCGCATCCCCCAGTCGGGGCCCCCGGCCGGATCGGCGGCGGCGATCGGCAGCGTGCGCACGGTGCCCGAGACCAGGCCGCCGGAGCCTTCCCGAGCGTTGCGCCACATCGAGAATGGCAGCTTGGCGGGCGCGCCGAAGCGGATCAGGCCGGCCCCGAACGCGCCCCCCACGAGCAGCAGGCCGACGCCGAGCGCGATCAGCGGCGCACGCCCCCACGAACCCGACAGGCGCGGGCCGGGGAGCCTGCTCAGCAGGCGAGCACGGGGGCTACGCGACCGGCGCTCGGCGGCTGCGTAGAGCTGAGCACGGACTTCGGGCAGCAGGGTCGTCATGACGGCTTCTCCAGTTCGGCTCTCAGGGTCGACAGGCCACGGCTCACGCGCTTGCGGACCACCAGCTCAGACGTCTGCAGCTCGCCGGCGATGTCCGGGTAGGAGCGCTCCTGGAGGATCCGCGCGCGCACCGCCTCGCGCTGCTCGGCGGGCAGCTGCTCCAGCAGCTCGATCACCCAGCCGTCGGCGCTCGCCGCCGACTCCACTCGCTCCAGCTCCTCGCCGCCGAAGGAGACCGCCTCGGAGATGCCGATTCGGCGTCGGGCCTTGGCCTCCACGCGCCCACGGCGCAGGCTGTGGGAAAGCGTGTTGCGGGCGATCGTGAACAGCCAGCCAGCGGCCGACGGAGCCTCGGGCCGGTAGCGATGCGCCGCGCCCAGCGCAGCCGCGAACACCTCCGCGGTCAGATCGGCAGCGACCTCGGGGTCTCCCGTGCGCCGCGTGAAGTAGCCGACCACCGCCGTCTCATAGCGGTCGTAGAAGGCGGCGAACGCGTCCGGGCGCGAGCCGCTTGCAGCCAACAGCTCGCCGTCGCTGACCTCGCCGGGGTCCATGCACAGTTAACCCCGCGAGCGGGGTTCTGTGACCGACCCGGCACTTCCGATCTGATCGTGCACGTGCCAATGCCAGGCTTCGCGCAGCGCGACGATCGCGGCTGGCACCTCCTCATCCCATCCCCGATGCAGCACCACCGCGGCGAACAGGGCCTCGACGACCAGGTTCGGGCGCTCTCTGACGGCAAGGTTGATGACGGTGAAGAGATCGACGGGCTGGGTCAGCTCGTACAGCTTCTCCAGCCCGCCCTGACCGGCGTCGAGGATCTCGATGAGGTTCGCCTCGGCGGTCGCCACCCGCGCCTCCGCGAGCGCCAGCAGCGCGTGCCTGTCATCCGGCGCGAGCGCGTCGAGCGCGGCGTCGCGGTCAGCCTCCGGCATCGACGCGAACTCATGCAGGAACCTAAGCAGCCAGTCCTGCTCCTCAGCGTCCACCGCGCTCCTCCGCCAGCAGCTCGGCGAGCCGTTCGTGCGATTCGGTCAGCCCGCCCTCCATGCCCGAGGCGAGCATGCCGTCGCGCTCCTGCGTGGTGTGGAACAGCGATTTGGTCGTCACCTTCGTGCGTCCATCGAGCGCCTCGAACGTCACCGTGTCGATGATGACATGCCCGGGCATGCCCTCCCATTCGAACGTCTGCACGACCCGCTCGGGCGGGCTGACCTCGCGGTAGATGCCGCGAAATCCCAGCGCGCGCCCATCGGGATCGTGGGCGACGAAGCGCCACGCCCCGCCCGGGCGGACGTCCATCTCCTGCACCACGGTCGTCATCCGCCGCGGACCCCACCAGCGGGGGATCAGCTCAGGGTCGGTGTAGGCCGCGAACACGCGATCGCGCGGTGCGTCGAACACGCGCTCGCTGACGATCTCGCGATCCGAAGGCGTGCTCACTGTGGTGGTTCCTGCGTTGTCCTGCTGCTGCGCGGTGCTCATCGCTGCTCTCCCTTCGTGTTTTGCAAAAGCTCGCCGAAGCGGTCCAAGCGGGCGTCCAACATCTGCCGGTAGCCGTCGATCCACCGCTCGGCGTCGTCCAGTCGCCGCGGGCCCAGGTGGCATTCGCGAACGCGCCCCACCTTCTCGGTCCTCACCAGCTCGACGTCTTCGAGGACGCGCACGTGCTTCTTCAGCCCCGTCAGCGACATCCCAAACGGCTGCGCCAGCTCGCTGATCGTCGCGCTGCCCCTTCCCAGGCGCTCGAGGATCGCCCGGCGTGTGGGGTCCGCAAGCGCCGCGAACGCCCTGTCGAGATGCGACTCATACTGAACCATATGGTTCAGTATAGCGGTGACGGCGGCGAGGCGTTCGCGGTTCAACGCGAGCCGCGTCTACGTCTCGCGCGGGATCACGCGGTCGACCTCGACCGCGCCCCCGGAGTGTGTGTCGGTGTAGAGCACGAACACCGACGGCGGTCCGCCAAACCATGCGCTCGCCTCACGCACGCCGATGTACTCCGCGGGGCGCTGTGAGCCGTCGGCCTCCATCACCCACACTGGCTCGCCCTTGTGAAAGGGGCCGTCACCGATGTCCGTCATCCCAAGCAGCGTAGCCGCCGCGGGCCCGTGCGGTGGCGAGGGCCACCGCGCGCGCATCCGGACCCCAGCTCGCGGATCAACCCGACGAGTACACCCCCACCCACGCGAACAGGCTCGCGGTGGCGCCCACGGTGCGGAGCATGTTCGGGTGCGTTTCGGGGTCTGCGATCGGCCCGCCCCACCAGCTCGAGAGCCACAGCCCCTGCCGGTTGGCGGCGTGCGTGGCGGCGGCGGCCGCGTTGACCTCGGCGAGAGTCAGCCAGTAGCGCTCGCCGGTGGCCTGCCCGTAGGCCATCATCCACTGCATGAAGATCGCGTCGTACTCCGGCCCGTAGTTGTATTCGTAGCCGTACGCATCGACGTGGCGCTCGGCGAGCGTGGCCGCCACGCGCCCGGCGTGAACACAGTATTCCTGTCCCTCGCCGTCCTGGCACAGCAGGAACTGCGCGTAGATCAGCGGCGCCTGCACGTAGTCGTTCACCGATTCCGGCCGGCTGGCCATCTCGAGGTACAGCTGGCGTTCATCGTGGTCGTCGTGGGTGTTCGCCCAGTCGACGTACATCTTCACGTCTTGCAGTTGCCAGCTTTCGCGATCTTCGTCATAGAGCAGAGCGCCCAGCAGGCTGTCGGCTGCCAGCGCCGGTCCCGAGTGGTAGGGATGGCTGGTGTTCCACCACATTCCCCCGCCATCCCGATCCCAGCCACGGGCGGCGACGAAGTGAAACGCGCGTTGGGCGTCGAACAGCCAGCGGCGTTGGTGGGTCGCTTTGTAGGCGTCGAGGAAAGCGAGCCCCTCCCAGCCGTTGTCGTCGAAGAACGCCCGCACGTTGGCTTCTCGATCGCCGGGGTAGGGCGCGTATCCGCCGAGCGCGCGGTCCCAGTAGCGTTCGTTCGCACGCGCGAAGCGGTCCACGAGCGCACGATGCGCGGTGCTCGGTGAAGCCTTCTCGAGCGCGTCGGCGGTCTCGAACAACGGCACCTCGCCCCAGATGGTGACGAGCGGATACGGCCCGTGGGCACAGTGGAGGTATTCGCAGTACCAGCCGTCAGCACGCCATCGCGCAGCCTGACCGAGCCCCGCTTCGGCGAGCTGTCCGTAGTCGAGCACGCGCGGAGACGGAAGTTCAACGGGGGGCTGGAGCCAGGGGGTGAGCGGCAGGAAGCCGCCGAGTTCGTCGGCGCTCACCGACGCGCGACGCGCGACCGGTGAAAGCGACCGGTCGGCGCTCGCGCCGCTACCGCCGGCGGCCGCTGCGCCACTCGCGGCCGTGAGCACAGCGACAACGAACGCCAGCAACGCCAAGGCAACAGCTTTGCCGCTGCGCTCGGCTTGGCGCTGCAACGCTGTTCCCGGTATCAGCCGGCCAGTTTCCGGCGCGCCTTCTGCACCGACGGCAGCCCGGCCTTTGCCTTCGCGAGCGGCCGCGAACGGAGGTCGACGCTGGCGGGTTTCGCGGCGATCGTGATCTCCTCGCCGGTCGCCGGGTTACGGCCCTTGCGCGCCTTCTGTGCCGGCTTGACACGAACGGTCAACTGCACGAGACCGCCGATGCGCACCTTCTGCGCGTTGGCGAGCTCCTCGATGACGACATCCTCGAGCGCCCCGAGAATCCGCTTGGCCTCTGTCTTGCTGATTTCGGCGCGGTCGGCGACGGCGCTCGCGAGTTGTGTCTGGGTCAGCGGCAACGAAACTCCTTCACGGTCGGTTGGTGGAGACGCATGGAGGCTATTGAATATCCCACGGCGGACGTGTCCACACGTGCGACGCGCGCATGCTCAGCGCGGGTCGTCGCGATCGAGGTTCCAGTGGCGCGCCGTCGAGCAGAGCCACAGCCAGGGCTGCTCGTCGGCGATGTCGCGCGGGGCGATGTAGAAGCGGGTGATCGTGCGCTGTCCACCCTCGTGATCGCCGTACAGAACATCTACGCCCATCGGCGTGCGAGCGCGGATGGCCTCCCGCAACGGCTCGTACTGTGGATCGCCGGGGTCGCGCAGCGCGGCCTGCCAGAAGCTGATGTCGCCGGCGGGCACGTACAGGTCGCGGCCGAGTCGACGAAAGTCCTCGACGGCTCGCGGCGGAGCGTCGGCCGCCCGTGCGGTCCACAGATACCAACCATGCAGCACGGCGAGCCCGGAGGCGACGTTGCGCAGCGGGATCGCGAGGTACAGGTTGCCGTCGGACTCCTGTGCCGCCGCGAGCCCGTCGCGCAACACGATCCAGTGGTCGTCTATGTATCCGACCTTCTGCGCCGGGTCCTGCGTACGCGCGTTGAACAGAACGGGGCGGAGTCCCACCTTCAGCGCCTGCTCTGACACGCGCGCCGCGCGGTTGGCCGAGCGCGTCGAGGAGAACGTGGCCAGCGCCAGCACCAGCGTGCCAGCAGCGGTGGCCAGGGAGGCGATCGTGCCCGTGTCCGCCATCACCGGGCAGCGTACCGGCGTGGTCAGAGTGGAAATTGAATATAGACGGTCGTACGTTTATGTTGTAGGGTAGGCGTTGTGCCTCGACGCCAACAGCCGCTGCTTGAGCGCCGTCCAACGCGGGAGCCCACCGACGGCCGGCGAGCGCGGGGCATGCGCAGCCGCGCGGCGGTGCTCGAGCGCTCCGTGCAGATGGCGTCGAGGAACGGCCTGGAAGGCCTCACGATCGGCGCGCTGGCGGCGGACCTGGACGTGCACAAGAGCAGCGTGTTCGCGCTGTTCGGGTCCAAGCAGGAGCTGCAGCTGGCCACCCTCTCGGCCGCGCGCGCGATCCTGATCGACGTGGTGGTCGCGCCGGCGCTGGCAAGCCCGGAGGGCCTCCTCCGACTACTCGCGATCGGCGACGCCTGGTGCGACTACCTCCTGTCTGACGTGTTCGCTGGCGGATGCTTCCTGTCCGCTGCCTCGACGGAGATGGACGGCCGCCCGGGACCCGTGAGGGACGCGGTGGCGGCGGTCATGCGCGAATGGCTGGCGATGCTGGGCGCGAACGTGGACGCGGCGGTCGCCGCGGGCGAGCTGCGAGCTGACGTCGAGCCGACGGCGATGGCGTTCCGGCTGAACGCGTTGGGCATGGCGGCGAACTGGCAGCGGCAGCTGCTGGATGACCCCGCGGGGGTCGAGCACGCGCGCGTCGCGTGGCTTGCGGAGCTCGACCGACACAAGCCGGGCACTCACTAACAGGCATCACATGGGAGGCGTCATGCTGCTGTACGACAACCCGCTATCGGGGAACTGCTACAAGGTGCGGCTGCTGCTGGCCCACCTGGGTATCGACTACGAGCGCCACGAGGTGGACGTGCTCGACCGCTCCGGCCGAGCGGAGCTCCTGGGAAGCGCGAATCCCGCACTGAGCATCCCGACGGCGGTGCTCGACGACGGCTCGCCGTTGGCGGAATCGAACGCCATCCTGTGGTACTTCGCCGAGGGCACGCCCTATCTGCCCGAGGATCGACTCGGGCGCGCGAAGGTGTTGCAGTGGCTGTCCTTCGAGCAGTACAGCCACCAGCCGTACATCGCGATCACGCGCTACTGGCTGTCGATCGCCGGCAAGCCGGTCGCAAAGGAGAAGATCGACGCGCGCAAGCCCGCCGGCTACGCCGCGCTGGGCGCGATGGAGCGGCACCTGGACGGCGCCGGCTTCCTCGTCGACGAGCGCTACACGATCGCCGACATCGGACTGTACGCGTACACGCACGTCGCCCACGAGGGGGACTTCGACCTCTCCGACCACCCCGCGATCGGTGCGTGGCTCGCGCGCGTGTAGGCGCAGCCGGGCCACATTCCGATCACCGCGTGAGCGTCGGGCGCGCGAGATCGGCGGGGGTGAAGTCGGGCTCGTGCCCGAACGTCCGGCGGATCCTCGTGCGCAGCGCGCCGTAGCGGCGCACGGCGTCGCTGCGGCGCCCCTGCATGATGTCCAGTTCCATCAGCCGGCGGTGCACGTCTTCGTCGAACGGCTGCAGCGTGGCTAGGCGCTCGAGCGCACGCGCGGCGCCGTCGAGCACGCGCCGCTCCTGGCGGATGTCGGCAAGGTGGCGCAGCCCCATGCACGCGAGATCGTGCAGGCGATGGCGCTCGGGCATCGCCCACTCGGCATACGGCAGGTCGGCGAGGAAGTCGCCGCGATAGATGGCAAGGCCCCGCTCGAGCTCCGCGGCGCCCGCCTGCGGGTCGCTGTCGACGGCTGCCAGCCCCGCGTTGACGGCGACTTCGAACTCGTCGGCGTCGACCTCCACGTGATCGAGCTCCAGTCGATAGCTGCCCGAGCGCGAGGTGATGAACGCGGACGGCTCGCGACAGCCGCGCTGGGGCTCGAGCTTGCGCCGCAGCGCGTGGATGTAGTAGCGCACGCTCGCGCCGACCGCGTAGTCGGCCCCCGGCCAGACGCTCTCGCCGATCTCATCGACCGTGACCGCCCGCTGGCGCTCTGCGATGAGGTACTTCAGCAACTGCCCGCTGCGCTGGTCGAGCCACGCGCCGCCGATCGGCCCCTCGGCCGATTCGACGACGGTCCTGCCGAGCGTGGAGATGCGCAGCCTTGGGCCGCTCATCCAGTGCGGGCTGGTTCGCCGGCGGCGATCGCCGGCGACGCCTGGGCGCAGCTGCAGCACTACGCGGGTGCGCGCACCGCCGATGGTGGCGGCGGTCACCCACATTGCGCTGGGGCCGGCGGGCGAGCGCACGTCTATGCGGACCTCCGGAAGCGCGCTGTCGTGGCCGAGCGCCAGCTCGGTCAGGCAGACCGCCTCGAGCACCGTGTCGGGCAGGCGGCAGCCGAGCAGCGCGCAGCACGTCAGGTCCGTGGCGGCGACGCCCAGTGCCTGGATCAGCCGCGTTGCCTGCCCGTTGCGACAGACCACCCGCCCGTGGCGATCGAGCACGAGCAGGCCGTATGGGAAGGCGTCGAAGACCTCGGACTCCAGCGACGCACGCGCTCGCGCGCTCACACCACTGTGGCGATTTGCCTGTCCCCCCGCGACTGTCGCCATTAGCTCATGCCCGACCCAGTGTGATGTGTCAAAAATAAACTAGCCACTCACTTATTCTCAATATACGATTGAAGTGAGCAACCAGAACGCCGACAACTGTACTGCATGATCATCTGGCTGACGACCCCCGCGAGGCGTCGCCCACGTCGAGATTCCCCAGCATTCACCACCGCCGGACTGGGATGAGATCAACGTACCCCCTCATATTTTCGGGACAATCCCATATCTTGGGTTGCACGCCCGCGCGAGATGCGCTAGCGTCGTGTGAATGCGGACGCGCATACCAGAGGTGCCGGCGTCGGCTGTCGCGGGCGGCTTGGCGGTTATCGGCGGCGCCGCGCTGTGGCAGCTGGGGATCGAGTTCGAACGCGCGTGGCTGCGCAGCTACGACGGGCCGCTGCTGGGCGACACCGTCGACACGCCTGCGGACGATCGCGCGGAGATGCCGCTGCGCGGCGACTCCGGCGGGTCGCCGGAGCGTCGCCGCTGGGTCGCCGGACACCACCCGCGTGCGCTGAGTCGCGCGGCGCACACTGCGTAGCGGCCCACGGCGGGCGCGAGCTCAGCCTCTGTTGGCGAGGACTACGGCCACGTGAGCGGACAGGCGCCGCTCGAACGCGGCGACCGAGAAGCGCTCGGCGTTCTGCACCGCTTGGGCGGGGTCGAAGTCGAGCTCGTCGATGCCGGCGATCGCGCGTGCGAGCGCGTCGACGTCGTCGAGCGCGACCAGACGCCCGGTGTGCCCGTCGAGCACCGTCTCGAGCGCGCCGCCTGCGGCGGCTGCGATCACAGGCCGCCCGGCGGCCTGCGCCTCGACGGCGGTGATGCCGAACTCCTCCATGCCGGGCACGAGCACCGCGCGGGCGCTCGCGTACAGCTCGGCCAGATCCTGATCGCTGGCGCGCCCCAGGAACTCGGCCTCGGGATAGGCCTCGCGCAGAGCGCCGTGGTGGGGCCCGGTGCCGACGACCTGGATCGGCGCGCGCGCGCGGCGCGCCGCCTCGAGCGCCAGGTGCAGGCGCTTGTGACGCACGATCTCGGAGACGACCAGCAGCGAGTCGCCCGGGCTGCCCGGCGCGAAGCGGTGGGTCTCCACCGGCGGGTGGATGACGGGCGCGTCGCGGCCATAGTGGCGCTTGATGCGCTCGCGGGTGAGCTGGGAGTTGGCGATGTGAGAGTCGACTCGCGTGCTGGCGGACAGATCCCAGGCGCGTATGCGCCGCAGCTGGCGGCGCAGCAGCGGGCGCAGCGGCGGCGAGATCTCGCCGAGCGCGGAGGCTTCCTCATCCCACGCGTAGCGAAACGGCGCGTGGCAGTAGCACACGTGCACGGCGCCGTCGGGCACGCGAATGCCGTGCGCGAAGGCGCTGCTGCTGCTGAGCACGACGTCACACTCGGGCAGCCTCAACCGCTCGACGGCGGCGGGGTACAGCGGCAGCAGGCGTCTGAACGTCGACTGGTCGGCGCCGAAGCGCTGCAGTGGCGAGGTCGTGACCGAGCGGCCGGCGAAGCGCCCGTTGGTGCCCTGCTCATCGTGCAGCAGGGTGAAGATCGGCGCGTGCGCGTACAGGTCGGCGATCGCGGCGAACGTGCGCTCGGCGCCGCGCATCACCAGCAGGTAGTCGTGGGCGAGGCTTACGCGCCCGACCAGCGGCGAGGCGGCGGGTGGGTGGCCGTGGGCATGGCCGGCGCGCCCGGCCCGGGGGCCAGCGGGCCGCGGATCGCGGAGCAGGCTCGTGCTGGTGGGCGCGGCGGCTGGGGGTGGAAAAGTGGAAAGGCGATCCATCGCGGTCTCACGGTTGATCCACAGGGCTTGGTCGCTGCGCACGCTATCCCTCGGTCGCGGCGCACTCGTGAAGGTTTGGGGAAGCGTAGCGTCAACGGCCGGCCTGATCGCATGGCGGCCGGTTGATGGATGGGGACAGCCGACGCTGCGAGAACCAGCCTTTTTTGGTCCGTCGAGGCGTGAGCGGCGAGCGACGCCGGACGTTGGAGACGGTGTGTGCGGCGAGCCGATCGGATCCAAGCGTGAACGGTGAGGCGCGGTGAGCGTCGAGACGCGGAGCGCCACGGAGAAGGCAGCTCCGCGGCTGGCGGCTCCGCGCGGGCTGCTGGCGCTGGCCGTTCGCCGCGGCGCGCTGGCGTCGGGAATCGCGGAGGTGCGCGGACCGGCGGCGTGCATGCGCAGGGACGCGCTGTTTCGCCGCATGCTGCTGGTGGCCGACGTGGTGGCGCTGGTGGGCGCGTTCGCGCTGACGGTTGCGCTGTCGCGGCGCCCGGCGGTGCAGCTGACATGGGCGGGCCTTGCGGGCGTGCCGATCCTGGCGGTGTGCGCGAAGCTGACCGGCCTGTACGACCGCGACGAGACGCTGCTGCGCAAGACGACGTTGGACGAGGCGCCGAAGCTGCTTCAGCTGGCGACGCTGTTCGCGCTGCTGGCGTGGCTCACAGGCGACCTGCTCGTGCGTGGCCCGCTCGACCGCCACGAGGCGCTGTTCCTGTGGCTCACGCTCGCCGGGCTGCTGCTGCTGGCGCGCGCGAGCGCGCGTGCGCTCGCTCTGCGCGTCGCGCCGGCGGAGCGCTGCCTGTTCATCGGCGACGAGGTGTCGGCCGCGACGATCCGCTCGAAGCTGAGCGGCCACGGCGGCGTCAGGGCGCAGGTGGTCGCCCACCTCGACCTCGACAAGGCCTCCTCGTGGTCGACCGACAGCTTCTCCGAGGCCCGCCTCACGGAGATACGCGATCTCGCGCAGACCCTCGACGTGCACCGTGCGATCATCGCGCCGCGCAGCGCGGACGCGGGCGAGATGCTGAACCTGGTGCGCACGCTGAAGGCGATCGGGGTGCGGGTGAGCGTGCTGCCGCGTCTGCTGGAGGTGGTCGGCTCGTCGGTCGAGTTCGACGATCTGCACGGCGTCACGCTGATGGGCGTGCGCCGCTTCGAGCTGACACGCTCCTCCGCGGCGCTCAAGCGCGCGTTCGATCTGGCGGGCGCCTCGCTGGGGCTGGTGGCGGCCTCGCCGCTGATCGCCGCGACAGCGGTGGCGATCAAGCTCGACAGCCGCGGCGCGGTGTTCTTCCGCCAGGCGCGCGTGGGCCGCCACGGTCAGCACTTCCACATCTTCAAGTTCCGCACGATGGTGCGCGACGCGGAGGCGCTGAAGGACTCGCTGCGCGACCGCAACGAGGCGCAGGAGGGGCTGTTCAAGATCGCCGAGGATCCGCGCGTGACCCGCGTGGGCCGGTTCCTGCGCCGCAGCGCCCTGGACGAGCTGCCGCAGCTGCTGAACATCATCAGAGGAGAGATGAGCCTGGTGGGTCCCCGGCCGCTGGTCGTCGACGAGGACGTGCGCGTCGAGGGCTGGCATCGCCGGCGCCTGGAGCTGACGCCGGGCATGACCGGGCACTGGCAGATCCTTGGCCCCGCGCGCGTGCCGCTGCGCGAGATGGTCGCGATCGACTACCTGTACGTGGCCAACTGGTCGCTGTGGACGGACATGAAGATCCTGCTGCGCACGGTCCCGTATGTGATGGGGCGGCGCGGGCTGTAACGTCAACAAGTCTCTGACGATGACGCCCCTGGGTTGGGTCGGCCGGTGGCGTGTGTGAGCCCGGGCTGGACTTCTTGCATGATGCTCGCCTGGCCGGGCAGACAGGGCGGCCCGGGAACGCTCGGCGCATCGCGCGGCAGGGTGGCGACGCGTTCCTCTCTGATGTAGACGGCCCAGCCGGTGACCGTGCCGACGGGAGCGTAGTCGAACTCGGGGTCCGTCAGCGTTTCCTGCTCGCCGAGCAGACGCGCCGTGTCACGATCGAACACCAGCCGGCGCAGGTAACCGCCGTGCTCGGCTTCGATCCCGAGCCCAGGCCGGCCGGCGCGGTCGACCACCTCTCCCAGCTCGACGATGCCGGGCAGGCCGCATGCGAGGTGGTACAGCGCTCTGCAGAGCTCAACCGGTGCTTCTTGGCGTACGTAGCAGCCGCTTGACGGCTGAGAGGTCTTCCTCCGCCGCTGGGCGGTCGCCGCGCGGCTCACGCGTGATCGCGGCCTGCTCGCGGATGAGTCCCGAGCCGTCCCGGGCGCGCTATATCTGCCGATGCTCCACATGCGTGTACACCCAGACGCGCTTGGGGGTCTGGGCACATGCGGTGGCACCCATATTCACTGCGGGACTCGCTGTACAGGTACCCGTCAAATCCACTGAGCTCGATATCCGCCACCGCAACCACCGAGCCGACCGTAGCGCAGCTGCGGTCGTGTTTGCCGGCCTCGAGCTCGAGCCGGCTGACCGAGCGAGCCTGCTGAGGTGTAATCCTCGGGTGCGTACCGGCCATAAGCTGGATATGAGCAGCGACGAGCTCGACACGATGGCGCGGCTGTATGAGGCGCATGCGGATGCCGTTCATGCGTACGCGCTGCGGCGATCGGACCGTGAGACAGCCGATGAGGTGACCGCGCGCGTGTTCCTGGTGGCGTGGCGGCGCCGAGCGAGCGTGCCCACGGAGCCGCTGCCGTGGCTGTATGGGGTGGCGCGCAAGGTGCTGGCCGAGGAGCGCCGCGGCGCGGCGCGCAGGGGCGCGCTGCGCGAACGCATCTCCAGCTTCGATGCCCGCCGACCGGCCGAGCTGCCGGACATCTCCGACGTCGAGCTCGCGGCGGCGCTGGGGCGACTCTCGAGCAGGGACCGCGAGACGCTGCTGCTGCGCTACTGGGAGGAGCTCTCGCCGGAGCAGGTGGCCGTCGCGCTCGGATGCTCGCGGGCGACGCTCGCGGTGCGCCTGCACCGCGCACGGGGGCGTCTCCGGCACGCGCTCGCCAATGGTGAGCGAACCGACGACACGTGCGCCGCGGGAGCGGAGTCGTGATGCGCCCCGAGAACGAGATCGCCGAGCGCCTGCGCGCCGCGCGACCGCGCGTGCAGGCGTCAGCGCCGCCGTTCACGGCGGTGTTGGCGCGCGTCGAGAACGGGGACACGGCTGGCCCGCGCGCGTTGCGTCCCCGGCGGCTCGCGCTGCTCGTGGCGCTGGTCGCGCTTGCGGTCGCGGCGTCCGCGTGGGGCGCCAGCCAGCTGCTGACGGGAAGCATCGTGAGCACCGGGTTCCCTCCGGTCAGCCCGATCGTGGGGGCGGGCGCGCCGCTGCCCTCGAGCTCCACCGTTCTCGGCCTGCGCGTGCCCGACCCCGTGGGCGGCCTGCCGTGGGGGATGCGTGTCGTGCGCACCACACGCGGCGAGGCGTGCCTGCAGGTGGGCAGGGTGCTCGACGGCAAAGTCGGGGTCCTCGGCACCGGCTACGCGTTCCACCACGACGGGCTGTTTCACACGCTCTCACCGGAAGACGCGCTTGTTGGCGCCCTGCAATGCGTACACGTCGACGCGCACGGCCACGTCCTCGACACACAGGGCCCGCTGACGGCCAGCGCCGACGGGCTCTCGCTCGTGGAAAGCATGTCCGAGCGCGTGCACTGCGACCTTCCCGACCAACACGACTGGGGTTTTCGCTGCCCAGCCTCGCAGCTGCGGCTGATGGCCTTCGGGGCGCTCGGACCGGACGCCAAGAGCCTGCGGGTGCGCTTCCAAGGACACTCCTTCGCCGTCAAGCCATACGGGCCCGACGGCGTGTACCTGCTCGTCTTCAAGGCACCCAAGGGAACCAACGTGGGGCCGTACTTCGGTGCGCCGGCGCCGAACCCGGCGACGATGACCGTGACCTTCGAGAACGGGTCGAGCTGCCCGCTGCCGTCGATCAACGATCCGCTCCTATGCCAACCCGAGGGGATCGACTACTCCTCCGGTCCGACGATCACCGCATCCGCCGTGGCCAGCCCGATTCACGCCAGCTACAGCACCGACGTGAGCGGCGGCCAGCCGCCGGACGTGGTCACCGGACCCGGCTCCTCCGCGTCGGCGCCCGCGAGGCAGGGACACGGTCCCGGGCTCGTGATCGCGTTCACGGCGCGCGTCGGCATACGAGGTCCCGTGAGCACGTACGGCGTCGAAATCCACCGCCCAGTCGTGCCGGAATGCTTTGGCGAGGGCACCCTGCAGGCCAACACGACCAGCCCAACGCTCTCACCCGGGCAGAGGACGGGATTCGTCATCCGACTGCAAGCCGCCTGCCACGGGCGCTACAGCGGCCGCGTCTTCTACTTCTCGATCAAGCCCAACTCAGAACCGGCCGGCGAAGAGCGCCTCATCAACGAAATGTCAGCCAGGCTCGTGAAGCCAGCCCTGCACCTGCCGCCGCCGGGGGTCACCGTCGGGTACTTCACCGTCGAGATCCCGTTCACGGGCGCGCACGACGGCCCCGCAGAAGTCTCCCCACGAGTCACAGTCACGTCGAGCAGCGCGCGGCTCGCTCGGCACCAAGGGTAGCCGGTACTCGAAGCGAGCGCGTAAGTGACGGCCGATCTCGCGCGTTGCACGGGTGTGGATTCCGTATGGCAAGACCCCCCGACGATATCCCACGAGGGCGCTTTGTTTAGAAGCTGCCTCAATCCCGCTCGGGGCGAGCCTCAAGGGCGACGGCATCTGCTGGACGTTTCTCGCACCCACGTTCTCGTAAGTTCGCACCTCAGGGGGCGTTGTTGTGCATGGCTAGCACGAAGATGCCCGTGTCCCTGCGAGCGCGGGCCCGCTTGGACGTCCCTGTCCCGCGCGCTCAGGACGTGCGATCTTGAGCGTCTCATCTCCCACGACCGAGGAAGGCCGGCCGCTCGCTGGCCTGGCTTCGGGGCAGCTGAAGTGTCCGATTGGGCCAGCTCCGACACGCTACGCACTTCTCAATGGTGCGAGATTCGCCGCTATCACCGAGGCCGACGCCGTGCGGAGGATCGTGGATGCAGCCTCGACCGAGAGAGGCCATTGGACGATAACCGCGAATCTGGATCACCTCCGCCGCTACCGGCAGGAACCCGTGGCGCGAGAGCTGATCGACGGTGCCGACCTCGTGGTGGCGGACGGCATGCCGTTGATTTGGGCGAGCCGACTAGTCGGAGCTCTGCTGCCCGAGCGTGTCACTGGATCGAACATGATCTGGTCCATTAGTGATGCTGCACGCAGCAGAGGCCAGTCGGTATTTTTGCTGGGCGGAGATCCGGGTGTTGCGGAGCGCGCAGCGGACATACTGGCCGGGCGTTACGAAGGCCTTGATATCGCTGGCACCTTCTGCCCTCCGACGGGCTTCGAGAAGGATCCCGCCCAAATCGACCGCATCCAGCGGTCCGTTGTCGAAGCGGCTCCGCAGATCGTCTTCGTAGCCCTCGGCTTTCCGAAGCAAGACCTGCTGATTCAACGTCTGCGCCGAGTCTTGCCGTGCGCCTCCTATATTGGAGTAGGCATAAGCCTCAGCTACGTCACAGGCGAGGTGCCGCGAGCGCCCGCTTGGACACAGCCGCTCGGCTTGGAGTGGCTCTATCGTCTGCTCAGGGAGCCGAAACGGCTTTCCCGCCGATATCTCCTTGAGGGCTTTCCGTTCGCTCTGCGGCTACTACCGTCAGCGATGTTGCATCGAGTTCATGCAGACAGCCTCTGGGGATGGGACGCGACCGGATGCTGATTCGTCCCCTCCCACCAGCGAGATGACGCCCATCCCCAGCCCGCGCTCTGAGCCGACGATGATACTCACGGCCTCATAGCGTGAGCGTACCCCGAGCTTCCGAAACGCTGACGAGAGATGGCTCTTGACGGTGCTCTCAGCAAGGAACAACTGCCGGGCAATTTGACCGTTCGTGTAGCTCATCACGACCAAGCCGAGGATCTGCTTCTCGCGCGAGGAGAGGATCGGGGGCTCGATTTGTCGCCCGTACGCTCGAGGTACGCAGATCTGACCACTCCGGACGGCCTGCAGGCAAGGACCCAGGGCCGAGTCGAGGTCGTCTGAGAGGACGACGCCCGCGGCCCCGGCGGACAAGGCCGCACGGACACCCCATCGCTCGATGCTCGCGCAGACCACGACCAGGGGCACTCGTGCGAATGTGCTCGTGAGCGGCTCGATACAACAGGCCAGCCCGACAACCGTGTCCTCGATCCAGAGCACGATCGACGTGGGGTTGCGCTCCACCGCCTCTCCCGTTAGAAGAGTCTCGACGTCGTCGAAGATGTCGAAGACAAGCTCTTCCTGCTCGAGAACCTGACCGATCCTCTTGCTGAGGTCTCCGGCAGAGATCAACGCGACGTGATCGCGCGCAGTGCGGTTGGCATCCTCGCGTGGCCCGACATCGATACAAGTCCTTGGCATGCACATGAACGTCGTGCAGGGGTCTGAACTTCCGTCGTGATCGGAAGTAGGCCGTCTCAGGACGGTGGATGTGGTCGATGCGATCAACCAAGCTGTTCGCGAGCAGGTCCTAGCCTCGCCGGGGACACTTGGACGCCCGCGGCCAACCAGGACGGGCCGCACGACGCGAGGTGGATCGCGCTCCACGACACCGTCGGCTCAACCGCCGTGGAAGAAAGTCGTCGATCTGGCGTTGATGAACAGACATGCCCAGAAGGAATACGAGTAGACCGTCTCGCGAAACACCGGGTGCGTCGTGTTAAAACAGCCTGTCCGCATGACCATGAAGCCGATCTTTGTGTTCTCAGTTTCACGCAGCGGCTCGACGCTCGTTCAGCGTGTTATCGGCGCCCACAAGGGCGTTGGCACGGCTTCGGAGCCCTGGCTTTTGCTACCCCAGCTCTATGCGTTCCGACCTCGGGGCGCTCAAGCCGAGTACGTCCACCCGCTGATGGTCACAGCCTTGGATGAGTTCTGTGCCCGCTTGCCCAATGGTCGCGAGGACTATCGCCAGGCAGTGCACGACTTCGCCCTGCGCCTCTACGGAGCCGCGGGCGGTCCCGACGCCACCCATTTCCTCGACAAGACGCCACCGTACTGCCTCATCTCAGACGACATCGTGCAGCTCTTCCCGGAGGGTCGCTTTGTTTTCCTGTGGCGCAACCCGCTGAGTATCATCGCATCAACAATCGAAACATTCGAGCGCTGGCATCCCACCATGGCCAGCAACGACCTTTTCATCGGACTACCCCGTCTGGTGGACGCCTACCTCGCCAATCAAGATCATGTCAACTCTACTCGCTTCGAGGACCTGACCAGTGGTGATATCGCACATTGGGAGCAGATGATCACCCACTTGGACCTCAAGTTTGAGCCCGAGGCGCTGCAGCGCTTCTCGGATGTCGTGCTCGGCGGACATATGGGCGATACGACCGGAACCAGCCAGTACTCCGCGGTGAGCTCCGAGCCCAACCAGAAGTGGAGAAAGGTTCTGTCCAATCCCTTGCGTGTCGAGTGGTGCCGCCGGTACCTTCATTTCCTCGGCGAGGACCGCCTCGCAGTCATGGGGTATGACCTGACCTCGCTCCTCACCGATCTAGACTCAGTTCCACGCGGCACCACGTCGCTGCTGGGAGATACGACGCGGATGATCCGGGACTTGGCCCGAGAGCCTGTACGCGTACGCATCCGTCGCCATGGCGTAGCGGGCCCGAACGTGGTGCGTCAGCTGCTGGCAAAGACATCAGCGGCATAGGATCAGGATGTCGATGACTCTCCCAGATCTCATCAACGCTTCTCGGACCGACGAGCACGGTGAGATGGGCCGGAGCATCTTCGAGTCGCCGGAGGGCTTCCTAGCCCAAGCGGTCGCCCGCAACAAGCTGCTCGTGCTATTCGCGGCCCTCGCGTTCGCGGTCGCAGGTGCGGGTGTTGGCGCAAGCCGGAACTACTCAAGCAGTGCGTACAGCGCGGCTGCCACCCTTCAGGTCGGACAGGTAAATCCCAATTCGCCCGGCTTCTACGGCTACGTACAGTCATCGGCGGCGCTGGCCACGGCCTTCAGTCGCGCCGTCACGGCGGAAGACGTGCTCAGTACTGTGCATGAAAGGCTCAGTTTGACGCCGGCACAGGCGAGCGCGCGGCTATCTGCAGCTCCAATACCTCAGTCCCCTGCGTTCCGCGTGATCGCGACGGGACCAACGGAAGCGGCTGCCATCCGGCTCGCAAATGTTGCGGCGGCAAGCGTCATATCCTACGTAAGTGAAATCAACAGCGCCAATCCCGAGGCGACTTCGTTGCTACGCGAGTATCGCAGCGCTTCCATAGAATTGCATCAGGCCGTTGCCAGGGTTACCCGACTGAAGGCGAACAACACCGCATCTGAGACAACGCAGCTCACGGCCGAGGCGGACGTGAGCGCCGCTGGGGTCAAGGTCACGGCGCTCGGATCTGCATATACAGCCGCCATCTCCAGTCAGGCGCCGCGTAGCGGACTGGTGACACTCATTGCCGGCGCAACCACCGCCACCAACGACAAGGGCTCCGGGATCGTGCTGTATGGCCTCATTGGCCTCCTCGTAGGGATCGTCCTCGGCTGCGCCGGGGCGGTCGTGCGATACGCTCGGCGCAGGGTGCGCCACGAGCCCAGCTTGCCGCCAGACGTGGAACGTGCGTCGCGATCGCCTGTGTAAAATTTGATGCAGGAACGCGCAGTTTGGAGACCACCGTGGTACGCATGGCTGCTTCTTGGCCTACTCACGCTCATACTCGCTGACGGCATCGGCCCTCACCGCCTCCGCGGCGATTGGTTGGTCTTGATCCCGCTCGTGGCCGTCGGCACACTCGTGGTGCGGAAGATCTGGGAGCTGCACCCGTCCGTGACGATGTGCGCCGCCATCGCCCTCACGATCTTCTCGGGTGCTTGGAGTCAAATCGGTTTGGGTGGCTTGCCTTTCGACCGTCTTCTCCTAGTGATCGTGCTGTTGCAATTCGTGCTCCTTGCTCCCGGAGTAGCACACACACCCCGCATACGTCTCCGGAATGTTCATTTGCTGATGGCAGTCGCAATCCTCTACGTGATTATTTCCGCGGTCGCATCCCACACCCTTACCACGGAAACAGGCTTTCTGTCACTTATTGACCAGTTTGGGCTCGCTCCGTACCTAGTGTTCCTAGCAGCGCCGGCTATCTTCGCCGGAGAGCGCGAACGTCGCCTGCTTCTGGCGACGCTGGTCGGGCTGGGCGCCTATCTGGGCTTTACCGCGATATTTGAGTCCATTGGGCCCCATACGCTGGTCTTCCCACGCTACATTCTGCGTGTCGACGCCGAACTGCCTGGTCACCGCGCGGGCGGACCGTTCCAGAGTTCGGTCGCAGAGGGCATCGCTACGTTCGGATGTGCCGTTGCGGCAAGCATCGCGTTCATCCAGTGGTCGGGACGACGAGGGCGCGCTCTGGCCGCGATTGCCGGGCTCGCATCGCTCTTTGGCTGCTTCCTGACTCTGGAGCGAGGTGTTTGGATCGCCGCCGTGGCCGGTGTGGTAATCAGCGGCCTCGCTACACGTGCCGGTCGGCGACTACTTGTTCCGGGCTTCGCCGCGTGCGTCGTACTAATCGGTGGCGCTTTGCTCCTCTCGCCCGCGCTGGCCACCAAGACGTCAACCCGTATTGGCGATCAAGAAAGCGTTTGGGACCGTGAGAATCAAACCGCGGCAGGCCTGCTTATGCTGCAAGCAAAGCCGGCCTTTGGCTTTGGCTGGGACCGCTACACGACCGACAGCCTCGCCTACTTCCGCGAGGCTCCCACATATCCGTTCGATGGCTACGCGATTAGCTTCGGCGAAGGGCCACAAGTTCCGCTGCCCTTGCACGATGCCTACTTGGCCTATGCGGTGGAACTCGGCCTCGTAGGAGTATTTCTGTGGCTCACCGCCTTCCTTTGGGGCGTGGGGAGCGCCATTTTCCGGCTAGGGTCATCGTCTGTCTTCCCATGGAAGCTCGGCCTCTTCGCGGTCGCGACCTGCTTCTTTGTGGTCGGCTTCTTCAACCCCTATCAAGCTCCATTCCCAACCCTGCTTATCTGGGTGTGGGCGGGGATAGCGCTCGAGGGACCGTCCACAGTTCGGCGACAGCTGGGCCCACGATAGCGGTGCACGCGCTGCGGCATCAGACGTCGCCACCGACCGCCCGTCGCCTGAAAAGCGGAAGGCGCGTGTTGTGCGGCCGCTCATTGTGGCTGACCATACTCTGCGCCGGCGTGGCACTGGCCGGCTGCGGCAGCAGCGAAATCGGCACCACCTCGAGAGCCGCCAAGCGCCCATCGCCTCAAGCTGGCTCACCAGCGCACCTCCCCGCCTCGCAAGCGCCATTCCGCTTTTTCGCCACCACAAGTGTCTGGAATCAGCCTGTCGCGTCAACTGAACAGCTTGACCCCGAGTCACCTCAGATGGTTCAGGCCCTGTCATCGCAGGCGGCGGAAGAGGAGCAGCTCGGAGATGGCCCGTGGATCGACACTACGTTTTATAGCGTGCCGATCTACACGGTGCCGTCCGACCAAGCTACGGTACGCGTAGAACTCGTCGAGAGATACGACGCGGCGCTCTCTGAGGCTTGGAGCGCTGTTCCCCTTCCGCCGACCGCATCGCCAGCAGCGGGTACCGATGGCGAGTTGGTAGTGTGGCAACCCAGCACGGACAAGCTTTGGGAATTCTGGCGCATGGTGCACAAAGCCAGTGGCGGCTGGCAAGCCTCTTGGGGAGGAGCCATCGACCACGTCTCGACGAGCTCGGGGATCTATAGCTCCGCCGCGTGGCCGGGCGCAAAGCCGTGGTGGGGCGCGTCGGCGTCTTCGCTGTCGCTCGCCGGCGGTCTGGTCACCGTCGAAGACCTCCAGAGAGGGCAGATCAATCACGCCCTCGCAATCGGGGTTCCAGACGTTCGAGCCGGCATCTACGCATCCCCGGCCCAGCGCGACGATGGGCGCTCCAGCAACCCGCTTTCCCTCCCTGAGGGTGCGCACCTCCGTCTGGATCCCTCCCTCGACCTCACCTCGCTTCACCTGCCGAAACTGACGCTCATGCTCGCAGAAGCAGCGCAACGCTACGGAATATATGTGCGCGACTACTCCTCGGTGATCGCGTTCTTCGCCCAAGACCCGATCTCGATGGAGCGGGAACCCTACAAGGGTACCGCCGGCTACTTCGAAGATCAATATCCTTACGAGCTCCTCAAGCACTTCCCCTGGCCTTATCTCGAAGTGTCAAAGCTCGAGGTTCATCCCTATCACCCTGGGAGCCTGTAACATTGTCGAACCGGAGCCGACCTTCTCTGTTGCGCCTAATCCACCCCGCCCTCTTGGTACTGGCGGCACAGCTGATCGCCGTACACACCTATCTGCTGACGCTCCTGTGGGCGGCGCGGCGACGCGATCGGCATCCGAGTGGCGAGGCCGAGCCGCGGCCCGGCGATACAACGCGCTTTGTGGTCTTGGTGCCGGCGCACGACGAGGAGCACGGCGTCAGTGCCACAGTCGGCTCACTGATCTCGACAGACTATCCAGCCGATCATCTGAGGATCGTAGTGATTGCTGACAACTGTAGCGACGACACGGCCGCGGCCGCCCACCGCGCCGGAGCCGAGGTATGGGAGCGCGACGACCCGAGGAGGCGAGCCAAGGGCTTTGCCCTGGCTTGGGCGCTGGAGCAACTCGAGATCCATGTCGATACGTTTGACGCCGTCGCCATCGTCGACGCCGACTGCACCGCCTCCCCCAACCTGTTCGCCGCGATGGATTTACAGCTTCGTCGAGGATCCCGCGCGCTACAGTCTGACTATGTCGTGAGCAACCCGGATAGTGGTGAATCAGCGGCGCTCCGCTTTGCCGCATTCGCGCTCGTGAACACGGTGCGGCCGATGGGAAAGCAGCAGCTCGGGCTCTCGTGTGGACTGCTGGGAACAGGCATGGTGTTCACGTCCGACCTGCTCGCGCAGGTGCCGTGGCGCGACAGCGGACTCGCGGAGGACGGCGAATACCACCTGCGACTCGTGGCGGCAGGTGAGCGCGTCGAGTTCGTCGCCGAGGCCTCCGTCCGTTCCCCCATGCCGACGACCTTCAACGCGAGCAGGCATCAGCAGGCACGTTGGGAACAAGGCAGGCTACGCATGGCTCGGCGTGCACCAAGACTCCTCGCAAGGGGCATTCTCGCACGCGACCCGGTCCGAATGCACTCAAGCGTTGAGATCTTGGTCCCTCCACAATCTCTGCTCGCCGTCTGCAACCTCTCATGCTTGCTGAGTGGATTTCTGCTTCGATCCAGACGCCTAACCTCGATGAGCGCCGCCACGCTGACTGCGCAGATTTCGTTCGTTCTGCTAGGGTTGCGGCTCGTGGGGGCGCCTCCGCGGGTTTATCGTGCGCTTTGTGCCGCCCCGAGTCTCATCATCCGCAAGTTAGTGCTCTACGCACGGCTCATGGCCGGCGGTGGACCGCGATCATGGGTGAGGACCGATCGTAACGAAGGCACATCGAGTGGCTCGGCATGAGTGATCCGTCCGATCACCTATCCACTACGGTCATGCACGCCACTCCTCGCCTCAAGATCGCCTATCTCTGCAGCCAGTATCCGGCAATCTCGCACACATTCGTGCTGGGCGAGGTGCTGGCGTTGCGCGCAGAGGGCGCGGACGTCTCGACGTTCTCAGTGCGTCGCGCCACTCCCGAGCATCTGCTCTCGGAAGCCGATCATGCGGCATTCGAGACTACGTACGCGATACTCCCGCCGCGCTGGGCCACGCTCCTGTGCGCACACCTCCGGCTTCTGCGCAAGGCGCCGCGCAGCTACCTCTCCGGGTTCATGTTGGCAATGCAACTAGCCCCCAACGGGTTGCGCGGTCGCCTTTGGCAGCTCTTCTACTTCGTCGAGGCTATCCTTCTCTGGAGCGAGTGCCGTGCCCGCGGCATACGTCATATCCACGCTCACTTCGCCAACGTCGCTGCCGACGTCGCACTGATCGCGGCACATGTCGGGACTCTGTCCGAAAGACGACGTGTGTGGTCCTGGAGCTTTACAATGCACGGTCCCACGGAGCTCTCCAACGTTCGCCATTTTCGCCTGGCAGAGAAGGTGCGTCATGCCCGCTTCGTGGTGTGCATCAGCGATTATGCCCGCAGCCAGCTCATGACACTCAACGCCCCCACGGAATGGAGCAAGCTTCACGTGGTGCATGTCGGCGTCTCAACCGAGAGCTTCGATCGCTCACGCGACGCGTCCACTACGAGGATTGCGAACAAGATCCTGTGTGTCGGGAGGCTCGTGCCGGAGAAGGGACACGCCATCTTGCTCCAGGCTATCGCGACCGTCACTGAGCGCGGTCAGCCTGTCCACCTTGATCTCATCGGGGAAGGCCCATCCAGGCCCGCTCTGGAATCGCTGGCCGAGAGGCTGGGTGTCCGTTCACGCGTCAACTTCCACGGTGCGGTCGGTCAAGACGCCATTCGCCGGTTCTACTCCCAAGCGTCGCTCTTTTGCCTCGCAAGCTTCGCCGAGGGCGTACCGGTGGTGTTTATGGAGGCTATGGCTATGGAGCTTCCCGTCATCAGCACGCGAATCACGGGCGTGCCCGAGCTCGTCACCGATGGTGTCGACGGGTTGCTGGTGGTGCCCGCTCGGGCCGATCAGCTCGCTGAAGCCATTCTGTCCCTGCTCACCAATGAGCCCCGTGCACGTGAGCTCGGGCGAGCGGCGAGAGCGAAGGTGCTCAGCGACTTCAATCTCGCGCGATCTAGCGAAGAGCTTATGGCACTGTTTGCCGCAGAGCTGGCACCTTCGTGCTCCGCCCCAAGCGGTGCCGACAGCCAGGACGATTGACATCGGCTCGACGCGTCCACATTTGCGCGTACTCGACGGCTAGCCCCGATGGAGCCGCTCTACCCGGTACCCCCAAGCAGGCGCTCTATCCGAAGAGAGCTGCTGGCCCGCATTCGCGGCGAACAAACGCTCTCGCGGATGAGGCGCGCGGGACTCCGCGCGCCCGGGCCGGTCAGCATAGCGGCGCGCGTATACATAGATGAGATGTTTGCGTGGGCGATCACGATCGGAGCGCACAGCCGCATCGCCCATGACGTTCGCATCATCGTCCACGATGCGGCAGTCAAGCATCTCACCGGATATACGGAGGTCAGACCGGTCGAGATAGGCGAGTCTTGCTATATAGGTGCAGGGGCGCTGATTCTACCTGGAGCAACGATCGGTGCCGGCTCCATCATCGGGGCAGGAGCCGTCGTGCGTGGGGATATTCCGAGGGGAGTGGTCGCCACGGGCAATCCGGCTAAGGCTGTAAAGCACGTGACCGAGCTGCGCGAACGACACGTTACTCTCCAGAGCGCTGTGACTCTATTTGACAAGCGTCCCAGCGATGGCCTGACCGAGCTTGAGGAGCGGGCAATGCGTGCGGTGCTCGCGAGGGATGGTCGCTTGTACGTTCGCTGAGCGGCTATGCGCGGCAAGGCGCCGCCGTGCATATATGCAGCTTGAGCAGTTGCAGCTTGTTCCACGGGAAGGCGCGGGCAACCTGCCATGGGGCCAGGCCACCAAAGAGGCCCATCGGTCCGAGATACGGATTTGATCCCGTGGGCACGGGATCTTCCGCGTAGAACACTGGGCCCTCGTGCGTGATGTCGCGCACGATGACCCCGTAGCGCTGGGCAGCTTCGGCAAGCATCTGTGTGATATGGGGCAGGTGCAGACTGGCCAGATTAAGCGACGCGCTGAGTCGCATGTGCGCGCCCTCCGGGATGCAGTCTGCACTTTCTTCGCTGCCGTCCGAGCGTTGCGCAGGATAGGAGAAAGATGCACTACACGCGTTGGGCATCGCCAGCGCAAGCGCGTGTTCGATGCGACCAGCGCGCAGTTCGGCAATCGTGATCATCCCGGCGATCGCGGGCAAGCTGGTCGCCGTAGCACCCCAATTCCAGCCCTCGCTCGGGGCAAGACCGCGCCATGAGGTGTCCGAATAGTAACCGGGGCTGGCCGACACATGTTCCATCGCCCCACCCCAACTCGCACGCCATTCCGATTTGCCCTTGACGGCGCGCCAGAACTCCCAGAGGGTGTCACTGGAAGGCTGATAGATCGTCATCTCGCCGTCTGTGCCCGCGGCCGGTTCGGCGCCTTCTGGGATGGGAACCCCTTCATCCAGGGCTGTTTGCAGGGGCGCGCCCCATGGACCTACAGACAGGTGGACAGGCACTCTGAGCTGGTCCGGGCCGACCACGTAGAGGGTTGTGCTGTAAGCAGTTGTATTGACGTATGGGTCGAGGCCTGTCTGCTCCTCGGTGCTTATGAGCTCGCCAAACGCCGACATCCTCGCAACGGAAGTTGGATCCACGGGGGCGGCCGGCGCCAGCGGCTGGTTCCAGATGCTGGAGGCCGCAAACAGCTTCACTGGGCCACGGGTATTGGGCGACCCGATCACGGCACGCGTGGCTGCGACACCTTGGGCAACGTCACCCCCCGCTGTCAGCAGGAAAACCACGAGCAGGACAGCGACGCTGCGCCGGCTCGACAGTCGTGTTGGAAGACTCCGGAGCGACATCGTTGACTTCCAATCGCTTGAGCACGTGGACGGCGGCACGGCAAACCGCCCGGGGCCGGGGCATACATCACCGTATAGCGCCATCGGATCAGCCGCCCTCGCGCACAAGCGCGCGCGTCTCAACTGGACGCCTGTTTCGCCGTCTCGTCATGGCCATCGAAGCTGGCGCGGCGAGACGCGATATTTGCCGAAGGAGAGCGTGCTCAGTCTCGCTGCACGGGATTCTCATCGGGAGATACTGGGTGCCGGACGCGGGCGCCTGTGGGCGAAAAGCGACGCAGCTCCCGCGACCCCTTGGACGCGGAGCGGCCGCCGACATGATTCGCCAGGATTCCGTTTATGGCAACGAATATCCGCTCGAGCGTCCATCCCCCTCAGGCAACAGTACAGCGTCGCGCAGCGCGAGCCACGCTCACCACGAGTCCGACGCCCACCAGCGTCTTGATCTATCGTCTAGGAGGCTTTGGGTGGGAAAGACAGATCCTCAACTGTCGTCAAGCACGGAGGCTACCGATCCGGATTCGCATTTGGGATGCTCAGCTTCCTTGCCATGACGCTCATCAGCGTGGTTTCAGCGGTAGTCACCTCGCGACTCTACGGCGTGCACATCATCGGTCAATTCGCGCTTGTATCGGCACCGGTCCTGGCGCTGTGGGTCCTCTCGACCGCCAAGGAGCAGTCGGCCCTCATCAGGGAGATCACGGTCCTCCCGCCACGCCATCCCCGAGTAACTCAGCTGTTCGCCGCCGTGTTCACCTTCTCCTCGGGGCTGACCGTAGCGATGTCGATCCTCGGTGCCATCGTCTCCTGGCTGGTATTTCGCGGGCCTCTTCACGATCCCGATCTCGTGGACCCAGTCTTCGTTAGTCTCGCCGGCTACGCGATCATCACCAACACCGGTTGGAACATCGACTCGATTTTCTCGGCATTCGTCGCCGGGCGGCAGCTCTTCTGGGTGCGCCTACACGAAACTCTCAGCTTTCTCCTGCTCGCGATGCTCGTCGGCCTAGTGTGGCACTCGGTTTGGGGACTGGTCGTCGCTACAATCGGCGGGTCGCTCACTGCGCTTCTTCACCGGATGGTTCTGGTGCGCCATTTCGTTCGCGTACGCGTCGACATCGTCGAATACCTCGAGGGCTTGCGTGTGCTGCCGTCGCTGCTCCGCTTCGGCCTGAAGATCACCCCCGGCGGCATCGCTCAAGGCATAAGTCAGCAGGCTGGCATATGGGCCATCGGCTTGGTGTCCTCGGTCGGGCTTGTCGGGGCCTACAGCCGTGCCGAAACGCTTCCCGGCCGCTTGCAGCAGGTGAACTTTCGTATCGTGGAGGTTCTCTACCCGACGCTCGTGGCACGACGGGCGACGGGAGACGGGGACGGCTTTGATCGTGCGCTCATCGACACGATTCGCTACGCGCTCGTGGGCATGCTGCTGATCGCCGCGCTCTGCGGAGGTGCGGCCAAGTCGATACTCGACATCTTTGGCCCAGGCTTCAGCCGCGCCGCACCCGCGCTGGAGTTGCTCGCGGCTTATCCGGCGCTGGCCACCGTCACGGTTGCGCAGACCCAAGCGTTCTATGCAATCAATCGCCCGGGATTGACCAGCGTCATCGCCGTGGCTCGCCTCGCGGTGACGATCACGCTGACAGTTGTGCTCACTCCGAGGGTTGGCATTACCGGCCCCGCCATCGCGCTGCTGGCCGGTTACGCAGCTCAGGTCACCTGGGGAACGATCGCGTTGGTGCCTGCCCTCTCCAAGCCGCTGCACACGATCTGGCCGCGCCGAGAGGGCTTGGCGCTCGTGGCGTCATATCTCGTAGGCCTCGAGGCCGCCACGGTGGCGGAGCGTGTACTTCCCGGAATCACCGGCCTGCCACTGAGCCTCCTCGCGGGCACAGCGGCCTATGTGTCCGTGGCCATAGTATGCGGCGCCGTCAATGCCCGTGATCGCGACCGGCTCACGGAAGCAGTCGGCACGGCTCGCGCGTGGCGAGATCGGCGACTCGCGGAAGCGTCCTAAGACTGCGACGACGGGCACTCCAACGAGGAGCAATCGCACACGCACGCGTGAGCCTCCACGTCGGCCGTTCGTTTGTCCAACGGGCCGTTGGACAAAGCAGCGCATACATAGGTGGTACACCTGCTGAGCGGACTTATGGAATCACGATCGTGAACGCATAGCCGGTCGCGAGCGTCGGCGTCGTCGTGCCCGGAGCGTAGGTGTCCACCTCGTACGGAGTGGAGGGGCAGTTGGTGTGCTGGGCGTTGACCGCGATCACCCCTGGTACGTTGCCGGCGCTGTAGCTGACCTCGGGCGAGACCGCCGCGATGCCCGAGGAAGCGATGCCGGCGGCGGGGGTGATGCAGTACACGCCCGTGATCGGCTCACTGACGGCGAGGATGTTGGCGGCGCCGATCAGGCTGGCAGCGGTCGGCGAGGTGGGCTGCACGATCGCGTAAGCGACGATGGCATTTGTGCCGTTGGTGCCATTCGTGCCATTCGTGCCGTTTTTCCCGGCCGGTCCCGTTTTCCCCGTAGCTCCGGTTTTGCCCGCCGCTCCCGTCGGACCCGCCGGGCCCGTGAAGCCGCGCGGTCCCGGGATCAGGCACGCGCGGACGCGCCGGCCGTGGCTGATGACGGTCACGGCGTTGCAGTGGCGCGCACGGGCCTGATGGGCCGTGGCGCTCGTGCCCGTACCCGCGAGCGCCGGGACGGCGATCGTCAGCGCCCCCACAACGGCGGGCGTCGCCAACAGTGACAGCGTTCGGCGGTGCATGTTCATCACATCTCCTTCGTAGGATCGGGAAGGCCCGTGGTGGTCTGCCCCAAGAACACCCGGCCATCGCCGACGGAGCGCCAGACGTGAGCGGAGCGGTGGATATGGGTTACCGGATCGAGCTGTAGGTGCTACGACAGCTCAAACGTACTCTGCGGTCGAGCGCGGAAGGCGGCGACGATGTCCTCTGGGCTCAGGCGAACGTCGAGCCCGTCCACGCTGAAGCCGCTGCCGGAGACGCCGACGAGGAGCGTCCCGTCGCTCGCGCCCGGTATGAGCGCGCGGTGCTGGATCAGCCTGCTCAGATCACCTCGATCGAACTCAGCCCGGTCGCGCCACTTGATCGAGCCGACGAAGTCGATCTGCTCGCTGCCAGCGTGATCGCGACCGCCGACGAGATCGACCTCCACGCTGCCGTCACGGTTCCAGAACGAGCCCACGAATTGAGCGCCGCCGAAGCGCTCGTCGGGGAGCACCGTCTGGATTGCGCCGCGCACGAGCGGCTCGATCGCGCGGCCGGCGAACGACGTCCACGACTCACGGATGTGTCGGTAGACGAGGTCGCCGCGGCCACGCTCGAGCGCGGGGATGCTCGCGCGGATGAAGCGAAGCCAGAAGCGCAGGTAAGGATCGGCGACGTGGTAGCGCGACAGCTTGGGACGCGGCTGGGCGGAGTACGGCAGCGTCTTGTCGATCACACGCTTTGCTATCAGCATCGCGAGCGTCGTCTCCAGTGTCTTGTTCGACATCTTCGCGCGCTGCAGGATCGACGTGAACACCCGCTCGCCCGCGCCGATCGCTTCGAGCGCGCCGCGCGCCTTCAGCTCCGCCGGGAACTCCGCGCCCAGCGAGCGTTCGCCGAGCACGATCAGCGGCGACTCGGGGTTCTGAAGCTCACGGCGCAGGAACTTCCACACGTCCTCTCCGCGATGCCAGATCTGCGCCAGTCGCGGGAAGCCACCGATCGCCAGATAGGCGTCGAGCGCCGCCGACGGGGGCAGGTCCAGCATGTCGCCGACAGCCGCCGGTGAGAGCGGCCCGATCGTCATCTCGGTCAAGCGCCCGTACAGCGGTCGGCCGTAGTCATCCAGGGCAGCCATCATCGACACGTCCGAGCCGATCAGCAACACCAACACAGGCTGAGCCTCCAACCTGCGGTCCCACTGCTTCTGGATGATCGCCTCGATCGCCGGCTCGCTTTCGATCAGGAACGGCAGCTCGTCGATCACCAGCACGACCGGCTGCTCAGCCGACGCGTCGCTCGCCGCGATCGCCAGTGCCGCCTCCCACGAGCCGATCGGTCCCGCCGCCGCGACCGTCGCCCCATCAACCGCAGATGCGGCGATCTGCTCGCCGAAGGTGCGCAGCTCCCCAGCGGCGAATTTCAGACCACAGCCGCCGCGGCCCTCGCCCGCTTGGCCGCGTACATCGCCCGATCGGCGTCCACCAGCGCCTGCTCAGCGCTCACCGTCCGCTCACCGATCATCGCCACGCCCACGCTGCCCGACGGGTGCACCACCACGTCGCCCACGTCCACGCTGCACGCCGCGATCACGCGCGTCAGGCCGTCCGCCACCTGCGTCGCGCCCTGCTCGTCCGCGTGCGGCAGCAGCACCGCGAACTCGTCTCCACCCAGGCGCGCCACCACGTCCGTCTCGCGCAGGCGCCGCGCCAGCGCCGTCGCGATCGCCCTCAACGTGTCGTCGCCCACCTTGTGGCCGTGCTCGTCGTTGATCGCCTTGAACTCGTCCAGGTCCACCACCATCACCGCCGCCTGCTCGCCGTAGCGCTGGCAGCGCGCCACCTGCAGCCTCAGATCGTGCTCGAACAGCCTGCGGTTGCGCAGCCCCGTCAAGGGGTCGTGGTCGGCCAGATGACGCAGGTGTTCCTCCAGGCGCTTGCGCTCCGAGATGTCCTGCAACTGCGCGATGAAGTGCACAGGCGCCCACTCGCCGTCACGCACCAGCGAGATCGACAGGATCGCCGACAGCGTTTCGCCCGCCGCGCTCACGTAGCGCTTCTCCACCTGAAACGCCGGGATCGCGCCCGCCAGCAGCTGCGCGTACTGCTCCACGTCGCTGCCCACGTCATCCTCGTGCGTGATCTCCGCGAAGCCGCGGCCGATCAGCTCCTCGCGCGTGTAGCCCGTGATCTCGCACAGCGCGCGATTGACCAGCGTCCAGCGACCATCCAGGTCCATCAGCCCCGTGCCTATCGGCGCCCGTTCGAACACCTGCTCGAAATGGTCATCCGAGTGCCTCGCCGGCCCATCCGCCGCCCGGCGCGCCGTCACGTCCACGATCACCGCCACGCCGCACGCCACCGCCGCACGCCCGCTCGCCCGGCCCGCCTGACCCGTGGGGCCGTCCACGCGCAGCGGCCCCACGTCCACCATCAGCGAGCGGCTGTCATCCGCGCTCCAGATCTCCCGCGAGCGCGTCTCGCCGTCGATCGCCGAGCGGCACAGCGGCTCGATCAGCTTCCACAGGCTCCGCGGGAACGCATCCCCTATAAACGCGCCCTCGCCGCACGCCAGCGCCTCGCCCGCCGTCCCCTGCTCCAGCGGCCGGCCCGCCGACAGGATGAAGCGGAGCTCCCGGTCGAACACCAGCATCCGCGCGCCCGGCAGCTCCCGCAGAGCCGCCATGGCCGCGTCGTCGGCACCCGCCGCCGACCTGTCCTCGTGGGCGTCCCCCTCTATCGACACGCCCCTCTATCGGCCGCAGCCGCCCAGCACTTAATCTCCGAGTCTGCTTTCCCGACGAAATCGGATATGCGGGCACGCGCCACGATCCAACCGCGTTCACGTCGCTCATCGCACTATCGACGACCGAACCCTCGCGCTACCGGCGTATTACCCACCCACGCTCGTTCAAGCAGTCGGAAACATCGACGCCAGTGTCCGCCATGCTGCATATGGTTGCCGCGATCCCAACAATGGGGAAGGGGGGCCAAATGACGACGAAAGTCGCTCCGTATCACACCAGTCATCCTGACTACGGTCGTCAGCGCAACGTCTACCACAACGACAACGCCTGCCCTGACGGCAGGAAGATCAAGCCCGAGCATCGCAACGCCGGGATGAGCGGGCGCCCGCTGTGCAAGGAGTGCGCGCGACTGTAGCCACGATACGCTCGCAGCGCCCGATGACTGACCGTGCCGCAACATCGTGGAGCGCGCGTACGCTCGACTGGATCGTCGGCGAGAACCCCACCGGGGTCGTCTACGGGATCATCGTCATCGGCGCGCTGCTCGCCGCCGAGAGCGGCCGTCACGAGAGCTACCTCGACACCGTCGCCTCCACCGTCATAGCCGCCGCGCTGTACTGGCTCGCCCACGCCTACGCCGACGTGCTCGGTCGCCGCCTGGACGCCCACGAGCGTCTCAGCGCCAAGGCGCTCGCTCGGGCGCTCGCCCGAGACCGGGCGATCCTCCGCGGAGCCGCATTGCCGCTGCTCGCCCTCGCGATCGCCTGGGCCGGCGGCGCCCCGCTACACACGGGCGTCACCGCCGCGCTGTGGAGCGCCATCGCCAGCCTCGTCGCGTTCGAGCTGATCGCCGGCCTCCGCTCCCACGCCAGCGCCCGCGCGCTGGCGCTCGAGGCCGGCGTCGGCGCCACCATGGGGGTCGCCATCCTCGCCCTCAAGATCGTCCTGCGCCACTGAGCGCCCGCCAAAACCCGCAAGCAGCGGGAAGCAGGCAGCGAGCCAGCGGAATCGAGCGATCCCCCGCGCCTTGACTGTAGACAAAAAATTGCTGACATGAGATGATCCCTTGCACCAGACACATGACAGGAGTCGTCTGGTTCGAAAGCTCGATTCAAGAGGAGAGGGCATGGCATCAGGACGCAGGTCGTTGTCGGCGCGCGACGGACGCTCGAAGCGGCCCGACAACTCGACACGGATCGGTCCCAAGCGGATCGGCTCCGCCAGCGTCGCGCCCCTCTACAAGCGCCTGCCGCACGGACCCCACCGGCTCGACCGCGACGAGGTCATCCTCCACCAGCGAGCGCGCATCCACGGCGCGCTCGTCGAGGCGGTCGCCCGCGACGGCTACGAACGAACCAGCGTCAAGCAGGTGATCGGCCTCGCGGGAGTCTCCCGCCGCTCCTTCTACGAGCAGTTCGCCAACAAGCAAGAGTGCTTCCTCGCCACCTTCGACCTGATCGCGCACCGCCACATCAAGCAGATCAGGAGGGCCTATCTCGCCGTCGACGGACCGCTCGACGAGCGCGCGAGAGCCGCCTTCGAGTGCTTCGCACGGGTGATCGACGACGACCGCAACGCAAGCGTGCTCGTCGTGCTCGAGGCCCAGCGCGCGGGTTCCGCCGCCGCCATGCGCCTGCGCAACGCCGCCAGCGCCTGTGAGCACATGCTCGCGCGGAGCTTCGCCGACTCACACGCGGGGATGGCGCTGCCGATGCCGATCGTCAGGGGGATCGCCGGCGGCCTGCACGGCGTCGCCTCGACGTTCCTGCGCGATCAGCACACCGCCGGCAGCGTCGACCTGGCCGACGAGATGCTCTGCTGGACACTGCCGTTCCAGACCTCCGCCGCCGAGGGCATGGCCGAGCGCATGGCCACCAGGCTGACCGCGCGCATGCGCGAGATCTCATCCGCCTACGCTCGGCGTCTGGGCGATGCCGAAACCTCCAGCCGCGACGAGCGCACACGGCTGCTCCAGGGCGTCCTGCGACTGGTCACACGCGAGGATTACCGCACGCTCAGCGCGCCGCAGATCGCCGACGAGGCCAACGTGCCCGTCGACGCCTTCTGCGAGCTGTTCGCCGACAAGGACCAATGCTTCCTGGCCGCCCTCGACCTCACCTGCGACGAGATGCTCGCGATCGCCGCCGACCCCGACCTCGTCTCCGACGAATGGCCACGCGCCGTCCGCCGCGTCCTCGGCGAGCTCATGCGCTACCTCGCCGATCATCCCCTGCAGGCCCGCACGCTCGTCCAGGAGGCGTTCTTCGCCGGCGACGACGCGCTCGAGCGGACCGTCGAGCTCTCGCACAGCATCGCCACGCTGCTCACCGAGGGAGCGCCGACGCAGGCGCCCGCCAGCCTCACCGTCGACGCCGTCGCCGGCGCCATCTGGCACACCATCCGCTGCCACGTCGCCAGCGGGCGGATCCAGTTGCTGGCCGCCCTCTCCGACCACCTCGCCTACGTCGTGCTCGCGCCCTTCATCGGCGCCGACGCCGCCGTCGAGATCGTCAGCGAGGAGTGCTCGCCCAGCCACAGCTCCTAGCGGCGCTTGCGGCCCACGCGCTCCACGAAGTGCGTCAGCACCACGCCAAGCAGCACCGAGATCGCGATCACCACGATCAGCGGCGCATGACCGGATCCCACGATCCAGTCGACCTTCACCTGATTGAGGTTCAGCACCGCAAACGCGATCAACACCGCCGCCAGCAGCATCGGCCCCGCCGCACGCAGCCGCTCGCCCTTAGAGCGGCGCGGGGCCGCCTTCGTCTTGCCGCCGGGAATCTGTGCCGAGGGAGCGGACATCGCCGTGCAACGATCGTACCGCGATGGGCGCCCGCCACGAAATAGCATGGCCGTGATGAAGCGGCATCCGATCACAGCGCTCTCGCCGCTCGCGCTCGCCGCGCTCGCCGCCGCCGCGCTCGCCGGCTGCGGCTCTCAGACCAACACCGTGTCCGTCGCCGGCTCCCCCGCCGTCACGCCCAGCACCCCCACCACCGCCAACCCGAGCACCACCGCCACCACCAAAGCCGCCACCACCCCCACCAGCACCACCCCCGCCCCCACCAGTACCGCCGGCGGCACCGCCGCGCCCGGCACCACCCACACCGCGCCCGAGCCCGAACTCGCCCAGCAGGAAACCCACGCCGAAGGGCTCAGCGAAGCGCTCGCCGTGCTCAACGCCAAGGGCTACACCGCCAACGAAACATCCCAGTACCACCCCGGCCAAACGCTGCGCGTGCTCGTCGGCACCCAAACCGGCTCCAGCGACGGCTACGGCCAGCAGGCGTTCTTCTTCGTCGGCGGACGCTACATCGGCACCGACACCAAGGAACCCAGCGCCAGCGTCAACGTCCTCTCCCAAGGCGCCACCGAAGTCACGCTCGGCTACCCCCTATACCGCAGCGGCGATCCGCTGTCCAGCCCCAGCGGCGGCCAGGCCACCGTCCATTTCCAGCTCAACGACGGCAAGCTCACCGCGCTGCAGCCGATACCACCGGCCCACTCCGCCACCGCGCTCAGCAGGAACTAGCAAGCGCCAGCGGCCCGCGCCGCCGCGGCGCGCTCCGCCGCGCGAGATCGGATTCGCACGCGGCGATTCGCGCGCGGCCTATCCTGGTGTGCACACCACCACATCGCACGAAAGGAGCACGCTCATGGGCGCAACCATCGACGGCCGAGCCGAGGAGCTGCTGAAAGCCAAGAACTTCTGCAACGTCGCCACACTGCGCGCCGACGGCTCCGTGCACGGCGTGCCCGTGTGGGTCGACGTCCAAGACGGACGACCCGTCGTCAACAGCGCCGAGGGGCGCGCGTGGGTGCGCAACCTCGAGCGCGACCCGCGGGTGACGCTCACCGTGCAGAACATGGACAACCCGTACGAGTACCTCGAGATCCGCGGCAGCGTCGTCGAGCGCACCCACGACGGCGCCGACGAGCACATCGACTCGCTCGCCAAGAAGTACCTCGACAAGGACTCCTACCCGTTCCGCCAGCCCGGCGAACAGCGCGTCATCATCCGCGTCGAGCCCGAGCGCGCGCACGTGTACGGCAGCTGAGCCCGCACCGGAGCTCGCCACCGCCCGCCGCCGCCTCAGCCGTCCCTCGCCTCACGCGCGCCGCAGCAGCCGTCGCCACAGCGGCGGCTGGCGCGGCTGCGTGCGCAGCCACTCGTCGCGAAACGGCAATTGCCCGCGCGAGCGCGCCTTCAGCACACACGCGCTGTGCGCGTGGCGGCGCCGGCGGGTGTCGCCTTCCGGCGCGATCAGCATATGCTCGCTCAGAGCGGGTAGAGAATGACCACAGATCGGACAGCGATACGTCGCCGGCTTGCGATTCGCGGCTGGACGCACCGTCCACCACGGGGCGCGCGGAAGGCTGGGCATGGGTCCATTGTCGCGCCGCTCGCAGCCACCGTCGCCGCAACCGTCGCCGTCGGCGTCGGCGTCGTCCTCGCCCGCTCCGAGCGCCAGCGCCGTCTCGCGCGCCGACTGCGGCTCGAGCGCCGGCTCGGGCTCGCGCCCGGCGAGCCGCTCGCCAGCGGGCTGCAGCGCATGGCGCTCGCCCAGACGGACCTCGCGCTCGAGCTGCTCGGCGGCGCTGACCACGCCGCCACCGGCGCGCGCCCCGCCGTCAGCGGCGAGAAGGCCGTACACGAGACACGCAAGGCGCTCAAGCGCCTGCGCGCGCTGCTGCGGCTGCTCGAGCACCAGCTCGGCCCCAGCACGTTCGCGCGCGAGAACGCCGCCCTGCGCGACATCGCCGCGCACCTCTCCGGCGCACGCGACGCCGCCGTCATGCTCGCCACGCTCGACCGGCTGATCCAGCGCCACCCGCACAAGCTCGGGCGCCGCAGTGTGCTCGCGCTGCGCCGGCGCCTGCTCGCCGAGCACGCGCATTTGGAGCAGCTCGCGCTCGGCGACCCCGTCGCGCGCGCGCACGTGCTGAGCGAGCTGCACGCCTTCCGCGCGCGAGCCGCCGCGTGGCGCCTGCCCCACAGCCACGGCATCCAGCTGATCGAGGCCGATCTGCGACGCCTATACCGTCAGGGCCGTCGCCGCCACCGGCGGGTCGCCGCCCGCAAGGGCCGGCGCACGCTCGCCATGCACCAGTGGCGCAAGCGCGTCAAGGACCTGCGCTACGCCGCCGAAATGCTCGAACGGCGCGACTCCCCGCGCACCGGCGCCGCCGCGCGCTCCACCGCGCGCCTGCGCCGCCTCGCCCGCGACGCCGACGAGCTCGCAGAACTGCTCGGCGAGGAGCACGACCTCGCCGTCTTCGCCCAGCGCCTGCGCGACGCCAAGCACGGCGGCCAGCGCACCTGGCGCACCCGGAGCCGTACGCGCAAGCAGCTGCTCGCGCTGATCGCCAAGCGCCGGCGCCAGCTGCGCAAGCGCGCGCTACGCCACGGCAAGCTGCTCTACCGCGACACGCCCAAGCGCTTCACGCGGCGCATCCGCGCCGACCACGCCGCCGGCCAGCACCCTTCCAGCTGATCGCGCGTTCAGCGGCGCCGCCCGCGCCGCGCGCGGGCGCTCAGCTGACGCTCAGCACAGTCAGCGTGCGCTTGCCCTTCGGCAGCGACACCGCCGCCTGCTCGCCCGGCGCGCGCCCCAACAGCGCCACCGCCACCGGCGATTCAGCCGACAGGCGACCCTCACGCGGGGCCGCGTCGTGCGAGCTCACGATCCGCCACGTCTGCTCCACGCCGTCCTGGTCGCGCACCACCACCGTCGAGCCGAACCCCACCACGCCGCCGACGTCGTGCGGCGCCTCCGCCACCACCACCGCACCGGAGATCTTCTCGCGCAACCGCGCGATCTTCGTCTCCAGGTGCGCCTGGTCGTTCTTCGCGTCGTGGTACTCGCTGTTCTCCTTCAGATCGCCCCACTCGCGCGCCGTCTTGATGCGCTCCGCGATCTCCCTGCGTCCGTCCCCCTCCAGCACAGCAAGTTCCCCTTCCAGGGTCTCCAGGCCCTTGGCCGTCGTCAGGTTCGCTCCCTCGGTCACCGCCACACAGCCTACTTCTTCTCGGCGCGCCACCCCGCTCCCTGGCGCGCCAGCGCCAGCTCAGCTCAGCCCAGCTCAGAAATAAGTGTTCGGCGGAGTCGACAGCAGCGCGTAGATCTGCACGATCGCCGCCTGTACCAGCAGCTGCGCCGACGGCGGCGTGCCCCACACGAACACGTTGTCGCTCAGGCGCTCGTGCTGCCACGCGTAGTTCACGTAGTTCTGGGCGATCGCCGGACCCGGAGGATCGTGCGTCACCGAGTCCAGGTACAGCAGGTTGCGGAGGTACACCGACACGAAGAACGGGTTTTCGGACGCCAGCCGTTCGTTCGTGAAGTACGCCAGCGCCGCCGCCGCCGTCTGTCGGGCCTCGTACAGATACCCCGAGTTGCCCGTCGCCTGGTACAGCAGCGCGCCCGCGCCCATCATCGAACCCTCGTTGTAGCTCCACAGCATCGGTTCCACCACGCCCCGGTTGCCGATGTGGTCCGCGTACAGGTTCACCGGCTGCTGCAGGCAGCGACGCACCCATTCGTACGCCTTCTCCGCGAACTGCAGGTACGCCACGTTCGCCGTCAGTTTGTACAGCAGCGTCCCCAGCTCCGCCGCCGGCGCCGTCGTCACCGTGTTGCGTTCGCCGTTGTCGATCGCGTTCGAGAACGGGATGCCGCCCTCGCACGCCAGCCCCGGCCGTTCCTGCCAGCCCGCCATCTCGAACGCCATGATCCCCTCCGCGCTGCCCAGCAGAGCCGTCTCGTGCGTCAGCTGGTAGAGCCGCACCATCTCTATCGCCACCCAGTCGTTGTCGTCGTAGTACTTCGTCCCCCCCGGCCCCGCCGGCGGCGCCACCGTGCCGTCGAACGCCGCCAGCGTGCTCGTGTACGTCCCTTCCGAGGCGCCCGAGTTGTCCGTGTCCAGGTAGGAGTTCAGGCCCGTCAGGCGCGCCTCCAGTTCGCGCGCCAGGCTCACGCCCAGGTGCGGGATGTAGGCCATGCTCACAGTCGCCGCCAGCGCCTGCGAGAACGGCCACAGGTAGGAGAACGGTTCGCCCGCATACAGGCCCGCGCCGGCGATGTAGAAGTTCTTCTGCATCGCTTCGAACGCCACCAGCGCCCGCGCCGGGTTGCCGTGCAGCACCGGCTTCCTCGGCTTCTTCTGCTTGGTCTTCTCAGTGGTGGTCTTCGCCGCCGTGTGGGCGAACTCCGACGCCTTCGCCCGGAAGGCCGGGCGCGTCGCGCCCGCCGGGTACGGCGAGGTCTTGCCCGCCTTCGCAGCATGGGTGGCGTTGGCGGCAGGCACAGCGCACAGCAACGCCACCGCCCACAGCAGCAGCGACGTGCACGCAGCTCCCAGCGCGCGCCGGTGATCACGGTTGAGAATCATCGACTCAAGCAACGACAACAGCCGACGGCCGCGTTCGATTTGGTATATGCACCGTTCCCGTCCCGGCGCCCGCACGGCTCCCGGCGGCCCGTCGCATCCCGCGCCATTTTCCCACAGGCCCCGCCGAGAGGGTGAACCACGCCTTGCATTTCGACTACACCACCGTCGGCCATGTCACGATCGACGTGCTCGACGACGGGTCGCGCCGCCCCGGCGGCACCGCCTTCTACAGCGCCCTGCAGGCCGCCCGGCTGGGCAGGCGGGCGCTGATCGTCACGCGCGGCGTCGCGCGGGAGATCGAGGAGCTGATCGAGCCCTACCGCCACGAGCTCGAGCTGGAGGTCCTGCCCGCGCCGCACACGACCACGCTGGTCACGCTCGGCGCCGGCTCGCAGCGCAGTCAGCGCGTGCTCGCCTGGGCCGGTCCGATCGCCGGCGATCTCACGCTCGACACCTCCATCCTGCATCTCGCGCCCGTCGCCCGCGAGACCCCCGGCCACTGGCGCGGGCGAGCGGAGTTCCTCGGCCTCACCCCTCAGGGGCTCGTGCGGCAGTGGAGCGCGCCAGGCTCGCAGATCGTCGCCGCAAGCCCCGCGCCCAGTGCCACCGCCGTAGCCGGAAGGTGCGACGCCATCGTCGTCAACGAGCACGAGCGCACCAGCTGCGCCAGCCTCATCGCCCGCGCCAGCGCCAGCGGAGCCGTCGTCGCCGTCACCGCCGGGGCCGCTCCCATCACCGTCCTCGCGCCCGGCCGCCCACCGCTCGAGCTGGAGGTGCCCGCGCTCGCCGCGGGCCCCGTCGACGATCTCGGCGCCGGCGACGTGTTCGCCGCCGCCCTCTTCATCGCCCTCAGCGACCGTCGGGGCGCCTCAGACGCCGCGCGCTTCGCCAGCGCCGCCGCCGCAGTGCGCATGCAGGGGGCCGGAGCCGGAGCCATCGGCGGGCTCGCCGACATCGAGGCGCGACTATAAGTCTCAGCCGGGCAGCGACCGCGGCCTTGGGAGCGGGCCTCCGTCGTTCTTTGGTTGTCCCTTTCGGAGTGGTGTATAACTATGGCTATACACCAGCAGTGAGAGGTAACAAAGAGGAAGTCCCGCCACCCGCAACCTGTGCGCGCCCGCGGCTCGTATCTCACCCGCAAAGAGCCCGCTCGATGAGCGACGCGAGCGCCGCGGCGGCGATCGCCTCGCCGTCGCCACAGAGCTTCGCCGCCAGCAGCAGGCTGCCGCCGACCGGCTCAAGCTCGACGGTACCCACGCGCGCGTCCGGCGCGGAGGCGTGGATCGCGCGCGTGAGCGGCTCTATGAACACCGCTCCCGCCTTGAACGCGCTGCCGATCAGCCCAACCGGGAACTCGCCCTGGAGGCCCGTCTGGCGGATGACCGCAGCGATCTGCTCGCCCAGCTCCCGCGCGCCGCGCTCATACAGCTCACATGCGACCGCATCGCCCTGCTCGGCCAGCCTGGCGGTCTCGATCGCCAGCTTCGCTATCTCACCCTTGGTCAAGGGCTTGGAGTACACGCGCGCCGCCACCGCCTCGATGCTTGGCTCGCCGAAGAACGCGGGCACCGCGTCGCACAGCGCCGTCGCCGGCCCGGATGCCTCGCGGTGGCGCAGCGCGGCCTTGATCGACTGCACGCCCAGCCAGTAGCCCGAGCCCTCGTCCCCGAGCAGATGGCCCCAGCCCCCCGCCCGCCATGCGCGCGCATCGGGGCCCGCCCCTCCCACGCCGAATACGTTCGAGCCGGTGCCAGCGATCGCCGCCACGCCCGGCCCGGCGCCGGTCGCGGTGGCCCATGCGGCGACCACGTCATTGACGACGATCCATGCGTCCGTCCGCGCCGCGCGCACGTTGCGCGCCACGTCCTCGGTGTCCGTTCCCGCGATCGCCAGCACGGCCGCGCCGAGCTGCCCCGCGTCGATGTCCGCGCGCCTGATCGCCTCATCGGCGGCCCCCAGCAGCGCCTGCACCGCGGCCTCTGCGCCGACGGCGTCCTCGTTGCTCGGCCCGCCGTGCCCAAGGTGCAGCAAGCCGTCACGTAGGTCGAGTACCGCAGCGAGCGTCTTGGTCGCGCCCCCGTCCACCCCCATCACATAGCGCGCACCGCTGTGCGGCTGTGGCGAGAGCAGCGCGAGCGGCAGCTGAACCAGAGAGTCGCGGGACACCGCGCCATCCTCCCAGGATTCGCCCGATGGGGCCGGGATCGCCAGCGATCGGGGTGAGCAGACTGGGCCGGCCGGCGCTCCGCACACCCCTGAAGTCGGCGGCTCGAGGCCTGGCTACAGTGTCCAAGCGGTCTTTCAGCGCTCATGTAGGGACGCCGTCCAGCCGATCTCGACTAGCGACATGAGCATCTCTACGGCACAGGACGGCCAGGCGATCACGGCGGGAGCCGAAGCGCTCCTGCGCGAGCACCCCGACGCCCTTGTATGCGGGCTCGCGGGCAACGGGCTGATCGTGCCGGTGCCCCAGTCGGTGGGGCTGTGGGGCCAGGGGCTGATCGAGGGCCGGGCGCTGATCGACAACGTGGTCGCGGCGGACCGCGCGACCGTCGTCAGGCTGTGGCTGCGCGCCCAGGAGGAGGGGGCGGCGGCCGACAAAGTCCGCCTGCTGCGCAACCCATCGAGCTGGGCCACGCTGCACTTCCTCGATCTGCGCGAAATCCACGGCGTGCTGTTGGGCGTGATCATCCCCAGCGACGAGCGCTCAGACGGCGACGGCGAGCTCCAGCAGCTCGCGCCGGCGCCGCCGCGCTTCTGCTCGCTGATGGAGGACGAGGGCGCCAGGGTCCTGGCATGTGACGACGCGTTCACGGAGATGTTCGGCTACAGCGACGAAGATCTGATCGGCAAGTCGGTGCTCGACCAGATCCACCCGGATGATCAGGGGCGCGCGGTGGAGGGCTGGCTGGCGGTGCTGTCAACCGGCCACGACCAGCAGACCCGGCTGCGACGCAGGCGCAAGGACGGGACCTACATGTGGGTCGACACGACGCTGCGCAACCTGCTCAACCATCCCGACCGCAACTACGTGCTCGTCGAGATCATCGACATCTCAGCCGAGATGCAGGCGCAGGAGGCGCTCGCCGAACGCGAGGAGCTGCTGCGGCGATTGACCGCGGCGATGCCCGTCGGGCTGCTGCACCTGGACATCGAACGCAACGTCGTCTACAACAACGCGCGCCTGCTGGAGATCCTGTACGGCACCGAGGCGCCGGCCCTACGGACCCAGCTCGAGGCGAGCGCCGACGAGACCGACGCACCAGCCGCGTCCGCCGCAACCCTGCTGAGCACGCTCACCGAGGAGAGCGCGGCGGTGCTCGAGCAGGCGCTCGAGGAGGTGCTCCAAGCGGGCGTCGACCACGACGTAGAGGTCGACATCACGCTGCCGTCCGGAACATGGCGACGGGCGCTGATGAGCCTGCGCGCGCTGCTACGCCGCAACGGCGAGGTCAGCGGGGCGATCACATGCGTGCTCGACATCACCGACAGCGCCCGCGCGCGCCAGGAGCTGGAGCGCCGAGCGACGTTCGATCCGCTCACCCAGTGCTACAACCGCTCGTCCGTCCTGGCCACGCTCGAGCGCGAGCTAGAGCGTGAGGACGCCACCAGCACCGGCGTCGTGTACGTCGACCTCGACCGCTTCAAGCCCGTCAACGACAAGCTCGGGCACGCCGCCGGCGACGAGCTGCTGGTGCTGGTGGCGGAGCGCCTGAAACTCGCCAGCCGCGACAGCGACGTGATCGGCCGCCTCGGCGGCGATGAGTTCCTGGTGGTCCTGCGCGACATCCCCGGCGCGGAGATGGCCATGCGCGCCGCCGACCGGATCTGCGAAGCGCTGTGTGGCAAGTTCGAGCTCTCCAGCGGAACAGCCGACCTGCGCGCCAGCGTCGGCGTCGCCTGCTCCACCAACGCGCAGATCACCCCAGAAGAGATCGTCAAGCGCGCCGACGCCGCCATGTATCGCTCGAAGGCGCACGGGCAGTGCCTGCCCGTGCTTGCGCCAAGCGCCTAGAACGAGGAACCGGAGCGCAGAGAACGGGGCCCTCGCGGGGCTCCGCTCTCCACACTCCGGCGAGAGCTACACGCGTCTTGGTATCGCTCCGCGACTACGCTTCTTCAAATCCGATGTCGCCTTTTTTGAGCTTCACCGTGAGCAGCGACTCGAACAGACCTTTAGTCGTTTCGATCCTGTCCGGCTTGCCTTCTTTTTCCAGTTTTTCCGCTTCTTCTTTGGGCAGACCAGGCTTGCTGCAGCGCCTGTTCGCGTTGTAGTCGGCTTTGATCGCCGTGAAGTCGCTTTCGATGATCAGGGTTTCCTGTTCGCCTTCTTCAAGGCCCGTCAGCGGGTTGCCCGGGAACATTTCTTTGGTTTTTTTGCCGCCGAGCACTTCTTCCGATTCACGTTCGTACAGGGCATCCGAGTACGGTTCTTCCGGTTCCGGTTTCTTTTCGGCCCTGAGCGGGAGAGTCTGTTCCGGGATTTCGACCACGCAGTCTTCACCCTTCACATCGAATTTCTCCACGGCTTTCGAGATTTTGACGCCCGCTTCAGTGTCGGTCACGACCGAGCCGTTCGCGTGATACGTGAGGTGGAGCGGTTCACTGAACCTGATCGGCGACAGCGATATCACGCCACCTTCCAGTTTTTTTTCTGCTTCGCAGTGCCTGAACTTGAGCGTCACGTAGAATTCCGGCGAGCGGGGCCCCAGAAGCTCGCCTTCGACTTTGAAGGGAGCAAGGCAGCGAATCCCGTACGGCCCGAGCCTGAAGGTTTCCTTCCCAGACTTTTCCGGCGATTCGACTTCGCCCGTGCCCTTCACCACCGCGGGAGATTCTTCCGTGAATGTCTGGCCAAACTTGCTGGCTATGAATTCACCGTAGAATATTTTTTCTTTCGGCGGTTTGGCGAACGCCGATGCGGTGAAGGCGCTGAAAGCGCACACCACGGCGGCAAACCCAAGCATTATCCTGACGCGTCTCATTCTCCTATGTCCTCGCTTTCGCCTTGGCAGGCTAAGTTGGCTGATTGCTGCCGCGCGTTACCGACACGCCACTTGCTACCGGCTTGTCGGCTACCAGTTGTTACCGTCCTGTTAGCTACCCAGGGGACCGCTCGGCGACCCCCTCCTCCGCTACCTCCAAGATAGAGGGCGGGAGCATAGCACGAAAGCCGGCCACTTGACAGCAGCGCGAAGCTCCGGACCGAGCGTCCGGCAAAGGCCCTATAGGCCAGCGCCGGCACATAGGCCCGCCGTGGCTCTGGGACTGGCCTCGTCACGGATGGGACGATTCCGAATCCGGCTGGTGAGTCTAGCGCATCGATGTCTCCATCTGCATGCTGGCGGGGTCGATGGAGCGACCGACGCACAGCCGGCGAACTGGCCCCCGGCGGAGTTAGAATGCAGCCAGCGTCCGCCGTTTGCGGTTGATCGTGTGGCGTGGCGGACATCCGGACTTGACTTAACGGGGTCTTAGGGCGGTTGCGATGCTCGCGGCGGGAGAGTTCCGACAGTCGATGAGGGTGAGGGAGATCCACGGATGAGCCGCATAAGAACCCGGAATGTGATGCTCGCCGTGGCCATCGCCGCGGTCGCCGCCGGCGTGATCGTCGCGGTGACCGCAGACGGCGGCCACAAGAGCGCAAGCTCCACGAGAGCACCTGCCAACGGCGCATCGGCTGCCACGGCCGGCGAGCTCGTCCTCGCGGCGAGCTATCTCGGCGTGACGCCCACACAACTGCACAAGGAGATGCGATCTGGACGCACGCTCGCGCAGATCGCCAACGCCACCGGCGGAAAGTCCGCGACGGGCCTTCTGAACGCGCTGGTCAGCGCGAAGGCCGGCAAACTCCGAACGACGCTAGCCGCCAGGAAGCTGTCGCCGAGGCAGGAGAAGACGCGACTCACAGACCTGCGAACGCGGATCCGGGCTCAACTCAACAGGCTCCGCGCCGACAGGATCCGGGGCTATGTCGGTCTCACCGCCACCGCCCGCTACCTCGGTGTGAGCGGCGCGCAGCTGCGCGCCGAGCTGCTCTCGGGCCGTAGCCTGGCGCAGATCGCCGCCACGACGCCCGGAAGGTCGGCGAGCGGCCTGATCGACGCGCGCGTCAGCGCCAGGGAAGCCGGGATCAAGGCGGCCCTCATGAGCGGCGCGATCACGCACCCGCAAGCGAGCAGGCTCCTGTCCAGTCTGCGCGCGCGGATCACACACGAAGTCCAGCGCACCACCAGCCGTTAGCGCCATCGCGCGCATGAGCCACCAACAGGGCGCGGCGCTCTACGCACGCTCTATGCAGGAACACTTGCAGCGACGAGTGCAAGCGTAAAGCGTCGTTAAATCCGCGCCGATGGCCCCCGGGACGGACACGCCAGTGTCCACGATTCCCAATAAAGGGGGCCCGAAGTGTTGATGCGTAAAGGCAAGCGAACCTTCGCTAGCCGCAAGCGAAAGATAGCAGGCCTGTGCGCGTTCGTGCTCGCAGGCGTGATCGGGGTGGGCGCGTACGCGTTCACCGCAAGCAACATTGTTCCGGCACAGTCTGCCGGTGGTGGCAGTAACGTAGTGTCCGGCTACACCGAGGTCGGTAAAAGCTACACCTTCAGCGCGAACGGTGAAGAAACGACAGGCGTCGAACTCATCCTCAAGGGTGAACAGGAACCGCACGACGTCAAGGTCGCTCTGACCAAAGCAGCACCCACGCTGAGCACCGAATGGTCGGATTGCCCGGAAGCCGACATATCGAAACTCGCAGCAAAAGAATTCCTGGCCAAATGCACGTTCAAAGCGGCGATCCCGGATGCGGAAGGCTTGCTGCTCTCCGTCACGGCCGTCAGTCAAGGCGAAGTGATAATCGGTTAGTAACACCGAGATAGGCAACACGGGGCGGCCGGCGCAGCCGGCCGCCCCGTGTCCTACACAAGCACTGCGACACCCAGACCCGCATGCGAACTCGTCACACCAAAAAGCTCATCTCCAGCGCCCTTGGACTGATCGTCCTGGGGTGCCTCTGGTTCTACCTCGCCCCCGCTCCCCTCGGCGGCTCGACCACCTACGTCGTCACCCACGGGATCAGCATGGAGCCCCGCTTTCACACAGGCGACCTGGCGCTCGTGCGCAGCCAGGGCACCTACCGCGTCGGTGAGATCGTCGCCTACCACAACAAGATGCTGCACACGATCGTGCTGCACAGGATCATCGGACGCGAAGGCAACCGCTACATCTTCAAGGGAGACAACAACAACTACGTCGACTTCGAACATCCCGTCGCCAGCCAGCTGATCGGCGCGCTGTGGCTGCACATCCCCGGCGCGGGCACGACGCTCCAGTCGATCCGCTCGCCGGCGCTCGTCGGGATCCTGATCGCCATCGGGATGCTGTTCTTCACTGGGACCGCGTTCACGCGACGGCGCAGGCGCACGCGCAGGGAGAGGCGCGCGGGCGAGGGCACGGCACATGCGCCGACGCGGTTTCCGCAGCACCCCGCGAATCCCGCCCTCGGCGTGCTCGCGCTGGGCCTGGTCGCGCTGCTCCCGTTCGTCGCGCTCGCGCTGCTCGCGTTCACCCGCCCGCCCTCCGAACGCCGCCCCTACAAGATCCCCTACAAGCAGAGCGGAGCCTTCTCGTACTCCGCCGACGCGACCCCCGGACCGGTCTACCCCGACGACCGTGCGGTGACCGGCGACCCGCTCTTCACCCATGTGCTGAGCGCCGTCGACATGCGCTTCGGATACAGCTTCCACATGGCCGCCGCACACTCGCTCACCGGCAAGGCGTCGCTGTCCGCGACGATCACCTCGACGAACGGCTGGCAGACGACGCTCGCGCTCGGCGCGCCGACCTACTTCCGAGGCGATCACGCTCTCGCCACCGGCACGCTCGATCTCACCTCGCTGTTCGCGCTGCTGCAGAGGGTCGAAGACACCACGAAGGCACGCGGCGGCTACACGCTCGCCCTCATCCCGCATGTGCGCGCGAACGGGATCGCCGATCTCGTGCCCGTGCACGCGACGTTCTCGCCGGAAATCAAGTTCACGCTCAGCGAAAGCGAGATCCAGCCGGCCGTCGGAGGCGGCTCGCCCGCCGTCGCGCCGACGAGCGCACCCCAGTTCGCTCCGTCGAGCGCCGGCTCGGTGACCGGCAGGCGCAACGAACCCCTGTTCCTGTCGCTTGGCTTCGCACGGCCGTCGGTCGCGACCGCGCGAACGATCGCGCTCAGCGCGATCGCCATCCTCACCTGCGCCCTGCTGGCGATACTCGCCCTGCTGCGACCGATACTCGCGCTCGTTCAGCCGCGAGGCCGCGACGAGGTCGCGCGCATTCGCTCGCGCTACGGCCGCTTGATCGTTCCCGTCGCGCACGTCTCGCAGCTGCCCGGCGTCGCTGTGATCGACGTCACCAACATGGACGCGCTCGTCCGGATCGCCGAACACTACGAGCGCTCGATCCTGTACGAGGCGGGCGATCATGATCATGCCTTCTGGGTCACCGACGAGAGCGGGCAGTTCCGTTACGCGGTGGGTGCGCCACCTGTGATCGCGCTCGACCGCGAGCACCCCGACCCGAGCCCATCCGAGCCGCCGCCGGTGGGCGACGCGCCGACCGCCGAATTCGAGTCGAGCGCGGTGCGCGCGCCGGCGCAGGCGGCAGTCGCAAGCTTCGCCGCCGCGCCAGTCGAGGATGGGTGGGCGAGCCACGATGCGGCCGACGCGATCAGGCGCGCGAGCGAAGACTGGCAGGCGGCGCATGCGGCGTATGCGGCGCGTGAGGCCGCCGATGCCGTGTACGCCGATGAGCTGGAGCTGGTCGAGGACGGTCCCGCCGCACACGAGGCGATCAGTGGCCGCGAGGTTCGCTACCAGCTCAGCCTTGGAGGGCGACTGGGGGGTCCGCGGCATCGCAGGCACGGCACTCGCTCGGACTCATAGCCGCCGAGCGATTGTCGGCTTTCTGACAGACGGTGTTGAGCGGGCTCGCGCCTATGCCACGATCGTAGGACACAACATGCGCCGGGCGCCCGACAGCCGCTCTGGGCCCGGTTCCAGACAGAGGGGGTGCACAGTGTCTCAAGCCCACCGCCATCCTCAGCTTCCTCATCTTTCGCAGCACGCTCCTTCGCTGCCACACCCTCCGCTGCCGGAAGGCACGCGCGAGGTCGAGCCGCTGCTGGCGATGCTGTTCGCGGTCGCGCTGCCGATCGGGCTCGCCGCGGCGGCAGCGGCGGGAGGCGGCGTGGTGGTGTTGGTGATCGCGATCGTGGCGATGCTGCTGGTGGCCGGCTTCGGGATGGTTTACATCGCGCGCGTCACGGGAGATGAATCCGACTAGCGCCGGCCGCTGCTGCGCCGGGCGCTAGCCTGGACAGCGGGATGGTTCGGCGCGAGCGAGTACGCGCACCCGGCAACGACGGCGCATCGACCGCGACCGCTGTCACGACCGCAGCCGCGGCCGGCTGTAGGAGCGTGTGCCACATCCTCGCCGAGGATCCGGCACTAGCCGACGCGGTTCCACAGGCCCACAGGGAGCAGGCGGTCCAGGAGTGCATCGCCGAGGTGCTCGACGTCGCGACCGGAGTTTGGCGCGACCAGGTGACGTCGGTCATCTACGATGGGATCGGTCTGCTGGTCTTGCGGGGGCTGTTGATCCGCCGCGTGGGAATCGATGGGCGCTTCGGCGCCGAGATCCTTGGCGATGGCGACGTGCTGCGGCCGTGGCGCGGCGAAAGCGAGCCACCAGCGCTCGCGGTCACCGCCGGCTGGCAGGTGCTCGAGCCGGTTCGCCTGGCGGTGCTGGACATGCGCGCCGCACGCCGGCTCGCACGCTACCCCGAGCTGACCGGCGTGCTCGTGGGCCGCGCGCTCGAGCGCTCGCGCAACCTCGCCATGCACATGGCGATCGTCCACCAGCCGCGGGTCGACGTTCGCCTGCACATGCTGCTCTGGCAGCTCGCCGGCCGCTGGGGTCGCGTGCGCGGCGACGGTATCAGCCTGCCGCTGCGCCTCACGCACACGGTCCTCGCGGACCTCGTGGCGGCGAGTCGACCAACGGTCACCAGCGCGCTGTCCGATCTGGCCGCGCTCGGCCTGGTGCGGACGGTGGATGCCACCTGGCTGCTCTCGGGCGAGCCTCCCGGCGAGCTGCTGGAGCTCAGACGGGTCGCGCTCGCGCAGCCATAGGCCGGAATCGCATAGTGGACGTTTGTTCGATCTTCGGGCGGTGGGTTGCTAGCCCAAGCACCGCCGGTCGAACGTTGTCCTGATGCCCGGACGCACGCGTCGTGCGGGCGACATTCGAGCTCCCAGGCGATAGTCATCGACGAAACAAGGAGGGAGATGCGCCTTCAGGCAGACAAGACCGGCTCACAGCCAACCACCGCGCCGTTTGGCATCAGCCGGCGCGATCTCGACCAGCGGACGAGCGTGATCTCGGTCGAGGGAGACCTCGACCTCTCGACCGCACCGCAACTGAAGTGGATGCTCGTCGACTCGTTTGAAGAGGGTCACGATCAGCTCGTCGTGGACCTGTCGCTCACCGGCTTCATGGACTCCACCGCGCTCGGCGTGCTTGTGGGCGTCAACCGCGGCATCGACGGCGGCGGGCGCCTGGCGATCGTGTGCACTCGCGCCAGCCTGCTGAAGATCTTCGAGCTGTCGGGCATGGATGGCGCGTTCGCGATCTGCGCGACGCTCGACGCCGCGCTCGCACGCGCCCAACGACCCGCCGCCGAAGCCGGCTGACTCGAGAACGCTCTTGATGGCGAGCGACAGCGCCAGGCATCTGACACCCGCCCACAGAGCCAGGGGCCTGCCGGCGGCGCTCGTCGTGGTCGTCTGCTGCACGCTCAGCCTCGCGTTCATCCCGAGTGCCACCGCCAAGCGCGACCACACAACCCAGCCGAGCGCGAGCGCGCCGGCTCAGACCTCCGAACCCTCCGCGAGCACGCCGACTCCGAGCAGCGGGCCAGCCGCGGCCAACTCCACCCAGGAAACCAGCGGCCACCCTCCCGGCCAGCGTCGCGCCGGATCTGCCCGGGAATCGAGCGGCGGGCAGCGGTCGCGCCACGAAGACGCGTCGCAGCAGAGCTCGGGCAAGTCGCGCCAGAGCACCGCACAGGCCACCCAGGAAACCGAACCCGCGAGCTCCACCGGAACGCAGACCACCACGAGCCCGCAGAGCTTGACGACCAAGCCAAGCCGCGAACGGCACACGCAAGCGACCACCGAACCCACCAGATCGCGTGAATCGGCAAAGCGGAGCAAAGCCCGCTCCACGCAGCCGGCCGCCACGTCTGGCAGCGCTCCGAGCGCAGGCTCTGGCGCGCCGACGACGGCCGCACCAGCTGAAACCGCGCCGGCCGCCACGCCGGCAAGCGCCCCCGCCGCGGTCGTCGCAGTCGCCGCGGCAACACCCGCCGCGGCGACACCGACGCCGGCCAAATCGACCGTCCACAGCTCCCCACCACGCGCCGTGCACCACTCCCCGCGCGTCCGATCCCGCGGCCATTCCCGAACAGTCAGCACCGCCGCGTCACCGCCGGGTGCGCTTGCGCCCTTGGCCAGCACGCGGCACACGGCGGCACCCGCACGACCGTCGAGACGGGCGCGGGGGAGCGCGCACCGCTCGCGACCGGCGAGCCGTCCCTCGCCACTGGTGACGAGCATCACCAGGATCGTCGATGTGGTGCCGACGGCCGTGCGGGTGCTGATCGCCGGCCTGCTCGCGCTCGCGCTCGCGCTCGCCGTACGCTCGCGCGTCGCCGCGCTGCGAGGCCGGCGCCTGGAGCGCCAGCGAGCGCAGCTGGCCGAGGATGTGGGACTGCTGCAGGCGGCGCTGCTTCCCGTCCCGCCCGCCCGACTCGGTCCGGTGGGCACCTCCGTCGCCTACCAGCCCGCGGCAGGGCCCGGAGCGGGCGGCGACTTCTACGACGTGTTCGCCCTCGAGGACGGCCAGCTGGCGGTGCTCGTCGGCGACGTCTCCGGTCATGGGCGCCAGGCGTTGCCGCACACCGCGCTCGTGCGCTTCACGTTGCGCGCGTATCTCGAGGCCGGGTTGTCGCCACGCGACGCACTGCAGACGGCCGGGGCGGTGCTCGAGCGCCAGCTGGGCGGCGTGTTCGCGACCGTCGTCGCAGCCACCTACCAGCCGCGCGAGCGGGTCCTCGTGTACGCCTGCGCCGGCCATCCGCCGCCGATCGTGCGCGGTGCGGACGCGGATGCAGGATCGATCCCAGCGGTTACGATCTGCGGATCTCCGCCGATCGGAGTGGGTATGCGCACAGGCACGCGTCAGACCACCGTCTCGATCCCGGGTAACGCGCAGATCTGCTTCTACACCGACGGCGTCACCGAGGCGCGGGTCGGGTCCGAGTTGTTCGGAGCCGAGCGCCTGTCGGAGACGCTGGCCGAGCTGGGGTCGCACGCGAGCGCGCACGCGGTGCTCGCACGGGTCGCCGAGCGCGCCGACGCGCGCCCCGACGACATGGCGGCATGCCTGCTCAGCGTCGAGGGAGACCAGCGGACACCGGAGGTGCTCGTCGAGGAACTGGAGCTCGACCGCGACGAGGTCGCAGACGCTCGCACCGAGCGCTTCCTGCTCGCCTGCGGCGTCGAGCGCCATGAGATCGCCGAGGTGCTGCGCTCGGCGTGTGCCGGCGCGGGGCGCGCCGGCACGGTCGTGCTCGAGTTGAGCCGTGCGGACGGACCGCCACGGATCACCGTGCGGCGCGAGCAGGTCGCCTATCTGCACGCGCGACGCGCCGAGGTCGGGGTCGCCCTATGAGCTCCGTCCCGGCGCTGGCACCAGACGCGGCGATGACACTCGCGATCGCGTCCACCGCGATGCCCTTCGCTCGCACCCCCGAGGCGGAGGTCGAGCGCTGGCTGCGCGTCCTGCGCATGAACGGCCAGGTGGGGATCGCGCTGCAGGCGCTCGGCGTCAGCGAGGCGCCCCTGCCCGGGGGAGACGAGAGCTCCGCTCGTGGCGGTGGCCGCGCCCGAGCGGTCGCCGCCGGCGATCGCGACGCCGTCGCGCGCGTCACCAAGCACGCTGTGCGCATCGCCGGCGCGCGCGGCGCCAGAGCGCTCGCGACGACCGACCTGCTGATGGCCGTCATGCACGTCTACGGCGAGGATTTCGATCGCGTGCTGCGCGCGCACGGCACCGACCGCCAAGAGGTGCTCGAGCGCCTCGATCTGGCGGCCGTGGCCACGCAGGACGACTGAGCCTCATACATTCGTCCACTTTCGGCCGGCGAGGCGCATGCCGAAGCTAGTGCGCGAGCAATGATCGGGCATGGCCGTGAGCTATCTCGCCGGTGGCGTCGCGCTGCTGACGCTCGCCCTGCTGCTCGGCATCTCCGTCGATCGCCGCCGCAAGCTGGAAGCGGAGCTGGCGCGCTGCCACGACGCCTCGCGCGAGGCCGATCGCACGGCGCGACGGCAGCTCGCCGACAGCGCTCGCTCGCTCGAGCAGAAGGTCGCCGAGCGAACGTACGAGCTCGACGACGCCCGCGCCGAGACGCTGCAGCTGCTGGCCATCGCGGTCGAGTACCGCGACGACGAGGCCTTCGATCACACCGAGCGCGTCGGCGTCATCGCCGCCGAGATCGCCGCCCATCTCGGGCTCCGCGCCGAGCAGGTAAGACGCATACGCGAGGCCGCGCCGCTGCACGACGTGGGCAAGATCGCCATCCCCGACAGCATCCTGCTCAAGCCGGGGAACCTGACCGCCGAGGAGCAGACGATCATGCGCCGTCACGCGGGGCTCGGCGCGCGCCTGCTGTCCAACAGCAGCGCGCCCGTGCTGCAGATGGCCGCGGTGATCGCCGCCACGCATCACGAGTGGTGGGACGGCAGTGGATACCCCAGCGGGCTCGCCGGCGAGCGCATACCGCTCGTCGGCCGCGTGGTCGCCGTCGCGGACGTCTTCGACGCGCTCACGCACACGCGGCCGTACAAGGCCGCCTGGCCCGTCAGCCAGGCGATCGCCAGGATCGAGCGGGGGTCGGGCAGCCAGTTCGACCCACGCGTGGTCGCCGCGTTCCTGGCCGTCAACGAGCGCGCCCTGGCAACCGCTGGCGCCGGCGGTCGGCCACGGCAGCCGGAATCGGCCGACACTAAGTCGGCCGGCACTAACCGTCGTGCGCTCCTCGCTCAAGCAGCTCCGTGATCGCCTCGTCGATGTCGCGGGCGAGACCGTCGACCGCGGGGTGCGCCGCGCGATCGGCGTATATGCCGAAGCAGGCCAGATCGCGCACGGTGGTCATCCCCACGGAGAGCGCGTGGCGCTCGGACAGCGGAACCACCGGGTAGGTCGCCTCCAGCGGACAGCCGAGCATGTACAGCGGCTCCGCTGGTCCGGGGATGTTCGATACCACCAGGTTGAACGTGCGCGGGCTGGCGATCAGCCGGGATAGCGTGTTCTGCACCACCGGCGGCGTGTGAGCGGCCGCCTTCAGCGCCAGATCGGCTCCCTCCGGCTCGCCATCGCGCTTGCGCTGACTCATCGTGTCGTGCACGCGACGCAGGCGAACCAGCGGGTCGGGCTCGTCGCACGGCAGATCCGCGAACACGAACGAGATGTGGTTGCCGAGGACGTCGCCGGGACTGCGAACGCTGACCGGGATCATCGCCTTGAGCGCAACCGGCTGCTCGCCGAGGCGGATCAGGTAGGCACGGACAGCGCCGGCGACCGCGGCGAGCATGACGTCGTTGACGGTCGTGCCGTGGGTGCGCTTGACCGCCCGCAGGTCCTCCAGCGGGCGCTCGGTACAGGCGAGCGCCCGCAGCGGCGAGAGCTGCCCGTTGAGCACGCTGGCCGGCGCCGCGCGCAGCGAGTGACTGAGCGCGCGGGTCACGCGCAATGCTCCACCTGACGCCTGTCGCACGGCCAGCGCCGGGGAGCTCACCGCCCGCAGCGACCAGCGAAGCAGGCCGAGCTGTTCGCCGACCAGATCGCGCAGCCCGCGCACCAGCAGCCGCTCAGCGCTCGGCTGGGGCCCCGCGTGCCACTCCGCGGAGGAACACACCAGCGGCTCGGGCGTCGAGTCGAGCAGCAGCGAAGCAAGCTCCACCGCCGCGATACCGTCGACCATGCAGTGATGAGCCTTGCCGACGAGGCCGATCTGCTCGCGCTCGGCGTCCTCGCAGATCCAGATCTCCCACAGCGGCCGGTCGCGACGCAGCGGTATCGACATCACCTCGTCGACAAGCTCGGGGAGCGGGCCCGGGGCGCGGTAGACGTGCCGATCGACGCAGAACAGCGGGTCGTCAACCCACTCCGGGGCGCGCAGGCCCAGCGGCACCGGAGCGAGCTTCTGCCGATAGCGCGGCGCGCGCGACAGCCGCAGCGCGATGTGCTCTCGCAGCTGCGAGAAGCGCGGCAGCGCTCCCGCCGCCGGAGCCGACAGCGTGGCCACCCAGCCGACGTGCATGTGCGCCGTGGGCGTCTCCACCGCGAGGAAGGACGCGTCCAGCGGGGACAGGCGAAGGCTGCCCGTCATGCGGCGACGCTGGCGCGCGGTATCGGCCGCCGCCCCCATTCGGCCGCGAGTGCGAACTCGACCAGCCGGTCGAAGTACCGGGGCAGCGGCGTGGGCCTGATGCCCGCCCCGCGCAGCGCCACACGGGAGCGACGATCATCGTAGGTGACGCCCATGTCGAAGTACGGAAAGAAGACCTCGCTCCGGGAGAGCGCCCGACGGTAGCGTTGATCGCGACTCGCGCGGACGAGCAGCGGGTGCACCGCCCGGCGATACACGCCCGGGGCGATCAGGCGGGGCGCCGGACGCGCGAAGCGTGTCGTGGCCAGCTCGATCAGCTCGCCCACGCAGCTGGCGCTGGCTCCAGCCGTCAGATGATATGTGGCGCCCTCGGCCTCCGGCGCTCCGCCGAGCGCACAGATGGCGTCGGCCACGTAGTCGACCGACACCACATCCACGGGCGCGTCGCGGCGGGCCGGCAACGCGACGTACGCGCCGCGTGAGAACGCGCGCAACGGCCAGTACAGCACGTTGAACGACGTCGTCCAGCCCGTCTCGCGCTCGCCGACGATGATGCTCGGGCGCAGCACCGTGATCGGCAGGCGCGTGCGCGCCTCGGCCACGAGCTGCTCCGCCTCGAACTTCGACTGCTCGTACGGGTTGCGGAAGCGCTGGCCGACGTCGAGCTCGTCCTCGCTGAACGCCCCAGAGTGCTCGCCGGCGACATACGCGGTCGAGATGTGAGACAGGCGTCGCAGGCCGCCGCGCGTGTGGCAGCGCTGCGCGAACTCGAGCACTCGCCGTGTGCCTCCCACGTTGATCGCGCGCAAGGATCCCAGCCCAAGCTCAAAGGATACGGACGCCGCGCCATGCACGATCTCGCCCACGTGCTCGGCGAGCGCGTCGCGCTCGGCGCCCAGGCCGAGGCCGGGGCGGGTGATATCGCCGCGGACAGTCACCACGCGCTCCCCGTAGGGGTGATCGGCGCCGAACAGCGAGCGCAGCGTGTGCCGTACGCGCGCCACCGCCACGCGATCGTCGGGGGCGCGCACGAGCACATACACACGGCGGTCGGTGCTCTCCATGTAGCGGGCCAGCAGCTCCATGCCGAGGAATCCCGTTGCACCCGTCAACAGCACCCCGTCGGGGGGCCCGCCCGCGCCGGCCGAGCCTGGCCGCCGAGCGGTACCTGCTGCCCTCGCCATCGCCGTCACTCCCTTCTCCGGTCCCGTGATGGGCCTCGGTCGACGATTCCGATCGCTGTGCATTGCCCGCGCCGCTCACCCTCAAACCCCGGTAACGAGAAGAACACAATCGCGCGCTCGCGCGCGACCGGCCGGCCGCGGCGCCCGGGCGCAGCTAGACGAGGATTTCGTCGGGCGCGCCGATGATGCGCACGTGCTCGGACACTCCGGTCACGCTGAGCAGGCGCTGGACCTGCTGCGAGCCGGGGGTGATCGCGAACTCCTGCCCGCGTTCCTGGGAGCGCGCCCGCGCCGAGAGGATGATCCGCAGGCCCGTGGAGTCAATGAACTCCAGCTGCTGGAGGTCGAGCACCACCATCGTCCTGGCCTCCAGGCCGGCGTTCTCGATCGCGTCCTGCAGACGCGATGCGTTGGCCATGTCGAGTTCTCCCTCGAGACGAAGGATTACCCGATCCGCCTCGCGACGGACCTCGATCCGAAGCTGATCCTGTACCCCCATGCCCATGCATTTTAGCCGGAGCTGAGGTCGGCCGCCGCGCTGAGGAGATCGTGCCTGCCGCCGGGCCGGCAGGAGCTCGAGCTGGACGTCGCGCTACGCCAAGCCGCATACGCACCCGCGCTACGTCAGCCGCATGTGCACCCGCACGACGCTGCCGGCGGGTCCGGAGCGGATCTGCACCAGATCGCAGAGCTGGTTGACCAGCCACACGCCGCGGCCGCTTTGCGCCTCCGGGCTCGGACGAGTGCGTCCCACCAGCGGAGACTTGAACCGTCCCTCGTCCTGCACCTCGCACAGCAGCGTGTCGGCCTCGCGCCAGAACCTGAGCGTGCCAGCGCCCCCGCCATGGCGGATGCTGTTGGTTGCCAGCTCGTCGACCGCCAGCACGAGTTCTTCGGCGCGTTCGACGCCCAGCGATTCGCGCGCGGCCCATGCGGAGATCAGGTGCCGCAGCGCCGACAGGTTCTCGCTGCCGGTGAACGCGCACTGCGCAACCGAGCCCGACGGCGCCGGCAGCGCCCCCACGAACGGCTGCGCGGGCTCCAGCCTGCCTGTGTATGTCTCGTTGCGGGTGCTGGCGCCGTCGCGCGAGAGCACCGGGTGGCAGCGCTGCGCGGCCTCCAGGACGCGATCGTCGAGGCCGTCGAGGTCGTACGGGCACAGCAGATGCCAGCCCGGCCCATCGTCGAACGCGAAGTTCAGCAGGGCCTCGTGACGCTCGCACTCGTCGAGCTCGGCCGGGCTGCGTCCGGGCGATACCGGTTCGTGGATCCCCAGCGCGCCGTTGCCGCGTGCGTGCTCGCCGGCGAGCTCCTGCAGGACCGAGATGACGCGCGCGGGGTTGCGACCGAGCTTGCGCATGTCGGCGAAGCGCACTCGCTCGGCCTCGTCGCCGAGCGCCTGCCTCAAGGCCGCCGCCCGTGCCACATCGACGGCGACGAGCACGTGCGCTTCGCGGGCCAGCGCGCGCCTGACCACGCCCAGCGTGCCTTCCAGGAATCCGTGATCGCCACCGGCGTAGAACAGCATCTCGTGGCGAAACGAGGCCGTAAGCGGCAGTGGGAGTGGGCGCGTGCCGGCAGCCACGACCATGCTCGAACGCCGATTCATGGGGGACCTCTCAGCCACGCCGCATGAGACCATAATTGGACCACACGACACACCAATCGTAGGGCCAAGGTTCCCCGCATCGGCGGTGGTCAAACGTATGGCGTGTTTAGAGCCGCGCAGGGCGGGGCATATTGATGGTGCAGTGTCGTCCCCCGGCTGCGAGAGTCGCGTCCCCCGGCGGCTCTCGCACATGGCGGGGATGACACGGCGGCATGCCGGCATGGCGCAATTTCGTCTGCTTGCCGGCATGCCGCCTCCTCCAGACCTGATGGCATGCCGTCGGCTCATCCCCCGGCGGTGTGCCGCCAGGTGGTTGACGCGCCCGAGTTCGGGGTAGACAGAAGGGAACGAGGAGAGACCGACGGGGAGAGCATGGACATTCGATCAGGTGCAGGGCTCACACGAACGTTGCTGGTGGCGCTGCTGGCGGGCATCGTCGGCGCCGCCTGGTTGCCGGCCGGCGCCGACGCGTTCGCCGTGTCGAAGTGGGAAGCCGGCACGTGCACGGAAAAGAGCTGCGCCGACAGCGGCTCCACCACGGCCTTCTACACACAGGCGGCCGGGCACCCGAACTTCGGGATCACGGATTTCGAGTTCGCCTATAAAGAACAGGAACTCCTCATCAAAAAATGGAAGGAGCCCGAAGGCCACGTCAAGGACGTCCGCGTTGACCTGCCGCCGGGCCTGTCGGTGAATCCCGAAGCCACGAAGGAACTTTGCACCGAAGCAGAGCTCGACGCAGATGCCGAAGAGTGTCCCGTCGAAAGCAAGGTCGGCGAAGACGAAGCGACGGGCACCGCGGAAATCGCACTGGGCGTGAAGGAAACCGTCACGGAAGACTTCCCCGTCTACAACATGGTGCGCAAGTCCGGGGAGCCCTCGCGCTTTGGGGTTGAAGTCAACAGTGCCACCCTCAAGCTGCTCGGACTGCAAGGGGTCGTGTACCTGGAAGGCGGCATCAGCTGGCGCCACGAAGCCGAAACAAGCGAGAACAGCGGCGTCGCCACCGGCGACTACCACGAGTTCTTCACCATTCCGAACATACCCGAGCAGCCGGAAATCGTCGAGTCGCGTCTGATCTTCTGGGGCGTGCCCCAAGAACACACTCACGTGGGCACGCCAACGGCATTCATCACGCTCCCCAGCACGTGCACCGGCAAGCCTGTCACCACTCTGCACGTCGACTCCTACGAAGACCCTGGCGACTTCCAGGCCTACACCAACGAAACGCCGGTGAGCGCCACCGGCTGCGATCAGCTGGCATTCAACCCGTCGCTGTCGCTCAGTGCCGAAACGAGCCAGTCCGATCAGCCCGACGGCGTCAGCGCCGAGCTGCACGTGCCGCAGTCGACCGCCGAACCGTCCAAGCCGAACTCGCCGGACGTGCAGAGCGCCGAAGTGACGCTGCCCGAAGGGATGACGCTGAATCCGGCGGCGGCGCAGGGGCTGGTGGGGTGCGCCAGCGCGCAGTTCGCCGCCGGGAGCTGCCCCGCCGCGTCACAGGTCGGCTCGTTCGCCGTGGACGCGCCCGGGATACCCGACGGGTCGCTCGCGGGCGGCGTTTACGTCGGCTCGCCCGAACCTGAGCAGGGCCCCGAATCGGGCGGCGAGTTTCGCATCTGCCTGCTCGGCGAAGCGGCGCAGTACGGCGTCGGGCTGCGCCTGGAAGGCCGCGTGCGGGCGAGCACGTCGACGGGACGCCTGACGGCAACGTTCGCGGACGCACCGCAGGTGCCCTTCGAAAATCTGACGCTGCACTTCAGAGGCGGTCCGCGCGCGCCCCTCGCCAACCCGCTGAGCTGCGGGCCGGTCGCGCCGTCGGGCGCCATCACCCCCTACGGCGGCAGGGCGCCGGCGAGCGCCGCCGCGCACGGGTTCGTCGTCGACGCCAACGGCGACGGCGGCGCTTGTCCCGCGCCCCTCCCCTTCTCGCTCGTCCAGAGCCTCGTGCCCCAGAGCCCGGCGCAGGCGGGTGCGTACGATCCGGCGAGCTTCGACCTCACGCGCAGCCCCGGAGCGCAGTACCTGTCGAAGATCGCCACCACGCTGCCAGCGGGACTGCTGGGCTCGATCCGCTCGGTGCCGCTATGCGCGGAAGCTGAAGCGAATGCGGGAACGTGCCCGGTGAGCACTCAGATCGGCACCGTCACCGTGGCCGCCGGCGCGGGCGGCGAACCGTACACGTTCAACGGTCGGGCGTACCTGACAGGCCCCTACGACGGCGCGCCGTACGGGCTGTCCGTCGTGGTGCCGGCGGTGGCGGGACCGTACGACCTCGGCACCGTCGTGACGCGCGCGGGCATCACCGTCGGCGAGTACAGCGGCAGGTTGACCGTGACGGGCACGCTGCCTAGCATCGTCGAAGGCGTTCCCCTGCGGCTGCGCAGCCTGAGCGTGGCGGTCAACCGGCAGGACTTCCTGTTCAACCCCACCAGCTGCGCGCCGCTGGCCACCGAATCGCTGCTGACCTCCACGTTCGGCGCCGTCCAGAGCCTGGCGAGCCCGTTCCAGGTCGGCGGCTGCGGCGCGCTCGAGTTCAAGCCGAGAGTCACCGTCTCCACCGGCGGCAGACCGACCAAAGCGGGCGGCGCGAGCCTCACGGTCGCGATCACGCAGGGGCCCGGGCAAGCGAACATCCGCGAGGTGCAGTTGCAGCTGCCCACGCAGCTGCCGTCGCGTCAGACGACGCTGCAGAACGCGTGTCTTGCGGCGCGCTTCGAAGCGGGGCCGCCGCCGGGGACGTGCGCGAGCAGCGCGCGCGTCGGCACCGCCACCGTCAGCACTCCGGTGCTGCCGGGCGTCCTCACAGGCCCCGCCTACCTGATCTCCCACGGCGGCGAAGCGTTTCCCAATCTCGACTTGGTCCTCAGCGGCGACGGAGTGCAGGTCGTGCTCGTCGGGCACACCTACATCTCGCCCAAGGGCATCATCACAGCGACGTTCGAAAACCTGCCGGACGTCCCGATCTCGAGCGTCACGGTGAACCTGCCGACAGGCCCCAACTCCGCGCTTGCCGCCAATAACGGCCGCCTGTGCGACGCGGGCCTGCTGGCGCCGACGACGGTCGTCGCGCAGAGCGCAGCGAAGATCACCCAGAGCACGAAGATCGCCGTCACCGGCTGCGCGATGCTGGTGATCTCGCACAGGCTCCGCGGCAGGCGCCTGGTCCTCACCGTGTGGGCTCCCGAAGCTGGGCGTGTGAGCGTGAGCGCTCGCGGCGGCCGGCGCGTGAGCGTGCACGTGAAGAGACCCGGCAAGGTCAAGCTGAGCCTGCCGCTGAGCGCGCGACAGACGGCCGCGCTGCGCCGGCGAGGCCACACGCTTGCGGTGCGGGCCGGCTTCGTCCCGAGATCCGGGCGCAACACCTCGGCGCTCACGCTGAGCTTGCGTTGAGGCCGCCGTCGCCCGCCGGCGCTGGCGTACGAGCGCCGAGCCGGTCGACGTCGATCCCGAGCCGGCTAGCGTCGATCGACGAGCGTCAGCTCGAGCGTCTCGCCGGAGTCCGCCCGCGCCACCCGCCTGGCGTCGGTCAGCCGCTCGATCACCGGCGCGAGGCCTTCGGCGCCCGCCGCGACGAGACTCTCGCCATGGCCCGCGCGCAGCGACCCGATGCGCAGCTCGAGGTTGCGTGGCGCCATCATGACGCCCACGTCGAGGTGGCTGCCGCTGATCGACTCGAATGCGCTCGCCGCAAGCAAGTCGGCGACGAGCTGCACGTCGGAGATGCGGTCGGTCGAGAAGTGGGCGCGCGCCGCGAGCACGCTGAGGACCCGTGGCAGCACGGCGCGCGCGAGCGCCGTCGGCGCGACGCTCAGCTCCACGGTGCTCGCGCACTGCGTACGCGCGCCACCGACGGACCCGCGGCCATTACCGTCGAGCCGCTCGAGCGCGGTGGCTTTGGACGCGGCGAACTCCATGCGCACCTCCGTGCCGCCGCCATCCAGGTCTTTGAACTCGGCGTGGCGTGAGAGCGCGTTGATCACCGGCACGCCGATCCCGCTGCGGACATCGTCGGAGTCGCGCTCGGGCGGGCGAAGCCGGATGCCGCTGCCACGATCGCGCACGGCCACCGCGAGGCCGTCGGCGAGCGCATACACGTCGACCTCGAGCGGCCCCTCCTCGCCCGCGTAGGCGTGCAGCACGACGTTGTTGCACGCCTCGGTCACGGCCGTGTTGAGATCGTTGGTCTCGATTGCGTCGAGCCCAAGGCTGTCGGCCACGCCGGTCAGCGCCTGGCGCACCACCAGGACGTTCTCCGGCCTGTTCGAGAGACTCAGGCGGACGTTCGGAATCTCGGCCATCGAGCGGCCGCGCGGCTGTCAGCCCGCATGCGTCAAGGTCCGCAGCTGATCGAGCGAGCGGCGCAGCAGCCGCGAGACCTGCATCTGTGAGATGCCCACCCGGTCCGCGATCTCCGTTTGCGTGAGATCTTCGACGAAGCGCATGTGCAGGATCGCGCGCTCGCGCGGCTGGATGTACCCGAGCACCGCGCTCAGCGTGACGTCCAGCTCGACGAGCTCGTAGTGCTCGTCATCCCGACCGAGCGAGTCTCCGTAGGAGATCGCCTCGCCGTCGCCTCCCGCGCGCGGGGCGTCCAGCGAGAACGTCTCGTAGGCCTGCAGAGCCTGCAGCGCGTCGATCACGTCCTCGGCGTCGAGCTCGAGGTACTCCGCGAGCTGGTGGACCGTCGGCGCGCGACCGCGCTTGTTGGACAGACGCTCCTGCGCGTCACGCACCTTCAGGGCGCGCTCCTGCGCGCCGCGCGGAACATGCACGGACCATCCCGAGTCACGGAAATAGCGTCGCATCTCGCCGAGGATCGTCGGCACCGCGAACGCCACGAACGGATGACCGCGGTCGGCGTCGTAGCGATCCAGCGCCTTGAGCAGGCCGAGCGACGCGACCTGCAGCAGATCCTCGAACGGCTCGGCCGAGCGGCCGTAACGCCGCGCGAGCCTGCGCACGAGGGGCATGTGGCGGCGGACCAGCTCTTCACGCGCGACGCCGTCGCCATCGCGCTGCCAGCGGCGGAACAGCTGCAGCGAGTCAACGCCCGTGGCGTGGTCAGCGCGCAAGCTGGAGGGTGGCTTGGTGGCCAATGAAGGCATCTCCCCGACTCCCTTCTGATCGCAAAGCAGGTGCGTAAACAGCCGAGCTAAGGCCGATCCGCCAACAGATTATACCCCCATTCTAGTGGGCTAACCTCGCGGTGGGGTGCCTCCGGTGCCTGTGCCCGCAGTGTCGACGCCGGCGCCGTGGGCGTGGGCGCGGGCGGCGAGTTGCAGCTCTTCCTCCACGACCGAGCGCTGGTTGTCGATCCGCAGGCGTTCGCCGAGGACGCCAACCGCCGCCTTCGGCTCGCCGTCGAACAGGAGCGCGCGGCCGAGATCATACAGCGCATAGGCATACGTCAGGCACGCTTCGGTGCTCGGCGTGGCGCAGCTCGCGAGCGACTCGCCGGTGGCCGCCAGCGCGCCCCTCAGCTCGCCGATCGCGGCGGTGTAGTGGCCTTCCGCGAGCAGCTGATGACCTTCGGCCTGGAGCTTCGCCGCCGCCGCGGCGGAGACCCGCGGCCGGGCCTGCTTGGCCGGCGGAGAGGCCTGCTTGGCCGGCGGAGAGGCCTGCTTGGCCGGCGGGGAGGCCTGCTTGGGCCGCGCGGCGCGCGGCGGCGGGCGGCGCGCGGCGGACGCGGCCAGCGCCGAATGCTTACCCGCCGCTGCCGTGTGCGTTCCGCCGGTGAGCGCCAGCGTGGCGCCCACCGCCAGGGCCAGTGCGGGCAGCACCAGGGCGACGAGCGAGGTCCGATAGCGCATGCGCCCCGGTGCGCCATAGCGCATGCGCCCCGGTGCGCTCGATTCGGGCGCGGGCACCGACTCAACTGCCCGTGTGGTCACCGCCTGACGCACACGGTCGATCGACATGCCCACGAGCTCGAGCTCGTAGCAGAGCACCGCTGGGTTCTCGATTCCCCGCGCGCGCAACTCCTCGAAGCTCACCGGCTCGCCGGCGGCGGCCCGCAGGCACTCCACCAGCTCAGCCTGCTGGTGATCGGCCGGCAGCGGCAAACCGGGACCATCGCTCACCCCTACATATTGCCCAAATTCGGCGGTACATCACACCGCTTTGGGCGCCGCGCGTCAGATGTCCTCGAGCGCCGGCTCGAGCGTGCCCAGATCGCGGTCGATGGCGATGTGGGGCAGCCGATGCTCGAGCCAGCCGGGCAGCGCCCACGTGCGCCGGCCGAGCAGATGCAGCACCGAAGGCAGCAGCAGGCTGCGCACGATGAACGCGTCGAGGAACACCGCGCTGGCGAGACTCAACCCGAACAGCTCGAGGATCCGTTCGCCGCCGACCACGAACGACAGGAACACGCAGATCATGATCGTGGCCGCGGCGGTGATCACCCGTCCGGTCGACGCGAGCCCGTGGCGCACGGCCTGGCGCGGATCGCTCTTGCGTGTCCACTCCTCGTGGATGCGGGAGACGAGGAACACCTCGTAGTCCATCGACAGGCCGAACACGATCGCGAACAGCATCACGGGGATGAATGCCTGGATGGGCGCGCCCTTGACGTTGAAGATCGAGCCGAGCCAGCCCCACTGGAAGATCGCGACGACCACCCCCAGCGAGGCGCCGATCGAGAGCAGGTTCATGAACGCCGCCTGCAGCGGGATCACCAGCGAGCGGAAGACCACGAGCAGCAGCAGCGCGGACAGCAGCACGACGACGGCGACGAACAGCGGCAGCTTGTTGGAGAGCACCTGCGTGAAGTCGATCGTGGCGGCGTTCGCACCGCCGACGAGGAGCGTCGCGCCGGTGGCGGATGCGACCGGCGGCAGGACGCGCTGGCGCAGGGTGCTCACCAGTTCGGTGGTGGCCAGCGCCTGTGGCGCCGAGCGCGGGTAGACGTTGAAAACCGCCGTCAGGCCCTGCGGGCTGAGGCGGGCGGCCGACACGGAGGCGATGTCACCGGTCGCGCGCAGTGCGCCTGCGACGCTCGTCAGGACCGCCGTGTCGTTCGCGCGGGGCAGGCTCGCGACGACCTGCAGCGGGCCGTTGAATCCCGGTCCGAAGCCCTTGGCGAGCAGGTCGAAAGCCTGACGGGTGGTCTGATTCGGCGGGTTGTTGCCCGCATCGCTGTTGCCCAGCCGCAGCGCCAGCGCGGGCGAGGCGAGCGTGAGCATGATCGCCAGGCCAGCGATCGCGCCCTGCCACGGGTGGCGCTCGATGAAGGCCGACCAGCGCGCCCAGAAGCCGGTATCGGCAGCGGGAGCCTTGGCGGCCGTCAGGTCGGCTGTCGCGGCGGCGGCAGGGGCTCCACCCGCGGCCATCCTGCGCCGCGCGCGGCGACTCCCGGCACGGCCTTTCACGATGCGCTCGCCGAAGCGCGACAGCAAAGCCGGCAGCACCGTCAGCCCGGCGAGCATGGTCATCAGCACCGCCAGCGAGGAGGCGACCGCCAGGCCGTAGAGGAACTCGACGCCGAGGGCGAACTGGCCGAGCAGCGCGATGATCACGGTCGCGCCGGCGAACAGCACCGCCCGTCCGGCGGTGTCCATGGCAGCGGTGATCGCACCCTGGACGTCGCCGTCGAGGAGATAGTTCTCGCGAAAGCGGGTGACGATGAACAGCGCGTAGTCGATGCCCACGCCCAGACCGATCATGGCCGCGAGCTCGGTGGCGAAGCTGGGCATGTCGATCAGCCGCGACGCGAGCCCGGCTATGCCGATGCCGGTGCCGAGGCCGAGCAGCGCGGTGATGATCGGCAGCCCCATGCCGATCATCGAGCCAAACGTGATGAACAGGACGATGCCGGCGGCGAGCAGGCCGATGACCGTCGCGAAGCCGAGCGACGGTTTCTGCACCTGTTCGATCGCGAGCCCACCGAGCGCCACCTGCACCTGCGCCGAGCCGGCGCCTTTGGCGACGCTGATCACCTTTTCGATCGCCGACACCGGCAGCACGTTGGCTTTCTCGTTGAAGCTGACGGTCGCGAAGGCGACCTCGCCGCCGGGGGAGACCGCGCGCGCGCCCTTGGCGGTGTACGGGCTGACGACGCCGGTGACGTGGGGCAGTCGCGCCACCTCGGCGAGCATCGGCACCACGCGCGAGCGCACGGCCGCGTCGGTGACGGTCCCCTGGCGCGCGGCCACGACGATCTGGTCGGAGTCGCCGGCCTGCGCGGGGAAGTCACGCGCGAGCAGGTCGGCGGCGCGCTGGGATTCGGTCCCCGGCAGCGAGAAGTTGTTGGCGAACCTGCTGCCAAGAGCGCCCGAGACGCCGAGCGCGGCGATCAGCAGCACCAGCCAGCCGATCACCACGCCACGGCGACGCCCCAACACCCACTGCGCGACGCGCGCGACGAGACCGAGTTTCTCCTGCGATTGCCGGGTGGCGCTCATGGCTAGCCTCTTTCGATACTATCTAACGGAGAACAGTTTGTAGTACAAATACTTCGATGCTGAAAGTAGCATAACGAGCAACGATGGCCACCACCACCACCGCGCCCGACACCGACCGTGACGCAACAATCGAGGAAGACCTCGATGAGCTCTCCTCGCTGCTGCTGGAGACGATTCGCGGCCTCAAGCAGTCGAGCCCGCCGCCACCCCGGGAGCTGCGCGACGCTGTCGAGCGCGGCGCGCTCGGCCCGCGCCACATGCCGGCTCTGCTCGCCGTCGCCGCGGCGGGACCGCTGAGCGTCAGCGAACTGGCGCGGCGCCTGGGTCTGGGTCTTTCGAGCACGAGCACGATCGTCGGCCAACTCAGCCGCGCGGGACTGCTCGAGCGCGCCGAGGACGAGACCGACCGCAGGCGCACGATCGTGCGCCTACACGACGACCACCGCGAGGTCATGGGCAGATGGGCCGCACAGGCTCGGGCGCCCATGCGCGCCACGCTCGAGCGCCTCACCCCGCAAGCCCGCGCGCAGTTCGTCGAGGGCTGGCGGATCCTGCACGAGGAAGTCACGCGCACGACAGCGCTCGACGCCGAGGAGTGCGACGAGCAGGTCGGCGCCGGCTAGCGCCCGATCGGCGACTGGCCAGATCAGCGCCCGAGCAGCGCCGCCTCGCTGATCGATCTCACCGACGGCCTGACGTAGCGCCGAGTGGTTGCGCTCAGCTTGCCCGCGGACGAGTCGTCGAGGGCGATGTCGACGGAGACCGTCGGGTCCACGTGGTGGATGCTCAGCATGTACTCGCCGGCCTGCGCGGCGGCGCCAAGGCCGTGACGGGCGCCGACCGCATGCAGCCGTGAGAACGGCGTCCTGCCCTCGATCGTCAGCCCGTTGCCGGCGCTCAGCGCGAGTCCGACGCCTTCGGTGATAGGCGCGTCGCCGGGCTTGAAGTACACGTCGACGGTCGAGCCAAGACGCACGATCTTCACGATCGACGGAGCGCTCGGCGTGGGCAGCGCCGGCGCCCTGTAGCTGCTGAGCACGAGCGTCCTGCTCGGTACGCCTTCTTCGTTTGAGAGAAACGCCTTGATCTCGTGCGTGGCGCCGAAGTCGGCAACGGGTTTGAACAGGATCGGAAGCCCGCCGCTGGGGATCATGCTCGTGCTGATGTGGCTGGCGATCACGTCTTCTTCGCCGGGGGCCCCTTCGTCGATCACCGCGACCGTTCCTTTCCATCTCGCCGGGACCTTCAGCTGAACGGAGCGCAGGAGAGGAGTGTCGATCGCCGGGACGTCGAGGTCGGCGGCGCTCGGGTGGGTGAGCGCCGCCTCGATCTTCGGCGTGCTCGCAGGCGTCTCGACGGAGGGCGAGAGCACGAGATCGTGGTGTGCGATCAGGGTGTCGAGGCTGCGCGTCTTGGAGGGAACCACGAGCGCGTGGCTGACCGCGGAGACGCGCGCGAGCTTGCCGTGGAAGATCGGGCTGAGCTTGACCGGGTGAACGCCCGGGTTGAACTCGATCGGCGCGACCTGCGGCTCGGGCTGCGCGATCGCGACATCGACGACCGGCGGCGATTCCGGATCGACGCTGAGCGTCCATTCGCCCTTGCCCGGGTCGGCAACGAGGATCGTGGTGGTCACCACGCGCGGGCAGCTCGCGGAGAGCGTTGCCGCCGTCGCGGACTGGGGCTGCGCGCAGAACGCGCTGCTGTTTTCGACGAGGTCGTACAGCGGCACCGGGTCCTGGTCGACGATCGCCGTGCCCTCGTCGGTCGGGCCGGGCGTGCTCATGCCGGTGTCACCCGCGCTCATCTGCGGCGCGAAGCTGAACTGGTCGGGGGTGCTGGGCGTGGTGATCACGCGCGTGTCTTCGGGCGCGGGGCCCGTCAGCGTGACCTGCGGGGCGACGCCCACGCCCGCGCTGCTGGCGAGCGAATGCACCTGCACCGCGACGGCGCCCTTTTCGCAGCCGGTTTCGACCTTCGGCGTGCACAGCCCGCCGGGGTTCAGCGTCAGCGTCTCGTGCCCTCCCGGCTGGATTTCGGACTGCTTCGGCGGCGGTGCGGGCGCGCCGGATTTCAGTTTCTGGATGGACGGCTGCCGCCCACCCGGCCCCGCCCGGCTGGTGCGCGCGGGGTAGGCGACGCGGCTGAAGGTGATGTTGCGCAGCTCCGGCGGCCGATAGCCGTTCAGATCACAGCCGGTGAACACGTGCACGCCCGAGTTGGGCCCGCTCCACAGCACGCCGACGCCCGCGCTCAGCGTGACGAACAGCAGGTTGATTTCCCCGCACGCGGCGAGGCCGATGTTCGAGACGATGCCCTTGGCGCTGAGGCAGATCCACAGGCACGCTTTGCCCGAGCCTTCGACGAAGAACGCGAATTCGGGGTCGAACTGCATCGCCCCCTGGACCGCGAGTTCGAGTTCGGCGGGTCCGAACTGCTCGTGGACGGCGACCTTCATCTTGACGGTCGACTTGTGGAAGACGAGCTCGAATTCACCGAGCTTGAAGCCGCCGATGGGCAGCGTGACGGTGCCTTCGATCGCGACTTCTGGCACCGACGGGCTGACGACGGTCGCGGCTTCGACGGCGAGGAAGTCGGCGATCGACGCCTCGATCGCGCCGGCCACGACCGTCGGATCGGTTTGGATGTCGAACTTCAGCTCGTTGATGAAGACCGGGCCGATCGGGACGTTCCCGCTGATCTCCCCGCCCGCGTCGATCAGCCGGCCGTGGCCGATCTCGAAGCCGACTTCCACGCCGTTGAGCGGAAACACGGCGGGGCCGGGGATGTTGACCTTGACGTTGCCGGTGAAGATCCCGGTCGCTTTGTCGTAGCAGAAGTGCGCGCCGACGGGCATTTCGATCGGCCCGAGTTCGTCGCCTTCGGGTATTTCAAGTTCGTTCGGGTTGTGCTTCGCGGGCTTGCAGTTCGGCACCGGCGGGAAGCCGATTTCGGCCTTGTGCGCCCTGACCGTCGACGGGCTGCCGTCGATCACGCGCTGAGCGCCATGGTGGCGGGCGACGCTCGCGTAGTTGTTGGTTTCGAGCAGGCTGACGGTCGGGACGTCCCTGCCTTCGAGCCTGACCGTCGAGCTCGCGCGCGTGCCTTTGCGCTGGAAGGCCGTCGGCAGCTGATCGTGGAATTCGATCTTCGAGCCCTGCCCTGCGGTGAATTCGACGCACGCGGAGTGGACGACTTCGAAGCCCTCGAACGCCGCGTACAGGTGTTCACCGCCTGATTCCTTGGCCGGCTTCCACGCCTGCGCGCCGGGGAGTTCGCCGCAGCCGGACACCGGTTTCGAGCCGCCCGCCCGTGGCCCGAACGCGGCGCGCGCCGCGGCGCCCGTGAACGACGTCTCCCACGCGGCGATGCCAGGGGGCGACTGGTTCTTGCCGCCGCCGAGCGAGAGGTACACGCTGCCCACGTGGCTCTGGTGGCAGTAGCCGTCGGCTGTGTGCGCCGAGGTTTCGAACGCGGCGATCTTGCACGGCGCGACGAAGATTTCGACTTCCCGTCCCGATTTGTGCGTTTCGGAGTTCCGTTCCTGGCTGACGGGGCGGATCACGATCGCGTCCCCCGACTGTGGCACGAGCGGCACGCCGTCGATGTCGATCGACGTCGTGCTCGCGTACAGCAGGGGATGGCCCTTGCCGTCGTGGCTGCTGTTTTCGGCGGTGACGACGCTGACGCACTCGCCGGAGAAGCCGAGCTCGGCTTCGCGATGCGTGTGCGGGTCGTGGATGTTCAGCGGAATCGAGTTGACGGCCTCGCACGGGCCGTCCTGCACGGCCTTGGTCGCCTCGAAGCCGTCGATGCGCGTGATCGCGCCGAGCCCCGAGGTGTTGTAGGCGGCGACCGACACCGAGTACTTGCCTTCGTGGGGGAATTCGAACTCGAGGCCGCTGGCTTCGGCGGTCGCGCTCGGCGTCACTTTCACGGCCGGCAGCGAGCTGGAGCCGGCCTTGCGCGCGCGCACGCGTCGGCGTGCGTTCACCGCGGAGACGTGCGCGATTTCGTTGGGGCCGCCTTTCGGCAGCGGCGCGACCGCGAGGTTCGGGTCGACCGTGCGGATCGCGAAGGCGGAGCAGTTGTGGTACGGGAACGCCCCGGAGAGCAGGTCGCTGAAGTCGGGGATCGGGAATGGCGTCTGCTTGGCGCCGTTGATGTATTCGACGATCGGGTTCGCTTCGATCTTGACGCCGGTGCCGTTGCCTTTCGAGACGCTGAGGGCGGCACGCGCGTTGCGCGTCGAGGCGTGCGCGCGACGAGCGGAGGCCCCTTTGGCGACGGGGCCGCGGGGGAGTTCGGTCGGGTTGGCGCCGGCTCCCTCGTGTGTTTCCCCGAGGCCGCCGGGACGCAGGGTTTCGGTCTCGTAGTAGGGGACACCGCCGTCTTCGCAGTCCTGCACGGTGTTTGGCTGGCCAACGGCGGTGGAGTAGTAGGCGATCGGGTCGTCGCCGCCGTTGCTGCCGGTCGTCTTGAAGCGCAGCGTGTCGCCTTCGGTGATTGGCACGGGCAGCGGCTTCTTGGTGCCGGTTTCAACGCACGGCGAGTCCGCCGTGACGTCTTCGACGCAGACGCGCAGGGTGGGGTTGCTGGCGGGCGTCAGCGGCACGCTCTGCGTGCTCGGTTCCGAGGCGACGCCCTCGGCGTCGTAGGCGACCATCGTCACGGTGCGCGGGACGATCGCGCCGCTGAGCCGCTTGCGCGCGCCGGTGGCCGGGCCGATCTGATCGTCCAGCGGCGTGTCGACGCCGACGACGGTCGCGTAGTTGTAGAGGAAGTTCGCTTCGTCCTCATAGTGCTGCACGCTGTACGGACCGAACTTCGCGAGGTCGATCGGGAAGAAGCCGGTGCCCTGGCCCTCCAAGCAGATGATGTCGTCGCCGCAGTGCTCTTTGTTGGGTTCGATCCCCGAGTAGCAGCTCGGCGCGACGGGAGTGCCGTTGCCGCCACCGAGTGGATAGCCGAGGAAGCACCCGCCGACGCAGGTGTCCGGCCCGCCGATTTCCGCACCGCCGTACGCGGCCGGACCGAGCGACCCGTTGAGTTCGCACAGGAAGGAGTCGCCGGTGCCCTGCTCGCCGTCGAAGCCGTTGGCTTCGCGGAGGTTCACGCTCGTCAGCGGCGGGTAGCCGACGGCTACGGGGAGGCGCTCGTAGAAGCCGCCGGTCCTCTGCACGGACGCCTCGGCCGCCAGCGTGGGGATCGGGCCGCCGGGCGAGCCGATCGCCGCGAGCGCGGCGTTCCAGAAGTTCATCGAGAAGGACTCGAAGCCGCCGGTGGGCGAGGAGTACTGCGGCGTGAAGCATTTTTGGTATGTGTGCAGGGTGATCGCACACAGGTGCGCGGCGAGGCCGGTCGGCGCGGGCGTGCCGAACTGCGTCAGCGCGCCCGTGCCGTCGTCGCCCTGACCGGCGATCGGCGCGAGTTCGGATGGTGAGGGGACGGTCGAGGGCGTCAGCGGCGCGCTGCCGACGTAGTGCCCGCACACGCCGTCGGACAGGCACGTCAGGTCGGGGGTGCCGGAGGCGCCCTGGTTGTTGAGCCAGAAGTCCTCGCGCACGACCTTGTCGCCGGCGTTGACGTCCGGTTCGGTGATGTCGGCCTGGGGGACGATCGTCACGGGTTTTGTCACCGCCGTGGTGACGCCCGTGCCTGCGTTGTTCTTCTGGCTGCGCAGCACCTGGAAGCTCGCCGTGGGTCTCTGCACGGGGATCACGACGACCCGCTGCGGCGACGCGGAGACCGGCGTGCCGCCCTGGGGAACCGTGGCCTGCGCGCGCACCAGGTACACGGCGAACGGCGAGCCGTCAGTGCACTCGCCTCCGGGGCACAGGCTGCCATTGGCGGAGCTGTCGAGCACGGGCGGGCTCGGGTATGCGTAGGTGACGGTGTCGCCGGTCGCCTCCACGATGAACGGCGTGGCGGCGGAGTCCAGCGGGCTGTCCTTGTCGCCGAAGTCCCACTGATAGGTGACTCCCGGCTCAGGGTCGGTGATCGCGAAGGTGTAGGTCTTGAGCGAGATCAGCGGGTCGCTGTCGGGGGTGATCGTGAACGCGACGCTGGCGGGCGGTTCGATGTGGAGCGGGAGGGTCTTGAGGGTCTTCACGGCGCCCACGCCGGTGCCGGAGAGGTTGGTGGCGGCGACGCGGTAGTAGTAGGTGGTGTTCGCTTCGAGCCCGGACAGCGCCGCGGAGACGGCGGTCGCTTCGGTGCCGCTTCCCGGCGAGGACGCGCATGTGGCGCTCGCGCCGAGCGCTTCGCTGGTGCCGTATTCGAACTTGCATTCGCTCACTTCCGCGCCGTTGGGGTCGACGGTGCCGTCGACGGTGGCCGCGCTCGCGGTGACGGCTTCCGAGCCTTCGGTGACAACGGTCGGCGGGGTGACGAACACCCATGCCGCGCCCTTGCCAGCGCCGGAGTCGTGTTCGCCTTCGTCCTTCGGCCCCCCGATCAGCGCGATGCCGCCGCTCGTGGATAGCGATACGCCGGCGCCGAAGGCATCGCCGGCTTCTTTGGTTTTCTCTTCTTTGCCCGTGAGCTTCGACGCCTGCTCGGTCCAGATGGCGCCTTCGCGCGTGAACACCCACACCGCTCCCTGGCCTCCGTCGTTGCCTTCGCCGCCCACGATCGCGGTGTTGCCTTCGCCGGACAGCGCCACGCTGTCGCCGAAGTCTTCACCGTTTTCCAGTTTGCTCGGGAGTTTCGTGCCCGGCTTCTTCCATTTGGATCCTTCGCGGATGAACACCCATGCCGCGCCGGGGCTGTTGGCGCCGTTGTGATTGGCGCCCACGAGCGCCGTGTCACCATTCGCCGACAGGGCGACGCTGTGGCCGAAGGCACCTGCACCGCTTTCGCCGGTGAGTTTTTCCTGCTGGGTCCACGACGCGCCGGAGCCGGTGAACACCCACGCCGCACCTTCACTGGTTTTGTAGCGTTCAGCGCCGATGAGCGCAGTGGTGCCTTCGGCGGAGAGGGCGACACTCGAGCCGAGGTTGGCTTCTTTGACTTTTTCGTCGTCGGTGAACTCAGTCCGTTCTTGCCAGGTGCTGCCGGTGCGGGTGAACACCCAGGCGGCGCCGACTTCCTTGCCGACTTCGTGTTCGTTGTTCCTCGCGCCGACGAGCGCCGTTTCGCCGTTGCCGGAAAGCGCGACGCTGGAGCCGAAGGCGCCTTCTCCCACCTCGCCTTTCCCGGTGAGTTTGGCCTGCTGTTCCCAGGTGGACGCTTTGCGTGCGAACACGAATGCAGCGCCTACGAACGAGGAGGTCGCTTCGGCGCCGACGATCGCGGTGTTGCCATTGGAAGACAACGCGACGCTGTCGCCGAAGCCGGCCCCACCGCTTCCCGTGAGTTTGGCCTGCTGCTTCCAGGCGGACACTTCGCGGACGAACACCCACGCCGCGCCTTGGCCGCCGATCAGCGCCGTGTTGCCATCGCCTGACAGCGCGACGTGGAAGCCAAAGTCGGCGTCTTCGGCTTTTTCGGTGTCGGTGAACTTGTTCCCGGCCTGCACGAACGGGTCGACGTGGATCGGGTAGCGCGCGCCGCTGTCGTCGATCAGCAGCCGCAATACCCCGCCACGGATCTGCATGCGCGCGGGTAGCGCGTGCCCGCCGGCATCGGTGGCGCCGAGCTGGCCGTAGCGCAGCGCGGTCGCGCCGGCACGTGTTCGGAACACGATCTGCGACCCGAGCTGCCGGGGGAGAAGCGAACCGCGGACCCCGAGCGCGAGTACCAGCGGCCCCGCGCCGACGCTCGGGCGCCGACGCACGGTGAAGCCCTGCTCGATGCCGTACGGCCCGTTGCGGAAGCTCTCGCTGACCGACCCGTCGCTGTAGAGGACCTCATTGCTCGACCGCGTGGGCACGGCGGCGGCGGGCTTTTGGAGATGGCTCCCGCGACCCACACCCGCGAGCGAAAGGCCGAGCGTTCCTAGCGGCACGCGCAGGCTGGCGCCTGAGGCGGCGAACGTGCTGTGGATACCGCCGCCGCTGGCAAGCAGCGAGCTGCCGTCGCGCACCGGCCAGAAGCCGTGCTCGGAGGCGCCGACGCTCGCGGAGGCGGCCGGCAGAAGGCTGATCGGCATGGCCGTCGCGTAGCGGCTCGCCGGGCGCGCGCGGACCGGCAGAACGCGCGGAGACGGCGCCGTCGGCGAGAGCAGCGTCGCCCAGACGAGCGCAGCGAGCGCAGCGACGACGAGCGCGAGCAGGCTCCAGAGCCGTGGCCCGCGGACGACACCGACACGCAACGTCCCACTGTCTGGGAGCGCCCCGACTTCTGTAGGTCCGGCCATAGCCGACAACGCACGCCCCCTCTAGCAACCGTGAAAGGTGCCCCCGTGGCCCGATGATGCCCCTGCATCCGTGCGGCCCGACGTGCTGCCGGCGCGAGTATATACAGCAAGCGGACGCCCCGACCCGCTTGCGCCCGGTAGCGCTCGCGCGCGCCTTTCGGAATAGCGCTGCGCGCATGTCACAAACGGCGGGCTTTCCGGCAAATAGATATCGATGAGACTGAAGCGCGACTGCGATCGGCGGCTACTGGAGCGGGCTTCGAGCGCACCGGAGGCCTTCGCTGAGTTCTATCGGCGCCACGAGTCCGCGGTCGTCGCGTTCCTCGGGCGGCTCTCAGGCGACGCGCAGCTGACCGTCGACCTGACCGCCGAGACGTTCGCACGAGCGTATAGCGCTCGCGAGCAGTTCGACCCCGCCCGCGGGGAGGCGCGGGCTTGGCTGCTCGGCATCGCCCGCAACGTGCTGGCGGCGAGCCTCGATCGCGGACGCGTTGAGTCGCAGGCCCGTGAGCGACTTGGGATGGAAACGCTGCGCGTGAGCGAGCAGACGATCTCGGGAGTAGAGCTGACCGTGATCGAGAGCGGCGAGGAGGTCGTGCGCGAATGGCTCGACGGGTTGCCGGCAAGCGAGCGCGACGCTGTGCGCAGACGTGTGGTGGACGACGCGAGCTACGCGCAGATCGCGGCAGAGCTGTCGTGTTCGCAAGCGGTTGTGCGCCAGCGTGTCAGCCGCGGTCTGTCTCGACTACGAAGAACGGCGATGGAGGAGCGATGACACTGATCCCGGAGCTCGAGCGCGAGCTCACCCACGCCATCCGCCTGCATGCCCCCGGCGCGCGCCGGGCGTGGTGGCGGCGCGTGCCGCTGCTCGCGTCGCTGACGACGATGCTGCTGGGGACCGCGGTGGCGCTCGCGGCGACAGGTGTGATCGGGTTCGGCGCGCCCGAAAGCCCCCCCGGCACGCCGCACATCCGTCCACCCTCGCCTACATCCGGATTGGGGGTCGTGCGCACAGGCAGCAGCCGGCTGCTGCCTGTGCGAGCGCAGGACCCCGCCGGAGGGCTGCCCTGGGGCATGCGCGTGTCCGAAACCACCCGTGGTCTCGGCTGCGTGGCCGTTGGGCGGGTGCTCGACGGGGAGCTTGGCGCGCTTGGCATCGACGGCGCGTTCGGCGACGACGGGCGCTTCCACCCGCTGCCGGTGGCGCTCACCGCCGGTCCCGGGGAGTGTGCGCCGCTGGACGCGAGAGGGGGGCTCTTCATCAACATCAGCGCAAACGACGTCCCCACGAGCGGCTCGGTGTTCCGTCGTTGCTATCCACCCGGCATGGTCGTCGGCGCTCACCCCAGCGAACTCTGCGTGGAGAAGGACGAGCGCAACCTCTACTACGGGCTGCTGGGACCGCAGGCCACGAGCATCGCCTACAAATACGCTGGCGTCACACACACCATCGCTCCACGGGGACCGCAGGGGGCGTATCTGATCGTCGTACCCACCGCGGGAGGGGACGACTTCAACGGAGCGACGTCCGCTCTGATGCCGACGCGCTCGCCGATCACCAGGATTGCCTACCGCGGCGGCCTTGTGTGCCGCTTTCCGCAGGCAGAAGGCCCTCCGCCCAGCGACGGGTGCGCCACCCCACCTGGCTACGTGCCCGCGCCGGCTCCGCACCCGACGATCGCGCAGCTGCGCACGCCGATCGACGCGACCGTCACCGACAGCCGCACGGCGGCGTGGAGCATCACGGTCACGTTCCGTGTGCGCGTTGCGATCGAGAATGCGCTCGCCCAATACACCGTCGAACTGCGCTCACCAGGCGCGCCGCGCGCGCTTGGGATCGGCGCGAGCTCATCCGACCTGCGCGCGGGCCAGCAGGCCCGGCTGACCTTTTCCAACCTCACCCGCCCGGGCACATACAACGGCGTCGTCACCTTCACAACGTCCAATGGGCTGGGAGCTCCGGAGTTTGGCGGCACACTCGTCGGGCGGTTCCACGCACGCATACCGTAGTTGGCGAGGAACGACCGACCTCCCGGCAAGACAGCCGCTGAGGGCAGCTTCTGCTAGCACCGACGGACCTGGCGCGCGGGGTCGGTGGTGCGTATCACCGAGCCGGCCCCGAGCCGAGCTGTCCAGATGTTTCCAGATGTTCTATGGCCTGACTGTCGGACGGACGCCGAATCGGCGAAGATCGACACGTGATGTCCGGACGCGTCGCGATAGCGAGAAGGAGGTCGAAGTAGTGGCCTCGCCTCGTCGACTCGCCGGCCGCATGCCTGGCCTGCTCGCGCGATCGCGGTCCTCGGACCGGTCATTCGCCGACTTCTACGATGTGATGGCGCCCGGCGTGCTGCGCTTTTTCGCCAGGCGGACCAGCGATAGCGAGAGGGCATTCGACTTGACCGCCGAGACGTTCGCCAAGGCCTTCGAGAAGCGCCGGGACTTTCGTGGCAGCAGCGACGAGGAGGCGGCCGCGTGGCTGTGGAGCATCGCACGCAACGAGCTGGCCCGCTATCACCGCTCGCGCGGCGTCGAGCTCGCCGCGCTGCGCCGTCTCGGACTCGAGCGCCCGGATCTGAGCGAAGAGGAACTCCGAAAGATAGACGAGCTGACCGCGGCTGAAGACTTGCGCGAGCACGTTGACCTTGCGCTCGCCGCGCTGCCGCCGGACCAGCGCGAGGTGATCCGACTGCGGTTCGTCGACGAGCTCACGTACGCGGAGATCGCGCAGAGGCTTGGCGTGTCATACGACGTGGTGAGAGCGCGCGCGTCGCGCGGCCTGCGCACACTGAAGGGGAGTGAGCACCTGCTGGCCGCCGTCCGGGTGCTCGAGATATGACTCGCGCGGATGATCCCTGGCGACTGCCCGCGCTCGAGCGGCTCGGCGCGCAGCTGCGCGCCGCGGAGCGCGCCGATCGTGGCCAACCAGCGCCCCACTCGGGCCGCTGGCGGCCATTCTCGCTGCGAGCGGCGCCGCTCATCGTGGCGGTCGCGCTGATCGCGGCAGCGCTGGATCTCGTGACGCCTGCCGGGGCGGTGTCTCCGATCAATCACGCCCCGACGGCGGCCGCGCAGTCGCGGTCGGTCCGGTTCAGCTCGGAGCTCGATGTGACCGTCAACGGGCGAGGACGCGCGCGCTTCAACGAGCAAGGGGAGCTCGACTTCGCGACGGGCGACTATGCGACGACGCTCAACTGGCCGAGCACCGGGGATCACATCGAGAAACGGCGGGTGGGCGGCATGTTCTATGGCTTGCAATCCCATTCCGGAGCACGGCCGTCGAGCGACCGCTGGCGCGCGATCCGCATTGCCGGGAGGCGGGGCGAATCCGTGCCGGCTCCCGGCGGGTACACGCTGATGGACCCTCAGGTCATCTTTCGCGTGCTCACCGGCTCGCGCTCGCCGGTGAGTGTCGTCGGACACGAGCAGCTGGAGGGAGCAGCAACGACGCACTACCGGCTGTCCACGAGCCTGGCGGCGTTCCTGGCGGCCGAGCAGGAGTCTGTGGCCGGAGTCTCCGCATACAACGGCGTGGCGGCCACCGTTGATGTGTGGCTGGACGGAAAAGGTCGGCCGCGGCGCGTTGAGGCCAGCTTCGCGGGAGCCTCTCGGTTGGGCGAGGCGCGGATGTCGACGCTCGTCGACTTCACGGACTACGGGGCAGCCTTCACCGTACGCGCGCCGTCACAGGCCGCCATCTCCTCACGTAGCAGCGTATTCAGCGCGCGCGGCGAGGATCCGATCCGGGTGCTCGAGCGGGTGCTGTTCGCTGGGCATTAGCATCAGTTGGGGGCCCACTGGCGTCGTCTGCGTTGTGCGGTCTGCCCGTGCTGGACGACGGGCCTGGAGGTCCGGTCGAGCCACCCCTCCAGGAGATCGGCGCCCGCCGAAGCGGTGAGATCACGATGTAGGTATGCAGAACCGTTCCCCTTCCACGGGCAGCGGCGCCGTCCCGGCGTCGGCGCCATCGCTTGCGACCCATTCGACGCCCGTGGGATACGGCGCCGCCGGCTGAGGGTTCGTTCCCTCGAACTTGAACGCACCCCCCACGACGGCTGTGCTCTGGTAAGTGTCATCGCTGCTGTCGAGACGGACGGTCGAGACGGCCGCGGGGGCGAGGCCGGTGATCTCCATCAGATGATCAGAGCTCGCGCCGCATTCGTCGGTGACAGAGATACCCTGCCCTTCGGCGATCGCGGCCAGTGTGTCGCATGTTTCACCGGCCGGGCGACCTTCAGAGCTACGTAGCAGGCACTTCGCGTGGGCGTTCTGAACAACCGAGACCGTCTCGCCGTTGCGCAGCGCGAACACAGGGGTCGTTGCGGTAACGCTCAGGTTGTAGGCCTGCGCGAGCCGCCCCGGCCCGGCTGGACCCGCTTTGAGGACTTCGATCGGGCTTGACTGGCTGTTGGAACTGGCGCCTACGGCGGTGTAGGCGGCGACCCCTGTCGCCGCCAGGGCGACTGTGGCAGCTGCGGCGATTGCGATCCCTCTGGACTGCCTGTGTCTCATCAACGATCCCTTTCACGAATGTCGCTGTGGACAGCGGACCCGTCTACGTTTCGGCTTCCCCACCGATTTCCTCAGTCACGCCGCTCTCGTTGTACACGCGAGCCCACACGTATTCACCGCCGCCGTAGAAGACACCGCAGGAGCCGTTACCGTGCCCGACTTCGTTGGCATTGATGTTGTTGAAGAGCTGGCACGCCAAACGCCCGCCATTGCTGCCTGCTCCGAAATTGAAGATGAACGTGTGTGCGCCAGCCGACTGGACGTAGCCGTTGTTGCCGACCGAATAGAAGCCATAGGCTTCGGAGAACGCCAAGGCAGCCGCTGCCGTGGAGAGCCCCACGGCGACCGTCGCGGCCAGCGCCGCGACGAGGACCATCAGCCGAGCTCGGAGCAATTTCGCCACCCGTTCCCCTTCGTCGTCGTTTCGCGTGCCGATCGGGTCCTTAGATCCGCGAGGAGGAGATTTGTGACGGACACGCGCGAGATGCGTCGGGCACCGCGCCACGGCGGACGGCGCCGCGTGGCGCTCAGCCCCGTGACGGCGGGTGCGTACTCGACGACAGGGCCCGCGGCGCCTCCGGATTGCGGGACGCGCGCTCGCGCTTGAGGGCCATCCTGGTACGCGCCCGGAGAGATTCGAACTCCCGACCTTCGGTTCCGTAGACCGACGCTCTATCCAGCTGAGCTACGGGCGCAGAGCGTCGTAGTCTACCGCCGCTCCGCGGCCTCCCCCCAGAGCGTCGCCAAGAGGGAGCGCCGGCCGCCATGGTCGCGGTGCTCGCACACGTAGATGCCCTGCCACGTCCCCAGGGCCAGCGCGCCGCCACTGACGGGCAGCGTCAGCGACGGCCCCAGCAGCGACGACTTGACGTGCGCGGGCATGTCGTCGGCGCCCTCGAGCGTGTGCGTCCACAGCGCGCTGCGCTCGGGCACCGCGTCGTCGAACCACGCCTCGAAGTCGCGGCGCACGTCCGGGCTGGCGTTCTCGTTGAGCGTCAGCGACGCCGACGTGTGGCGGATGAGCAGGTGCAGCAGGCCGACGTCGACGTCGCGCAGCTCCGGCAGCGCGCCGAGCACCTCGCGCGTGACCAGGTGGAACCCGCGCGGGAGAGGCTCGAGAGTCAGCTCACGCTGTAGCCACACGGGCATAACGTACGGGTGTGGGAGGATTCACGCCATGGGGGCCCAGCTCAGACGTGCGCTCGGTCTCGCCATCGCCGTCCCTGTGCTGGCGCTCGCCGGATGCGGCAGCGGCGGCACGTCCAGCACGACCCCCTCCACGTCCGCTCACACGTCGACTCAACAGGCCGCGACGACGAAGCCGCACTTCATCGCCCAGGCGGAAAGCGTCTGCCGCGCGCTGAGCGCGCAGGAGGCGCCGCTGAAAAGCCGCCAGGCATCGCTCAAAGGGCTTGCCCCCAGCGCAGCCGACAAGGCCTTCGTCGCGCTCGTGCACCGGGTCGTGTACCTCTCGCGCGCCGCCATCGGCAGGCTTCGCGCGCTTCCACGGCCGCCAGCCGACGCCGCCGCGATCGACAGGCTGCTGACGGGCCTCACCGAAGAGGCCACCGACGCGAACGGCATCGCCGTCGCCGCGGTCGCCCAGGAAAGCAACAGCGGAGAAGCCGCCGAGGACGCGCTCAGGCGCTCGGTCGCCGACAACAGAAGGCTCGCCGACGAATACGGCATGAAGGACTGCTTTGGATCGGAATGACCCACCCGCCACGCACGTCGTCACGCCACGCGCACGCTGAGAGCCACGATCCTACCGCGGTAGCATCGCTGTGTGGTCCTGCACGAGCTGCAGGTGACTCGCGGTCGTGAGCTGCTCGCGAACGACGAGGCGGAGCTCGGAGCGATCCCCCCGCAGTTGTCATCTGCCCGACGTCGCGTTCAGCGTTCACAGCCAGCTTCCACCCGGAGATCATCGTCGCTGATCAGCCGACCCAGGTTCTCTGCGAGATGGTCGGCGCCGTCGACGCGCGCGCGCTCGGCGAGCGCATCGGACACCTGACCCACGACGAGCTCCGCAGCATCGAAGACGCATTGCTGCTGGTACTCGACCTGCCGTAGAACAGGGTATGCCCCAAATAGAGGCGGACGGAGAGGGGGGGATTCGAACCCCCGAACGAGGTTGCCCCCGTTACGCGATTTCCAGTCGCGCCCGTTCAACCGCTCCGGCACCTCTCCGGGTGCTTGTTGCGCCGATCTGTCGTCGGCGGCGGCGCCCACAAGGCTACGACACATGCGCCCGCCGCGTTGGTAGGCTCCCCGCATGCCACTCGCCGCCAGCCCCGCGTTCGTGAAGACGCTCGGCCTGATCATCACCTTCGGTGGGATCGGCGTCGTCGTCAACCTGATCATCGTCTACATCGCCGTCCAGGTTCGCGGCGAGCGCCGTCAGAACCGGGAATACCTCGAGTCGCGCCACCCGCCGAGCGCCTGACCTACGGGTCGGCCTGATTCGCCGGGGGGACGGCCGTTTTATGAGGACCCCTACCGGGGTCCGCTCGTGCAGCGCATCGCGGAACAGCCGCGCTCTGACGGCCACCGCGGCCGCGGTCTGCCGGCGCTGCCGCACGCATACGCGATGGCACGCTGTGTCGCTTTGCTTGACACAGATGCGTTGCTGTGTAAACTGCGCGTGCAGAGGAGGGACCGACGACAACCAAGGGAGGTCCCCGCGCATGTCAGCCCAGCCGACAACCGCCACGCCCGCACGCCCCTGGCGCGACCCCAAGCGCTACGCCTGGCTGCTCGGGCTGCTCATCCCCACCCTCCCGTTCATCGCGTACGGGCTCGTGCACGCCACCGGCCTCAGCGTGTTCTGGTTCTACGGGCCGATGCTCGTGTTCCTGATCTTCCCGCCGCTCGACCTGCTGCTGGGCATGGACGCGCGCAACCCGCCAGACAGCGTCATCAAGTGGCTAGAGCAGGACCGCTACTACCGCTGGTGCACCTACCTGTACCTCCCCATCCAGTACGCCGGGCTCGTCTTCGCCTGCTGGCTGTGGGCGTACGGACACCTGTCGGGCGTCGACAAGGTCGGCCTCGCGCTGACCGTCGCGATGGTCAGCGGCATCGCGATCAACACCGCCCACGAGCTCGGGCACAAGCGCGCCTCGATCGAGCGCCTGCTCAGCAAGGTCGCGCTCGCGCAGAGCGGCTACGGGCACTTCTTCATCGAGCACAACCGTGGCCACCACGTGCGCGTCGCCACCCCCGAGGATCCCGCCAGCGCGCGCCTCGGCGAGAGCTTCTACGCGTTCCTGCCGCGCACCGTCATCGGCAGCCTGCGCTCCGCGTGGGAGCTAGAGCGCGTGCGCCTGCGCCGCCTCGGCGCCCGTGCATGGAGCCCGCGCAACGACATCCTGCGCGCGTGGGGGATGACCGTCGTGCTGTACGCCGCGCTCGTCGCCGGCTTCGGGCTCGTGGTGCTGCCCTACCTGCTGATCCAGGCCGTCCTCGGCTTCTCGCTGCTGGAGGTCGTCAACTACCTCGAGCACTACGGCCTGCTGCGCCAGAGGGCAGACGACGGCCGTTACGAGCGCACCCGCCCCGAGCACAGCTGGAACAGCAACAGCGCCGCCTCCAACGTGCTGCTCTACCACCTGCAGCGCCACTCCGACCACCACGCCAACCCCATCCGCCGCTACCAGGCGCTGCGCCACGTCGACGACGCGCCGCAGCTGCCCACCGGCTACGCGGGCATGATCCTGCTCGCCGTCCTCCCGCCCCTCTGGCGGCGTGTCATGGATCACCGCGTGCTCGACCATTACGACGGACAGCTCCAGCTGACCAACCTCAAGCCCAAGCTGCGCCGCCGCGCGCTCGAGCGCTACCGCCTCGCCGCATGAGCGCGCAGGGCACAGCCGGCCGCTTTCGCTGCCCCGCCTGCGGCTACCTCTACGACGAGCGGCACGGACACCCGCGCGAGGGGTTTCCACCCGGCACCCCCTGGAGCGACGTCCCCGACGACTGGGCCTGTCCCGACTGCGGGGTGCGCGATAAGGTCGACTTCCAGCCCGACCGCGACTGAGCTATCGCCGGTCAGCGATCACGCATGAGCCACCGCACATGACCGACGCCGCCGTCACACCCGCGCGCGTCCCCTACTCCGTCGCCGCGCGCCAGCTGCTGCGCGACACGCTGCTCGACGCCGCCCGCGACCAGCTCGTCAGCCGCCGCTGGGCAGACGTCACCATGGCCGACATCGCGCTCGCCGCCGGCGTCAGCCGACAGACGCTCTACAAGGAGTTCCGCTCGCGCGACCAGTTCGCCGCGGCCCTCGCCATGCGCGAGGCCGATCGCTTCCTGCTCGCCGTCGAAGACGCCGTGGGCGCCCACCTCGACGACCCCGCCAGCGCGCTCGCCGCCGCCTTCGACGTCTTCCTGCAGGCGGCGGGCGAGAACTCGCTCGTACGCACGATCGTCCACGGCGACGGCGCCGAGGAACTGCTCGCGCTGTTCACCACCCACGGCGAGCCGCTCGTCCAGCGCGCCGCAGAGCGCCTGACCACCGTCATGCTCGCCAGCTGGCCGCTGCTCGAGCGTCCCGACGCGGAGCTGCTCAGCGAGTGCCTCGTGCGCCTCGCCATCAGCTACGCCGCCCTGCCCACCGGCCCCGCCAGCATGACCGCCGCCTCCATCGCCAAGCTGCTCGGACCCTACATCGAGCAGCTCATCGCGCACGCCGGCTGAACGCATCACAGGCGTGCGGCCACCAGCGCGCACGCGGTCACCACCACCGCCACCGACAGCGCCGCCAGCGCACCGTCCAACGGCGCCAGCAGCGTGTCCACCGACAGCTGCTCGCTGCTCCCGTCGGGGCGCGTGCGCGTGCCGCTCACCGCCAGCGTGCGCCTGCGCAGCTCGCGCGCCCGTGAGCTCAGAAGCCGCTGCGCGACGCTCATCGCCATGCATCCCGCCGCCATCAACAGCCCCGGCAGCGCCACCTTCTCGGCGTTCACGAAATACCCGGTGAGCGCCGGGAACGCGCCCCAGCCGAGCGCGAACCACGCATCGCCGTGGAAGCGCCCGCCCGCCAGCTCGAGGTTGTACGCCGGCAGGAACAGCCCCCCCGCGAGCACGAACGGCGCCAGCCACACCGTCACCGTGACCACGCCCGCAACGCCGATCGCCACGGCGCCGAGCAGGCCCGCCACGCCCCATGCGATCAGCGTGCGGTCGGCGATGCTCGTGCGCAACGGCCGGTCGTGCAGCTCGTCGAACGCGTGCGCCGCCACCCCCACCGCCAGCGCGAACGCGGCCAGACCCCAAAGCAGCCGGTCGACGTGCAGCGTCGGCGCGACCGCGGCGCCGAGCGCGAAGTAGCTCAGATGCCATGCCGTGTACGGCGGGTGCAGCAGCGTCAGCGCGTCGCCCGCGCGCCCGCCGCCGAGCGCGTAGAACGCGGGCGGCCGGTGCGCCGGGGGCCCGTGTGTCGTGTCAGCCATCGGCGCGCTTGGTCGCCGACATCACCACACCGCCGCCCAAGCTCATCCTGCGCACGCGCACGTCCTCCAGGCCCGCCTCCTGCCAGTAGCCGATGATCCGCTGCAGCGGGTGACGCTGGTAGAAGCCGCGGATGCTCGGCCCCAGGAAGCGCCCCACCTCCGCCCACTCGCGCGAGGCCACGCGCCCCAGCGCGGGCAGCCCGATCGCGGTGTAAAGGCGCCACGCCGCGTACGCCGGTGGCCACGGCGGCACGCCGAACTCCAGCGATGCCACGCGCGCGCCCGGGCGCACCACGCGCGCGAGCTCGCGCACCGTCGCCGCCGGATCGTCGACGTAACGCAACAGGTACGTGAACGTCAGCACGTCGAAGCTCGCGTCCGCGAACGGCAACGCCTCCGCCTGCCCCTTGATCAGCTCCACGCGCGAGCCATCCGGACCGGCGAAGCGCGCGCGGGCGCCCGCCAGCATCTCGGCGCTCTGGTCGACGCCCACCACCGTGCAGTCCGCGCGCGCCAGCAGCTCCGCCGCGACCATCCCCGTGCCCGTCGCCACGTCCAACACCCGCTCACCGGCGCGCGGCGCCACCGCGCTCACCAGCGCGCGGCGCCAGCGCGGGTCCTGCCAGAAGCTCAGCGCCGCCGACAGCGCGTCGTATCGCCGCGGCAGGCCCCGGAACAGCTCCAGCGCCTCACGCTTGCGAGCCGAAGCCTCATCGCCGCCGAGGTCGCTGAATGCGGACGTGCTCATCGTGTCGCCGATCTGAAAGGCTAGCGTCCGATGACCAAGGTCATGCTCGTCACCGGCGCCTCCAGCGGGATCGGCCAGGCCACCGCGCGCCGTCTCGCACGCGAGCCGGGAGCCTCGCTCGTGCTCGTCGCGCGGCGCGAGGAGCGACTGCGCGATCTCGCCGCCGAGCTCGGCGAGCGGCGCACCAGCTTCCTCGCCGTCGACCTGCTCGACGAGGACGCGCCCGCGCGCGTCCGCGAGCACGTGCTCGAGCGCCACGGGCGTCTGGATCTGCTCGTCAACAACGCCGGCGCCGCCTGGCGCGCGACGTTCGCGGACGGCGGCTACGAGAACGTGCGACGAACCATGGCCATCAACTTCGACGCCCAGGTGCGGCTCACCGAGGCGCTGCTGCCGCTGCTGCGCGCGTCAGCGCCGTCGGCGATCGTCAACGTCTCCTCCACCGCCGGCAGGGTCTCGCGCGCCGGCAGCGGCGCGTACAGCGCGTCCAAGTTCGCGCTCGCCGGCTGGTCGGACTCGCTGTGGGCGGAGGAGCGCGCGCACGGCGTGCACGTCGGGCTGGTGCTGCCGGGGTTCATCTCCACCGAGGGCTTCCCCCAGTCGGAGCTCACCGACAAGCCGTGGACGCGCTGGATCGTGTCCACTCCCGAGAAGGGCGCGGAGGCGATCTACGAGGCGGGCGTCGGCCGCCGGCCCGAACGCTACGTGCCGCGCGCGTACGGGCTCGCCGCCGCGCTGCGGGTACTCGCCCCAGGGCTGGTCAGGCGCGTGCTGGGCGGCGGCGCCGCGTCCGTCATGACCACCACCACCGGCCCCGACCTCGCCGCGTCGCAGGAGAGCCGCAACGGCAGCGGACACGGCACGCCGCAGACGTAGAGCTACTGCTCGAGCTCGCCCGCGTACAGCGCGAACACCGCGCCCTGCGGGTCGGCCACGACGGCGATCTTCGCGCGCTCGATGTCGATCGGCCCGGCCAGCGCGGAGCCGCCGAGCTCGTCCACCTTCGCGAGCGCCCGCTCGATGTCCTCCGTGCCGAAGTACACCAGCCAGCTGGGCGGCGCCGGCGGCGTGACCGTGCGCATGCCGCCGTTATTCGCGGCGCCGTTCTTGATCGTCAGATAGCGCTCGCGCCCACCCGGGAGCTCCTCCACCGTCCAATCGAGCAGATCGCCGTAGAAGGCGGCGGAGGCGTCCAGGTCGGGAGACTGCAGCTCGTTCCACACCAGCGCGCCGGGGGCGTTCACCAGCGAGGCGCCGATGTGGTCGCGCGGCTGCCACAGCATGAAGAACGCGCCCTGCGGGTCCTGGATGACCGCCATCCGCCCCACCGTCATCACGTCGAACGGGGGAGCGTGCACGGCGCCGCCGAGCTCCGTCGCGCGCTCTGCCACCGCGTCCGCGTCCCGCACCGACACGTACGAGTTCCACAGCGGCGGCACGCCCGCGTCGCGCTGCTGCTGGGGCTGCTGCGCGATCGCCGCCACCGGCTTGCCGTCGACCAGCTGCATCGAGTAGTACACGCCGTCGCCGACCGGCGAGTCCTCGGCGTCCCAGCCGAGCAGGCCGCCGTAGAACGCCTTCGCCGCCGCCTGGTCGCTGGTCGTCAGTTCGCTCCAGCAGAACGTTCCAGGCGTGTACTCGCTGCGCTCACCCATCGACAGCGAGCGTATCGCAGTTGCGCCCGGCGCCTTGTCACCAGCCTGATTCGAGCTAGATTCGGCAAACCGATGGCTCGCGAGATCCCCATCAGGGGCGACACGATCAGGCTGGGGCAGCTGCTGAAGCTCGCCGGCCTCGTCGACAGCGGCAGCGAGGTCAAGGCGCTGCTGGCGGACGAGCTCGCGCTCGTCAACGGCGAGCGCGAGGCCCGCCGCGGGCGTCAGCTGCATGACGGCGACGTGGTGCGCGTCGGCGAGCACGAGCTGCGCGTGGTCGCGGCACCTGGACGCTAGCTGCTCCAGTTCGGGGGCGATTGGGCGAGCACGTCGCCTACGGGCGCGGATCGCGCCACATGCCCCACACGCTCGGCCCACGGAGCAAGCGCATGTGCTCTAGCACGCGGAAGCCGTGGCGTGCGTAGAAGTCGATGTTGCGTTCCTTGGAGGACTCGAGGTACGCGCCCACGCCGTCGGCGTCGCAGCGCTCGAGCACCGGCGCGAGCACGGCCGATCCGAGACCCCGACCCTGACACGCGGGGTCGGTTCCGAGTACCGCCAGGTACCAGTGGTGAGGACGGGCCGGATGGCGCAGCTCCATCCTGAACCAGCCGAGCGCCACCAGTGGCGCTCGGGCGAGCAGACGGGGATGCGCGAACGCGCGTACCGGTTCGAGCTCTTCACGCGGCGTTTTGCGCCAGCGCGCCGGTGGCGCCCACAGCGCCGCGCAGCTGAGATCGGCGGTCGTCCATACCTCCTCGTCGACGAGCAGTTGGCGCAGGCGCACCAGCTGGTAGCGCTCGAACGCCCTTTCGCGCACGCTCTGTGGTGGCCAAGCCCACGACGCGACCGGGTCGTCGAAGAACGCGCGTGCGAGCATCCTGGCGAGAGCCGGCACATCGGCCGACGTCGCACGCCGCACCTCAGGTGAGTGGCTCACACCCGCAGACTACCCGTGGGATACGCGCGTAGCGAGACCCGCGGCCCGCGAGACCGGCAGGCCGCCAGATCCCAGCCCGCGAGATCCGGCGTCATAGCTGAAAGGCCTCGGCCAGCAGCTCGTAGGAGCGCCTGCGCGCCTCGTGCTCGTAGGTGATGCTCACGACGATCGCCTCGTCGGCGCCGTAGCTGGCGAGCACCTCCTGCAGCTGCGCGCGCACGGTGTCGGGCGCTCCCACCACCGCCCGCCGCTCGGAGCGTGGCTGATCGCCGGCGCGCTCGTCTGCCGCCAGGAAGCGCAGCGCCTGCTCGGGCGGCGGGACGGCGATCAGCTGACCGCGACGCAGCAGCGTGAACGTCATGCGCCCGCTCGCCGCCAGCCGCTGGGCCTCCTCGTCGCTGTCGGCGCAGACCACCCAAACGCCCACGGCCGTGCGGGGCTTGGCCACGGCCTGCGCGTGCTCCCCCTCCGGGGACGATGGGGCGAAGCGTTCGCGGTACAGCGCCGCGATCTCCGCGCCACGGGGGTTGATGAAGTCGGCGAACGCGTACGGCAGCCCCAGCTCCGCCGCCCATATTGCACTCTGCGGTGAGGAGCCCAGCAGCCACGGCTCGGGCCGCTGCGGGCGCCCGGGCAGCGTCTTGGCCAGGCGCGTGAAGGGATGGTCCGGCGGCAGGCTGTCATCGAGGTAGCCGAGAAGCTCGGCCAGCTGCTGGGGGAAATCGTCGGGGGCGGCCTGACGGCGGTCGCGCTGCAGGGCGAACGTGGTGATCGGGTCGGTGCCCGCCGCGCGCCCCAGCGCGAGGTCGATGCGCCCCGGGAACAACCCCGCGAGCAGGCTGAACGTCTCGGCCACCTTCAGCGGGCTGTAGTGCGGCAACATCACTCCGCCGCTGCCCACGCGGATCCTCGTGGTGGCGGCGGCGATCGGCCCGATCAGCGCCTCGGGGCTCGGCCCGGCGAGCATCGGGCCGCCGTGGTGCTCGGCCACCCAGTAGCGGTGATAGCCCAGCTGATCGGCCAGGCGAGCGAGGTCGAGCGTGTTCGCCAGCGCCTGCGCGCCGGAGGACCCCTGCGAGATGGGGGACTGATCGAGCACGGACAGGCGCACGCGCGCGGGCCGCTCGCCGACAGCGTCAGTGGTTGGGGTGTCGCCGGTATCGGGGATGACGCCATGCTAGGCGCGCTCCCGTCGAGTGAGCTCCGACGAGCGACATCCCCGCGAGTGACTTCGCATGGAGCGACCGGTAGGCTGCATGCAATGAGTAGCTCAGCTGAGGAGGCGGAGCCTCCCTACCACCTGTTCCTGGACGAGGACGAGGTGCCCGTGGCGGCGAGCGCGCTGCGGCTGCTCATCTCCGACGAGGCGCACGAGCCGCAGATTCGCCGTCTCGCGCGCGAGGTCATCGCCGGCCTGGACGGGCCCCCCAACGAGCAGGGGGTGCTGACGGTGACGCTCGAGCCTCAGCAGATGAAGATCACACACAGCGCCGTCAGGCTGCTGCTCAACGACCTGCAGCGCGGACAGGCGCCCGAGCGGGAGATCCTGCGCGGCATCCTGGAGAAGCTCCCCGACGAGCACACCATGCGCGCGATCGAGCTGGAGTAGAGCACCCGAGCGAGGACCGGGCGCGTTCGCGATGGGCGATGAGCTACCGGAGCTGACGGTCCCCCACGCCGTTGCATGGCGGACGTGGCTGGCCGCTCATCACGCGGATCCGACGGGCGTGTGGCTGGTGCTGGCGAAGAAGGGAACGGCCGAGCCGACGAGCCTGACGTACGAGCAGGCGCTCGACGAGGCGCTGTGTCACGGATGGATCGACGGGCAGGTCCGCCGCCGCGACGAGCGTACGTTCAGGCAGCGCTTCACACCGCGCAGGGCCCACAGCGCGTGGTCCAAGCGCAACGTCGGGCACATCGAGCGGCTGCTCGGCGAGGAGCGCATGCACCCCGCGGGCGTCGCCGAGGTCGAGCGCGCCAAGGCAGACGGGCGCTGGGAGGCCGCGTACGCCGGGCAGGCGAGCATCGAGGTGCCCTCCGACCTGGCGAGCGCGCTGGCGCGCTCGCCAGGCGCGCAGGCGATGTTCGAGACCCTCACCAGTCAGAATCGCTACGCCATCCTGTACCGGATTCACACCGCCAAGCGCGCGAGCACGCGCGCGCAGCGCATCGAGCAGTTCGTGGCGATGCTCGCGCGCGGGGAGACCGTGTACCCGCAGCGGCGTGGGCGCGGGGGCTGACGCGCCGGTTCGGGACTGACGCGAAGCTGAGATTGGCGCTAGCTGCGCCGCGACGGGTTCACGGGGGCGCGCTGGAGAGACTCTCGCTGAGCGCGAGCAGCTCCGATGGGCGCACGTCGAGAGCATCGGCGAGCTTGATCAGGTTACGGAAGCTGACATTACGCTCACCACGCTCGATCCCGCCGACGTACGTGCGGTGCATCCCGCAGCGGTCCGCCAGACCCTCCTGGGAGATCCCTGCGGCGAGCCGCAGCTGGCGAATCGCCTGCCCCAAAGCCGCGTGCTCCGGTGAAGTGGACGTCACTGGCGAGCCAGGCTGCCGGTCCACAGCCTATAAGTCTACAGCTTATTAGTAGCGCCGATCGCGACGAGGGCCGCCAAACGGCGGAGCGCAGCGCTACTTATAGTGTGCGATACTCGAAAGGGGGACGGCATAACGACAAACACGACCAACGGATGAAGCCTTTGATGGCGTCAGCGACAACCAACGACAGCACGACCGCGACGCGGCTCGCTTGGAGCCGGCCGCTGACGATCACCGACGAGGTCCACCTGTCGGCCATTACCGAGAGTCAGTTCACGGCGCTGGTATTCGAGCGCGGGATCGCGCACACCGCGCAGGCGCAGTGGGCAACATCGGCGTGCTCGCTCGACGAGGTGCGCGAATATGCATTGACATCCTCGCGCTCGGCACGTACGCAGTCCGCGCTGCTCGACCTGGAGCCGCTGTTCGGCGAAGACTCATTGGCGCTCGTCACTTTGAGAGGGGAGAATGCCGAATGCCGACTGGCGGCGGCCGAGCACGCGCGCATCACCGCGATCGAGCGTTGGCTTCAGGACCGCCTGCCCACGACACGGGCGCTCGAGCGCACCGAGATACCGATTCGCTTCTGGTCGTGCGGCGCCCACGGCGCCAACTCGATCTCGCGCACGATCGCCGTCCCGACGTTCGATGAGATCGCGGAGAACTATCCGCGTGCCGTGCGAGAGCGCCTTGGGCGACTCTTCGGTCCTGGCTTTCGCCCCGCGGAGGGAGGCCAGCTGATCCTGTGGCATGGGGCGCCGGGCACGGGCAAGACGTTCGCGCTGCGCGCCCTCGGTTGGGAGTGGCGAAGCTGGTGCGGGCTGCACTACGTGATCGATCCGGAGGTGTTCTTCGGCCAGCGCGCCGACTACATGCTCGACGTGGTGCTCGACGAGGACATATACCCGTTTGATGACGAGGACGAGAGCAGGCAGGAGCGCAGATGGCGTCTGCTTGTGCTCGAGGACACGGGCGAGCTGCTGGCTGCGGACGCGAAGGAGCGGACGGGACAGGGACTCTCGCGCCTTCTGAACCTGGTCGACGGGATCGTGGGACAGGGCTTGCGGGTGCTAGTGCTGGTGACGACGAACGAGCCGGTGCGACGTTTGCACCCAGCAGTTGCTCGACCGGGTCGATGTGCCGCGCGACTGCAGTTCACGCCGTTCTCCGACGTGGACGCGGCGGCTTGGCTGACCGAGCACGGCGTCACACCCGGCGGCTCGGCGAGCGCGACGCTGGCCGAGCTGTTCGCTCGAGCGAAGGGTCACGAGCTGCAGCGGGAGAAGCCTGTCGGATTTGGGGGCTGAAGCGGCACCCGACATCGCTTGCTCTCACCGTGATCCGTCCTACCGACGCAAGTAGATGAGAGCGGGCCAAACACGCGCTGGACCAGTGCCCCCGCGCGAGCGCCGTCGATGCGCTCTCGCCCATGCTGCGATCGTGCTCATGGCGGTGATTGCCGTCGCCGGCTGCGGATCGAGCACTCAGACCGCAACGATCACCACCTTGAGCGCGGCGAAGCCGACGGCCGATCAGCTGCAACAGCAGTTCGTGGGGGTGGTGAACTCGGTGTCGCCGGAGGTGGTGCAGATCCAGACCAACGCGGGACTCGGCTCGGGTGTCGTGTTCAACGGCGACGGCGACATCGTGACGAACGCTCACGTCGTCACCGGAGCCAAGACGATCTCGGTGACGCTCACCAGCGGCGCCCGGCATTCCGCGAGCATCGTGGGCATCTACCCGCAGAGCGACATCGCGGTGATCCACATCGGCGGCGCGAGGCCGCACCCGGCGACGTTCGCTGACTCGTCGAAGATCGAGGTCGGGGAAATCGTGCTGGCGATCGGCAACCCGCTGGGCCTGCGCTCTAGCGTCACTCAGGGAATCGTGTCCTCCGCCGGGCGAACCGTGTCGGAGGGAAACGGCGTGGTGCTGCCGTCGGTCATCCAGACGAGCGCGGCAATCAACCCGGGGAACTCAGGCGGCGCGCTCGTGAATCTCGAAGGAGCGGTCGTCGGCATCCCCACGCTCGCGGCGATCGACCCCGAGTTCGGCGAAGCCCCCGCGCCGGGCATCGGCTTCGCGATACCCAGTAACACGGCCAAGGAGTACGCGAGCGAGCTGGTCGCGACGGGCAAAGTGGCGCAGGCGGGACGTGCATACCTGGGCGTGGTCGTCGCGACGATCGTCGTCGGCGGCGTGGTCGTTGAGAGCGTCATCGCCGGCGGCCCAGCCGCGAAAGCGGGGATCGAGGCGGGCGAGCAGATCGCGTCGGTCGCCGGCCAATCGACGCCGAGCACGGAAGCCATCTCAAGCGTGCTCGCGACACTGCGCCCGGGGCAGACGGTTCCGGTCCAGGTGCTGAGTCCCACCGGGCGGGAATCGACTGTGCAGGTCAAGCTCGGCAGTCAACCTGGCAGCTGAGACGGCGCGCGGGACCGGGTCACGCGGCCCGAAGCGCGCACCGCGCTCGCCCTCAGCCGACGATCGTCCTATCGAGCAACGCGAACAGCTCGGTGAAGTGCCGCTCGGCCGCCGCCTCGTCATAAGCGGCTGTGTCGCTCATCGTGTAGCCGTGGGCGGCCCCCTGGTAGAGCTCTGAGCGGTAGCGCGAGCCGGCATCCTCGAGGGCTCGCTCGAGCGCGGCGACATGCTCCGGGCTCATGCTCTGGTCGTTGTCGGCGTGGCCGAAGTAGAGCTCTGCGGAGATCTCGCCGGCGCTCAGGTGCGCGCTGTCCTCGTCGTCGCTGACGAGCCCCCCGGCGTGGAAGGCGGCGAGCGCCGCGACGCGCTCTGGATAGGCGGCGGCGATCCGCCAGCCGACGCGCCCACCCAGGCAGTAGCCGGTGATGGCGAACGGCGCGCTCGCGTGCTCGCCGAGGTAGTCGAGGTACGCGGCCCCGTCGCTGGCGATCCGCTCGGGCGTCAGCTCCGCCATGGCGGGCCTCAGCCGCGCGAAGAACGGATCGCGCTGCGCGGGGTCCGCCAGATCGGGGATCTCCGCGTTCTGCGCCCGGCCCGCGCGGTAGAGAACGTTCGGGGCGAGCACGACGAACCCGCGCGCGGCGATGCGGTCGACCATCTGCTCGATTCGCGGGCGCAAGCCGAACGCGTCCATGAGGAACAGCACGCCCGAGCGGCTTCCGTGCTGGCCGGGCGGCAACGAGAGGTACGCGTCGGCCACGCCGTCGCCGGTGGTGATGTCAACCGTCTCGCCGCTCATCGCTGTCCGCTCCGTTCTTCGCTGGTTGGAAGCGCGCAGCTTACGGAACCCTGCGCCTGATCACGCCAGCTCGAACTGATGCGCACGGCCGATGGGCCTGCCCCGTCACCAGCGATACCAGCGCCGGCGACCGATGCCGGCGTCGACGCCTCCGACGAGGAATCCGAGCAGCCACAGCGCGACCGCGACGAGCAGCACGAACCAGAGGACGTGGGCGGCGAACCCGAACCCTCCAAAGATCGCCAACAGCAACAGCAGAACTATGAGAGCAACCATGTTGATCCTCCTATCGATTGGCTATCAGTCATCTACCCCGGGTCTGAGACGGCAAACGGGCAGTGGCTCGGCGAGAGGCCCCCCAGCGAGCCGAGTTGGCTGGCGTCAGTAGGTTTCGGGCGGCTCGTAGGGCGGGCGTTCGACGACACGCTCGCCGCCGACGCGTCTTGGCTGCCAGGCAAATAGATAGAGCAGCGAGAGCACCAAGCCGAGGATCCCGGCGAGCATCAGGATCAGGCCGATGGTCGTGATGGAGATGCCGGAGACAGTTGCGGTGACTGCGTAGCGCAGAATCGCGCCCACGGCGATGAGGAAGACGGAGCTGCCAATGCTCATGGGGTGTATCTACCCCGCCCGATCGGATCGAAAACCGTCTCGCGTCAGCGCTTGTCGCTCTCGACGGCTCTCTGTAGCTGTGCCTTGTTCATGCGGGAACGGCCTTTGATGCCGAGGCTGCGGGCCTCCTCGTAGAGCTGTTCGCGGGTTCGTCCACGTGGCCCCAGCTTGCCGGAGCGAAGGCCGCCGCGCCGGCCGGAGGGGATGTCGCTTGTGGACATGCGGGAGCTGGTCTTGGATTCGCCGCGGCGGGCGCGCTCCTTGTTGACGGTGCGCGCCGCGATCTCCTCGGCACGTTTGAGCGAGGCGCCCTGTTGACGCTCGCTGTCCTTGACGTGCTCGTACTGGCGCTCGCGCTTGCTGCCTTTCTTCACACCGCGGGGCGGCATTTCATCTACCTCCGATCAACTCTGCCGGTCTTCGTGGTCGCGCGCAGTTCTGTCGTCTCTCACCTACCCAAACTGCCCAGGATCAATCCATCGGTTCGGTGACGCTCGCAGGCGGCGGCGATCTCATCGAGGCGTCTTGGGCGGGAGCGCCATCCATCGATGCTGACCCGTTTCCCCGGTGCCTTCACAGTCGTCGGTCACTGTGCAGCGGACCGCCAGAGACAGCTGCGGAGCTCCACTTGCATTGCTACTTATAGTGTGCAAATATGTGGGCATGACTTTGATCGTGGGAGAAGCACTCAACCGAAGGGCAGACCTCCAGAAGCGGGTCGCCCAGCTTCAAGGCCGCTTGTCCGCTTGCGTGCTGGCCCAGGAGGGGGAGCAGCCGCCCGAGAATCCCGAGGAGCTGCTTGCCGAGCACGACAGCTTGTGTGACGAGCTCGAAGGGCTGATCGCGAAGATCAACCACACGAACGCCACGGCAACGCTCGCCGGCGGGCAGACAGTCACCGAGGGACTCGCTCGCCGCGACGCACTGGCTTTGCGCCAAGGCGCCTTGCGCGCGGCAATCAAGGCCGCCACCGGTGGATCGTTGGGCTTTGGATTGACGAGATACAGTCGCTCCGAGATTCGCCTTGTACGGCAGGTACGTGTAAGTGAGCTGCAGAGCAAGCTCGACCAGCTGGCGAAGGAGAGAAGGGAGCTGGACAACCGTCTGCAGGAGCACAACTGGCAGACGACCTTGATCGAGTAGACAGTCGGTAGCCGACAGGCGCGAGCGTCGAGGCCCGCGACCGGCCAAAGGTCGCACAATCCCCAGATCCCTTGGCAGGAGCGCCGGGGGCAGGCGCATGCGGGGCCGGAATCCCACGCACCGTCAGCCCAGCAATCCCGCAACGCGCACCAGGTATCGCGGATCGAGCACGACCTGACGCTGACCTGCCGGTGAGGGTGGGTTTGGGGACTGTGTATGGAAGGTCGGCTTCGGCGGAGCTGGCATGAGACCACTCGACAAGTGCGCTGATCGCGACGAACGACGACAAGCCATCTCAGATGAAAGAGAGCCATGACACGGACCATGGGCCGGCAAGCCCAGCCGCCCCACCGCCCGAGGTGAAGGCGCGCTGGGCGCGCTCACAGACCGGTAGTGCAGGCGGCGGCGACCGATGACGACGAGCTCATCCCGCCCAACAGCCCGTTGCGCTTCATCGCAGACACATGCCACCAGAAGCGGCTCACCGAGTCGGGCTGTCTCGTCGCGCTCCCTCTTGCAAGGGCGGTTCGCCGTCCGCTGGGCTGTGCCATTGCGTCGTGAATGGAGGCGCAGCCGCCAAGTGAGCCTCCTTTCTGGCGCGTGGCGAGGCTGCGGGTAGTGACGCGTGAGACTCCTGCATCGGGAAGGGCTATCGCCACAGCGAGTTCACCGGCTTCCAGATCCCGCATCAGGAGGCGGAGGCACGTTTTGAGGAGGCCGTCGCGCTCATCACACGATCCTGGCTCGAGCGCTCCCGCTTCTCCCATCATGGGCGCTTCTGGCGCTTCGAGGACATCGTGGTCGAGGCGCCGCCCGCGCAACGACCGCACCCGCCATTCTGGATGGCCGCCGGGAGCCCGGGCTCGATCCGCAAAGCGGCCGCGCGCGGCTTCAACCTCATGCTCGACCAGTACGCGTCCCCCGAGCAGATCGGCGAGCGCATGACGCTATACCGCGCCGAACGTGAAGCGCACGGGCGACCGTTCGATCCGATGGGAGTCGTCGTGGCGCGCCAGCTGTACGTCGCGAGGAATCGGGCGGACGCCGAAGCAGCTCTTGCCCGCCAAGCCAAGTACACCCAGCGCGCGGTGAGCGTATCCCGCTCGCCCGCACGCAAGGGCGGCTCGCATGTGCTCGCCTACGCGGGAAAGAGCGGCGACACCGAGGAGCACGCGCTCAATGGAACACCAGAGGAAATCTGCGCCAAGCTGGCGACGTTGAATGCCGCCGGCGCCCGCTACATCCTGCTCACCGTGCTTGGTGGCAAGGAGCAGCTGCGACGGTTCGCGCACGAGGTCATGCCAGCGTTCTCCGCGACAGAAGAGGGCGAGGGCAACACCAGGTAATCCTGCGCACACCAGGCACCGCGTCCTCAACAGCGGTCCACCGGGTTCAGAAGGGACATGACCTCTGCCAGCTGCCTCGTCCGCAGCAGTCCGGCGCCGCCATGAGGGCGCACGGGTTCGAGTTCGCTACCAATCAGGCTATATACCGAACGGTCCTATATAGCGGGGGCGGGATTCGAACCCGCGACCTTCGGGTTATGAGCCCATTTCCGGGTGTCGTGGGGTGTCGTGGGGTCCGGTCGTTTGGCGCTATTGCTGGGGATTGGACGGTGAGCCGTGCCGACGTTGGCGTCGGATGGCGTCGGGCATGTTTGCACCTTGTTTGCACTTTCCGCAGCACCGATTCAGCCCATTCGGGGCCGTCGTAGACCGCGGTCAGTCGGGGAGCACCAGTAGCCGCTCGTCTTGCCGGCGCTCGCGCCCTTTCCACCAGCGCTCGACGAGGAATGGTGGGATGAGACTCAGACCAGCGAAGATCGCGAGTCGTATCGGCTTGTCGAGCCCACTGCCGCTCTGAGGGACCCATCCCGAGAACGGTCCCAGTGCGCCCGCAGCTCTCGCATAGCGCTTCGGAGCGCGTCCTTTGCCAGACCGCCGCAGCGAGCGCCACCGCGGCACCGGCGTCTCCCTGAACGGATCGCATGCAAGCCCGCTCATGGTGGGCAGTCTAGGCGTCGCGGGGCATAATCTCTAGAAGAACGACGATGACCTCGACACGCGACACGCACACGACCAGCCAGCGACACACACTGCCCGAGGAGATCGTCGCGGTGATCGACGCAGCGCAGTTCGGGGCAGCTCGACGAGACCCGCGCGTCCGGTCGTTCCTCGCCGAGGCCGACGCCTACCTCGTCGAGCTTGAGCAGCAGGGCCGGGACCGCTAGTCAACGGCCGTGGCACAGCGAGCAGAACGGCAAGATCCTCTGCTACTTCTGCATTTCCTGCAAAGCTTGCAGTATCAGCGTCTTGTGTGTTAGCCTATTCTCATGCCCGCTGTAGCTGCACGTCCACGCGCCGACCGAGTCCGCTCGCTTCCTACGCTGTCGCAGGCTGCGGGATTCATTGGCTTGGACACGGGCGGCATGAGCCGCGCCGTCCGCGCGCTCGGCATCGAGCCTCAGCGATGGGGCCGCCGCGACAAGCACCTAGAGATTGCCCAGGTGCTCAAGATCGCCACGGTCGCGCAGCGTGCGTCGCTTGAGGAGGTCGCCGGCAGCATCCTGGAATGGACAGAGCAGGCCCACCCGGAGGCGCTGGATCAGACGACCGCCGAGATAGACGCGTTCTTCGCCGAGCTTCCGCCGCCCACTGCGACACCAGCCGGTGAGTTCGTCGCCGAGCTCCGCGCAGCGCTACCGCCGCAATGGGCGGACAAGGCCGAGGCGATCTGGCGCGCTCACGCAGGCAGCGTGTAGTAGTCGCCGCGGTATCCCTCGCGCTTGCGGCCACGCGTAAAGCCGAAGTCGGCCAGCTCGCTCGTACTCAGCCCGATCCCGCCATCGAGGACGAGGCCGACTCGCCCCGCCCGGATCGTCCTGCGATCGATCGCAGCGACGACACACATGAGCAGCCAGGCGGCGACGAGATAATCGGCGCGCAACGCGCGGTCCTCGACGTCCTTTCGGACTGCCGCCGCCGTGATCAGATGCGGCCGCTGCTCACCGCTCCGCGATCCCTGCTCGTAATGCCATGCGAGGACGGCGGCCACCCGGTTGTCGGCGCGAAGGTCGCCGGCCAGAAGCCTTCGACCCTTCTGTCCCTCGGCCATGTGCCACGCCTTCATCGGCTCACCGTCCACCGGAGGCGGATAGAGACGCACCGCCGTCGTCGCCAGACGCCAGCGCGCCGGCGCGTTGTCCCCGCCGGTCGGAGACGGCAGCAAGTGATCCAGCTCGACCCTCGTCTCGGGCTCCCCGCCGCGCCTTCCGTGATGCACCGTAAGGGCGCGCTCCAGGCGCTCGATCAGATCGTCTCGGCTTTCGGCGGGACTCAAGAGGCCGATCGTCCGCCTGCCGACGGCGCGACGGCCCGCCTGGCGTTCCAATCCGTCATACCGAGTTGTGTGCACCGTCGGCTCATGCGCCGAGCGTACCCGCCGCTACCGACGCCCCGGTCGATGTCGGGCTCACGACGCCCACGCCGAGCGGAGCTGCCGCTTGAAGCGGCTCGCCGAGATGGTTGTCGAGCAGGTGGACGTAGGTGTCGAGCGTGAAGCTCGCCGAATGGTGACCAAGCCAGCGCTGCACCTGCACGACGTTCCTACCCTCCGCGAACAGCCGCGACGCCACCGTATGGCGGAACGTATGGAACCCGGCCCACTCGACCCCAGCAGCGGCGCACGCGGGCGCGAGCACCCTGGTAGCGAGGTTGTCTGGATCGAGGATCGAGCCAGCGGTCGAGCGGAACACAAGCTCGTCGTGCGCGGCTCCACAGGCCGACAGGCGTTCAGCCAGCGCTCGCGAGATGGGCACGTCGCGCTTGGAGTAGCGCGACTTGAGCGGCCCGATCACAAGACCCTCGCCGCGGCGGCGGCGCACCCGCTGGCGGACCTTCACGTGCGGTCGATCACCGCCAAGGGCAAGATGACGGCCTTCGAGCACCAGCAGCTCCGAGCGTCGCAGTCCGGTCGCGGCGAGCAGTTCGAACATCAGCCGGTGGGACCCGTGGACGCACTCGACAACTTGCTCCATCGTCTCGATCGCCTCGCCGTCGTCGCCGTCGACGCGCGGAAACGGTCGCGGCCGCTCCTCGTCGTCATCCATCCGCGCCCTGTGAGGCAATGCCACGTCGGTCGCCGGGTTGTGGCGGATCAGGCCCTCGCGGCGAGCGGTCGCCAGGCACACCTTGAGCGGCCCGAGAGCGTTGCGCACGGTCTTGTCCGACAGCGGCACGCGCCTGTCCGGGTCCTCCGTCGTGGCCGCTGGCTTGGTCTGCTCGCACATCCAGCCGACGAAGGACGCGATGTGCCCGGGAGTGATGTCGGTCAACCTCATGCGCGACGAGAAGTGGGTCAACGCGTACTTGTCGAGCAGCGCCCGATACTCGGAGCGAGTCTCCTCTCGGAATCCCCTGCGACCGGTGCCCTGGTAGCGCTCGATCCACTCATGGGCGTACTCATGCAGCGTGATCCGCGAGCGCTCCTCGAACTCGCCGCGTACCAAGTCGGTCTGCCTCGCAGCCTTCCTGCGTCGTGCTTCATCGAGAGTCCTACAGGACTCCCAGCGCTGCTTGCCGCTCACGCGATACGAGAACACGTAGCGACTCCCGCGCTTGAAGATGCCAGGTGTCCGTGTCTTCTCGAGCTTGGCAGCCATCACACTCCTTTCCGAGACACGATCATGTCCGCCGGCGTTCGTGCGCCTCCCCCGTGAGGGCGACGCACGACGTACCGATAGGACGCCATCAGATACTCAACTCCCCTGCGTGGATGGCTGCGCGCGACGCGCACACGACGCGCCTGTTGATCCGGTTGACGAGGCCCAAGGCGTCCAGTTCCGCGATGGCATCCACGACGGCGATGGGGTCGCCCTGCTCGCGGATCAGCTCATCAACGGTCCACGGCCGATCCTCGGTCGTGAGCGAGAGTAGGACGCTGCGTGCGGTGACGTTGCTCATGGTTCCTCCTGTTTGGTCGGAGGCCCCGGAGGGACTGCTCAGGCAAGGAAGCCGCGCCGCCTGACTGGTAGCTTGGCTGGCGTGCCGGGAGCTACCGCTCTCGGTGCCACGGCGCCCGGCGGTCCTACCCGTGCGGGCGCCAACTATTTTCTGTCCCGCAGAGCCTACAACAACCTGACCCGGAATACCAAGTCGATCGTGAGCGACCCCACCCGCGAGACAGAGCTGCGCGTTCTCGGCGGCGCACTGCGCCGCCTGCGCGACGCACGCGGGATCACCCAGGAGGAGCTTGCCGAGAGAGTCCAGATGGACCCCACCTACATCTCGCGCATCGAGCGCGGTAGGCGTGGCGTGCAATGGCTGACCGTCCAACGATTCTTGCGCGCGCTTGACGTGGATCTCCACCAGCTCGCCGACGCGATCGACCAGCAAGAACGCGAACACAGCGGCTGATCCGAACAGGTCGGCAGACAGGGACCGGCCGGCCACGCCGATCATCGCGCTTGTCCTTCGATATAGGCGTCGAGGTCGTCGCGATGAAGCAGGACACGGCGGCCGTCGCGGCGCGGATGGAGCTTGCCGAGCGCGATTAGGTCGTAGATACGGTCCTTCCGGCAGCGCAGCCGCTCCGCGGCCTCCGCGACATTCAGCCAGGGCGAGGCGACAGGAGCGCCCGCCGGGACGAGAGCGGCAGCGCGCTCGGCTATCTCAGCGAGCTGCTCCTCGGTGAGCCTGATAGTCAGCTCGATCATCGCCGCGACCCTCCTTTTGCGCACTCGCGATCACCGAGGGCGGTGTTGCCCTCTGGTGTCTATGACCCCGAGCGCGCGAAAACGGCCAACGAATTCAGCCGCGTCTGTCCCAGACCCTCGCCTTGACCGGCTCGCCTGCGAGCGAGCCGATATATCCAGCCTTGAAGCACGTCATGGCCTACGCCTCGTCGCTGCCTTGACAGGCTGCAACCCTGCGGTGCCGGGATCAGCGAGCTCGCTGGCGATGCTCGCGCCGGCCGAGGAGCGGCTCACTACGATCGTCGTCGCCGGAGTAGGATCGCGCCGTGGAGGTGGCGCTGCTGATACTCAAGGACTCCGTCGCAGAGCCGACCTACGCTACCGAGGGCTCTGTCGGCTTTGACATCATCACCGCGGAGTCGGTAGAGATTGACGCCGGCGCTGTGGCGACCGTCGGGACCGGACTCGTGATCGCCACACCGCCAGGCTGGTCGCTGCTGGTGGCGCTGCGCTCGTCGACGCCGAGTCGGTTCGGGGTCATCCAGCCACATGGGGTTGGGATCGTCGATCAGGACTATCGAGGGCCCCAAGACGAGATACGTGTGCAGCTGATGAACGTGCGCGACTCGAGGACCATGATTCCCGCCGGCAGCCGGATCGCACAGGGAGTCTTCGTCCGGGTCGCGCAGGCACATTGGACGCGCTATGAGCCTCCGGCGGAGAGCCGGGGGGGCTTCGGTAGCACGAATTGACGACCGAACGCCGTGGGGTAAGGACGGTAACGTGACGACGGCGCGACAGTGGAGAGGAGCGAGACTCCGCGGCTACCAACACGGCTCTCCCTCTAGCGTGAGCCGCAGGTCACGCTAGAGAGAAATGCGCTACTTCGGGTCCAAGGCGTCGGTTTCTGGAGCAGTGCTCGACCTTGTGGGCGAGCATGTTGTTACCGGATCCTTCTGCGACCCGTTCGGCGGCATCGGAACCGTCGGCGCGGCCGCTAAGGAGCGCGGCTTTCGAGCCTTCTGCGGCGATCACCTCGCATTTGCACACGCGTTCCAGGTGGCGCGGGTCGAATCACAACGGCTACCCCGCTTCGCGGGCCTTCGTGAGAGTGGCATCTACGGTGCAGACGACCTTCGTGAGGCGCTCAATGCGACCCCAGGGATCGACGGATGGCTCGTGCGCGAGTACGCTGTCAAGCGGCGATTCTTCACACGCTCGAACGCCGAGCGGATTGAAGCAACGCGGACACGCATCAACGTATGGCAGGATGCCGGTCTGATCACCCGTCGCGAGCGAGCAGTCCTGCTCGCGTCGCTGATCAATAGCGCCGACCGGGTCGCGAACACCGCCGGCACGTACTACAGCCACCTCAAGCACTGGGATCGCAAGGCGTTGTTGGCCTGGCGCTTTGATTGGGTCATGCCGGCGCCCGGACAGGCCGGCTGCCGCGCTCTGCTCGCGGACGCGGCGACACTCGCTGGCCGCCAGCGCTGGGATGTCCTATATCTCGACCCGCCTTACAACGCACGCGCCCACGGCGCCTATTACCACCTGCCCGAGACGTTTGCCAAAGGCGGCGAACCACTCGTAGCGGGGAAGGCTGGCGTACCGCAGGGGCCAAGCCAGCGATCGGACTTCTGTTCGCCGCGACGAGCCCTCAGCGCGCTGGAGGGGTTGCTGGCAGCCTCGCGGTTCGGATTGCTTGTGTTCCATTACGCCGAGCACGGGATCATCTCGCTCGCCGATCTCCGTCGCACCCTGTCCGCACACGGAGCCCTTCAGGAGTATGTACTGGCGGCTCCCGGCTACACGACGCGCTCGCGACGGCGTGTCGTCAACCACCACGTGTTCGCCGTCCATGGCTAAGCTGTTGCCCGACTGGCGAAGCGAACGCGAGGAGTTCGCGCCGTTCGCCATGGTCGAATTGATCGCCGTGGACCTCGACGGATCACTCGTGCAGGCCAATGCAGCATCGGTACTCGATCAGATCCAGAGCGTGCAGCACGGCCTCGGGCGACGCCGCGCCGGTCACCCGGCCGTGAAGCTCACGTACGCGACCGGGCGCTCCCTTACGTGGGTCGCCTCGCTGCTTAGCGGGCTGCGCCTAAGACTCCCTTCGGGCACGCCCCTCGTGCTGTACAACGGCAGCGTCGTTATCGAGAGCCACACAGGGCTTGTCCTCGCGCGCAGCGGGATTCCGCCAGCTGCGTTCCGCGAGATCATGCATCTGAGGTCGGCTCTCGGCGCAACTTTGTACGCGTACGGCGGCCCGGTCGAGTGGCCCACGAGCCTCGAGAGCGTGGAGGATGTCTTTGGCTGGAGCGAGCAGGCGCCCGAGCGCGATTACGACATTAATGGTGCACGCGTGCAGTGGATCCCTGGCGCGATCGATCAGGCTTTCTCGCCCGTCGCGGTCCTCATGGACGTTCCCCAGGATGCCGAGACGCGCGACGGGGCTCTCGCTCGACTGCGCCACATTGCAGGTATCTCTCTGACGAGCAGCGCAGGCCACCTAGTCGAGATCCGGCCCGAAGGGAGCAACAAGGCAGTCGGCCTGCAGGTCGCGGTTAGGCACATGGGCATCGACAGGGAACGCGTGCTGGCCCTCGGCGACAGCGACAACGACGCCGAGATGCTGAGCTGGGCGGGTCTCGCGGTAAGCGTTAGGGACGCCACGCCCGCGGCCCTCATACATAGCGACTACGTGACCCGCTCGGGAGCAGCGCAGGGCGCTCTTGAAGTGCTCCGTACCGTCAAGCACGCACGACGGTGGTTTCCCCTCGCACGGGAGGCGAGTTGATGCCGACGGGCGAGGCTTGGCGCGCGAAGGTAGTGGCGCTCGGTGAGCGTTGCGGCGACGAACTGCTCACGAGAGCCGAGTTCGAGGCCGCGCTGCAGGAGTTGCTGGAGGCTCCTCAGTCGCCGTTCAGCCACGTTCACGCGACGATCCATCGCCCCGCGCCGTGGGGCACGATCGAGCTGGGCGCGCGAGGTGAGGGAGATCACACCGCGCGCCAAGCGCTCTCCGTGTCGATCGATGGATTCAGCGCCAACCTCGACGTGTGGGCCGCCTCCGGGGGATCCCCCACGGATCCGAGTGCCATTCGCGCGGTCCAGAAGACCGTAGAGACGTACCTGGCGATGGGACGGCGCACAAATGCCAAGACCCATCTGATCGGGACGCAGACGCAGGGGCTGGAGGTGGTGCTGGCTCGGTCCCTTCGCAGACTCGTCCGCGAGCACGGCGCCACGTCGCTGCTCTTCGCGGACCTCGACCATCTCAAAGACCTTAACTCGGAGATTGGGGAGGCCAAGGTCGACGGGGCGTTCGGTCACCTCGCGGTCATTTTCGAGACGGCCGTCGGCGACCTGGGGTTGGCGCTGCACAGGAGCGGAGACGAGTTCCTATGCGTCTATCCGGGAGGCGGCGCCGATGCGATCAGCCTGGCGCAGCGAGCATGCGCCGCCGTGGCCGAACACGACTTCGGCCTCGAGCGCGCGCTCAGCATCTCGGTCGGGGTTGCGAGCATCGACGCGCACACAAGCTGGTCGACGCTCGCCGAGCTCGAAGAGCGCGCCGAGCGGGCGCTGAAGCCTAGCGAGGCTGCGGATGGCGCGAGGATTGCGAAACCGGTCAAGGCAAGGCGTGGGACTGTGTCGCTGCTCGCCCCCTCCACCATCCCAATGGAGGGAGAGGAGCACATATCGCCCTCCGGTCACGAGGCACTTGCTGTGGCGCTGGTGAAGTCGAGCGTCGGGAAGATCGCGCCCTTTCGTGACCCTTGGCTGAACGCGATCTCAAGGCGCTCGCTCGATCTCCTCGCAGAGCAAGACAACTGGCAGGAGCGGAGCGCCGCCATGGCGGCCTACCTGGCGTGGCTTTCCCCGGCGCAGGCCGAGGGTCCCGCAGGCGCCGCCTCGCTTCGCGTCTCCCCAGGTCCCGAGCCACGCCTTTCAGGCATCGACGTTGCCCTCGCCTGTGCGCACGGGATACTCCGCGGCGCACTGCTGGGCTCAGCCGCTCTCAGCGACGTGCCGCTGGAGAGCGAGCTCGCGGTCGACGTCGGCGACGATGGTGCCTTCGCTGTTACGACACACGGCCGGGCTCTGCTGTCGGTCGGCGGTGAGTGCAGGCAGACGGTGAGGCTCGGCGGGCTCGTGCTATGCCATGAGGGGGCGCAGCCCGAGGAGGTCGAACCGCGACGGGTGTTGCTCGTGCGAATCGGGCACGCGGACGTTCCCGCCGCCCAGCAGCTGTTCGCCGACGTGATCACCGTCGATGACCGCCCGGTCGACGGAGGCGGGCTGCCAGACTTCTGGGAGGCCGCAATCGCACGTACGGTGGACCGGATCAGTCGCTACCCAGACGTCACGGCACTAGCAATCGTCGGCAAGCGCGCCGAGGAGTATCTCAGCGTCAAACAGCTTCTGGCGAGCGGGTCCTGGGGTGCGGACAGCCTGCAGCTCGCGCAGCGAACCGGCCTCAGCGAGACGGCGCTTGTTCAGGCTGGGGCGCGCCTGCGGGAGGCCGTCACCGTATGCGAGAACAACGACGCGCTCGCACAGCTCGTGGCCGACACCGTCTTGGCGCCGATAGAGCTGCATCCCGTGCAGGTCGGCGCGCTGGAGCAGCCCGAGGAGCGCTTCCTCGATCTTCGCGCCGACATGGCGGAGTACGAGCTCCCGCCACAGTCGGGATGCGCCGTGACGACCGGCGCGCGCGCTTACCCGCTTGTGCTGCAGCTCCTTCGCGACGCCGGCACCGAGGCCGAGGTACCCGACGCCGCGGGCGTGCCGATGATCGACCTGATCGACTTCCGCCTACTCGTGCGCGAACCAGGGCGCGATCAGATCCCCGGCTTCTACCTGCCCGACACGGCCGCCTTCGAGGAGTATTACAAGAGCGTCTTCCTCGACGAGCAGAACGGCCTGTTCGCCACGCGCATCCATGAGCAGCTCGGGCGCGTCATTGCGCATCTCGCGCACGCGATCGGCGGCCGGCATCCGTTCTCAACCCGGCGCGCGATCCTTGTCGTCGAGCATGCTCTCGATCCGCTCAGCGCGACGGTCAAGGACCACGATGTCAGACCACTGGGGCTCGTGTCCGTACGGATCATTCCCCGCTTCGAGCCGCGAGGCGTCGGGCTGCACATGAGCTTCACGTGGCGCACGGTAGAGGCCCTTGTCGGCCTGCCATACAGCCTCTACGGCTCGCTGCGCTACAGCCAGCACCTCACAGCGCTCGTTCGCGAGCGCTTGGGGGAGGGGCACGACGTGGGGGCACTCGAGTTGCGAGAGGTCTCCTATCTCGCACACAGCCTGCACGTGACTACCGACAGCTATGGTCAGAACATCGCGCGGAGGATCATCTATCTCTCCGGTCGATGAGCAGCGTCAGGCATTCGTGGTGTGCCACGCGGCGCGACTTCAGCACATGCGCCGGCTCATGTCCCGCGAGCCGGTAAGACGCTCGGGGGAGTGCCTGTTCTTCGCGCTCCCTCGAGATGAGGACGCGCCCGCGCTCTCGGGTGGGCTGCGCTGTGAACGCCTACTCGATCGCTTTCATCTAGTCCAGGAGTCGCAGGCACCTCTACGCGAGGCCCTGCTGAGCGGATTTTTTGACGCGATTGCCGAGGAGTACCGAGACCTCGTCGATCAGCAACGCAACCTGGACAACATCCAGCGTCTCGTGAACTGGCTAGTCGGAGACCTGCGTGCGGGCGAGGGAATGCTGATCGACCTCGGCTGCGGGACCGGGACCAGCCGCGAGATCATCGAGCGCACAGGCGGGACCCTGATCGGAGTCGAGTCCTCGCCCCAGATGCGGGCGCTGGCAGAATCCGCCGGAATGAGGGTTGTCGAGCCGCGGGAGGTGTCCACACTCCCGCTCGCGGCTGGGGCGTTTGCGTCCTACGTGCTACATCTAGACCCGACACCGCGCGAGCTCCCTGCATTGCTTGGGCGCCTGCGTGAGGGCGCCTCGTTCGTCGCTAACCTGCACAAGGGTCAGGGGCTCGCCGAGCTTGAGGGCTACGTCGAGCGGATCGGCGCGAGACTGGAGCATGGTCCGTACCACCCGCAGCACGGACGGTACGTCAAAGTCCATGTCTGACGACTCGCCACTGCAACCGCTATCGGACGCGCCAGCTAGCGAGTTCGAGGCGCTTGATTGGCTTGCCGAACACCATGTCCTTCCGATCTATGACGACTCTGGTGAGCGGCTTGTGTTGCGCGGTGACCTCACTTTTGCACGCGGCCTCGCGGCGAAGCTGCGGGAAGTGCCCCGGGACAGCGATCAGCTGTTCGCCTTCGGTCCACGACGAGAGATTCCGCTTGGTGGGCGCACCCGCATAGAGCTCATCGGGGACGAGGATGCCTCGGCTCTCGGGCCCGCCGTGACCGCGATCGCGGAGCTCACCTTGGACTCCGATGAGTCGGGAGGCGAGCTGAATGCCCGGCCGTGGCTGCCGGGAGCGACCGTTATTTCGGACTCGCGGGCGGTTCTCGAACTCGCTGACACGCAGGCTCGGCGCGTAGAGAGGCTCGGGCGGTCGCGGTCGGCAGACCTCTCCGGGGCGACCTCTTACATGGGGTCAAAGCGAGAGCTTGGATCGTTCCTGGTCGAGAGCCTCGCGACGCGCTGCGACGAGCAGATGACTGTCATCGACTTGATGTGCGGGTCAGGTGCCGCGAGCGGCGCGTTCGCCGACTCTTGGCCCACGATCGCTGGGGATGCTCAAGAGTTCTGTCGCCTGCTCGCGCTTACTCAGGGCCGGGGCCTGAGCGTCGCAGCTGCGAGCAACGCTATCGAGAGAGTGCTCGAGCACGCCGGACACAACGCCGATCGCTTGCTTGAGCTGCTAGCCGGCTGGGTGCGGCGCGAGGATGAGTTGCTTCACGCCGGTGACCGCGGTCCAGCAGTCGAGGCGTACCGTGAGCTGCTAGCTGGCTTTCCTACGTTTCCGAACGGCCTCGTCGACAGTTGCTGGAACCCGACCGAGGAGGTGAGCCGTCACCGCGAGGGCGATGACAGCGGGCCATGGTGTCTATTCACCGCCTACTTCGCGAACGTGTTCTTCGGCATCCGTCAAAGCATCGAGATCGACAGTCTCCGCGCCGGCATTGAGTGCCTAGAGGAGCCTGCACGTAGTTGGGCGCTCGGCGCGCTGGTCGCCTCCGTCTCGGCGACCGCCACGACCTACGGCGCGCATTTCGCGCAGCCGCTAATCGGCGACCCGAAGAAGCTAAGCGCAGCGAACATTTCGCGCACCGTCGAGCAGCGTGTGCTTTCGGTCGCGCACGAGTTCTCCTCGCGGCTCTTGAGCCTCGCCGCAGAGTCAGAACGCTCGGCGCACCCAGTGACGCTCGTACCGGGAGACTGGCGCGCTGCGCTTGCCGGGGCGGGAGAGATCGTCGGGCGAACACCGTGCATGGTCTACCTGGACCCGCCCTACCGCCGAGAGGAGTACAGCCGCTACTACCACGTCCTGGAGACACTCGTTAGGTACGACTACCCTTCGGCGGAGGGCCATGGGCTGACGCCGTCTAAGGGAGCCGAGCGATTTCGCTCGCCGTTCTTCACGCGCTCGGACGAGAAGCGTAGGGCGCTGCTGGTAGACATCATCGGCACGATCACCACTCGGGGATGGAGTTGTGCATGGAGTTACGCCAGCAACGCGGACGGGTCGGTACCCGACGTGCTGCGCTCGGTTGCCAGCCAGCACAGCGTGACAATCCGGTCGTTCGTGACGGGACACCGCCACCGGGCCCACGGCGGCCGGCGCGGGCGTAAGGTCGACGAGTACCTGATTCTGATCGAGGCGCCGACCGCGCCGCGAACGGGGCGGCGGAGCCGTTCGGGGCGTTGACGTAGCACGAACCAGACACCCTTGACGCTCGCCGCACTGCAGTCTCTCAGCGCTGACCGCGGCCGAGACAACCGTCAGCACACAGCCGCTGCTCACTTGGCGGCTTACCCGCGCTCTGTGAATGGCGCTCTCGACGTTGTTCACGCCACCGCAGCATTGCTACGAGCGCCCCACTGGCCCCTGCCTGATTCGTACAGACCAGATGCACGGGTCCGAACAGGGCCCACGCCTGGACCTAAATTCGTTGGCCGCTTTCGGAGGTTCGTGGTCAGTAACCCCAGAGGCGCGAACCCCGCGTCCGTTTGACCACAACGAAAGCGAGCCCGATGAGCTACCGAATGAAGATCACCCTGGCGGACCCAACAGTGGCCCAGCTTGAAGCGCTGGCGGAGCAGCGCGGAGAACCGGCCTCCCGAGTAGCAGCACAAATGATCGCTGCTGAGATCGAGGACAGAAAGGACGCGCACCGGACACGCGGCTCGGCCGCGGCGTCCGCCCCGACCGAGAACCCGGACCCCGATCGGCGCGCACCCTGGATTGAGCCATTTCTCGACTACAAGCAATGGCGAGCCCTGATGTGGGGCTCGATTGTCGCCCTCTACGGCCGCTATCCCCGTGAGCTGGCACATCTCAAGGACGGCTGGTGGGAACACGCTTCCCATATCGAGACGCTATGCGCCCTCGTGGTCTGGCGGGACTGGATCGACCTGGCCGCCGACGATCCACGCCACGAGCTGGCGTTTCAGGCGCAGCTTGCCGACTACGCTCACGCGCTCCGGCAGGAGGGTGGCAGCGTCACGAGCGCCTGGAAGCCGGGCGCCGCGCCAGATGGGTGGACAGGGCGGTAGGACCAGCAGCGGCCGGGCCGGCTGTTCGCACTTCTGTTCACACCCTGCCCACCAGGGCCTTCTCAATAGAGCTCCGAAAAGCACGAAACCCGCTCGAACAAGCGGGTTTCGTTGCATAGCGGGGGCGGGATTCGAACCCGCGACCTTCGGGTTATGAGCCCGACGAGCTACCAGACTGCTCCACCCCGCGTCGCTCCTTATGTTCTAGCAAAGAACCGCGCCGCCGGCGTTTATTTGGCCCTGTGCCTGCGCCATACGCCCCCGCCCCCGCCCGTCTAGCATCCCCGCCGTGCGCGTCGCCGTCGTCGACATCGGGACCAACTCCACGCGCCTGCTCATCGCCGACGTCGACCCCAACAGCGGATCGCTGCACGAACTCGTGCGGCGATCGCACGTCACCCGCCTCGGCCACGGCGTCGACGCCAACGGCTCGCTCGCCGACGACGCCGTTCAGCGGGTGTTCGCCACGCTGCGCCTGTATCGCGCCGACATCGACTCGCACCACGTCAGCGCCAACCTCGCCGTGCTCACCTCCGCCGTCCGCGACGCCGCCAACGGCGCCCAGTTCGCCCAACGCGTGCGCCAGGACTTCCAGCTCGACGCGCGCGTGCTCAGCGGCGATCAAGAGGCGCAGCTCACGTTCCTCGGCGCCATGGCCGGGCGGCCCAGCGACGACGCGTCCGGCGGCGGCCAGCCCACCGTCGTCATCGACATCGGCGGTGGCTCCACCGAGTTCGTCGTCGGCGTCGGGCGCACCGCCGGCTTCCACACCTCTCTACACGCCGGCGTCGTGCGCATGAGCGAGCGCCACATCCACTCCGACCCGCCCGCCCCGCATGAGCTGCAAGCGCTCGCCGCCGACGTCCGCGGCACGCTCCTGCAAGGGCTGCCGCCCGGCGAGCGCGCCCCCGTCACACGCGGCGTCGCCGTCGCCGGCACCGCCACCTCCGCCGCCGCCATCGACCTCGAGCTAGACCCCTACGACCCCGCACGCGTGCACGGCTACGTCCTGCAGCTCGGCACCGTCGAACTGCTGCTCGCGCGGCTCGCCGACCTCACCGAACAGCAGCGCCGCCAAGTCGTCGGCCTGCACCCTGACCGCGCGCCCACCATCGTCGCCGGCATGATCCTGCTCAGCGAAGCTATGCGCGCGTTCGAGCTCCAACACGTCGAGGTCTCAGAGCACGACATCCTCTACGGCGGCGCCCTCACGCTCGCCCGCCTCCCGTAGCCGGCCGACGCGCGCCCGCCTCTCGTAGCCGCGCACGCGACGCTCACACGCGACGGAAGCGCAGCCACGCACGCCGAGCAGCACGCCCTCCGGGCGTGCCCCCTAAAGATTCAAGCCAGGTTCGACTTGCGCGGGTACACAACCGTCGGATCCGTCAGCACGTTCACCAGCGCCGGCACGCCCGCCGCGAACGCGCGCTCCAGCGCCGGGCGCACGTCCGCCGGGCGCTCCACCAGCTCGCCGTGGCAGCCCAGCGCCTCCACCACCTGGTCATAGCGCGTGCCCGGCCGCAGATCCGCCGCCACCGAGTAGCCGTACAGGAACTCCATCGGGTGCTTCTCAAGCGCCCATATTCCGTTGTTGCCCATCACCCCCACCACGTTCACCCCGTGGCGCGCCAGCGTGTCGAACTCCATCCCCGAGAACCCAAACGCGCCGTCGCCCAGCAGCAGCACCACCTGACGCTCCGGATGCGCCAGCTTCGCCGCCAGCGCATACCCGCAGCCCGTCCCCAGACAGCCGAACGGCCCCGGGTCAAGCCAGCAGCCCGGCTGGTAGCTGTCCACCACCCGTCCCGCGTACGACACGAAGTCGCCCCCGTCGCCGATCACTATCGCGTCGCGCTCCAGAACCGTCGCAAGCTCCGCGTACAGTCTCATCGGATGTAGCGGTTCCCTCCCATCCTCCAGCTCCACCCGCTCCGCCTCGCGGCGCTCCTGCTCGCTCGCCCGCAGCTCCGCAATCCAGCCCTCGCTCGCCAGCGCGCTCGCTCCCGTGCCCGCGCGCACATCCGCCAGCGTCTGCGCGATCGCCCCGTAGCACTCCACCGCCGGCGCCCGCGGATAGCTGCGCTCAGGTTCAGCCGCGTCGATCACCACTATCTCCGTGTCCTCACCAAACGACGCCCCAAAGCCCAGGCGAAAGTCCATCGGCACGCCCACCACCAGCGCCACGTCCGCGCCTTTCAGCGCCCGCGAGCGCGCGCGCGAGAAGAACAGCTCGTCGTCAGCCGGCACGCACCCGCGCGCCAGCCCGTTCACGAACACCGGGATCCGCAGCGTCCGCGCCAGCTCCAGCAGCGCCCGCTCGCCATGCCCCCAGTACAGATCCGTGCCCGCCATGATCACCGGGCGCTCAGCCGTGCGCAGCAGCGCCGCCGCCCGTTCGATCGCCTCGCCAGGAGCTCCCACTCCCGCCGCGCCCGCCAGCGCCGGCCGCCGCTCCGGCTCGGGCTCCGCCGCCTCCATGAACACGTAGTCCATCGGGAAGTCCACGAACGCCGGCCCGCCGTGCGGCGCGCACGCCGCCGCGAACGCGTCGTCCACCAGGCCCGGGATCTCCTCCGTGCTCTCCGGCGTCGCCGCCAGCTTCGTCAGCGGCCGCACGAACGGCACATGGTCGATCTCCTGCAGCGAGCCCTGACCCCAGCGCAGCGCCGGCGCGCGGCCGCCCAGCACCACCATCGGCGAGTGGTTCGCCTGCGCCGACGCCATCGCGCTCATCCCGTTCGTCACGCCCGGGCCCGCCGTCAGCGCGCACACGCCCGGCTCGCGCGTCACCTTCGCCCAGCCCTCCGCCGCGAACGCCGCCGTCGACTCGTGGCGCACGTCCACGATGTCTATCCCCTCCTCGCGGCAGCCGTCGTAGATCGAGAACAGATGACCGCCCGACAGCGTGAACAGCTTGCTCACGCCATGCGCCTTCAGGCGCCTCGCCACCAGCCGTCCGCCGTGGAACGTCTTCGTCTCCTGCGCGCTCTGCGTCGACATCCGCGCGACTCTAACCCATTTTCAGCCCGTCGCACATGCCCGGGGCGGGATTCGAACCCGCATGCCCCCCACGGGGGCTGTCGATTTTAAGTCGACTACGTATACCCATTTCGCCACCCGGGCCGGGCCAGTCTATGGAAGGAGCCGGGCCCGCAATGCCGGCGTTCACGCGAGCGCGTTTGCAGCGCCCTGCGACCGGGAATCACGTGCGCAGGCGCAACTTTTGCGCTGCTACCGTGTCGTTGGTAGCGACAAGCAGCTACCCGCCTGTCCCATGGAGGTCTCCGCTCTCTCACATCCGAGCAGCGTCTCGGGCCTTCGTGGCTCCTCAGCACTGCTGCGCCTGCACTCCGACGAGCGCCTCATCGCGCTCACCCGCCGCGGCCAGCACGCCGCCTTTGAGGTGCTCTGCGCCCGCTATCACAGCCGCCTGCTGTCCTTCTGCCGGCACATGCTCGCCTCTCGCGAGGACGCCGAGGACGTCCTGCAGGAGGTGTTCGCCGCCGCCTTCAACGCCGTCCTCGCCGACGAGCGCCAGATCAACGTGCGCCCGTGGCTGTATCGCATCGCGCGCAACCGCTCGCTCAACCACCTGCGCCGCGCCTCCGCCATCGGCGTCGACTCCATGGACGTGCACTTCGCCGACAACGGCCTCTCCACCAGCGACCAGGTCATGCGCCGCGAGAGCTTTCGCGAGCTCATCGGCGATGTCCACCAGCTGCCCGAGACCCAGCGCACCGCGCTGCTCCTGCGTGAGATCGACGCGCTCTCCTACGACCAGATCGCCCACGCCATGGACACCACCGTCCCCTCCGTCAAGTCGCTGCTCGTGCGCGCGCGCATCTCCCTCGCCGAGGCCGCCGAGGCCCGCAAGCTCAACTGCCAGGAGGTCCGCCTCGAGCTCGGCCACGTCGCCGAGGGGCTCGCCAAGCTCAGCACGCCCGCGCGCCGCCACATGCGCGACTGCGAGCGCTGCTCCTTCTTCCGCAAGCAGCTCAAGGACAACAACCGCGCGCTCGCGCTCATCCTGCCCGTCGGCCCGCTCGTGCTCCTCAAGAAGCTGTTCCTCGCAAAGCTCAGCTCCACCGCATCCGCCGGCGGCGCGCACGTCGCCGGCGGCGCCACCGTCGGCGCCAGTGCCACCGCTGGAGCCAGCGCAACAGCCGCAGGCGCAGGCGCAAGCGCCGCCGCCGGTGCCGCAGGCGCCGGTGGGAGTGTCGCCGGCGGCATCATGACCGCCGGCGCAGGCGCGCTCGCCACCAAGGCCGTCGCCGGGCTCGCCGCCGCCGCCATCGTCACCGCCGGCGCCGTCGCCGCCGACCACGCCGGCGTCGTCCACCATCGCCGTCCGTCCGTCGTCGCCTCCGCCGCCGTCGCCGTTCCCGTCGAACACTACGCCGGCGCTCCCGTCGTCGTCCACCAAGCACTCCAACCGATCAGCGCCGGCAGCCCCAGCGTCGCCACCGCCGCCGCCACACGCCGGGTGCGGCGCGAAAACAGCGCAAAGAGCACCAAGACCGCCAAGATCGCTCCCGCCACGTCCACGACCGCCACCACCGTCGCGCCCGTCACCGAAACCGGCGCCGCCAGCGCGCCCGCCAAGCCCACCGACCCTCAGCCCACCGTGCAGGTCACCGAGGTCACAAGCGCCACCACCGCGCTTCCCACCGCCACCACCGCCCCCGCCGCCACGCCGCCGAGCACCACCACCACCACGACCACCACCACTCCAGAAACCCCGCCCGCGTCGCCTGCGCCGACCGAAGAAGGCGCACCCGCGCCCGAAGCCGGGACCACGCCCACGACACCCGAACAAACCCCGCCGCCGGAGGGCAACGGCGCCGGTGGCACACCCAGCCTCGCCAGCGCCGGCGAACCCGCCAGCTAGCCGAACGTAAACGTCTTCAGCGGTTTCAGCAGCACGCCCGTCTCGCCCACTTCCATCGGCGACGTCACCTGCGCGCTCGCCGTCGGCGACGTCAACATCGCCACCACCACGCCTTCGCGCACACCCGCCCGCTGCGGCGCGGGAAGCAGCAGCACATCCCGGCCGTACATCTCCCGTCCTTCCACGCTCGCCCTGAACAACACCTGGTAGCCCGTCAGCGTGTTGTTGACCCTGCTCTTGCCCTCACCACGCAGTTCGAAGTCGCGATAGCTCCCGCTCAGCGCGCGGATGAAGCCGGTCGCATACAGCGGCAGCTCGCCCCACAGTTCCCCGCTGTACCGCGGCAGCCGCAGGGGATCGACCGCGTATGAGTACTTCAGCGAGCCATCCGGCCAGCGGCTCTGCACCCTCACGTAGCCGCCCCGTTCCGGCGCCACGCGGTACAGGTCCCTGTAGCTGAAGCTGAACGGTACGCTCCCGCCGTGCGAGAACGACGAGTTCTCGAGCGTCAGCGCCACCGCCACCAGCGCCGCCACCAACGCCACCCCAGCCGCCATCACCGTCGCCCGCGCCAGCCTCGACGCCGCGTGCCAGCGCGGCGCCAGCAGCCGCCCCAGCGTCGGGCCGTACTCCCGCTTCATCGGCAGCGCCGCCATCGCCGTCAAGCGATCATTCCCCGATGGAGAAAAGCGCTTCCAGATCGTGGCGCGAGTACGCCGCGAACGCCACCATCGTCTGCGTGCGCGACACCCCCGACAGACCGCCGATCTCGCCCGTCACCACATCCGCCAGCTGCTCGTGGTCGGGAACGCGCACGATCGCCACGAAGTCCCACTCGCCCGTCACCGAGTACGCCTCCGCCACGCCGTCGATATCCGCCAACGCCCCGCCAAGGCTCGAAAGCGCGTCACGCTCCGCCTCTATCAGCACCACCGCGTTGGTCATCGTCATCGCAACACCATCATAAGCGCGCCCACGCTCGTCGGCGCCTACGTCTCCAGCTCGCCCAGCCGGGTCATGCCCAGACCCACCACCAGGCCCAGCGCCCCACCCGTCACCCCCGCCAGCCAGCTCGTCTCCGGGCGCGCGAACGGGATCGCCAACAGCAGCGCCGCCATCGCCGCCGCGCCCAGCAGATCGCCTTCGCGGTAGGAACCCCTGCGCGCCGACTCCACGTCCGGCGCCGCCCACGCCGCCAGCAGCGCCAGCGCCGCCGCGTTGCCGCCGCTCACGATCGGCTCCGAGTACACCGCGCCCGCCACCAGCGCACCCGTCGCACCCGCCCCCAGGAACAGCGCCAGCACCGCCGCCGACCCATGGCGGCGCTCCAGCAGCCAGCCGAAGATCGCCACCGCCAGGATCGCCACGAACGCATACACGCCGTTCACGTACGCGAACTCGTTCGTGAACAGCTTCCACCAGTCGCCGTTCAGCGGGCCGATGATCGCCATGTGCACGTAAAGGAGCGGTTCCGCGTGCTCCACCACCCACACCACAGCAGCCGCCGCCACCAGCGCCATCGTCGCGTACGGGCGTTCCGCCGCCCAGCGACCAGGCCGGCCACGGGTCCTCGTGCGCGCCAAGCTCGGCGCCCGCACAGCCTTCGAGCGGCCGAACAGAGACGCCAGGCGCGCTCGACCGCTGGGAGCGCGCGTCGGCGCGTGCACCCGCGGCAGCTTCGGCGCGCGCCTACGCAGACGGTGCCCGCAGTACGGGCACTCCGTGATGTACGGGCTCACCTCCGAGCCACACTGCTTGCACACCACGAACAGATCAGCACCGGAGGTCATCGTCGACCCATTCTATGGACCTCTCGACCCCGCTCCGCACCGCTCTGGAATACTCACGCTCATGAACCCCGGATACGACAACAGGCTGTACATCCTCGCGTTCGACCACCGTGGCTCGTTCCAGAAGAAGTTCTTCGGGATCGACGGCGAACCCGACTCCGAGCAGACCGCCATCATCGCCGACGCCAAGCACCTCATCTTCGAGGGCATGCTGCAGGCCGTCGGCGCCGGCGCCGACCCGTCCGTCACCGGCGTGCTCGTCGACGAGCAGTTCGGCTCCACCGTGCCCGCCGAGGCCCGCGAGAAGGGGCTCAAGCTCGCCATGCCCGCCGAGCGCTCCGGCCAGAGCATGTTCGACTTCCAGTACGGCCAGGATTTCGGTAAGCACATCGAACGCTTCAACCCCGACTTCACCAAGGTTCTCGTGCGCTACAACCCCGACGGCGACCACGACGCCAATCGTCAGCAGCTCGACAAGCTGCTCACGCTCAGCGACTGGCTCAAGGCGCACCAGCGCAAGTTCCTGTTCGAGCTGCTCGTGCCCGCCGAGGACGCGCAGCTGCAGGCCGTCGGCGGCGACAGCGACCGTTACGATGCCGAGTTGCGCCCCGAGCTCATGCGCCGCGCCATCGCCCACATCCAGGACGCCGGCATCCAGGTCGACATCTGGAAGATCGAGGGCGTCGACCAGCGCTCCGACTGCGAGACGCTCGTCGCCCAAGCCCGCAGCGGCGGGCGCGACGGCGTCAAGTGCGTCGTGCTCGGACGCGGCGCCGACGACGCCAAGGTCGACCAGTGGCTCACCGCCGCCGCGCCCGTCGACGGCTACATCGGCTTCGCCATCGGACGCTCCATCTGGTGGGATCCGCTCAAGGCCTACGTCGACGGCAAGATCGAGCGCTCCGCCGGCGCGCGCAAGATCGCCGAGAACTACCTGCGCTTCATCGCCGTCTACGAGCGCGCCAAGGCGCTCGCGCCGTCCGCATGAGCGCAATGAAAATGCGTCAAAGCCTCGCGGAGTGGGAGCGGGCCTTCGTCAAGGAGGCCACACTCGATCGCCGCCGGCGCGACTCGCTGCGCCGCACCAGCGAGCAGCGCGCGCTCAAGCGCGAGGTGCAGCGCCGTCACAAGCGCGGCTCCATGCGCTTCGTGCTGCTCGTGCTCACGCTCATCCTCACCGCCGTCATCGTCACCATCGTGATGTTCCGCGTGCTGTATCTGCTGCTCGGCTGACGGCCGCCCAGCGCCATCTCCCAGACCGGTGAGCCCGGGCGGGCGTGGGGAAGCTAGACGCCCGGGGCTAAGCGCTGCCGTCGCCCAGCTCTTGCAGCGACTCGTCCACCTGCGCCTTGCTCTCGGCCGTCGCGCCGTCCTTGGTCGGTGAGCCCGTGCCGCCTTCGCGATGGATCTCCAAGTAGATCTCCTTGCGGAACACCGGCACCCGCTGCGGGGCCTGGATGCCGATGCGCACCTTCTCGCCCATCACCGACAGCACCGAGACCTCGATCTCATCCCCGATCATGATGCTCTGGTTGGACTTGCGCGTCAGAACCAGCATTTGGGTGCACCTTCCTCTTTGCCGATTGGCGAACCGGCGCAACCCCAAACCGCCGGAAAGCCAAGCATAGTCGCAGGGCCGGGGGAAAGCGATCCCAATTTCTGGGAAGCTCCCGTCGACCGGCCAGAACGGGCCTCCGACACGTGCCCGCCGCGCCACGCGTTCGCTTGCGCTAGTCTCCCGGACCGTCCATGCCCCGGAAATCTCTGCGCCCGCACCTCAACCAGATCCGTGCGTGGGTACGCCAAGGGCGCACCGACGCCTGGGTCGCCCATCAGCTGGAGGTCACCGTCCGCGACATCGAGCAGTTCAAGCGCCAGAACGAGCTCGTCAGCGACGACGACGGCCCCGAGGGCGCCAGCGGCGCCAGCGACTACCCCGAGGAGATCGACCTTCGTGCCGAGGACGACGCGCTCATCGCCGCCGAGCTCGAGGCCGCCGAAGCCGAGGCCGCCGAGGCCGAGGCCCGCCGTGCCCGCGAGCGAGCCGAGCGCGCGCAGGACGGCGAGGACGCCGACGACGACAGCAACGAGGAGCCCAGCGGCACGCGCACCCGTCGGCGCTCTCGGCGCGGCGGACGCGGACGGCGCTCCGGAGCACGCAACACCGGCCCCCTCGAGGGCACCTTCGACCACGGCGAGGAGGGCTACGGCCTGTGGCTCGACCCCGCCATCCAGGAGAACCCCATCTACGCCGAGCATTGGGCCGGCCACCGACCCGTCGAGGTCGAAGTCGAGGAGGATCGGATCATCATCCGTCGCGCCGGCGTCGACGACGACAGCTAGCGCGCCGCCGACGGCTGGCGCACGGTGCCGCCGCTGGGGCGGCTACGACGCCTCCGACAGGGTTCTGCGGCCGCCCGCGTAGTCGCTCGCCTCGCGCACGTAGCGGGCGAACGCAGCGTCCACCACCACTCCCGCCTCCCACGCCCACGGATCCTCCGGCGCGAGCTTCATCGCCACCTGCAGACACCACGCCGCGCCACCCTCGTACAAGCCCACCAGTTCCTCCGCCGAGAAGCGCCCACCCAGGCGCCGGCGCAGCTCCGCCACCAACGCGTCCGTCACGCGCTCCAGCAGCGCCCGCCGCTCCGGGAGCGCCGCCTGCAGCCGGCGCTCGCCCTGCTGCCACTGGTAGATAGCCGTCTCGTAGGACACAGTCACGCGAGGCTAGCAGCGGGGAGCCCGCCGGCTGGCGAGCCCCGCGGCCGCGCCGCGCGTCATGCGTCTCAGGCGCGTCGGGCGCGTCGGGCGCGGCTCACGGGATCAGTTGCCCGGCAGGCCACTGATCACATACGGCTGCTCGCCGCTCTTCATCATCCCCAGCTGACGCGCCTCCGTTTCCAACGTCCCTGCCGCCGTCAGCGATTCGCGCTGACGGACCAGTAGCGTGTGTTCCCGCGCCATCGTCGCCACCGACGCGCCGTCACGGCGCGACTGGCGCCACGTCGACAGCATGTGCAAGCCCGCGCTCGCGTACAGGTACACCAACGCCACCAGCACGCACAGCATCGCCGCCCGCCCCAGCCGGTCCCAGCGAACGCGCGCTCCCGGCGTCGTACGGCGCGAGCCCGTGCGTCTCGCACGGCTGGCGCTGGCGCTGGTGCTTCCAATCCCGCTGCCGCCGCCGCTGCCGCGCGATGCCGTTGTGGCGGTCATGACTACCCCGATTCGTGGCGCCCCGCGAACATCCTGCCGCTGACCGACGACCGTCAGCCGGTGGTGGGTCTGAGGTGTGTGTTCCGCATTCAACGTGGTGTATAGCGATAGCGATACACCACGTTGAAGATGAGCTACCACGCTGCCCGCCGCCGCATCTCGCCGCGACGTGGCCACCGCTTTTGCCACCGCTCAGCCAACGGCGTCCGCCCATCGCCCGCCGGGGCTGGCCGCGCTACACGCCCCCGAACGCCTCGCGGCCCGGGAAGCGCGCGTCGGCTCCCAACTGCTCCTCGATACGCAGCAGCTGGTTGTACTTGGCCACTCGATCGGAGCGCGACGGGGCGCCCGTCTTGATCTGCCCGCAGCCGGTCGCCACCGCCAAGTCGGCGATCGTCACGTCCTCGGTCTCGCCCGAGCGATGGCTCATCACCGCCGTGTAGCCCGCCTCACGCGCCATCGCGATCGCGCGCAGGGTCTCCGTGAGCGTCCCGATCTGGTTGACCTTGATCAGGATCGAGTTCGCGACACCCGTCTCGATACCGCGACGCAGCCGCTCGGTGTTCGTCACGAAAACGTCGTCACCCACCAGCTGCACGCGCGAGCCCAGCCGCTCGGTGTGCGTTCGCCAGCCATCCCAGTCCTCCTCGTCCATGCCGTCCTCGATCGACACGATCGGATAGCGCGACGCCAGCTCGACCCAGTAGTCCGCCAGCTCCGACGCGCTCAGCGTGCGACCCTCGTGCTCGAGCACATACACGCCGTCCTCGTACAGCTCGCTGGTGGCCGGGTCCAGGGCGATCGCCACGTCCTCTCCAGGCCGGTATCCCGCCGCCTCGATGCCCTGCACGAGCATCTTCAGCGCCTCCTCGTTCGAGCCCAGGTCGGGCGCGAATCCGCCCTCGTCGCCGACCGCCGTCGCCAGCCCGCGCTCGTGCAGCGTGCCCTTCAGCGCGTGGAAGACCTCCGCGCCCATGCGCAGGCACTGCGAGAACGTCCGCGCGCCGCACGGGACGATCATGAACTCCTGGAAGTCGACCTTGTTGTCGGCGTGCGCTCCGCCGTTGAGCACGTTCATCATCGGCACCGGCAGCACGCCGGATTCGGACCCGCCCGCGTCGGGTGGGCCCAAGTACCTCCACAGCGCCAGCCCCTCCTCGGCCGCCTGCGCGTGCGCGGTGGCCAGTGACACTCCCAGGATCGCGTTTGCGCCCAGGCGTGACTTGTTGGGCGTACCGTCCAGGTCGATCAGGGCGCTGTCGATCGCCTCCTGGTCGCCGGCCTCCATGCCCGTGAGCGCCTGCGCGATCTCGCCGTCGACGTTCGCCACCGCGTGGGTCACGCCCTTGCCCCCCCACGGCTCACCGCCGTCGCGCAGCTCCGTCGCCTCGAACTCGCCCGTGGAGGCACCTGAGGGCACCGCTGCGCGCCCGTGCGCGCCCGATCGCAGCCCCACCTCGACCTCCACCGTCGGATTGCCGCGGCTGTCGAGGATCTGGCGGGCGTGAATGCGATCGATCTCGCTCATGCGAGCGCGCGGGCTATTCGACCGATTTGGCGGCGGCGCTTGTCTTCGGCGCTTTGTAGGACTTGCAGTCGGCGACCACGTAGCCCGAACGGCATTCCGTTTTGGCGGTCCACTTCTTTTTGAATTCTTTCACGAACTTGCTGAGCGCCTGCTGCTCGCCGGTGGAGATCAGCTGCTCTTTGATCGTCGTCTGCACCTTCGACAACGGCTGCTGAGTGCCGGGGGTGGTGCTCACGACTTCATAGACGTAGTAGCCGAACGGCGTCTTCACCGGGCCGCCGAGCACATTCTTGGAGGCCGAGAAGATCGCCGTGTCGAGCGCCTTCTCCTCCTCGCCTTTGACCACTTCCTTCAGCAGGCCGCCGTCGGCCTTGCTGGTGGGATCGATCGAGTCCTTGCTGGCGACGCTCGCGAAGCTCTTGCCAGATTCGATTTCCTTCTTGGCGCTCGCCGCGGCGGCTTCGGTCTTGGTGAGCACGATCCGCACGTTGCGCTTTTCCGGCGTGCCGTACTTCGACTTGTTTTCTTCGTAGTACTTCTTGATCTGAGCCTGCGTGACGGTGCTCTTCTTCTTGACGATCTGCTTCTGGATTTTCTGCGACAGCAGGTTCAGCTTCACGCGCAGCAGCAGGTCCGACACGCTCTGCCCGGAGGTCGTCAGGAATTTTTCGAATTCGGACGCCTTCGGGAACTGCTCAGTCTTGATTTTCGCGAATTCCTTCTTCACTTCCGCGTCGCTCAGCTTGACGTTCAGCGCGGATGCTTCTCCGATCACCCACTGCGAGGAGATCAGGAAGCCCATCACCTCCGTCTGCAGCGATTTGTACTCGGTCTCGCACTGGGACTTCAGCTGCTTGGTGGTGGGAGCCGACTGGCCTTTGGCCGGTTTCGCGGCGGTCTTCGCCAGGTGGGCGATGCACGTCGTGTAGTCCGGCGGTTCGGGGACAGCCGGCTTTTCCGTCGGGCTGGCCGAGCTCGACGTCGCCGCCACCGCCATCCAGTGGTCGAACGCCGTCTTCGTGATCGCCGTGCCCGAGACCTGCACGACCGCGTCGCCGGGTATGCCGCCGCACGCCGAGAGACCGACGAGAGCAAACAAAACGGCGCCAAGCGCCGAGAGGGACCTGAGAGTCTTTGACACGACGCGGGCACTCTAGCGGAAAAGCCCCGGGGGGTGCTTAACGAGTTCCTAAGCGGCCTCGCGCACGATCGCCAGCAGCGCGTCCGCCGCCCTGACCACGCTGGGAAATCGCTCGGTCCCGTCCTTCGGAACGCGCACCGACACCTGCGAGCGGCCGGATTCGTACAGAGCGTCAGGCAGCTCCTCGCGCAGGCGTCTGGCTCTGGTCGAGTCGAGCTCGATCGGCACCACCGCCAGGCGGTCGCCGCGGAAGCTCACCGTGCGCGCGCCCGCCTGGCCGAACTTGATGCGCGCTCGCTGCAGCGCCAGCAGGTTCTCGACCGGCTCCGGCAGCGGCCCGAAGCGATCCTCGAGCTCCTCGCGCAGTCGCTCCACGTCCGCCACCTCCAGCGCGCCCGCCACCCGGCGGTGGACCTCGATCTTCGCCTGCTCGTAGGGAACGTAGTCGGCGGGCACGTACGCGTCGACGTTCACGTCCAGGCGCACCGGCTCCGGCAGCGCCTCGCCCTCGAGCTCCGGCTCGGCCGCGGCGACGGCCTCGTCGAGCATCTGCATGTACAGCTCGAACCCCAGCGCCGCCACGTGCCCGGACTGCTCGTCGCCGAGCAGGTTGCCCGCGCCGCGGATCTCCAGGTCGCGCATCGCGATCTTGAAGCCCGCCCCCAGCTCCGTGTAGTCCGACAGCGCCGACAGCCGCTGCGCCGCCTCAGGGGTGAGCGCCGCCGCGGAGTCGTACAGCAGGTACGCGTACGCGCGCTCGCGGCTGCGCCCCACCCGCCCGCGGATCTGGTAGAGCTGCGCCAGTCCGAACGTGTCCGCATGCTCGACGATCAGCGTGTTCGCCTGCGGGATGTCGATGCCCGACTCGATGATCGACGTGCACACCAGCACGTCGGCGCCGCCGCGCAGGTAGTCCATCATCACGCTCTCCAGCTCGCCCTCGCCCATCTGCCCGTGGGCCACCGCGAAGCGCACGCCCGGGCACAGCGCGCGCAGACGCTCCGCCGTCTCGTCGATCGACTCCACGCGGTTGTGCAGGAAGAACGCCTGCCCACCGCGGGCGTGCTCGCGCTCGATCGCGCGCTTGACCAGCTCCTCCTCGTACTCGCCCACATACGTGCGCACCGGCCGGCGCCCCTCGGGGGGCGTCTCGATCACGGATATGTCGCGCAGCCCCGCCAGCGACATCTGCAGCGTGCGCGGAATCGGCGTCGCCGACATCGCGATCACGTCCACCTTCAGCTTCAGCTGGCGCAGCAGCTCCTTCTGCTTGACCCCGAAGCGCTGCTCCTCATCCACGATCAGCAGCCCGAGGTCCTTCGCGCGCACGTCGCGCGAGAGCACCCGGTGGGTGCCTATGAGGATGTCCACGCGCCCCTGCGCGAAGCCCTCGATCGCCGCTTTCTGCTCGGCCGCCGTGCGGAACCTCGACACGTGCTCGAGCGTGAACGGGTAGTCGGCCAGCCGCTCCGCGAACGTGCCGTAGTGCTGCTGCGCGAGGATCGTCGTCGGCACCAGCATCAGCACCTGCTTGCCCTCCTCCGCCGACTTGAACGCCGCCCGCAGCGCCACCTCCGTCTTGCCGTAGCCCACGTCGCCGCAGATCAGCCTGTCCATCGGCCGCGGCGCTTCCATGTCCGCCTTCACCAGCTCGATCGCCTCGCGCTGGTCGGGCGTCTCGGTGAACGGGAAGCGCTCCTCGAACTCCCGCTGCCAGTCGGAGTCCGGCCCGAACGCGTGGCCCGCGCGCCGCCTGCGCTCCGCGTAAAGGCTCAGCAGCTCCCCCGCCAGCTCCTGCGCCGCGCGCCGCGCGCGCGCCTTCATCGTCTCCCAGCGCGTGCCGCCCAGCTTGGACAGCGGGGGATTCGATCCCGCGCCCGCGCCGACGTAGCGCGAGATCTTCGCCAGCTGGTCGGTGGGCACGAACACGCGGTCGTCGCCCTGGTATTCGAGATACAGGTAGTCACGCGTGACATCGGCCACCGTGCGTGTCTCAAAGCCAGCGAAGCGCGCCACCCCGTGGTCCTCGTGCACGACGATGTCGCCCGTGCGCAGTTCCGTGAACGAGCGCAGCGCTCCCCGCCTGGCGCCCCCCGGCCCGCCGCGCTCCGGGCGATCGCCGCCGCCGCGCTCGGCCCGGCGGCGGCGCAGCAGGCGGTGCTCGGGGAACACCGCAAGCTTCAGCTGCGGAGCGACGAAGCCTTCTCGCAGCGACGCCGCCGCGAAGCGCAGCGACGGCTCCAGCGGCCTGTGCGTGACCGGCGAGTCGCTCTCAGCGAGTGGTGTATCGCCATCGCTATACGCCCCCTGCTTGCGGTCATGCTCGCGGACGCCATCGCCGAGCCACGTGGCTTTCAGCCGGCCGAGGTTGTACGCCGCGCGCTCACCCTCGCCGCGGCGGGGAAACGCCACGACCGTCCTGTAGCCCGAGCGCACGAGCTTCTCGAGCTCCGGCTCGGCATCGGCGAGCGAGCGCGCGGCGGTGTCCGCCGCCTGCGCGCGCAGCTCGATCTCCTGGCCGCTCGACAGCGCCGACAGCCAGATGCGAGCGCGCGCGTCCAACGTCGAGCGGATGCTCTGGGGGTCGACGTACAGGTGGTGCGCGTCCTCGTCCCCAAACGCCGCGCTGACGTCGCTCCACAGGTCGCTCAGCACGGGATCGAGATCCTCCTCCGCCGCCACCACCAGCTCCGTGCGCTCACCGACCAGGTCCAGCAATGCGCCGAAGCGCTCGACGGGGAGCAGCTCGGCGATATCCGGGCGCTCCGCGTCCCTGTCCTCACCGCCGGCCCGCGCCGCGGAGAGCGAACGGGCGGGCATCTGCTCGACCGCCATCTCCGCCAGCTCGCGGTGCTCCAACGCAAGCTCCGCCGCCGGCGCGATCTCGACCTCCTCCGCGTCTCCCAACGAGCGCTGCGTGAACGTCGAGAACCAGCGCAGCGACTCGATCTCCACGTCGAACATGTCCACCCGCACCGCGCGGTCCTCCGTCGCCGGGAACACGTCCAGCAGGCCGCCACGCAGCGCGAACTGCCCACGCTCCTCCACCTGGTCGGTGCGCTCGTAGCCGGCGCTCACGAGCTCCGCCGCGCACTCGTCCAGATCCAGCAGCTCGCCCACGCGCAGCGTGAACGAGCGCGGCCGCAGCTGCGGGTCGGGAACCTTCTCCGACAGCGCCACCGCGCTCACCACCACCACAGGCTGGTCCGCCTCGGCACCGGCGCCCGCACCCGCCGCGGAGGAGGCCCCACCCGCCCCGGCGGGCCCGCCGGCGCCCAGCAGGGCATCGAGCGCTGCCACGCGCAGCCCCACCAGGTGCGCGGGCGGCGCCAGGTGCGACTCGTACGCGACGCCTCTCGACGGGTAGTAGCGAACGCGCCGCGGCGCGAGCCACGCGCCGAGGTCGCCCGCCAGATCGCGAGCCGCGCGGTCGTCGCCCACGACCACCAGCGTCGGCCGTGCGCGTGCGGCCGCGTCGAGATCGGCCAGCGCCGCGATCAGGTACGGGCGCAGCGACAGCGACGCGAACGCGTGACCGCCCTCCCGCGCCAGGCGCAGCATCTGCGCGTCGTCCTGGGCGAGCCCCAGCAGCGCGCGCAGGGCTCCCGTCTCCGAAGCCATCAGCTCTCCCGCCCGAGCACCACGCGCTCGACGTGCTCGCTCGCACGCTCGATGAGATCTCGCACCTGCGCGTCATCCTCACTGAAGCGCCCGAGCACGTACGCGGACACGATCTCCGGATCGGTCGAGTCGGGGCGCCCCACGCCCACGCGCACGCGCACGAAATCGCCGCCGCCAAGCTCGCGCTTGAGCGACTTCAGCCCGTTGTGACCGGCCAGACCGCCACCCAGGCGCGTGCGCACCTCGCCGAACGGCAGGTCGATCTCGTCGTGCACCACCAGCACACGCTCCAGCGGCAGCTTCAGCGCGCCACGCGCGGGGCCCACTGAGCGCCCGGCGTCGTTCATGTACGTCTGCGGGCACAGCACCGCAACGCGCGGACACGCGGCCGCGGACGCGCCTGCGCCGGCGTGCGCCAAGTCAAGCCCGGGCGCGCCGACGCGGCCTTCCGCGATGCGGCCGCGGAAGCGGTCCTTCGCCCGTCCCAGCCCCCAGCGCTCGACGAGATCCCGCGCGACCATGAAGCCGACGTTATGCCGCGTGTGCGCGTACTCGCGGCCCGGGTTGCCCAATCCGACGATCAGCCAGTCGATCGCTCCGCCGCCGCCGCCGCCGAACGGGCGTCGCAGCGGCTACTCCTCGCTCGAGGAGCCCTCGGAGCTGCCGCCGTCGCCGGCCTGCGCGCTGCCGTCGCCGACGAGCTCTGTCTCCGCTTCGATCTCGTCGGCCGTTTCGCTCTGCAAGCGCGGCGGCGAGAGGGTCGCGATGACCGTCTCCTCGAGGTCGTCGAGCAGCGTCACGCCCTCGGGAGCGACGAGCGCGCCGAGCAGGACCGTCTCGCCGATCTGCATGTCCGTGACGTCGTGGGCGATCGACTCGGGGATCGCCGTCGGCAGCGCCTCCACGTTCAGCTCGCGTGTGATCTGCTCGAGCACGCCGCCTTCCTTCACGCCGGGCGCGTCATCGACGCCCGTCAGCTCCAGTGGCACGACCGCGTGGATCGCCTCGTTCAGGTTCACGCGCAGCAGATCCACGTGGACGGTCTCGCCGCGCACCGGGTGGCGCTGGGCTTCCTTGAGCACCACCGGCGTCGGTTTCCTGCCGTCGACGCTCAGGTCGAGCACCGCGCCCGAGCCGGCGAGCGCGTGGCGCAGCTCGCGCTCGTCGGCGTCGAAGCCCACCGGCTCCTCGCCGCCGCCGTACAGCACCCCGGGCACGCGGCCGCTGCGGCGCAGGCGGCGCACCGCGCGCGAGCCGGCCGCGTCGCGACTGTTCACGTTCAGCTTGGTGGTGGTGTCGGCCATGGGCGAACGCAGACTCTAGCAATCGCCGTGTTCGCGCTCAGAACAGCTGGTTCTCGCCGCCGAAGACCTCGCTCACCGAGTCGTCGACGAAGATGCGGCGAATGGAGTCGGCCAACAGCTCCGCGCACGGCAGCACGCGCACGTTGTCCGGACGGCTGGCGGTGGCGATGGGGATGGTGTCCGTGACCACTATCTGCTCCAGCCCCGACTCGGCCAGGTTCTCGAACGCGTCGCCCGAGAACACCGCGTGCGTGGCCGCCGCGTACACACGCGCGGCGCCTTCCTCCATCACCGTCTTGGCGGCCGCCTTGAGCGTGCCCGCGGTGTCGATCATGTCATCGACGATCACCGCCGTGCGGCCCTTGACGTCGCCGATCACGTACCCGATCTCCGCCACCTGCTGGGCGGGGCGCTCCTTGTCGAGGATCGCCAGCTCGGCGCCGATCTTGGAGGCGAAGTTCTTGTTCAGCTTGACCCTGCCCGCGTCCGGCGCCACGACCACGAGGTCCGGCAGGCCCAGGTCGGAGAAATACTGGGTGAGCATGAACAGCGCCGTCATGTGGTCGACGGGCTTCTGGAAGAAGCCTTGGATCTGGCCCGCGTGCAGGTCCATCGTCAGCACCCGGTCGGCGCCCGCCGCCTCCAGCATGCGCGCCACCAGCCGCGCCGAGATCGGCTCGCGCGGCGCCGACTTCTTGTCCTGGCGCGAGTAGCCGAACCACGGCGTCACCGCGATCACCCTGTGCGCGGACGCGCCCACGGCGGCGTCGATCATGAACAGCAGCTCCATCAGCGAGTCGTTCGCCGTCACGCCCGTCTGCGGGTTGCCGCACGTCGACTGCACGATGAACACGTCCGCGCCGCGGATCGACTCCTCGTAGCGGCAGTACACCTCGCCGCCTGAGAACGTCTTCAGCTCCACCGGCCCCAGGTCCACGCCGAGCTTGTCCGCGATGTCCACCGCCAGCTGCGGGTTAGCGCGCCCGCTGAACAACATCAGCCGCTTGTTGTAATCGATCGGGAGGCTCGCCCGCGAGTACTGGGTGCGCGTGTCGATCGCACTCATCTCCCGAGGGAGTGTAGAGCTATCAGCCCGCTCGCTCATCCGGAGGTCCCTCGCCGCTCGGCGTAGCCCTCGATGTTGCTCTGGCGCTCGCGCGCGATGCCCAGCGCGCCGGGCGGCACATCCTCGGTGATCACCGACCCCGCGCCCGTGTACGCGTCGTCGCCGACGCTCACCGGAGCCACCAGGGTCGTGTCCACGCCCGTCCGCACACCCCGCCCGACCGTCGTCCGATGCTTCGCCCGGCCGTCGTAGTTGGCGGTGATCGTCGCCGCCCCCAGGTTCGTCCGCTCACCGATGTCCGCGTCGCCGATGTAGGACAGGTGCGGAACCCTCGCGTCAGGACCGACGTCGGAGTTCTTGACCTCCACGAACGTGCCCACCCTGGTGCCGCTGCGCAGGACCGTCCCCGGGCGCAGGTATGCGAACGGCCCCACGCTCACCCCATCCTCGAGCACGCAATCCACGAGATACGAGTGGCGCACGGTGCACTCGCACCCGATGCGCGTCTGGCCGCGGATCGTGCTGAACGGCTCGATCAACGTGTCCTGTCCGATCTCCACGTCAACGTCGATCACCGTCGCCGCCGGGTCGACGATGCCGACGCCCGCGCCCATGTGCCGCTCGTGGATGGCCGCCTGCGCCAGCGCGCGCACGCGCGCCAGCGCCGCGCGGTCGTTGACCCCCAGCACCAGCCGCTCGTCCTGCACCACGTGCGCCGCCACAGACGCTCCGTCCGCGCGCAGCAGGTCGAGCACCTGCGGCAGGTACAGCTCTCCCTGCGCGTTCTCGGCGCTCAGCCGCGGCAGCGCGTGGCGCAAAGCGCGTGCGGCGAACACGAAGATGCCCGTGTTGACCTCGTGAATCTCGCGCTCGGCCTGCGTGGAGTCGCCATGGCGCTTGGTCTCCACCACGCGCTCGACAGCACCGCCCGAGTCGCGCACGACGCGACCATAGCCGGTGGGGTCCGCGAGGATCGCGCTCGCCATCGTCGCCGCGGCGCCGGCCGCTTCGTGGGCCTCGATCAGCTCACCGATCGCCTCCGGGCCCACCAGCGGCACGTCCCCGCTGAGGACCACGATCGGCGCCGCCGGGTCGAGCTCAGAGCCGGCGCCACCGTCGATCGCCGCCATCGCCGCGATCGTCGCGCCGCCGGTCCCGTCCGCGCGCTCCTGCACCGCCAGCTCCACGCCCGGCGGCAGCACCTGCTCCAGCGTACGCCGCGGGGAGTCCACGACGATCACCCTGCCCGCTCCCGCCTCCAGCGCCGCGCGCACCGGCCACAGCACCATCGGGCGCCCGCACAGCTCGTGCAGGACCTTCGGCGTCTTGGAGCGCATGCGCGTCCCCTGGCCCGCGGCGAGGATCAGAACGGTGGGGGCGCTCACCGTTCAGATGCTATTCACTCGCGGCGCATCCGCATTCGCAGCTGGGGGGCAGGGACTCGAACCCCGATTCTCAGGACCAAAACCTGATGTCCTGCCGTTGGACGACCCCCCAAGGGAGCCAAGAAGGATAGTCGCGAGTCGAGCCGCCGGCCAGGCCCACTCGCCGGACCGCCACAGCCCTGCCGATAACCACGATAACGATGCAGCAACACGCTCATCCCTCGAGCCTGCAAGGATTCATGCGGTTGCCGGCGGCCACTAGAAGATGCGCAAGCAGGTTGGGAGCCGTGGTGGCCGCGGCGCTGCTGGCTTGCGCCGGCACGGTGGCGGCGGACACCGCGCGCGCGGCGCCGGCCCCACCCTCGCACGCCTGCGCGGGCGCAAACCTGCACCCCAGCGCCGCCAACATCCGCGCGGTCGACGCCGCGACACTGTGTGTGGTCAACCGGCTGCGCAGCGCGTACGGCCTGCACCCGCTGCGCGCCAACCGGGCGCTCAGCCACGTGGCGGCCAGCCAGGTCACGAGCATGGTGCGCCGGGACTACTTCGCCGACGTCGGCCCGTCGGGACAGACGCCGCTGTCGCTCGTCGCCGTCACCGCCTACGCCCTGCACGCCGCGGAGTTCGCGGTCGGCGAGAACATCGCGTGGGGCACGGGCAGCTACACCACGCCCGCACACATCGTGGCGGAATGGATGAACTCGCCTCCGCACCGCGAAGTCATGCTCAGCGCCGAATACCGCAACGCCGGCGTCGCCGTGACGCCCGCCGTGCCAGCGGTGCTGTACGCGCCCGGCCGGGGCGCCACGTACGCGATCGAGCTCGGCGTGCGACGTTTCTAGAAGCGCCCGCTCAAGCCCGGGAGCGTCCGTGGGAGCCCGCCTGAGTGCCCCACCCGGCGCCCTCAGGAGCGCCTGCCCGAGCGGCCGGGGACGCGCCCGCCTTCGGCGCCCGCCTCCGAGGCAGGCCCACCGGTGGAGGCGATCCCGAGCACTCGCATCGCCTTCAGGCCGAGGCTGAGCTTCTCACGGCCGTCGCTCGAGCTCACGTCCAGCCCCGACAGCTCGCGCACGCGCTCCAGGCGGTAGTAGATGGTGTGACGGTGCGTGAACAGCCGCTGGGCGGTGCCCGCGACGTTGCCGTCGGCCTCCAGGAACGTCTCCAGCGTGCGCACCAGATCGGTCTCGTACTGCTCGTCGTAGGCCACCAGCGGCTCCACCGTCTCCGCGTAGAAGCGCCGCAGCTCGCTCGGGTTCTCGCTCATCGCCGACAGCAACAGCCGGTAGGCGCCCGTCTGGTCGAACGCCAGCGTCGCGCCGTCCGCGGATCCCTGGGCGACGTTCGCCGCCAGCAGCGCCTCGCTGGCCGCGCGCGGCAGCTCGGAGGGATCCTCGGTGACGCGGCTGCGCCCGAGCGCGAACGTGTAGCCCGCGAGGCTCGCTTCCATCTCGTTCAACACCGCCTCCGCCGCGCGCGCCGCCGTGGCCTCCTCGCCACCGGGCACCAGCACGAGCACCTCCGCCACGACCCAGCGGGCGCCCGACCCCGCCGGTTGGGTCGGGCTGAACGGACCCCCGTCGCCGTCTGACAGCGCCGCGATCGAACGGCTGGCGACCGCCCGCGCGCCCCGCTCGGCGACCGCCCGTACGCGCCCGCGCCAGCCCTCGTCGGTGGGCGACTGCGGGTGCGCCCGCGCCACGAGCATGCTCGCCCCGTCCTCGATCGCCAGCGAAAGCTCCTTCGCGCGCTCCAGCAACTCCTCACGCCCGGTCAGCTCGCGGCGAAGGATCGCGCGCAGGAAGTCAGCGGAGGCCGTTTCCGAGACGCGCTCGGGCGCCCTCACGCGCTCGACCTCCGAGGCGATGATCGTCAGCAGCAGCCGACGCATAGAAACGCTCGGCTCCGTCTTCGCGCGCATGTGCAGCGTCCCCACGACCGTGTCCGCCACGCGCAGAGGCGCGCTGCTCACGCCCTCCCCCTGAGAGAGCAGCGAGCGCTCCTCCGCGGGGGAGCGCGCCGCCACCGCCAGCGTCGCGCCCCACGCGTCGCTCACCGCCAGGCTGGCGTCGAGCGCCCTCGCGGCGGCCCGCACCACCTCCGGCAGACCCGCCCCTGACTCGACCGCCTCGGTGATCGCGTCAAGCGCGGCGAGGTCTGACACGCCGGTCAGCCCCAGAAGTAGACGACGGCGAGCGCACCCACAACCCCGACGCCGATCAGCACCGCCAGCACGTACAGCGACAGCACCGTCGCCGCCAGCCGCTCCCACACGCGCGAGTAGGACGACCACGCCGGAACCAGGATCAGCCCGGCGAACAGCCCCAGGCTGACCACAGCCGCGCCGGCCGCCACCAACTCGTTGATTTGCGACCTAGTCATTGATTCGAGGATTGTGACGCACGCGGACGTCGTTCGCTCACGTCGAGCGTCACCGGCCGCGCGAACGCGGCGTCAACCGGCGCCGCGCAGATCGGCGCCGGCACGCGGTCGGCGAGACTCGCCGCCGCCGCGCGCGCCCGCTCCACGCCCCCATCGCGAGATCCTCCGCCGCGTGTCGACAGCGCCGGACCGAACAGTCCCACGACGGTCGGTCCCGAGCCGCTCACGAAGACCAGCTCAGCCCTCGCCGTGCGTGCCTGCGCGAGCGCGTCGGCGATCGGCGGGCACAGCGACACCGCCGCGCGCTGCAGATCGTTGTGCAGCAGCTCCGTGGCGGCCGGCAGCGCAGCGCCGTGCTCCAGCGCCGCCCGCAACTCCAGCCGACGCTCCTCCAGCGCCTGCGCCGTGCGCGACAACGCCAGCCGATCGGCCTCCGCGTACACCGCCGCCGTGGACAGCGCCGCCGGCAGCGCCAGCACCAGCACGCCGAACGGGGCTCGCGGCGGCGGCAGCTCCCGCAGACACTCGCCCGCGCCGCTCGCCAGCCAGCGACCCGGCGAAACCTGCGCGGGCACGTCCGCGCCCAGCTGCGCGCCGAGCGTGCGCAGCAGCCGCTCGTCGCCCAGCCCCGACGCATGCCTGGACAGACGCAACGCCGCGGCCGCGTCCGCCGAGCCGCCCCCCAGGCCGGCCGCCACCGGGATCCGCTTGACGATGCTCAGCCGCAGCGCAGGAGCCCGCCAGCCGGTGCTCGCCCGGAACGCGCGCAGGGCCGCCGCCGCCAGGTTGTCCTCGGGCGCCGTCTGCACACCCGGGCAGATGACCTCGTCGCTCTCAACGCCCGCCGGCGCCGCCTCCAGCGTCAGCTCGTCCGCCAGCGAGATCGACTGCATCACGCTCACCAGCTCGTGCCTGCCGTCGCTCTCGCGCACCGGCCCCACGAACAGGCCGAGGTTGACCTTCGCCGGGGCTAGCGCACGGTGGAGGCCCGGCGCGAGCGCACCGTCATCGCCGGGGGAGACGGGGCGCTCGGCGCCGGGGGGGACAGCGCGATCGGCGCTCATAGCTCCAGCAGGCGCGCCAGCGCGCGGAAGTCTTCGGGGGAAAGGCGCTCCGCGCGCGCGTCAGCCGGGTGGCCCAGACGCACCAGCGCCTCGCGAACCTGCTCGCGCGAGCGCACGGGTGCGCCGCCCGCCAACGCGAGCGAGCCCGCCAGCGTCTTGCGCCGGTGCGCGAACGCGCCCGCCACCAGCGCCCGCAGCACGGGGTCCGCGCCCGGTCCGCGCCGGCGCATGCGCACGAGCACCGAGTCGACGTTCGGCACGGGGTGGAACACCGTGCGCGGGATCGCGCGCAGCACCCGCACCTCGCACGCCAGCTGCGCCAGCACCGACGGCACCCCGTACGCGCCTACGCCCGGCCCCGCCGCCAGCCGCTCGCCGACCTCGCGCTGCACCATCGCCACCCACAGCGACACACCCGGAAGCTCCTCGATCGTGCGCAGCAGCACGCTCACCGCCACCCCGTATGGCAGGTTCGCCACCACCTTCGTGGGCGCCGGGTCCAGCGCGCCAAGGTCGATGCTCACAGCATCCGCCCAGTGCACCGTCACGTTCGCGTGGGCGCCCGTCGCGTCCTCCAGCGCCTCGCGCAGCCGCTCGTCGATCTCGATCACGTGCACATGCTCCACGTGCCGCGCCAGGTACTCCGACAGCACGCCCAGGCCGCCGCCCACCTCCAGCACCACGTCCTCGCGCGCCAGCTCCGCCGCGCGGCCGATCACGCCAAGGATGTTGGAGTCGATCAGGAAGTTCTGGCCGAGCTCGCGGTCGGGCCGCACGCCGAAGCGGCGCATCCGCCGCAGGCTCGGCTGGACGGGGCCCTCAGGCTGCGTGCTCGGCGGATCCGAGCCCTGCGGCTGCGCGCTCGGCTGCACCGGGCCCTCCGCCACCGCGCTCATGCCCAGCCGAATATGCGCGCCGCGTTGCCCGTCACCGTCGCGCCCAGCTCCGCCACGCTCACGCCCCGCAGCGCCGCCACGAACGCCGCCGTGTGCACCACGAACGCCGGGCGGTTTCGCTCCTTGCGCACCGCCTGCGGAGAAAGGTATGGCGCGTCCGTCTCCACCAGCAGCGCCTCCTGCGGAACCCGCCGCGCCGCATCCGCCAGCTCGGCGGCGCTCCTGTACGTGACGTTGCCCGCGAACGAGATCGCGTAGCCGCGCTCGACGCACTCCTCCAGCCGCTCGGGCATCGAGAAGCAGTGCATCACCACGCTCACCCCGTCGGCTTCCGCGGCGAGCTGATCGAGCGTGTCCCGCACGGCCGCCCGCGTATGGATCACCAGCGGCTTGCCCGTCTCGCGCGCCAGCTCGATCTGCGCCGCGAACGCCCGCCGTTGGTCCGCGCCCGGCGCGCCCGGGCGGACAGCCTCGCCATCCCTCACATAAAAATCCAATCCAGTCTCGCCGATCGCCACACAACGCTCGTGCGCAGCCAGCGCGCGCAGCTCCGCCAGGTCGGCGTCGTCGAAGCCGCGCGCCGCTGTGGGGTGGCGGCCGATCGCCGCGTACACCTGCGGGAAGTCCTCCGCCGCCGCCAGCGCCGCGCGGCACGACACCCCGTCGATCCCCACCGTCAGCATGCGCGTCACGCCCGCCGCCTGCGCCTCCGCCACCAGCTCCGCGGTCGGCCGCTCACACAGATGCAGGTGTGTGTGCGAGTCGATCACCGTCGGATGGGGAGGCTCACGAGGACTTGGGGAACAGCGAGTCGAGCTGCCCGATGCGCGCGCCCAGCGCCTGCGTCGAGTCCCAGCGCGCGCACGCCAGCGAGCGATCGTCGGTGCCCAGCGCGCTGAGCAGCTTGTCGGTGCTCGCCGGGATGTACGGGTGCAGCAGCACGCCCAGCACGCGCAGGCCCGCCACCAGCGTCGACAGCACGCGGTCGAGCTCCTGCGCGCGCGCCTCGTCCTTCGCCAGCCGCCACGGTGCGCGCTCCTCCACGTAGCGATTCAGCCGACGCACGCGCTGCCAGATCGCATCCAGCGCCGCCGTCAGCTCCGCGCGATCGATCATGCCTTCCACCTCCTGCGCCAGACCCGCGAATTCCGGCGCCAGCTCGCCGTCCAGCGCCACCGCCGGCGGGATGCCGTCGCGGTAGCGGTGCACCATCGCGATCGTGCGGCTCGCCAGGTTCCCCAGCTCGTTCGCCAGCTCGCTCTCGTAGCGCAGCTCAAACGACGCCGTCGACACCGACCCGTCCTGGCCGAACGGAACGTCGCGCAGCAGATAGAAGCGCAGCGCGTCCGGGCCGTAGCGCTCGATCACCGCGAACGGGTCCAGCACGTTGCCCAGCGACTTGCTCATCTTCTCGCCGTCCAGCAACAGGAAGCCGTGCACGAACACGTGCTTGGGCAGCTCCAGCTCCGCCGCCATCAGCAGCGCCGGCCAGTACACCGCGTGGAAGCGCAGGATGTCCTTGCCGATCAGGTGATAGTCCGCCGGCCAGAACGCGTCCGTCAGATCTCCGTTCGTCACCGTCATGCCCGCCGGCGCCGGCGCGTACGACAGCGCCGTGTAGTAGTTCAGCAGCGCGTCGAACCACACGTAGAACACGTGCTCCGGATCCCACGGCACCTGCACTCCCCACGTCAGCTTGTGCCTGCTCAGGGGCACGTCGCGCAGGCCCGAGCGGATGAACGACAGCGCCTCGTTGTAACGCGTGCGCGGAGCCACGAAGTCCGGGCGCTCCTCGTACAGCCGCTCCAGGCGCTCCTGAAAGGCCGACAGCTTGAAGAAGTAGTTCTCCTCCCGCTCGCGCGTCAGCTCTATGTGGTGGATCGGGCAACGGTTGCCCTCGTCGATCTCGTTCTCCGCCTTGAAGTCCGCGCAGCGGGGGCAGTACCAGCCCTCATACGTCCCCTCGTACACGTAACCGTTCTCGCGCACACGCGACAGCACCTGCTTCACCATCGCTTCGTGGGGCGCGTCCGTCGTGCGGATGAAGAAGTCGTTCGTCGCCTCCAGCTGCGGCGCCAGCGCCCTGAAGCGCTCCGCGTTGCCGTCCGCCAGCTCCTGCGGCTCGATGCCCAGCGCGTGCGCCGCATCCGCCACCGGCTCGCCGTGCTCGTCCGTGCCCGTCAGGAAGAACACCTCCTCGCCGCGCTGGCGGTGATGGCGGGCCATCACGTCCGCCGCGATCGTCGTGTACGCATGCCCCAGGTGCGGGGCCGCGTTCACGTAGTAGATGGGGGTTGTCACGTAGAAGGAGGACATGCGCGCCCCAGGCTACTGCTCCCCCCGCGTGATCTCCCTGTAGAGCTCATTCGCGCGCAACCCCGTCAGCTTCGCCACCGCCGCAGCCGCCGGCCGCGCCTTCGCGCCGGCGTCGATCAGATCCCGCAGCGCCGTCAGCGCGTCGCTCAGCGCCGCCCGCCCCTCGGCAGCCGCGCCCACCACCAGCACCACCTCTCCGCGCGCGGGCGCTCCTCGATAGTGCTCCGCCAGCTCCGCCGCCGAGCCGCGGCGCACTTCCTCGTGGAGCTTCGTCAGCTCGCGGCACACCGCCACCGCGCGTGTCGGGTCATCCGCCGCGAGCAGTGCGAGCGTCGCCACCAGGCGCCCGGGCGACTCGAATGCCACGAGCGTGTCAGTCGTATCCGCCAGCAGCGCCGCGAGCTGCCTCCGAGCACGCGGCAGGAACCCCACGAAGCGCCAGCGCTCGCACGGCAGGCCCGAGGCCACCAGCGCCGTCACGACCGCGCTCGGCCCCGGCAGCACCTCGAGCACAAGCCCCGCCGCCAGGCACTCGCGCACGAGCGCGAAGCCAGGGTCGGACACCAGCGGCGTACCCGCGTCGGACACCAGCGCGACGACCGCGCCGGCCGCCATGCGCGCCACCAGCTCGGCCGCGCGCGCGCGTTCGTTGTGCTCGTGCAAGCTCAACATCCGCGCGGATATGCCGTGGCGAGCGAGCAGCACGCTGGTGTGGCGGGTGTCCTCGCACGCCACCACATCGGCCTCCCGCAGCGCCTCGAGCACCCGCAGCGTCACGTCCTGCAGGTTGCCGATCGGGGTCGGGCACACCACGAGCCGACCGACCGGCGCCTGCGGGGAGGTCATCTCGCAAATATAGGGTCCAGTCGATGGACAACGACCGAGAGGAACCATCGCAGTACACGCGCTACCACGCGCGACCGCGTCTGTTGCCGCGTAAGGACGACGAGGATGTGCGCCCCGGACGCCTCGCCGGAACGGCCGACGACGGGCGCCTGCAGGCACGCCGCGGCCGCGGTGGGGGCGGCGCCGGCGGAGGTGCCTCGGCCAGCCGCTGGCGTCGCTGGGCGAAACCCAAACGCATCGTGCTCACCCTGCTCTCGCTGGTCGTCGCGTGGCTCGCGCTGTCGCTGATCCTGTTCCTCGTCAGCTCGCACTTCGAGCGCACGTCTCTACCGGCCAACGTCGCCGGCGTGCTCGATCCGTCCGGCTACCCGCTCACGTCCGTCAACAACATCCTCGTGCTGGGCTCCGATCGACGCCAGAAGGACAGCAAGGAACCGGGGGCCGAAACCACCGGCTTCGGCCGCTCGGACACGATCATGCTGATCCGCACCGGCGGCGGGCACGCCGCGCGCCTGTCGATCCCGCGCGACACCGTCATCGAGATCCCCGGCCACGGCCTGCAGAAGATCAACGCCGCGCACGAGTACGGCGGGCCAGCCGAGTCCGTGTCAGTTATCAAGAGCTGGCTCGACATACCCATCAACCACGTGGTCGAAGTCGACTTCGAAAACTTCCCGCAGCTGATCGAAGCGATGGGCGGCGTCACCTACAGCGGCGGCTGCATCGTGTCCAACCTCGACGGAGGCTCCGCCGACGGCGGCTTCACCCTGCGCCTCAGCGCCGGCACCCACCACCTCGACGGCGAGGAAGCGCTCGCCCTGGCACGCACCCGCGAGAACCTGTGCGCGCCCAACGAGACCGACATCCAGCGCGAGGAACACCAACAGGCGCTGTTCACCGACATGAAGGACCAGCTGCTCTCGCCCACCAGCTTCTTCCGCCTGCCGTGGATCGCCTGGCACGCCCCGCCCGCGATCATCTCCGACATGAGCGGCACGGAACTGCTGGGCATGTTCGCCGCGCTCGCCGTCACCGGCACGCCGCCCACGCACGTGCTCCTGCCGACCGGGCAGATCACGCTGCCCAGCGGCGAAGAAGGCCTGACGATCTCAGAAGAAGCGCGCCGCGCGGACGTCGCCCGGTTCATGGCCGGCTGACGCGTCTGGGTGGGTCTCGCTTGGGGCAGGCCCGCAAGGTGAGTGTTCCTCGCAACGTGGTGTATCGCCATCGCTATACACCACGTGATTGGACGAACACCCCGCCACGGGCCACTCTCGCGGCGGGCGGTCAGCCCTTGGCCGCGACCGGCTTGGAGTCGCCCGACTTGGCGCCACCCTTCCCACTCTTGCCGTCCGAGGAGGAGGAGGAGGAGGAGGAGGAGGAGCTGGAAGCAGAGGACGACCCGTCAGAGGACGACTTCTCGGAGGACGACTTCCCTGAGGAGGGCTTATCCGGGGATGCCTTCTCGGAGGCGGACTTCTCAGCGGCGGCAGCGGCGGTCTCGCGCTGGCGGTTGCGGGTGCCGTAGTCGGTGTTGTAGAAGCCTTTGCCCTTGAAGTGAACGGCTGGAGCGTGCAGCACGCGCTCGACGGGCACCCCGGTGTCGGGGTCGACCTTCAGCTGCTCGTCGCTGAAGGACTGCCGAATCTCGAACGTGGTGCCGTCGGGGCGTCTGTACTCGTAGATCGGCATCGGGTTGCCGATTATAGGAGCGTCGATCGAGCCGCTAGTCGGTGAGCAGCGCGCGAGCGCAGGCGATGCCGGCGAGGATCGTGTGGCTGAAGTCCCGGTTCGGCTCTGTGAGCATGCGCAGCGCGAGGCCGTCTCCGAGAGAGAAGAGGACCTCGGCGACCGCCTCGGGCTCGGCGTGCAGCCGTAGCACGCCCTCGCGCTGGGCGGCGGCGAGCATCCCGGCGACGTGCTCGCGGGTACTGCGGATCAGCCCGGCGTACTCGACGGCGATGTCGGCGTTGCGACGCGACAGCGTGAACAACTCGAACACGAGCGTGACGAAGTCGGGGTCGTTGCGCACGGTCTCATGGAGGTTCTGCGCCATGAGGTCGATGAAGTCATCGGCGGTGTTGGCGGTTGAGAGCTGCTGCTCGAGCCGCTCCAGGCGCAGCTCGCAGTCGCGGCGGACGGCCTCGGCGAGCAGCTGCTCCTTGGTGCCGAAGTAGTAGTGCAAGAGGCCCCTGGAGACGCCGGCCTCGCGCGAGACGTAGTCGAAGGTCGAGGCGGCGGTTCCGCGCTGGGCGACGCTGCGCCGCATGGCGTCGATGATCCGGCGGGCCTTCTCGCCGGACAGCGGCCGCGCACGTCCGTCGCTTGCGCGCGTAGAGGAGCCCGAGCCCGCGACGGGGGCCCGAGCGTCCTCTACGACGGCGGCATCCGTGGCGCTCATCGTCTCGCTTGCGGGTGTCTGGCTCAGCTGCCTGCGACAGCCGCCGGCGCGGGTGTCTCCGGAGCGGTGGTCGAGCTGTAGTCGAACTCCTCCTCGGCTCCGAACAGGAGGTCGAGAAGCTTCGTGCGCAGGCCCTCGCTGAGCGCGAGCGCGAGCACGGAGCCGACGGCGAGCAGCAGCAGCGACCGTCCGAGCCCGCCGCGGCGAGGAGCCGGCTTGGGTGTCTCGCGCAGCGAGCCGGCGGCCTGGCGCAGCGCATTGGCCGCGTTGGTGAGCTCCTGCTGGAGCTTGCGATCCTCGAACAGCGCCTGGGCGGGTGGCTTGCCGTTGCTCATGCGGCCGTATGCGCTGCGCGCCGCGGCGTACGCGGAGAGCAGATTGGAACGCAGCTCCTCGTCCTCAACCAGACGTTGGAGATACCGGCGCTGCTGCGCCGCGCGCGCGGCATCGCCAGCCTTACCGAATCGATCCTTCGCTGCCATTGTGGCCACCACCTCTGCCGAAAGCTTGCAGGTCTGCGACCCAATATACCCCTCTACGCGTGCAGCGCGGCCTGCTCCTGGGCCGACGGAAAGGCCCATGCGGCGCGGGTGCGGCGCTCCTGGCGGAACACGAAGCGCAGCTGCTGCGGTGGTTTGAGCTGCGCGTCGTTGGGTCGAAAGGTCGCGCACGGCTCGGACAGCTCGAGCGCGCACAGAAGGTTGACACGGAAATAGCAATCGTCACAGCTCACCTTGCGCGCGGCCCGCTTGGGCGCACGTCTAGTCTGCGCTCCCTGCACCAGAACTACCCCCAGGCTGCAAGTCGGATTGGACGGGACGGTTGCGATCAAAGCACCATTCGCTGTCCCGCTCAAGGGGCCGCGGAGGCCCACCCCGCAAATCGCAGAGAAATCCGTGACGGCGTCATCATCTGAGCAGATGCGCATCCTCGTCATCGGCGCAAGCGGGTTCGCAGGCTCGCTGCTCGTCCCCGTGCTGAGCGCGCGGGGACACGCTGTGCGGGCGCTGGGCAGGGATCCCGAGCGCGTGCGCGCGGCGCTCTCGCGCACGCGCTGGGAGTGGCGGCGGCAGGACGTCGACGTGGTCCGCGCGGATGTGCTCAGCGGCGACGGGCTCGCGCGGGCGCTCGCGGGCGTGGAGGTGGCGTATTACCTGATCCACTCGATGGAGCGCACACCCGCGGACGGCGCCGTGTTCGCCGAGCGCGAGCGCGTCGCGGCCGAGAACTTCGCGACGGCGGCCGCGGCGGAGGGCGTGCGCAGGATCGTGTACCTCGGCGGCCTGGCGCCACGCGGCGGCTCGCAGGCGGCGCCCGCGGGCGCCGTTGATGGCGCCCGCGTGTCGCGCCATCTGGCCAGTCGGGCGCAGGTGGAGCAGATCCTGCTGGGGGCGGTCGCCGACTCGCTGGCGCTGCGCGCGTCGATAGTCATCGGCGCTCGCTCGCGCTCGTTCCGCCTGCTCGTCCACCTGCTCGAGCGGATGCCGGTGCTCACACTGCCAGCCTGGCAGGCACTGCGCACGCAGCCGATCGACGCGCGCGACGTCATCGACATGCTGGCGGCGTGCGCGACCGCGCGGCTGTCAGGCCGCTCGCTGGACATCGGCGGCCCGGACGTGCTCACGTACGGCGAGATGCTGAGCGGTATCGCGCAGCTGATGCTGGTCAACCGCCCGACGGTCAGACTGAGAGTGAATCTGACAGGCGTGACGGCGCGCGTGGCGGCGGCGATCGCGAGTGAGGACCCGGAGCTGGTGGTGCCGTTGATGGAGGGGCTGCGGGACGACCTGTTGCCGAGAGACGATCACGCCGCGCAGCTGCTGGGCGTGCGACTGCACTCGTTCGACGCGGCCGTCGAACATGCGCTGGCCGAATGGGTGCAGTCAGAGCCACTGGCCGCCCGATGAGCCTGGTCACCGCGTCGATCGCGATCGCGGCGGCGCCGGCGGATGTGTGGAAGATCGTCATGGACCCGCTTTGCCTGGGCGAGTGGGTCACGATTCACCGCAAGCTGGTGCACGCCGACGATGGCGCGCCGCGCGTGGGATACACGATGGAGCAGCAGATCCACATGCGGGGGGTGAGCCTGGAGGTTCACTGGACGCTCGTCGACTGCCGCCCGGGCGAGCTCGCCGTGTGGGAGGGTCGCGGCCCGGCACGCTCGCACGCGCGCAGCGAATACATCTTGCGCGCGCAGGACGGAGGCACCCGCTTTGACTATCGCAACGAGTTCCGTCCTCCACTTGGGCCGGTGGGCGCGCTGGTCAGCCGCGCGCTCGTCGGCGGGATGCCGGAGCGGGAGGCGATGCGCACACTTGAACGTCTTCGTGCACGCCTGGAGGGGGTTACGGAACACAACTAGTGTAAGGTGAAGCGACAATCGATGTGATTAAGATCACATCAACACTAGTGAAGAGGATTCAAATCGTGACCGACTTCCTTGACGAGAAGCGCCAAGAGATCACAGCTCGACTGAAGGAGCTGAAGCCCCTGGTGGACGAGTTCAGCCGCTTGGAGGCCGCAGCGTCGGCCCTCGCGGGTGTGATCGGATCGGCTGCCTCCGACGCCGGTGCAGTCGTTACCCGTCGTCGTGGGCCGGGGCGTCCACGCGGCTCCGGCACCCGCAAAAAAGCAGCGCCGGCCAAAGCGGCGGCAACGGCGACGGTGGCCGCACCCAAAGCAGCGAGCAAACCCGGTCGCCCGGCGGCGAAACGCCGTGCCGGTCGGCGTAAAGGCAGCGGCACTCGCGCCGCGGAGGCGCGCTCGTTCGTACAGGGACAGCCGGGCATCACCATCCCCGAGCTGGCGGCGAAGATGGGCATCAAGCAGAACTACCTGTACCGAGTCCTTCCCGGGCTCGAGCAGGAAAACAAGGTAGAGAAGAAAGGCCGCGGCTGGTATCCCAAGGGCTAGTCTCGTCGCGCCTGGCGGCGTCCTCGGTCGCTCGCGTGCAAAGCACGCCACGCTCCCTGCGTCCTTGCCAGACACGACGATCCGTCGCCCTTACCGCGTGATTCGCCGGACTCCCGCTCGTCTCCGGCAAACTCGTTGAGCTGACATAAGGGGGCGTGGCTGAATGGCCACGCCCCCTTATTTCCTTCTAAATCAGGCCTTTGCTGGCGACGGTGTCGCGCTCGCTGACGAGCTCGGCGAGGGAGGCGTCGATCTTCTGGCGGGAGAACACGTCCAGGTCGAGGCCTTGGACGATCTGGTACTGGCCGTCGGCGCAGGTGCAGGGGAAGCCGCTGATGAGGCCCTCGGGGACTCCGTAGGAGCCGTCGGAGGGCACGCCCATGGACACCCAGCGGCCGTCGGTGCCGGTGACCCAGTCGTGCACGTGGTCGATGGCGGCGCTGGCGGCGGAGGCTGCGGAGGAGGCGCCGCGGGCGTCGATGATCGCGGCGCCGCGTTTGCCGACGTTTGGCAGGAAGTCGTCTTCGATCCACGCCTGGTCGTCGACGAGCTTGGCGGCCTGCTCGCCGCGCACCTGAGCGTGGAACAGGTCGGGGTACATGGTGGGCGAGTGGTTGCCCCACACGCCCATGTTGGAGATGTCGGTGACGGGCACCGCGAGCTTGGCGGCGAGCTGCGCGACGGCGCGGTTGTGGTCGAGCCGCAGCATGGCGGTGAAGCGCTCGGAGGGGATGTCGGGCGCGTTGTTCATTGCGATCAGGCAGTTGGTGTTGGCGGGGTTGCCGACGACGAGCACCTTGACGTCGGCGGCGGCATGATCGCCCAGCGCCCTGCCCTGGACGGTGAAGATCTTGCCGTTCTCTGAGAGCAGCTCGGCACGCTCCATGCCCTTGGTGCGCGGGCGCGAGCCGACGAGCAGCGCGATGTTGACGCCGTCGAACGCCTGGCCCGGGTCGTCGTGCAGGTCGAGGCCGCCGAGCAGCGGGAAGGCGCAGTCGATGAGCTCCATGGCGACGCCCTCGAGGGCGCCCATCGCCTGGGGAATCTCCAACAGGCGTAGGTCAACTGGCTGGTCGGGCCCGAGCAGCTGCCCGCTGGCGATGCGAAAGACGATGCTGTAGCCGATCTGCCCGGCGGCGCCGGTGACTGTCACTCGTACTGGATTGCTCACAAACTCATCTCCTTTTGCAGGTTCTCGTCGATCGAGCTGAGGAACTCCTGGGTGGTCTGCCACGGCTGGTCTGGGCCGACGATCACGGCGAGGTCCTTGGTCATGCTGCCGCTTTCGACCGTCTGCACGCACACGCGCTCGAGCGTGTCGGCGAACTGGATGACCTCGGGCGTGTCGTCCATTCGTCCACGCGCGGACAGGCCGCGCGTCCACGCGAAGATCGACGCGATGGGGTTGGTGGACGTGGGCTTGCCCTGCTGGTGAAGACGATAGTGACGCGTGACGGTGCCGTGGGCGGCCTCCGCCTCGACGGTGTTGCCGTCGGCGGTCATCAGCACGCTGGTCATCAGCCCGAGCGAGCCGAAGCCCTGGGCGACGGTGTCGGACTGCACGTCGCCGTCGTAGTTCTTGCACGCCCACACGTAGCCGCCTTCCCACTTCAGCGCGGAGGCGACCATGTCGTCGATCAGCCGGTGTTCGTAGGTGATGCCGGCGGCGACGAAGTCGGCATTGAACTCGCTGTCGTAGACCTCTTCGAAGATGTCTTTGAAGCGCCCGTCGTAGCGCTTGAGGATGGTGTTCTTGGTGGACAGGTACACGGGGTAGCGGCGTTCGAGCCCGTAGCGCAGCGACGCGCGCGCGAAGTCGCGGATGGAGTCGTCGAGGTTGTACATGGCCATCGCCACGCCGCCGCCGGGAAAGTCGTACACGTCGAGCTCGATCGGCTGTGTGCCGTCGCTGGGGGTGAACGTGAGCGTGAGCTTGCCCTCGCCGGGAACGACGATGTCGGTGGCGCGGTACTGGTCGCCGAACGCGTGACGGCCGATGACGATCGGCTTGGTCCAGCCGGGCACCAGCCGCGGGATGTTGGCGATGACGATCGGCTCGCGGAAGATGACCCCGCCGAGGATGTTGCGGATGGTGCCGTTGGGCGAGCGGTACATGTCCTTCAGCCCGAACTCCTTCACGCGCGCCTCGTCGGGGGTGATGGTCGCGCACTTGACGCCCACTCCGTAGCGCTTGATCGCCTCGGCCGCCTCTACGGTTATGCGATCGTCGCTGGCGTCGCGGCTCTCGATGCCCAGGTCGTAGTACTTCAGCTCCACGTCCAGGTACGGGACGATCAGCTGCTCCTTGATGAACGACCAGATGATCCGTGTCATCTCGTCGCCGTCGAGCTCGACGATCGGGCTCTTCACCTTGATCTTGGCCATGTGTCGGTCCTTGCTGTGGGCTGTGTGCGCCGTGTGTGCGCCGGAGGGTGGAGGGGAGGGCCCCCAAGGGGGGATGGGGCGGCCGATGCTATCGCGGAGACGCGTCCGCCCCTCCCACCGACAGCCCCGCCGGCTCCCCTCACCACAGCTTGCGTTCGCGCGTCAGCGGTTCCAGCTGGCCTGCGAGGCGTGCGCGATCAGCACCTTCGGACGCCCGCCGGTAAACGGGACGGCGACGATCCGCCCGTGAGACGACGGCTGCTCGAATGCGCCCTGCTCGACCAGAAGCGTGCTGCCGTCGGCGGAGATGCCCGCGCCCTGGACGGCCTGGCCGTGGACGGTCACGGCGCGCGTGTGGCCGGAGACGACGTTCACCGCGTACGCCTCGCTGTTGTCCTCCCCCTCGAACTCCGCCAGGAGCCTGTTGCCGTTGGCGGAGAACGCCAGCGGCACGAGGCCCTGTGACAAGGGGTCCACCGGAATGTGCGTGACCCTGCGCACCGGTGCGCCTCCGCTCGGTGACTCAAGCCAGATCTGGTATTCGGGCGAGAGCTTGCGCATGCGCTCGTGGTCGTAGGCGATGTCGCTCGGCCCCCACACCGGATAGAGGCTGCGACCGTCGCTGGTGATGCGATGCACGCCCGCGCCGTCGACTTCGCTCACGTACAGGTTCACCGGCGCCGACGGAGAGAGCGAGTGCGACAGCGCGAACACGATCCTGTCGCTGCCGTCACGCGCGAAGCTCGCGCCGTAGATGATGCCTTCGGCGATCGAAGTGATCGCTCCAGTTTGCGTGTCGAGCACGTCCAGCCCGGAGCCCTGCGCGATCAGCACGGGCTCGGTCGACTGCCTGTACACCAACACGTAGCGCGAGTCCGGGGACCACGCCAGCGGTGTGGCGGTGGCGGTTTCGAGGTCGAAGTAGCCAGCGAGCGGCGCTCCCGAGGCGGAGTAGACGCCGATCGACGGACCGTGTTCCTCCGGCCCCGGGGTGGCGCCGAACAGCGAAACCGCCACCGACTGGCCGTCCGGCGAGAGCAGCGGCTGGGTGCCCACGCCGAGCAGTTTCCGTTCGCCGCCGTCGGCCGACGCGAGCCACACGTTCGATGCCGAGGTGGTGGTCTCGGTCACGTACGCCAGGCGCGGCACGGTCGGAACGGGGGTCAGGTCCGGCGCCGCTTCCGCGGCCGCGCCGCTCGCCAAAGCGGGCACGCCGAGCGCGGACAGCGCTGTCACTGACAGGAACACGGCGGTCGTCACACGCAACGCCCGTCGGCTGCAGGCCGGCTTGAACATCGCGCCGCAGCCTACTCTCTGCTTGACTGTCATGTGATGGCCAGCACTATCTCCGCGGGAGCGATCGGAGCAGACGTCGGCGACGGGCCGTGGCAGACGCACACGGTGTTCAACCAGGCGCCGCCGCTGGAGGGTGTGGACGTGTTCGCGAGCAACCTGCCGTTGGTGGAGGCGGTGCGGCGCGAGGGCGCGGACTGGGTCACCGAGCGGGCATCCGCGCTCGGGCGCTACGTCGGCGGCGAGCCGCAGCAGATGTGGGGCAGGCTGGCGAACGAGAACAAGCCGGTGCTGCGCACGTTCGACCGTTACGGCCACCGCATCGACGAGGTCGAGTTTCACCCCGCGTGGCACCAGCTGATGCGGATGGGCGTCGAGCACGAGCTGCATTCGCTGCCGTGGACGAGTGACGAGCCCTCCGCTCACACGGCGCGCGCGGCGCTGTACATGACCGCTATGCAGGCAGAGGCAGGCTTCGCCTGCCCCATCACGATGACGTTCGCCGTCGTTCCCGCGCTGCGCGCCCAGCCGGAGCTGGCGGCCGAGTGGGAGCCGCTGGTGACCGCCACGAGCTATGACCCGCGACTGGTGCCAGCGTCCGAGAAGGGCTCGGCGATCGCGGGCATGGCGATGACCGAGAAGCAGGGCGGCTCGGACGTGCGCGCGAACACCACCGTCGCGACCCCCGTCAACGGTGGCGGCGGGGAGGCGGGTGGGGGTGGATCAGAGTACACGCTGGTCGGGCACAAGTGGTTCTGCTCGGCGCCGATGTCCGACCTGTTCCTGGTGCTCGCGCAGACCGACGACGGCCTGTCGTGCTTCCTGCTGCCGCGCATCCTCCCCGACGGCACCCGCAACGCCTTTCACATCCAGCGCCTGAAGGACAAGCTCGGCAACCACTCCAACGCGTCCTCGGAGATCGAGCTGCACAACGCGTGGGCACGCATGGTCGGCCAGCCCGGGCGCGGCGTGCCGACGATCATCGAGATGGTCGGCCACACGCGGCTTGACTGCGTGATCGGCTCCGCCGCCGGGATGCGCGTGGGTGTCGTGGGCGCGCTTCACCACACCGAGCACCGCAGCGCGTTCGGCAAGAAGCTGATCGACCAGCCACTGATGCGCAACGTGCTCGCCGACCTGTGCCTGGAGTCGGAGGCCACCACCGCCCTGGCCATGCGCCTGGCGCGCGCGTACGACGAGGCGCACGCCGACGCCGACGCCGGCGAAGATCAGAGCGACGCGCAGCTGTTCAAGCGCCTGGCCACCGCCGTGGGCAAGTTCTGGACGTGCAAGCGCGCGCCCAACCACGCATTCGAGTCGCTCGAGTGCCTCGGCGGCGCCGGCTACGTGGAGGAGTCGGGCATGCCGCGCCTGTATCGCGAGGCGCCGCTGGCGTCCATCTGGGAGGGCTCGGGCAACGTCATGAGCCTCGACGTGCTGCGCGCGCTCACCCGCTCGCCGCGCTCGCTGGAGGTGTTCTTCGACGAGGTCGAGCTCGCGCACGGCGCCAACGCGAATCTCGACGCCGGCGTCGCCAAGCTCAAGGCTCGCTTCTCCGACCCCGCCACGCTCGAGCAGCGCGCGCGGCGCGTGGTCGAAGGCATGGCGCTGTGCCTGCAGGGCTCGCTGCTCGTGCGCGGCGCCCCGCCGGCCGTCGCCGACGCCTTCTGCGCCGCGCGGCTGTCCGACGACGGGGGCCTGGAGTACGGCACGCTGCCGGCGGGAGTCGACTTCGAGGGCATCATCGAGCGCTCGCGAGTGGGCCTACCATGAAGGAGACATGCCCAGGCGTCGTACCAACCTCCAGCTAGCCCGCCTCTTCGGCATTCGCATCGGCGTCAGCTACAGCTGGTTCGTCGTTCTGTTCTTCCTCATCTACTGGCTGTCCAACTACTACTTCCGCGAAGTGCTCGGCGGCTCGCGCAGCACCGACTACGCCGTCGCCGTCGCCGGCGCGCTCGGCTACTTCGCGTCGCTGGTGCTGCACGAGCTCGGGCACGCGCTCGTCGCGCGGCGGGTGGGCATCCAGATCCTTGGGATCGACCTGTGGTTCTTCGGCGGGCTCTCGCAGATGCGCCGCGAACCTCAGAGCGCGCGCGAGGAGCTCGAGGTGGCGGCGGCGGGGCCGGCGGTCACGCTGCTGCTGTTCGCGCTCTGCCTGGGGGCCGCGATGGTGCTCGCCAGCGGCCGCAGCGTCACCGACGTGGTGCTCACGCGCGAAGGCTTCAAGACGACGCCCGCGCTCGCGCTGATCGGCTGGCTCGGCTTCATCAACGCCGCGCTGCTCGTGTTCAACATCGTCCCCGCGTTCCCGCTCGACGGCGGGCGCATCGCGCGCGCGCTCATCTGGTGGCGCACCGGCGATCGCAACCGCGCGACCCACGCCACCGGGCGCTCGGGGCAGGCGTTCGCGCTCGCGCTCGGCCTATTCGGGCTGTGGGCGTTCGCCAGCGGCGGCTCCTCGCTCGGGCTGATCACCATGCTGCTCGCGTTCTTCCTCTACCAGGCCGCCAGCGCCGCGGTGCTGCAGGGAGCGCTCGGCAGGCGCATCCAGAACATCACCGTCGGCGACATCATGGACCGCGAGCCCGTCACCATCCCCGCGGAGGCGACGCTGCTGGACGCTCAGGAGCAGTTCTTCCTGCGCTACCGCTGGCCATGGTTCGCGGTCGTCGACCCCGCCCGCCACTTCCTCGGCGTCGTGCGCCAGCAGCGCGTCGACAGTGAGATCGCCGCCGGACGGCCGGCGCTGCCGGTGGCGGACGTGCTGGAGGTGGACATGCCCGTGCGCATCGGCGAGGAGGCGCCGCTGGAATCGCTGCTCGGCTCCGAAGGCCTCGGTCGGCTGGGGGCGATGGTGGCCGTCGACGCGGACGGCGTCCTGCAGGGCGTCGTCACGCTCGCGCAGGTGCGCCAGGCGCTACGCCCGGCCCAGCCCGCCCGCCCGGCGACCTGAGCCCGCCCGGCGACCTGAGCCCGTCCGGCGACCTGAGCCCGTCCGGGCGCACCCCGAGCCCGGCCGGCCTCGCGTAGCACGCGCGTAATTCGCGCGTTATAGAGTCCCGGGCGCAGTCCCCTCCGCAGTCCCCCTCCATCTTCCCCAAAGCGACCCCAGGGAGCCATGCCAGCACACGACGTCTTGATCATCGGGGCCGGTCTCGCGGGCCAGCGCGCGGCGCTGGCCGCCGCGGAGAGCGGCGCGAGCGTTGCGATCATGAGCAAGGTGCACCCTGTGCGCTCGCACTCAGTCGCCGCCGCCGGCGGCATCAACGCGGCGATCAGCGTCGACGACGACTGGCGTTCGCACGCGTACGACACCGTCAAGGGATCGGACTTCCTCGGCGACCAGGACGCGATCGAAGTGATGTGCTCGGAGGCCCCCGCCGAGGTCATGGAGCTGGAGCACATGGGCGTGACCTTCCACCGCAACGACAAGGGCGAGATGGACCTGCGCGCGTTCGGCGGCGCTTCGATGAAGCGCACCGCGTACGTCGCCGACATCACCGGCCAGGCGATGCTGCACGTCCTGTACGAGCAGCTGATGAGGCACCACGAGACTGTGGCGCGCTACGAGGAGTGGTTCACGACGTCGCTGCTGCGCGACGACGCCGGCAACTGCTGCGGGGCGATCGCGCGCGACGTGCGCAGCGGGCGTATGGAGGCGTTCACCGCAAAGAACGTGATCCTCGCGTGCGGCGGCGCCGGGCAGGCGTACAAGCCGACCACCAACGGGCTGATCGTCACCGGCGACGGGATCGCGATGGCCTACCGCGCGGGCGCGCCGCTGATGGACATGGAGATGGTCCAGTACCACCCCACGTGCCTGGTCGAGACGGGCATCCTGATCACCGAGGGCGCGCGCGGCGAGGGCGCGCACCTGCTCAACGCCAACGGCGAACGCTTCATGGAGAAATCTGCGCCCAACAAGATGGAGCTGGCGTCACGCGACGTCGTCTCGCGCGCGGAGCAGATCGAGATCAACGAGGGTCGCGGCGTCGGCCCCAACGGCGAGGGCATCCTGCTGGACATCACCGTGGTGCCGCGCAAGCGCACGCTGGAGGCGCTGCGCGAGATCGTCAACCTCGGCAAGGACTTCGCCGGCGTGGACATCACGCGCGAACCGATCACCATCCGCCCCGGCCAGCACTACATCATGGGCGGCGTCAAGACCGACGTAGACGGGCGCACCGCGATCGACGGCCTGTACGCGGCCGGCGAGGTAGCGTGCGTGTCGGTCCACGGCGGCAACCGGCTGGGCGCCAACTCACTGCTGGACACGCTCATCTTCGGCCGGCGCTCGGGCGAACACGCGGCCGCGCGCGCCGCCAGCATGGGCATGGCGCACGTCGACGCGAACGCGCAGCTGCTGGCGGACGCCGCGCGCCTGGACTCGATCGTCGCCCGCCCACGCGAGGGCAGGCGCGTATCGGAGATCAAGAGTGAGCTCGGCGAGACGATGAACAAGTCGGCCGCGGTGTTCCGCGACGAGGCCGGGCTACAGGGTGCGCTGGAGACGATCGGTCGGCTGCGCGCTGAATCCGAGAGCGCGTGGATCGACGACCGCGGCACGGTCTTCAACCAGGACGTGCTCGGCGCCATCGAGCTCGGCTACATGGTCGACTGTGCCGAGGCCACCGTCGTCGCCGCGCTCGAGCGCAAGGAGTCGCGCGGCGCGCAGTTCCGCACCGACTACCCCGAGCGCAACGACGAGCAGTGGCTCAAGCACATCGACGTCACGCTCGGCGATGGTGGATCCCCGGAGATCTCCTACTCACCCGTGACCATCACCCAGTGGCAGCCCGAGGAGAGGAAATACTGATGGCTGAAGCGCACAACCGCCCGCCGGAGAAGTTCACGCTGAGGCTGCGACGCTACGACCCCGAGTCCGGCGGCGCGCCCTACTGGGACGAGCACACGATCGAGCTCGAGCCCCACCGCTCGGTGCTCGAGGGGATCCTGCAGGCGCGCGACCGCTTCGACGGCTCCATCGGCATCCGCTGCTCCTGCCGGCAGGCGATCTGCGGCTCGTGCGGCGTGCGCGTCAACGGCCAGCCGGCGCTCGCCTGCCACACGCACCTGGACGCCGCCAAGCAGAGCGCCGAGAGCGGCGTCATCGAGATCGAGCCGATGGGCAACATGCCCGTCATCAAGGACCTGATCGTGGACATGGACGCGGTCCACTGGAAGAAGATCCAGCGCGTCACGCCGTGGCTCTTGGCCAAGCAGCCGGTGCCCGAGCGCGAGTACCTGGTCTCCAAAGAGTCGATGGTGGACGTCACGCAGACGATGGCGTGCATCCAGTGCGGCGCGTGCCTGTCGGACTGCCTGGCGATGGAGGTCGACCCCGGCTTCATCGGCCCAGCGGCGCTCGCCAAGGCCTACCGCTTCGTCGGCGACCCGCGCGACGACCAGCAGTTCGAGCGGCTCAACGACCTCGCGCAAGACCCGCAGGGCATCTTCGACTGCACTCACTGCTTCAAGTGCGTCGACGCGTGCCCCAAGGGCGTCAACCCGATGGGCCAGATCATGCGCCTGCGGCGGATCGCCATCGGCGACCAGCACATCGTCGACCAGAACAACGGCGAGCGCCACGAGGCCGCGTTCACGACGCTCATCCGCGACAACGGCCTGCTGTGGGAGGCCGAGCTGCTGCCGCGCTCCTACGGCGGCAACTCGTGGTTCGGCAAATTCGCGCCGGCCGCGGGCAAGGAGCTGCTGAGCTCGCTGCCGACGGCCATCAAGGGAATGCTCCGCGGCAAGATGACAATCATGGGCGTGCTCAAACCGCACAAGCTCCCCAGCCAGGATCTGAAGGCGGTGCAGGCGATCTACGAGAAGATCGAGAGCCGCCCCGAACGTTATGAGCTGAACCTGTACATCACCGGGGAGGACGAAGACGCGGACACCGCGTCGAGCCCCGCGAGCCTCGAAGGGAGCGCCAGCCAATGAAGGTCGCCTACTGGCCCGGCTGTGTGAGCCGCGGCTTCACGCCCGAGCTGCACGGCTCGATGGCAAAGGTCGCGCCCATGCTCGACATCGAGCTGGTGGAGCTCGACCGCGCGTGTTGCACCGGCGCGGGCGTGATCGCCGAGCACAACCAGGAGCTCGCCGACACGCTCAACGCGCGCACGTTCGCGCTCGCCCAGCAGGTCGACGGCGCGGCGATGATGATGAACATCTGCTCCACCTGCCAGGGCGCCCAGAGCGAGTGCCAGGAACGGCTGGACGCCAACGCCGAGTACCGCGCGCACGTCAACACCACGCTCGCCTCCGAGGGGCTGACGTACGAGAAGGGCCTCACCAACAAGAACTTCCTGTGGCTGCTGGTCGAGGAGATCGGCCTCGACAGCCTGCGCTCGCGCGTCAAGCGCCCACTCACCAACCTCAAGGTCGGCCCCTTCTACGGCTGCTACATCGTGCGTCCGCGCGAGCGCCTGGGCATCGACGCCGAGCACCCGCGCGACCACTATCTGGAGCAGGTGATCGAGGCGCTGGGCGGCACCGTGATCGAGTACGCGGGCATGCGCAAGTGCTGCGGCTTCCCGATCATCACCATGAACAAGGAGGCCTCGCTCAAGCAGGCCGGACGCCACCTCGGCGACGCCGTCGACGCCGACGCCGACTGCCTGGTCACGCCCTGCCCGCTGTGCCACCTCAACCTCGACCTGCAGCAGCCCACCGCCGAAGGCGTCGTCGGGCGCGAGCTGAAAATGCCCGTGCTGCACCTCCCCCAGCTGGTCGGCCTGGCGCTCGGCGCCGACCCGGACGAGCTCGGCCTCAGCCGCCACGTGGTGCGACCGACTTCGGTCATCGACTGGTCGACGTCGGTCGTCGGCGCCGCGGCGTGACAAGCCCGGGGCGGATGACTCTCTTTTGGCTCACTGTATAGCGATGGTTATACGGTCGGCGAAGAGAGGCTAACCGGGTCAGGGTCGGCGCCGTGCGCATACTCACCGTCGTAGGCAACCGGCCGCAGTTCATCAAGGCGGCGGCCGTGTCGGGGCCGCTGCGCGAGCGCAACGAGGAGATCCTCGTGCACACCGGCCAGCACCACGACGACTCGCTCTCGCGCATCTTCTTCACCGAGCTCGGGCTGCAGCGCCCGGACCGCGAGCTGGGTATCAGCGGCGGCTCTAACACCTCGCAGACAGCGCGCATGCTCGCCGCGCTCGAGCCGCTGCTCGCGGACCTCGCGCCCGACGCGGCACTCGTGTACGGCGACACCAACTCGACGCTAGCCGGCGCGCTCGCGGCGGCGCAGGCGGGGATCCCGGTGGTGCACGTCGAGGCCGGCATGCGCTCGTTCGACCGCACGATGCCCGAGGAGCTCAACCGCGTGCTCACCGACCATCTCAGCGACCTGCTGCTGTGCTCCTCGCCGCGCGCCGTCGGCAACCTGCAGGCGGAGTCGATCGTCGGCAGGATCGAGGTCGTCGGCGACGTCATGGTCGACGTCGCCGTGCGCCGGCAACCGAGCGCCCGCGCCGCGCACGAGATCCCGGCAAGCTACGAGCTGCAGCCCGGCTCCTACCTGCTGCTAACCGCCCATCGGGCGGGCAACGTCGATGATCCCGAGCGCCTGCGCGCGCTCGTGGAGCTCGTGCACGCGCTGCCCGCTCCGGTGCTGTTCCCGGTCCATCCCCGCACACGCGCGCGCCTGCAGGAGGCTGGGCTGCTGGCCGGTCTGGCTGGCGTGGACGGGCTGGAGCTGACCGAGCCGCTCGGCTACGTCGAGTTCTCGGCGCTGCTGTGCCAGGCTCGGGCGGTCCTCACGGACTCCGGCGGCGTCCAGAAGGAGGCGTACCTTGCCGGCGTGCCGTGCGTGACGCTGCGAGCGAACACCGAGTGGGTGGAGACCGTGCAGTCCGGCTGGAACACGCTCGTGGACCTCGACGCAGACGCCGCGCTGGCGGCGCTCGAGCGCAGGCCACCGTCAGCGCGTCCACAGCTCTACGGGGACGGTCACGCCGCCGAGCGCTGCGTGGAGGCGATCGAGGACACTATGAGCCGATGAGCCCGCCCGAGCCGACGCGCCCACCCGAGCCGACGCGCCCACCCGAGCCGACGCGCCCACCCGAGCCGACGCGCCAATCCCCGGCAAGCGTTCGATGAGCGAGCAGCCGCCGACCGTGCGGGTCGGCGTGGTCGGCCTCGGCTACTGGGGCCCGAACCTCGCGCGCAACCTCGCCGCCATCCCCGGCTGCGAGCTCGCGTGGCTGTGCGACAGCGACGAGCAGGCGCGTGCGCGTCTGCAGCGCTCACTCCCCGCCGCGCGGGCCACGGGCGGGCTGCAGGACCTGCTCGACGACGACGGGCTCGACGCGATCGTGCTGGCCACGCCCGTGCCCACGCACGCCGAGCTCGCGATCGCGGTCGCGCAGGCGGGCAAGCACTGCTTCGTCGAGAAGCCGCTGGCGACCAACGCAGCCGACGCCGAGCGCGCGGTCGCAGCGGCCGCCGACGCCGGCAGGATCCTGATGGTCGGGCATCTGCTCGAGTACCACCCTGCGGTGGCCAAGCTCAAGGAGCTGATCGACGACGACGAGCTCGGCGGTCTGTACTACATCTACGGAAACCGCCTGAACCTGGGCAAGCTGCGCGCCGACGAGAACGCGCTGTGGAGCCTCGGCGCGCACGACGTGTCCGTGGCGCTGCACCTGATCGACGAGGAGCCCGTCGAGTGCGTCGCCCAGGGCGCCAGCTACGTGCGCGAGGGTGTGCAGGACGTCGTCTTCTGCTACCTGCGCTTCCCCTCCGGCATCGTCGCCCACCTGCACCTGTCGTGGCTCGACCCGCACAAGGAGCGGCGCATCACCGTCGTCGGCTCACGCAGGATGGCCACCTTCGACGACATGCTCATCGAGGGCAAGCTGACGATCTACGACAAGGGCTTCGACGAGGACACCCGCTCGTGGGGCGAGTACATCGCCCGCTCAGGCGACACGTTCTCGCCGCGCATCCCCAACTTCGAGCCCCTGCGCATCGAGTGCGAGCACTTCATCGAGTGCGTGCGCAGCGGCGCCACCCCCCGCTCAGACGGCCACAGCGGGCTGCGGGTCGTGCGCGTGCTCGAGGCGCTGCAGCGCTCGCTCGAGCGCTAGGCCACGCGCGTGCTGCGCCGCTCTACGCCGTCGAACGCCCGGCGACGGCGACGGTCGACACGCAGCACCGGGCCGACGTGGCGGCCGACCACGCGCAGCACGTACGCATCGCGCGCGGCGCTGTAGCGCAGGACCGGCCGCAGCAGCGCCAGCCAGTGCCGCGCGAGGTATCTACGTGGTCTTTTCACAGTGCGCATATCCGATCATCCTTGAGCGCTCGAGGGAAGCGAAGCTATGAGCAGGATTCTTACAGACCGCCCGGCCGCGCGAGCCGGTTCGCCGGCCACCGCCCGCCGCGAACGGCTATTCCACGCGCACGGTGCCCTCGCCGGCGAGCTCGAACGCGCTGTGCAGAGCGCGCACCACCGACGCCACTCGATCGGGAGGGATCACGCAGGAGATCTTGATCGGCGACGTCGAGATCATCTCGATGTTGAGCCCCTCCGCGGCAAGCACCTTGAACACCTTCGCCGCAACGCCCGGGTGCGAGCGCATGCCCGCGCCCACGATCGACACCTTCCCGATCTCCTCGCGCGCGATCAGCTCCGAGAAGGCATCCCCGGCCAGCGGCTCGAGCGCCTGGCGCGCCGCGCGCAGGTCTTCGCGCGGCATCGTGAACGAGATCTCCGCGAGACCTCCCGCGGAGGTCGGCAGGTTCTGGTCGATCATGTCCACGTTCACGTTCGCGTCAGCCAGCGCCTCGAACAGGCTCGCGGCCACTCCAGGCGTGTGCCTCACGCCCATCAGCGTCACCATCGCCTCGGACCTGGAATGCGTCACTGCTGTTATCAGGGGCTGCTCCATCATCTCTCCTTCGGAGACCACAAAGGTACCGGGCTGCTCGTCAAAGGACGAGCGACAGTGGATGCGCACGCCGTGGTTGCGCGCGTACTCGACCGAGCGCAGCTGCAGCACCCCCGCCCCCGACGCCGCCATCTCGAGCATCTCCTCGAACGACACCGTCTCCAGCTTGCGCGCGTCCGGCACGATCCGCGGGTCGGCCGAGTACACGCCCGCCACGTCCGTATAGATTTCACACACCTCCGCGCCCAGCGCCGCCGCCACCGCCACCGCGCTCGTGTCAGAGCCGCCGCGGCCGAGCGTCGTCACGTTCCTAGCGTTCTCCGACACGCCCTGGAAGCCCGCAACCAGCACGATGTGGTCCTCCTCCAAGGCCGCGCGGATGCGATCCGCGCGCACGTCCACGATCAGCGCCTTCGTGTGCGACTCGTCCGTCACGATCCCCGCCTGCGAGCCCGTCAGCGAGATCGCGCGGTGCCCCAGATCGTTGATCGCCATCGCGCACAGCGCGCACGAGATTCGCTCCCCCGACGACAGCAGCATGTCCATCTCGCGCGGGTCGGGAGTCCTCGACACCTCCTCCGCCATCGCGATCAGCTCATCCGTCGTCTTGCCCCGCGCCGACAGCACCGCCACCACCCGGTGGCCCTGTTCGCGCCTGTCCACGATCCGCCGCGCCGCGCGCCTTATGCGCTCAGCGTCAGCGACCGACGTGCCGCCGAACTTCATAACGATCACAGATGACATCGCGGGCAGGATAGTGGGCGTCACGCCCGGCGACCTGCATCACGCCTCTAGGGAAGCGCTGGGCAAGCGAGGCACGGATCGAGGCCCACCCGCCCGCGTGGCGTGCTGTGCACGCGAGCGACCGAGGACACAGCCTCGCGCCGCTCAGCGCTTTCCTAGACGGTGCGGCGGCCGGCGAACGCCTTACCCAGCGTCACCTCGTCCGCGTACTCCAGATCCGAGCCCACCGGCAGGCCGCTCGCCAGGCGCGTCACCTTGATCTCCGGCGCGCGCGCGCGCAGCTCCTGCGCCACATGCAGCGCCGTCGCTTCGCCCGTAGTCGTCGGGTTCGTCGCCAGCACCACTTCGCGCACGGCCGCGTCCGGCGCGTTCGCGCGCGCGAACAGCTCCGCCATCTTCAGATCCTCCGGGTCGACGCCGTCGATCGGCGACAGCGCCCCGCCGAGCACGTGGTAGACGCCGTGGTACTCGTGCGTGCGCTCCATCGGGATCACGTCGCTCGGCTCCTCCACCACGCAGATCAGCGCGTGGTCGCGGCGCGGGTCCTGGCAGATGCGGCAGCGCGCCTCGTCCGTCAGGTTGAAGCACACCTCGCACAGACCGATCTTCTCCTTCACCTCCACGATCGCCGCCGCCAGCGCGCTCGCGTCCTCGCCCGACGCGCGCAGGATGTGGAACGCCAAGCGCTGCGCCGTGCGGCTGCCGATGCCCGGCAGCTTCGACAGCTCCGTCACCAGCCGCTGCACCGGCGGCGCGTAGGACGTGCTCAAAGCGCCCACCCCGACACACGCGCGGCCGAGCCGAACACGCGCATCACAGGCCCGGCAGGCCCAGCCCGCCGAGCCCGCCCAGGTCCATGCCAGCCGTCGCGCCACCCAACTTGCTCGCCGCCAGCTCCTGAGCCATCCGCAACCCCTCGTTCACCGCCGCCAGCACCATGTCCGCCAGGATCTCCACGTCCTCCGGGTCGACCGCCGCCGGATCGATCCTCACGCCCCTCACCTCCAAGTCGCCACTCACCTTCACCGTCACCATGCCGCCGCCCGCCGACGCCTCCACCACCTCGTTCTTCAGCTCCTCCTGCGCCAGCTCCATGTCCTTCTGCATCTTCTGCACCTGCTGCATCATCTGCTGCATGTTCGGCATCCGCGGCTGCTTGGGCATCACGCGCCTTTCTCGTTGCTGGTAACGGCCTGCACGGCGTGCTCGTCGTCGTGCGCGTCCTGCACACCAGGCTCCCGCCGGGCGGTCGCCGACTCCTCGCCATCGAGCTCCTCCGCGTCGAACTCGCGCATGAAGCGCGCCACCCACTCCTCCTCCGAGTGCTGGCGCGAAGACGGCCGCTCCTCCGAGTCGAGCTCCTCGCGCAGCTCGTACGACAGCCGCCAGCGCCCGCCCGCGATCGCGCCCAACGCCTCGCCCACAGCCGCCCGGTAGGCCGGATCCTCCGCCTTCTTCTTCAGGAACTGCGCGCTCGGCACGAACGCCAGAGTCAGGTCCTCACCATCCACCGCCACCGGCCGCGCTTCGCAGATCACCGCCCCCAGCAGGCCGTTCTCCCCGCGCACCAGATCCACCACCGCCGGCCACAGCGCGCACACCGACTCCAGGTCCCGCCGCGCCGGGGTCGCGGGATCCTCACCGGGCGGCTCGAGACCCCCGACGTCCGACCCTTCGTCGGCCGCTACTGGCTCTGGCGCGGCCGGCGCGGTCGTGCTCGCCGTCGCGGTCGTGCCTTCCACGATCGCCTCATCTTGCACCGCGCCACCCAGAGCTGCCGCCGCAGGCGGCCCCTTAAAATCGTCTCCGTCGTCGCCCGCGCTCGCCGCTTTGGCACCCGCCGCGCTGGCGCTCACAGCGCCGCGTTCCAGGCGCTCGATCCGCGCCAGCAGCGCCCGCATCGAGCCGTCCGTCTCCGGCTTCGCCGCCTTCACCAGCGCCAGCTCCAGACGCGTGCGCGCGTCCGCGCCCGCCCGCACCGCCTCCATCGCCTCGCCCAACAGCTCCAGCACGCGCACCACCGTCGCGTGATCCACGCGCTGCGCCTGCGCGCTCAGCGCCGCGTCCGCCTCCGGCGTCAGCGACAGCTCCTGCGGCAGCTCGCCCAGGGTCTGCACCACCAGCAGCTCGCGCGCGCGCACCTCCAGATCCGACGCGAACGAGCCCGCGTCGCGGCCCTGCTCCGCGCACTCCTCCAGCGCCCGCAGCGCGCGCGCCGCGTCGCCGCTCGCCACCGCGTCCACCGTCTCTTCCAGCAGCCGCGCGTCCGCCACGCCCAGCACCGCCAGCACGTCCTCAAGCGCTATCTCCGAGCCGCCGTACGTCACTATCTGCTCCAGCGTGCCCAGCGCGTCGCGGAAGCTGCCCGTCGCCGCCCGCGCCAGCGCCGCCACCGCCGGCGGCGGGATCTCGATCGACTCCGCCTGCGCCGTGCGCCGCACCACGCTCGCTATCTGCTCCACCGTCGGGCGGTGGAAGTCGAAGCGGTGGCAGCGGTCCACCACCGTCGCCGGCACCTTGTTCGCCTCCGTCGTCGCCAGCACGAACACCGTGTTCGGCGGCGGCTCCTCCAGCGTCTTCAAGAACGCGTTCCAAGCCGCCGTCGACAGCATGTGCGCCTCGTCCAGGATGTACACCTTGCGCCGCCCGCTCACCGGCGCGTACGCCACGCTGTCGCGCAGCTCGCGGATGTCGTCCACCGAGTTGTTCGACGCCGCGTCCATCTCGATCACGTCCAGCGACGTCGCCCGCGCGATCGACACGCACGAGTCGCACTCGCCGCACGGCTCCGTCGTCGGTCCGTTCTCGCAGTTCAAGCACGCCGCCAGGATCTTCGCCATCGACGTCTTGCCCGTCCCGCGCGAGCCCACGAACAGGTACGCGTGGTGCACCTTCCCGCGCTCCACCGCGTTGCGCAGCGTCCTCACCACCGGCTCCTGGCCGACCACCTCAGCGAACGTGCGCGGCCTGTGCCTGCGGTAAAGCGAGCGCTGCTGATCCTGTGGCTGCTCCTCTACCGACACCGTTCGCCTGAGTCTACCCACGCAGAGCTCAGCCGCCCCGCCCACCCACGCGGGCTCCGCCACATCCGCGAGCGGGTACCGTCCCCGCCGATGACAGGCTCCATCGAGCGCCTTTCACCGCGCCTGCCGGCGCCCCTCGCCATCGCCGGTGGGGCCGTGCTGCTGCGCGTCATCGCCGGCGTCGGCTTCGCCAACTACGACACCCTCTACGCGCTCGCCTGGGGCGGGCAGCTCTCACGCGGGCAGACCCCCGCCTACGAGGTCGCCATCGCGCCCACGCCCCACCCGCTGCTCGAGCTGCTCGGCCTCGTGCTCTCGCCGCTCGCCCCGCACGCCATCATCGAGGTCACCGTCGCGCTCGGCTTCCTCGCGCTGTCCGCCTGCGGCTGGGCCATCTACCAGCTCGGCGCCGAATGGTTCGGCCGCGCCGCCGGAGCGCTCGCCGCCCTCATCTTCCTAACCCGCAGCCCCGTGCTCTCCTACGGCGTGCGCGCCTACGTCGACCTCCCCTACCTGCTGCTCGTGCTCAGCGCCCTCGTCGTCGAGTCCCGCCACCGGCGTCAGCACCGCCACCCGGCCGGCACGCCCGTCCTTGCCCTGCTCGCGCTCGCCGGGCTGCTGCGTCCCGAGGCCTGGGCGTTCTCCGGCCTCTACTGGCTGTACCTCATCGATCTGCTGCCAGCCTTCCTGCGCGCTCGCCTGCGCGGTGGCGTCTCCTGGCGCCAGCGCCCCCGACAGGAGATCGTGCGCCTCACGCTGCTCGCCGCCTCCGCGCCCCTCGTCTGGGTGCTCAGCGACCTCGCCGTCACCGGCGACCCGCTGTGGTCGCTCACCAACACCCAGCAAACCGCCGAAACGCTCCACCGGGAGACCGGCATCGCCAACGTGCCCGAGTACATTCCGCGGCGCATCGGCGAAATCCTGCGCCCCGCCGTGCTCGTCGCCGCCGCCTTCGGCGGCGTGCTCTCGCTGCTGTGGCTGCGCCGCCGCGCACTGTTCGGAGCCGGCGCCGGCGTCCTCGCCGTCGTCGTCTTCGCCATCTTCGCCTCCGTCGGGCTGCCCATCAACAGCCGTTACGCGTTCCTCGCAGCCGCCATCCTCTGCATCTTCGCCGGCGCCGGCGTGTTCGGCTGGACGTGCCTCAAGCGCGATGACCCGCGGCGGCGCTGGTGGATCGCCGGCGGCGCGCTCGTGCTCGTGCTGCTGCTCGCCTTCGCCCCGTCCAACTACCGCGAAGCCCACCGCCAACTCGACGACCTCTCGCGCCAGCACCGGATCGAAGGCGACCTGCTCGCGCTCGTCCACAGCCACGCCATCAACCTGCGCTGCGGTCCCATCGGCGTGCCCAACCACGCGCCCGTGCCGCTGCTCGCCCTCTACCTCCAAACCAGCCCCGCCAACATCGTCAGCCCCGAAGCCGGCCACATCGCCACCGGCGTCTACGTCGACCCCGCCAGCACAGAAGTCGAAGAAGACTACGTGCTCGACCTCAGCGACCCCGTCGAGCACGCCAGCGTGCCGCCCGGCTTCACCGAGTCGGCCACCAACCGCTCGTGGCTGATCTTTCAGCGCTGTCAGTAGGTCCACGCGCGCCGGGCGGGCGGCACGGGGCCGGAGGCGGCTGAAATGGGGCGGGGCCAGCTGATCTGAGCGGGGCGGGGGCGAGGGCGGGGGCGGGGGCGCATTACATTTTCACGTGGTGTATAGCCATGGCTATACACCACACGCACGAGACGCTATATGGACCGTGCACCCCTCGTCGAGATTCGACGCACCCGGCGCCGATCGCCGCCCACGACTCCGGTCCGGGAGCTCCCGCTGCGCCTGCCGGGGATCGCTTAAGGCTGCTTCCTTCCGGACCTGACCTGGTTCACAAGCCGACACCGCGCGGGACCCGAACCATCGACGCCCCGAGCGGCGGAGCGACCGGGGCGAGAGCCCCTCGGAAGGGAATTCAGCCCCGCTAGAGCGGATTGCGGATACAGGGCACCGCTACCTCCCCGCCTAGCACGGTCCACGATCGATCCTACCGCACCACAGCGCAGCCTAGTTCCGATAGGCTGCCCGGCCGTGACCAACTTCAAGACGCTCCCCTCCATCATCCGCTCCCGCACCGGCCTCGCGGCCGCGGTGCTCGGCGCGGCCCTCGTGATCGCCGGTTGCGGCTCCTCGGGCGGCTCGAGCACGATCACCGTAGGCAACGAGAACACCGCCGACAACGCGCTGATCAAAGCCGGCGAAACGAGCACCACGGCGAGCGCTTCGACGCCCGCCAAGACGCCGACGAGCGGCCCGCTGTCCAAAGAACCGAAGGTGACGGTGCCGACAGGGCCGGCCCCGGCCAAACTGGAAACCAAGGAACTGATCACCGGGACGGGCGCAGAAGCGAAGGACGGCGACACGGTCACGGTCAACTACGTTGGCGTGCTGTACAAAGGCGGCAAGGAGTTCAACGCCTCCTGGGAAACCAAAGAACCGTTCAGCTTCACGCTCGGCAAGGGTCAGGTCATCCCCGGCTGGGACCAGGGCGTCGCCGGCATGAAGGTCGGCGGAAGACGTGAGCTGATCATCCCCGCGGCGCTCGCCTACGGAGCCAAAGGCTCACCTCCCAAGATCCCTGCGAACGAACCGCTCGTGTTCGTGGTCGACCTGCTGGGCGTCTAGGCAGACCGACGGCCGACACGCACAAGACCGCACCGCGTAGCGCCGGCCGATCCCCGACGATCGGCCGCGCCGCGGCGCTGCTCATGCTCAGCTGCGCCGCGATCGCGCTCGCCGGCTGCGGCGCGAAAAAGAGCGCCACCCCGCAGGCGCTGCAACTGGAGCGCGGGGATCTCGTCGCGGTAGCCCAAGCGCTCAGCGGCCAGGAGGCCTCGGTGGACAGCGAGGTGGCGGCCACCAAGGCCGCATGGCCACTCATCGCCAACGGCCTGCCGGCCCACGGCACGATCTCCCGTCCCGTGATCCGTACCGCGGTCGAACGCGCCGCCACACTCAGCTTGCCGGAACTGTTCAGCGAACGCCAGGCACCCGCCCTCACCGGGCCGTCCTCCCCCGTGGCCGGCACGTTCCGCACCTTCAACCTCCTCGCCATCCGCGGATGGCGGTTGATCGGCGCGGCGATCGAACAGATCGAACACGGCTCTCGCGCTGGCGCGCGCTTCGCGCGTGCGAACGTAGCCCTGTACATCGAGAGCGTCTACGACGCCCACTTCAGCCTTGCGCAGATCGGTAAGAAGCTCGCGAAGGGCTACAAGGAGCTGGGCGGCGAAAAGGCGTTCGGCGCATCGCTCACGCAAGCCGAAATCGACGCCCTAGCCGCGACCTACTCGGAAGCCACCGACCGGCTGTACCCCCACGTCGGCGTGCGTCTGGGATCGTGAGCGCCTTCGCCGCAGCCGGCGGCGGGTTCCTGCTGGCGGTGCTGTGGTTCGACCTCATGTTCGACGCACAGGTCATCGCCCAGCGCCAAGCCCAGCTGACTGAAGGGCGCGCGAACGCATTAGACTCGGGGTAGCCAGGGCGCGTAGCTCAGTGGGAGAGCGCTCGCCTCACACGCGAGAGGTCGCAGGTTCGAAACCCGCCGCGCCCACTGACTGCCGCTGCAGCAAGCTCCCGCTACGCTGCCCCAATCGACTGCCAGCCCGATTTCGCCCTCACCGCCGACGACTACGCCCGTCACCGCGCGGGGTTCCCCGTGGAGCTGCTCGACCGGCTGAGCGCCCACGGCGTCGTCCGTCCCGGCGCGCGTGTCGTTGATCTCGGCACGGGCACCGGCAGCCTCGCGCGCCTGTTCGCGCAGCACGGCTGCAAGGTCACCGGCGTGGACATCGCCGCGCCGCTGCTCGAGCAGGCCACGCGGCTGGACGGCAACGCGGGCGTCGAGATCGCCTACGCGCAGGCGCCCGCCGAGGCCACCGGCCTGCCGTCCGGCGCGTTCGACGTGGTCAGCGCTGGCCAGTGCTGGCACTGGTTCGACCGGCCCGCGGCCGCGCGCGAGGTCACACGGCTGCTCGTGCCCGGCGGCGCGGTGGTCATCGCGCACTTCGACTGGCTTCCGATCGACGGCAACGTCGTGGCCGCGACCGAGGAGATCATCCTGCGCCACACCCCGAGTTGGCCGTTTGCCGGTCGCGCCGGGCTGTATCCCCAATGGCTCATCGACGTTCAAAGCGCGGGATTCACAGGGATCGAGACGTTCTCCTTCGACGTGCACGTGCCCTACTCACACGAGGCGTGGGTCGGACGCGTGCGCGCGAGCGCGCCAATCGCCGGCACGCTCGACGCCGCCGGCGTGCAGGCCAGCTCGCGGGAGCTCGCCGCGATGCTGCGCGAGCGCTTCGCCGAGGACCCGCTGACGGTGCCACATCGCGTGTGGGCGCTCACCGCGCGGGCGCCCGCGCGGTGAGCGCCTGCCGGTAGGCTCTGGGCCATGTGCCGCCTGTTCGGCATGAGCGCTGGGAGCGAGCCCGCCCGGGCGACGTTCTGGCTGCTGCAGGCACCCGACAGCCTGGCCACGCAGAGCCATCGCGAGCCCGACGGCACGGGCCTCGGCTGGTTCGACGCGCACGAGCGACCCCACGTCAGCAAGCAGGCGCTCGCCGCGTACGAGGACAGGCGGTTCGCGCGCGAGGCGCGCGAGGTCTGCTCGAGGACCTTCCTCGCGCACGTCCGCTTCGCCTCCACCGGCGCGCTCAACCTGCACAACACGCACCCGTTCGAGCAGCAAGGGCGGCTGTTCGCGCACAACGGCGTGATCGAGGACCTGCCCGTGCTGGACGCGCACCTCGGCGATGACTTGGCGCTGGTAAAAGGCGACACCGACTCCGAGCGCTTCTTCGCGCTGATCACGCGCGAGACCGCCGCCCGCGACGGCGACATCGCCGCGGGGATCGAGGCCGCGTGCGACTGGGTCGCCGCGAATCTGCCGCTGTACGCCATCAACTTCCTGCTGGCGAGCGCCGACGGGCTGTGGGCGCTGCGCTACCCGCTCACGCATCCCCTGTACATGCTGGAGCGGGCGCCAGGCCAGCCGTTGGCGCACGCCAGCAGCCTCGGCAGCCGCGTGCACAGCGACGAGGGTGCCACGCGGCCGATGGTCGTGCTGGCGAGCGAGCGCATGGACGCGGACCGCGGCTGGCGGGAGCTGGCATCCGGTGAGCTGGTGCATGTCGACGAGAATCTGCGCGTGAGCGCGCGGCTGATCCTCCGCCACCCGCCAGCGCGACCGCTGACGCTCGCGCAGCTCAACCCCACAGCCCAGGCATCACAGGCGCACACGTCAGGCAGCGAGCTTGAACACCCGCGTATTAGGCTTACCGGGGGCTGACATGGGTTTCGACCAGTACCACGAGCCGCCGGACGAGCTACCGGCGAACACGCGGACGTTCGCGCGACTGTGCGCGTCGTTGACCGAGGAGGCCGAAGCGATCGGCTGGTACGAGCAGCGATTGGCGGTCGAGAGCGATCCCGAGGCGCTCGCGATCATGCGCGACGCGCAGGGAGAGGAGTTCAAGCACTTCAGCATGGACCTCGAGTTCCTGTTGCGCCGCACGCCGCTGTGGCGCAACATCGCGCGCGGCATCCTGTTTCAGCCTGGCGACATCGTCGAGCGCGGCGAGGCCTCCGAGGCGCGGGCGACCGGCGGCGGCGAGCAGGACGACGCGTCAGCAAGCGACGATCGCTCGGGGTCGCTGGGGATCGGCGGCGACGCCGGGAGCGTGCGCTGATGAACCACCTGTTGCGCTCGCTCGCGCCCATCAGCGACTCCGCCTGGGAACTGCTGGACGGCGAGGCCAAGCAGCGACTGACACCTGCGCTGGCCGCGCGCAGGCTGATCGATTTCTCCGGCCCGCACGGCTGGCAGCACTCCGCCACCAACCTCGGGCGCACCCAGGCGCTAGCGAGCGCCCCCGAGCAGGGCGTGACAGGCGCGCGCCGGCGCGTGCTCGCGCTGGCTGAGCTGCGCGCGGACTTCGCCGTCTCCGCGCCGGAGCTCCGCGACCACGACCGCGGAGCGCTGGACGTGGATCTCGACGCGCTCGACCACGCCGCCCACAGGATCGCCGTCGCCGAGAACGTCGCCGTCTTCCACGGCTGGGCGGAGGCTGAGATCGTGGGTATCACCGGCGCGTCGCCGCACGCGCCGAAACCCCTGGGCGAGCACCCCGAGGACTATTCGCGCGCCGTCGCCGGCGCCGTCGAGCTGCTGCTGTGCGGCGGCGTCGGCGGGCCGTACGGCATGGCGCTCGGCCGCGAGCAGTACCGACGCGTCGTCGAGACCGACGAGCACGGCGGGCATCTGCTGCTCGACCACCTGCGCAAGATCCTCGACGGCCCGATCGTATGGGCGCCCGGCGTGCGGGGCGCCGTCGTGATGAGCGTGCGCGGCGGAGACTTCATCTACGACTGCGGACAGGACCTGTCGATCGGCTACCGACACCACGACGCAGACACCGTGCACCTGTACATCGAGGAGAGCTTCAGCTTCCTCACAGCCACCCCCGACGCCGCCGTCGCCCTGACCGCGTGAGCCATGCCTGACGAAGCAGCCATCGATCCGGCAGTCCCCCCGAGTGGGCCCGGCTGCGTCGAGTGCATGGCCACAGATGGCTGGTGGCTGCACCTGCGCCGCTGCGCCCAATGCGGTCACATCGGCTGCTGTGACTCCTCGCCTTCGCAACACGCGAAAAACCATGCCGCCAGCAGCGGGCACCCGCTGATTCGCAGCTTCGAGCCGGGCGAGGACTGGTACTGGAACTACGACTCCGAAGAGTTCTACGACGGCCCCGCGCTGGCGCCGCCCGAGCATCACCCGCTCGAGCAGCCAACGCCCGGACCAGCCGGACACGTGCCGTCCGACTGGCAGCGACACCTGCACTGACGCCGGCGCGACCTGCCGCGGCTCAGCCGCGGCGCTGCGTCACCACCACGTTCGACGATCGCTCGGCCAGTCGTTCACAGGCGCACCGGAAGCGTCTTCAGCTGGTTGATGAACAGCGATTCCACGGCCGCCGGATGGCCCGCGAGCTCGATCCCGGGATAGCGCTTGAGCGTCTCCTCGAGCATCACCTTCAGCTCCAGGCGCGCGAGCGCGGTACCCAGGCAGAAGTGCCGCCCCCCGGCGCCGAACGCCTGGTGCTCGCACTCGCGGCGCAGGTCGAAGCGGTCGGGATCCTCAAAGCGTGTCTCGTCGCGGTTTGAGGACACGTACCACATGACGACCTTGTCTCCCTCGCTGATCTTCTGTCCATGCAACTCGGTGTCGCACGTGGCCGTGCGGCGGAAGTGCGCGAACGCGGGGAACATCCGCAGCGACTCCTCTACGGCGTTGGGGATCAGCGAGGGATCGTCGATCAGCAGCTGCATCTGCTCGCGGTCTTCCATCAGCGCGCGCATGCCGCTGCAGTAGGTCGCCTTGGTGCTGTCGTTGCCGGCCGCCATCAGCAGGAAGAAGCCCATCACGATCTCGTGTTCCTCGAGCTTCTGCCCTTCCACTTCCGCGTGCACCAGCACGCTCGTCAGGTCATCGGTGGGGGTCGCGATGCGCTCGGCGATCAGATGCCGGCAGCGCTCGAACACCTCGGGGACGTCTTTCTCGACCGCGCCCTCGAAGCCGTCTGGGTTCAGGTCGGGGTCGGCGGCGCCGAGCGTCGAGTTCATCAGTTTCGCCCACACCGCGTCGTCCTCCTCGGGGATGCCCATGAAGCTGCCGATCACGCGCGAGACGATCGGCTGGGCGACGTCGTTGACGAGGTCGCATGTCTCGCGGGCAGGCGGGCCCTCCAAACGGTCGAGGACCCTGATCGCGATCGCCCTGATCGCGTCCTCATGCGCGGCGATCCGCTTGGGCGTGAAGCCCGCCTGGAACAGCGCCTTCAGGCGATCGTGCTTCGGCGGGTCCATGCCGATGAACATCGCCTGCGCGAGCTCCAGCGGGAAGCCGCCCGCAGCGGCCAGCACGCCGCCCTTTTCCGAGGAGTACGTGCGCCAGTCGCGGCTGACCGTGTGGATGTCCTCGGCCGTCGTCACCGACCAGAAGCCGGCCTCCTCGGGGAAGTCTTCGAAGCTCGCCGTCCAGTGGATCGGGCACTCACCGCGCATCCGCTTGAACATCTCGTACGGCGGGCCGTCATGCCAGAACTCGCGCGCGGCGAGTTCAACCGTCTCGAGATCGCGTCCAACCGTCGCCATTTTCCAACCTCCAAGATTCGCCCACCCGATGGTCCGTCGGATCATACTGGCTGTCTGGCCAGTTTGTGGTGTGGACGACTTAAGAGCCGCGCGGAGCAGCGCACCAACGGCCGCGCAGGACGGCCGCCCGAGCTCGCCCAGGCCGCGCAACCTCAGCGCGTTGGTGCATTTGGTGGGGTAACAGCCCGTTCTCCGTGCCAACTGGGGCCACCGTCAGACTTGCTGCTCGAGTGATCCGACCAACACCCCAACCGAACGTGCCCGGCCGCGGGATAGTCGCGTCGTACGGCACGCGGTTCTGGATGCTGGTGGTGCTCGTCGGCCTCGGCGCCGGCCTGGGCGGCGCTGCACTGATGGAGCTGCTGCGCGCGGTCCAGCACCTGGCGTGGTCCTATCACTCGGGCGACTTCCTGGACGGGGTGAAGCGAACCTCCTCGACCCGGCGGGTGCTGGTGCTGCTCGCCGGCGGCGTGGTTGCCGGTGGCGGTGGGCTGCTGCTCGCGCGCCGCGGCCCCGGCGAGGTCTCGGAGGCGATCTGGCTGCGCGGCGCGCATGTGCCGTTCTGGTCGAGCATCGCGCGCGGCGTGCACTCGATCGTGATCGTCGCCCTCGGCGCGTCGCTCGGGCGCGAGGCGGCGCCGCAGCAGGCGGGCGCGGCGGTGGCCAGCGCGGTCAGCGACTGGGCTAAGCTGCCCGAGTGGCAGCGGCGGCTGCTGGTCGCGTGCGGCGCGGGGGCGGGCATGGCGGCGGTGTACAACGTGCCGTTGGGGGGCGCGCTGTTCGCGCTGGAGGTGCTGCTGGGAACCCTCACGCTGCCGCTCGTGCTGCCGGCGCTGGCGACGTCGCTGATCGCGACCGGCGTCGCCTGGATCGCGCTGCCGACCGCGCCCACGTACGACATCCCCAGCTATCCGATCAGCGGCTCGCAGGTCGTGTGGGCGGTGATCATCGGTCCAATCGCGGGGCTTGCCGCGATTGGCTGGATCCGCTTGGTCGCCCTCGCGCACACGATGCGACCGTCCGGGTGGCTGCGTCTGGTGGCGCCGATCGTCGTGTTCACGGCGCTCGGCGCGCTCGCGATCGTCTATCCGCAGCTGCTGGGCAACGGCAAACCGGTCGTGCAGCTGGCGCTGGTGGCGCAGTTGAGCGTCGGGCTGCTGGCTGTGCTGCTGGTGCTCAAGCCACTGGTGACCGCCGCGTGCCTGGGCAGCGGCGCGCCCGGCGGCCTGTTCACGCCGACGCTCGCGTACGGCGTACTGCTGGGCGGGCTGCTCGGCGAGGGCTGGGCGCAGATCTGGCCGGGCGCGCCGCTGGGCGGCTACGCGATCATCGGTGGCGCGGCGGTGCTCGCCGCCTCCATGCAGGGGCCGCTGGCGGCGGTGGTGCTGCTGCTCGAGCTCACCCACCACGCGGACGCGCTGATGGTGCCGATCCTGATCGCGGTCGTCGAGGCGACGGTGCTCGCGCGCGTGCTCGGAGCGCCGTCGATCTACTCCGCGCGGGTGTCGGCTCTGCCCGAGGAGGTGCATGCGGCGGCCGCGCGGATCGGCTACGACGCGCTGGATGCCGAGACCGCCGAGGAGGAGATGCTGGCACCGAGCGACCTGCTTCCGATCACGATGCACCAGCCCTCAACCGCCGCGCCGCCCGTCACGGCCAAGGCGCGGGGCACACAGCTCGAACGAGATCCGCCGTAATCTGGGCCGATGAGCGAAGACCGCCGACGCGTGGAGCGCAGGCTCGTGTTCGCCGCCGCCATCGGGGTCGCGCTCGTCCTCGCAGCGGCGGCGTCGGACTTCGTCGTCGGCTCGTTCTGGACGGGGCACGCGATGCTGACGTCGCTGGTCGCGAACCTGCTCGTGGTCGCGATCACTGTTGTCGTCGTCAACGAGGCGCTCGAACGGCGCGAGCGCCGGCATTGGAACCTGCTGGCGCAGAGCGTGCTGTTCGCGCTCACGCAGAGCGCGCGCGCCACATGGACGGGGCTGCTCCAGGTGCTGGGACTGGGCGAGGTGCACAGCGGCACCGTCGAGCAGCTCGAGGAAGGCGCCGCCGTCGCGCACGACACGGCGCGAGTGTCGGCGGCGATCCGCGAGCTGCTGGCCGACGAACAGCGCCGCTCGGTGCTGCAGTCCGTGTCCGTAGACCTCGCCAATCACGCGTCGGGGGTGATCGCGACATGGGCTTCCGTGATGGTCAACGCAAGTCCGTATGCGGCCGTGCTGAACCGCCACGTGGAGCTCGCGGGCAGGCTGCAGTGGCTGAGCAGCGTGATCACGCACAACGAACCGCCGCCGGGCCAGAGCCCGCGTGACCGCGTGCTCGTGCGCAGCAGCATCGCCGGCGAGCACGCCGAGGAGTTCGGCAGCGACGACTGGCTGCAGGACCAGCTGCTGGCGATCATCAACCTCGCCACGGAGCTCGACCGCCGCTCGCGCGAGCTTGCCTACTCGATCGTCCCCTTGACGTGGTGGGCCAGCCGCACGGCCGACCTCGCCGGGACCGAGACGCACCAGCCGGCTGAGCCCAACCAGCCGGCCTGAGGGCGCGGCCCGCTCGCCACATGCTTTGCAGCGCTGTTTACACGTGCCCATAGCTGGTACTACTCCCGTATGCCCCGCGCGATGTGGACAGGCACGATCGGCTTCGGGATGGTGACGGTCCCGGTGAAGATGTACAGCGCCGTCGATCGCAAGACGGTGCGCTTCCACCAGCTCTCAGGCAAGAGCGGCGTGCGTGTGGCGCAGAAGCGGGTCGACCCGTCGACCGGCGAGGAGGTCGCGTACGCCGACATCGTCAAGGGCTATGAGCTGGCGCCCGACCGCTACGTGGTGATCGAGCCGGGCGAGCTGGAGGCACTCGAGCCGCAGAAGACGAAAACAATCGAGATCGAGGAGTTCGTAGATCTCGCACAGATCGACCCCGTGTACTACGACCATCCCTATTACCTCGCGCCCGGCCCGGGCGGCGTGAAGCCCTATCGGCTGTTGCTGGAAGCGATGCGCGAGACGGGCAAGGTGGCGATCGCGCGCGTGGTCATCCGCTCCAAGGAGCAGCTCGTGGCCGTGCGCCCGATGGGCGAGGCGCTGGGGATGGCGACGATGTTGTTCGCCGACGAAATCCTGCCGCCCGAGCGCCTGGACGAGATCGTCGAGGCGGAGTCCGTGAAGACCACCGGGCGCGAGCTCGACATCGCCAAGCAGCTCGTGGAATCGCTCGCCGGGGAGTTCGAGCCGGACAGCTTCCGCGACACCCACCGCGAGCAGGTGCTCGCGCTGATCGAGCGCAAGGCGCAGGGCAAGGCGATAGCCGTACAGCCTGCGCCCAAGGAGGCGGCCGCGCCTGCCCCCGACCTTATGAGCGCGCTGAAGGCAAGCCTCGACGCGGTCCGCGCTCGCGAAGGCGCAGGGCCCGGCGGCACCGGCGCCAAACCACGCAAAGCCGCCAAGAAACCGGCAGCGAAGAAGGCCACCGTCGCGAAAGCCGCGGCCAAGAAGCCATCCGCCAAGCGGTAGGCAGAGCGTCGGCGCGCCTGGCGGGCCGCACTTTGTTTGACCTTGCGAGCGCCGTATAACCATGGCTATACGAGCCGCCAAGGGTGGCCGTGAGCAGGCCGCGCGCCTCTCGCGCTACGGCGCCAAACGAGACTTCGCCGTCACGACCGAGCCGCCGGGGGGCGATGCGGCCACGAGCGGCGCGCCGCGCTTCGTGATCCACGAGCACCACGCGCGGCGGCTGCACTGGGACCTGCGCTTGGAGCGCGACGGGACGCTGGCGTCATGGGCCTTGCCGAAGGGGCTGCCGGAGGCGCCCGGCGAAAACCATCTGGCGGTGGCGGTCGAGGACCATCCGTTGGAGTACCTGCACTTCGAGGCGGAGATACCCAAGGGCCAGTATGGAGCGGGCTCGATCACGATTTGGGACAGCGGCACGTACGAGTGCCTGAAGTGGGGGCCACGCAAGGTCGAGGTGGCGCTGCACGGCGAGCGCGTGCACGCGCGCTATGCGCTGTTCCCGATCGACAGGGACGAGCGGCCGAAGAACTGGCTGATCCACCGCATGGACCCGGCCGCCGACCCGGACCGCGAGCCGATGCCCACGCGCGTCGCGCCCATGCTCGCGCGCGCCGGCTCGCTGCCCGCGCAGGAAGATGGATGGGCGTATGAGATCAAGTGGGACGGCGTGCGCGCGATCGTGTACTCCCCGCCGGGGGAGCTGCGCGTGGAGAGTCGCAACCTCAAAGACATCACCGACACCTACCCCGAGCTGCGCGCGCTGGGCGCCGCGCTGGGCTCGCACAGAGCGGTGCTCGACGGCGAGATCGTCGCATTCGACAGCGCCGGGCGCCCGAGCTTCGAGGCGCTGCAGCGACGCATGCACGTCGGGTCTCGGGCGCAGGCGCGCAAGCTGGCGCAGGGCACGCCCGCCACGTACGTGATCTTCGACCTGCTGTGGCTGGACGGCCACTCGCTGATGCGCGAGCCCTACAGCCGGCGCCGCGCGCGGCTGGCCGCGCTCGCGCTGAATGGCGCGAGCTGGCAGACGCCCGAGCATTTGGTCGGGGAGGGCAGGGCGCTGCTCGCCGCGAGCGCCGATCAGGGTCTGGAGGGAATCGTCGCCAAGCGGCTCGACTCCACCTATCAGCCGGGCCAACGAACGACGAGCTGGGTGAAGATCAAGACCGTCGCCCGCCAGGAGCTCGTGGTCGGCGGGTGGATGCCCGGCAAGGGCAAGCGCAGCGGCAGCGTCGGCGCGCTGCTGCTCGGCGTGCACGAGCGCAACGGTGAGCTGCGCTACGTAGGGCGCGTGGGCAGTGGCTTCAGCGACGTCGAGCTCGGACGCCTGTCACGCGTGCTTGCGCCACTGCAACGCTCCACCTCCCCCTTCACCGCCGGAGAGAAGCCACCGCGCGGCGCGCAGTTCTGCGAGCCCGAGCTCGTCGTAGAGGTCGAGTTCGCCAGCTGGACCGCCGGCGGCAGCCTGCGCGCGCCCACGTACAAGGGCCTGCGTGCAGACAAGCCAGCCGAGGACGTCCAACGTGAGGACGTCGAACACGAGGGCACGGCCACCGCGGACGAGGACACGTCGGGAGAGGCGCTGGGGCCGCTGTCGGTGCGCAGGCGCGGCGCCAAGTCGGCGCAGACGACGATCGAGGGGCGGGAGCTGAAGCTGTCCAACCTCGACAAGGTGCTGTATCCCCAGACAGGGTTCACGAAGGGTGATGTGATCGCGTACTACGCCACGATCGCGCCCGTCCTGCTGGGCCACCTGGCCGAGCGTCCGCTGACGGTCACGCGCTGGCCGGACGGCGTGGAGGCGAAGTCGTTCTTCCAGAAGCAGGCGCCGGCGCACCGCCCCGAGTGGGTGCGCACGGCGACGGTCGCCAGCGAGCGCAAGCCGATCGACTACACGCTCGCGGACGACCTGCCGACGCTCGTGTGGCTGGCGAACCTCGCGGCGATCGAGTTGCACGTCCCGGTCGCGCGCGCACAGGCGATCGGGCGCCCGACGGCGGTCGTGTTCGACCTCGACCCAGGCGCGCCCGCGAGCATCGTCGAGTGCTGTCACGTCGGGCTGCAGCTGCAGGGGATGTTCGAGCACCTGGGCCTGCGCAGCTTCGCCAAGACCTCCGGCTCCAAGGGCCTGCAGGTGTACGTCCCGCTCAATACCGCCGACGCCACATACGAGCGCACGAAGCCCTTCGCCAAGGCCGTCGCCGAGCTGCTCGAGAGCGCCGAACCCGAGCTGATCGTCTCGCGCATGACCAAGGCCCGCCGCGCGGGCAAGGTGCTGATCGACTGGAGCCAGAACGACGCCAAGAAGACCACCGTGTGCGCCTACTCGCTGCGCGCTAACGAGCATCCCACGGTCTCCACGCCGGTCGACTGGGACGAGGTGCACGCCGCACGTGACAGCGGCGACGCGACCAGCCTCGCGTTCGAAGCCACCGAGGTGCTCGAGCGTGTGGCCGAGCGCGGCGACCTGTTCGCGCCTGTGCTGTCGCTTGTACAGCAACTGCCCAGCTAAGAGCTAATGCAGGTGGGCCCGGAATGGACCCACCTGTTCCTTCTTCGACCGATCACTGCTAGTTGATAGGCGTCCCCAACCTGCGGTCATAGTCTCTTCTCCCCGTGTTATGCGCGCTCGGCGGGGAACTCACTTTCTCTCTACTTCGCCACTTTCACGATGCTCATGCTGCTCATGCATAGGGACGGCATCCGCGTAAGGCAGGCGTCGGTCACTTGCGCTCACCCTACGACGGATACTCGGGGGGAAGAGCTTCACCTCAATCTCGTAGTCCCGGTCCTTTGGCACTCCGCGCACAAGCGCTTGAAAGAACACGTAAACCACAATGAGGGGAACAACCACCACCACGACATACGTCGCGATGGCAGTCATAGCTCTTACCTATACCCGGGTGCTCTTTGCCATAAAGGACCCCCTCTGGTTGGTCTATCACCGAGCGCCCATCGTACAAGACAGACAACTCGGTTCCATTTGTTGAGCTATACATACGACCTGGGCACTTGACGAGCAAATCGCTCACAGCGGGGCCCGCGCGCAAGCGGCGGCCTTACTGAAACCCCGGTGCGCTCCACCCCGGCATCACATCTGGCAGCCCATCGCTCACCCGGTCGGGGAAATGTGCTGGGCGCTTCTCCAGGAAGGCGGTGATGCCCTCAACCGCGTCCGCCGACTGGCCGCGGGCGACCATGCCGCGGGAGTCCGCGCGGTGGGCGAGCATCGGGTGCTCGGCACCCAGCATCCTCCACATCAGCTGACGGGCGAGCGCCACCGACACGGGCGCTGTGTTCTCCGCGATCTCGCGGCCGAGCGCGCGGGCGGCGTCGAGCAGCTCGTCTTTCGGGTGCAAGCTGCGCACCAGCCGGCCCGCGAGCGCCTCCTGTGCCGAGAACACGCGGCCGGTCGCCACCCACTCCATCGCCTGGCTGATGCCCACCACGCGCGGCAGGAACCAGCTCGAGCATGCCTCCGGGATGATGCCGCGGCGCGCGAACACGAAGCCCATGCGCGCGTCCTCAGCCGCCAGGCGAATGTCCATCGGCAGCGTCATCGTCGCGCCCACGCCCACCGCCGGGCCGTTGATCGCCGCGATCACCGGCTTCTCGCATTCGAAGATCCGCAGTGTCAGCTCGCCGCCGTTGTCGCGTCTGGCGCCCGCCACCGCCTCGCGCTTGCGCGCGTCGAACGTGTCGCCCCCCGAGGCCAGATCCGCGCCCGCGCAGAAGCCCCTGCCCGCGCCCGTCACGATCACCGCACGCACCTCGTCGTCGGCATCGGCCCGATCGAACGCCGTGCGCAGCTCCTGACCCATCTGCGCCGTCCACGCGTTCAGCCGCTCCGGGCGGTTCAGCGTGATCGTCAGCACGCCGTCGGCCAGCTCGGTGGTGATCTGCTCGAAGTCAGTGCCGTCCACGGCAGTCATCCTTTCAGTTCTCGACAGCTACAGGTCCGAATACCGCAGCTGGCGCTCGTACGGCCCGTGGCCCGTCATGCACACCGCGCCGCAGCGGGCCGCCAGCGCAAGCGCATCGTCGAGGTCGAGGCCCGCGCCAAGCGCGTATGCGAAGCCCGCCGCGAACGAGTCGCCGCAGCCGTAGGAGTCCGCCGGCGGGGCCGGCGGAGCGACGGCCGCCCAGCGGCCCGTCTCTCCGTCGCGACGGCGATAGCGCCCACCGCGCTCGCCCTCCGTCCACACCACCAGCTCCGCCTCCCCGAGCACCGGCGCCGCGGCGTGCAGCTCGATCTCATCGTCGCCACTCAGCACCAGCGCGTCCAGTCGCACGCCATGGCCGAGCGCGCCGAGCGCGCGCGGGCTCGCCACCAGCACGCGCGTGCGCTCACGCGCCAGCCTCAACTCCGCCTCGTCGCCCGCCGTGAAGTACAGGGCGTCGATCACCCTCAGCGCGCTCACCTGCCGCTGCCCCTCCTGGCCGCGCGGTTCCAGCCGCGACCCGAACGTCGTGATCGTGCGCTCCCCCGCCTCGTCCACCAGCGTCACCGCCCGCCTGCTGGGGGCGTCCATGAACGACGCGCGAACGTCTACGCCCAGCTCCGTCAGGCGCGCCACCGAGTGCCTGCCGTAATCGTCCCCGCCCAGCGCCGTCACCAGCACCGCCCCGCCCGCCAGGCGCGCCAGCTGCACCGCCGCCACCGCGCCGCCGCCCGCAGGCTCCTCGAACGGGTCGCTCGCGTGCACCACCTCGCCCGCGCACGGCACGTGCGCCACGCGCGCGAACTGCACCCACTCCACGTGGCCCACCACCGCCACGTTCGGGCGTCTCGACACGGCCGCCAGTCTCACACACTCCGGCCAAGGCATAGGATCCCCTCGCGATGGATCCCCTGGTACTCGTCGAGGAGCCCGCGCCGCACGTCGTCGTACTCGCGCTCAACCGGCGCGCATTCCCCGAGAAGCGTTCCGCCGACTTCGCTGACTAGCCATGAGCGACCTGTTCGACGTCTCCGGCAAGACCGCGCTCGTCACCGGCGGCTCGCGCGGCATCGGCCTCATGATCGCCCGCGGCCTCGTGCACGCCGGCGCGCGCGTGATCGTCTCCTCGCGCAAGAGCGCCGACGTCGAAGCCGCCGCCGCCGAGCTGAGCGACCTCGGTGACTGCCACGCGATACCCGCGGACATATCAACACTTCAAGGCGCCCAGGCGCTCGCCGGCGCCGTGCGCGAGCGCTTCCCGTCGCTCGACATCCTCGTAAACAACGCCGGGGCCGCCTGGGGCGCGCCGCTCGACGAGTTCCCGGCAAGCGGCTGGCAGAAGGTGCTCTCCACCAACGTCGAGGGCGTCTTTCACCTCACCGTCGCGCTGCTCCCGCAGCTGCGCGCCGGCGCCCACGTCGACGATCCCGCGCGCGTGATCAACATCGGCTCCATCGACGGGCTGCGCACGCCCGTCGTCGAGAACTACAGCTACAGCGCCAGCAAGGCCGCCGTGCACATGCTCACGCGCCACCTCGCCAAGCGCCTCGCCGGCGAGCACATCACCGTCAACGCCATCGCCCCCGGGCCGTTCCAGAGCAAGATGATGGCCCACGTGCTCGACAATCCCGAGACGCGCGAGCTGGTCGAGCGGAACGTGCCGCTCGGACGCATCGGCCGGCCCGACGACGTCGCCGGCCTCACCATCTTCCTCGCCTCGCGCGCCGGCGCCTACGTCACCGGAGCCGTCATACCGCTGGACGGCGGCATCACCGGCTGCGGCTAGCCAAGCCCGCCGCTTGACACACCCGGCCCAGCCGGATCAGATAGGCGGGCCGCCCGCCTACGGCACGAGCACGATCTTGCGGTGCGAGCCAGCCGCCAGGCGGCGCCACGCCTCGTCCACCTGCTCGAGCGCAAGGGTGTCGACCTCCACCCTGATCTCATCAGCCGTCGCCGCGCGCGCCAGCCGCCGGTACGCCTCGCGCTTGACCTCCGGCGGCGCCGCGAAGTTGGTGTGGCCCATCAGCACCAGCATCTTGCCGCGGATCGCCGCCGACGGAATCATCGCGTCCGCGTCCGCGCCGGCACCGAGTTGCACGATGCGCGCGCCGAAGCTCGCCGCGTTCACCGCCGCCACCAGCGGCTCACCCCACAGCGGGTCCACCACCACGTCTATACGGCCGTCCGCGGCGTCGGTTAAAGCCGCCGGGAGATCAGCGGGCTCGCCGAAGCGCACCGCAGCGTCCGCTCCCAGCTCCAGGCAGCGCTCCAGGCCCTCCCGTGAGCGCGCAGCCGCGACCACGCGCCCGGCGCCCAGCAGCTTCGCCGCCTGCACCGCGATCTGCCCCACCACGCCGCTCGCCGCCAGCACCAGCACGTGCTCGCCCTGCTTCAGCCGCGCGCGCCACGTGAGCGCGAGCCACGCCGCCAGCCCGCTGATCCCCAGCGCCACCGCCACGCCGTCGCTCACCCCGTCCGGCACCGCATACGTAGAGGCAGGGTTGATCAGCGCGCGCTCGGCCATCGAGCCGAACGGAGCGATCGGCGCATCGAAGTACACGCGGCTCCCGTCCAGCAGACCCACGCCCTCACGCCCCGCCACCGACGGCAGCGGCGGCTTGCCCGCGTAGAAGCGGCCCGCACAGATCGCCGTGTCCACCGGGTTCACACCCGCCGCGAGCACGTCCACCAGCGCCTGCTCCGGCCCCGCCGACGGCTCCTCGAACTCATCGACGCCGGGCACGCCGTACTCATGCAGGACCGCGGCTCTCATCGTTTGATCCTAGTGGGGAACAAACGCCTGACGCGTGCCTCCGTCAGCGCCAGCCGCGCGGCCGCGTGGCCCGGCACCCCGTGCACGGCGCCACCCGGGAACGTCGCCGCGCTGCCCAGGTACAGGCCACGTACGGGCGTGCGGTAGGGCGCGAGCGACGGCACCGGCCGGAAGACGACCTGGTCGAGCGTGTAGCTGCCGCCGCCGACGTCCCCGCCGAGCAGGTTCGCGTTGCGCGCCTGCAGCTCCGCCGGCCCCAGCACGTGGCGGGCGAGGATCAGATCGCGAAAGCCCGGCGCCGTGACCCAGCAGGTTCATGTACGCCGCAGCGATCGCGCTGCCCCCGCCCACCGGCGGCACGTCCGAGTGCATCGCCGAGCCGTACAGCCACGCGCGCGTGCCGTCCGGCAGCGGATGGGCCAGGCACACCGGCGGGTGCACCCAGCGCAGGCCGTGGCGCTCCAGCGGCAGGCGCGCGAACACCGGCGACGCCGCGGCCGCCGGGTAGACAGCGGAGAACGTGTCGTGGCGGAAGCCCGGGAGCGTCAGCTCCTCGGTCGCCACCGCGCCGCCCGCACGCTCGGCCGCCTCCAGCACCAGCACGCGCCAGCCCGACTGGGCCATCGTGATCGCAGCCGACAGGCCGTTGGGGCCCGACCCGACGACCAACGCGTCGTAGCTCATGCGCGTCAAGCATAGGCGCGCTGGCATCGAGCGTCCTGGACACGGACCTGCCGGTGGCACATAATTGCGCGCGCATGCAGGAACTCCTCAAGGATCACCGCCGGCAGCGCCCGGACCGGAGTTGACCGCTTGCAGATCCGCTTCTGCGGCGTGCGGGGATCGACCCCCGCGTCCGGCGCCGACTACGTGCGCTACGGCGGGCACACCTCCTGCCTGGCGCTCGCCCACGACGGCGCCCCCGCGCCCGCACTGATCCTCGACGCCGGCACCGGACTGCAGCGCGTCTCCGCCGCGCTCGGCGGTCAGCCGTTCGCGGGCACCATCCTGCTCAGCCACTTGCACTGGGACCACATCCTCGGGCTTCCCTTCTTCAACGCCGGAGATCGTCCCGACGCGCTCCTCAGCGTGCTGCTCCCCGAGCAGGAGAACGGCGATGACGCCACCACCGTGCTCACCCGCATCATGTCCCCGCCCTACTTCCCCATCGAGCCCACACAGCTCAGGGGAGCGTGGACGTTCGCCTCGATCGCACCCGGCGAGCGCACGATCGAGGGCTTCACCGTGCTCGCCCGCGAGATCCCGCACAAGGGCGGGCGCACGTTCGGTTACCGCATCAGCGACGGTCACTCCACGCTCACCTACATGCCCGACCACTGCCCAACCGTGCTCGGCGCCGGCGAGGACGGCTTCGGCGCGTACCACCCCGCCGCCCTCGAGCTCGCGCACGACACCCACGTGCTCGTGCACGACGCGCAGCTGTTCCCCGAGGAGCTCGCCGCCGAAGCCGACTTCGGGCACTCGGTCGCCGACTACTCCGTCGAGCTCGCCCGGCGCGCTGGCGCGCGCTCCGTCGCGCTCTTCCACCACCGCCACGACCGCAGCGACGACGCCCTCGACGGGCTCGCGCGACGACTCGGCGGCAGCTCCGCGCCGAGCGTCAGCATCGCGGCGCAGGACACCGTGCTCGAGCTGTAGACGCAAGCGGCCTCGTCAGCCCGGGCTGGTGGCTAACCTGGAGACGATGATGACCACCGCCGAGCCGATGACCACACGCGGCGCCCACTACACGGCGCTGCTCGAAACCATCGACCGCCAGGGCCCCGCCAAGCTGCACGCGAAGGAGCGCGAGCGACTGCTCGAGGCCGCCGACACGCTGCTGTTCGGCGAGCCCGACAGCCAGAGCGCGCTGCGCGCCGCCGAAGAGGTGATCGAGGCCCTGGAGACCAGCGGGCGCTGGTCGGACGAGAGCTGTGACCAGTTGCGCGAGCATCTGTACGGCTGCGACGCCCCCGCCGAGACAAGCTCCTGACGCAGCTCCTGCTGTAGCGTTCGTCTGCCAACGCCAAGCGAGGTGAGCAGATGGATCCTGTCGTGCATTTCGAGCTCCCGGCCGAGGATCGCGAGCGGATGGCTGCGTTCTACGCGGCAGCCTTCGGCTGGCAGGCAGAGCCGCTCGGTCCGGAGATGGGCAGCTACACGGTGGTCACAACGACCCCGTCACCAGGGGGCAGACCGACGACCCCCGGACAGATCAACGGCGGCTTCTTCCTGAAGACGAGCGACGCCGCGTCGCACGCGCCATCGGTGGTCATCGCCGTGCAGGACATCGACGCCTCGCTGAAGGCCATCGAGCAGGCCGGCGGGACCGTCGCCGGGCCGCCGCAGGAGATCCCCGGCGTCGGCCTGTATGGGAGCTTCCACGACTCCGAGGGCAACCGCCTCAGCGTGCTGCAGCCACTGGCCTCGTGACCCGGGCGAGCAGGCGCACCATCAGCGGAGCCGGGGTCGGGCGCCAAAGCGCGGCTGCCTCGACCGGAGCGAGGTAGCTCGGGGCCCCTTCGCGGACGAGGCCCGCGAGAGCGGGCTCGCCGAGCTCCCCAGCCGACCATTCGTAGAGCTGCTGAAGCCGGGGGAGAATGACGCCGTAGTCGAGCAGGCGCCCGAGGCCGTTCTCGTCGTTTACGTAGTTGCGCAGGTCATCGATGACCGGATAGCGGGAGGGGAGCACGCGCGCCAGCGACAGGAACGCGCCGGCCATACCCAGGCGCGGGTCTCCGAGCAGCCCGCCGAGCGGCGCGAAGCGCCCGAGTGACAGTCGCGGAGCCGCGACGAGCGAGTGCGCGTAGAGCACGCGCAGGAGAACCACGTTCATGAAGAAGCGCTCCGCGGCGCTCTCCCGCTCGGCCAGATCGCGATGGTCGAGGTACGCAGCGACGATGCTCGCGTTATGCGCCCTGTACCAGCTGCGCGCCGTCGGCTCCGCGAGGAACCGCATCCACAGCTCGATCGTCGGAGACGATGGTGGCCCGTCCAGCCCACCGCTGCGCACGACCATCTCGCAGCCGTCGGACAGGAGCCGCTCGTTGACCGCTCGCCACCAACGACTGCCCGGAACCTCGGCATCGAGCGACTCAAGGACGCCACGGCCGACCTGCCATCTCATGAACGAGAGCGCCGCGCGGCGGAAGCGGACATACCGACGAGACCTGCCGGTCAGCCCGTTGTAGGTGCGAGCACACAACGCGAGCCGCGCGCGAGGGTCGTCGCGAACCTCCTCGACCAGCGCCGCTGCGCGGTCTGCGGCGGTCGCGGAGGTGGACATGCCGCGCAGCATTGCTTAAAGCGCCAGCGGGATGATCGCGCGCTGATCGCCCAGCGACACCGTGCTCGCTACCCGGGCCTCAGTTTGTGACCAGCCGTGGCCTACTCAGAAGATGCCGATGCGGTGGGGGGGCCAGTAGGTGGCAATGGCCTGCCCGATGATCCAGCCGGTGGGGACGGGCCCCCAGTAGCGACTGTCGTCGGAGTCGCCGCGGTTGTCGCCCATCATGAACCAGTGACCCGTGGGAATCCTGATCGGCGTGGGGAAGTTGCACTCCTGGCTCGAGCCGCAGGCTTTGATGTAGGCGTCCTTCTCGCGCACGTAGTGGGAGCTGCCGGGAGTCTCGAGATAGACGTGGCCTTCCTTGATGTAGATCTCATCGCCGGGTCCGGCCACGAGTCGCTTCACGAAGTTTTCGCTTGACTCTTCGGGCGCGGGCTGTGTGCAGGCGGCGCCGCCGAGGGTGACCTGGTGAGGTATCGGCCCGCACTCCTGTGCGCGTGCCAGCTTCGGCGGGTGGAACACATAGATACCGCCGACATGCGGTTCGCTGAAGTCCATGGCGATGCGGTTGACCAGCACGCGCTGCCCTTCTGCCAGGGTCGGCTCCATCGAGCCGGTGGGAATCTTGTAGGGCTTCACGATCCAGGCCTGGATCGCAAGCGCCAAGCCGAGCGCCACGACGACGACCACGACCAGCTCGACGATCGAGCCCGTGACCGATTTCGACCGCTTCACGCTGCGCCTGGTGGCCGCGTCCTCACCGGCCATGTGCCCGAGCCCGACCGCTACGGAGGGAGGGCTCGACGGTGCGCGCCGCGTAGGGGTGCCGCTGGGCGAGATGATCGGGAGCCTTGCGCGACCGTGACGGGGCTGGGCCGGGACCGAACGCCCACACCGTCGCCGTCGCCATCGAGGTCACTGCGAAGGCGGCGATCGAGGGCGCCAGCGCTCGCCGCAGCAGCGCGTTGCGGCGGCCGGCACGATGGTTGAACTGACGCGCCGTCTCGGCGGCTGAGCCAAAGCGAAGAACCGCGCGCTCCGCGGCGTAGCCACCCTCAGCGGTCCACGACCGCTCGGCTTCGGCAGCATCGAGCAGGTGCGCGCGAACCTCTGTCAAGATCCGCCGACGTGCTCGACGCGGCACACGAAGCTGGCGCTCGAGCTCGTGGAGATACGCATCGATCCGATCGGCGACGTCCATCAGCCGGCCTCGAGCGCATCGCCGCCGAACACCGCGTCCACGGCGCATCTGAACGCCCGCCAGCTGGCCCGGCGATCCACAGCGGCGCGCCGGCCTGAGCTCGAGAGCGCGTACACCCGCCGGCGCCGACCGCCGACCACCTCCCAACGGCTGACCAACAGGCCCGAGGCCTCCAGACGATGCAAAGCCGGGTAGATCGTGCCCTCCGCCAAATCGAATTCGCCTCCACTGCGACGCCGCAGCTCTTCAGTCACCCCGTAGCCGTGCAGTGGGCCGCCGCTCAAGACCGCCAGCAGCATTCCGTCGACATGCCCCTGAACCTCACCAAGCGCCATACTAAGACAGTCTATGCATAAGCCGTCGAGGTGTCAACACGAGTCGGGCTCGCCTCGCTCTCCTGTCGCGCCGTGTCAGTTGGGCAGCGAGCTCGCAACCAGCGACGGAACCAGAGCCCCGTCGCTCGGCCCGTGCTCGAGCATGAGGCACGCCAGCGCGCCCTCGAGCGCACGATGTCCGGCTGACGACTGTCGCCCTTCGGCTGAGGAGGCTCACGCCCGCTCTCGCGACGCCGAAGCGCCATCTAAGCTGGGCTACGCGTGGACTTCCTGGTTGCCAAGGACGACCTCCACCGCTGTCGCCTCCTCGACGGCTCACCGCCGGAGCTCGAGTCCGGCCAAGCGCTGCTGAAGGTCGCCTCGTTCGGCCTGACCTCCAACAACATCACCTACGCGACGTTCGGCCAGGCGATGTCCTACTGGAGCTTCTTCCCTGCCGAGGAGGGCTGGGGTCGCGTGCCGGTGTGGGGCTTCGCCGAGGTCGCCGCCAGCGCCGTGGACGAGCTGCCGGCGGGCACGCGCGTGTACGGCTATCTGCCGCCCTCCACCGAGCTGGTCGTCGCCCCCGTCCGCGTCGACGCCCGCGGCTTCGTCGACGGCTCAGCCCACCGCGCAGCCCTGCCCGCCGCCTACAACAGCTATCAGCGCGTCGATGCGGACCCCTCCTACGAGCGCGAGCGCGAGGACCAGCAGATGCTGCTGCGCCCGCTGTTCTTCACCTCCTATCTGCTCGACGACTTCCTCGACGACAGCGGCTTCTTCGGCGCGGACACCGTCGTGCTGTCGAGCGCGTCGAGCAAGACCGCCAGCGCGCTCGCGTTCCTGCTCGCCCGCCGCCGGGCGGTCGACGTCGTCGGGCTGACCTCCTCGCGCAGCGCGCAGTTCACGCGCGGGCTCGGCGCGTACGACCACGTCCTCGCATACGACGAGCTCGACTCGCTGCCGCGGGGGCGGGCGGCATACGTGGACATCGCCGGCGACGCCGAGCTGCGCGGCGCCGTGCACCGCCACTTCGGCGAGGATCTGACCCACTCGGCCGTCGTCGGGGCTACCCATCACGATCGCATGGGCGACGTTCCCGAGTCCCTCCCGGGCCCGCGACCGACGTTCTTCTTCGCGCCCGACCGGGTCGCCAAGCGGGGCGCCGACTGGGGCCGCGACGGTCTCGAGCGCCGGCTGGCCGAGGCCTGGCGCCCGTATGTCGAGTGGACCGGCGACTGGCTGGAGGTGCTTCACGGCCACGGCGCACAGGCCCTGGAAGCCGCCTACCTCGACCTCCTCGACGGGCGCATCGACCCCGCCAAGGCGCACGTGCTCTCGCTCTAGTCAGAGCTTCAGCACCAGCTTGCCGGTGTTCTCGCCGCTGAACAGGCGCAGCAGCGTCTGCGGGAAGCTCTCCAGCCCCTCCGCTATGTCCTCGCGCGAGACCAGCTTGCCGGCCGCCAGCCAGCCGGCCATCTCGGCCGCGCCTTCGGGGTAGCGGTCGAGGTAGTCGGTCACCACGAAGCCGGTCATGCTCGCGTGGTTGACCAGCAGCGACAGGTAGTTCGCCGGGCCGCTCATCGGACCGGTGGCGTTGTACTGCGAGATAGCGCCGCAGATGATCACACGCGCGTAGCGAGTGAGATGCGCGAGCGCGGCGTCGAGGATCTCCCCGCCGACGTTGTCGAAGTACACGTCGATGCCCTTCGGGCAGTGCTCGGCCAGAGCCTCCGCGACGTTGCACGCCTTGTAGTCGATCGCCGCGGCGCAGCCCAGGTCCTCGATCACGTAGCGGCACTTCTCCGGCCCGCCCGCGATCCCCACCACGTGACAGCCCTTCAGCCTGGCGATCTGGCCGACCACCCCGCCGACCGCGCCGCCGGCGCCGGAGACGACCACCGTCTCCCCCGCCTGTGGCTTGCCGATGTCCAGCAGGCCGAAGTAAGCGGTCATCCCGGGCATGCCCAGCGTGCCGAGGTACACCGGCAGCGGCGCCAGCTCCGTGTCCACCTTGATCAGCCCAGCGCCGTGCGCGACCGCGTATTCCTGGACGCCGAGCAGGCCCGTGACGTGGTCGCCAACCGCCAGGTCGGGATGGTTGGAGACGATCACCTCGCCGCCGGCCAGCGCGCGCATCACCTCGCCGATGCCAACCGGCGGGATGTAGGAGCGGGCGTCGCTCATCCAGCCGCGCATCGCCGGGTCCATCTCCACGTACTGGACCTTGACCAGCACCTCGCCCTCGCCCGGCTGGCCGACAGGCTCCTCGGTGAAGCTCCAGTCGCTCGGCTTGGGCAGGCCGACCGGGCGGGCGGCGAGCCGGAACTGATGGTTTACGGCATCCATGGCGTTGCCTCTCCTCTTCCTGCGGACACGATGTCGTGAGAGTATTGCGCCGCCCCATCCACCGTTCGGACCCAAGGAGCCACGCATGCCCGATATCGAGTTCCCCACCAGCACCGGCAGCGCCCCCGGCTACTTGGCCGTGCCCGCCGGCGAGCACGGGCCGGCCGTGATCGTCCTGCAGGAGTGGTGGGGCCTGGACGAGCACATCCGCTCACTGTGCGACCGGCTCGCCGCCGAGGGCTTCTACGCGCTCGCCCCCGACCTCTACCGCGGCGAGACGACCACCCAGCCCAGCGAGGCCCAGCAGAAGATGATGGCCATGTCGATGGAGCGGGTGGAGAAGGACATGTGCGGCGCCGCCGACCACCTCGCCTCCCAGCCCGGCTTCGAGGGGCCCGGTGTGGGCGCCGTCGGCTTCTGCCTCGGCGGCGGGCTGGCCGTGTGGGCCGCCGCCACCTGCCCCAGCATCGCCGCCGCGGTCACGTTCTACTACGTGATGCCGCACGGCAAGCCCGACTTCAGTGAGATCCACGGCCCCGTGCTCGGCCACTTCGGCACCGCCGACGAATTCATCCCGACCGAGGACGCCAACAAGCTCGAGTCGGAGCTGCGCGAGGCCGGCGTCGAGACGACCTTCCACTACTACGAGGGCGCCGGGCACGCGTTCGTCAACGACACCAACCGCCTGGGCACCTACGACGCCGCCCTCGCCGAGGAGGCGTGGGGGCGCACAGTCGACTTCCTGCGCGCGGCGCTCGCCGCCTGAGCGGAGAGCCATCTGTGAGCAGCGGCGATCGAGAGTGACGAGGCTGGTGTACACGCTCGCCGTCGTCGCGGCGATCGCCGCCACGGCTGTGCTCGTCGAGCCGCCCGCGCGCACGGCGCTGAGCGCCGACGTCCAGCCCGCGCAGCAGCCCACGACGCTGTGGTCGGCGCCGGCCACCCTCAGCGCGTGTCCCAGCGCCGCCGGGGGGAGGGTGGTCTTCCCGAGCGACAGCCCCACTCATGCCACCGGCTCCGGCGCGATCGTCTGGAGCGACTCCTCCACCTGTCCCGGCGGCGAAGGCGCGCGCGTGGCGGCGATCGGCGCGGGCGACGTGCCCGGCGCTGGCGTCATCCCACGCACCGTGGCGGGTCGCACGCTCCTCCCGCGCGCGCCGCTGACCGCCAGCGGCGCTCCGTTCGGGCAGATCCTGATAGCCGGCGTCTCGCCAACGGCGTCCGCGGACGGGCTCGCGATCCAGGGATTGGCCGGCGGGCCGTTCTCGGCGGTGGCCGCCGGCGCGGGCTCGGCCGCGCCGACGGCGCTCGCCACCGCCTATCTGGGCGATGTCGCGCTCGCCTCCGCGCCGACGGGCGGGACCGGCGCGGACGGACTTCGCGTCCACGTCGAGCGCTTCTTCTCACACCACTTCGACCGCAACGCCACGGTCAGCGCCAGCGGTCGCGGACTCGTCCAGGCGCTGACACTCGCCTTGGACTTCCGCAGCGAAGCGCTGGCCGTGTGGGCCCAGGGCGGAGAGATCTACGCACGCGTCGTGCCCAACAACGACGGAGCCCCGCACCCGCTCCGGCGCCTCGCGCGCGTCGGCCCGCACCCGCGGATCTCCGCGCTGCTCAGCGACGACAACCGCGCGATCGTCGCATGGACCGAACAGCGTGGGACACAGACCAGCGTGTACATCGACCGCTCCGCCGTCGGCGTGCGCTTCGGCTCCCCGCAGCTGCTCGAGCGCTTCCAGGACCCCGACGGCCTCTCCTCCCCCGCCGCATCCCCGAGCCTCGTGCGCCTTAGCTCCGAGAGCGTGATGCTGGCTTGGGCGGGCTCCGCCGCTGACCACTGGGTCGTGCGCGCGGCTCCCGTCGACCTTGATGGGGTGGGGACCGTGAGCACGATCAGCGCGCCCGGCGTGGACGCGCTGCTCGCCGACCTCGCGGCTGGCCCCGCCGGCGATGCGCTGCTGGTGTGGACCGAGCCGCTGCCGACGGCGGCCGGCCCGCCGGACATGGAGCGCCAGGCGCTGTTCGCCGCGCGCGGGTTCGACGCCTATCCAGAGGGGACCATGTTCGACACTCCAGAGGAGGTGGCGCCGCCCGCGCCGATCAGCGAACCCACGGTCGCGCTCGATCCCAACAGCGACCGCGCGGTGGCCGTCTGGCGCGGCGAAGCCTCCGCCATCGAGTACTCGATCCGCGGCACGGAAGGCGACCCGTGAGCCGCGCCCGCGCTCGAGCGCACCGCGCGGATGGCGGCCTTTAGGGAAGGATGCTCACGGATGGATAGAGACTACGAGTGCCAGACCCACCAGGCGGAGGACCGCCACTGGTGGTATCGGGGGCGGCGAACGGTGCTCGACGGCGTGATCGCCAAGCTCGGGCTGCCGCGACCCGCGCGCATTCTCGACGCGGGCTGCGGCAGCGGACGCAACATGGTCGAGCTCGCACGCTACGGAGCCGTCACTGGGGTAGAGCTGTCCGACACGAGCGTCGCCCTGGCACGCGAGCGCAGGATCGGCGAGGTGGTCGCCGGCTCGGTGCTCGAGATGCCCTTCGCCGACGCCAGCTTCGACCTGGCCGTGACCCTCGACGTGATCGAGCACCTCGAGGACGACCTCGCGGCCCTGCGCGAGCTCCGTCGCCTCGTCGCCCCGGGCGGCGTGCTGCTGGTCACCGTGCCCGCCTACCAGTGGCTGTGGAGCGGTCACGACGAGATCAACCACCACCACCGCCGCTACACGCGGCGGTCGCTGCAGCGCGTCGCCGAGCAGGCCGGCTGGAGCCAGGTGCGCACAACCTACTTCAACTCGCTGCTGCTGCCCGCGGCGATCGTCCTGCGCGTGCTCGACCGCTTCAACAGGGCCAAGACGACCGAGTCGAGCCTCGACCTGTGGATCCCCCCGCCACCGGCCAACTGGCTGCTCGAGCGCCCACTCGCGCTGGAGGCAGCGATGATCGCCCGCGGCGGGCGCATCCCCGCCGGGCTCTCCCTGCTGGCCGTGTTCCGGTAGCCGCCGGCGCCGAGAAGTCGCTACAGGTCCGCGTCGACGACCGCGACCGGCGAATGCACGCGGAAGGTCCACGCGCGGTTGACGAAGAACGTGCTGACCGTGACCACGGCGGTCGCGCACACCTGGGCGAGCAGCTTGTCGAGCTGCGCGTCGTGGACGAACACGTACAGCAGGCCCTCGTCCAGCGCGAGGCCGCAGGTCTGCACGACGCCCCAGCGCACGGGCGTGAGCGCATCCCCGACGTGCTCACGAAACGTCCAGCGGCGATTGAGCAGGAAGCCGTTGACAGCGCCCACCACGAAGCCGATCCCCGACGCCGCCAGATACCAGACGCCGAACACCTTCAGCAGCAGCGTGTACACGACGAGCGTCAGCAGCGTGTTGGACACGCCGACGACGCCGAACTTCACGAACTGGACGAGCACAGGCGCGCTCACGCGCTGGCGGGCTGCGGACAGTCGGCGTGAGCGTCGCGCTACGCTGGTGGCGGATTTCTGCGAGTCAGTGCGCTGGGAAGGCATCCATAGACAGGATGAACGATAAATTGATCGCCGGCTTAGGGCGTGCGTCAAACATGATCTGCAAGGCAGACGGCCCCCAGCGTCACCCGGAACGCAGCGAATGATGTCCGATACCCAACCTCGCATACCCACCCTGCTCAGCGTGGTCGCGCCAGTGTACGACGAGGAGGAGCTCGTCGAGGAGTTCGTGGCCCGCACAAGCGCCGCGATCGCGGACTACGAGTTCGAGCTCGTGCTCGTCAACGACGGCAGCTCCGACAGCACCCCCGAGCTGCTCGACCGCCTGGCCGCGAACGACCCGCGCGTGCGCGTCGTGCACCTGTCGCGCAACTTCGGCCACCAGGCCGCGCTCACCGCCGGGCTGGAGCACGCGGTCGGCGACGTCGTGGCGATGATCGACGCCGACCTGCAGGATCCGCCGGAGCTGATCCCCGACATGATCGCCCAGTGGAGCCAGGGCGCCGACGTCGTCTACGCGGTGCGCAAGCAGCGCGAAGGCGAGAGCGCGTTCAAGCTCGCCACCGCCTCGTGGTTCTACAAGCTGTTCGACAAGCTCGCCCAGGTCGACCTCGAGCCCAACTCCGGCGACTTCCGCCTGCTCGACCGCCGCGCGCTGAACGCGCTGCTGGCGATGACCGAGCGCTCGCGCTTCCTGCGCGGCATGACAGTGTGGGTGGGGTTCACGCAGACGGCCGTCTCCTACCAGCGCGACGCGCGCCAGGCGGGCGAGACGAAGTACACGCTGCGCAAGATGCTGCGCTTCTCGCTCGACGCGATCGCCTCGTTCTCGCACCTGCCCCTGCAGCTCGCCACCTACGTGGGGCTGCTGTCGGCAAGCGTGGCGTTCGTCGCGATCCCGGTCGTGATCGGCCTGCGCATCGCCGGCTCCTACCTGCCGGGCTTCGGCTCGCTGACGATCGCGATCCTGCTGCTCGGCGGCATCCAGCTGATCGCGCTCGGCGTGATCGGCGAGTACGTCGGGCGCATCTACGACGAGGTCAAGCACCGGCCGCTGTACATCGTGCGCGAGGAGCGCAACCGCCCCAGCGCCAACGGCCGCATCGTGTCACTGCCCGGCGGCCGCGCGGGCCTGCCGGCGCGCGCGCCCGAGAACGTCGTTCAGTAGCTCCACGATGACCGCATGAGCGTCGACGAGACTTCAGCGGACGGCGATCCGCCGGGCATGGATCACCGCACCGAGCGCGTCAGGATCGAGACCGAGCGTCACCGCATCGAGGGCATGCTCACGCTCGCGCGCGACGGCTACCGCAGCCGCGTCTCGGATGTGCTCAACGCCTCCGAGCGCGACTTCATCACGCTCACCGAAGTCACCGTCGCGCCCCTGGATGGAGGCCCTGTCGAGCTGCACGCCTACCTGAGCCTCGCCCGGCGGCACATCGTCTTCGCGGTCGCCGCCGGGGACACGCCGTAGACCTGTTGGGGTCGACACCGGACGGCTCCGCGGCGACCGATCGCCGCTAGGGTCAGGGCGCGAAGCTGCGCGAGCTGAAGACCGTGCCGGCCGGCGCCGAGCTGTTGGTCACGCCGATCTGCCCCGCCTGCACGCCGGCGGGCACGATCGCCTTGAGCTTCGTGGCGGAGACGAACGTGACGCTCGCCGCGCGGCCGTCGAAGCTGACGCTCGAGCTGGTGTTGAAGCCGATGCCCTTGACCGTGACGAGCTTGCCGGGGACCGCGCTCGCCGGCGAGAACGCCGTCACAGACAGTGTCGGCGTGAACTTGCTCTTGCTCGTCGCGTTCTGCGTGAGGGTGCCCACCGACACCTTGCCGGCGCGGGCGCCGTCGGGGACGGTCGTTTCGATCTTCGTGGAGGACAGCACGTTGAACGTCGCCGCCAGCTTGTCGATCTCGACGCTCGTGGCGTTGCTCAGGCCGGTGCCGGTGATCGTCACCGTGCTGCCGGTGATCCCCGAGCTCGGCGTGAAGCCGACCAGCTTCAGAACGTTCGAGGCGACGGTGGCGCTCTGCGCGGACTGCGCCGCGGGCCCGAAGCCGGCGGCGTTGCCGGCGATTTCCTGGACGCGGATCGTCGAGCCGACCTCGCTGGCGGTGAGCGTCAGCGTCTGTCCCGTCCCGCCGGCGATCGGCAGGCAGCCAGAGCCGGAGAGCGTGCACTGCTCCCACTGATCGCCGAGCGACGTCGGGCTGCCCGTCCACGTGCCAGCCGTCGCGGTCAGCGTCCGACCCTGTTCGGCGACGCCGGATATCGCCGGCGCCGAGGTGCTCACGGGACTCCCCGTCAAGGCGAACGCGTGCAGGCCAATCGGGCTGCCTACGCCCGAGGGGCCGTCATATCCGACGCCCGCCTGGCAGGAGCTGGCGCCGCCGCACGAGCCGTTGCTGGCGGACACTACGTCATACAGGGCTTCATCTTCGCCGAGGTGGGTGTACAGCGTGGCGGCCGGGAAGGCGACGCCACGCGAGCCGCCCGCGAGGGCGAACTCGGCGGCGATGATCGGCGAGGACACCGACGTCCCCCCGTAGACAGCCCAGCCGGTCCGCGCACCGGGAGCTTCGGGAGTGCTGTCGTAGATGTCGACCCCCGTGTCGGGGTTGCCGATCGCCGCCACGTCGGCGATCGAGCGGCCTTCGCGACAGCCGGTTGCGGAGAAGCTCGCGAGGGCGCTCTGCCACGGCGGGGCCGAGAAGATCTGGCTGCACCCGCTGCCGCCTTCGTCCCAGAGGGTGCTGGCCCACGTTTCGCTCTGGTCGGTGAGGGTGGTTCCCCCCACGGCGACCACGTCCGGTGAGTCAGCCGGGAAGTTCGCCGCGGTAGCTCTCCAGGGGCACGCCTGGTTGAGATAGCCACAGTCGCCGGAGCTCGCGGTCACGACGACGCCGGGATGGTCATAGTAGTCGCTGTTCCATTCGGAGAAGACGCTCGCGAAAATCGTTTCCTCGGGGCCGGCGTAGGAGTTGCTGATCTCTGTCGCGCCAGCGTTCACAGCCGCGTCCACGGCGGCGCCGAGGCTTGGGAATTCTTCGCTTTCGGCCTCGACCAGCAACACGTGGCAGTTCTGGCAGACGGCGTGGGCCATCTCCACGTCGATCGAGATCTCAGCCGCCCATTCGCCTTCTTCGGGGGGCAGCGGGCTGGAGTGCCCATCCTGGTTGAGCTTGCGAAAGCAGCCGTTGGCGGAGGTGCACGGCGGCAGCCCGAACTCATCGTCGTAGACGGCCAGATCGGCTTCCACGGTGGGGTCGTCGAAGGCGTCGATGACCGCGATCGTCTGCGTGGAGGAGGCGGCCGTTTCGCTCGGCAGCGAGTACGCCGCGTGCAGATCCTGCGGAGTGAGAAACCCGGCGTACGGCTTCTTGGCGTTTGCTTGCGCGCCCGTGCTGCCGGCGGGCACCAGCTTCATGGCCGCGCACGCCGCCGCGCCGACACGGGGGGCGCCACACACGCGTTCAACGCGAGAGGCCGACGGGGTGGAGGCCGCCGACACGCTCGCGCTGAGGACGGCCGCGCAGGCGCCCGCGGCGAGCAACGCCGTGACGAGCAGCCTCCGCGGCCGTGTCACCCACCGCCCCTCCCTGGAGCGCGCCATTCCCCACATGGGTGCGATCGTACTCGCTGAACCTCGAAAAAGCGATAGTCGACTGACAAATGGTTACAGCCAGTGTCTCCGGGGTTGGCGGTGTGCTGCGCGCCGCGCTAGCCGGCTGAGCCCTCGGGCGGCGCGTCGGGCGCAGGTGCATCCTGCTCGGTCGCGTCCCCAGCGCCCTGCGCCGCGGCCGTCGTGTCGGATCCCTTCAGACCCTCCACGAAGCTGTCGGCCTTGGCGCCCACCTGCTGGATGCGCTCGCGGTACCTGCCGCCCGTGCGCTGGTCGGCCGTGGTGGCGACCTTCTCGACCGCTTCGTGGATCTTCTCGCTGCGCTCCACGGTCGCGTCGGTGGCCTTTGTCTTCAGGTCCTTGAGTCTGTCTGCGATTCCCATGGTCCCCCTTCGAGAGCGTCGTTGCAGGGTCCGTCGGCTTGAGCACGTCCCAACGGGCCATGCTACTCGCCAGTCGCGGTCAGGCGGGTGGGGCGGCCGGGTCTTCGAGCCGGCCGGCGAACAGCACGGCGCCGGTGCGATCGTCGCGCAGGAAGAACAGGAACGGCCGGTCGGCGTCGAAGCGGACGGTCGCAGGTGGCGCTACCTCGAGCGCGGTCGCTTCGACCACGACCGTCGTCGCGGCGACTGCCAACGTGCCCTGTTCGTCCACTTCGAAGTCGGCGGCGTGCTCGACCTGGCCGAGCTTCAGCGGTTCGCCTGTGGCGATGCGCGAGAAGTCGGCGGCTTGGCCGAACGGGGCGGTCATGCCCAGCGACTCGAGCGAGTGGTTCAGTTCTCTGTGAACTTCGACGTGAAAGCGCGGCAGGCTGAGCGCGACCGGCCGCGGCGTGAGCTTGCGGGCGATCCGCGCGAGCATCCCGGCGTCGAGTCGATGCTGCAGAGAGCTCACGCTCTGCCCGGTGGGGAGCACGACCAGCAGCGACAGCGTCGAGGCGAGATAGGGCAGCTCGACCGCGGCGTAGCCTCGCCCGTGGCCGTATGGCAGCGTGTCGGTCTCGTGCATGAACGGCGCGGTGACCACGCCGGCTCGAGCGTGGAAGGGCGCGGGCGCGGTGGCGCTGACCTTGAACGGGTCGAGCCAGGCGGCTTTCAGGTAGATCGCGTTGGCCAGCACGAGCCGCGCCTGTTCCGGTACGGAGTTGATGATGCGAGGGATGATGCCGTTGGTGTGCGCGCTGACCCAGGCGTTGATCGCCTGCACCGCCGCAACGGGGTGGTTCTCGAAGTCGACGCTCTGCGGGGTGGCGCCAAAGCTCGTCTGCAGCCCCGACAGATAAGAAGGCAGCACCTGGAAGCCCTGCTGCAGGAAGAGCCCGTTGGCGATGTTCAACGTCGGCGCCTGGGGATCGCCCTGGCCGGCGGCGGCCTGCTCGGCGGCGATGGTCGCCTGCAGGCGCCCGACGGCGGGGAAGGCGGCGGGCGAGGTCAGGTGCAGGACCCTGGCCATCTGACTGGCCGTTTCTCCGGCCGCGCCGGCGCCGGTCATCGCCAGCGCGCTGGCGATGCTGTCGGGGGAGAACACGACGTTGCCGGCGCCCAACCCGTTCATGAGATCGAGGCCGAACGCACCGGTGGCGGGCGCCGGGGACAGACGCCCGGTGACGACGGGTGCGTGGTGCGCGGAGCTCCGCTGCGCGCGAGGCACGCGAGCGTCGACGCCGCCGCTCGCCGCCGACGTCGCCAGGCGCGTGGAGCCCCCCAATCCCAGCGCGATCAGGACGACGAGCACACGGCGACCCCAGGCAGGCAAGTACATGAAGACGATCATGCCAGCTTCAGCCGCCCGCGCTCACACGGCGGACAGGATCGCTTTGGGCAGAGGAACCGACTTCAGCAGGCGTCGGCCGCCGCCTCGGCGCAACCACCGGCGGGGAGTTGCCCACCGGCCGCGCGCAGGAGCAGCGCATGGAGCGTGGCGCGCTCCTCGTCGCTGAGCGCCTCCAGCACGTCGTCCTGCACGTCCGCCAGTCGCTGTTCGGCCTGCTCCAGCGTCGCGCGACCGATCTGTGACAGCTCCACGATGTGGCGCCTGCGATCCCCCGGATCGCGCTCGCGCACGAGCAGGCCCTCAGCCTCGAGCTCGTTGAGCAGGCCGACGAGGTTGCTCGGGTCGATGCGCAGCGCCTCGATCAGCGCTTGCTGGGTGGCGCTGCCGTGGTCGCGCAGCAGCGTCAGCGCGACCAGGTGGCGGGGCCGCAGCCCCAACGGAGCAAGCGCGGCCTCCGAGCCGCGGCGCGCGACGCGCGCGAGATGGTTCACCAGTGCGAGCGACTGATGCGTGACGGCGGTGGGATCGGCGGTGGTCGTCACGTATCAATGGTAGCAAGGCCGATGATTGGCGTTGCTATTATGCTTTGCTAAACACCAATCATCTATCCAGAGGAAGGTATCGGCATGCCCCACCTGCTCCACATGGACTCGTCGATTCGCACCGAGAACTCGCGCAGCCGGGCGCTGTCGCAACACTTCGCGCAAGCTTGGCGCTCGGCGAACGCCGACGGCACTGTCACCTATCGCGACCTCGCCGCCGACCCGGTTCCCCACATCGACTACGAGGCGTTCACCGCCAACTTCACACCGGAGGAGGCGCGCACTCCCCATCAGCGCGAGGCGCGCGCGCTGGCCGAGCTGCTCGTCGGCGAGGTGCTCGAGGCGAGCGACATCGTGATCGGCATGCCGCTGTACAACTTCGGGGTGCCGAGCACCGTGAAGGCCTGGTTTGACCGGCTGGTCGTGCCTGGGCTGACGGTCGGCGAGGACGGCGGGCTGCTCGGCGGGCGGACGCTGACGATCACCGGCGCCCGCGGCGGGGGCTATGGACCCGGCACGCCGCGTGAGGGGTGGGACCACCGCGAGCCGTGGCTGGCCCACGCCTTTGAGCAGCTCGGCCTCACCGGCGTGCGCTTCATCCACGCCGAGCTGACGCTCGCGCGCGAAAGCCCGGCGATGATCCCACTGAACCTGGGGGACGCCGAGGACCGAAGCTTGGCCGACGCGCACAGCGCGATCGATGCGCTGTTCGCGACCGCGGGAGCTGCCGGTAGGTGATCACACGCGCTGCTGGTTGTGTCGTGAATCAGTTTCGACAATCCGACTAATCTATATGGGGGACTTTCATCCCGATTCACCTGACAGTGCCCCATGGACGGCGGACGCTGGCAAGAAATCTGGCCTAACCCGCATGGGGGATCTTCTCTTGAGTCGCTCGATTGTGTGCACTGACAGCCGATACTGCGCACATCAACTTCTAAGGGAGGACTCCCATGCGTGCGCTGTACACGCGGCTCTCGACAAGGATCTCAGCACGAGCTCGCCGAGTCGCCGCGATCACCATCTCGACCATGTTTGTAACACTTCTCTCTGGGCTGCAGGCCGTTCCGGCATTGGCGAGCGCCACCGCTACGAAGCCCGCTGTGACGCCGCTTACGTCTGTGACTGCGCTACCGTCCGGTGAAGTCGAAGAAGCGCTGTCCGGCGTACCACTCAAAGACATCTCCGCGGCGCAGCTGAGCGAAGTGCTCTCGCGGCTCCCCGGTCTCAGCGCGCTGCCTGCGAGCCAGTTGCGCGAAGCGCTTACCAAGGCCATCGAAGGTATCGCTGCAAAAGGTGACGAGCTGGGACAGCTGGCCGAATCGGGCGCACTGATCCCCGGGCTCGAAAGCCAGTTGAAAGCAATTCTCTCGATACCTGAACTGCTGTCGACGCTCAAAGGCCAGGGCCTGTCGAGCGTACTCACCCAAGCCCTTGGCTCGCTCGACTCCAGCCAGATGCTGGCCGGGCTGTTGAGCTCGGCGAGCAGCCCCGAAGAGCTGATCGAAGAAGTGTTGGCAACCCTGAGGCCGAGCGAGCTGGAATCGCTGCTGGGGACGACGTTGACCGGCGAACCGTTCGTCAAGAGCACCGCGGGCGAACTCGCGCGCGAAGCCGGAGCGACAACGGAAGAGCTCGCAGAGGACTTCGACACCACCAGTTCGCAGCTGCCGGCGAGCGCTATGGCGCTGACGGCGCCGCTCAGTAACGGGAAGACGTTGGGAGTGCTCGACGCGGTCGAAGGACTCGACCTCGGCATCCTGGGCTCCTCCGGCGAAAACGCACCTCAAGAATCGGGCGGCTCGGGCGGCTCGGGCGGCTCAGGTGGCTCGGGTGGCTCGGGCAGTGGCTCAGGCGGCTCTGGCGGTGGGTCGGGCGACCAAGGCGATCCGACCGGTACCGGTGGCGGGTCGCCCGGGACGCCCGCCGGCACGACCATCGTCGTCAACAACCTCCCCGCCCCGTCTGCCACGGCGGTGGGCTCGAGCACCAAGCCGGCCAGGGTCGAGATCAAGATCCTCAGCCGGAAGGCAAGGGGAACCGCGGTCACCCTCGTCGTGCAGATACCCGCAGCGGGAAGACTGGTCCTGACTGGAAGCGGCGTGAGGTCCGTGACCAAGCAGGCCGACGAGGCTGAGCGCGTCACGCTGCGGACGGGGCTCACGAAGGCCCGCGTCGCGTCGCTGCGCGCTCGCCCCCGCCGCCTGACGGTCAAGCTCCAGGCGTCCTTCAGAGAGGTGGGCGGAGCGAGCGCTGCGACGACCACGACCGTGGTGCTCCGCTGACGACTACGCCGGCCTCTCCACCGCATGCGTGCCTCGCGCCAGCTAGTGCAGCTGGCGCGAGGCGACGCTTGGACGATGTCTACGGGGTGCGTGTCACTGCGGAGGAGCCGAGTACGCGTCCGCCGCTGTCCAACGCCTGCACCTGGAACCATGGCCCGCGGCTCGCCAGGGGGATTGCCGTCTCGAACCCGGTCCTCGCCACGGTGGTGAGCGGCGTGAGCTGCCCGCTGTCGCGGCCGGCGAGCACGCGCCAGCTCGCGACCTGGGTTGCGCCGTTCCAGCTCACGTAGGCGACGCCGGCGCTCGGCGCCTTGGCCGGCGCGAGCGTGATCCTGGGATTCGACAGCGGCTGTGCCGTCCACGGAAAGCCAAACGCGCGGTAGGACTGGCCGCCCGTCGACAGGCGCGCTTCGAACAGCAGCTGGCCGGTCGGCGAGTACTCGGAGACGTACGGTTCCGCGCCCCAACCGATCAAGGTGTCGCCGCTTGGCAACGTCTGCACGTTGCCCTGTGTGCCGGCCGACAGCGGCGGCGAGTGACTGTACTGGGCCAGCCGCGTCATCGTGTCGGTGCTCGGGTCGAGCCGCTCGACGAGCCCACGCGAGTAGGGGTGGATCTTGGGCTCGGCGCCGTTGTCGAACACGGTGACGTCTCCGTTTGGCAGCGTGCGGGCGTCGTGCTGCCAGGCGGTGGCGGTGCCGGGACCCATCGTCACGGTGCTCTGCTTGCCTCCGAAACGGGTAAGCACCTCGCCCGTACGCTCGTCGAGCGTGTAGATCGTCCACGTGTTGCGTGAGGAGATCATCACCCTCCCGTTGGGCAGCGAGTCCAGGCTGTTGATGTGAAAGAAGTCGAACGGGAAGGCCGTCCTCGCCTCTCCGGCATTGATCTTCGGATAGGCGTCGGCGATGGAGACGTGGTCGAGCGCGTGCCACTCCCGGCGGACCAGCCCGGTCTTCAGGTCGATTTCCTGGAAGACGCCATCGGTGATCGCTCCGTTGGCCGGGCCCCCGACCGCCGAGAGGTTGCAGTGGATCGGGTCGTAGGTGGTGATCAGCGCCGTTCCGTCGGGTGTCAGCTGGAGTTCGTGCAGATCCTCGTGCAGTCCGTTACCGGCGTGCACGACCGCAATCTGCTGATAGGAGGTGTTGTCGATGATCCCCTCTCCCTCGCCGAAACCCTGCGGCAGCGCGCGACCCTGCCACCAGGTGAGCACCGGATGACCCAGGTACCGCTGGACCTGCAGATTGGCGGCCGAGATCTTGCTCGGCAGCGACTTGAACCACACCAGACGGCCGTTGTTTTCGAAGATCATCGGACCGCCCGGCCCGTTGGCGGTGGCGTATGCGGCCACGAAGATGTCTGCGGGCACCGCACTGCTCGTGGCCGCCGTGGTTATCCGCACGGTGGGCGCCGGCAGCTCGGGCTGGCTGTGAAAACGCTGGATCCCGACGGGTGAGGTGGTGGCGGTGTACTTCGCGGTGCGATCCGGCAGCGGATCCTCGTCGGCGACGGTGAAGGCGTAGGCGAACGGCCGGCGGCCGCCGGCAAGCAGCAGCGTTCCCTTGACGGTGACTCGCTCGCCCGCCGTGAACGGGCGCTGCGAGACGAAGCTGGCGCCATCGCCCTGGGAGTATGCGATCAGTCGGCCCTGGTGGGCGCCGGTACGTGAGCCGGTGACGCTCACCGCGGAGATCTCGTCGGCCGGCACGCCGAGCATGCTTATCTGCGAGGAGGGCTCAGCGACCATCGTGCCCGGTAGCGGCGAGACCGACATCGGAGTGCCCGGAAGCACAGCCGACCGGTTCAAGCTCGACGGGGTGCACCGCGGCGAGTCGATCGATCTGCCGGCCGTCCCGGCTCGGGCCGCCGTTCGCGGAGAGCGTCGCGGGGCCGCGCTCTGCGAGCCGCTCGCGACGGTCATGAGGGCCACCGCCCCAGCGACGATCAGCAGGGCGATCGTCGCGAGCGATCGCCGCCGTCCAATCACGACCCCGAGCGTTCGATGGTCACAAGCGCAGCGCTCTGCGGGTCGACCACAACGCTGACCGAGCTGGATGAGAGCTTGGCGTGAGGGAGATCCGATACTGGCCGCCAGCTGCCGTCGGCGGCTACGGCGTTGCCGCCCAGGGTGACCCCGCTGGTCGCGCTCAGCGACGGCGCCGTGAGCCTCAGGATCGAGGCGGCGCGCGTTTCGGGCGCCCGCGGCAGATTGAACAGCAGCGGGCGCGACCCCGGCGGCTGCTCGTTGTCGATGATCACGTGCACATCGCCACGCGAGCTCCGCCCAGCCCAGATCGCGAGGTTCTGGCCCTGCGCCCTGATCTGCACCGGGAGCGGGCTATCACCCTCGACCTCGTGTGCCAGCAGCAACGCATACCACTCCGGTCTCGCAGAGATCGCGCCTTCCGCGAGGTCCGCGGGAGTGAGCGCCGCCAGCGGCGAGTAGCCCGTCGGCACCGACAGGAAGCCATGGAAGTTGACCCCGACGATCGGCGCGTGCAGCGCCCGCGTCAGCAGCCCCACAGCCCACAGCGCCGCCCCGTAGGTGTCGCTCACCCCTGGCGTCCCGCCGCAGGAGATGTTGTTGGTCTCGTCGAGCCGCACGGGGATGTGGTAGCGACGCCCGATACCCGCGAGCACTCGCAGTTCGTGTTCCTCGTGCGTCTGGACGCGGCGGCTGACCAGGAAGGGCACGGTCGGCATCGAGCTGCAGCTCGTGCCGTAGAAGTGGCTGGTCAGCAGGGCCGGATGGACGTCCACGGCCTCCGCGCGCGTCCAGGGGACGTTCGCGGTGCCACTCGCGCTGTCGGGGCCGGCGATCGCCACCTCGGGCGCCGCCGCGTGTATGGCTTCGATGTATGCGCCGACTTCGGCGTAGTAGGTGGAGAACAGGTAGGGCGGGCTTTGCAGATGATCGAGCACGAACGCCCTTGGCTCGTTGCCGATCTCGATCGCCTCCAGCGAGTGACCGAGAGCGTCGGCCGCTACGCGCGCCTCGTCCGCGGCGGCCGCGGGATCGAAATGGCCGAGATTGACGGTCAGAAGCACGCGCCAGCCCGTCTCGCGAGCCAGAGTCCCGAGCTCGTAGAGATCCTGGGGCACAAGCGCGGTGCTGGCCCAGGATGGAGCCGGGATGCTCGCCGGATCCAGCCACGCCACCTGCGTGTCGGCCGTGACCCCCCCGAAGCGCAGAACGCCGGGGCCAAGAGAGCGCAGCAGCGAGACCAGATTCCCCCGGTGCGCGAACGACGCCACCTGCGGCAGGTACTTGACCTCGTATGAGAGGCCGAGGAAGTCGCTCGGTACGGGCGCGCCGGGAGCGCTCGTGTCGATCGACACTTCGACCTGTCCCTCCCCGCTGTGGGCGGGGGCTTCATTGGCCCTTGATATCGGCGCGGCGCCAGCCGTCAGCAGGCACCCGAGCAGCACTGCCGCCAGCGGGAGCCACCGCAGGGGGTGACGGCGACGACGACCCCCATGGGCACCAAAGCTCACGGCGGTGATCATCGCACGTGGCTGGGCGGTGGGGAGCAGCGGTGAGACGGCCTGGCGTTTTGCCCGGCTGAGGCGTCAGCCGCGGGTCACGGCGCGAACCGAGAGCGCGCTTACCTAGTTGGCACCGGCGAGGCTCGAGAGTAGCTGTGCGGCTGCCGTTTCGAAGCGCTCGACTGCACGATATGGTCGTGCCACGAGCATGGCACCCTCAAGGCCGCTGACTATGCTCCTGGCGAGGACAGCGGTCGAGCCGACGAAGCTCAAGCTTCCATCGTCACGACCTTTGTTGAGCACCAGCGATAGCCACGCCTCGTTATCGTCGAGGAACCCCACGAGCGCGCTTCGGATCGGACCCGGAATGGTCTCGTACTCCGCGGCGAGCATGCCACAGAGACACATCCGTTCTTCCCGTAGAACCTCGGCGTAGAGATCGGCATACGCCGCGAGCTTGGCCGGAGCGTTCGTGAGCTCCGCGTCGATCGCCGTAAGCGCGTCGGCGAATCGCTCGGCATAGCGCGTGACGATGGCCTCGCCTAGGTCGGCCTTGCCCGGGAAGTGGTAGTGGAGGCTGGCCTTGGTAACGGAAAGCTCAGCCGCCACGTCGGCATAACTAAAGCCGTTGAAACCTCGAACCTGGACGAGCCTCTCGCCGACATCCAGGATGCGCGAGCGCGTGCTCACAGGCTGGCCGTCGGCATCGCCGTCCGGGCGAGCCGCTGGGTTATCCGTTCCGAGGGCCATTGGAGCATTCTCGCAGCCGAGCTTGACTTCTTACCTACTAGTAGGTAGCTTATCGGTTGATTGACCCATGCTCCGTTAGCGACCCAGGGGGCAATCGTGCAAGAAACCGAGCACAAGAGCTTTGATGGAGACGAGCCAGTGGTCGTCATCGACTGGTACGGCGCTCGCAGCTGCGCCAAGGCGAGCAGATGAGCCAAGCGGTCCGAGGCCCCACAAGCCTACATCCGCGGACGACCCACGCGGACGACCCACTGTCATACGAACGGACCCGCCTCACGCCGAAGCGATCCACCACGCAACCCGTTCTGTTGCCCGAACGACGACGAACAGGAGAGTCATGCCTCGCAAATACATCGACTGCCGTGAGATGCCCAGCGAAAACGGCTGTGACCTAGCAATGGCCGGAAGCGACGAGCATGTCCTCGACGCGGCCGTCATACACGCCGTAACAGCGCACGGCCACCAGGACACGCCCGAGCTGCGCGATCAGATCAAGGGGATCCTCAAAGACGAAGTCCCAAGCGCGCTCGCCTAGACCACATACCCGGCGAAACGGGAATCGCGGGACGAAGTTCGCACATGGACCCCGCGTGGAAACGCATCAGGGAGCTGCACGCTAAGCGCTTCGACTCCGGTACGGTCGGTTAGGCCGCCCGCGTCCAAAGCCTCCCTAGTCGGCGCGGGTAGGAGCGCCGCGCCCAGGCCCGAGCAGCGCGGCGCTGGGGCACGACTAGATTGCGAGGTCGTCAGCCATGATGGCTGCGCGGGTGGCCCACACGAAGCCGTCGAGCCGATGAATCAGGCCGGCACCATAGAGCCGGTTGAGGCTGTCGATTGTGTTCTGTCCGATCTCCCGGTCGATCTCGTCCTTCGACCACGGTCGCTGCTCGTCGCGGTGGATCAGCAAGCCGAGGACACCCGAGTCGATGATGCCGTCTTCCTCCGCCGGACTGAGGGTACGCTGGTGTTGCATGGGAGTTCACGCTCCTTTGCCACGCCCCCGGGGCAGTTCCTAGCTGTCGCCGGGGGCACTGCGTTTCGCCGGTCAAGCAGGTCGCCGGCCGACCCTGTGCGTCGGCACTATATACTACTCGTCATACTCGCTGGCGCAGGCTTCAGCGCGGGCGGCCAGCTCAGCCACGCTCACGTCGAGGCCATCGGCCAGCCGGACGATGTTGCTCCAGGTCGGATTGCGTCGTCCGTGCTCGATATGGCTGATCCAGCTCTGCATCAGGCCAGTCTTCTCGGAGAGCTGCACTTGGCTGGTGCCCGTCTCGGCACGGATGGCTTGCACCGCGCGCCCCAAGGCGGCGGCATCGGGCAAGGTGGCGGACATGGCTAGCTGCTTGCTTCGCCGTCCGGCGCGGTGAGTCCTTGCACGAGCTCGCCGGGGTCGATCCCGAGGCCGGCAGCGATCTTGAGCAGGTTGTGGAGGCTGAGGTTGCGCCGGCCGCGCTCAACCTGGCCGAGGAAGGTCCAGTGGATGCCGCTCCGGGCAGCCAAGGCTTCCTGGCTCAGCCCGAGGGCTTCCCGGTGCGTACGGACTCGCTCGCCAAAGGCTTGGGTAGCCGGGGAGATTGGTGCTGGCATGGCAGCACCAAGCCCATACGTCCCGACTATCTATGTCCAGAGAGCTTACGTCCCATGCGTTTGCGTCCTGGTACAGTGCGTTGCTCATGGCGGTGTCGAGCGATCCGACCTGTTGTGCCTGGTGGGCATCAGCGGAGCGCCGCCACGCGATGCCCGCGACCGACCAAGGAGACTCCGCTGTGCTGCTGTTGCCGCTCCGACCGCCACCCCGATCCGTTGCGTGCCGCCCGCTCCTTATCGCGCTGGTGGCGTTGGTCCTCGGCATGACCATCGCGTGGCAGTCGGCTTGGGCGGCGACAAGCTCGACGGTCTATCTGAACCAGCCGAGGCTGGAAAGGCCAGTAGAACCCAAGATTTTGCAGATCTCCGAATACAGCTCCCCGTCCATTGAGGGCGGTTCGTCAGTTTCGGGTCTGAGCTGGTCGAGCTGGGGCGAAACCACCGCGACAGGCACGGGCGAGGCAACTGTCGAGTGGGGTACTGCCGCAACCGGCTTCCATCAAGAACATGCGAGCCTCGCCGTTGCGGTGAGCGCCAGCGGACGCCAGCTCTGCGATGGCGTTCCGATCTACACGGCAGTCGAAATGACGCCTGCGCTTGGCGTTGCGGCTCCACCGCATTTCTCGCTGTTCCAGCACGACAAGATGGTGCTGCCCTGCGAGGTTCACGGCGGTAACTTCGTGGCGGAACAGAAGGAGGAACGGACTGATCCGCTTGGCTGCTTCTTCTCGGGCGTCTCCAATAACCTGCTGTTTCGCTCCGTGCCGACGTATCGGTTCGGCGTAGGCTTCTGCGCTATGCGTTGGACGGGCTGGGGCAGTGATAGGGCCGTGGGGATCGGTGTTGGCCGGAAAATAGAACAGCAGTACGGCATCAGAGTGGTCCTCAGCCGGCCCGAGTGGTGCCCAGCCTGGACGGTTTCATACACGCAGGAGACTGCCGAACTGTGGGGAAAGGGCGAACCGCTCACCGGACATGGGAACGTCACGAGAGCTGCGGCGAAACGACTGGAGTCGGAGATTGGTCGGCGGGGGCAACCGCATTCGTTGGCGCATGATTCAACACCTGCTAGTGCTGGCTGTCAGCCGTAATCGCATGGCCTAGCGACGAAGCGCCGCGTAGGACTCGAGAAGCGGCGTTCCCGGCACCACGATTTCCACTAGCTCAGCCAGCGAGTCACGAGCTATGTCTAACGTGCCTTGGTCGGCAAACTCGCCGGTTTCTCTGCGCCAGGAAACCCAACGGCCGAGCAATTCTCGGCCACTGACGACCCTGTGAATACCACCAGCGACAATCGTCGCCACCTGATAGCCGATCTTTTGTTCAAGCTCGGCTATTGTGTCGGTAGATTTGAGGTTGGGAATACTCATAAACCACTCGAACTCAGGTTCACTCAACGGTAGCGCCGCTTGAAAGCGGCGCCACTGTCGCGCGTAATCCTCAAGTCGCTGGTAGCTGCCGTCTAAAGCGACCAGTGGTTCGTGCAGTGCCTCGGCATAGCCTTCGAGTTGCTGTAGGTAATCAGTAGCGAATAAGTCCTCGTCATGCAAGGGCACATCCGGCTGATTGAATGTGGTGTCACACAGATAATCGAGCAGGCCACCGGCGGCGTCTGCGAAGTCGTTGCGAGCACTACTGAATCGTCGCTCTATTTGGGGAGAGTAATCTGACACTCTTATTTCTCCATTTTACTGCCATATTATCTCACAAAATACGAAATAATACAATAGTCGAACAGTTTTTATCTAGTCTTGGCGAAAAGTAAGAAATAGAATGAAACGGTTTTGCCAGCAACTACCGAGCAAGCCGTCTCCACCGAGGCTCATGCCGCCCGGTTCGACAATGGCGCTTGACGTGAGCGGTGGTCGAGAGCGATACATCGGTGATTCGGAATACTGGCTGCTGAGAGAGGGAACGAAATGCAACGTATCTGCTCGTTCTGTAACGACTGCAACTGCATCGGTAATCCATGTTGGTTGAGCATTTTCAGCGTAGACCCACGCTCGGATAATGTGGAGGTGCTTATCAGGCGAATCCCAAATCGCTACACGTACAGTGGTGTGCTTGGCGATAGTCGATCCGACGAGTTGTTCGCAGTTCGGCTCGGGGGTTGCCGCGTTGTCTATATAAAGCCAAAGACGGACGTTTGCATGCTGGCGTACAAATGCACTGCGACGAACGGTGCCGAAGGAGTGGGGCTGTGGAACCTCGCTGGTGATGATCTGAAAGAAACGACGCTCGTCACTGACGCCAGGCGCGTCGGTGAGTACGTCCAGTGCGGGGGTCGTAGGGACTGGCGTGTTCTGGGGTGGCGCCCCTTGTTCCGCACGATGGGCGACATACGGGTAGACGGTTCGTCCTTGCGGCGTCGGGTCGCCATAGCCAAGCTGCCGGCTTACGTCCCCAGGAACTGGCGCTTGATCCCCTACGAGCACTTGGTCGCTTTCGCCACTGAGACGCGCAAGCTCCGCAGTCGGGACCGAAGCGACGCTGGAATGGAGCCAGCCAGACGGCGCGAGCGTCAACGCAACGATCAGGACAGCAGCGACCAGCACAGTTCCGGCAGGGCGCAGAGCGATCCAACGACGCGGCAACGATGGCCGAGACTCGGACTCTGAGCGAACCGTCTCGGGTGCGAGGGGGTCTGGCTCTGGCTCAGGTTGTTGCTCTCGCGCCAGACGAACCAAGGAGCGAGCGAGTTCTGCGAACAGGTCGTCCTCGATGCCTTCCAGCGTCTTGACCTCGATTTTGAGCGTCTTGGCAACGAACTTGCGACGTTCTTCTAGGTAGCGATCTTTTCGACTACCAGCGTCCAGTAGCTCTCGCACGGCCAAGCCGCGCAGTTCGGACATCTGCTTGCTTCCGGCATCTATGGCCGCCTTGATCTGATCGTTGATCGACCAGCTTTTGGAGTCTGCAAGTAGTTTCGCAATTGCTTCCAGAGTCGAGAGTGCAGCGGTGTCCTTCCGGCGGCGGAGGCCAAACCGGCGAAGACGCTTTAGCTCTGCGGTAAGCAGGGCCTCATCGAAGTCGGGGTCGCCATTTTGCCTGCTCACAGGGCGAAATCGTAGGGCTCCAGGGCAATTTCAGGGGCTTTTGGGGCCATAAGTAGGGGCCTACATGATCTCTGATTTCTCTGCCGGCCGGGAGCGATTCGCCGGCAGAAAGGAACCTTGATGACTCCACCCCCCAACCACGACCACCCGTGCTTCGGGTGCCTGCTTCAAGAGCAACGCAGTGGCCGCGTCTGCCCGGCTGCTCGTGAGGTCTACGGCTTGCCGGACGTGATCGAGGCGCAGCGCCGGGCTGATGTGCTGCACGCTGCCATCGTGGCGGACGCTCAGAGCGTCCCCTCTTTCGCCGAACTGGTGCGCCACGACGCCATGCGTCCGGCTGCCGCTTTGCCGGCGTCGATCAGGCTCGGCCTGCTGGCCGCGCCGCCGCTCATCCCCCTCTCCCTCGACTCTCGAAAGGAGGCTGCCCATGTCGCCATTCCTTCCCGCACCGCTAGATAGCGAATCAGGATTCAATCGTCGCCAACTCGACCAGCTTCGGAGAGCCGAGGCCGCCAATGAGCTGGAGATCCGTCGCTATGGCATGGCAGCGCGGGCACGATCTGAGATGGATCAGCTTGATACCTGGGCCGGGCATGATGCTGCGGACACCGCAGCCACGGCTGAGCTGAAACTGCTGCGTAAGGGGCTACTCGAAGCAGCCGGCTCAGCGGCGGGAGTCGAGCTGGTCGCAAGCTGGGTCAATCAGTTTTCGAGCAGCAATCATCGACGGTATGGCCGTCGCTTCGGTGGGTGACTCAGCGATGGTCTGGTTCATCTTCTTGAGCGCTGTGGTCGTCCTCGCAGAAGGCTGGCTGACCACGCGCGCTCGTCCGATAGCCATAGAGCTGTACCGAGTCCGTTGCCGGTTGCGCGTCGCAAGGTTCGAGGCTGACGTGCGCCGGGATGCAGCTCACATACACCGTCGTTTGAGCGCCGAACTCGATGCGCTGAAGAAACAGGAGCGTGGTCAGTAATGCCCGAGCACAGCAAACTCATCGAGCGCGTCGTCGTCGGCCTGGTGGCTAGTGCCATTGCCGTTGACATTCTGGCGAGCGAGCTGCCGCGTGTCATGCCCTATCTCGTGGTGCTGGTGGTGCTGTTCGTGGTGGTGCGGTTGGTGCTTTTCCACACCCGGAAGTGGTGAGGATGTTTGTAAATCCGACACTTGACCGGGCGACTGATGGCACGAGACAATGGATGGTTACGTTCGTTTCAGTGTGTACGCGTGACCTCGCCTGGCAACGAGTGAAGTGAGGAAGGAGGTCACGACTATGCCAAGAAAGAGAAAGACAACCCGAAAACGCTTGGAGCGCGTTTCCATTCGCGCCGAGCGACGGAGCGAACCGGATTGGGATCGCTTTGCCTGGGCTTTGCTTCAGCACGCCCGGCTGCTCTCGGAGAGTCAGCAGAACAAGAAGGGTAAGCCGCGCCCATGAAGCCGGTGGAGTTGAGTCGGTTTCGACTGCGCTTTCCGCGCGATCTGACCCAAGAGGGGGTTTTGGCGGCGTTGGGCTCATTCTCCGGGTTGCCGCACCCGACGCGCCTGGTCTTTGACCTGCTGGCTGAGCAATCAGGTATCACGCATCATCTGGCAGTCAGCGCCAAGGCTGCTGAGACGGTGCTCGGGAGTTTGCGTGCCGCCATTCCCAGCCTGCGCCTCGATCAGGTGGAGCCGCCGCAGTATCGCTATCGGGTGCGGGCACTCTGGCAGGTGGCGCCGGCCACAGCGGTCATCCGCACCGACGAGCTGCCGGCGATCGCCAGTGGCTTGCTTGCCAGCTTGTTCCCGCTCGGGGCAGATGAGGCGGTGCGCCTGACCTGGACGTTGCGGCCACATCTGCGACCGCCGTTGCCGCTGACTCCTGAGATTCAGCGTGATGGCCGTCAACGGGTGCTGATGACCAAGCTGACCATGCCGGGGCTGAATGGTCACGGGCTGTTGCAGGTGCAAGCGCCGAACGCCGCGCGTGCGAGCCAGCTCCTGCGGCGCACGGCTGCCAGCCTATGGAGCCTCAGCACACCCTACGGTCGTCTGATGGCTGATCCGTACTGGCTCGGGCAGCTCCTTCGCTGGTGCGGTCAGCGTGGGCGCTACCTGAGTGTCGCCGAAGTCGCCGCCGTCATCGGCTGGCCGGTGGGCGCGCCTGATCTTCCGGGTCTGGAGCTGGACGCTGCCAAGCGGCTGGTTCCCAGCCTGGAGCTTGCTCGAGCTGGACGGATGCTTGGCACCAGTAACTTTGCTGGTGTCGCTCGGCCAGTGGCGCTTTCGCCCGGCGCTTCAACTCGTGGGCTGTACGTGCTTGGTCCCACCGGCACTGGCAAGACCTCGCTCATCAAGAACTTGGTCCGTGAGGACTTGGCAGCCGGACGCGGCCTGGCAGTCGTGGAGACGAATGGCGATCTCGTCCAAGACCTGCTCGACCTGATCCCTCCCGAGCGGGTCAATGACGTGGTGCTCATCGACCCGACTGACCCGGATTACGCCGTGGGCTTCAACCCCTTTGTCGGCTCGGCTGATGCCTCGCTCGTCGCTGACCAACTCGGCGAGCTATTCCAACGGCTCTGGAAACAATTCTGGGGACCGCGTACCGGCCAGCTGGCCCACATGGGGCTGCTGACCCTGGCGCGGCGGCAGAACTCCACGCTGCTCGATCTGCCTCGCTTGTTCCTCGATGAACGGTTCCGGGCGGAGCTGGTCGCCGGCTTGGACGACCCGGTGGGCTTGGAGCCGGACTGGCGCTGGTACGCGCATCTACCGGAACGCGAGAAAGCCGTCGTGATTGCGCCGCTGCTCAACAAGGTACGGGCCTTCACGGCTCGTCCCGCCATCCGGGCCATCATGGGGCAGGCCAAACCGCAGACCTCCATGCGGGCCATCATGGCCGAGCAGAAGATTCTGCTGGTCTACCTGCCCAAGGGCCTGATCGGCAGCGAGACGGCTACCTTGCTCGGCTGTCTGATCTTGACCTCGCTGTGGCAGGCGGCGACGCAGCGCGCCGGACTGCCGATTGCCGAGCGGACGCCCTTTGGCCTGTACGTCGATGAGGTGCAGGACTTCGCCTCGGCTCCGATCCCCTGGGATGAAATGTTCGCCCAAGGCCGCAAGTACGGGCTGGCCCTGACGGTCGCGCATCAGAACCTCGACCAGCTCGACCGCGAGCTGCGCGAGGTCGTCATTGCCAACGCCCGATCCAAGGCGGTGTTTGCCCTGAGCGCCACTGATGCCAAGGTCATGGAGCGGCTGTTTGCGCCATCACTGAGTGCTGCTGATCTGCAAGCGCTCGATGCCCATTCCGTCGCTGCCTTGGTGGCCCTGGATGACGGCGGCACAGCCCGGCCGGTGACGCTGAGCACGCCACCGCCGCCACCATCAGCGGCCAGCGCCGAGCAGGTGCGCCGCTCATCTCGGGCGCACTACGCCCGTAGTCGCGCTGAAGTCGAGGCCGGTTTGCGGGCACAGCTTGCGGGTCCACGCCCGGTCAGCGCTCCGGTAGGTCGGCGTCGGAGGGACCGCCGATGAGTGTGCCGGTCGCCCGTCCGGTCGCGTGGAGTGCGGTGGCGCACATCACCTGTAGCTATGCGGCGATTCGGACAAATCTGCCACTGACTAATGACACAAAATCGATTTCCAAATGGCTGCCCGCTACCTGACCACGGCCGCCCTGCGGACGCTCGAAGCCAAGCTGACCGAGCGTGACCTTGCCGTACTCCAACACGTCTCCCGCTTGCGCCTGCTGACCGGCTCCCAGCTCACCCGTCTGTGCTTCGCAGATGACGATGACCTGGACGCCAATGCCCGCGCCGCTCGTCGGGCGCTGCTCCGACTGACGCGGCTCGGCGTACTGGAGCGGCTGCCGCGCTCGGTCGGTGGCGTCCGTTCCGGCTCGGCTGGCTTCGTCTACCGCCTGGACCTCGGCGGACAACGCCTGGCTATCTCACGCGGCTGGCAACCCGAGTGGCGCAGGCGGCGCTCGCTCGTCCCTGGCAGCCTGTTTCTGCTGCACACCCTGCAAGTGGCTGAGCTGCATACCCGGCTGGTAGAGAGTGAGCGCTCCCGCCGCTTCGAGTTGCTTGAGCTGACTGCCGAGCCGTCCTGTTGGCGGAGCTATGACGGATTTGGCAGTCAGCGAGAAGTCTTGAAGCCAGACAGCTTCGTTCGCCTCGGCATCGGGCCATACGAGGACAGCTACTTCATCGAGGTAGACCGGGGCACGGAGGGCACACAGACCCTTGTCCGCCAGTTGGCTATCTACGTCGCCTACCACCGGAGCGGAGCCGAGCAGCGGGAGCATGGCGTGTTCCCGCGAGTCCTGTGGCTGACGACGACAGACACCCGAACGGCGGTGATCACCGAGTGCGTCCGGCGACTGCCGAGAGCCGACCGTGAGCTGTTCCGGGTTGCTCGTTTCGAGGATGCTATCGAGGCTATGCAGGCGTCAACTGACAAGGAGTAAGCATGGAGAACACCGCGAAGTATGAGTACCGCGTCAGCACCATTGATGACAGTCCCGTCAAAGTAGACATTGAGATGAAATATTGGGCTGACAACGGCTGGGAGCTGGTGTCGGGTGCTGCAAGTAGCTGGGCAAGCCGGGATGCTGGCTACAGCAGTCCGACCACCTGGCATACGAAGTTCGTCATGTACTGGCGGAAGCTCATGCCCAGTGAGCCCGAGACGCCACCCGTATGACGAATATGATATATTGTTAACTTAACAACACTAACCACCTAACACCCCTGAAAGGAGGTACTCCATGCCATCAGCCCCCACTACTTTTGTCCCTGAAACCGCTGCCCCGGTGGCACAGACCACCAAGCGGGCGTTTGCCTATCTGCGTGTCTCATCCGATGGACAGGTCAAGACCGATTACAGCGAAGACGGGCTGAGCATCGACGCCCAACGCTCGGGCGCTACGGAGAAGGCACAGGGTCTGGACGCTGAGATTGTGGCGGAGTTCAGCGATCCCGGCCGCAGCGCCTACGTTGATCTGCACAAGCGAACGGGCTTCCTGACGATGCTGGACGAGTTGAAGCGCCGTAACGCTCGCCCCGCTACACGGGTGGACTACGTAATCGTGTGGAGTCTGTCGCGGTGGGCACGCAATACCGTCGATCACTGGCAGACACGGAAGATCGTCAGCGAGGCAGGCGCACGGCTTATCTCCATAACCGAGCCGATGGCCGGCGAGGACAGCGCCGCCGCCTTCCTCTACGAGAGCATGATCGCCACCCAAAACCAGTTTCAGTCGATGCAGACCAGCGAGAACGTCAAACGCGGGCTGAAACAGAAGGCCAGTGTTGGCGGCACCTACGGCTGGGCACACCTTGGCTACCTCAACGACGTGGACCGGCTTCCTGATGGTCGGCGGGTCGCCACCGTTGTTCCTGATCCCGACCGACACCACTTCTTGACGCTGGCGTTCCAGCTCTACGCCACCGGCGAATACGCCCTGAGCCAGCTTGCCGACGAGCTGTATAAGCTCGGGCTGCGCTCTCGTCCCCGTCGCAATCGGCCACCGCAGAAGGTCGATACCTCAGCGCTCCAACGCATCTTGCGGGACCGCTACTACCTGGGCCTGATCGTCTACAAGCGAGGCACACCTGACGAGCAGGTCTTTGAGGGTCGCCACGAGCCGCTGATCGACCCGCAGACGTTCGAGATCGTGCAATCCAGACTCGATGAAAAGCGCCTTGCCAGCGAGCGGCCGCAGAAGCACCAGCACTACTTGCGCGGCTCGCTGTTCTGCGGCGAATGTGGCCGGCGGCTGATCTTCGGCTTTAGCCGCAGCAAAAGCGGCCAGCGCTACCCCTACTACTTCTGTATCGGGCGGATGAAGCGCTCAGGCTGCACCGTGGATCGACACATCAGTCCCAAGCTGATCGAGCAGGCCATCCAGTGCTACTACGTCGAGCGGCCCGTCCAGCTCAGCGCCGAGCAGGTGCAGCGCCTAACGAAGGCGATCGAAGCCTTGGTGGCCGTCAGCCAGCAGGCAGTAGGACAGGTCAAAGCCGCCAAGGAACGGCTCATCGAGCAACTGGAGGCCAAGCAAGACTCCCTAGTCGAGATGCGCTTCGCGGAGAAGTCGATCTCCGCCGCCGTGTTCAAGCGCAAGCAGACCGTGCTAGAGGATGAGCTGGCCGCCGCGCACGAATCGCTGGCCGAGACAGAAGGCTCCCTCCAGCTCAACGCCAAGCATCTACGCATCGCCCTAGAGCTAGCCGAGGACGCCGCAGCCGTCTACAAGGCAGCCACCGAGGCCGTCAAGCGCGGCTACAACCAAGCCTTCTTCAAGAAGCTCTACGTCCTGCCTGAATGGGACAAGACACAGGGCGAGTTGGTCGTGCGTATCACCGGAGCCGAGCTGACCGAGCCATACGCCGTGCTGCTGGCCGATGATCTGGCCGAGGGTGTCCAGGCCGAGGCCGAAGCCATAGCTGCGCAGGGCACAAAAAGGGCTCCAGAGAGCCGATCTGACTCTCCAAAGCCCTTTGCTTTTGCTACGTGTGCCAACTTCGTGAATATGGCGGAGAGGGCGGGATTCGAACCCGCGATGGAACGTGATGCCCATACTCGCTTAGCAGGCGAGTGCCTTCAGCCACTCGGCCACCTCTCCCTGGGATCGGGATGCCAGTGTAGAGCCTGGACGCGCGCCGAACTACGAGGAGCTCTGATTTCCTCGACCCCGTCCCGCCGGCGCTCGCCGTCACTGCAGATAGCGCTCCACCGTTCCCTCGTCGCGAACGGACGCCTCATCGGGGTTCTCGTGGAACTCCCGGCGAGCCCTGCGCTGGCGCAGGAGATCCCAGCAGCGGTCGAGCTCCACCTCGACCGCTGTCAACCGCTCGTGATGCTCGGGCGCTCGATGCGCCTCGTCGACCCCCAGCAGCGTGTGCTCCTCGGCGACCAGCTGCTCGATCTTGTTCAGGACGCCTTCGTCGTTCATGGTTGCTCCTTGGTGCTCCGATCGAGGACCGCATAGATCCTTGGATGGTAGGCGCGTGCTCCAGTCGGCGTGGCTCCAGATGCTCGAGCGTTGGCGCTAAGGTCGGTCCATGGACAACCTGCCCAAGCTCATCGTCCAGGTGCCGGGCGGCTCGGCGGTCGACCGACAGCTCAGCGCCCAGGCGCCGCCCAGCGTCGCCAGCGGCGCGGTCGTGGTCTCGGTCGGGCCAACCGACGCCGACGGCCACCTCGAGGCTGCCGCCGCCGGCCAGGTCGTGCTGTCGGTGCCCTCGCCCGAGGCGCTCCAGCGCGAGGCTGACGAGGTTCGCCGGGTGATCGCGCACGCGGGCACGGGCATCGAGCCGCTCGTCATCGTGGTCGAGGCCGCGGAGGAGCTGCGTGAGGAGGAGCTGGCCGCGGTCCTCGACGCCGCCGGACACACTTCGCGCGCGGTGATCCTGCGCGTCATCCGCGAGGGCTGACCGGCGCCCTGCCGGTGGGATCGGGGAGCACCCTGCGCAGGCCGTCGCTGCCAGCGGTGGCGCTCCCGCTGAAGCCCCGCCCGGCGCGCCCCGCCCATTCGGCGTCGGTGACCGCGTGCGGCTCAGCCGGAAGGTAGTGGTTGAGGATCAGCTCGCGGACTCCTGCACGCTCTGCCACGCCGCCGACCTGCGTGACGTCGGTGTGAAGCGCCGCCATCCGTTCGAGCGCCGCACCGGCGATGCCGTGGCGCTCGAGGTAGTCGAGGTCGGCGACACTGTGGACGAGGATGTCGGCGCTCTGCGCCAGGGCAATCAGATCGTCGTTGGCGGTGGTGTCGCCGGAGAACACGACGGAGCCGTCCGCGGTGTCGAAGCGGTAGGCAAGCGCAGGGACCGCGCGGCCGTGCGTGACGGCGACGGCCTTGACCTGAACAGCACCGTCTTCGTAGACGACAACCGGGATCTGCGCACCGCCCGAGGTCGTCGTCGGGGCGGGGATATCGATAGCGCGGACGAGCGCGCCAGCGTCGGGCATGAGCGCGTCCAGCGGCATCACGTTCAGGTGGTAGGCGTAGCCCGCGAGGATGCTCTCGATCAGATCCGTCGTGCCAGGGGCAGGCAGCTGCGGGTGGATCGTTGTCTCCCGATGGAACAGGGCATCACCCGCCGGCAACGGCGCTCCAGGCCGCGCCGGGCCGTAGACGCGTATCGGCGGGAGCGAGCCGCCATCCTCCCGCACGCGCACGCCCCACGGGTAGAGCAGCATGCCAGCCAGATCACCGATGTGATCGACATGGAAATGGGTGATGAACACGGCCTCCAGACGAGTGAAGTCGAGTCCCGCGTCGGCGAACGCGGACGGTGAGGAGCGGCCACAGTCGATGACGAAGACCCGCCCGTCGACGACCAGCGCCGAGGAGATCCCTCCGCGGCCGGCCACGGGCATCGGGGCGCCCGCGGTCCCAAGGAGCACCAATTCGACTGCCATCTCCACTCATTGTCACGCTTCCGGCGGAACGTCGGATTCTTGGTCGCCGGTCCCCGCGCGAGAGCAGTATCTGCAAACTCCTCGGAGGTGCGTCAGCCTGCCGCTAAATTACGCCCATTACGACGACGACGAGGATCTCCCATGAATAAACCGGTGTTGTTCTGCTACGACGGATCAGACGGATCGAGGTCGGCGTTGCACGCCGCCGCCGAACTCGTAACCCACCCCGCCGATGCCGTAGTGCTGGTCGTGTGGATGCCCGCAGTGGTCAGCCTCGTGCGAGCAGGCTCGTTTCTCACCGCGGTACCCAACGAGGGCGAGATAGATGAGCAAGAGGCCGCTTTCGCGAAACGGCTCGCAGAGGAGGGTGCCGCAGGCGCCCGCGAGCACGGCTACAACGCCTCGGCACGAATCGCGCAGGCCGACATCTCAGTCGTCGGGACGATTGGCGAGATCGCTCGAGAGATCGACGCTGGACTGATTGTCTGCGGCCAGCGTGGACGCGGCGCGGTCCGCAGCGCGCTACTCGGCAGCGTGTCGCATGGACTCTCGGCTCACGCGCAACGACCGGTGCTGATCGTGCCTGGCGGCGCGGGGTAGCCGCGAGCGTCACGAGCTCGGCGTGATGTGCGCGTCGTGCACCGTCACACCGAAGTGACAACAGGGTCCGGTAACCAACATGGCGGTCGCCGCCGCCGCTGTAGGCGCGGTCGCTGTTGGGTGATCCACAGCCTTCCTCGGTGCTGAGGAAGCGCTCCCCCGCTTCGACGGAAGAATGAGCAGTGCGAGCAGCAGCCCGAGGGCGAAGATTCCTGCGGCCCAGGCGAACGCGACGGTGTAGCCGTGGATTGCCGCCGCGTCGTTGACGGCGGGCGTGCCGGCGTGGCTGGAGGCGTAGGCGGCGGTCGCGCTGGCGAAGAGCGTGCTCAACAGCGCGGTGCCAACCGAGCCGCCTACCTGTTGGGAGGTGTTGACCATCGCGGAGGCGACTCCGGCCTCGGAGCCGTCGATTCCGAGTGTGGCCGTGCTGAACGCCGGCGCGAAGATGCAGCCCATCCCCAGACCGGCGATGACCAGTGCGGGCAGGACGTGGCTTGTGTAGCTGGCGCCGGGGAAGAGACGGGTCAGCAGGAGCATCGCGATCAATCCGAGCGTCATCCCGACGGCGACGAGTGGCTTTGCGCCGGTGCGGTAGAGCAGCTTGGTCTGCACCGTGGTGGAGGTGACGACAAGCGCGGCGGTCAACGGGAGGAACGACAGGCCGGTCTTGATGGGAGAGAAGCCGAGATTCTCTTGCATGTAGTAGGTCAAGAACAGGAACACGGCGAAGATCCCGGCGCCGGCCAGCAGGATCGACAGGTAGGCGCCGCCACGGGCGCGGTCCCTCGCGATGTGCAGCGGCAGCAGGGGATCCGTCCTGCGGCGCTCGACTTGCATGAACGCCGCGAGCAGGACCACGCTGGCGGCGAGCGAGACGATCGTCAGCGGCGCCGTCCACGAGTGCGTCTCGGCGTTGGAGAATCCGTAGACCAGCGCGAACAGGCCTGCGCAGGCGAGCAGCACGCCTGGGACGTCGATACGCGGGCGACTCTCAGGGGGACGGTTTCGCAAGAGCCTCAGCGCCACGAGCACAGTCGGCAGCGCGATCAGCACGTTCACATACAGACACCACCGCCAGGACAGCGTCTGCGTGAGCACCCCGCCGAGGATCAGCCCGACCGACGCGCCACCCCCGGCGATCGCCCCGAAGATGCCAAACGCCTTCGCCCGGTCGGGCGAGCCCGCGAAGGTCACCGTCAGCAGCGACAGCGCCGACGGCGCGAGCAGCGCGCCGAAGGCGCCCTGCAGCGCCCGCGCGGCCACGAGCATCCCGAAGGATTGCGCCAAGCCGCCGATCGCGGAGGCCGTCGCGAAGCCGATGAGCCCCGCGATGAACGTCCACTTGCGCCCGAACAGATCGCCAAGCTTTCCCCCCAGCAGCAAGAGGCTGCCGAAAGCCAGAGCGTATGCCGTGACGACCCATTGCCGGCTATCTGTTGAGAAGCCCAACGACCGCTGCGCCGAAGGCAGCGCGATGTTCACGATCGTCGCATCGAGCACGACCATCAGCTGCGCGACACCGAGCAGCGCCAGGACCGCCCAACGGCGATCCCCGGATGCAGAGCTCCCCGCGTCCGTCAACGGTGCGACGCCGATACGCTCGCTGCTCGCCATTGACGCCATCCAGGCTACGCCACAATCGCACCGCCGGTCTTGCCGGCAAGCTCGCGGGTCGGGTCGGGGCCGGGTTCGCGCATTGGGCGCATCGCCTCACCGGACGGCGTCCTGATGCGCGCCTCTATCGATAGCCTCTGTTCGTCAGCCTGGAAGGGTGGCAGAGCGGTTGAATGCACCGGTCTTGAAAACCGGCAGGCGGGCAACCCCCGTCTCGGGAGTTCGAATCTCCCCCCTTCCGCTCTCCTGAGCCTCGACCGCCATGTAATGCTGTCGAGCGTGTCGGGGCCCGCCGCCGCCCACACCTCGCAGGTGACGACCCCACGTGCTGTCGTCGAGCGCCCAGACCCGGCGGCCGCGGAGAGCTCGCTGGGGCGACGGTCGGTCTGGCTGCCGCTGGCCGCGGCGACGCTCCTCGCCGCCGCGTTACGTCTGCCGTTCCTCGCTCATCAGAGCCTGTGGCTCGACGAGGTATACACGCGCGAGATCGTCCGAGAAGCGAGCCTCTCCGATCTGTGGAACCACATCGAGGCGACCGAGTCCACGCCGCCGCTCTTCTACGTGCTCGAGTGGCTGGCGCACGCCCGCAGCACCGTGGCGCTGCGTCTGCTCCCGGCAGTCGCGCTGATCGGGGCGGTACCGGTGGCGTACCTGGCGTTCCGGCGCCTCGTCGGCGGGCGGGCGGCGTTGGCGGGCGCCGCGATCCTGGCCGTGAACCCGATGCTGGTCTTCTACTCGACGGACGCGCGCGGCTACGGGCTGTTCGTGCTGAGCGCGCTGCTGTCCGTGTGGGCCTTCTCGATGCTGCTCGAGGATGCCTCGCGACGGCGCTTCGGGCTGTGGGCGCTCGCCTGCGTCGTGTGCGTGTGGACGCACTACTTCGGTATCTTCGTCGTCGCGGCGGAGGTCGTGACGCTCCTCGTCGTACGCCCGAGACTGCGCCTGGCCACCGTCGGCTGGACGGCGCTGCTCGGCGTCTGTCTTCTACCGCTCGTCCCGCTCGTGACCAGCCAGTCCGGCGACGAACGCGCCGGCTTCATCGCCGGCATCCCTCTCGCCAGGCGTGTCTCCGAAACGGTCCGCCAGATCGCGATGGGGCCGAACGTGCCGAGAGCGTGGCTGGAGGGCGCCGGCCTCGCGATCGTCTGCGTCAGCCTGCTCGTCGGGATCGCGCTCGTCGTGCGTTCGCGCCGCCCGGGGCCGCGTGTGCTGCTCGCACTCGCCGCCCTCGCGCTTGGCGTGCCGCTGCTGCTGGCGGCGCTCGGGATCGAGGATCGCTTCTACGCCCGCAACGTCATCGCGGTCGTGCCACTCGTGGCGGCGCTCGCCGCACCGGCGATGCTGCGGCTGCGGGCCGCGCCGTTGGCCCTCTACGTCGTGCTGGCCACCGTCGCGTCCATCTGGGTGGCCACCGACTGGCGTTACGAGCAAGCCGACTGGAAGACTGCGCTGGCGCGGGCGCAGTCGCTCGACAGCGGCGCGCCGATCCTCGCGGTGGGCCGCGAAAGCGCACCCGTGGTGCAGACCTATCTCGCGCGCCAACCGGCGAGCGCCGGCGTCCTCGCTCGGCGCGCCTGGATGATCGTCGAACCGGTCCGCGCCGCCGGGCACAGGGCCCTCGGCCCAGCGCCCACACCTAGCCTGGTGGGCTTCTCCACCGTGCGCACCCTCCACGTGCAGGGCTTCGTGCTCGACCTCCTCGGCGCCGCCACGCCCACGCGCGTCGCCGCCAGCGAGGTCCCCGGGTCGAGCCTGTTTCCCGGCTAGGTCCGGGTCTGGAGCGCTACAGCCCCGACTCCGACACCGCCGCCGAGCTGCCCAGCACCTGCCCGGCGGAGCCCAGCGCCTGGACCTCCGCGTATGGGCCAACCGTGCTTTCGGGTATCGGGATGGCCGTCTCGAAACCGCTGCGGGGAACCTGGGCGACGGTCTGCAGGCTCGCGGCGCTGGCACCCGCGAGGACTCTCCACGATGCCACGAGCGTCGCGCCGTTCCAGCTCGCGTAGACGGTCCCTCCCGCTTGGCCCGCGGGCTGGAAGGCGAACGCCGGAGGGTGCGCCGGCGTGCCCGTCCACACGAAGCGGAAGGCCCGATAGGACTCCTCGTGCGCGGGGAAGTGGGCGTCGAACAGCATCTGGCCTTCGGGGCCGAACTCGGAGAAGTACGGTTCCTGGCCCCAGCCGACGAACCAGTCGCCGTTGGCGAGCGCCTGCATGCTGCCCTGGCTTTCCGCGAGCAGCAGCGGCGTGTGCGTCAGGCGGGTCACCAGCGTAGCCGTGCCGTTCGGGCCATCGAGGCTGAGGACGATGGCGCGCGACTCACTGTGCGCCTTCGGCGATGCGCCGTTGTCGAACACGCTGATCGAGCCGTCCGGCAGTTCACGCGGGTCGTGCTGCCAGGCCGTGCCCGTGCCGGCGCCCATCTCGAAGCTGGTGTGCTTGCCCCCCAGGCGCCACTCGATCTGGCCGCTGTGCGCGTTCAGCTTGTACACCGTCCACGTGTTGCGGCTGGAGATCAGCAGGCTGCCGTCGCGGTCGACGCTGATCGAGTTCAGGTGGAAGAAGTCCCACGGGTAGGGGGTGCTAGAGCGATTTGCGGGTTCGTAGGATTCGCTCAACCCGACGTGATCGATGCTCGTCCATTCGTACATCACCAGACCCGTCTTGACGTCGATCTCCTGGAACAGGCTGTCGGTGACGCCACCGTGGGAGGGTCCGCCCACCGACGACAGATCGCAGAGGATCGGCTCGTAGGCGGTGATCAGCGCGGTCCCCTGTGGGCTCAGCTGGAACTCGTGCAGGTCGGCCTGCAGCCCGTTGCCGGCGCGCACGTGGGCGATGTCCGTGTACGTGTCGTCGGAGATCACGTCTTCGCCCAGCCCGAAGCCGTGGACGGTGATGTTCCCCTGCCACCACGTGAGCACCGGTTTGCCCTCGTATTCCTGCACCTGCAGGTTGGTCGCCTCGGTGTTGGCGGGCAGCGCCTTGAACCACACCAGCCCGCCGCCCGGTTCGAGGATCATCGGCCCGGCCTGGTCGGTGCTGCCGTAGGGCGCCACGAACTCGTCCCCCGGCGCCACCGCCGGGGACGCGGCGGTCACCGTCACCACCGGCGGGTGCAGTTCCGGGCGCGAGTGGAAGCCGAGGACTTCCGAGGGGCTGCCGGGCGGCGTGATCCTGGGCGTCGAGCTGATCCGGTCCTCGCGCGCGATCGCGAACACATCCACGAGCGCGTGCACCGACCCTCCGCCGCGCAGGCGCGCGTGAACGGTCACGCGCTCCCCTTCGGCGAACGGTCGCGACGGCAGGAAGCTCGCGCCGTCGCCCTCGGAGTAGGCCTCCATGCGCCCGCTGTGGGCGCCGGTCTGCGAGCCGACGACGCTGACCGCGCTGAGGTCGTCCGCGGGCACCCCCAGGAAGCTGATCTGCGTGCGCGGCGAGGCGTCGCGGCTGCCCGCCAGCGGCGAGACAGTCACGGATCCGTCCTGCAGCGCGGAGTTGTCGAGCGTCGTCGGAGCGCAGGCGGGGCCCGCCGCAGCGGCCAGCGCGGTCTGTGCGGAGAGCCCCACACCCACGGCCACCGCAGGCCATAGGATGAGAGCGCGCATGGACGGCATCGACCCGAAAGAGCATAGGAGACTGGATAGACGCACGTTCCTGAAGGGCGGTCTCCTCGCCGGTGGAGCGATCGCGGGCGCCGGCGTGGCGATCCGCGCCGCGGCGCAGACGACGAGCGGGGGCTCGGCCGATCAGCCCAGCCCGGTCGCGCGCCCCGCGGCAAAGATCAGGCAGACGCATCCCAACATCCTGGTGATCGTCGTCGACCAGCTGCGCTTCCCCCAGTGGTTCTCGCCCAACCCGGCCGGCCTCGGCCTGCCGCCGAACCTCCAGCGCCTGCGCCAGGGGGCGGTGTCATTCGCGAGGCACTACAGCGCCTCCAACGACTGCAGCCCCGCTCGCTCGACGCTGCTGACGGGCCTGTACACGCATCAGACGGGCTGCATGATCACGGGCGGCAGCACCCTGGACCCCGGCTTTCCCACCTGGGGGACGATGCTTCGCGAGCACGGCTACCGCACGCGCTGGCTGGGCAAGTGGCACCTCACGCATGGCGACAACCACTGGACGGAGCTCACGGGCGAACAAGCGCTCGAGCGCTACGGGTTCGACGGAGGCGTCTTCCCCTCCCCGGACGGCGCGCCCGGGCAGGGCTGGCGCGTGGATCCGCACATCGCCGCGCGCTTCTCCGACTGGTTCGCGCTCGAGGGCGCGCTCGAACCGTGGTGCACGACCGTCTCGTTCGTCAATCCGCACGACATCGCCTGGTGGTACAAGTGGACCGACCGCGTCGCGCCCGAGACGTTCGCCAAGCCCGTCATCAACCGGCTTGCGCCCAACTACGAGACGCCAGAACTGCTGCTCGAGCGCCACAAGCCGCGCCTGCAGCGCTCCTTCCAGGAAACAGCGGCCGCCTCGTTCGGACCGGTGCCGTTCGCCGGGCCCGAATACGTCGAAAGATGGCTGTCGTTCCTCGACCTCTACATGAAGCTACAGCTAGAGGTCGACCGTCACATCGGCCACGTCATCAGCACGCTCGAAAGCCAGCCCGAGGTGGCGGCCAACACGGTGATCGTGTTCACCTCCGACCACGGCGAGTACGGCGGCTCGCACGGGCTGCGCGGCAAGGGCGCGAGCGCCTACGAAGAGGCCATCCGCGTGCCGTTGCTCGTCAAGGACCCGCGGGGGATCCTCACCGCCGCCCCGGAAGTGCAGCGCACGCAGCTGACCTCGAGCGTCGACGTCGCGCCGCTGCTGCTCACGATCGCGACCGGCTCAGACGACTGGCGCCACGACTCGCACTACTCCTACCTCGCTGACCGGGCCGATCTGGCGGGCATCCTCGCGGACCCCGCAACGGCCGGACGACCGTACGTGCTGCACGCCACCGATGAGACCGTCACCGAGTTCGCGATAGAACCGTATGCCGCCGACGCACCGCTGCACATCGTCGCGATGCGCACGCCGCAGGCCAAGTACGCGATCTACTCCAACTGGCCCGAAACGGGCATCACGCCGCTGGCGCAGGGACAGGAAGTCGAGCTGTACGACTACAGCACGCAGACCGGGCGGTTGGAGCTGCACAACAGCGCCGGCCAGAGCCCGCTGGAGGAATCGCTGCTAGAACAGCTGGAGCTCGCCGTCAGGCGCGAGCTGCGCGGGCCGCTCCCCCCGCGCCTGGTGGAAGCCCACGCGCGCGGCTTCGCCGACTACTTCTCAACGGCCAGGCACGCCGCGGTCACCGCCGCCGCGCGGCGCAAACGTCGCGCCGAACACGAAAGCGAACCCTTGCAGCAGGAAGTCCCGGGCGCGACCCTGTTCAGGAGGAGGCGGACACTCTGAGCGTCCGCGAGGTGCCGATGACCGCGCCGGCGGCGTCGAGCGCTTGGACGGCCACGTAGGAGCCGCTCGCGACCCCCGGCAGCGCGATCGCCGTCTCGAAGCCCGCCTTGGCGACGCTGGCAGCCGGTTTCAGCGTCGCCGGCGAGGAGCCCGCGAGCACCTGCCAGGAGGCGACTTCGCTCGCCCCGTTCCAGCTCGCGTACACGCTCGCCCCGCCGTGCGCTCCCGGCGCGGGCACGACCGCCACCGCCGGCGGCTGCAGCGGCCGGCCGCTCCACGGCGCGACGAAGGTCCTGTATGACTCCCAGCCGGGAGGCAGATGCGCGTTGAAAAGCACCTGCCCGGCGGCGTCGATCTCTGAGAGGTAGCCGGCCTGGCCCCAGCCGACCATCCAGTCGCCTTCGGGGGTCACCTGCAGGTTGCCCTGGCTGTCGGCCACCAGCGGGTTCTGGTGTTCGTAGCTGCGAACGAGCGTCGCGGTCATGCTGGTCATGTTCAGCGCCACTTCGATCGCGCGCGACTGCGGCTGCACCTGTGGAGAGGCGCCGTTGTCGAAGAACGTGATCGCGCCGTCGGGCTGCTGGACGGCGTCGTGCTGCCACGCCATGCTCGCTCCAGGGCCGATCTTGAAGCTCGAGCGCTTGCCGCCCAGCTCCCAGCGGACCTGACCGGTCTTCGGGGCGACGTCGTACGCCGCCCACGTGTTGCGCGAGTCGACCAGTAGATCGCCGTCCTGCTCGACGTCGATCGAGTTGATGTGGAAGTAGTCGAACGGTTCCGCGCGGCTGGTGGGCGCGGCCGAGGCGTAGGAGCTCCGCAGGGGCACGTGGTCGAGGCTGTGCCACTCGTACATCACCAGGCCCGTCTTCAGGTCTATCTCCTGTAGCAGCGTGTCCGCGACAGCGCCATCGCGCGGGCCGCCGACCGCCGACAGATTGCAGTCGATCGCGTCGTACACGGTGATCAGCGCCGTGTTCTGCGGGGTGATCTGAAATTCGTGCAGGTCGGGTTGATAGCCGTTGCCGGCGCGGAGGACCGCGATTTCCTGGTAGGAGCTGTTGGCGATCACGTCGCCCGACGTCCTGCTCCCGTCGGCCACCAGCGGGTCCTGCCACCAGGTGAGCACCGGTTTGCCTTCGTACTGCTGCACGCGCAGGTTCGCGGCGCGCGTCCCGGAGGGGTACAGGGGCTTGAACCACACCAGTTCGCCGTGTTCGTTGAGGATCATCGGCCCGTACTGGCCGATCCCGGAGTATGGGGCGAGGAGCAGATCGCCCGTCGCCGTATCGGCGTAGGAGGCCACCGTCACGTCTGGCGGGCGCAGTTCCGGGCGCGAGTGAAAGCTTTGATATTCCTTTGGCGACGGTGTCGGCGCGGAGCTCGTCCTCGTGCTCTCCGTCGCGCTCTGGGTTCCCGGGTCATCGCGCACAGCCACGGTGAAGCTCCAGGCGAGCGGGATTGTCTTCGCGCCTTCGCGAAGCTCCGCGCGCACGGTCACGAGCTCGCCGTCGTCGAACGGGCGCGAGGGCAGGAAGCTGGCGCCGTCGCCCTGCGAATACGCGGCCAGCCGTCCGCTGTGCACGCCGGTACGCGAGCCGGAGACCCTGATGTCCGCGAGCTCACTTGCCGGGATCCCGAGGAAGCTGATCTGGCTGGTGGCCGACGCGTCCCTGCTCTGCGGGCCGGGCGAGACGGTCACGCGTTCGCCGGCCAGCGCAGCGGAGACGTTCAGCCGCGGCGGAACGCAGGAGGGCGACGCAGCCTGCCGGCCGGTCGCCGAGCGCGCGGACGGGAGCGCAACCAGTCCGACCCCCGCGAGCAACACCAGCGCGCTCACCGCGGCCAGCGTGGCGGCCACGCGCGAACGGCTGGACAGGCGGCTCACTAGTCTTTGATCGTCGGCGAGGTGCCGATCACTTCGCCCGTGGAGCTGAGCGCCTGCACGGCCACGTAGGGTCCCGCGCCGGACACGGAGATCGTCGTCTGGAAGCCCGACTTCGTGGCTGTGGTCGCCGGGCTGAGCGAGCCGCTGGAGGCTCCCGCGAGCACCCGCCAGGAGGCGACCTGCGTCGCCCCGTTCCAGCTCACCGACACCGCGATCCTGCCGCCCGCGCCCGGCGCCGCCACCGCCGACGGCGCCGTCGTCGGCTGTCCGCTCCACGGGAATAGGTAGGTCCTGAAGTCCTGCACGTTCTTGCCGAGCGTCCCGTCGAGCAGCACGTGGCCGGCGGCGTCGTACTCGGTGAAGTTGGGCAGCCCGCCGTAGCCCATCAGCCAGTCGCCGCCCGGCAGGCTGAGCATGTCGCCCTGGCTGGAGGCCAGCAGGGTCTTGGTGGGGTTGACGAACTGCTTGACCAGCGTGACGGTGTGCGTCTTGAGGTTGGGGTCGAGGATCAGCCCGCGCGACTGCTTCTCCATCGGCGGGTCCGAGCCGTTGTCGAACACCGAGATCAGCCCGCCCGGCTGCCATGCGGCGTCGTGCTGCCAGTAGGTGCGCGTGCCGGGGCCGAGCTTGAAGCTCGAGTGATCGCCGCCCAGGCGCCAGCGCACGCCGCCGCTGTCGATGTCCACGTCGTACAGCGTCCACGTGTTGCGCGAGGACAGCAGCACTTCACCGTTTTGACCGGATCCCCCTTCCCCACCCGGAGAGATCGAGTTGATGTGCACGTAGTCCCACGGGTAGTTCTCTTTCGGCGCCGGGTTGTGCGATTCGCTGATCGGGATGTGCCCGAGCGCGTGCCACTGCCACATGACCAGGCCTGTCTTGACGTCGACCTCCTCGATCACCGAGTCGGTGAGGGTGCCGTCGGACAGCCCGCCGGCGCTCGACAGGTTCACGTCGATCGGGTCGAACACGTCGATCCACGCCGTGCCTTCGGGTGTCAGCCGGAATTCGTGCAGGTCCGCCTGATACCCGTTGCCGGCCCGCACGGCGGCCACCTTCTGGTAGGAGGTGTTGTAGATCACGTCTTCACCCTGGCCAAAGCCGACCTCCAGGATCCGGCCCTGCCACCAGGTGAGCACGTTCTTGCCTTCGTACTGCTGGAGTTTCAGGCTCGTCGCGTCCTCACCGGGCGGCAGCTGGTGGAACCACACCAGGCTGCCGTTCTGTTCGGTGATCATCGGCCCGGGCGAGCCCTTGCCCTGGTAGGGGGCCAGGAACAGGTCCCCGGGCGCGGCGCCGCTCTTGGCGGGGGTGGTGATGCGCACGGTCGACGGCGTCAGCGACGGCGCTGAGCTGTAGTGCTGCACTTCGCTCGCGTTGCCTGGGTTCAGCGGGAACTCCTTCTGGCTGACAGTCGCCTGGTGGGCGACCGTGAAGTTGGTGGCGACCGTGAAGGAGGCGCCACCAACGCTGACCTTGGCGCTGACGGTCACGCGCTCGCCCGCCCCGAACGGATGCGTCGGAAGGAAGCTTTCGCCGGTGCCGGTCGAGTAGGCGCGCAGCGCGCCCGTGTGCGCGCCGCTGTGCGAGCCGACGACACGGACGTCGGACACGTGCGTGCCCGCGGGCCCGAGGAAGCTGATCTGGGTGCTCGGAGAGGCGTCCGGGGTGCCGGGCTGGGGCGAGACGGCGATCGGCGTGCTCGCCGCCGCGATCGCAGAGGTCTCCAGCATCGCCGGCGTGGCCGAGCTGCTCGAGCCGCACGCGCATAGGCCGGCGCTCATCGCCAGCGCCGCAAGCAGCATGGTCGCGCGGGTCATCACTGGGTCGAACCCGAGAACGGCTGCGAAGTTCCGATCACCGCGCCGCCGGCATCGAGCGCCTGCACCTTGAAGCTGTCATAGCCCGCCGGCACGGGGATCGCCGTCTCGAACCCGGACCTGGCGCTGGTGGCGAGGACCGCCAGCTTGCCGGCGCCGGATCCGCCCAGAACCCGCCAGGAGGCGACCTGGGTGGCGCCGTTCCAGCTCACGTACACCGTCGTGGAGCCATCCGCCTGGCGGGCGGCGACCGCGGGCGGGGTGAGCGGCAGGCCGACCCACTGCTCGACCATCGAGCGGTAGCTGAGGTCGGAGCCGGGGAAGTTCGCTTCCAGCAGCAGCTTGCCCGACGGGCTGTACTCGGAGAAGTACGGTTCCGAGCCCCAGCCGATGAACGTGTTGCCATTGGCCAGCGGCTGCGTGTCCCCCATGTATTCGGACTCGAACTGGTCGCCGCCGGTGTACTGGGCCACGAGCGTCGCCGTGCGGGTGCTCTGGTTCAGCTTGAGCACGAGCCCGCGAGACGGCCCCGTCGGCGGGACGCGCGTGCCCCCGCCGGTGAGCTGGCAGCAGTGATCGTCGAACATCGTGACCGTCAGATTGGTTCCCCCGCCCGCCCCCAGCGCGACGTCGTGCTGCCACTGGAACGCCGCTCCGGGGCCGAACTTGAAGCTCGACTGCCTGCCGCCGAGCGTCCACTCGATCTTGCCGGTGTCGATGTTGACGAGGTAGGCGGCCCACGTGTTGCGCATGGACACGAGGAAGGTTCCTTCCCCGGTCAGGTCGATCGCGTTGACGTGGTAGGCATCCCATGGGAACCCGTTCGTCGGCACGGTCGCGTAGGACTGTCCCAGGGGGATGTGGTCGAGCGCATCCCAGCTGCGCAGCAGCTTGCCGGTCTTGAGGTTGTACTCCTGCACCGCGGAGTCGATCAGCGCGCCGTTGTAGGCGCCGCCGTAGCTGGAGAGGTTCTTGGCGATGTTCTTGTTGGCGGTCACCCACGCGTCTTCACCGCTGATCACGAGCGCGTGCAGCGTGATCACCCAGCCGCCCGTCGCTTTCAGCCTGGCGACCGTCTGGTAGTGCTGGTTGACCACCACGTCTTCGCCGCTTTCCGTCGCGCCGGTGCTGGTGACGACCCCCTGCCACCACGCGAGTGCCGGCCTGCCTTCGTAGGTCTGCAGGCTCAGGTTGGAAGCCACGAGCTTTTCCGGCACCGGCTTGAACCACACCGGCTGCAGGTCGCTGTCGAGGATCAGCGGTCCGCTCTGGCCGATCAGCGGCGGGTAGTTGAGGTTGTAGAAGTTGGCGGTGAAGATGTAGCCGCCCGCCAGCTCGCCGGCGACGGTCGGACCGTCCTTGTGGAGCTTCGGCGGGTGCAGCGACGGCGCGGTGACGAAGCTGTAGGCGCCGCTGGTGGTGTATGCCCCGACCGGAGCGCCGTGCGAGCCCGCGAACGCGAAGTCGATCGCAACGAAGCCCGCGATGACGACCGCGACGACGACCGCCAGGCGTCTCGCCGCCGGGGCCAGCACGCCGTCGGGCTTGGGCAGCGCGGTGAGCGTGACCAGCAGCGCCGCCGCCGCCAGGCCGCCGCCGATCAGGTAGGCGAGCCGGAAGCCGTCGGTCAGCGACTGCGCGACCCCGTGGCCGTCGCCGATCAGGTGGCTGCTGCGCGAGGTGGCGAGCGTGACCAGGATCGCCAGCCCGAGCCCGCCGCCCACCTGGCGCGAGGTGTTGACCAGGCCCGACGCGAGCCCGGCCTGCCCCTCCTTGGCGCCCTGGGTGGCGGCGATCGTCGAGGGCACGATCGACATCGCGATCCCCGCGGCGGTCAGCAGCCCGGGGAGCATGATGTACACGATCGGGCTGCCGCTGGAGCCGACTTTCGCGAGCAGCAGCATTCCGCCGGTCAGCATCACCAGCCCTCCGATGAGCACCGGACGCACCCCGAAGTGGCTCACCAGCTTGCCGGTGCGCGAGGCGACCAGCATGATCACCAGCGTCATCGGCAGGAAGATCAGGCCGGTGTCCAGCGGACTGAGATAGAGCACCTGCTGCAGGTACAGGGAGCTCACGAACCACATCGGGAACAGCGACGCGCTGAACAGCAGCACGATGTTGTTGGCGATCCGCAGCGGCCTGGTCAGCTCCTTGAAGGGGATCAGCGGTTCGGCGGCCAGGCGCACCTCGATGAAGCCGAACACCGCGAGCAGCGCCAGGCCGCCGATGATCGGGCCGAGCGCTGCGGCGGTGCCCAGGCCGGCCAGGCCCGCTTCCACGATCCCGTACACCAGCACGATCTGGCCGATCGTCAACGTCAGCGCACCGGCAAGGTCGAAGCTCCGTCCGGGCGCCCGGCGGCGCTCGCTGACGACCGCGTAGGCCACCAGCGCAGCCGCGATCCCGATCGGGGGGTTGATCAGCAGCACCCAGCGCCAGTTGAGCTCCTGGGTGATGATCCCCCCGAACAGCATCCCCGCCGCGCCACCGAGGCCGTTCATCGACGCCCACGCGCCGATCGCGCGGTGGAGCTGCGGGCCAGGCGCGAACGATGAGGTGATGACCGCAAGCGAGCACGCCGCCATCAGCGCACCGCCGAGGCCCTGCACCGCGCGCGCCGCCACCAGCAGCCCGCGGTCGGGCGCGAGCCCGCCCGCCAGTGAGGCGAGCGCGAACACCGCCAGCGCCAGGACGAACATCCGGCGCTGGCCGAAGTGGTCGGCCGCGCGGCCGCCCAGCATCAGGAAGCCCGCGAACGTGATCGAGTACGCGTCGACGATCCACTGCAGTTCTGGCGCGGAGAACCCGAGCGCCGACTGAATCGAGGGCAGCGCGACGTTTACGATGCTCAGGTCGAGGATGACCATGAACTGCGCCACGCAGCAGACGACCAGCAGCCACATCAGGCGCCGGCCGTCGCCGCTCTGCGCCTCGGGCGTCGCGGGCGCCCCAGGGCTCACCTTCGTCTCGACGCTCATGACAGGGCCGACATTCGCCGATCGTCCGAGATCAACCGAAGCCACGAATGCCTGTTAAGGTGAGCTGCCGAGTCCTCGAGCGATGATTGGAGCACGGCCGATGAGAAGAACGCCACTGACCGCCATGCTAACGCTGCTGGCGCTCCTGGCCTGCACCATCGTGGTGGCTGGATGCGGCGGTGAAGGGGGGAGCTCCTCCAGCACGACGACGAGCAGCCCCGCCAAAACCACGCCGACGACCACGACGCACAAGCACAGCTCCAAGCCGGCCTACTGAGCAGCGCGTTCACGGCGACCCCGTGGGGCTCGGAAGCGCGGCGGCGTAGCTGATCACCTTGACCGTGCGGGAGGTGCCGAGCACGGCGCCGGTCGAGCTGAGCGCCTGCACCGCCGCGTAGGCGTACTTCTTGGGCAGGGTCGTCGAGCTTTCGAAGCCGCTCACCGGGACCGTGGCCCGGACCGCCAGCGACGCCGCGTGATCCCCCGCGAGCACGCGCCATGAGGCCACTTCGGTGGCGCCGTTCCAGCTCATGTGCACGATCGTCTCTTCGGCGGTGTTGTTGAGGTTGGCGAGGACCGCCGGAGGGCTCGCCGGGCGCCCGCTCCAGGGGTAGCGGAAGCCGCGGTAGGAGGCCATGTCGTACGGCAGATGAGCATCGAACAGCAACGCGCCGTCGCTTGCGTACTCGCTGATCTCGGGCACCCCGCCGTAGTCGAGAACGGTGCTCCCGTCCGCCAGCGTCTGCATGTTGCCCTGGCTGGCGGCGAGCAACGGCGGATCGGGGTGCGTGTACGCGAACGCGAGGTGCGCTTCATGGGTCTTGAAGTCCAGCGCGATGCGCACGCCGCGCGACTGGCTGTGGATCGGCGGGTTAGAGCCGTCGTCGAAGAACGTGACTTCGCCGTCGGCGAGGATGCGCCCGTCGTGCTGCCACGCCGTTTCCGTTCCCGGCCCCATCTTGAAGGAGCTCTGCAGGCCGCCCAGTCGCCACAGGATCTTGCCGCTGCCGCCTTCCAGCTGGTAGCCGGCCCAGGTGCTGCGAGCGGAGATGAAGATGTCCCCGGATCGATTGGAGTCCCCACCCTCCACATCGATCGAGTTGATGTGGAACCAATCCCATGGTGTCGCGTTCGTCGACGCTGGGGTCTCGGACTCTTCCGCGGCCACATGGTCGAGGCTGTGCCATTCCCAGCGCACGAGGCCGGTCTTCATGTCGATCTCCTGAATCGCCGTGTCGGTGATCGTCCCGTCGCGTGCTCCTTTCACCGACGATAGGTCGCAGCGGATCGGGTTGAAGGCGGTGACGTAGGCGATGTCGTGCGGGGCCAGTTGGAACTCGTGCAGGTCCGCGTGCAGGCCGTTGCCGCCCCGCACCGTGGCGAGCGTCTGGTAGTGGGAGTTCATGACGACGTCTTCGCCCTGGCCGAAGCCCAACGAGAGCACGCGCCCCCGCCACCACGTCAGGACGCGCTGACCTTCGTAGGTCTGCTCGTTGAGGTCCTCCGCCGTTTCGCCGCCCGAGAGCTGCTCGAACCACACGAGCCGCCCCTTCGGCGTGTAGATGAGTGGCCCGTAGCGGCCGGGACCGGGCCCGTTTGTAGTGAGGATGTCGCCCGCCGCGGGGTCGCGATCGGCCACCGTCACGTCCAGGATCGGGGCCTGCACCCCGGGCATGGTGTCGAAGCTCTGGTAGTCGGCGGGCGCCGCCTGAGGATTGCCGAACTCGGAGACGTTCGCCGTCGGATACGGGGTGTCGACGCGAAAGCCGAAGGCGATTCGCTTGCCGCCGGCGCCAGCGCCGAGCACGGCCCGCACGACCACGCGCTCGCCGGCGTCGAACGGCTCCTCCGGCACGAAGCTCGCGCCATCGCCCTGGGAGTAGGCATACATATGCCCTTCGTGCAGACCGGAGCGCGAGCCGGTGACCGAGACTGCGCGGATGTTCGCGACGTTCGTGCCCAGGAAGCTGACCTGCGCGTGCGGGCTGGCGGTGACCGATTCCGGCTCGGGCGAGACGTCGACGCCGGTTCCCGGCAGGCTCGCGCTGTGCTCGAGCGTCGCCGGCAGGCACGCGGGCGAAGTCCCGCCCGGCGTGCTGGAGGCGCCGCCAGACAGGCCGAGGTCGGGGGAGTCGAGCGCGATCGCGGCGACGATCCATCCGCAGACCGCGACCAGCAAGACGATGTATCCGTTGCGTTTCATGTGCGCTTTGCCGGCCGGAGGCGACAATACTGAGCAACCCGTACGGTGTCCGCCCGGATGCTCGCGCACAAGGCATCCTTACCAACTTCTTCGTGGCGCCGGGAGCGCTGGCATGGCGTACGCTCTCACGTATGGGGGTGCTAGCGATGAGGGTGCACGCGCTTCGCGGTCCGCGTTTGCGGGCGGTGCTGAGCATGCTTGCGATCGCGGCGGTGGCGGCCCTCGCGGCCACGCCATCGCCCGCCGCGGCCGACCAGAGCGATGCGGCGAGCACTCGGACCTATCTGCAGGGGAACTACACGGTCGTGCGCTACTTCACATCGCACATCCCGGCTGTGAAAGGCGAGATATCCAGCGTCCTCACGGGAGTCCAGCGTGAATGCCCGCTCGCTGCCGCCGAATCGCCGGAGAACGTCGACTCCGAACAGCTCAGCAACGAGGTGATCGGGACGATGGTGACGACGGTTACGCAGCGCAACCTTCCGTATATCTTGAGAGCCATCAGGGCGGCTAAGCCGCTGCGCTGGAGCAACAGCACGCTCACCAGGACCGTCCAGGCCTACGTGGCCCAGGCGAAGGCGCTCACCAAGCTCGCGGTGCCACATCTGTGCGCGGATGTGAAGGCATGGGTCGCCAGCGACTTCCAGACGCTTCCGGCGAGCGCCGCGAGCTTTGCCCCGCGCTTCCTGGCCGCGTGGGTGGCGCCGGGCTTCCTGCCCTCGTCGCTGGCCGCGTACGAGACCCCCGAAGAGCGGACGCTGGCGCGCCGCACCGCCCAGCTCGAACAGCAGTGGGCCGAATTCGAAGCGGGCGAGGTCGAAACGTGGGCCGACATCATGAACGAGCTCGTGCTGCAGCCCTGAGCTCAGGCGACGGCCCGCAGGTGCCGGTAGGGGACGCCTCGCAGCTCGCGCACGAGCGCATCCACGACCCCCTCATCGTCCTCCTCGCGGCCGTCGGTGACCGCGCCGATGACCGCGCGCTTCTGCTCCAGCAGCGTCGAGATCGTCTCGTCGATCGTGCCCGCGGCGAGCAGATAGGAGGCGTTGACGGCGTCCAGCTGGCCGATGCGGTGGCAGCGGTCCTCGGCCTGGTCGTGCTTGGCGGGTGTCCACGCGAGCTCGAGGAAGGCGACGTTCGAGGAGCGCGTCAGCGTGATGCCGTGGCCGGCCACCTCGAGTGAGCAGACGATCAGCTGGTTGCCCCCGGCGGCATCCGGCGCCTGGAAGGCCTGCAGCGCGGCGTCCCGGGCGCCGGCGCTGTCCTCGCCGAGTATGTGCAGCGCCATGGGGAAGCGGGCGACCACCGCCCGCTGGATCTCGCGATGGCCAGCGAACACGACCAGCCGCTCGCCGGAGGAGCAGAAGTCGTGGATCCACGCCAGCGCGGCGTGCAGCTTGCCGCGCGCGGCCAGCAGCTTGAGCGCCTCCAGGCGCACCAGGCGCTCGGCGCGCAGCGCGGCGGCCACCTTCGCGTCGAGCTCGCGCAGATCCAGCGGCTGACTGCGCAGCCAGGCCACGAGGTCGCGCTCGGCGAGCCTGTACTCGGCCTCGTTGTCCAGCTCGACCGGCACGATCGCACGCGTCTTGGCTGGCAGCTGCGGGAGCACGTCGGCCTTCAGCCGGCGCACGAAGCAGCGGGCGCGCAGATGCCAGTGCAGGCGCAGGTGCGCGTCGGGCCCGCGGAAGCGCTGGCCGAAGCGCACACCCGAGCCGAAGTCCTCCAGCCGCCCAAGGATGCGCAGCTGGGAGATCAGCTCGGCCGGACGGTTGGTGACGGGCGTGCCGCTGAGCGCGAGCACGAGCCCGTCGCGGGGCACCACCGCGGACAGCCGCTGCACGGCCTGGGTGCGCTTGGCGGCGGCGTTCTTGCAGTAGTGGGACTCGTCGAGCACGAGCGCGCGCGGGCGCACCGCGCGCAGCTCCTCCAGGCGCGCGGCCACGATGTCGTAGTTGACGACCGTGATGTCGGCGGCGGGTGACGGGGCCGCGTGCTCGTTGCCGTTGCCGGTGAGCGCGCGGGCGCTGCGCTGCGGCAGCCAGTGCTCGAGCTCGCGCAGCCAGTTGAGCTTGAGGCTCGCGGGACACACCACCACCGCCGGGTACGCGCCGGCCGCCTCGATCGTCGCGATCGCCTCGATCGTCTTGCCCAGACCCTGCTCGTCGGCGAGGAACGCGCGCCGGCGCGCCAGCAGGTAGCTCACGCCGGCGCGCTGGAACGGCTTGAGCTCGCCGCCGAGGCCGGCGACGCTCAGCGGCGCGTCGGTGGCGGCCGACAGCTCGACCAGCCCTTCGGCCTGCGCGTGCTGCTCGCGGATCTCCTGCAGCAGAGCGAGCGCGTCCGCCTCCACCCACACCTCGCCGTCGGCCAAGAAGGCATCCAGCTGAGGCACGCAGAACGGGTCGGCGCGGATCGCGGGGAGCTGGGCGTGCTCGCGCCCGCCGCCGCGGCGGGCGCTCGGCTGCAGGGCGCCTCGCAGCGCCGCGAACTCGCGCACGCGCGTCGCGTCGTGGCCGGTGGCCAGCACGAACGTGGGGTCCTCGTGCACGTTCGAAAGCTCCAGGACCGCCGGCGGCGCCGGGCGTCCGTCCTCGAGCGCCGCGACGCAGCGCCGTGCGGCCGGGCTGACCCACGCGTCCAGCCCTCGCATCAGCCGCCACGACTCGAGCGAGAGCGCCACCGTTACCCCTCCGGGGACGTTGACGGCGCGCTCGCGCAGCGCCCGCGGCAGGCGCCGCTCCTCGCCGAGCAGCACGAACACGGGGGGATCGCTCGGGGCGGGCGGGCCTCCCACCTCGACGTTGCCGCGCCATGTGGTCGCGCGCGTCAGCCAGGCGCTGACGCGCGGGTCGATGCTGACGTCCTCGACGTGCTCGAGCAGCTCCGCCAGGGCCTCCGCGTCGCGCTCGAGCGCCGCCAGGCCGAGCGTCCCCGCCGGGCCCTCGAGCGCGCGCAGCCCGGCCCGAGCGGCGAGCACGCGTGCCAGGTCCGCGCGCTCGCGCGCGATCAGGATCCAATGCTCGCCGCGGCGATCGCGCCGGAACTCGACGTCGTAATGGGAGGCGAAGACCTCGCCGCCGGGGCGCCGGCGCTCGCCTTCGGCGCTCCCCGCCGGCCCCTCGCGTCGGCTCTCAGCGAGCGCCTGCAGCGCGCGGCGCGCGGCGTCGCTCACGTGCACGCCGTCGCTCCGCCCCTGCAGCATCCGCATGAGCTCGGCCGCGTGATCGTCGAGCGGGACGAGCGCTCGGCCGATCGCCGGCAGGTTGTACGCGCCGGGGTGCTCGAGCAGCGCCGCCACGGGCACGCCTGCGGCGTCGGTGGCAAAGCTCAGCCACCAGTTCTCATCCGGGCGCGCGAGGTCCACCAGACACTCTCCGGGGCGTCTGCGCGCGCGACGGCGCGCGAGCGCGCGGGCCAGCGCCTCGCTCACCTCCGGCGGGCTCGGCAGACCTGCGAGCAGGCGCGCGAGCGCCTCCGCCTGCTCGGGACCGAGCGGCAGGCACCAGGCGCGCTCGACGGGATCCCAGCGCCGGCCGGGGATCGCGCGCAGGAGCTGGCGCAAGCGCTCGTCATAGGGAAAGCGCAGAACGGCCTCGTCGTGCTGCAGCGTGGCTGAGAAGGCGGAGGACACGAGCTCAGCACGATAGGTGCATATGAGGATGCCTTGGGCTGGGAGGCGGCGTGCCTCCTCCTCGTTCTACTACTGCTACTACGAGTGGTGTATCGCGATGGCTATACACCGTCTCGAAGGACTAACACCCAGCAATCAGGCGTCGCGCTCGACCTTTCCCAGTGCCTGCGTGATCGAGCGTGTGAGCGCCGCGCGCACGAGCAGCGCCAGGCCGGGGATCGGTGAGGCGAGGCGGATGTCGTAAACAAAGGCCGTTCCGCCGCCGGAATCGGACGCGAAGCTCATCACGCCGACATGGCCGCGAAGCGGGCTGCCCTTGGTGATGCGGTAGACGATCCGCTCGCCGGCCACGAACTCGGTGACGGTCTCCTCGAACGGCGGCAGCGGTCCGATCCGCAGCTGGCGCACCGATCCGACCCCGTTGCGCTCGCCGCCGTCGCCGTCCCTCAGTCGGGTGACCTTCGCGCCGAACACCTCCGCGAGGTTCTCGTGCTCGGCCAGGTGCGCGAAGATCCGCTCGGGCGACTTGGAGAAGCGGTGCTCGATGTGGACATGGTGCGCTCTCACCTGACCGCGCAGCCTATTCGCCTGATGCGCTCGCCGCGAGCACGTGCTTGAGGAAGGCGTTGGCGGCGGGCGTGAGGCGACGGTCGGTGCGCCACACCAGCCCCACCTGACGCGACATCGCGGGACGTAGGGGCACGGCGACGAGCGGCTCGGCGGCGCTGTCGGCGACCGCCTTTGAGACCACCGAGACACCGAGGCCGCGCGCGACCAGAGCGAGCACCCGCGAGAGCTCGTTGGTCTCGAAGCGAGCGCGCGGCTCGAATCCCGCGCCGTACGCGGCCACCTCGACGGCACGGCGCAGGCCCGTCCCCTCGCGCAAGAACACGAACGGCTCCTCGCGCAAGGCCGCCAGCTGCACGTGCGCGCGCCGCGCCAGCGGATGGTCCTCGGCGACCACGAGCACGAGCTCGTCTTCGAACAGCAGCTCCCCGCTCAGTCCCGGCGCCAGTCCCGTCTCGATCGGCACGAAGGCGACGTCCAGCTCGTCGCCGTGCACGGCCTGCAGCATCTTCGGCGCGACCTCCTCGACGACCCGGATGTCGATCGCCGGATGCAGCTGGTGGAAGGTGGCGAGCGCGGCCGCGAGGTCGTATGGCTCCAGCCACTGCATCGCGCCGATCGTCAGCCTGCCGCGCATCAGCCCCTTCAGCTCGGCCAGCTCCGCCACGCCCGCGTCGAGCTCGCCGAGCGCGCGCTCGGCGCGCTCGAGCATCAGGCGGCCGGCTTCGGTCAGCTCGACGCTGCGCGTGGTACGGCTCAGCAGAGCCACCCCGAGCTCCGCCTCCAGGCGGCGGATGTGCTGGGAGACGGCCGGCTGGCCGACGTGCAGCTCGGCGGCCGCGCGGGTGAAGTGGCGCTGACGCGCCACCGCCGCGAATGACCGTAGTTGGTGCAGGTCCACGGCCATTCATCATGGCAGATGATCAGTCTTATCTTACTTCCGTATTTGGGTTATGGAAGCAAGTGCGTCATCATGCTCCGCAGCACCCCAAACCCTCCCCCTGACAACGACCCGCCCTCATCCCCGAGCGGGTCGTTGTCGTTTAAGAAGGTCTTTCAAAATGGAGGGTTTGGGGTTGGGGTCTTGAATCTTTGGGGTGTGTCCCCGAGGATTGGAGGCGGTGGAGGTGCCCTCAAGGTTCGAGGTCACTGACGAGTTGTGGGCGGAGGTCGAGCCGTTGATCCCACCGCGCGTTCGTCGTCGGCGTAACCCCGGCCGCAGGGCGATCGATGACCGGCTGGTGCTCAACGGGATCTTGCACGTGCTGCACACGGGCATCGCCTGGGAGGATCTGCCGCGCGAGTACGGGTACGGCTCGGGGGTCACGTGCTGGCGACGGTTGCGGACGTGGCAGAAGGCCGGCGTGTGGGACGCGCTGCACCAAAAGCTGCTGGTGAAGCTAAACGCTGCGGGCAAGATCGACTGGTCCCGCGCAGCGGTCGACGCCAGTCATATTCGTGCTCTTTTGGGGGGCTCCTGACGGGGCCATCCCCAGTAGACCGCGCCCGCACGGGCTCAAAGCACCATCTGTTGGTCGACGCGAGCGGAATCCCGCTGGCAGTTGCCTTGACCGGTGGCAACCGTCACGACGTCACCCAGCTGCTGCCACTGATCGAGGATCTGCGTTCAAGGCCGGTCGCTGGAAAGCGCGGCCGGCCACGCCAGAAACCCGATCGTGTTCTCGCTGACCGTGGCTATGACTTCGACAAGCACCGTCGGCTCCTGCGGGCTCTCGGGATCACACCAGTCATTGCTCGCCGTGGAACAGCCAACGGCTCCGGCCTCGGACGACAGCGCTGGGTCGTGGAGCGCGGCTTTGCTCACCTGCACAACTTCCGCCGGCTACGGATCCGCTACGAGCGCGACCCCGATATGCACACCGCGTTCCTCACGCTCGCATGCTCGATCCTCTGCTGGCGACGCCTACAGTCATTTTGAAAGACCTTCTAAGCCGCGCGAGATGGCGAGCCGCGCTCGCGCGGCTCGCGTACAGCGCCGCGCCACCTACCCGCGGGCGCGCGCCGACAGTCCGCTATTCGTAGGTGAAGCGGTCACCCGGGGGGTCGTCCGGGCTCTTGAGCTTGCCGACTGTCGCGACCACTTCCACGCCCCCGGCCTTGCTGGCGGGCGTCAGCGCCGTGCAGCTCGTGTTGGAGGTGCAGTAGACGTCCGTGGCCAGCTTTTTGCCGAACTTGAACGTCGTCATGCCCGCCCCCTGGACGAACCCGTCGCCAGTGATCGCGACGCTTTCGCCGCCTGCCGGCGAACCGGCGCTGGGAGCTACGGCTTCGACCGCGGGCCGATACTCGAACTCGTCCTTCGTCGTGGTCGCGCTGGTTCCGCCCACGGTCACGACGGTCACGTTCACCGTTCCCGCACCCGCCGGCGAGACCGCGGTGATCGAGCTCGACGAGCGCACGGTCACGCTGCTCGCGGCGGCGGCGCCGAAATCGACCGCGATGACGTGTTGGAAGTTGGTGCCGGTGATCGTCACTTCGCTGCCACCGGAGCCCGGACCGTCCTTGGCCGCGAGCTTCTTGACGGTCGGCGCCGGCAGGTAGGTGAAGCGGTCGGCGGGGACGGTCGCGCTCCTGCCGGCCGGCCTGGAGACGGTCACGTCCACCGTTCCGAGCGCTCCGGCGGGGGCGATCGCGGTGATCGTCGTCGGCGAGTTGATCGTGTAGCTGGTGGCGCTGTGCGCGCCGAAGCTGACGACCGTGGCTTCTTCGAAGTTGGAGCCGGTGATCGTCACTTCGGCTCCGCCTGTCGCCGGGCCGATGCTGGGGCTTATGCTCGTGACGATCGGGATCGGTTCGCTGAGCACGAGGTCCTGGTAGCCACCGGCTGCGATCGCGGTGGCCTCGTGCAGTCCGGTTATGGCGACTGGAACGTCACTCGGTTCGCCGACGCTGCCGTTGCCGAGCTCGCCGTACTTGTCTTCGCCCCAGGCCATCACCGTGCCGTTGCCGAGCAGCGCGAGGCTGTGCTCGCCGCCGGCCGCCACCGCGCTGACGCCGGCGAGCCCGCTCACCTCGCTCGGAGCGCCACCGCCGCCGCCGATCGCGCCGTCGCCGAGCTCCCCGTATTTGTTTTCACCCCAGGCCATCACCGTGCCGTTGCCGAGCAGCGCGAGGCTGTGGCGCGCGCCCGCTGTGATCGCAGTGACCCCGCTCAGCCCTTCGACCGGCACGGGCACGTCGCTGAACTCTTCTTCGGATTCGCGTTCTTGTTCTTCCTCTGCCTGCGTCAAGGCTAGGTTCCCGAGCTGTCCGTATTCGTTGTCGCCCCAGTCTCTGACGGTGCCGTCGCTCAGCAGCGCCAGGCCGCATTCGCCGCCTGCCGCGATCGCCGTTACCCCGGTGAGCCCTTTCACCGCGACGGGCACTTCGCTGTCGTTGGCGTCGCCGTCGCCTAGCTGTCCGTGTTCACCTCGGCCCCACGCCATCACCGTGCCGTCTTTCAGCAGCGCCAGGCTGTATTCGGCGCCCGCGGCGATCGCCATCACCCCCGTCAGCCCTTTGACCGCTACCGGCAGTTCGCTGCCTTCGCTCGAGCCGTCGCCGAGCTGCCCCGATTCGTTGGCGCCCCAGGCCATGACGGTGCCGTTGCTCAGCAGCGCGAGGCTGTGGTTGCTGCCGGCCGCGATCGCCGTGACGTCAGCCAGTTCCTGCACCGCCACCGGCACGTCGCTGCTTTCGAAGGTGCCGTCGCCGAGCTGGCCGGACGCGTTGTAGCCCCACGCCGCCACCGTGCCGTTGGCCAGCAGCGCCAGGCCATGACGCCTGCCGGCCGCAACCGCTGTGACGAAGTTCAACCCGGTCGCCGGGATCGGCGTGTCGCTCTGGGTAAGACTGCCATCGCCGAGCTGTCCGTAGGTGTTCTGGCCCCAGCCGAGGACGCGATAGTGATGCGCCGCGACCGTCAGCGTGGCCACCTCGCTCGTCGCCGTGCCGGCGACGTTGGCGAACACGGCGCGGTACTCATCGCCGCTTTCCGCGAGCTCGGCGTTCGCGACCGTGAGCCGATCGGAGGTCGCTCCGGCGACCGCGCTCCAGGTGCTGCCGCCGTCGGTCGAGAGCTCCCACTGCTCGCTCGGAGTCGGGGACCCGGTCCCGGTTGCTTCGAACACCACGGCCTGCCCGATTTCAACGGTGACACCCGCGGGCTGCTCGGTGACTGTGGGGGCCCGATGAACCGTCAGTGTGGCCACGTTGCTCGTCACTTTCCCGGCGGCGTTGGTGAATACCCCCCGGTACTCACTGCCGTTTTCCGCGATCGTGGCGCTCGCGATGATCAGCTGCGGCTCGGTGGCTCCCGCCACCGGGCTCCAGCTGGCACCCGCGTCGGTGGAGATTTCCCACTGCTCGCTCGGCGTCGGGAACCCTGATCCCGACGCTTCGAACACCGCGCTCTGACCTTCTTCGACTGTCGCGTCGAGCGGCTGTCTCGTGACCGCCGGCGCGAGCTGCACAGTCAACGTGGCTATGTGGCTCGTGGCTGTGCCAACGGAGTTTTTGTACGTCGCGCGGTACTCACTGCCGTTCTCGGAGGTTTTCGTCTTGGCGATCGTGAGCTGGTCGGATGTACCTCCGGCGACGCCCGTCCATACGCCGCCACCGTTGACCGACACTTCCCACTGCACGCTCGGTTCGGGGAACCCGACCCCGGCCACTTCGAACACCGCGTTCTGACCTTCTTCGACTGTCACGCTGACCGGCTGTTTGGTCACGGCCGGAGCGAGGTGCACCACCAGCCTGACCGCCTCACCGGTCACGCTGCCGACGCTGTTGGTGAAGGTGGCGCGAAACACGTCGCCGCTTTCCGACGTTTTCGCGCTGGCGATGACGAGATCGTCGGAGGTGCCGCCGGGGACCGGGCTCCAGGTGGCGCCCTCGTTGGTGGTGACTTCCCACTGCACGGTCGGCGTCGGCACACCCGACGCGGCCGCTTCGAAGACCACGGTCTGTCCTTCTTCGACGGTCTGTCCCACCGGGTTCTTCGTGATTTTGGGAGCTTTCAGCGTTTCGGCGTCGCGCACGACGTCCGCCGCGGCTCCCGCGCCGAAGCGCGACAGGGGGCTCTCCGCCCAGGCCGAGGCGCTCAGCAGGCCCAGCGCGAGCAAGGCGGTCGCGAGCAGAGCGGGTAGCAGGCGGTAAGCACCGCTGTGCTCCGGCGACCGGGTTCGACTGGTCCTCCGTGCCATTCTGACCCCTCCCATTTCCCCTGTGAAGGCGCGCGCCACCCGCGCGCGCCCATGCCGTGAGTCTACTGTGTGTCGGGCCAGGCGGCGGCGCCCATGACGCCGTCGCCGTCCGCCGGCCGGGGGCCCCCCACGGCGATGATGTCCAGGCCCTCCGGGCCAGCCTCGAAGGCGCGCACGACCTCGGGCGCCACGCGCAGCACGTCCCACTGGCGCAGCTCCTTCAGCTCGTTGTCGAGCAGCACCCGCCCGGAGCCGGCGACGACGACGTATGCCTCCTCCTGCTCTTGGTGACTGTGCGCGAACGGGCTGCGCAGGTTCGGCGCATAGCGGAAGTGGCTGACCCCCAGGTCGCGTGAGTCGAGGTGCTTGCGGCCGAACCGGCCCTCGATGCCGGGAGCGCGATCACCCACCGAATCCTCGATCTCGAGCAGGTTCACGGTGGCGAAGCTGGACATGGCGTCTCCTTTGGGCGGGGCGGGCGTTGGTCTACGCACCCCACCTTATTACCCGCGCGGACCCCGGCGCGGGTGCGCTCAGAACAGCTGCAGGTAACGGTCGAGCTCCCACTGCGTGATCTGCTCGTGGGCGGCCTGAACTTCGCGGCGCTTGACGTCGACGTAGTAGTCGAGGTAGTCCTGACGAGGTCCCTGCCCGCCCGTGCGACCGAGCACCGCGCGCAGGACGTCTGAGCGCTCGAGCTCGCGCGTGGCGTCCAGCAGGTTGGCGGGCAGCAGCTCGATCCCCGCCTGCGCGCGCTGCTCGTCGCTGAGCGTGTACAGGTTGGCCGTGTTCGGGTCGCCCGGGTCGAGCCCCTGCTCGATCCCGTCCAGGCCGGCGCCGAGCATCGCCGTGGCGGCGAGGTAGGGGTTGCACGAGCCGTCGACCGTGCGGTCCTCGATCCGCCCCGGCGCGGGGATGCGCAGCATCTGCGTGCGGTTGTTGTGGCCGTAGCTGACGAACGCCGGCGCCCACGTCGCGCCGCTCGTGGGCGCCCCCACGCACAGGCGCTTGTACGAGTTGACCGTGGGGGCGGTGACTGCGATGTACGCCTTGGCGTGGGCCTTCAGACCGCCGAGGAAGTTGTATGCGAGCTCAGACAGCCCGAGGCCGCGAGGGTCCTCGGCGGGAGCGCGCTCGAACACGTTCTCCCCGTCGCGCCACAGGCTCACGTGGAAGTGGCAGCCGTTGCCGGTCAGGTGCCCGAACGGCTTGGGCATGAACGTCGCGATCAGCCCGCGCTCCTGTGCCAAGGACTCGACCATGTAGCGGAAGAAGACCGCGCGGTCGCAGGTGGTGAGCGCGTCGGCGAAGGAGAAGTTCTGCTCGAACTGCCCGTTGGCGTCCTCGTGGTCGGTGGCGTAGTTGTCCCAGCCGAGTCCGGTGACGGCCTTGGAGACCTCCATCACGAAGTCCAGGCTGCGCGTCAGCGCGCGCATGTCGTAGCAGGGCTGTTCGAGCGTGTCGAGCGCGTCCGCGAGCTCGAGCTTCCCGTCTGCGCCGCGGCGCAGCAGGAAGTACTCCAGCTCGGCGCCGATCTTCAGCTGATAACCCAGCCCCTCGGCGCGCGCCAGCGCCGAGCGCAGGATCGTCCTTGGGCAGTACGGCCACGGCTCGCCCTCCACCGTCACGTCGCAGGCGAAGCGCCCAACGTTCTTGCGCCAGGGAAGGATCGTGAAGCTGCGCGGGTCGGGCACGGCGATGATGTCCGGGTCATCGGGGCCCTGGCCGATGTCGCCGGCGGCGAAGCCCGCGAACCCGGCGCCCTCGCCGAGGAGATCGTCGAGATGATCCGCCGGCACGAGCTTCGCGCTCGGCTTGCCGTGCATGTCCACGAACTGCGCGAACAGGAACTCCACGCCCCCGTCCTTGACGATCCGCCGGACATCGTCGGCGTTCTCGGGGGGCGCGCTCATCCAGAGTATGTATATCTGTCCGCGCGGGCATGTGGCAATGGCTGCGATCTCCCGTTCGCGGCCACTAGCATGTGCGCAGCGCACATATGTTGACCGACACTGAGCTACATGGGTTGCGCGATGAGAACCGCACCCTCTACGGCGTCATCAAGCTCGTCTCGTCGTCGGTCGAGCTCGGCCCGATGCTCCAGGGCATCGTCGATCTGGCGACCGACGCGACCGACTGCCACGCCTGCTTCATCTACCTGCTCGAAGATGACCGCCTGACGATCCGGGCCGCCTCGCAGGTGTTCGCCGACGCCGTCGACCGGGTGCATCTGGCGATCGAGGAGGGGCTCACCGGCTGGGTCGCCCGCCACCGCACGCCGGAGTTCATCCGCGAGCGCGCGATGGACGACCCGCGCATGACATACGTGCCGCTGCTCCAGGAGGAGCGCTTCCAGTCGATGGTCGCCGTCCCGATCCTGTCGCGCGCGAGCGAGACCCTGGGGGTGATCGTCCTGCACACCGAGGCCCCCCGCGAGTTCACCGAGGACACGCTGAAGCTGCTCGTCCACATCGCCTCGCTCGTGTCGGGGGCGATCGAGAACGCCCAGCTCTACCAGCGCGAGCGCCGCCGCGTCGATGCGCTGACGCGCCTGGCCGAGCTCGGCGGCGAAGTGGCGTCGGTGACCGAAGCCGACAACCTCGGGCTGGTAGTCGCCGGGGGCACCCGCCGGCTGCTGGAGGCGGAGCTCTGCCAGATCTACCGCTTGGACCCCGACGATGGGGAGCTGCACCTGCTCGCCTCCGATCCGCCCGAGCTTCGCTCGCCGCCGACGCTGTCGACGGCGGGCTTCCTGATCGACGCGCTCGACGGCCAGGGCGCCGGGCCGGCCGCCCGCGGCCTGTGGCCGGGGCTCGACCTCGCCGACCTGCTGGTGACGCCGCTGACGGCCGGCGGCGAGCGCCTTGGGCTGCTGTGCGCCGGATCGCCCAGCGGCCGCAAGTTCACGAGCGAGGACACGGAGCTGGCGCGAGCGATCGCCCACATCGCGGCGGTGGCGATCAAGCGAGCGGAGCTGATCGAGCACCTCACCAACGCGAACATCGTCAAGGACATGTTCGAGGCGCTCGCCGCCGGCGCCACCGCGTTCGCGGTCGCCAAGGCAGCCGAGGTCCGCTGCGATCTGACGGACCCCTTCCTGATGATCTGCGCCGAGCCCTCCGGCGAGCTCGAGCCGGCGTCGGTCGAGTGGCGCGAGGCCGCCGACACGCTCGGAAGAGGGTTGGGGGCGCTGCACCCGCGGGCGGCGATCGAGGCCGGTCCCGGTCCCGTCAGGGCGGCGATCCCGCTCGGCGCGGGGCGGCCCGAGCGCGTCGAGGAGCTGCTGCGCTCGTGCCACGAGCTCGGCGGGCAGACGAGGGCCGCGATCGGCGTCAGCCAGCTGCACCAGGCGGCAGCGCAGGCCACGCGCGCCTACCGTGAGGCCGTCGACGCGGCCACGATCGGCCGCGCGCTGCTGCGCGAGGGCGGCGCGATCGCCTACTCGCAACTCGGCGCCTACCGCTATCTCGTGCACATCGCCGCCGATGACGCCCCACGCGACAGGATGCGCGCGGCCGTCGACGTGCTGATCGCCTACGACAAGCGCCGGCGCTCCTCTCTGCTGGACACACTCGAGCGCTACCTCGCCGAGCGGCGCAGCGTGATCGAGAGCGCGCGCGCCCTGTTCATCCACCCCAACACCCTGCGCCAGCGGCTGGCGCGCATCGAGGAGCTGACGGGAGTGGAGCTCGACCGCGACGACCTGCTGTCGCTGGAGCTCGCGATCAAGCTCGCGCGGCTGCACGGGCGCCCGGGCGCGCCCGGGGTAGGTACGCCCGGAACCGGCACGTAGGCCGGCGCGCGCGCTCAGTCCTGCTCGAACACCGCTCAGTCCTGCTCGAGCACCAGGTACACCGGCACCTTCGCCCGCCGCCTGACCCGCTGGGGCTCCTGGGACCAGAGCATGTCGCCGACCATGCGACTGCGGTCGGGGTCGGCCGCCATCACGATCGCCTGGCATTCCTCCCTGATCGCCTCCTCGCAGATGCGCGCCGTCGGTTTGCGCGTGGCCAGCACATGACCCTCCGCGTCGATGCCCTCGCGCCCCAGCCGCTTGATGGCACGATCGACGATCGCGCGCTGCTCGGCCCACTCGCGCTTGGTGGGCATCAGCCCCGGGTTGGGGAACCCGAACGACACGCCGTGCACGCGCGCGATCGAGAATACGTGAACGCTCGGGCTGGCGGGAGCGGATCTGTCCGCCAGCTCAACGACACGCGCGATCGCGCTGTCCGGGATCTCCCGCCCTTCGGAGGCGAGCAGGATGCGATCGAACACGGACTCCGCCGTGCCCGCGCCGACGACGGCGGGCGCCGCCGCGGCGCTCACGGGCCCCCAGCCTCGGCGGAGACCCCTGCCGTCGCTGCCAACTCCGCGGCCGTCGCGCTCAGTTCCGCTGCCGCTGCTTTGTTCCTGTCGCCCCGCTTGCGCCACAGGTACAGGGGGTAATAGGACGCGAGCACCCCGAAGCCGAGGAAGTAGTAGATCAGCGTCTTGTGCCCGGCGGCGTTGCAGGAGCAGTCGGCGTAGACCGGCCCGCCCCAGAAGTAGATCAACGCGTACACGCCCGCGAGCCCCAGCGCGACGTACTTCATCCACTCCGGAAGCCTGAACGGCCGGCGCAGGTTCGGCCTGTTCTTGCGCAACAGGTAGTAGCCGATCAGCACGGGTATGAACGACGCCAGGTAGCCGACGTTGGAGAACGTGTAGATCTGCACCGCGCCCCCGAAGAACACCACGATGATCGAGGCCGCCACGTTGAAGATCATCGAGCGGTGTGGCACGCCGTGGGAGTTGGTGGCCTGGAAGAAGCGCGGGAACTGCCCGTCCACCGACATCTGGTGAAGCGAGCGCGCCGTGCCGGTGATCGCGTTCAGCGCCGACAGCACCAGGGCGATGATCAGCATGATCGCGATCAGCCAGTTGAGCACTTCGCCACCGGCGCCCGTCCCGAACACCTTCGAGGCGAAGGTGACGAAGATCGTCTTCGGATCCACGAGCGCCGTGTTGCCCAGAGCCTTGGTGCCGAGCACTATCACGAACGCCACGGGGATCATCACGTAGATGAACACGCCGTAGGCACCCTCGGCGTTCATCGCGATCTTCGCGTCGCGGTCGGGGTCGCGCGTCTCGCCGATGTAGCAGGCCGCCGCCTCCATCGCGATCACGTTCCAGGTGAGCAGGAACGAGAAGGCGAGCGCGATCACGAACCAGCCGTGGCCGAACTGGCTTGCGAAGAAGCCCGAGCCGTCGATGTGATGGAAGTGGAACAGTTCCCCGAAGTGCACGATCCCCGGGTTGAAGATCCACGAGATCGCCAGGAACGTGAGCGGGATCATCGACAGGAACGCGAGCGCCGTGGCGAAGAACGTGCCGAAGCGCAGCCCAAGGTAGGAGGGAATGAACAGCAACAGGATCCCGACGACCGAGATGCCCAGCGTCCACCAGGCGATCGGCGTGTCGATCGGCGTGAAGCCCTTTTCGGAGAGACCAAAGCGCTCGACGATGTAGAAGGACGCGAGGATCATGTTCAGGGGCGCCACGGGGAACCAGCCCAACCAGTACGCCCACGCGGTGAAGCCGTTGACATGCTCGGCGAAGCGTGGCCATTTGTCCTTGTACGCGGGATAGGCGTAAGAGGGTGAGCCGCCCGAGCGGTCGGGCATCATCGCCGACAGCTCCGCCAAGAACAGGCACAGCAGATACCCGCTGACGGTGATCACGAAGATCAGCGGAACCGCGGCGGCGCCCAGCGAGGTGACCATCGTCGGCGCGATCCCGGTGACGAGGATCGTGCCCGCGAGGCCGATTACGAACGCTCCCCACCAGTTGATGGTCTTCGGCAGACCTCCCCCCTCGTAGTCGAGCTCATCATAGGTACCGGAGCCAGTGTCATCCGCCATATGCTCTCCCGATCACGTTGGGGGTGTCGGGGCCAGCCTGCCAGGTAGCCTGTGGTCATCCCAGGCGAGATGTGAACACAATTGTTGGGCCTGGCATGGAGCACCTGGACACATTCCTCTCTCGACAGCCGCCGTTCGACGCGCTAGCGCCCGCCGACGTCGCCGCGATTGCCGCCCATGCCAGCGAGGTTGCCTTCGACGAGGGTGAGCTGGTGCTCGTCGAGGACGGGGCGCCGGCCGACGGCCTGTATGTCATCTGTGCCGGCTCGATCGAGCTCGTGCACGAGGGTGAGCCGATGGTGGTACTCGAGCCGGGGGAGTGCTTCGGCCATCCCTCGCTGCTGAGTGGTATGGCGCCGGTTTTCACCGTTCGCGCCCGCGAGCCGTCACTGTGCGCGCTGCTCAGCGCCGAGGACTCGCGGCGGGTGCTCGCGACCGCGGCGGGAACGAGCTACGTCGCCAGGACGATGCGCACGCGCCTGACGCGAACCGGCCACACCGTGCACGGGCTGCTGGACGTGGGCACGACGCCGGTGTCCGCGATCATGCGTGCGGCGGTCTTCTGCGAGCCGGGGGAGACACTGCGCGCGGCCGCCCAGCGACTTGGTGAGGGCGAGACCGCGGCGCTGCTCGTGCGACTGGGGGAGTCCGAGCTGGGGATCCTCGCCGACGCCGACGTGCGCGCATGGGTGGCGCGCGGCGAGCCCGTGGACGATGTTCCCGTGCGCGCGATCGCGCGCACTCCGATCCCCAGCGTGCCGGTCGGCCAGCTGGCGGTGGAGGCCACCATCGACATGCTCGCGGTCGGCGCCGAGCAGGTGGCGGTGCTCGACGGCGAGCGTGTGTGCGGCGTTCTGTCGGTCGCCGATCTCGTCGGCCTGGACGCCCGCAGCCCGATCGCGCTGCGCCACACGATCCTCGGCGCGGCCGACGAGGACGGCCTGGTGCGTGCCGCCAGGCACCTGCCGCAGCTGTTCCGCCTGCTGCTCAGCGCTGGCGTCCCCTCGCGGGACATCGGGCGGGTGCTCAGCCTCCAGCACGACGCCCTCACGGCTCGACTGCTCGACTTCTCGCTGTCCAAGAACGGCCCCGCGCCCGTCACGTGGGCGTGGCTGGACTTCGGCAGCGCCGCGCGACGGGAGTTCACCCTGTCCTCCGACCAGGACAACGCGCTCGCCTACGAGACGCCGCCCGTCGGCGAGGCGCAGGACGTCGACGCCTACTTCGCGCGCCTCGGCCGCGAGGTCAACGCGGGGCTCGCGCGCTGCGGCTTCGGGGTCGACAACAACGAGGTGCTCGCGGGCAACCGCCTGTGGCGCATGTCCAAGACCGATTGGATCCGGACGTTCGACGAGTGCCTGCGCGTGCCCAACGAGTCGCACCTGATACGCGCCTCGGTCGCGTTCGACTTTCGCCAGTGCGCGGGCGGCCTGGCCATCACGGCGGCGCTGACCGAGCGGATCCGCGCGGCCCGCGAACACCCCGACTTCATGCGGCTGATGGCGCGCACCGCCACCGGCTACCCCGTGGCCCTTGGGTTCCGGGGAAACCTCGCCGTCGAGCGCCACGGCGAGGGGGTCGGGCGCCTGGACCTCAAGCGCGGCGCGATCGTGCCGCTGGTGAACGTCGTGCGCTTCCACGCGCTCGCCAGCGGCGTCACGATCTCGCCCACGCTCGACCGCATCGAGGCGGTCACGAGCGCCGGCGGCATAGGGCGCGGCGCAGCCGACGCCTTGCGCGAGGCGTTCGGTGTCGTCGCCCGCCTGCGCTTCGAGCACCACGCGCAGCTGATCGCCGCGGGCCTCGCCCCCGACAACCTGATCGACCCGCAGGCGCTTGCGCCGATCGCCCGCGCCGAGCTGCGCGAGGCGCTGCACGCCGTGCGCCGCGAGCAGAAGCGGCTGGGCGTGTGGGTACCACCCGGGCTGTAGCGTCCGCCGCCACATTCTCGGGCCAAAGTGTGCGCGCGGACGCCATGTGCGCGGCCGTACCCGCGCTCTAAGCTGGATCGTATGTGTGGAATTGCGGGTCTTTACACCAAGTCTCCCGCTCTGCAGGCCCGCCTCGGTGAGCACCTGGCGAGCATGCTCGAGCAGCTGTCCTTCCGCGGGCCTGACAGCGCCGGGGTCGCCTTCTACCGCGATCCCGCGGCGGCGGGGTCGTGCAAGATCTCGCTGTGCGCAGTCGAGCACGCCTTCGACTGGAGCGCCGTCGGGATCGAGCTCGCGGACACCTTCGGCGGCGCCTCGCCGCCGCGCGTGCGCGCCACCCACGCGGTGTTCGTGGTCGACGCCAAGGCCGAGCACGTGCAGGCGTGGCTCGCCGAGCACCACCCGGAGCTGCGCGTGATGAGCGCCGGCAGCTCGATCGAGATCTACAAGCAGGCCGGCCCCCCGCACGAGCTCGTGCGCAACTTCGAGATCGGGCGGCTCGACGGCACCCACGCGCTCGGGCACACGCGCATGGCCACCGAGAGCCGTGTCACGACCGAGCACTCGCACCCGTTCTCGACGGGCCTTGACCTGTGCCTCGTGCACAACGGCTCGCTGTCCAACCACAATCGCCTGCGGCGCAATCTGCGGCGCGAGGGCATCCACTTCCAGACCGACAACGACAGCGAGGTCGCGGCCGGCTACCTGACGTGGCGGCTGCGCGAAGGCGCGAGTCTCGAGCAGGCGCTCGAGGGCTGCCTGGAGGACCTCGACGGGTTCTACACGTTCGCCGTGGGCACCGCCGACGGCTTCGCCGTGCTACGCGACCCGATCGCGTGCAAGCCCGCCGTGATGGCCGAGACCGACGAGTGGGTCGCGATCGCCTCCGAGTACCGCGCCATCGCGGTGCTCCCGGGCGCAAAGGACGCCACCAACTGGGAGCCCGAGCCCGGCCGCGTCTATAGCTGGGGCACCGCGCTGGTCGCGTGATGGCGGCCCCCGACACCACCGAGCAGGCGCTGCTGTCCGTCGATCTCGCCGAGGAGAGCGTCAGGACGCTCAACCAGCGCCTGCACGACGCGCTCGAGCCCCAGCGCGTGCGCGTGCTCAACCCTGCCGGCAGGCACTCGATCGCGGTCGGTATCGCAGCCGGGCACGAGGTCGAGATCGACGGGCATGTTGGCTACTACTGCGCGGGGATGAACCAGCTGGCCACGGTGCGGGTGCACGGGAACTGTGGTGTTGGGGTGGCCGAGAACATGATGTCGGGCGCCGTCATCGTCGAGGGCAGCGCGAGCCAGTCCGCCGCCGCGAGCGCGCGCGGCGGGCTGCTCGTGATCCACGGCGACGCCTCCGCGCGCTGCGCGATCTCGCTCAAGGGCGCCGACGTGGTCGTGCGCGGATCGGTGGGCCACATGAGCGCGTTCATGGCCCAGAGGGGAGCGCTGATCGTGTGTGGCGACGCCGGCGATGCGCTCGGCGACTCGCTGTACGAGGCGCGCCTGTACGTGCGCGGATCGGTCGCCGAGCTCGGCGCCGACTGCATCGAGAAGGAGATGCGCGAGGAGCACCTCGAGCAGCTTTCGCAGCTGCTCGAGCGCGCCGAGATCGCCGATGTGAGGGCGGAGGAGTTCCGCCGCTACGGCTCCGCGCGCACGCTCTACAACTTCCACGTCGACAATCTTGGGAGCTACTGAGATGAACCCGGCGCTGCGCGAGTCGGCGACGTTCGACCGGGGCGTGATAGCCGAGATCCAGCGCGCCGCGCGCGAGGGGATCTACGACATCCGCGGCTTCGGCGCCAAGCGGCGCGTGCCCAACTTCGACGACCTGCTGTTTCTCGGCGCGAGCGTCTCGCGCTATCCGCTGGAGGGATACCGCGAGCGCTGCGCCACCGACGTGACGATCGGCGCGCGCTTCGCGCGCGAGCCGCTGCACCTGGACATCCCGATCACGATCGCCGGGATGAGCTTCGGCGCGCTCTCCGGCCCCGCGAAGGAGGCGCTGGGGCGCGGCGCCAGCGAGCTCGGCACGAGTACCACGACCGGTGATGGCGGCATGACCCCGGAGGAGCGCGAGCACTCGCGCACGCTCGTCTACCAGCTGCTGCCCTCGCGCTACGGCATGAACCCCGACGACCTGCGCCGGGCGGACGCGATCGAGGTGGTCGTCGGCCAGGGCGCCAAGCCCGGCGGCGGAGGCATGCTGCTCGGGCACAAGATCTCCGCGCGCGTCGCGCGGATGCGCGACCTGCCCGAGGGCATCGACCAGCGCAGCGCCTGCCGGCATCCCGACTGGACGGGACCGGACGACCTCGAGATCAAGATCGAGGAGCTGCGCGAGATCACCGACTGGCGCGTGCCGATCTTCGTCAAGGTCGGCGCCACGCGCACCTACTACGACGTCGCGCTCGCGGTCAAGGCGGGCGCTGACGCGATCGTGCTCGACGGCATGCAGGGCGGCACCGCGGCCACGCAGGAGGTGTTCATCGAGCACGTCGGCATCCCCATCCTCGCCGCCATCCCGCAGGCGGTCGAGTCGCTGATGGACCTGGGCATGCATAGGGAGGTCCAGCTCATCGTCTCGGGCGGCATCCGCACGGGCGCGGACGTCGCCAAGGCGCTGGCGCTCGGCGCGGACGCGGTCTCGATCGGGGTGGCGGCGCTGATCGCCCTGGGCGACAACGCCCCCGAGCACGACGAGGCCTACCACGCGATCGGCTCGGCGGCGGGCTACTACGACGACTACCAGGCGGGGCTCGATCCGGCCGGTATCTCGACCCAGGACGAGGAGCTGGCCGCGCGGCTGGACCCGGTCGAGGGCGGACGGCGCCTGGCCAACTACCTGCGCACGCTGGTGCTCGAGGCGCAGACGCTCGCGCGCGCGTGCGGCAAGTCCCACCTGCACAACCTCGAGCCCGAGGATCTTGTCGCATTGACGATCGAGGCGGCGGCGATGGCGCGCGTGCCGCTCGCGGGGACGAGCTGGGTTCCAGGCGTGGGAACCGGGGCGTAGGGCGGGCTCGCCGGCTGTGGGCGCGGCCTCACGTGTCTATCGGTTTCGTGCGCCGATAGCTATGGCGATACACCATCCATCGTGTGTCAATCGGTTTTGTGCGCCGATAGCTATGGCGATACACGGTGCATCATCTGCCTGACAGCCGCCCGGCGGCGACCGCCGCCGCCACGAGCATGACGACCCCGTAGACGCCCGGCACGGCGCCCGCGGCCGTCCCGAAGGCCTGCGTGGCGAGCGCGGCGGCGACCGCGAAGTCGCGCATGCCGATCGTGAACGCGCCCGGGATCGCGCTCGCGCGGCGGGCATCCACGCGCCGCCATAGCTCAGCGAGACAGCCGCATACGACCAGGAACGCCACGCTCGCCAGCAGCGCGACGCCGAGGTGATGGGCGCCCCGCGTGCCGCTGAGCGCCGCGTACACGAGTACCGCCACGGTCAGCGCCGCGACACCCTCGCGCTCGGCGTCGACGTTCACGAGGCGCGCGCCGAGCGCCGACCGGCTGCGCGCGGCGACACCGACCAGGAGCGGCACGAGCACCACGAGCGCGAAACGGACGAGCAGGTGCCCCGAACCGACGTGCACGGCGCTGCCGGACAGCCACCCGATCGCCAATGGCCCCACCAGCGCGGCGAGCACCAGCGATCCGGTGACGACGCCGAGTGCGATCGTCGCGTCGGCGCCGGCGAGCGCGACGAGCCCAACCGAGGCGACCTCTGCGGAGGACAGCCCGACGGCCAGCAGCCCGTCGCGGATCGGCGGCGCGAAGGCTTGCCCGAGCAGCCAGGCCGCACCTGCGAGCAGCGGCAGCGGCAGCAATGACAGGACCACGACGGCACGAATGTGGTCGCGCAGGCGCGCGAGGTCGGCGAAGGAGATCCCCAGCGCGGTCGCGAGCACGAGCAGCGCGAGCAGCAGGTCCGAGCGCGCAGCGAGCGTGGCGGAGGGAGCCACCAGACCGAGTACCGCGGCGAGCAGCGCCAGCGGCGTGAGTACGCCGGGCGCTCTGGCGAGCAGGCGCATCGAGCCGGCCTCAGCTCTCCGCGCCGAGCGCGCGCGTGAGCGTGGCGGCGCCCTCGCGCAGATCGCCGAGCAGCCGCGTGGGATCGTCGAGGCGGTTGGCGGGACCCTGCAGCCCGAGGATCGCCGCGAGCCCGCCGACGCGGTCGAACACCGGTGCGGCGATCGCGTTGACGTCCTGCTCGCGCTCGCCGAACACGGTCCCGTAGCCGCGCTGGCGCACCGCCAGCACCTCGGCGGCGAGCCTGGCGCGATCGGTGATCGTGCGCTCGGTGAGCTGGCGCAGGTCGCGCTCGCGGGGCAGAGATACCCGCCCGCCCTCGCCGCCGAACGCGAGCATCACCTTGCCCACCGCCGTCGCGTGCGCCACGCTCGGGCGGCCCAGTCTCGCCATCGAGACGACGCTCGAGCGCGACGGGACCGAGTCGACGGTGATCGCCTCGCGCTCGCCCGGCACCGACAGCGTGGCCGTCTCCCCGGTGCACTCCATCAGCTCTACCAGCACGGGGCGAGCGAGCGAGCGCAGGTCCAGCCGCGAGAGGACACGATCGGCGAGCGTCACGAGCGCAAGTCCCAGGCGGAACGGGCCCTGGCCGTCGCGCGCCACCATGCCCGCGGCCTCGAGCGTGCCGAGCAGGCGCGAGGCCGTGCTAGGGCTGACGGCGATCCGCCTGGCCAGCTCGTTGACGCCGAGATCCTCCTCGCTCTCGCGCAGCTCCTCCAGAAGCGCCAACGCACGCGCGACGGAGGCAACGGGACGCGCCTTAGAATGTTGCGTCATCGGCAACAGTATTGCGCTTTGCGCGACAGGTGTCTAGGATGCCCATCGATGTCGTTCGTTCTCGAGTGCCCTCACTGTGGTGTCCGCGAGGTCGCCGACTTCGCGTTCGGGGGCGAGCTGAGCAGCCGCCCGAGCGAGGCGCCGTCGCTGCGCGAGCTGTCGCGCTACAACTACTTCCGCCGCAACGTCGCGGGCGTGCAGCGCGAGTGGTGGTACCACCGCTCCGGGTGCCGTACGTGGTTCCAGGCCGACCGCGACACGCGCACCAACACCGTGCTGCGCGTGGGCCTCCCCGGCACGCTGGGCGACGCGCCGGCGATGCCGGAGGCGGGAATGGGCGAGCAGCTGGCGACGCCCGCTCCGGGTAAGGGCAGCGCGGCGTGACACGCCTGCCGCCCCAACCCGGCGAGCGCCTGGATCGCAAGAAGACCCTCAGCTTCACCTTCGACGGCAAGCCGGTGACGGCGCTCGACGGCGACACGATCGGCTCGGCGCTGTACGCGGCCGGGCGACGCACGTTCTCGCGCAGCTTCAAGTACCACCGCCGGCGCGGCCTGATGTGCTGCGCCGGCCAGTGCCCCAATTGCATGGTGGCGGTGGACGGCGCGCCGGGCGTGCGCGCCTGCACCGAGCCGGTTCGCGAGGGCGCGAGAGTCGAGCACCTCAACGCCAGCCCCGGGCTCGAGCTCGACGCGATGGCCGTCACGGACGTGCTCGGCGGGCCGTTCACACCCCCCGGCTTCTACTACAAGACGTTCATCCACCCGCGGCGGCTGTGGCCGGTGTACGAGTGGGTGCTGCGCCACGCGGCCGGCCTCGGCCGTCTGCCCCAAGGACAGGCCGAGCGCAGCTGGCGAACCGAGTACCGCCGCCGCCACGCCGACGTGCTCGTCGTCGGCGGCGGCCACGCCGGCCTCAGCGCGGCGCTCGCCGCGGCCGAGCTCGGCGCCGACGTCGTGCTCGCCGACGAGGGCCCGGAGGCGGGCGGGCGCCTGCTGTGGGAGGGCGGCCACGAGCAGGCGCGGGCGCTGACCGAGCGGGTGCGCGAGGCGGGCGTCGAGATCATCTGCTCGGGCGCCGCGCTCGGCCACTTCGACGGTCTCGTGCCGGTGTGGCAGGGGAGCACGTTGCATCAGGTGCGCGCCTCCCAGCACGTGTATGCCACCGGCGCGATCGAGCAGCCGCTGGTGTTCGCCGGCAACGACCTCCCCGGCGTGATGCTCTCGGCGGGCGCGAGGCGCCTGGCGGCGCTGTATGGCGTGCGCCCGGGGACGCGAGCGGTGGTCGCGAGCACGTCCGATCGTGGCCTGCTCGCGGCGAGCGCGCTGGCGGAGCTGGGCGTGGAGGTGCTCGCCGTGGCGGATCTCAGGGACACGCCCACGGCGGCGGCGCAGGCGCTGAGCGCGCGCGGCGTCAAGGTGCTCCAGGGCTGGACGGTGGTGGCGAGCAGGGGACGTCGCGCGCTGGAGGGCGTGGTGCTCGCGCCCGTCGCCGACGCGCAGCGCGCAAGCGCTCCCGGCTCGATCCGCCGCGAGCTGGCGTGCGACCTGCTGCTCGTGTGCGGCGGCGAGGCCCCCGCCACGGCACTGATCGCGCAGGCGGGCGGGCGCACCGCGTATGACCCCGAGCTCGGCCACTTCGCCCTCAGCGAGCTGCCGCCCGGCGTGTGGGCGGCCGGCCAGGTGGCGGGCGAGGGCGAGGAGCAGCTGGCGGCGGCCTCAGGCGAGCGCGCGGGACTGCAGGCCGCCCACGCGCTCGGTCTCGGCGACGAGCGCTCGCGGATCCGCAGCGCGGAGCTGGGCACGCGTCTGGGTGCGGCGCTGCGCGACGCTGAGACGCCCGCGCCGGTGCTCGCAGCGAGCGCGATGGGCAAGGGCAAGGCGTTCACGTGCTTCTGCGAGGACGTCACCGCCAAGGACATCCATCGCGGCGTTCAGGAGGGGTACGACTCGATCGAGCTGTGCAAGCGCTTCACCACCGTGACGATGGGCCCCTGCCAGGGCCGCATGTGCCAGCTGTCCTCGGTGCGGCTGATGTCCGGGGAGACCGGCCAGAGCCTGGAGCAGATCGGTACGACCACCGCGCGCCCGCCGTGGTCGACGGTGCCGCTCGGCGCGCTCGCCGGGCGCCCGATCGAGCCGGCCAAGCGCTCCGCGATCCACCCTCGCCACCGCGACCTCGGCGCGACGGTCAAATGGGCCGGCGACTGGCGGCGCGCGTATGACTACGGCGACCCCGAGGGCGAGGCGCAGAACGTCCACGCGGCCGCCGGCCTGATCGACGTCTCGACGCTGGGCAAGCTGCTGGTGCGCGGCCCGCAGGCGGGCGAGTTCCTCGATCGCCTGTACCCCAACCGGCTCTCCAACCTCAAGCCAGGGCGCGTGCGCTACGGCGTGCTGACCTCGGATGCCGGTCGGATCATGGACGACGGCACGATCGGCCGCATCGACGAGGACACGTTCTACGTGACGACGACCTCCAGCGGCGCGGGCGCGGTAGAGCAGTGGTTCTCGTGGTGGCTGGCCGACTGGAAACTGGACGTGCAGCTCAGCGACGTCACCCAGGCGCTGTGCGCGGTCAACCTCGCGGGACCACGCGCGCGGGAGATACTCGCGCAGCTGACCGACGCCGACTGCTCGCCGGAGGCGTTCGCGTACCTTGACTCGCGCCAAGCTCGGGTGGCCGGCGTGGGCGCGCTGCTGATGCGCATCGGCTTCGTCGGCGAGCTCGGCTATGAGATCCACTTCCCGGCCGCGTACGGCGAGGACGTGTGGAACGCGATCCTGCTGGCCGGTGAGTCCGCGGGCATCCGCCCGTTCGGCCTGGAGCCGCAGCGGATCCTGCGCCTGCAGAAGCAGCACATCATCGTCGGCCAGGACACCGACTCGGAGTCGACGCCGTTCGGGGCGGGCATGCCGTGGGCGGTCAAGCTCGACAAGTACGAGCAGTTCATCGGCAAGTGGGCGCTCGCGCACTTCGCGGACGCTCCTGCCGAGACGGCGCTGGTGGGCTTCACCGTCGACGGCGGCCAGCTGCCGACGGAGGGCGCGGTCGTGCTCGACCAGCGCGGCGGCGCGGCCGGCCAGGTGACGAGCGCCCGCCGCTCGCGCCAGCTGGGGCGCGTGATCGGGATGGCGTGGGTGCCGAGCGCCCTCGCCAGCGACGGGCAGAGCATCACCATCTCCGACAACGGCGCGCAGCTGTCGGCGTCGGTGTTGACGGAGCCCTTCTACGACCCCGCGGGCGAGCTGCTGCGCTCGTGAGCCTCGCGTTCCTGACCCCCGACTCGACGCTCGCGCGCGACGTGCGCGCGCGCTCGCCAATGGAGCGCCTGGCGCTCGCCGCGGGCGCGCGACTGTCCCGCGTCGAGGGCTGGAACGTGCCCAACGCCTACGACGATCCGCCGACCGAGCGCCGGCGGCTGAGCGAGACGGTGGGCTTCGTCGACCGCTCGAGCCTCACCAAGCTGGAGCTGCAGGCCGCGCCCGCGGCGCTGGCCCGGATCGTGGCGCAGGCAGGCGAGCGGCTGGCCGCCGGCGCGCCGACCACCGATCAAAGCCCAGCCGGCGGGCTGGCGCTCGACCCCGGGCTGGCGGCGTACGCGACGGGGACGTGGTGGTGCCCGGTGACGCCAGGCCGTGTGCTCGTGCTCGGCGAGCCCGCGGCGGCGGCGAGACTGCGCGCGGAGATACGGCAGGCGGCCGAGGACGCCCCGGGCACGGTGAGCATCGTGGACGTCACGTGCGGCCTGACCGCGCTGTCGCTGATCGGACCGCACGCGCGCGAGCTGCTGGCGCGCTTCTGCGCGATCGACGTGCGCCCGGCTGTGACGCCGGTCGCGGGCTTTCGCCCCGGCTCGGTCGCGCGCACGCCCGGCTACGTGCTGGTGGAGGCGCATGACCGGCTGCTCGTGCTCGTCGGCTGGGCGCTCGGCGAGTATCTGTGGGCGCTCGTCGCCGACGCCGCCGCGAATCTCGGTGGAGGCCCGGTCGGCGCGGAAGCGCTCGCCCATCACCTGGAGTCGGCCGATGCGTGAGATCTTCCGCCCGGGGCGTATGTGGCGCACGCGCCAGGAGCTGAGCGACTCCTACGACGTGATCATCGTCGGCGGCGGCGCGCACGGCCTGGCGACCGCGTACTACCTCGGCCAGCTCGGTGTCAAAAATGTGGCGGTGCTCGAGCAGGGGTACATCGGCTCGGGCGCGGCTGGGCGCAACACGACGATCCTGCGCTCCAACTACAAGACGCCGGAGGGCGCGCGCTTCTACGACGCGAGCATCAAGCTCTACGAAGGCCTGTCCGCCGAGCTCGACTTCAACCTGCTGTTCTCCCAGTGCGGCCATCTCACGCTCGCCCACAACGACCGGGCGATGTTCGTGATGGCAAATCGCGCGGAGGTGAACCGGCTGCACGGAATCGACTCGCGTCTGGTGGACGCGGCCGAGGTCAAGCGCCTGTGCCCGCAGCTGAACGTGTCCGAGGATGTCACCTATCCGATCATCGGCGCTCTGTACCACCCGCCGGGCGGGATCATCCGCCACGACGCCGTCGTGTGGGGGTACGCGCGGGGAGCGGATCGCGCGGGCGTGGAGATCCACCCGTACACGAAGGTCGAAGGCTTCCAGATGGGAGGCGATGGGCGCATCGCGGCGGTGCGGACCAACCGCGGCACGATCAACGCCGGCCAGGTGATCAGCGCGACGGCGGGCTGGAGCACGCTCGTGTGCGCGCTGGCGGGAGTCGAGCTGCCGATCACCACGCATATCCTGCAGGCATGCGTGACCGAGCCCGTCAAGCCGCTGCTGGACGTGGTGATCGTGTCCTCGCAGATGCACGTCTACATCTCGCAGTCCGACCGGGGTGAGTTCGTGATGGGCTCGGAGATCGAACCGTGGACCACCTACCGAATGCAGGGGACGCTCAACTTCCTGCAAGACCTCACGCGTCACACGCTCGAGCTGTTCCCGCAGCTCGAGCACGCCCGCCTCTTGCGCAGCTGGGCCGGCCTGTGCGACCTCTCCCCCGACTACAGCCCGATCCTCGGTCGCACCGAGGTCGAGAACTTCCACGTGTCCGCCGGCTGGGGCACGTACGGCTTCAAGGCGGCCCCGATCGTCGGCAGGACGCTGGCCGAGCTGGTCCACAGCGGCCGAACGCCGGAGCTGATCGCGCCGTTCGCGCTCGAGCGCTTCTACGAGGACAGGCTCGTCTCAGAGCTGGCGGCCGCGGCGGTGAGCCACTGATGGCCTACCTCGGCTCGCACACCGGGCACGGCGCCGACCACACCGCCCGCCTGCTGATCTCATGCCCCGACGGGCCGGGGATCGTGGCGGCGGTCTCGCGCTTCCTGTTCGAGCAGGGAGCCAACATCGTCACCTCCGACCAGTACTCCACCGATCCCGAGCACGGGAGCTTCTTCATGCGCTCGGCCTTCTACCTGCCGGCGATCGACGAAGACCGAGCGGCGTTCGAGGCCGCGTTCGGGGCGCTAGCGGAGCGCTTCGGGATGCAATGGCGGATCGCTTACGCGCGCGACCGGCGCAAGGTCGCGCTGATGGCCTCGCGCGCCGATCACTGCCTGCTGGACCTGCTCTGGCGCCACCGCCGCGGCGAGCTGGAGATGGATGTGACGTGCGTGATCTCAAACCACGACCTGCTGCGCCCAGAGGTCGAGGCGCTGGGCGTGCGCTTCCTGCGCATACCTGTCACCAAGGCGACCAAGCCACAGGCCGAGCGGCAGGCGCTCGACGAGCTCACCGGACGCGTCGAGCTGCTGGTGCTCGCGCGCTACATGCAGATCCTCTCCGCAGACTTCCTGGCCCGCGTCGGCTGCCCGGTGATCAACATCCACCACTCGTTCCTGCCGGCGTTCGCGGGCGCGGAGCCCTACCGTCACGCCTACGAACGCGGCGTGAAGCTGATCGGCGCGACGGCCCACTACGCGACCGAGGATCTCGACGAGGGCCCGATCATCGAGCAGGACGTGGTGCGCGTCGGGCACCGCTACACCGTCGAGGACCTCGAGCGCGTGGGGCGCGACCTTGAGCGGATGGTGCTCGCGCGCGCGGTGCGCAGCGAGCTCGACGACCGCGTGCTCGTGCACGACGGTCGCACGATCGTCTTCTGAGCGAAACGCCGCGCCGCTCGATACTCCACAAAGGCGAATGCGCGTGGCTCACTTTGGACGTAGGTAACCAGGCGTCGATCGAAACTCGGGCGATGCAGCCTGGTTCTTAGCATTGGGATGGAACCGAATGACTGGCCACTGGACTCTGTGACCGCCGCGGCGCTGGTGGCGCGCGTGATCGACGACATCGACGAGAGCGGCGAAGAGCAGCGCGATACGTTGCTGTGTGAGCTGCTGTGCGCGGCGTGGGGAAGCCTGTGGGCGCAGAACCAGTGACCGCGCTCAGCCTCCGGGGAAGGCGAGCCGCAGGACCTGCCGATAGACCGACCGGTACTGGCGCCCGAGCCGGCCACTGTTGTACGGCAGCGCGTGACGCTCGCACACCGCCCGAATCTGCGGTGCGATCTCCGCGTAGCGGTTGCTCGGCAGGTCGGGGAACAGGTGGTGCTCGATCTGGAAGGAGAGGTTGCCGGTCAGCAGGTGAAACAGTCGACTGCCCTCGAGGTTGCACGAGCCGAGCAGCTGGCGCCGGTAGAAGCCACCGCGCGTCTCGTCGCGATATTCCTCCTCGGTGAACGTCTCGGCACCTTCGGGAAGGTGTCCGCAGAAGACGACCGTATGCACCCAGATGTTTCGAACGAGGTTCGCGGCGAGGTTGGCGAGCAACGCGTTGCGGGCGCCGCGACGCCCGGCGAGCGCGGGGAACAGCGCGTAGTCCTTCAGTAGCTGCCCGCGCGCCTTGCGCAGCAGGGCGCGGATCTCTCGTCGGGCGCCGGCGCCGGAGCGCTCGCCCCGGCGTACCGCGTCGAGCTCGAGGTCGTAGACGGCGATGGCCCACTCGAAGACGGCCGCCATCAGGAAGAAGTAGATCGGCTGGGCGAGGTAGATCGGATGCCAGGGCTGAGCGGGCTCCACGCGCATCGCCGAGTAGCCCAGATCGCGGTCGCGGCCGAGCACGTTCGTGTAGACGTGGTGCTGGAAGTTGTGCGCGCGCTTCCACGACGTCGCGGTGGAGGCCGCATCCCACTCCCAGGCGCTCGAGTTGATCGACGGGTCGCGCATCCAATCCCACTGTCCGTGAAGCACGTTGTGCCCGATCTCCATGTTCTCGAGGATCTTCGACAGCGACAGCATCATGGAGCCGGCGACCGCGACCGGGGTGAACCGCGCGCCGACGAGCAGTGCCCGCGCCGCCAGCTCGAGCCGGCGCTGGGCCGCGATCACCCTCGTGATGTAGGAGCGATCGCGCTCGCCCAGGTCCGCGCGCACGGCGTCACGAATGCCGTCCAGCTCGCGGGCCAGCGATTCGAACGGATCGCTCGCGACGCTCACGCGGCGGTGGCGAGCTCGCGCGGATTCGCGGTCTGCGCATTCTTGACGCCACCCGGCTCGCCGCCCCCGCGACCAGGCAGGGAGGGCAGCGCGAGCTTGACGATCTTGCGCGCGACGCTGCCGAACTGCCTGTGGAGGGGACCGGTGTTGTAGGGGATGCCGTAGCGCTCGCTGATCTTCTTCACCTCGGTTGAGATCTCGGCGTAGCGGTGCGCCGGCAGGTCGGGGAACAGGTGGTGCTCGATCTGGAAGCTGAGATTACCGGCGAGGATGTGGAACAGCTTGCCGCCCGTCAGGTTGGCGGAGCCAAGCACCTGGCGGTAGTACCACTCACCGCGCGTCTCGTGCTCGGCCTGCTCTTGGGTGAACTGCTGCGTGCCATCGGGAAAGTGACCGCAGAAGATGATCGTGAACGCCCACAGGTTGCGCACGAGGTTGGCGCTCGCGTCGCCGGCGAGCACGAACGGCAGCGATGGTCCCGACAGCAGCGGAAACAGCACGTAGTCCTTGAGCGTCTGGCCGCGCACCTTGCGCCACACCTGCTCGAGCATGCCGCGCTTCTCGGCGAGGGTGACCTCGCCCGTGGCGATGCGCTCGGTTTCGAGGTCGTGCAGCGCGACGCCGTACTGGAAGAAGGCTGCGAGCAGCGTCGCGTACAGCGGGTTGCCGAGGTAGTAAGGGCGCCACGCCTCCTCCTCGGACATGCGCAGGATCCCGTAGCCGATGTCGCGATCCTTGCCGACGATGTTCGTGTGGGTGTGGTGCATGTAGTTGTGCGAGTGGCGCCACTGGTCGCCGGGGCAGGCGGTGTCCCACTCGAAGGTCTTGCCGTTGAGCCGCGGATCCTTCATCCAGTCGTACTGCCCGTGCATGACGTTGTGGCCGATCTCCATGTTGTCGAGGATCTTCGACAGCGACAGCGCGGCGGTGCCACCGATCCACGCGGGCGGCAGGAAGCCCAGGAACAGCAGGCCGCGACCGGCGACCTCAGTCCGCGCTGGGCGCGGATGATCCTGTTGATGTAGTCGGAGTCGCGCTCGCCGAGCTCGGCGACAACGCGTGCGCGGATGGCGTCGAGCTCCTCTCCAAAGGCGTCTAGCTGCTCGGGCGTCAGGTGGGGTGCGGTGCTGGGCATGAGTGCTCCTATCGAGTTCTGGTTCAGAGGTCTAGAGCGACGTCGCCGACCGGTGCGGACACGCAGATGCGGATGTGCTCATCGCCGGTGCCGGACAGCTCGCCGGTGATCACGTTGCGGACGGTGCCGGCGCTCTTGTGGCAGCTGCACGTGTTGCAGATGCCCATGCGGCAGCCGTGCTCAGGGCTGAGCCCGGCGTCCTCGGCCTGGTCGAGCAGCGGCATGCCGCTGTTGGCGACCTGACGGCCGCTCGCGAGAAAGCTGACGGTGCCCTCGGCGCCGTCAGTTTCAAAGCGTGGCGCAGGCGCGAAGAAGGTCTCGACCGCCGGCTCGGCGAGGCCGTCGTGCGCCCAGACGGAGCGGACCGAGTCGATCAACGTCGGCGGACCGCACACGAACGTCGCCGCGCCGGCGTGCTCGCAGGTCACCGCGCGCAGGTGCTCGCGGCGGAAGCGGCCGTCGAGCGGGCCGCCGCCGCGCGTGAAGCCACGGGCGACGCGCACGCCTTCGTGGCGCTCGGCGAGCCGTTGGAGCTCGCTGCCGTAGAGCGCGAGCTCGGCGGAGCGCGCGTAGTTCAGAAACCCGATCTCGCCCGCGAAGCCCTCGTCGCAGAGGGTGCGCAGCATGGCCATCACCGGCGTGATGCCGCTGCCGCCGCTGATCAGCAGCACGCGCTCGGGGCGCGGATCGGGCAGCCCGAAGTCGCCGTCCGCTTGGGTCAGGCCGACGATCATCCCCGGCCGCGCGTGGTCGCGAAGGTGGCGCGAGACCTTGCCCTCGGGGTGGGTCGAGATGGTCAGCTCCAGCAGGCCGGAGGCGTGCTGGGAGCCGGCGGGAGAGTAGGGCCGCGTCTCGCGGACTCCGTCGATCTCGACGCTGAGTCCGACGAACTGCCCCGCGCGCAGGCCGCGCCAGGTCTCGTTTGGGCGGAGCGTGAGCGTGACGCTCTTGGCCGTCTGGCGGCGTACGGCCGTCACCTCGGCGCGCACTTGGTGGCGCACCAGCAGCGGCCGGACTAGCTCGAGGTAGCGATCGACGCCGTGCGGGTACGCGAGCGCCTCGAGCAGGCTCGAGCGGAGCACGAGGCGGGCGACGCGACTGGGCGTGCTCGCGGCCGGCAGGACTATCGACCCGGTCTTATCGGTGCACACATGTTCACAGAGTACACTTACCCCGAGAGGGAGCAGTCGATACACCCATGAGCCCCGTTCGACGATAAGCGTGAACAGCCGTACACCAGACGGCGCTTCCCGCCAGGAGCGCAAGCAGCGCACGCGCCAGGCGCTGCTCGACGCGGCGCTCGTGCTGCTCGAGGACCAGAGCTTCTCCAGCCTCAGCCTGCGCCAGGTGACGCGCACGGCCGGCATCGTGCCGACCGCCTTCTACCGCCATTTCGAGGACATGGAGGAGCTCGGGCTCGCCCTCATCGACGAGTCGTTCCGCACGCTGCGGGCGATGCTCCGGGCAGCGCGCGCGGACCCACCCACCACCGATCACATGATCCGCAACTCAGTGGAGCTCCTCGTCGGCTACGTGCACGAGCATGAGGCGCACTTCTGCTTCATCGCGCGTGAGCGCTTCGGCGGCGTCGCCGCGTTGCGGCAGGCCATCCGCGTCGAGATCCGTCTGTTCGCGAGCGATCTCGCGACCGACCTCGCGCGCCTGCCCTACCTCGACCGCTGGAGCGGCGAGGATCTGCGGCTGCTGGCGGGATTGATGGTCAACACGATGGTCGCGACCGCCGAGGCGATCCTCGACGCCCCGCCGAAAGACCCCACCGCGGAGACCGAGATCGTGGCGACCGCCAGGCGCCAGCTGCGGATGATCACGCTTGGCGTGCCCCAGTGGCGCATCTCGTCAGTCGCAGGCCCGCCTGGGGATGCGCCCGGCGTTTGAGCTGCATCGACGGGGCCCGTTGATCAGCGACGTCACGGCTCGAGCGCAACCCTGGCAGGGTGTCGCATGTGCATCTGAGCGCTGCGGCGGGGCAGGCGTGGCCCCCTTTCGTACTGGTCAGCGGGCTGCTGCTGATCGGGCTGGTCGCCCACCGGGATGGCCTGTTCGAGCAGACCGGCCGCTTCCTGCAGCGCCTGGCGGGACCGCCGATGGTGCTGCTCACCGCCTGCCTGCTGCTCGTGGCGGTGGTCACCGCCGTCCTCAACCTCGACACCGCCGTGGTGTTCCTCACGCCTGTGCTCGTGCATGCCGCTCGCGGGCGCGGCGTCGAGGAGGAGGCGTTCATGTACGGCGCGGTCTACATGGCCAACGCATCCTCGCTCTACCTGCTGGGGTCCAATCTCACGAACCTGCTCGTCCTCGGCCACCAGCCGATCTCCGGCGCCGCGTTTGGCGCACGCATGCTCGTGATGGCGCTCGCCGCAACGGTCGCGACCGCGCTGGGCCTGTTCGTGCTCTTTCGCCGCCGACTGCGAGCGGCGGCGAGGCCGCACCCGCGGCGCGCGAGTTGGGGCGCGCCCGGCTTGGGACTGTCCGGTGCGCTGGGCGCCGCCGTCCTCACGATCGCGCTTCGCAACCCCGCGATCCCCGTGCTGGTGGTGGGACTGATCTTGGTCGCGGCCGAGATCGTACGCGGTCGGCTGCGGTGGCGAGAGGTGGTGCGCGCCGTCGGGCCGCTGGTGCTCATCGGCTTGTTCCTGCTCTGCGTTGCGCTGGGTATCCTCGCGCGCTCCTGGAATGGACCGGCGCAGCTGCTCGGCGGCGCCGGGCGCTGGGGCACCACCGGGATCGGCGCGCTGGCGTCGGTGATGATCAACAACCTTCCTGCCGCGGTCCTTCTCTCGGCACGCCCAGTCGCGCACCCGAGCGCGCTGCTGTTGGGGCTGAACATCGGCCCCAACATCGCGGCGACGGGATCCCTCTCAGCGTTTCTGTGGTGGCGCGCCGCGCGACAGGTCGACGCACGCCCATCGCTTGTGGCCTTCTCCTGCCGAGGGCTTCCTCTCGCCGTGTTCGCGATCGTCATCGCGCTGGGCGCCACGGCCTTTCTGCCGAGCGCCGTGTGACACGTCAGGCAGCCTCGCTCTCGCGTCACAAAGCGCGGGCCTCCACGATGTACTGGTTGTGGGCGTCGAGGATGACCATGCTGATGAGGCGCTTCTCGTTGCGGGCAGGAGCAACGCGGAGGCGTTTGGGCTCTTCTACGGACGGCGCGTGGACGCGGTGCTCGCCTTCTTCCTGCGGCGCACGGGCGACCGCGAGCTCGCCGCTGACCTGACGGCGGAGACCTTCGCCGCGGCGCTGTCCGCCCTGTCGCGTTACAGCCCGCAGCGCAGCTCGGCGCTCGCGTGGCTGTTCACGATCGCACACCACAAGCTGGTGGACTCGATCCGGAGCGGGCAGGTGGAGGATCGGGCGCGCAGGCGTCTGAGGCTCGAGCCGCTCGTGTTCAGCGACGAGGACATCGAGCGCGTGGAGCAGCGGGCGGCGGCGGCGGACGCAAGCACGGCGCTGCTCGAGCTCGAGCGGCTGTCAGCCGAGCAGCGCGGCGCAATCGAAGGACGGGTTCTCCAAGAAACCGAGTACGACGAGCTGGCCCGACGCTTGAGGTGCTCGGAGTCGGTGGTCCGCAAGCGCGTGAGCCGCGGGCTCGCTGAGCTGCGCGCGAGAATGAAGGAGGCCTGAGGATGGACGCGATGGACAGGTTCGGGCAGGAGCTGGTGCGGGCCGGGCGGCGCCGGCACGCCGGGCGGCGGCTGCAGGCGCTCTTCGGCACACGCTTCGCGCGGAAATCGTCGCGACGCCGCGCATCCGTGCATGTGCGCGTCGCGCTCGTCGCGCTCATGCTCGTGCTCGCCACCGCCGCGATCACGCTCGCGGCGACCGGAGTGATCCTCACCGGCTCGCCGGTCGGCACGGTGCGTGCTCCGATCGCCACCGCCGGCGAGGGCATCCCGGTGGCCGGCGGCGAGCGGCTGCTCCCCCTGCGAGCGCCAGACCCGGCGGGCGGCCTGCCGTGGGGAATGCGGATCATCCACACCACGCGGGGCCTCATCTGCGTGCAGATCGGCCGCGTCTATGACGGGCAGCTCGGACAGCTTGGCGTAGACGGCGCGTTTCACGACGACGGACGCTTCCACCCGCTGCCCACAGACGCGCTCCCGGAAGTCATCGCAAACGCAGGCGGACGGATGGCCGGGAACTGCTCGAGTCCGGGAGCCATCTACGCCGGGGACAGTGTGGGGCTCGAGCTCAGCGCGGCCACCAGCCCTCGCCCGGGCGCCGGGGTGCCCGCCGATCGCCGCGAAATCTCCTTCGGGCTGCTCGGAGTGCACGCGGTGAGCATCACCTACCGCGAAGGCTCGCAGACACACACCCGGCCGGTGCTCCCGGGTTTGGGCGCGTACCTGATCGTGCAGCGCTACAGCGGCGGCAGGCCGCTGGGAAGCTTCAGCGAGAGCGACGGCAGGGACGAACCGGGCAACTACAGTTCACCGGCCAGCCCGAACGGAGCGCTGACGGCAATCGCCTACAGCTACGCGGGACGGCCGTGCGTCTACCGGGGCAACCTGCGCCTGGCCTCATGCGGACTCTCGGAAGTGCCGCCACCACGCCCGGCCGCGCTGCCCATCGTGCGCGAGCCGCTGCAAGCGCACCTGCACATCCACGACCACGTGATCACGAGCGCGCAGATCAGCTTCCACGCGCCCTACCCCGTCACGACCGCCGACGAGAGCTACTCGGTGAGCGCACCGGTCTGCCACCGTGGTCTCGCCGGAGAAAGCTCTCGCGCCGATCTTGCGCGCGGCGCGCTCGTGACCATACCCGTCGGGAGAGCTCTCTCGGAGGCGTGCAGCCGGGCGGTGAAGTTCACCGTCGAATACGTCCGCTTCGCGGGTGGCCTGCCACAGCCCACGCCCCTCGGCAGCGTCACGATCCACGAGCCGCCCGGCACCCACCCCGTACCACTACCGCGGCAGGTTGTTGAACAGGAGAGACGGTCCCACCCGACACGCAGTCTGCATGCGACGATTCATCTCGAGCTCCTACCCCAGCCCCGAACAGCATGCAACGCCGCGTTCCTGCTCTACCCGTGCTACAAGGGCGAAGTCGGGTTCACGGCTCCCTACGCGGTCACCTCCCCGGCCGCCGTCTACTCCATCGACGGGTTCGCCACATGCAAGGCCGGTGGCCGCCCCGAGGAAAGCTGGGGCCTATACCGCAACGTCAGGGCGCACGAACCACTCAGAACCACCTCGCTCGGGCTCTTCGTGCTCACGCCCTCCTGCGCATCGAGCGAGGGGTTCGAAGTCACCTACCTGAACCGGCAGGGCCCCTCAGCCGGCGCACCCCACGAATCGGTCATCGTCGGCACCGTGACCCTGAGCAAGGCAACACTGCCCGACGGACAGAGCCCAAAGCCACCCGCGGGGTAACAGCGCCAGCCGACCCGGTCACAAAGCAGCCACTTGCGCATAGATGTAGCGATGGCTGACCCCATGCCGGATCGAGACCTGCTGGCCCGTGACGGCGGGGCCGCGGGCTTTCGGATCTTCTACGAGCGCCACGTTCACGCCGTCGTGGCATACGTCGCGCGGCGCACGCGCCAACCGGACCTGGTTCTGGATGTCGTGGCCGAGACCTTCGCGCGTGCCCTCGAAGTGATCGAACGGCATGTGCGCGTCGATCTCAAAGAGGCCCTGGCCGCCCTCGCGCCCGAACAGCGCGAGGCGGTCATCCGCCGCGTGCTGGCAGAGGAGCCCTACGCGGAGATCGCCGAGCGGGTGGGCTGCTCGGAGCAAGTCGTCCGCAAGCGTGTCTCACGAGGACTCGCGTCCCTACGCCAGAGCCTGCAAGGAGGCGAATGATGGACCCACTAGTCACCCTCGGTGATCAGCTCTTCGAAGCCGCGCTGCGAAACCGCGCAGCGCGTCCGCGTTGGCGGCGGTCGCGTCCGCTAGCAGTCCTCGTAGCTGGCGTTCTGTTGGCCGGTGGGGCTGCCAGTGCCACGGTGCTCCTGAGTTCGCAGCCCTCCGCCCCGCTTGTGGGCGCACTTGGCCCCAGCCAATACGCGATCGACATGTCGCCGTATCTGAATGCGGGAGAGACGGGCTGGTGCGTAGGTGTGATCAGTACCGAACGGCTCAGGTTCCGTGGTTGGAGCGAGGGCTGCGGCGGTACCCCCGGCGCGCCGATAGTCGCCGAATCCTTCGAGGCCCCCGAGCCCAAGCACGCCACGTTGAACTGGGCGATCACGACGGCCGCGGCGGCCGCGGTCCGCTTCGGCGACCACGTCGTCAGGACACGCTCCGAACCGCGTCTGCCCGATGGCTTCAGAGCAGCCGTCGAGATCGTCCCGCCCGGGAACGGGTCCGGCCCAGGAACTCAGCGCGAATCCATACGTCTCCATGGGCCCCACGGGACAGTCGAGGTTGTAAGCCATCCGAGACCCGTCGAAGCACTCGACGCACACGGGAAGGCGATCGACAACCCCGCACCCCAAATCGCCCTACCCGGGAGCACCCCGTCGTGGTTCCACAAGACCGTTTACTGGGCGCCACCGCAGGCGCCACCGAATCGCCCCTGTGCGATCCACTCCGGGCCACTCGCGGGACCGGAACCGCAATGGGGGAGCGTAGCCATCGAAATCCGCCCCGTCGTCGGGGTTCCCGGCAGCGCGTTCGTCTCATGCGCGGACACCGAGTTCTACTGGCACCACTGGCCGCTGGAGGCAGCAGTCCTGCTGGACGCCGCCCATCCGGGCCGTGAGCCAGCGGCGTTTCCGCAGATGCGACCCGTGTCCGGCCACCCCGGCGTCTTCGACGCTCCGGGCGGCGTGCAGGGGCACCTCACAGGCCGACGCATACCCGGCGCATGGCTCGTGGTGCAGGGCGGCGACAGCTTGGAGCAGCGCCTCGCCATCTTGAACGACCTCGCGGTTGTGTCACCGGCGACGCTTTGGCGTTAGCCTCGCTGGAGGCGCTGATCGAAGGAGGCAAGACGCAAGCCGACGCGGGGACTCGAACCCCGGACCCCTTCATTACGAGTGAAGTGCTCTACCAGCTGAGCTACGTCGGCGCGGTCAATGATGCTAGCGCCGCCCGCCCCTAACAGGGCGCTCGCAGCTACAGGAGTGTTTGGCAGCGCTCGGCGCGCTCGCCCACGAGATCGACCAGCCGGGCTGGCAGCGGGCGATCGAGGTCGACGACATCGGGTGCGGCGGCGGCCTGTGCAAACGCGTCGGGGGCGTGCTTGGCGAGCGCGAGGACGCGGTCGAGCGCGGCGGCGGGGTCGATGCCAAGATCCTGGGCGGCGGCCGGCCAGGCGTTGTGGTGCGGGTAGACGCGGTAGTCGCCGCCGATCTTCATGGCGAATCTCAGCTTCCGCTCATGAGTGCCATACGGCAGGGCGGAGGCGACGTCGTACAGCGGCGCGAGCCGCACGTCCGCGCCGGAGAGCAGAAGGGAGTAGTTCTTGGCGTGGGCATCGGTCCCGGCGATCAGCCAGTTCCATGCCAGCGCGTCGAAGAATCGCCAGACGGCCTCGTCCGCTACACGCGGAGGCATCACGTCGCGCATCAACCGCACAAGCTCCCGCGGGCCTGGGCCTCCTTCGTTTTGATACTTGCGCGATGGGTGGACACCCAGCGCCTGGGCCATGTCCTCCTGGTGGATGCGGATGAGCTGCCCGCCTGCTGGGCGCCGGTCGTAGCGCTCGACGACGATTGCGCTCTCCTCGCCGAACCGCGCGACCCGTGTCCGGGCGACAACGAGTCCGGCACGGCCGGCGGCGTCGAGGCAGAGATGCTCGTTGAGGTCGTGGTCATCCAGGCCCGCCACGGCGGGCTTGAGAATGTGGCTCGTGGCGGCCGAGCCCGAGGGTACGCCCCAGCGTCCGTCCGCGTAGAGCAACGCGGTCTTGGCCTGAGCGCCAGCCAGGCTGAATTGGCCGGTGAGCTCGCGGCCGAGCCAGGCGGTGGCGTCCTGGCGCAGCTCGCGGAGCCGCTGCGCGACGTCTGCCTCCGTGAGCCAGGTGACGGTTCCCGGCGTCGCGATGACCTCGTCCAGTTCCTCCGGAGCAGCGAACCGAACCGCGCCGGGGCAGTCGTGACCGATCGGGGTGGCGAGCAGAGAGAAGGCAGACGACGCGGACGCGTGGAAGTCACGCGCCCACCGCTCGAGCACTGCTTGGCTGTCGGGAAGCAGGCCCCAAAGCCATGGACCGATGCTGGCGTCGGGGTGCGACCGCACCGCTGTGGGCATGGAGACCGACAGGGGAGTCGCGCCTCGGGTCTCGCGATAGTCGTCGTCGTAGTCGAACCGCAATCGCCCTCCGGCAAGCCGAGTGAGGGTGCCGGCGAATGTGTCGCCGAGGACGACAGCCAGAGTGTCGGTCATCGCCCGCGATACTCATCCAGGAGGGCGTCGAGGTCGACCGTCGCGCCCGTTTGCGGTGTGGCCGCGTCGTCGTTGGAGGTCAGGTCGAGGACGAGGCCCAGCGCGTCGAGCGCTCGCAGGATCAGACCGAACTCGGCCGTGGCTTTACCGGCCTCGAGCTCATAGATCCACTTCCGCGACACCCCGGCGCGCGACGCGAGGTCTGCTTGGTTGAGACCCATGTCGATGCGACGGCCGCGTACGGCCGCCGCGAGGTCTCGTATTGAGCGTATGGGCATCTGGGTCTCCTTTGCCACCGTTCGGTAGCAAGTATATCATGCCACCGTTTGGTAGCAAGACTCAAAAGACACCGCCCGGTAGCAGCGCCCTACCCGTCCTACCCCCAAAGCGCCGCCAGCAGCGCCTCCCCGTGCTTCTCGCAGAACGCCGGCCCGATCCCCCTGACTTCGAGCAGCGCCGCCACGCTGCGCGGCCGCCCGCGTAGCAGCGCCCGCAGGGCCGCGTCGGTGGCGACCGTGTACGCGGGCTTGCCTTCCGAGCGCTCCAGGCGCCACGCGCGCAGCTGGTCGAACTCGCGCTCATCCACCGGCTCGAGCCCCTCCTCCTCGGCCGCGGTCGAGGAGCGCCCGCGCCCGCCGGAGCCTGCACCGCCGGCGAGGAGCCCCCCGGAGCCAGCGCCCGCACCCGCCCCTGCTCGGCGCCGCGCGCTCGTCGTGGGCGCCGCGCGCAGCGCCTGCTCGAGCGCGGTGTCGGGGTCGCACACGTCGCAGCAGCGGCCGGTGGGCGCGCCGAGCGCGCGGTCGCCGAAGTGGTCGAGGATCTGCCGGCGGCGGCACGTCTGCCCTTCGGCGCTGTAGCGCTCGATTGAGCGGTAGGCCTCCCAGCCGCGGTTGCGCGCCGCCTGGATCGCCATCTGCGCCCTGCGTGGGCTGCCCGCGCCCGTGAGCGTGACCAGCAGCCCGTCGCGCCCGCCCGGCTGCAGCTCCACCGCGCCCGCGCGCTCGGCCACCGACAGCAGCACGCGCTGGCGCTCGCCCAGCTCGCCGTGGCCGATCGTCACCGTCCCGTCCTCGGCGCCGTGGCGCAGGCTCGCGACGTAGCGCTTGACGTCCTCGACGGTCATCTCGCGCTCCTTGATGAAGCGGATCAGCCTGCCCAGGTCCATGCGCGAGGCCAGCAGCAGCGCCCGTGCCGGCTCGCCGTCGCGCCCGCCCCTGCCGGCCTCCTGGTAGTAGGCCTCCAGGCTCGTCGGCAGCGCCCAGTGCGCGACGGTGCGCACGTCCGCCTTGTCCACGCCCATGCCGAACGCGTTCGTCGCCACCACGACCTGCGCGCGGCCTTCCATGAACGCCGCCTGGCTCTCGCGGCGCGCATCGGGGCTCATGCCCGCGTGGTAGGTGACCGTCGCGATCCCCTCCCGGCGGATCCCGTCCGCCACCTCGTCGGTGTCCTTGCGCGTGCCGCAGTACACGATCGCCGGCAGCGTGGGCGATGAGTCGCCGGGGTCGAGTGCCCCGCCCGCGCCCGAGCCTCCCGTCAAGGCGTGCGTCAGCGCCGCGCGCTTGCGCGCCACCGCCCCCTTGCCCTCCAGGCCGACCACGTCGAAGGTGAGGTTGGGCCGGTCGAAGCCGGAGCGGATCGAAACCCAGTCGCGCAGCCCCAGCCGCGCGGCGATCTCATCGGCTACCCGCGGCGTGGCGGTGGCCGTGGCGGCCATCACCGCCGGGCGTCCGAGCGAGGCGATGGCGTCGTGCAGGCGCAGGTAGTCGGGGCGGAAGTCGTGGCCCCACTCGGCCACGCAGTGCGCCTCGTCGACGACGAACAGCGCCACGCGCCTGCGCGCGAGCGCCGCCCTGAAGGCACCCGACGCGAACCGCTCGGGCGCGGCCAGCACCAGCTGCGTGTCGCCCGCCTCGATGTCGCGCAGCGCGCGCGCGTTGTGGCCGTCCTGCATCCCCGACGCGAGCATCGCCGCGCGCACGCCGGCGCCCTGCAGGCGCCGCCACTGGTCGGACATCAGCGCGATCAGCGGGCTGACGACAACCACCAGGCCGCCGCCCATCTGATCGCTGGCCAGCGCGGGCAGCTGGTAGCACAGCGACTTGCCCCCGCCGGTGGGCATCACCACGAGGCTGTCGCGGCCGTCTAGCGCCGCCTGCACAGCCTCGCGCTGTCCCGGCCTGAACCGCTGCAGCCCGAAGCGCGCGAGCAGCTCCTCCGGCGTGGGCGCGCCGGAGCTGCGCTCATCCACGTCTCTCGCCGGCGCCGTGGCGGTCATCGCCTCCATCAAGGAGAAGCTACCCCTCGCTGCGGCTGGGACGCCTGCGCTCCCACACCACGCTCGCGCCGCGCGCCGGCACGAGCGTGATCGCCCGCCGCGCGATCCGCTCGCCGCCGCCCCTGCCCCCGCCGCCGCCCCGCCACACGCTCGGCGCCCGCTGCGCGCGCGGCATGCGCGGCTCGAGCTCGCTCAGCATCGTGCGCAGGATGACCTTCATCTCCAGCAGCGCGAACGACGCGCCGATGCAGCGGCGGATGCCGCCGCCGAAGGGGATCCACGAGAAGGAATTGATTGCCCGCCCACCCGCGCTCTCCAGGAAGCGCTCGGGCAGGAACTCGCTCGGGCGCTCGTACACGCGCGGGTTGCGGTTGGTGAGATAGATCGACGGCACCACGCGCGTGCCCTTGGGCAGCCGGTATCCCCCCACGTGCAGCTCCCGTGTGAGCATGCGCGCGACGATCGGCACCACCGGCCTGACTCGCAGCGTCTCGTTGACGACCGCCGTCATGTACTCGTCGCCGCCGTCGGGTCCCGCGTCGATCTCTGCCACCAGGCGCGCCAGCTTGTCCGGGTGGCGCACAAGCCGCTCGATCGCCCACGCCACCGACGTGGCGGTCGTCTCGTGCCCTGCGAGCAGCAGCGTCACCAGCTCGTCGCGCAGCTCCGCGTCGGTCATCCGCAGGCCGTCCTCGTCGCGCGCGAGCAACAGCAGCGACAGGATGTCCGCGCGCCGCTCGAGGTCGCTCTGCGCTCGTCGGCGTTCGATCTCCAGGTAGATGAGCGCGTCCAGGCGATCCAGCGCCTGCCCGATGGCGCCGGTGGGGCGCTCCGTGCTCGGGCGGCTCATGACGGCGCGCAGCACAGCCATGAGGCCCAGCGGCTCGAACAGATCGGTGATGGCAGCCTTCAGCGGCTGCATCCGCTCGGCCTCGACGCCGAACACCGCCTGCAGGATCACCTCCAGCGTGATCAGCCGCGTGTGCTGCTGCAGGCGCATAGGCGCTCCCAGACGCCAACTCGCCATGTCTCGCTCGGTCGCCGCCACGATCACGTCCTCGTACTCGCGCATGCGCTCGCCGTGGAATGGCGGCAGCAGCAGCTTGCGCTGGCGCATGTGCTCGGGACCGGTGAGCACGAGCACCGAGCTGCGACCGACGACCGGCGCCAGCGGCGAGGTGCCGGCCGCCGACGGCGCGACGTCGGGTGGCGCGGTGAACAGCGTCTTGACGGCGTCGGGGTCGCTGAGCATCACCAGCCGCAGCCCGCTGGGCGCGAACGTCAGCGTGAACGCCTCCCCCAAGGTCCGCGCGCAGCGGTCCATCACCCACGTCGGCGCGAGCGCCCACGCGAGCGTGAGCGCGATCGACGGCAGCCTTGGGCCCGGCGGCAGCGGCGAGCCGGCGGGCGCCGGCCCGAGCTCGATCGTCGGCTGCGCCGCGGTTGTGCTCGCCATCCGCTACACGCTACTCGCGCGGCTTCGCGCGCGCGGGACGCAGGGGCTGGACGAGATGCAGCCGATGCGTTCCCTGTGAGCCAGCCGCGTGGCGGCCGTGATCGGGGTCGAACACGTGGCCGACGGCGTGCCTGACGCTGTGCGCGGCATGCCCGACGGCATGCCTGACGCTCGGCGAGATCGCGTACGCGAGCAGGATCGCGGCGATCCCGACGGTGGCGATCGCGATCGCCAGGCGTGCGCGTCGACCCTCTCCCTCGGGCGAGGCGGGGCGCGCCTGGAACGGTGAGATCGCCATCGTCAGCATCAAAGCTAGCGCCAGCCGCGCCCGCGCACGGTCGGCAGCCGCCGCGGACGCGGGCGCTGCCGGGGCCCGCCGCTCGCGCGGACCCGTGCGTGGTGCTCGAGCAGCGCCCGCGCGACGAGCTCGCGCGCCTGCTCGATCTCCTGCGGTGTGAGCTTCTCGGGGAGCTTCGCGAGGTAGCGCACGAGCATCCGCGCGGGCACCACGCGCACGCCCTTGCGGCGCGCCATCGGCCGGTCGACCCACGCGCGGCTGAAGACGACCAGCGGCTCCACCTCGACACCGGTCACGCGCTCGATCGCGCGCCGCTGCGCCTGCGCCTGGCTGAGCGTGGCGCCGTGCAGGCGCGCCACGCGCACCGGCCCGGGATGGCTCTTGGTCTCGATCGTGAACACCCCTGATGGCCCGATCAGGATGTGATCGACGTTTCCTTTCCCGAGGCTCGCGTCGTGGATCACCCGCCAGCCGCGGTCGGACATCTGCTCGAGCAGGCTGCCAACCTGCTCCTCGCCGCTGGCGCCGCGATCGCGGCGCTCCACCAGCGGCATGACGTAGCGGGAGATCACGAACATGCTCGCCAGCAGCGCGATCTCGGACGCCAGGAACGCGGCGCTGTGCAGCCCGAACGTCCTGCCCAGCAGCGCCGTCGCCACCGCGAGCACGCCGAGCGTGACGAGCGTGCGCAGGCGCAGACGTGTGACCGTCGCGCGCGCATACTGCCCAGCCGTGCGGCCGGTCGGGTCGGTGTCGGCTACGTACATCTCTCTTTCCGGTCGGCTTGGGAGGGTGGGTTGGGAGGGTGCGTTCCAAAACATTCATCGGCCCGATCTCGCCCCGTCTAAAGCAGCGATATCGGCTGGCCGAAGCCCTGAGCAGATCCTCGAAAGCCAGGACGGCACGCCATGACAGACCACTCCCTCATCTCCCACCCTCCCGACATCTGCCTGATCCTGCGCGCCCACGGCGAGCAGCTGTGGCTGATCTCGGAGGTGGTGCCGATCGTGCGTCAGCTGGAGCGGCCGGGCGTGATCCCCGAGGACCAGGTCGGCGCGGCGCTCGCGTATCTGGAGGTGCTGTGGCTGGACGCGGCCGGACGCGCGGCGGAGACGGACGCCGCGCGCGCGGAGCTCGACCGCGCCGAAGCGGAGCGCGACCGCATCCTGTGCGAGAAGGCCCGCCGCTACCACACGGCCGTGCGCCGGCTGCGCCAGGCGGTCGGCCATCGCGTGGCCGAGATGACCGACCCGCGCGAGCACGCGCGGACGCACGAGCACGCGAGCTCCTGAGGCGATCGCGTACGCTGCGCGCCGTGACGCCGCGCTTCGACCTGCAGTCGCACTCCACGCACTCCGACGGCACGCTGGGAGCGGCGGAGGTCGTGCGGCGTGCGGCGGACGCCGGCGTGGAGCTGCTGGCGCTGTCCGACCACGACACGATCAGCGGCGTCTCAGAGGCGATCGCCGAGGGCGAGCGCGTGGGCGTGCGCGTTGTGCCGGCGGTCGAGATCTCGGCGGTCGACGCCGGCTCGCCGGTCCCCCGCGAACTGCACATCCTCGGCTACGACATCGACCACACGGGCCCGGTGATGACCGATCGGCTGGCGGACTTCCTGGCGGACCGCGAGAAGCGCACGCTGCGCATGCGCGACGCCCTGCGCGAGGTCGGCTTCGAGCTCGATGAAGCGGAGATCGAGCAGCGCATCGCGGAGGGCAAACCGATCGGCCGCCCGCACCTCGCGGGAGCTGTGCTGCGCGCGCCCGCCAACGCCGAGCGCCTCCAGAGCGAGGGCATCGACGACGTCGGCTCGCTGATCCGCGGCTATTTGATCGAGGGCAAGCCCGCGTTCCGCCTGCGCGAGACGCCCACCGTCGCGGAGGCCGTGCAGGCGATCCACGACGCCGGCGGCGTCGCCATCTGGGCGCACCCCTTCTGGGACATCTCCGACCCCGACGAAGTGCTCTCCACGATCGACCGCTTCGTCGCGCTGGGCATCGACGGCGTGGAGGCGTTCTACATCACGCACACGCGCGAGCAGACCGAGCTGCTCGCCAGGCGCTGCGCCGAGCTGGGGCTGCTGACCACGGGCTCGGCCGACTTCCACGGGCCCGAGAACCGCCAGTTCTCGCAGTTCATGGCGTTCGACACGTTCGGCATCGAGCCGAACCTCGGGCCGATCGCGTGAAAGCGTTGACTCAAAGCATTTTTTGATGGGGCCGCCTCCCGGCGGCCGCTCGACGCTGGTCAGTTGAGCACGAGTGCGTAGCCTGCGAACAGCGCCTGCAGGCGATAGGCGAGCGCCTCCAGCGCGAGCTCCTCGGAGACGTTCAGCGACAGGCTCAGGCGCGTGTCGGCGACGAGCTCGACGCCACGCCGCAGCGCGACCGGGTCGAGGCCGCGACCCTCGCGCGCGTCCTCGCGCAGCGCCTCGGCGCCGCCAGCATCCTGCTCGAGCCGCTCGGCGCGGTCGACGGCGTACACCAGCTCGGGGGCGCCTTCGCGCACGCACAGCAGGTCGCGCAGCCACAGCTCCGCCAGGCGCAGGCCAAGGTCGAGCGTGCGCGTGCGCGTGCGCCGCTCGCCGCGACGCTGCGCCTCCGCGCCTTCGCGCTCGTGGCGTTTGCGCTCCTTGCTCGGCAGCAGCTCGAGCTCGCCCTGCAGGCGCTCGCGCAGCTGCTCGCCGGCGGCCGCACCCGCGGCCTTCGCGGCCGCCAGCAGCCCCAGCCATGGCCGCGCGCTCGTATCTCCGCTCAGGGCGCAGCGCACGAGCTCCTCCGCCCGCGCGCGCAGCTCACGGCCCTCGTCGCTCGCGAGCCGTGCCGCCACGCCCGCGTCGCCCAACGCCAGGCGGGAGCACGCAAGCACGCGACCCCTCTCATCAAAGTCGTTCCCCTCCCGGGTCGACGCGTCCGCCCCGGCGGCGCCATCGGCGTCGGCCGGCGCGAGAAGCTCAGCGATCAGCGCCGAGGGCAGCGGGTCGAAGCGCACCGGCTGGCAGCGCGAGGCGATCGTCGCGAGCACGTCCTCGCGACGGTCTGCGAGCAGCAGCAGGTGCGTGAACGCGGGCGGTTCCTCGAGCGTCTTGAGCATGCGGTTGGCCGCCTGGTCGTTCATCGTCTCCGCCCCCTCGATCACGAACACGCGGCGCGCGGACTCGAACGGCGTGCGCGCGGCCGCCGCGACGACCGGCTCCTCGATGTCGGCCACGAGCATCTCCGCGGCGCCCGAAGGCGTCACCCACGTGAGGTCCGGGTGACTGCCCCGCGCCACCCGCTCGGCGACCGTGTCAGGGCTGCGCGCGCCATCGGCTAGCAGCGCGGCGGCGAACGTGCGTGCGACCGCCCGCTTGCCGGTCCCGGCGGGGCCGTGGAACAGATACGCGTGCGACGCGCTGCCGCCGGGCGCGAGCGCGGGCACGAGCACCGCGCGCGCGTGCGGATGCGCGTCGATGCCCGGCAGCAGCCGAGCGGCGTCACGCGCTGTCGCGTCGGCGCCCTTGGGATCGGCGGCTGGGGACGGCGCAGGCATGTGCGGTGATCCTAGAGGTGCCGCTCACCGCTAGCGGCGGCGGCTGACCTCGCGCGCGCACCACAGCAGGAACACCACGACGAGCACCAGGATGATCACTTCGCGCGCAGTCAGGAGGATGCTTTCACGCGCGACCATGCCGCCTCCTTGTGAGCCTCGCCCGAGCGTAGCGCGGCCAGGCGGGGGGCGCTGCGCCCGCGGGGACGCCGGTGCGGGCTGGCACCTATACGGTGCCACCGTGGCGCGCGGCACGCTGATCACGATCGAGGGGCTCGACGGCGCCGGCAAGTCGACGCTCGCGCGGGCGCTGCAGCGCGAGCTCGCCGCGCGGGGCACGCGCGTAGAGCTGTTGCGCGAGCCCGGCGGCGTGGAGGTGTCAGAGCGAATCCGCGCGCTCGTGAAGGACCCCGCTCTGGCGGTGCTGCCGCGCACCGAGGCGCTGCTGTACGCGGCCGCGCGCGCGCAGCTCGTAGAGGAGCGCCTGCGACCGCTGCTGCGCGACGGCGCGGTGGTGCTGCTCGACCGCTTCGTCGACTCCTCCCTGGCCTACCAGGGCGCCGGGCGCTCGCTGGGCGTCGATGAGGTGCGCGCGATCAACCTGTTCGCGACCGGCGGCCTCGTCGCAGACCGCACGCTGCTGCTGCGGATCACACCCGCCGACGGGCGCGCGCGCCAGCACGAGCGCGCGCTCGAGCCCGACCGCCTGGAGCGCGAGGGCGAGGACTTCTTCGCGACGATCGCGCGCGCCTACGAGGAGCTCGCGCGCGCGGAGCCCGCGCGGATCCGCGTGATCGACGCCGGCCAGCCGCCCGAGCTGGTGCTGAGCGACGCGCTCGCCGCGCTCGCGGACCTGCCGCTCGGCGTCTCCCACTCGTCCCTCTAGCATGGACGCCCCGATGGCCGTCCTGCACGCCCAGCAGCTGACCCATACCCACGGGCTCTCGACGGAGGGCGTCGCGATCGCTGCCCTGGCGGCGCTGATGGCGCTCGCGTGCGTCGCGTGGGGCGTCTCGCGGATGCTGAGCTTCGAACCCCGCTGGATGCTGTCGCTGCGCCACGCGATCGCCGAGGCAGGCTTCCGCGCGTCGGCCACGTGGGCCGAATTCAGCGACTGGCTGCGGCTCGGGCATTAGCCCTTGCCGGGGCTCCCAGCCCACTAAAATCGAGGGTACGGCGAGGGCTGTCGGACGCTCCTCTTCCGTCCGGCCCGAGGAGGACGATGATCGACCCGACAACAGCTTCGAGTGAGCGTCCCACGCCGGCGCAGCAGAGAGGAAGAACGATGAGCTCAACCCCACAGACAATCACCTCCCAGGACACGGTGCCCGGCCGGCCGCTGACGATCCAGCGCCTCTTCACGAGCCCCGGGACGCACCCGTTCGAGACCGTCGAGTGGGAGCTGCGTGACGCGCGCATCGGCCACGGCGAGCGCGTCGCGTTCGAGCAGCTGGGCGTCGAGTTCCCCAAGAGCTGGTCCCAGAACGCGACCAACATCGTCGCCCAGAAGTACTTCCGCGGACAGCTCGGCGCGCCCGAGCGCGAGAGCTCGGTCAAGGAGATGATCAGCCGCGTCGCCGGCACGATCACCGGCTGGGGACGCGCGGGCGGCTACTTCGCCGACGAAGAGGACGCGCGGGCGTTCAACCACGAGCTGACGCACATCCTGCTGCACCAGCTGGCCGCGTTCAACTCGCCGGTGTGGTTCAACGTCGGCTTCGAGGAGAGCCCGCAGTGCAGCGCGTGCTTCATCCTCTCGGTCGACGACACGATGGAGTCGATTCTCGACTGGAACACCAAGGAGGGGATGATCTTCCGCGGCGGCTCGGGCTCGGGCATCAACCTGTCGAACATCCGCGGCTCGATGGAGCCGCTGGCGAAGGGCGGCACGGCATCCGGCCCTGTGTCGTTCATGCGCGGCGCCGACTCGTGGGCGGGCACGATCAAGTCCGGCGGCAAGACCCGCCGCGCGGCGAAGATGGTCGTGCTCGACGTCGACCACCCGGACATCCGCGAGTTCATCTGGTGCAAGGCCAAGGAGGAGGACAAGGCCGCAGCGCTGCGCGACGCCGGCTTCGACATGTCGATCGACGGCGAGGGCTTCAAGTCGATCCAGTACCAGAACGCGAACAACTCGGTGCGGGTGACCGATGAGTTCATGTGCGCGGTCGAGGAGGACGGCGAGTGGCGGCTGCTCTCCCGCACCACCGGCGAGCCCGTCGGCGAGCCGATCCCGGCGCGCGAGCTGATGCGCGAGATCGCCGAGGCGGCGTGGCGCTGCGCGGACCCGGGCGTGCAGTTCGACACGACGATCAACCAGTGGCACACCTCGCCCAACAGCGGGCGCATCAACGCGTCGAACCCGTGCTCGGAGTACATGCATGTCGACAACTCGGCGTGCAACCTGGCGTCGCTGAACCTGATGAAGTTCCGCCGCCCCGACGGCACGCTGGACGTGCGCTCGTTCGAGCACACCGTCGACATCATGCTGCTGGCCCAGGAGATCATCGTCGGGCCCTCCAGCTACCCGACGGAGGAGATCGCAGTCAACGCGCGCGCGTTCCGCCAGCTCGGCCTCGGCTACGCCAACCTGGGCGCGTACCTGATGAGCAACGGCATGCCCTACGACTCCGACCACGGCCGTGGCGCGGCGGCGGCGATCACCGCGCTGATGACCGGCAGGGCCTACCGCCGCTCGGCGCAGGCCGCGGCGGCTCTCGGCCCGTACGACCGCTACGCCGAGAACGGCGAGGCGCACAACAGCGTCATGCGTATGCACCGCGACGCCTCCCACGCGATACCCGACGCGGCGTGCGTGGACGGGGAGCTGCTGGCGGCCGCGCGGCGCTCGTGGGATGAGGCGGTGGAGCTGGGCGAGAGCTTCGGCTACCGCAACGCGCAGGCGACGGTGCTCGCGCCCACAGGCACGATCTCCTTCCTGATGGACTGCGACACGACGGGCGTGGAGCCGGACTTCTCGCTGGTCAAGTTCAAGGAGCTCGTCGGCGGCGGGCAGATGACGATCGTCAACAAAACGGTGCCACTGGCGCTGCAGACGCTCGGCTACTCCGAGCAGCAGGTCGAGCAGATCGAGGCGCACCTGGCCGAGCACGGCACGATCATCGGCGCACCCGGCCTGAACGAGGAGCACCTGCCGGTGTTCGACGTGGCGGTCGGCGAGCGCGCGATCTCGCACATGGGCCACCTGAAGATGATGGGCGCCGTGCAGCCGTTCATCTCGGGCGCGATCTCCAAGACCGTCAACCTGCCCCAGGAGGCGACGGTGGAGGACATCGCCGACGCGTACACGCAGGCGTGGCACCTCGGGATCAAGGCGCTGGCGATCTACCGCGACGGCTCCAAGACCGCACAGGCGCTGCGCACCGACGCGCAGCAGGGAGTCGCACCGTCAGAGCCCGCTGACGTCGACGCGCTCGTGGAGGCGGCCGTGAGCAAGGCCTTGGCGGAGGCCGGGCCGCGGCGCAAGCGGATGCCGCGCGAGCGCCAGTCGATCACGCACAAGTTCTCGATCGCCGGCCACGAGGGCTACATCACCGCGGGCATGTACGAGGACGGCACGGTTGGGGAGATCTTCCTGACCGACATCGGCAAGGAGGGCTCGACGCTGCGCGGGATGATGAACTCGTTCGCGACGGCCATCTCGATCGCCCTGCAGTACGGCGTGCCGCTGGAAACGCTCGTACAGAAGTTCAGCTACATGCGCTTCGAGCCCGAGGGGATCACCGGCAACCCGGAGATCCCGTTCGCGAAGTCGATGCCCGACTACATCATGCGCTGGCTGGCCTCGCGCTTCCTTGACACCGACGCCCAGGAGGAGCTGGGAATCCTCACGCCGGCGGTGCGCGCGCGCAAACTCGCGCAAGAGACGGCGCAGTCGCTGAGCGCCTCCGACACGGCGGGCCCGGGCAACGGAAACGGAGGATCGCACGAGGCGGCGCCCCAGGCGTCCGCCGGAAACGGAGGCCACGGCACTCCCGCGGCCGCTTCGTTGACGGACTCCCCGCCAGTCGTGCCCGCGCGCATGCAGGGCCTCGACCTCGGGCCAGCGTGCAGCCAGTGCGGAGGCATGATGCAGCGGACCGGCTCCTGCTACACCTGCTCTAGCTGCGGCAACAACACCGGCTGCGGCTGAGGGGCGAGGGTCGGCGCATCTCTGCGTCCTCAGTCGCTCGCGTGCAGAGCACGCACGCTCCCTGCGTCCTTGACCTGCTTGGCCCTCTCCCCTCAGAAGCCTCACCCAATCCCAAGGCGTCGGCGCGCGCGCTTGGGGCGCTTGTGGCCTTCTGCCTAAGCCTGTCCTGCGGCGGCACGCCAGCTTGGGCGGGGACCGCGTATGTGGACGGGATCTCCGACCAGAGCCTCACGAGCTGGGCGGGGACGGTCGCTGAAGCGTCCGGGTCTCGTATCGAGCTCGCACGCTATGTGGTGCAGTGGGATGTGATGAGTGGCGTCGGCTACCCCGAAGAACTCGCCAATCTGCGCAGCTGGTATGACCGCGCGCTCGAGCTCCGGCTGACCCCGGAGCTGGCTCTCGACAACTACAACTGCGATGGCTGTGAGGATCCCAAGGGCACAGCCGAATACACAAGCGAGCTCGAAGCGCTGTTCCGCTCGTTCCCGGGCATCAAGGTGGTGGAGGCCTGGAATGAGCCGAACGACGCCCACTACACGTCGTATCTGAGCCCGACGGCGGCCGCGCAGCTGATGAACGCGGCGTACTCGTTCTGCGCCGCCCACGGCTGCACGGCGATCGCCGGCGATCTCCTGGACTCCGAACCCAGCCTCGTCGAATACGAGGAGGCCTACGAGCGTGGCCTGGCTCCCCGCGACCCCGGCAACTGGGGCATTCATCCCTATCACGCGGTCAAGTACATGAGCGACGGCACGCTGAGGAGCTTCCGGGAAGCTCTCCCGAGCCCCGCGACGGACCACATCTGGTTCACCGAGGCTGGCGCCTACTACTGCGAGGCGGGAAGGACCTACGGCGAAAGGTCGCAGGAAGAACAGGCACGATTCCTGATGGACGATCTCATGCCCGAGTTCCAGCCGACGCACGTCTTCTATTACGACATCGCCTCGAGCTACGGCGAACCGCCCGCGTGCGATTCGCAGCAGAGCGACACCGCGCTCTACGCAGCGACCGGTGGGGATGGTCCGCTGGTCGCACGCTCGGCGGCATCCGTCATCTTCGGATCCCCAAGCGCGTTGAGCGCGAGTGCAGGCTCGGCCGCGACGCTCCAGCCCACGAGCCACTCCTATCTCGCCTGTGAGCCTGCCCTCGACGAGCAATGGCAGCGGCGCGAATGCTCGCTCACGCTGGAACTGTTCGAGATCTGAGCCGCTCAGCTTGGGAGTGACGGTCTCACTCGCTGGCTGAGGCTGAGTGGCTGAGCGGGCTATCGTGTCGGCTATCGCCTCCGCGCCCGACAGCCCGCCTTCACCCGACGCGCCGCTGCAGGGTGGCTGCCTGTGCGGGGCGGTGCGCTACGAGATCACCGCGCCCTTCCTGTTCGCCGGCTACTGCCATTGCACCCACTGCCAGCGGCGCACCGGCACGGGATCCTCGGCCAACGCGCGCGTGCCGCGGGAGGGCCTTCGACTGCTGGCAGGACAGGAGCGGCTGCGCTCCTACAAGCCGGCGACGGGCGTGCCCAAGTTGTTCTGCGAAACGTGCGGCTCGGCGCTGTTCAGCGGCGAGTTGTCAGCCGATCCGCAGGTCGCGGTGCGACTGGGGACGCTCGACCGCGATCCTGGCATACGACCACAGTTCCGGCAGTTCGTCGACTCGGCCGCGCCCTGGGAGCAGATTCCCGAGGACGGGCTCGTGCGCCATCCCCGCTCGCGCGGAGCGTGAGCGCCGCCCGCTCGCGCAGCCACCGCAGCGAGCTGGGCTCGCCGCAGCGCTCGCGCCAGCCCTCCAGCGCGCCCTCCAGCAGATCGGCGTCTTCGGCGCTTCCCAGTACCTCCACCAGCCCGCCGCCCTCCTCCGCCGGTCCCAGGCGCACCAGATACAGCTCGCCCGTGTCGCTGACCCACGCCGCCCGGTGCAGCGGGCCGTCGGCGGCGTCGCGCCACCACAGCCCCACGTCGAGCTCGCGCGAGCGCAAGCGGCGCTCGTCGGCGTTGTAGAAGCGCGCGAGCGAGTCATAGCGCTCGCGCGGTACGGCCTCTGTGGCGATGTCTGTGTTGCTCATACCGCGGCACCCGCTTTCGAGGAGGAGGGTTCGTCTGCAAGCCTCCTCCCCGCGCCTAAACCACGGGTTACCCACTCGTAAGGATTGCCTGGCGATTTGCCCGGCACGCCCGTCGCAGCCAGACGTCACCGGCCCAACGCGGGCCGGTGACACCAGCGTCTGCCGCCATCGGTCAGTCGTTCAGGCGTTTCTTCAGGGCGCTAGCCGCGGAGAACTTCGCCGCCTTCGACGCCGCGATGTTGATCGTCTCGCCGGTGGAGGGGTTGCGCCCCTGCCGCGCCGCCCGGTGGCTGACGCTGAACTTGCCGAAGCCGGCAAGCGCGACCTCACCTCCAGCGGCCAGCTCGTCGGCGAGCACCTCAATCGTCGCCTCCACCACCTGCCTTGCCTGGCTGGCGGCCAGTCCAGTGCGTCCCGCGATCTGCTCGGCCAGCTCGTTCTTGGTCATGCCACTCCCTTCTCGAGTGTCTTTGCTGCGAGCAGGCTAACCGCTGGCGAGGACGGCCACACGCGCGAATACCCCGCGCGCACGGCGAAGAAGCCCTAATTTCCGGGGAGCTTAACCGGCGCAGGCCCCCGCAACTGCCCCTCCAGCGGCCGCCCGGCGGTCCTCTTCGCCCGCAACGGCGCCAGCGCGCCGGACACGCACGCCGCCCACAGCAGGCTAACCCATGCACCGCACGCGAGCGCCACATGCACCCACACCAGCTCAGTCGGCAGGTGCGTCTCGTACTGATCCAGGCCCACCGCGCCCTGCAGCGCCAGCAGCACGCACAGCACCGTCAGCGGCCGCTGCACCTCCTGGCCGACCTCGCGGCGACGCGCGAGCCACCACAACGCCACCGCCGCCACGCTGAACACGAACGCGATCTCCGCGTGGCGGTGGATCACGAAGTCCATCGTGCCGCGCCCGTCGAAGCTCAGCCGGTTGATCTTCTGACCCGGCGATCCACCCGCGTGCGGGCCCGCCGCCGTCGCCGCCGTCCCCGCGAAGATCGTCAGCGCGCCCAGCGCCACCAGCCAGCGCAGGCCACGCACGATCGCCGGATCGGTCGCCGACTCCCGCGGGTCGCTTGACGCTCGCCAAACGAGCACCACGGCCGCGACGATGATCAACATCGAAAGCGCGAAGTGGCCCATCACCCAGCCGTAGTCGAGCTCGCCTTTCACCGTCAGGCCGCCGAGCACCGCCTGCGCGACCACGCCCAGCGGCAGCAGCGCCCCCAGCCACACCAGGTCGCGGCGGTAGGGACGGCGCCGGACCGCCGCCAGCCACGCCAGGCCGGCCGCCAGGCACACCGGCACCGTCACCACCCTGTTGGAGAACTCGATCACCGCGTGCGTCTTCAGCGGCGGGTAGATGTTGCCGTAGCACTTCGGCCACGTCGGGCAGCCCAGGCCCGATCCCGTCAGCCGCACCGCCGCGCCCGTCAGCACGATCAGCGTCAGCGCGCCCAGCGCCACGTACGCGAAGCGCACGTACTGCTCGGGCGTCACCGTGTAGCCGTTCGTGCGCGCGCGCAGGCGCTCTAGCCGGGCATGCATCGCCGTTAAGGATGCCACTCGAACGGCAGCTCGTCCGCGATCTCGCTCAGGCGCGGCGCCCCCGCGTCGCGCTCGGAGACGATCAGCTCGTCCAGCGCCAGCGGCCATTCCACGCCCACGTCCGGGTCGTCCCACGCGATCCCCCGTTCGATCGCCGCGTCGTAGTACGCCGTCTGCTTGTACAGCACGTCCGCCACGTCGCTGATCACGCAGAAGCCGTGCGCGAAGCCCACCGGCACGTACAGCTCGCGCATGCTCTCCTCGTCCAGCTCCACCGCCTCCCAGCGCCCGTATGTCGGCGAGCCCCTGCGCAGGTCCACCGCCACGTCCACGATACGCCCGCGCGCGCAGCGCACCAGCTTCGCCACGCCCGCGCCCACCTGGAAGTGCATGCCACGCACCACCCCGCGCGCCGAGCGCGAGTGGTTGTCCTGCACGAACACCTCGTCCTCCGGCATCCCCACCTGCGCGTGCCACTCGCTCCTGTATGTCTCGCAGAAGAAGCCCCGCTCGTCCTCGCGCACCGTCGGTTCGATGACCACCAGGCCGGGGAGGTGCACCGTCAGCGCGCGCATAGGCGCAAGAGGGTAGCCGGCGGAGGGCGACATGCGCGCCGCGCGTTGCTTAGATGGAGCGACCGATGCCTGTGAGCACAATGGACGCCTGGGCGCCCGGTCCGCTTCGCCCGCTGCTCGCCGAGGGCGCGATTCACGTGTGGCGCGCGGATCTCGCGGCCGTGGCGGAGGATCTGGGCGGGCTGCTGAGCGGCGAGGAGCGCGGGCGGGCCGAGCGCCTGCTGAGCGAGCACGATCGGGTGCTGTGGGTGCGCTCGCGCGGGCTGCTGCGCGCGCTGCTCGGCCGCTACCTGCGGCGGGATCCGCGCTCGCTGCGCTTCACCGCCGGCGCGCACGGCAAGCCGGAGCTCGTGGACGACGCCGATGGACCGCCCCCAGCGGGACGAACGTCGCTCGCGCGCCAGCCGCGGCTGAGCTTCAACATGTCGCACTCTGGACAGCTCGCCTTGTACGCGTTCGGCGACGCGACGGCCATCGGCGTGGACGTGGAGGTCGCGCGCAGGCCGATCGACGAGGTGGCGATCGCCACACGCATGTTCGGCGCGGCCGAGGCGCAGCGCCTTGGAGATCTCGATCCGGCCGTCCGTCGACGGGAGTTTCTGCGCGCGTGGGTTCGCCACGAGGCCCAGCTGAAGTGCCTGGGCGTGGGCATCGGCGGCGCGGACGCGACCGTCCGGGGACGCGGACTGTGGGTCGCGCAACTGGAGCTCGGAACCAGCGCGGCAGGCGCCGTCGCGGGTGAGCGCCGGCCGCACGAGCTGCGCTGCTGGGACTGGCGGACACGCGATCCCGGGGGATCGTGACTCAGACAGAGGGCCCGGCATCGTGCCGGGCCCTCGTTGATCTCATCGGTGCTGCCATGCGCCGCCCGACCCAGGCGGGCACGCTGAAACGGCTGGCTACATCATCCCCGACATGTCCGGCATACCTCCGCCGCCACCGGCGCCTTCCTTCTCAGGAACCTCGGCGACGATCGCCTCGGTGGTGAGGATGTTCTTGGCGATCGACGCCGCGTTCTGCAGCGCAGAGCGCGTGACCATCGCCGGGTCGATCACGCCGGCGGCAACGAGATCGACGATCTCGTTCGTCGACGCGTTCAGGCCGTGGCCTTTCTTGGCCTTGCGCACATCGTTGACCACGACCGAGCCCTCCAGGCCCGCGTTCTCGGCGAGCTGACGCAGCGGCTCCTCGAGCGCCCGCAGCACGATCCGCGCACCCGTGCGCTCGTCGTCCGATCCGTCGACCGACGCGCCGTTGTCGCTGATGCTGACGGCCGCCGAGGCCTGCAGCAGCGCGACGCCGCCACCTGGAACGATGCCCTCCTCGAGGGCCGCCCGGGTTGCCTGCAGCGCGTCCTCGACGCGGTGCTTCTTCTCCTTCATCTCCGTCTCGGTGGCCGCGCCGACCTTCACCACGGCGACGCCGCCGGAGAGCTTTGCCAGGCGCTCCTGCAGCTTCTCGCGGTCGAAGTCCGAGTCGGTGTTCTCGATTTCGGCTTTGATCTGGTTGATGCGGCCTTTGATCGCCTCCGCGTCACCCGCGCCGTCGACGACCGTGGTGTTGTCCTTCGCCACGACCACGCGACGCGCGCGTCCGAGCTGGGAAATCTGGGTGTTCTCCAGCTTCAGCCCCAGCTCCTCGGTGATCACCTCGGCGCCCGTCAGGATCGCGATGTCCTCGAGCATCCGCTTGCGCCGATCGCCGAAGCCGGGGGCCTTCACGGCCACGCCGGTGAACGTCCCGCGCAGCTTGTTGACGACCAGCGTCGCCAGCGACTCGCCCTCGACGTCCTCGGCGATGATCAGGATCGGCTTGCCCGACTGGATCACGGCCTCGAGCACCGGCAGCACGTCCCTGACCGAGCCGATCTTCTGGTTGGCGATCAGGATGTACGGGTCCTCCAGCGTCGCCTCCATGCGGTCCTGGTCGGTGACCATGTACGGCGAGATGTAGCCCTTGTCGAACTGCATGCCCTCGGTGAATTCGAGGTCCATGCCGAACGTCTGGCCCTCCTCGACGTTGACGACGCCGTCCTTGCCGACCTTGTCGATCGCGTCGGCGATCACGTCGCCGATCTCCTCGTCGCCGGCGGAGATCGTCGCCACGCGGGCGATCTGGTCCTTGCCGGAGACCTCCTTGGACTGCGAGGCGATGTTCTTGACGACCTCGTTGACGGCCTTCTCGATGCCGCGCTTGAGCGCCAGCGGGTTGGCGCCCGCCGCCACGTTCTTCAGCCCCTGGCGAACGATCGCCTGGGCCAGCACGGTCGCCGTGGTGGTGCCGTCGCCGGCGACGTCGTTGGTGGCGGTGGCCACCTCGCGCACCAGCTGAGCTCCTTGGTTCTCGAAGACGTCCTCGACCTCGATCTCCCTGGCGATCGTCACGCCGTCGTTTGTGATGGTTGGCGCGCCGAACTTCTTGTCGAGCACTACGTAGCGGCCCTTGGGGCCGAGCGTGACCTTGACCGCGTCAGCGACCGCGTCGACGCCCTGCTCCAGCGCCTTGCGCGCCTCAGAGCCGTACTTCAGTTCCTTGTGAGCCATATCAATCTCCTTAAGCGACCTTGGCGAGGACATCGGACTCGCGCAACACGAGCAGATCCTCACCGTCGACCTTTATCTCGGTCCCGCCGTACTTGCTGTAGAGGACCTCGTCGTCCGCCTTGACATCCAGCGGGATGCGCTTGCCGTTGTCATCGAGCTTGCCGTCGCCGACGGCGAGGACCTTGCCCTTCTGCGGCTTCTCCTTGGCAGTGTCGGGCAGGACGATCCCACTGGCAGTGGTCTCCTCCTCCTCGATCGCCCGCACGATCAGACGATCGCCCAGGGGCTTGAGCTTCATGTTGAAAAACCTCCGTCTAGAGAACACAACGGGCGACGTACGCCTCCCTTGGAGGGCGCCGCCCTTTCGTTGGCAGTCTCCCATGGAGAGTGCCAACCGCCCCGTCAATATAGAGGAAACCCCGCCAAGTTCAAGCCCAATCGGGCAAAAACCGGCAAAGGCGGGTCGTGACTGCCAAACGACGCTCGCGTAGTCCGCGGCGTTTGGCAGTCACGACCCCGCCGTCAGTTCTGAGCTCCCCCGAACCCCTTGATGGCCTCGGTCATCCCCGTAGGGTTCTCGAGGATCTGCGAGAAACGCACGACCGTGACCGTGTCCTCGGTCGAAACGGCGCGCCCGTAGATCTGTTCGAGGAACTTGATCAGCTCCTCGTGGCGGCGGAACTCGGGGTTGTCGTGCTTGATGTCGCGCGGCGACAGGTCCGCGAGCTTCATCACCTCGACCTGGTCGATGACGGCTTCGAAGATCCGTTCGCGCGGCGAGTACTGGTAGCCGATGGTGACGAGCACGGCCTGGTTCTTGCGGTACTTGCCGGACTTGTCGCCGAGACGGATCGTGGCCGTCTTGCGCCCGCGCTTGAGCTCGTCGGCGAAGATCGTGGAGTAGAAGTTGAGGACCTGCATGACGGCAGGAGGCTATCGGTCTTTGTGCAGATGGGTCAGCGCCAGCCCCACCATCTCGCGCTCGGCGGCGTGGCTGAGCTCGGTCCGGGCCTCCTCCAGCCCTATCCAGCGAACCTCCTCGACCTCGTCGTCGTGGTCGGCGAAGTCGCCCTCGACGTAGTCGAACAGGAAGAAGGCGACCGACTTGCCGATCGTGCGCCCTTCGCGGCGATACCAGTAGCGCGACTCGCCCAGCTCGAGGACGGGCTCGGCGACGACCCCCGTCTCCTCGCGCACCTCACGCGCGGCCGCCTCGATGGCGGTCTCCCCGGGATCGACGTGCCCCTTGGGCAAGGCGAGCACGCGCGAGCCGTCGGCGGCGCGACGGGTGGGCACGATCACGACGACCTGCCCGTCGCGCACGACGACGCCGCCGGCGGAGAACTCACGCCCCTGCGACCGGGGCATCCTCGACGCGCGCCTGGCCGAGCGGGAGGACCGGGAGGATCTGGGGGACCTGGACATGTCAGAAGACGTACTGCTCGAGAGCCTTGGGGTCGTGGACGGTCAGCCGCCCGCGCCCCTGCGTGATGACGCCCGCGCGCTCGAGCACGGCGAGGAAGCGGCTGGCGGACTCGCGCGAGGAGCCGGCTAGCTGCGCGAGGTCGGCCTGTGTGGCGGTCACGAGCACATCCGAGGCGCGGTGGCCGGCGGCGATCTCCTGCTGGACGAGCTGGCCGAGCACGACGGCAACGCGGCTCTGCACGGTCTGGAAGGACTGGCGCGAGAGGCGCTCGTTCATCTCGCGCAGGCGCCGGCCGAGGGCGATCACGAGGCGCACGGCGATCTGCGGGTGCTCGCTCATCAGCCTGCGCATGTCCGGGCCGAGCACGCCGACGACGCTCGTCGGCTCGATCGCCTCCACGGTGGCGGAACGGCGCTCGTCCTCGAACATCGCCAGCTCGCCGAAGATGTCTCCAGGTCCGAACGTCGCGAGCGTGATCGTGCGCCCGTCGCCGTGGGTGCGGGTCGCCCGCGCGAGCCCTTCGCGCACGACGTAGCAGGTGTCGCTCTGATCGCCCTCACGGAAGACCGCCTGACCGGGCTCGAAGCGCCTGGGCACGGCCATCTGCGCGATCTGCTCGAGGTCGCTGTGCTCGAGCGTCGCAAACGCCGGCACGCGCCCGAGCAACTCGACCACGTCCGCTGAGCGCGTCGCCCCCATCGCGCACGGGATACCACAACCGCGATGGCGGAACCTCGCCGGCGCAGATGGCCCCCGGGCGGCGCTATCTTCACTTGCATGCTTCCGTACAAGCCGCTCCTGGCGAGCGTGGCGGCGTCGGCGGCGCTCCTGGCGGCGACCGCGCTGACCGGCGCGGCGTCGGCACAGACGAGTGCCCGATCGGGCACAGGCAAGCCGACGGCGCGCGAACGCGCGCTGCTGGACTCGCACGAACTGTGGGCGACGATCGACGTGTGCAGCCCCGCCAAGCAGCCGAACACGGTCGGCGTCCGCGGCTCGATGCCGGGCGACGGCCATGCCCACGACAGGATGTACATGAGCTTCCGCCTGCAGTACCTGAACGCGAGCGAGCAGTGGGTGGACCTGCCGAGCGGCGCGAGCGCCGGCTGGGTGGCGGTGGGCGACGGAGCCTCCCCGCGCCAGAGCGGCAGCAGCTTCGAACTGAAGCCTGTTGCGGGCAAGCCGGCGGTCACGCTGCGCGGGGTCGTCGACTTCCAGTGGCGCCGCGGCAAGACGGTGCTGCTGTCGGCGGCCCAGCCGACCACAGTCGGGCACAGGAGCCTCGCGGGCGCGGAACCGGCCGACTACAGCGCGGCGACATGCGTCATAGGCTGAACAGCCGCGGGTCGTTGGTGATGATGCCGTCGACGCCCATGGCGCTGAGGCGCTCGATCATGCGCGCGTCGTCGACGGTCCACACGTAGAGCTCGCCACCGCCTTCGGCGACGGCGCGCACGAGCGCCCGCGTGACCACGCGCCAGTGTGCCATGATCGCGTCGAAGCGGCCTTCGGCGAGGGCCGTGCGGGCACGACGCGGGAGCGTGGCGCGGTATCCGGTGAGCATCGCGAGGGCGGGTATGGCGGTGAGCATGTCGGTGGTGTAGTCGCGACGCACGCGCGGCACCGACCAGCCCAGGCGCAGCGCGGGCTCGGCGGCGCGGATCCGCGCGAGGCCGGACGGAAACATGCCGCTGATGAGCGTGCGCTCGACCAGCTCGAACTTGCGCAGGGCGTCGAGCACACGCAACTCGTAGCCCGGGAGCTTGACGTCGACGTCGAGCTCCAGGCCGTCGAACCGCGAGCTTGCCAAGTGCTCGAGCGCCTGCTCGAACGTGAGTGGCGCACCCTCGCGGGCGTCCGCGTGGTCGTGGGCGACGAGCAGGCACCCGCTGCCGTCGGGGTGCTCGCTGAGCACGTCGAGCTCGATCATGTCGACGCCGTGGCGCAGCGCCGCGTCGAAGCTCGCGAGCGTGTTGCCGGGCTCGATGTGCGCGGCCCCCTTGTGGCCCACGCGGCGCGGGCGCTTGCCCCGATGCGGCGATGACTCGATCATCGCCGCCCACGATCGCAGAGTGGCCTCAGACGGAGCGCAGCGGTTTGCGTGCGGCCTGGATCGCCTCGATGGCGGCCTTCGGCCCGATGTAGGGCGCGAGCACCGTGAACGTGAGGTGGTCGACCAGGCAGGGAAGCCGCGACAGGCGGCCGTTGGCGACGTAGCCGGAGACGATCGCCCACACCGCGCCGGTGACCGCCTCCAGGGCCACGTCCGGGCCACGGCGAGGCGCGGGGCCGTGCTCAGCCAGCAGTTGGGTGAAGCCCTCGACCGACCTCGTCAGCCGCCCGATCATGCCGGGACCGACCTCGAAGATGTCGATGAAGGCGATCCGCAGCAGCGCCTCGTGGGCGACGAGGTAGTCGGTGAACGCGACCATCGCCCGATAGACGCCTTCCGGCCAGGAGTCGGCGCTCTCGAAGCTGGGCCTGACGGAGTCGAGCGTTTCGCGCACGAACTCGTCGAGCACGGCGAGGAAGCCCTGCTCCTTGTTGGCGAACTGCTTGTGGAAGGCCTCGGTGGACATGCCCGCGAATTGGGCGATCTGCGGGTCGGTCAGCCGCGAGTAGCCTTCGTCGAGGGTCAGGTGGACGACCGAGCCGAGCACCCGCGCGCGCATGTCGTCGCGCGCGAGGAAGGCGGCGGGCGACGGCGGCTGGTGTGGTTGCGCGGCATGCGCGGGCACGCCCAGCCGCGCGGCGGCGGGGGTGCGGTAGGACTCGATCCAGTCGAGCACTTCGTCGGTCAACGCGTACACCTCGCGCTCGCGATGCTCGAGCATGCGCGTGAACACGACGTGGCGGACACCTCCCACGATCCCGCGGGAGATGAGCCGCGGGAAGCCGACCCCGTCGGGCGCCATCCCGAACGCGCCGGCGACGAGGCGCTCGAACGTGAACGAGGCCAGCTGCATGCGCTCCCTGGACTTCGGCCCGACACCGAGGGCGTCCACGAGCACCAGCCTTGGGCCCTTGGGCTGCTCGGCGATGTCGTCGAGCAGCGCCTTGCAGCCCGCGTGCAGACGGTTGGCCCACCCCCGCTCTCGCCCCCAGGCGTCGAGCGCGCGTTTGCGCGAGCGCGCGACGACGATGTCGTAGGTCGTCAGGAAGCACTGTTCCTTGTTGGAGAACAGCTCGTAGAACGCCCTGCGGGAGACCCCCGCCAGGCCGATCACGTGCGCGACCGTGGTCGCGCGGTAGCCCCGCTGGGAGACGGACTCGATCATCGCACCGTAGAGGCGCGCCCGCTGGTTGCGGGCGACGTCCTCACGCTCCATACCGCTCGGCCCATGGGGCAGTCTGCGGTACAGAGGTGCGATTTGGCTCCCGGTTCGACTCATCCCCACTGTTCTGAAAGGTAGACCAAGACGCCTCCCTGTGCAAGTTTCCTCGACTTTTAATAACAAGACTTTCGAGGCCATGCCACCCGTGTCTCCGACAGGCTCAAACGTCCGACAGACAAATAGATTCGGCCAGTCGCGCGAAATAGCTCGGACATTGGGGATTCGCCCTGTCGATGGCTGCCGTGCCGGCTGCTGCGGAGCGCCCCAATTCGGCCCATTGGACCGGGGGCGCGATCAGGCCGTGAGCGTCAGGCGCCGCGGGCCGGGGTGGAATCCGAGCTCGACGAGCGCTCCGGCGAGGCTCGAGGCGATCGCCGGCTGCCCGTCGATGCGCTCGAGCGCGAGCTTGCCGAGCCGCCCCGAGCGGACCGCCTGAGCGAGCGCGGCCAGCGCAGCGCGCGTCGGATGTGGCTCGCCCCCTGCGACCGAGCCGGCGCCGGTCGCGTCCCCCTCCGGGGCCGATGAGGCGAGCGTGAGCAGGCCGCGCCCGCCGCGCTCGAGGTACAGCACGGGCTCGTCGGCGACGAGGACCACGTAAGCGCCGGCCACGCGCGGGGGACGGCGGTCCTGGCGGTCGCGCTTGGGCCGATGGGGCCATGGCAGCGCGGCGCCATATGGCTGGGCGGGGTCGGCGGCGGCGAGCACGAGCGTGCGCGCCTTCCCGACCGCGCCTGCGCTAGCACCAGCCCCGGCGCCCAGGGAAGCGCCGGCGGCGACAGCGGACGGACCGGCGCGCAGCCGCTCGACGGCGCCGGGGAGCGCGAACTGGGCGCCGCCCATGCCCTCGATGAAGTAGCCGCGGCGACAGATGCCGAGCGTCTCGAGCTTGGCGAAGGTGTCGTAGAGCATCGCGAAGCCGCCTTTGACGCCCTCGGCGAGCACCTGCTCACGCGTGACGATGCCGTAGCGCTCGAGCAGCAGCTCCGCGAGCACGCGCCGGCGCTCGACGGCGCCGGCCGGCCCCTCGAGCCCGCCGCGGAAGACGGCGTCGGTGAGCGACCAGCGGCCCTGGACCTGAGATTGCGAGCCGCTGCGCCGCCGCCCGGCGAAGCGCGAGCGGGCCGAGCGCCCGACGCTGGCCTGCCCGGCGTGGAGGCCGGCGGGCGCGCGGTGGCGGCCGTCGGAGCCCCCACCGCGGGCGAGCGACAGCCGCGGCGCGCGCAGCGGCGCCCAGGCGTCGTTGGTGACCTCGCCGGCCCAGACGAGGTCCCACAGCGCCTCGCGCAGCGCCTCCGCGGGCGCGTCGAGCTCGAGCAGGTCGGTGAAGAAAGAGGGGCCCTGCGCCAGGCGCGCGCGCAGGAGCCCATGCTCGGTGCTGTCCGGCGCCGTGGCGCCGCCGCGCGCGGCGCTGGGGGCGGGCGGCGGGCCGATGGCGGGGGCGTCCTCGCGGAAGTACAGCGCTACGCGTCCAGAACGCCCGCTGGCGCCGGCTCCCACCCACACGACCTCGCCGCTGGCGCAGAGGCTGTCCAACCACGACTGCGAGTAGGCGCCGGTGCGCCGCGGCAGCACGTCGTGCTCCCAGATCTCGACGGGCAGCGCGAGCCCCTGCAGGGGGACGAGAACCTCGCGCAGACGGTCGACGCCGGCGCCGGCGCCTGAATGTCGGTCGACGCCCTGCCAGGAGGGCAGGAAGGCCGCGAGGCGCCTCTGATCGGCGGGCTCGATCTCCTTGCGCAGGGCGGCGAGCGAGGCGCGCCGCAGGCGCCGCAGGACCTCGACATCACACCACTCCCTGTCGCTGCCGCCCGGCCGGAGCTCGCCGCGGACGAGCCCCCCAGCGCGCTCCAGCTCCCGCAACACCGAACTCGTGTCAATACGATAGCGCACAGTGAGCTCATCGAGAGTGAACGGCCCGTGCGTGCGCGCGTATCTCGCCACCACCTCGCGCAGCGCGTCGGGGACGTCCGCGAGGAAGGCCTCGGGCAGCCCGCCAGGCGGCATGGCGCCGAGCGCGTCGCGGTAGAGCGCAGCGTCGTCGGCGGCGATCCAGCGCTGCTCGTCGCCCAGGCGCACGCTGATGGCTCGCCGTTCGCGCACGAGCTCCGTCAAAAGCCCGTCGGCGTCGACGCCGGCGAACACGCGCTGGGCGACCTCGAAGGCGTTGAGGTCGCCCACCCCACGCAACACGTCGTGCAGGCCGTCGCGGCCCGTGGCGCGGGTCATGTCGGAGCGGTGCTGCAGGTCGTCCTCCAGACGTGCGAGCGCGCCGGGGTCGATGAGCTCGCGCAGCTCCTCCTGGCCGAGCAGCTCGCGCAGCAGGTCGCGGTCGAGCGAGAGCGCGGCGGCGCGGCGCTCGGCGCTGGGCGTGTCGCCCTCGTACATGTAGGTGGCGACGTAGTCGAACAGCAGCGAAGAGGCGAACGGGGAGGCGGTGGGCGTCTCGACCTCGACGAGCGAGATCTCGCGCGTGTGCAGGCCGCGCAGCAGCGTTTCGAGCCCGCCCAGGTCGAGCACGTCCTGGAGGCACTCGCGGTAGGTCTCGAGCACGATCGGGAAGTCCTGGTAGCGGTGGGCGACCTCGAGCAGGTTCTGGGCCTTCAGGCGCTGCTGCCACAGCGGCGTGCGCCGCCCGGGGTAGGCGCGGGGGATGAGCAGCGCGCGCGAGGCGTTCTCGCGAAAGCGCGCGCCGAACAGCGCGGAGCCGCCGAGCTCGGCGGTGACGGCGTCCTCGACCTCGTCGGGCTCCAGCAGCACGAGCTCGGCGGCGGACGGCAACGCGTCCGCATCGTCAGCGTCGAGGTCGGGCAGGTGCATGACGATGCCGTCGTCGGAGGAGATGACGTCGGCGTCGAGGCCGAAGCGCTCGCGGATGCGCGCGGACAGCGCGAGCCCCCAGGCGGCGTGCACGCGCCGGCCGTAGGGGGAGAGCAGGCACAGCCGCCAGTCGCCGATCTCGTCGCGAAAGCGCTCGAGCACGATGGTGCGCTCGCTGGGCAGCACGCGCGTAGCGGATTGCTGCTCGCGCAGGTAGGCGATGAGGTTGCGCGCGGCGCGCTCGTCGAGGTCGTAGTCGCGCTGCAGCGTGTGCGGCTCCTGCTCGACGGCCCAGCGCGAGAAGGCGCCGATGGCGCGGCCGAGCTCGACGGGGCGCCCGACGGAGTCGCCCTTCCAGAAGGGCACGGCGCCGGGGGCGCCGGGCGCGGGGGTGACGATGACGCGGTCGCGCCCGATCTCCTCGATCCGCCAGGTGGAGGCGCCGAGCAGGAACGCCTGCCCGGGCCGCGCCTCGTAGACCATCTCCTCGTCGAGCTCGCCCACGCGCCGCCCGTCGGGGAGCGTGACGGCGTAGAGCCCGCGGTCGGGGATGGTGCCGGCGTTGGCGATGGCGAGCTGGCGCGAGCCCTTGCGCGCGCGGATGCTGCCGGCGAGCCGGTCCCAGACGATGCGCGCGCGCAGCTCGCCGAACTCCCTGGAGGGATAGCGCCCGTCGAGCATGTCGAGCACGTTCTCGAAGAGGGCGCGGGAGAGCGTTGAGTAGGAGTGGGTGCTGGTGACCAACGCGTAGAGGTCCTCGACAGAGATGCCGCTGTCGCCAGGCGCGCCGTCTGCCGCTTCGTCCACGGCGGCGGCGCCCCGGCGGCGGGCGCTCGTACGGGCATCCCGCGAACCGCGTGTGTCCCCCTCCGGGGACGATGCGGCGATGGCGACGATCTGCTGGGCGAGCACGTCGAGCGCGTTGCGCGGCACGACGGTGGGCTCGATGAGACCTTCGTGCATGCGCCTGGCGACGACGGCGCACTCGAGCAGGTCTCCCCTGAACTTGGGGAAGATGCGCCCGCGGCTGACCTGATCGACGCCGTGCCCGGCGCGCCCGATGCGCTGCAGCCCGCGGGCGACTGACTTGGGCGACTCGATCTGCAGCACGAGGTCGACGGCGCCCATGTCGATGCCGAGCTCGAGTGAGCTGGTGGCGACGAGGCAGGGGAGCTGGCCGGCCTTGAGCAGCTCCTCGACCTTGGTGCGCTCCTCGCGCGCGAGCGAGCCGTGGTGGGCCCTGGCGATCTCCCTGGCCACGGCGCCCGTGACCTCGCCCGGCGGAGTGTCCCCACCACGCGACTCCGCGCGGCCGCCGGAGGCGGCCTTCTCATCGTCGTTCTCCTGTTCCTGGGCGGCGAGCTCGTTGAGGCGCAGCGCGACGCGCTCGGCGGAGCGGCGGTTGTTGACGAAGATGATCGTGGAGGTGTGCTCCCGCACGAGCGTGAGCAGCTCCGGGTAGATGGCCGGCCAGATCCCCCTTTCCGCCTGCGGGGACGATGCGGGGAGGGGCGATCCGCCCGTGGACTCGCCAGCGGGGGGCGGCCCCGATGCGAGCGGGTCCGGCTCAGCGCCGACCGCCGGCGACGGTCCGCTTGCGCGGTCCGGCTCTGCCATGGACTCGACGGGCACCTCGATGCGCAGGTCGAGTTGCTTGCGCACGCCGGCGTCGACGATGTTCACCCGGCGGTGCGGGCCGACGAGGAAGCGCCCGATCTCCTCGAGCGGGTTCTGGGTGGCGCTGAGGCCGATGCGCTGGATGTCGGCCGGCGGTCCGCCGGCGCCCCCGGCGGGCCGGTGCGAGCGCACGTGGGCCTGGAGGCGCTCGAGCGTGAGCGCGAGGTGCGACCCGCGCTTGGAATGCGCGACGGCGTGGATCTCGTCGACGATGACCGCCTCGACCGTGTTGAGCATCTCGCGTGCGTTGGAGGTGAGGATCAGGTAGAGCGACTCGGGCGTGGTGACGAGGATGTCGGGCGGATTGCGGACCATGGCGGCACGCTCGCGCTGGGGCGTGTCGCCTGTGCGGATCCCGACGCGAACCTCCTCCCGCCCGTCCCCGTCCGGGGACCGTTCCCCCTCACCTGCCGGCGACGATGCGGCGCCGATGCCGCGCAAGGGTGCGCGCAGGTTGCGCTCGATGTCGTAGGCGAGCGCCTTGAGCGGGCTGACGTACACCACGCGCACGCCGCCGCGGCGGGAACGATCCCCCTTCGGGGACGATGCGCTGCTGAGCCGGTCGAGCGCCCACAGGAACGCGGCGAGCGTCTTGCCGGAGCCGGTGGGCGCGGAGACGAGCACGTGCTCTCCGCGGGCGATCGCGGGCCACGCCTGCGCCTGGGCGGGCGTGGGTGCGGCGAAGGCCTGCTCGAACCACTCGCGCACACGCGGGCTGAAGCTGGCAAGGGACACCAGCGTGAGGCTAGCGCGCGACCGGGAACGGCCGGGCGAGCCCTGCGGGACACCCACCGACCGCGCGCTCGAAGAGCTCGACGAGGGGCGTTCTTCCGGCTACGCCGCGGTCGGTAGATCGACGGCGGTCGTGCCGCGGCGTGTGGCGAGGACGGTCGCTCCTCCGTCGGGCGCGAAGGAGACAGAGCTTCTGGCGGCCCTCTCGGAGCGCGACTCCGCCGGATGCAGCTCCACCTCGCTGAGCACCGTCTGGCTGACGCGCTTCATCTCCAACTGCGCGAAGACGACCGCCACGCAGCGCCGCACGCCCCCGCCGAACGGAATCCACGTATAGGTGCCGGCCGCGTCTCCAAGGAAGCGCTCGGGCTGGAAGGCGCGGGGCTGGGGGTACAGGTCCGCGCGGCGGTGCATCAGATAGACGCAGGGGGCGACGATCGTGTCTGTCGGGATCGTGTAGCCGCCGAGCCGCATAGGCTCGGTCAGCCGGCGCATGACGACGGGCACGGCCGGGCACAGTCTCAGCGTCTCCTTGACGACGGCGTCGACGTACTCCTCGCTCTCGCCAGCGTGTACCTCAGCGCGAAGTCGCGCGAGCTTGTCGGGGTGGCGCAGCAGCCGCTCGAACGCCCACGCCAGGGACGTGGCGGTGGGACCATCCGACAGGAACGTGACGAGTTCGTCGCGCAGCTTCTCGTCGTCCATGGGCGCACCGTCGTGGCCGTCCGTGCGCTCGAGCATCGCAAGGATGTCGTTGTGGCGATCGCGATCCTCGTCCGCGCGGCGCAGGCGCACCTCCTCCAGCACGAGCTCCTCCACCGGGCGCATGACGGCCCGGAAACCGGGGTTGGCGGTCAGCGAGCGCTCGCCGACGGCCGCCAGCAGCGCCAGACGGCGCGGGCCGTTGACCCAATTCGTGAGATCCACCATCCGCTGGCGCAGCTGCTCGAGGCGCTCGCCGCTGACGTCGCCGAACACGGCGCGCATCACCACCTCGAGGCTGATCGCCTGCATGCGCGGCCACAGCTCGAACGGCTCTCCCTGCGGCCAGCGATCGATCTCGCGACGCGCGACGTCGGCCATCATCTCGCCATACTCCTGCATGCGCTGACCGTGGAAGGAAGGCAGTATCCGTTTGCGATCGGTCATGTGCGTGGGCTCGTCCTGCAGCATCACCGAGCGCGATCCGAGCAACGGCACCAGCAGCGGGTTGGCTTCGCCGGCCCCCGCCCGCAGCAGCTGCGGCTCGGTGGTGAACACCTGCTTGACGTGCTCTGGGTTGGTGAGAAACACCCACGGTCGTCTGCGTCGCACCCGTAGTGTGAAAATCTCGCCGTAGCGCTCACCGCAGCGATCCATGAACGCGAGCGGCCGCAACGCCCAGCCGACCGCCTGCAGCGCGCTTGGCATGAGCGGCCCAGGAGGCAAATTCGTACGCCCAGCCCCTGCAGAGGCGTTGAGAATGGTGATCATGTCTCCCATTCCCCACTTCGCTTCATGTTTTTATCTCTTCTCATGTTCCTCCGCGTGTTTCCTTCTCACTGTTCCACTCGCTTGGCCCTTTATTCAAGCGGATCGCGACGTGCTTTGACACTCCGTGTCCGTCCAATCCTTCTTGCTATTACACATGCTGGAGAGTAGGATGTCCAAGACAGTCCTGCGGTACGAGAAGCGCTTCGCGGCGCAGGTAGAAAAAGCTGCGGCAAACGGGGCACCAGTACCTTAATCGGTAAAAGGACCGGTCTTAAACACCGGCGATCCGGGTTCGAGCCCCGGCTGGTGCATGACGTCAAAAACAAAAGTTGCGTGCAAATGACCATCAAGCTCTTCGACTACTTTGAGGACGTCTCGGGACACGATGGCGCGCCCTCGCCGTGGGCCGCACGCGCACCGCGGCGCCCACAGAGTGACTACGACCTCAAGCTCACACCGCGCACGCCCGAATGGCAGATTGACAGCGACTCGCTCGAGGCGCTCGAGCGGATCGAGAGCGAACCGTGGGTGCAGGCGGTCATCCGCAGCCGCGGCGGAGTCCGGCTGCGTCTGAGCGACAGCTGGATCGAGCTGACGGGCGCGGCGCTCGAGGCGGGGGGCAGCGCCGAGGCCCCGCTCGCGGACCTCGCGCACGGACGGCGCGTCTCGGTGCAGTTCTGGGACGCCAATGCGACCAAGGCGCTGCATGTGGGCCATCTGCGCAACCTCGCGCTGGGCAACGCGCTTGCGGCCGCGCTCGCACAGGCCGGCGCACAGGTCGAGCGCCGCAGCCGGATCTCCGACATGGGGCGCGCGATGGGCGAGGCCATGGCGGGCGTGATGCAGAGCGGTCGCCACACCGTGGGCTGGTCGGACGCGGACGAGAAGAGCGACCACTTCGTCGGCCTGTGCTACGCCGACTACGTGGGCGCGAGCGGCGTGCTCGCGGCCGGCGATGACGAGCGTGCCGAGGACTCTCTCTCGCGCGAGGTCCATGTGCAGAACGACGCCGCCGACGATCTGCTCAAGCGCGTGCTCTGCGGCGAGCGCGAGGCGCTGGAGCTCTGGTACAAGACGCGCGCGTGGGTGATCGCGGGGCAGCGCAAGACACTCGCGCGACTGGGAGTCGCCTTCGACCGGGTGTTCTTCGAGTCCGACTTCCTCGCGGAGACGGCGGAGCTGACCGAGACGGGTCTGCGCAACGGCAGCCTGAAACGACGCGAGGACGGCGTGATCGTGTACGCGACGGGCCTGGAGGAGCTCGAGGAGCTGCCGCTGGTGCGTGCAGACGGCCTGTCCACGCAGCACATGCGCTCGCTGACCTATGCTCTCACTGCGCCGGAACTAGAGGACATGAGCTCACTGCAGGTCACGGGCTCTGAGTGGGTGTCGCATGTGACGAGCATCCGCAAGCTGGCTGCCGAGCTGAGACCGGAGCTGAACGGAGGCTTCCATCCCAGCCGCAGCATCTTCCACGGCATGGTCTCGACGCAGCGGCGGGCGGTGACCTCCAGCGCGGGCGCGCAGCTGATCGACGAGCTCACCGACTGGATCGACGCGCAGATCGACGGCGACCGTGAGCGGCGCGAGGTGCGTCGCGCCCATCCCAACCCCGAACGGGTGGCGGCGCACATCGCGCTTGGGTACTTCCTGCCCCGTCCGGCGACACCGGACATCGACTTCGACCCCACGAGGCTGCTGTGGGAGCAGGAGAGCCTGGGTTGGGATCTCGTGCGAGCGCGGGCGCGCCGCAGTCAAGACTCCGCGGGCGGCGGGCGCCCGACGGAGGACCCCGACTACCGCTTTGCGGTGATCCAGTCGGAGCTCTACCGCCGCTATCTGCGACTCGCGGTCGAGCGACTGGACGTCAGGCCGCTGGCGCACTACCTCAAGCATCTGGCCGCGTGGTACCTGGAGGCGGAGCGCAGCGAGCCGGTCGAGCGAGTCGTGCACACGCTGCTCGACCGCAGCGCCCGTGGGCTCGGCCTGGAAGCGGCGCTATGAGCACGCTGCTGGTCGACAACTACGACTCCTACACCTACAACGTGTTTCACCTGCTCGCGGCCGTGTCCGGCGAAGAGCCGATCGTGGTCCGCAACGACGTCGTCTCCTGGAGGGCGCTCTCGCGCTGGGACTTCGACGCGATCGTGCTCTCGCCGGGTCCCGGGCGTCCGGAGCGCTGGCACGACTTCGGCGTGTGCGCGGACATCCTGCGCTTAAGCGAGATCCCCGTGCTCGGCGTGTGCCTTGGCCACCAGGGTCTGGGTCAACTGCTCGATGGCGAGGTCAGAGGCGCGCCGATCGTCATGCACGGCCGTCTGAGCGGGGTAAAACACGACGGCGGCGGCCTGTTCGCGGGCATCCCCCAGGACTTCAAGGTCGTGCGCTACCACTCGCTGGCGGTCGTCGGCGAGCTCGGCCCACAAGGACGTGTGACCGCGTGGACCGACGAGGGTGTGGTGATGGGAATCGAACACCGCGGCCGCCCGATGTGGGGCGTGCAGTTCCACCCGGAGTCGATCGCAACCGAGCACGGCCGCAAGCTGTTCGAGAACTTCTACGCTCTCGCCCGCCGCCACCGCTCCGCTCGCGGGCGGCGGGTGCGAACGCCCCGCATGCCGCCCCAACGTCCGCGCAGACCGGAGCGTCATGCGGACGGCGCCCCTCGACGCTTGCTCGTGCGCTCGCTCGAGGGCGAGCCGTCGGGCGAGCGGCTGTTCGAGCGACTGTTCGGCTCCGCCGAGCACGCCTTCTGGCTGGACAGCGCCGACGCGCCGACGCCGCTGGCGCAGTGCTCGTTCCTCGGCACGACGATGGGCGCCGATCGCTGCGTGATCGAATACGACGTGCACAGGAAAGCCGTGACCGCACACCGCGCCGGGGGCACGACGCAAGAGCTGGGCAGCATCTTCGACGTCCTGGACCGGGAACTGGCGAGGCACACGATCGACTCCGGCGCGGGGCTGCCACGCGGGCTGCTCGGTGGCTTCGTCGGATACCTCGGCTATGAGTGCAAGGCTGACTGCGGCTCACCCAACGTCCATCGCTCGGACGTCCCGGACGCGGTGCTGATGTTCGCCAACCGCGTGGTGGCGATCGACCACGTGGCCCACCGCACGCACCTGACGGCGCTGTGCGAGAAGGACGGGGACGAGTCCGACGCCGAGCGCTGGCTCGCCGACGCCGAGGCTGTGGTGCGCGACACCCTCGCGCACCAGGGGGAGGGCCCGCAATGGCGGTCGCAGAGCCCCGGCGAGGGACACGCGGCGGAGGACTCTGTGACGTTTCGCTGCGGACGTGGGCGCGAGCAGTACCTGGCCGACATCGCCCGCTGCCAGGTGGCGCTGGCGGCAGGGGAGTCCTACGAGGTGTGCCTGACCGACCAGATCCACACCGATGCGAGCCCAGAGCCTTTTGCGCTCTATCGCCTGCTGCGCCGGCGCAACCCGGCGCCGTTCGCGGCCTACCTGAAGCTCGGCGAGATGGCCGTGATCAGCTCCTCGCCGGAGCGCTTCATCGCGATCGACCGTGACCGCAACGTGCAGGCGCGGCCGATCAAGGGCACGGCGGCGCGCTCGACGGACAGACAGCGCGACGAGGCGCTGCGCCTGTGGCTGCTGCACGACGAGAAGACGTTCGCCGAGCATCTGATGATCGTGGATCTGCTGCGCAACGATCTCGGCCGCGTGTGCGAGATAGACACGGTGCGCGTGCCGCAGTTCATGGTGGTAGAGCCTTATACGACGGTGCACCAGCTGATCTCGACGATCACCGGCGTGCTCGAGCGCGAGCGCACACCGGTGGAGTGCGTGCGGGCGTGCTTCCCGGGCGGCTCGATGACGGGAGCGCCGAAGCTGCGCACGATGAGCATCATCGACGACATCGAGCGAGAGGCGCGGGGCGTGTACTCGGGGGCGATCGGCTACTTCGGGCTGGACGGCGGCGTCGATCTGAGCATCGTGATTCGCACGATCGTGATGCGCGCGGGGGAGACGACGGTCGGCGCGGGCGGAGCGATCGTGATGCAGTCCGACCCCGAGGAGGAGTTCGATGAGATCCTGCTGAAGGCGCGCGCGCCGATGTCCGCGATCGCGCGGGCGGTCACGGGCAGCGACGGGGCCGACGCCTGGACGGTCGAGTTCGAGCCTGAGCCGATGGCGTCTGGTGTGCGATGAGCGAGATCGCGCCGATCGAGTCGCACACGACGCCCAGCGCCGAGCCGGGCGCGGTGTGCTGGTACGTGCGCGCGGCCGGCGACGAGGACGTCCCGGCGGTGGTGGCGGCGGTCAACGCGCTGCTACTGGAGATCGGCGGCACGCCGCCGGCCAAAGAGGCGATGTACGCCACGACGCGCACGCTGCTGGCCGACGGCGACGCCGGCGTGCTGCTGGTCGCCGAGGCGGGAGACACGCTGGTGGGGGTGCTTGGCGCAAGCTGGCAGACGGCGATCCACGTACCAGGCCGCTATGCGCTGATCCAGGACCTGTGGGTACACCCCGCGTGGCGCGGCAGGGCGATCGGCGCGGATCTGATCGCGGCGTTGCTGGACATCGCAGCTGGCCGGCAGATCATGCGTGTCGAGGTGGGGCTGCCCCAGGAGGGCTTTGCCGCGCTGGAGGCGACGCAGGCGTTCTACCGCGGCAACGGCTTCGCACCGCTTGGCCCGCGCATGAGGCGGCTGCTTGCATGAGCGGCCTGGATGACTTCCGCCGCCGTCTGGACGAGCTCGACGACCAGATCGCACGGTTGTTGGGCGAGCGGTTCAGCGTCTGCCGAGAGATCGCACGCTACAAGCGCGAGCACGGCGTCCCGATGATGCAACCCGGCCGCGTGGCGGAGGTTCGCGAACGCTACGTCGCTCGCGGCAACGAGGTTGAGCTACCGCCTGACTTCACCGTCGATCTGTTCGAGCTGCTGATCGCCGCCACGTGCAGGATGGAGGACGAGCTGATGGCCACGTCCGCCACACCCGAGTCACGCGCCGGTCGATGACGCTCCCGACGTTCGTCACGCTGGGACCGTCCGGCACGTGCCACGAGAACGCGCTGCGTCACTACCTGGAGTTCCAGGGGCTGACATCCTTCGAGATCGCGCTTGTGCCGGATCTGCTGGAGGCCATCGGCGAGGTCCGTGAGCGGCCGAACACGTTCCTGGTGCAATGCAGCGCGCACGTGCAGGTTCATCTCGTCACCGAGCGCTACCACGAGGAGGTGTTCGTGATCGACACGTTCATCTACCCGACGAAGGAGCTGGGCCTGCTCGTGCGCACCGACGTCCGTGAGCCCAAGAGCCTGGGCATCGTGTCGGCGACCCGCGGCTACCTCGACCTCGCGCCGTGGGAGACGGTCATCGACGAGCCATCCAAGCCGGTGGTCGCCGCCAACCTCCTCGCCGGCCGCTACGACGCGGGGCTGACCCACGTCCATCACGCGGAGGAACACCCAGACGTGCTTCGGCTCGAGGAGTACTACGGCGCGGTTGACACGACGTGGGTGGTGTACGGACGGCACAAGCGCTTCCGCGGGGCGGTCATCGGCCAGCGTGCGCCTGGTCTGTTCGAAGGTGACGATGCGACACGCGCCACCGCCTGATCGGCGTGACGGACAGACACTGCTTGGCGCCGATTCAGTCCTGAAGCGCGAGCCAGACGCTGCTCAGCACCGACTCAGTCCTGAAGCGCGAGCGCCGCTGGCACGCGCACCGCGAGCCAGCCGGGCGCCGCGAGGACGGCGGCGGCGGCGCCAAGCACGAGCGCGAGGCTCTCGCTCGCGGCGACGGCCGCGACCGAATGCACGACGGGGAAGTTGATCACGTTCGCGAGCGCCCGATCCAGCAGCTGCTGACCGTAGAGGCCGAGCACGGCGCCGGTGAGACAGCCGACACCCAGCAGCAGGATGCTCTCGAGCAGCACCATGCGCCACAGCTCGCCCCGCGAGAAGCCCTCCAGCTTGAGCTTGGCGAGTCGTGGGCGGCGCTGCCACAGCATCGTCCCCATCGCCGCCGCCATCGCGAGCACCGCACCGACCATGATCAGCGTCGCTATCTGGAGCAGACGCGCGAGACCTTCCCGACTGAGCGTGCGCTGCCGGTTCGCGTGCTGAGCGGCGCTCTGCACCGCGAGGCCCGAGCCGGCGCCCAGCGCGCGCCGCACCTCTCGCACCCCCGCCCGGGGCGAGACGCCGGAAGCCAGCAGAACGTCGTAGGCGCTCGCGTCGATGCTCCCCCACGCGCGCGCGTAGTCGGAGGCGTTCATGACGATCGCGCCGGGCGCCCAGCCTATGTTCGTCGAGAGCGCCGCCACACGCAGGCTAGTGGGGACGGGCGAGGGCAGCGTGAACGCCTCGCCGACACGCAGGCGCAGTTCTTCGGCCAGCGCCCGCGAGAGCACCATCCAGCCGCCGGCGCGCACCCGCGCCGTCGCGGCCCGGAGATCGCCCTCCACGATCTGCGACGCCGGGAGCAGCGGGGCTGCCGGGGACGGCGGGGCGATCACCCACACGCGACGCTCGCCGACGTCCAGCAGCCCGCCACGGTAGATCTGCACGGCGCGCACGCCCGGAAGACGTGAGAGCGCCGCCTGCTGGGAGGGCGCGAACGGCGTGGTCTGCAGCAGGTTGTACGAGCCCGCCGGCGCGACCCACACATCGGTGAACGCATTCATGTCGTGCGCGGCGTCTTCGAGACCCGTCAGCAGATCGCCGTGCGCGCCCTGGATCGCGACGCTCCCGAACACCGCCACCGCGCCTGTCGCGGCGATCGCCACCGCACGCGACCGCGCGGCGCTCAACTCCATCACGGCCACATGCGCGGTCGCACCCGTCCGGGCCCGCGCCAGCCGCTCGACGAGTGCGAGCGCGACGCCGAGCATGAGCGGAAGCTCCAGCAGCAGCGCGCCGACGAGCGCCACCATGCCGACGATCGCCGCCTGCGGAGCGGCGAGCAGGATCGCGCTCGCCGCCGCCAGGCACACCAGCCCCGCGAGCGCCGGCCACACAGCCCGACGTGCGGAGTCGGTGGTTTCCCGCGGCGCGATCGCCGCAAGCGGGTCGCGTGAGAGGATGTCGCGCAAGGGGCTCAGCACCGCCACGATCGAGGCGAGCATCCCCCCGCCGGCCGCGATCGCCACACCCTCCCAGCTGACGACCCGCTGCGAGCCGACCGCGAACGCCGAGGACAGGTACCCGGGCGCCGCATGGAACAGGTGGATCGAGAGCTGATCGCCCAGCGCCAGCCCGAGCAGGCAGGCGACCGCCCCGAGCACGAGCGCGTCGACGAGCAGCACCGCGATCACAGCTCTGGGGGAATACCCGTCGCGGCGCAGATCAGCGATCAGGCGCCGGCGCTGCGGAGCGCTCAGCAGCATCGCGTTGAACGCGAACAGGAATCCCACGAGCGCGCTGATCACCGCGAACAGGTCGGTCGACTGGTTGCTCGCGGCCGCGGCCTTCGCGAACAGCGCTTCGTCGTAGCGCGTGGACTCGACGTTCAGGCGCCCGGCCGCCAGGCGCGTCAGCGCCGCGCGCACCGCCGCTTCGCGGCCGCGCGCGGGCTGCACGAGAACGCGGCTGAGACGCCCCTGCAAGCCCGCCATTTCCTGGGCGTAGGACAGGGGTGCGACCGCGATCGGGCTGGCGATCAACGGCCCGATCTGCTTCTGGTCGAGCTGCTCGTACAGCGGCGCCAGCGCGGTGCGCCCGGCGATCTGGAACGTCACCTCGCGACCGTACGCGGTCACGCCGATGCTCCTCGCCAGCGGCGCCGGGAGCACGACCGCGCCGATGCCCCCGAACGGTTCCAGCGCGGCGTGACGCACGAGCGCACCGTCGAGTTGCGTGAGGCTCGAGTCGACGCCGACGAGCTCGACCGACTCGCTGCCCTTCGGGCCGCGCGCGTTCGCGCTCACTTCCAGCAGCGGCGCCGCCACGGCCACCCCCGGAATCTGGCGCACGCGCGCGAGCATGCCTTCGGGAAAGCCCTGCGCATCGCGCGCGAGCAGTTGCAGCGTCGCGTTGCCGACAATCCCGCGCGAGAGCTGCGCGACCGAGCTCAGCAGGCTTGAGCTCGCGACCTGCGAGGAGAACAGCAGCGCGACCCCCGCCGCGATCCCGACGACCGCGAAGCACTCCTGCAACAGCCGCGCGCGCAGCCGCACGCGGTAGAGATGCCAGATGTTCGAGGGCTTCACGCGGGCTCGTAGTCGCAGAGCCTGCCGTCGCGCAGCGCATACACGCGGTCGGCGTACTGCGCCGCCATCGGGTCGTGGCTGACGAGCACGATCGCAACACCCCGCTCGCGACACAGCCCGCGCAGCAGCTCGAGCACTTCGCGACCGCGCTGCGTGTCAAGGCTCCCGGTCGGCTCGTCCGCGAGCAGCAGCCGCGGCCCGGTCGACAGCGCCCGCGCGATCATCACGCGCTGGCGCTCTCCCATCGACAGCGTCTCCGCGCGGTGAGTCAGACGCGGGCCGAGCCCCAGGCGCTCGAGCAGCGGCGCGATCTCGCGATGGGCGTCGCGCCAACGCATGCTCTTGAGCAGCTTCAGCACCGCGTTGTCGATCGCCGTCACCCCCGGCAGCAGGTCGAAGCTCTGGCGGATGAAGCCCAGCTCGGACAGCCGGAAGCTCGAGGCCTCGCGCTCGGACAGCGAGGCGATGTCGCGCCCGCCGATCAGCACCGCTCCGGCTGTCGGCGCCAGCAGCGTGGCGATCATCAGCAGCAGCGTCGTCTTGCCCGACCCGCTTGGCCCGTACAGCGCGACCATCTCACCGGCCGCCACCTTCAGGGAGACGCCGTCGACCGCGCGCACGGACTCGCCGCCGACGGCGGGGTAGTGCTTGACCAGCTCGCGCAGCTCCAGCACCGGCTGCCCTATCCCTTCGCGCGCGCGATGCGCGCGGGAAGGTCGTTTGCGCGTGCGATGCGCGCGGGAACGTGGCGAGCGGCCAGGCGAGCGGCGCCGAGAAGCGACTGAGCGGGCCTCGCCAGCGGCCCGGCGGCGTCGATGACGCGCGCCGTTATCGCGCTCACCCCCGGCGCCGAGGCCTCGGGCGTCGACAGATAGTGAGCGGCCATCGCCGTCAGGATCATCTCGTGGCGATGCCCTCCTCCCAGGGCCCGCGCCTCGGCTCTCGCACGCTCGGCGATCGAGCCCATGCGTGCCGCGGCCTGCTCCGGCGAGGCGTAGTAGCTCAGAAGGTTGCGCTGGCCATCGCGCTCGTCCTCGGCGACGTCGACGAGACTGTCGAGCAGCGAGTGCAGCGCGCCGATCGACGGGAAGTACGCGCGATCGATCGCGCGTAGCCGCCTCGAATCCAGCTCGGGCTGGGCAGCGAGGCCGATCAGCACGTGCACGCCGAGCGAGGAGCCGGCGGCGGCGGCCGTCTCCCACCAGCGCAGGTCGCTGTCGGCGGGCGTGTGTGCGCGGGCCCACAGCTCGAGGCCCTCGTGGCTGCCCCGGCGCTCGCCGTGGTTGAGGCTCTGGAAGTCGACGATCCGCCCGGCCGCCACCCGCGCCGAGGGCGCGACGAGCGCGTAGGAGGGCAGGGCGCTCAGGCAGGCGCGCGCGGTGTCGAGCATGTCGAGCAGGTACCCGCCGTCCTCGCGCTGGGGATGAAGCGCGTAGTAGTCGCCGCGCGCGGCGCGGGGATCGAGCGCATCGAGCAGCGCGAGGTGCAGCTGGCGGCCGTTGCCCACGGGGTCATCGCTGCGCTGCTCGGCGAGCGTGTCCAGGTAGTTGTAAGCCGCCTGGAAGGCGACAAGCGCGCGTGCGACCCGCGCGCGGGCGCCGCGCGGGGCGAGCACCGCGAACAGCGCCGCGCCCTGCATGTTCCCCCGCTTGACGAGGGCGTCACGCGCAAGCCCACGCAGCGAGGCGTCCGGGATCGCCTCGGCGCGCGCTCGCCAGCGCGCGAGCTCACGCGTCGCGGACGGGAACACGCTCGTGCCGTAGCTCACAGCCGAGGACCCAAACGCCCGCTCCACGCTCAGCGTCCCCACGCCAGCCTCTCCACGCGGCTATCCGCGTCGCCGGCGCGGCGGGCAGGGCACGGTGGACGACGCGCTCGTGCTACTCCCATCTTGGAAGACGAATTGCGCCGAGAACGGGAAGCCGCCGCGGGGGCAGCGTGCGGGGACGCTGACGCCCACGGGGTGAAATGGGACGAGCCGGCCGTGGCTGTGGCGGTAGTAGGTCAGCCGGCTGGGGCCGATCGTGCTCTGCACGCTGAGGATCGAGACGTCGGGGCCACCCGGGACGCTCGCGATCAGCGGCACTGCGGTGGCGAGTTGCGAGCCAAAGGCCCCATAGGCGGGCAGCACTTCGCCGCTGAAGACCAGCTGCGCGTAGACGGGCGTCTTGCCGTTGGCGTAGAACAGCACGACCATGTTGCCGTCGTGCGGGGGCCCCATCAGAGCCTGGATTTCGGGGATCTCATCTCCCGAGCCGGTGCCGAACGGGACTTCTACGTACGCGCTGCCGAAGCCCAGGCGCGAGTTGGGCGAGCAGCCGGCCAACCCCTTCGCGAGCAGCGCCGCGGGCTGGCAGATCGCCAGCCCGAGCGTCGTCGTCGTGAAGTTGATGCCCGCAGGCATGCGCAGATCGAGGCTCGTCAGCGGCGGCGGCGCGAGCCCTTCGGTGGTCGCGATCTGAAAGCCGAAGGAGATCGTCGTGCTCGCGCCGAGCCGGTCGGGCGAGAAGGAGGCGTGCAGCGTGGCCTGCTCGGATACCGCCGAGGCGCTCGCGGGAAGGCACGCGCAGGCGGTCAGCGCCAGCGCCACCGTGACGGCTAGGCTCGTTCGCGCGTGAGTCCTCAACCCAGCTCCCTTACCGGCCCAGCTCGACCGGCCGCTCAAACCGACAGCCGGCCGCTCAGATGCACGGAGACGGCATCGTTGGAGCGCTGGATCGTTCCCGAGAAGCTCAGCCCCGATCCGGAGGCATGGTCATAGCTGCCGGTCCCGCGAGCGATCGACATCGTGCCGGAGAAGCTCGCTGTGCCGCCATCGACGCTGTAGCGGGCCGTGGCGTAGCCCGTGATCGAGCCGCCGCTCGGATAGATGTTCACTTCCGCAGTCACGCGGTTCACCGCGGGCAGCTTCAGGTGGATGTAGATCGCGCCGCGGATCGTCCCTGACGCAGAGCCCATCTCGTTGAGAGGCTGGTCGATCGTGATGCCGCGACCGCTGGTGCGGTGCAGGTGCGCTGTCTCGCTGAGGGAGATCGTCCTCGACACGTGCGCGGTCGGCTCCCCGGCGCGAGCGACTCCAACCTCGAGCGCCGCCCCCACTCCGAGCGACGCGCCCACCGATGCCAAGAGGACCGCCACCCCGCTGAGCACACTTATTCTGATGATTCGAAGATAGGTACGAATAGTATGTAAGAGTACGCACGTGACCCGCGCGTGTCCAGCGGCGTTTTCTACTCGCTGACGCTCGCCGCGAGGCCGGGCCCAACCCGCCGTCGAGCCTTATGACGGCGCCCGCCGCCCTATAAGGACGCGCGTCCGTTTGTGCGCGACCGTTTCTGACCGCTGTGCCCGCCTACGCGGGTAGGTTACGGGCAGGGTCGATTGGTGGCACGCTTGAAACTCTAGTGTTTATGATTGTCTCGACCGATATATCGAACTATGATCCATCTACAAGACTTGGAACTCCCCGTCTGAGGGAGTCTACTCCCGACAAGACAGGACCAGATGCCAATGCCCAGAACGAGTTCAGCAACGTCCAAAGCCGTCGGCGACGGGCAGGAGCCCGCGTGGTCGATTCCCAGTCTGCGTGAGCCGCGCTACTCGCAGTCGCTGGAGCGCGGTCTCGCGATCCTTGGCTGTTTCACGCCCAAGCGGCCGGTGCTGGGGATCGCCGACATCGCTGATGACCTGGGGATGAGCCGCTCGACGACGCACCGCTACGTGATCACGCTCGTGGCGCTGGGGTACCTGGAGCAGGGCGCCTCGCGCAAGTACCGCCTTGGACTGCGTGTGACGGACCTGGGGATGTCGGCGTTGAACTCGACGGGGCTGCGCGAGCACGCGCACCCATACCTGGAGGAGCTGCGCCAGCGCACCTCCTACACCGCGAGCCTCGGCGTCTTGGATGGCACGGAGGTGCTGTATGTCGATCGCGTGCGCAGCTTCCGTCGTGGCCAGAGCAAGATCGACCTGGACCTGCACACGGGCTCGCGGCTGCCGGCGTACTGCACGGCGATGGGCAAGCTGCTGTTGGCGAACCTGCCGGAGGGCGAGCAGCGCGAGCTGATGGCGCAGATGAAGCTGGCCAAGCACGGCCCGAACACGATCACGAGCAAGCGGGTGCTGCGCGAGGAGCTCGACGAGATCCAGGCCGCGGGGTTCGCGGTCAACGACCAGGAGCTCGCGGCGGAGCTGTATGCGATCGCGGCGCCGGTGCGCAACGAGGCGCGTGATGTGGTCGCTGCGGTGAACCTGGCGGCGCACAGCTCGATGATCTCCCTGGAGGAGCTGGTGGACGCGCTCGGCCCGCACCTGGTGTCCACCGCCGACCGCATCTCCGCCCGCCTCGGCTACCGACGCGACGACGAGAAGAACTAGCCAATAACCTGGGCGGTCATGCGCTGTCTTCCCGCCCTGCTCTGCCTGCCGCTGTGCGCGGTCGCGCTTGCCGCGTGCGGCGCGACCGTTTCGACGGCGGGCTTCACGGGCGAACGCCACGCGGTCGCGCAGACGATCTCGAACTTCCAGGCGGCGGCGACGGCGGCGGAACAGAAGAAGATCTGCGCTGAATACCTCGCGGCCGACGTGGTGAGCCGCCTGGGCGGCACGAAACGCTGCGAAACGGCGATCAAAAGTCAGCTGACGGAGGTCGACAGCCTTGAAGTCACGGTCGAATCGGTGACGGTTGCGGCCGGCGCCAAGAGCGCGAGCGCTCGCGTCAAGAGCGTCCACGAAGGCAAGAAGGCCCTCAGCACGCTGCCCTTGGTCAAGGAAGGCGGGAAGTGGAAGATCTCGGGCGCCGGTACGAGCGCCGGCTGATCGGCTGATCTACTCGACGCCGTCGAGCAGCTGGCCCGGCTTGAGCTGCAGCCCGCGGGCAAGCTGCACGAGCGTGTCCACGCGCGGTGAGCGCTCGCCGCGCTCCAGCAGGCTGATCTCCGTGCGGTCCAGGCCGCACAGATCCGCGAGACGTTCCTGGGATAGCCCAGCCTCCTCGCGGCGGCTGCGAAGGTTGTGAGCGAGCTGCGCGCGTACAGGGTCCATCGCACGCACCTTGATGCATAAGCAGACTCTTGTCTACGGACAATTGTCTGCAGGGACTGTTGACACCTCTCGGCGCCCCTCCGCGGGGGCGAGCGGTCAGCTCAGCGAACGACCGTACTGGCGCTCGTAGTAGGCGCGGTACTCGCCCGAGCGGATCGGCTCCCACCACCACGCGTTGTCGCGATACCAGACGACCGTCTGCTCCAGGCCCTCGCCGAAGCGCACGCGCGGCGACCAGCCAAGCGCGCGCACCTTCTCAGAGGACAGCGAGTAGCGCCGGTCGTGCCCGGGGCGGTCGCTGACGTGCTCGATCTGGGACTCCAGCGCGCCCGTCAGCTCGACGATGCGCCGCACGACCGTCATGTTGTCCTGCTCGTCGGGGCCGCCGGCGTTGTAGACCTCGCCCTCACGTCCGTGCTCGAGCACGTGGCCGATGGCGGCGGCGAAGTCGGTGGAGTGGATCCAGTTGCGCACCTGCATGCCGTCCCCGTACACCGGCAGCGAGTCTCCGTGGAGCGCGTTGAGGATCATCAGCGGGATCAGCTTCTCGGGGTACTGATAGGGGCCGTAGTTGTTCGAGCCGCGGCAGATCAGCGCGGGCAGGCCGTAGGTGTGGAAGTAGCTCTGCACGAGCAGGTCGGCGCCGACCTTCGTAGCCGAGTACGGCGAGGACGGCGCCAGCGGGCTGTGCTCGGTGAACGTGCCCCGCTCGATCGAGCCGTACACCTCGTCGGTGGAGACCTGCACGTAGCGCAGGCCGCGCGCGCGCGCGGCCTCGAGCAGCACGTAGGTGCCAAGCGCGTGCGTGGAGACGAACGCGTCGGGCTCGGCGATCGAGCGGTCGACGTGCGTCTCCGCGGCGAAGTTGACGATCGCGTCGGGCGCTCCCGCGTCGATCGCCGCCGCGACCGCCTCGCGGTCCTCGATCGCGCCGCGGATGAAGCGGAAGCGGGGGTCGCCGAGGAGGTCCTTCAGGTTCTCCTCGCGGCCAGCGTACGTGAGCTTGTCGAAGACCGTCACATCGTCTCCGTGCTCGCGCAGGCGCTGGCGCGCGAATGTCGAGCCGATGAAGCCGGCGCCGCCGCAGACGAGCAGTCTCATGCGCGCATCATCCCAGCCCGGGCCGCGAGGTATCCGGCGAGGCCGTCCTGCCAGGGCGGGAGTGGAAGACCGTCATCGCGCTCCGACTCCAGCGCGGACCACGCGGGACGGGGCGCGGGACGGGCCATCTGCGCCGTGGTGGCGGGCTCCACCCGGCAAGGCAGCTCAGCCTGGCGGAAGATCTCCGCGGCGAAGCCGTTCCAGGAGACGTGGCCGGCGCCGGCCAGGTGCACGAGCCCCGAGACCTGTCGCTCGAGCAGCCCGAGCAGCGCCGGGGCAAGGTGGCCGGTCCACGTCGGACAGCCGACCTGGTCGGTGACCACCTGCACCGCCTCGCGCTCGCCCGCCAGCCTGAGCATCGTCTCGGCGAAGTTGGCGCCGCCGATCCCAAACAGCCACGAGCTGCGCACGACCGTGTGGCGCGGCGATGCGGCGAGCACCTGGCGCTCGCCGCCGAGCTTGCTCATGCCGTAGACCGAGTGGGGCCCTGTCTGGTCGGACTCCACGTACGGGCGCGGCGCGCCTGACGCATCCACGCATGCCTCCCCATCGAAGACATAGTCGGAGGACACGTGCACGAGTGGCACGCGGGCGTCGGCGGCGGCGCGAGCGAGGTTGCCGGCGCCGTCGGCGTTGACGGCGTGCGCCTGCTCGCGGTGGGTCTCGGCGCCGTCGACGTCGGTCCATGCAGCGCAGTTGAGCGCCGCGTCCGGCTGGACGCGTAGGAAGACCTCCCGCGCGGCGGCCGTGTCGGTGACGTCGAGCTCGGCGCGCGTGAGCCCCACGAGCTCGTGGCCGGCGCGCTCGCCCGCGCGCAGCACGTCCAGACCGAGCATCCCCGCGGCACCTGTGACGAGCAGCCTCACAGGATCGAGACGTCGGAGTTGTCTCCGACCATGAAGCGATAGGCGCGCGGTTGACTATCGCCGCGACGGATCGTGACGTTGCGCCCGAGCAGCGAGGACTCCATGCGCCCATCCAGGTCGCACACCGTGCAGCCGGCCAGCAGGATCGAGTGCTCGACCTCCGAGCCGGAGATCGTGCAGCGCTCGCCGATGGCGGTGTACGGCCCGATGTAGCAGTCGCTCAGCCGCGCGTCGGCGCCGATGATCGCCGGCCCGCGCACACGCGTGCGCTCGAGCCGGGCTCCGGGCTCGATCACCACGCGCCCGTCCACCTGCGAGTCGATCAGCTCGCCCTCCACGCGCTCGTGCAGGTTGTCGAGGATCAGGCGGTTGGCCTCGAGCATGTCCTCAAGGCGCCCGGTGTCCTTCCACCAGCCGCGCACCACATGCGGCTCCACGCGCAGCCCCGAATCCACCAGGTATTGGATCGCGTCGGTGATCTCCAGCTCGCCGCGCGGCGACGGCTCGATCGCGCGGGCCGCGTCGTGGACGGCCGCCGTGAACATGTAGACGCCCACGAGCGCAAGGTCAGTGGCCGGCTCGGTGGGCTTCTCGACCAGGCGCACTACGCGGCCCAGCGGCGCGGGCTGTGCGTCCCCGTCGAGGTCGTCGGACCCCGAGGTGACATCGGGCGGCGTTGGTGCGAGCTCCGCCACGCCGTAGTTCTCCGGGTCGGGGACCGGCGTGAGCAGGATCAGCGCGTCGGGCGCGTGCTCGCGAAATGACGCTACGAGCCCGGAGATGCCGCCCTGGAGCAGGTTGTCTCCGAGGTACATCACGAACGGGCTGGCCCCCAGGAACAGCTCGGCGGTGAGGACCGCGTGCGCGAGGCCGAGCGGCTCGTCCTGCAGGATGTAGGTGATGCGCAGGCCGAAGTGCGAACCGTCGCCGGCGGCAGCTTCGATCTCCGGGCCGGTCTCGGGCGCGATGATGATCCCGACCTCCTCGATCCCCGCGTCGGCCATCGCCTCGATGCCGTAGAACAGCACCGGCTTGTTGGCCACCGGCACGAGCTGCTTGGCGCTGGTGTGCGTGATCGGGCGCAGACGCGTGCCCTTGCCTCCGGAGAGGATCAGTCCCTTGAGCGGCTCCATCGCGCGATGAGCCTATACGGCGAGGCCGGGAGACTCCACGGGCGCGCCCCCACGTGGTCCTCGCGAGGGCGGACGAGTAACTACCCACATACCGGGCTAGTGTATAGCTATAGCTATACACTAGCCCGGTCGAGAGAAAGAGCTACACGCCATGGTGTATAGCTATAGCGCTACACCACTCCGCGCAGAGGAGACCACCGCCACAACCTCAGCCGGGTTCGTCTTCAACCGCGTCCTCAGACTCCACGTCCTGCCTCGCCAGCTCCTCGGCTCGGATCACCAGCGCACCGGCTCGCACGCCGAGCGCTTTGGCGAGCGCGAGCAGCAGCATGTAGTCGGGATCCAGCCGCCCGGCCTCGAGGGCTTGGATGCGCCGCTCGCCGACTCCGGTCGCGACCGCGAGCTCACCTTGGCTCAGGCGACGCTCGTCACGCAGCTGGCGGATCGCCTTGCCGAGGAGAGCCAGATCATCGGGTTTCTGCGTGCGCTTGGGCAAAGAAACCTCTCGCAAATTGCGCTGTAGACAACTGTCCGAGGATCGATTACGACGTTGCTGTCCTAACTCCTCCTCGATTGGATGCGCAAGGCTCCCGGCATGCCACCCGAGAGGAAATCCCAGCCACGCAACCCGGAGCTGGCCGCACTCGGCAAGGCGATCGGGGATCGGATCGCTGAACAGACCGGAATGAGTCAGACTTCGGTCGCGAGCGCGTCGGGCATCGACATAAGGCGCGTCGGCGACTACGTGCGAGGCCAGCACAGCCCGAGCTACCGCAACCTGAAACGGCTGTGCCACGCCCTGGATCTCTCCGTCGACGACCTGTTCGACCGCGCTGACAAACTTCGCGAAGAAGACTCCGAGAGCTAGCCCGAGCGGCGCTTGGCGCCCACCGTCAGTAGACCGCGCCGAGCTTGCGGTGGTCCCAGCTGGCCCGTCGCAGCTCGACGAACTCGAGCGCCACGCGCTTGGCCGCCTGCTTGTCGACCATCAGACCCACCTCGGCGGGCAGTTCCATAGGCGGCTGCCCGCGCGGGGAGGCGTAACGGGCGAAGATCTCGTGACCAAGGGCTTTGACGGTCTCGAGCTCGCGGTGGACGACGACGTCGCACTCGAGCATCACGCCGCGAAGCAGCTGGTATTCCTCCCCCGCCTCGACCTGCAGCGTGGCTTTCGGCTCGCGCTCAATGTTGCGCACCTTCTGCGAGACCGCGTACGTCCACGCCCATAGCCGCGGTCCGGACTCATCGGCGGGCGACTCCCGCAGCACGTACCACAGCGGCATCAGGTGCGGCCAGCCGCGCGGACCGCTCGTCGCGCACGTCACGGTGCGCTCCTCGGCGAGGAACGCCGCGGCCTCGGCCTCGCTCATCCTGATCTGCTCGCGGCGGCTCACGGACGTCGAGGCTACAGCGTGTCTGGATAGCCTGGGTACGGTGCTCTCAGGCGGCTGCGGGCGCCACGCCCGCCTCGCGCAGCCGCGCCACCGCCGCGCGTACCGCCTCACGCGCGTCCTCGGGCTCGAGCACGGCGGCGTCGCCGGCTTCCTTGAGGATCTCGCGCACCAGCCAGTCGACGCCGGCGAAGCTCAGCTCGACGATCACCGCGCCGTCGCTCCACTCCTCGACGACCCGCCGCGCCTCGCGCGCCCAGCGCGCGCGCTCGGGCGAGACCCACACGCGCGCGGTCGCCGATGCTGGCACCTCGCCGGTGCGCAGCCAGCCGTCGACCTCCGCCGCGGGGTCGACCTCCGGGCGCGGCTCGAACCTCTCGCTCGTGACCGTCACCCGCTTGATGCGGTCCAGCCGGAAGTGGCGCACGCCGCCGCGCTCGGGGTCATACGACGCCACGTACCAGCCCTCGCGGCCGTTGGTCAGCGCGTATGGCTCGACCCGCCGTGGCGAGAGCTCGTCCTCGTTCTCCTTGTAGTACTCCAGCTCGATCATCTTGTGCGCGACGATCGCCTTGGAGACCAGGCGCGCGACGTCCGAGTCATCGCCGGCGGTTGGCGCGACCTGCAGGCCCTGCTCCATCGGGTCCTCGCCGAGCGCGGCGACGATCTTCTCGCGCGCGGAGGTGAGCGAGCCCTCGGGGATGTGCTCGCCGATCAGGTCGATCGCCGCGATCAGCGCCTTGGCCTCTACCGGCAGCAGCCGCGCGGGGCGGTCGAAGTTGTCGCTGTAGGGCTCCGGGTCGACCTCGATCTCGCCCTCCTCCTCCTTGAACTCCGCGTACAGCACGTAGGAGCCGCCGCCGAAGTTGACGACGTTGAGAACGTTGACGTCCTCGCGCAGCTCCTCCTCGCTGATCTGCAGGCGCTCGCACACCTCACCGATCACCACGCGCGCGCCTTCGCGCCCGGCCTTGATGAGGATGCTCGCGAGCGTGACCAGGCGCGCGAAGCGCTCGGGGCGGATGGCCGCCTCCGGGCGCCCGGCTGCGCCCTCGTCCTCGGGGCTGTCGGGGCCTCCCCTGCGCGCCGAGCGCGAGCGCGACGGTGCCGTGATCCGCGCGCCAGCCGCGGCGCCCTCGCGGGCCCGCGTGGCTCCGCCGCGTCCGCTGGGCGCCGACGGCGGCGCATCGCCGTGGTGCTCCTCCAGCAGCTCCAGGCGCCGCTGGAACTCGTCGACCAGCTCGTCGGGGCCGAGCAGCCGCGCGTTCGCGCCCAGCCCCAGCACCCATGAGATCACGCTGCGCGGGCTGGAGTAGCCGGTGAGGAAGACCGTCTCCCCGTCCCCTTCCGGGGACGATGCCGGGGACGCGCCGTCCTCCTCCTCCTGGGAGGATGCGACGATCTCGCCGTAGCGGCCGAAGTGGCGTTCGATCTGCCACGCGATGCGCTCGGAGATGAGTACCCTGGCGACGGCGCGCTCATCGCCGAGCTGCCAGTCGGCGCGATTGGCGTACGCGCGTGGGTCGAAGTCGGCGGGCCGATGGAAGTCGTGCTCGGCCTTGGTCGCGTAGGAGACCTTGCCGCGGATGCGCGACAGGCGGAACACGCGGATGGCCTTGCGCTCGTGCGCGTAGCCGAGCAGGTAGAACTGGCCGCCCTGGAACAGCAGGTGGTAGGGGTCCACGCGGCGCGTGCTCAGCTCGTCGCGCTCCATCGTGTAGTACTCGAACACGATCGTCTTGTTGCGGAAGATCGCCGTCTCGACCTTGGCCAGGCGGGCGGACAGCTCGTGGCCGCCCGCGGAGGCGGTAATCCCGAGCGCCACGGAGCTCTGCTCGGGGGCGCGCAACGGGCTGGGCCGCCCCCAGGTGATCTGCTGCAGCGCCAGGCGCAGCGGCTCGGCGTACGCGAATTCGCCGTCGAGCAGGCTGAGCGCCGTCTGCAGTGCGGCCAGCTCCTTGTCGGTGAACTCGATCGCGGGCAGGTGGAAGTTCTCTGGGCGCAGCGAGTAGTTCTCCTGCTCGGCCGCGCCGTCCGCCGGGCGGTCGACGGTCAGCTGGATGCGCAGCGATTCCAGCTCCGAGCGGTCGGCGTAGAAGCGCCGCGCGAACGCGTCCTCGTTCATGCCGCTGTAGCCCTCCACGTCGCGCCGGATCTCCAGCGCCGTGACCGGCCGACGCTCGGCCATCAGGTAGGAGATCAGCGACAGCTGGCGGATCAGCTTCTCGGTGTCCTTTGCCATCGGACTCCAAAGATAGAAGCCGGCGGCGAGACGAATACTGGACGGCCGAGTCGGCGCCCCGCTATTTGCGGTGTTTCAGGCCGCTTCGCGCGCGGGCAGCGGCCCGCCGGCCTCCGCCGGCCGGCCAGCGGAGGCGATCGAGCTGGGCTCGGCGAAGTACGCGCTGCCGTCGATCGCGCGGTCGAACCGCGACCAGCGCGCCCCCGGGGCGAGCCCCTTCTCGAGCCGGTCGAAGCTGCCCAGGCGCCCGCCGAGGTTGTCGATCATGTGCACCAGCGTCGCCTCGCGCGTGCACGGCACCACCGGGCTGCCGTGCTCGAGCGCGCCGTGGTGGGAGAGGATGATGTGCCCCACCGCCTGCGCCAGCTCGGCGGGGAAGCCCTCGATGTCCTCGATGATGCGGCGGATGCGGTAGTAGCCGAGGGCGATCTCTCCGTGCAGCTTGCCGGCGTCGGTGAGCTCGATGTTCTGAGAATCGTCGGTGTACGCCTCGAGCTTGCCGATGTCATGCAGCAGCGCGCCGGTGACCGCCACGTCGCGGTCGACGCCCCCGAACGTGGCGCTGATCGCGCTGACCGCCTGCGCGACTCCGAGGCAGTGCTCGAGCAGCCCGTGAGGGTAGGCCTGGTGGTAGTGCTTTGCCGCTGGCGCCAGGCGATAACCCGCCCACAGCTCGGAGTCCTCGCCGAACACGCGCTCCAGCAGCGCCAGCAGGTGCGGCTCCTGGATCGTGTCCAGCAGCTGGCGGATCTCGCCTTCCATCTGCTCGACCCCGCGTGTGGGACCGTCGAGCAGATCCCTGGGATCGAAGCTGCCCGGCGCGGGCGCCTCGAGCCCGCGCAGGTTGATCTGCGGACCGAAGCGCGGATGCACGGTGTAGCGTCCGCGGACCCGCACCGACGAGCCCGCGCGCGCCAGCTCCTCGACCTCGCCGAGCTCCTCCCAGACCATGCACGCAACCGCGCCGGTGCGGTCGCCCAGCTGCAGGCGCAGGTAGTCGCCGCCGTCACGCCGCTGGCGGCGCTCGGCCTCGCGCACCAGCAGGACCTGATCGATCTCGGTGCCGTCGCTCAGCTCGTTCAGGAGCATGCCGTGAAGGTAGACGGGCGCGCGGACGGGACGCCACGGTGACCGGTCAGACCTTCACAGGCGTCGCGGCCGGAGGGCCGCGACGCCCGCGGAGATCTGACGCCGGGGGACGCCGGGATCTCTCCCCGAGCACCGTCGGAGAGGTGGGACGATGCCCAAGCTCGTGCCGCCTGCTGGACCTTTCGGCCCCGGCCGCGGGAAAGATCTCGATCGTTTCAGGGCCAACTGTAGTTCCGCATATGCGATATTCGCTAGCCCTGTTTTCTACTTCGCGCGTCCCGCAAGGATTCGCGTCCGCTTCGCGCGAGACCCGCCGCGGGCCCATGGGAGCGCCTTGCGCATACACTTGAAGTCCATGGGCAAGCGAGCCTGGCTGTGACCACTACGCCCGTTTCGAGCCCCGAGATCGAAGGCGCGATAGGCGCCTTGCGCGAGGGGGTGCTGCCGGCGCAGCAGCTGCGCGAGGCGATCGTGCGCGAGTGGATGGTCGCCGGCCCCTGGCGAATCCCGGGTGAGTCGATACAGCCGGCGAGCGTCGATCTGCGCCTGGGCGAGCATGCGTGGGCGCTGCGCTGCAGCTTCCTGCCCGACAGCGACTCGACGGTCGAGCAGAAGATCGAGGACCTGGCGTTCGAAAGGGTCGACCTGCGCGACGGCGCGACGCTCGAGCGCGACCGCCCATATCTGGTGCCGCTGATCGAGGAGCTGTGCTTGCCTGAGGAGATACGAGCGAAGGCCAACCCCAAGAGCTCGACCGGGCGCCTGGACGTGTTCACGCGGGTACTGACCGATCGCAACCACCGTTTCGACGAGATCGCCGCGGGCTACCACGGGCAGCTGTACCTGGAGGTCGTCCCGCGCACGTTCGCGATCCGCGTCAAGACCGGGCTGGCGCTCAACCAGGTGCGGCTGATGTCCGCCGACGCGCGTCTCAGTGACGAGGAGCTGTTCGCGCTGCACCGGGAGACCCCGCTCCTGTACCTGGACTCAAATCCTGTTCGCGAGTCCGAGCTGTCGCTGGCCGACGGCCTGTTCCTCAGCCTCGACGTGTCCGGCCCCGCCGAGGCGATCGTCGGCTATCGCGCCAAGAAGAACAGCCTGCCGATCGACCTCACGAAGGTGGGCGCGCTGCGCTGGCGCGACTACTGGGAGCCCGTGCACCCCGAGCGCGGCGGGCGCATAGTGCTCGAGCCAGAGGTGTTCTACCTGCTGCTGTCGGCCGAGGGCGTCAGCATCCCGCCCTCCTACGCCGCCGAGATGCTCGCGTACGACCCCACCGCCGGCGAGCTGCGCACCCACTACGCCGGCTTCTTCGACCCGGGCTTCGGCTACGCCAGCGACCCGGCCGCGCGCGGCAGCCGTGCGGCGCTCGAGGTGCGGGCGCGGGACGTGTCGTTCATGGTCGAGCACCGCCAGCCCGTGTGCAAGCTCGCGTTCGAGCGCATGGCCGAGGAGCCGGACGTGCTCTACGGCGCGGACATCGGCTCGAACTACCAGGGGCAGTTGACCATGCTCAGCAAGCACTTCCTCGAGCACGCGCGAGGAGAGGAGTAGGCGACTACGGCTCCAGCCGGTGCGGCCCGCGGTACAGGAACGTGACCTCGCGCACGTTCTCCTGCCCGAGCATCTGCATCAGCAGCCGCGTGAGCCCGAACCCGAAGCCGCCGTGCGGCGGCGCGCCGAAGCGGAAGAAGTTCAGGTAATACTCGATCGGGCCGACGTCCACACCCTTGTCCTCGGCCTGCGCGAGCAGCTGCTCGTGGCGGTGCTCACGCTGGGCGCCGGTTGTCAGCTCGATGCCGCGCCACAGCAGGTCAAAGCTCTTGGTGAGCGTCGGATCGGCGGCGTGGCGCATGTGGTAGAAGGGCCGCACGGTCGTCGGGTAGTCGGTGACGAACGCGAACTCGTGGCCGTGGCGCTCCTTGATCAAGGCCGACAGCGCGCGCTCGCTCGGCGGGTCCAGGTCGTGGCCCACGCCAGGCACGTCGTGGCCGGCCTCGCGCAGCAGGTCCTTGGCGTGCTCGAGCGTCACTTTCGGGAACGGCACCGTCGGCACGACCAGCTCGGTGTCGAACGTAGCTTCGATCTGCTCGCCGTGCGTCTGCTTGACCGCCGCGAGCACGTGCGCCAGCCAGCGCTCCTCGAAGGCCATCACGTCCTCGTGCGAGTCGATCCACGAGATCTCCACGTCCACGCTCGTGAACTCGGTGTCGTGGCGTGAGGTGAACGAAGGGTTCGCGCGGAACACGGGGCCGACCTCGAACACCTTGCCGAAGCCCGCGGCCATCGCCATCTGCTTGTAGAACTGCGGCGACTGCGCCAGGTAGGCGACGCCCTCGAAGTACTCGACCTTGAACAGCTCGGCCCCCGACTCGCTCGCAGAGCCCATGAACTTCGGCGTGTGCAGCTCGATGAAGCCCTCTTTGCGCCAGTAGTCGCGCATCGCGTGCTCCGCGGTCGTCTGCACCTCGAAGATCAACCGCCTGTCAGGGCGGCGCAGGTCCAGGTAGCGCCAGTCGATGCGCTTGTCCAGCGCGGAGTCGGGCGCGATCGGCACCTCCGGCTCCGCCAGCGAGTCCACCGCCAGCTCTTCGAGCTTCAGCTCCAGGCCACCCAGTTTGACGCGCTCATCCGCCGCCACCGTCCCGCTGATGGTGACCGCCGACTCGACAGTCAGCGCGGAGATCGCGTCGTTGAGCTCGCTCGGCGGCTCCTGCTTGGGGAGCACAACCTGCGCGAGGCCCGTTTCGTCGCGCACGATCACGAACTGGATGCTCTTCTGGTCGCGGATCGCCTGCACCCAGCCGCGGATCGTCGCGCGCTGCCCGATCTTCTCGGGCAACTCGCCTATGAGCGTCCTTGTCACAGGCCTGGACCCTATCCGAACTCTCTATTCCGTCTGGTGTATAGCCATCGCTATACACCACTCCAAAGGGAACACACCCCACACGCCGGCAGGGCCTGCCGTATAGCTATGGCTATACACCACTCTCGTGAGGAGTACTCCCCTGGCGTCTGAGCCCCCGCACGAGCGTGTCGGCGGCGATCTTGTGCGCATCGCAGATGCGGCCGAGGTGCAGCAGGGAGTCGGTCTCGGCGGCGACCTCGCCGTCGCCGAGGCGCAGCACGAGCGGTACGCCGGGCGCGAGATCGCTGGCGGCGAGCCCGACGGCGACGTTGACGAGATCGTCGGAGGTGACGGCGGCGATGGCGGCGCAGCGGCGGATGCCGACGCGCTCGAGCGTCTCGCGGTCATCACCGCGGCCGATCGCGACGGGGATGCCGGCGGCGCGGGCGAGGCGCACGCAGGGGGCGTCGGGGTCGCGCTCGATGCCGAGGACGGCGATGCCACGCCGGTGCAGCTCCTGGGCCAGGCGGAAGCCGACCTGGCCGAAGCCGACGAGCAGCACGTGGTTGCGCGCGGGCGCGGCACGGGCGCCGAGCAGCGTGGTCAGGCGCGGGCGGCTGACGCGGCGCACGAGCGCGGCGGTGAAGACGGCGACGAGCGCGAGCGCGGCGAGGGTGTCGAGGACGGAGACGACCTTGTACCAGGCGGCGGCGCCGGCGGCGCCCGGAGTGCCGGCGACGGTGGCGACGGAGCGCGTGCTGTAGTAGAGCGCGTTGACGAGGCTCTCGTGCAGCGCGATGGTGCCGATGATGCCCTCGACGAGCAGGGTGGCGAGGATGCCGATGCCGGCGCGCACGAGCAGCCGCAGGGCATCGTCGACGAGGGTGACGCCGGTGCGCCGGTGCGCGGCGACGTCCTCGACGGCGACGAGCTGCTCAGCGAGGTCGGCGGCGACGAGTTCGGAGGGCGAGACGACCTGCACCTCGGGGACGACGTGGTGCAGCTCGCGGGCGATGGTCCTGTCGAACATGGTCACCCACAGCGGCAGGTCCGGTCGCAGGTGGGCGATCAGCAGCGTGAGGCGCAGGGCGAGGACATCGTCGCGGGTGACGATGGCGGCGGCCGACCAGCGCTGCTCGCTGAGGAACGCGGACACCTGACTGTCGCTGAGCGACATGGCCCGCTCGACGCGCGTGCCCCCCTGCTCGAGCCTGCGCGCGAGCGCCTCGCCGAGCCCGCCGGATTCGCCGAGGACCAGCACCGACTCCTCGCCCGCGTTCGCGCCCTCGCTCACCGGCACGGCCCCGCTCACCGGCACGCCCTCAGTGCGAGGGCTCCTCGGCGAGTTGCACGTCGACGGTGAACTCGCCGTCGACGATCGCCTCCAGCAGCTCGACGGCGCCGGCCGCCAGCAGGTCGCCCTCTCCCAGCCGCAACGCGGCCAGCCGCTCGGCGCTGTCGCGTACGACGACGCGGCTGACGGGCGCGCGCATCGGCCGGCGCGCCTGGGACTTGGCCTTGCGCACCTCGCGCAGCACGTCGGCGGTGACCTCCAGGGCGACGTCCTCCGCGGCGGCGCCGCCGGCCTCGCCGGCGAGCGCGCGCAGCTCGCGGGCGTCTGGCCAGGCGGCGCGGTGCACGGAGCCGTCCTGCCACCACGACCACACCTCCTCGCAGACGAACGGCAAAAATGGCGCGAACAGCCGCTGGAAGACGGACAGCGAGGCGCGCAGCGCGAGGCTGACCGAGGCGCTGACGAGCAGGTCGGGGTCGTAGCGCCGGCCCTTGACGAGCTCGAGGTAGAAGTCGCAGTACCACCAGAAGAAGCTCTCGGCGCGCTCGAGCGCACGCGCGTAGTCGTACTCGTCGAAGCTGTCGGTGGCGTCCTGCACGACGGCGGCCAGCCGCATGATCAGCGCGCGGTCGAGCGGGTGCGTCAGCTGGCCGATCTCCGATTCCTCGCCCTCCGGCGGCAGGTCGGCGAGCGCGAACTTGGAGGCGTTGAGCAGCTTGACGGCGAGGCGCCGGCCGACCTTCATCTGCTGGGGGTCGAAGGCGGTGTCGGTGCCGGGCCGGCCGCTGGCGGCCCAGTAGCGCGCGGCGTCGGCGCCGTGCTGGTCGAGCAGGTGCATGGGCGTGACGACGTTGCCCTTGGACTTGGACATCTTCTTGCGGTCGGGGTCGAGCACCCAGCCGGAGATGGCGGCGTTGGCCCAGGGCAGCGCGTTCTGGTCGAGGTGCGAGCGCAGGACGGTGGTGAACAGCCAGGTCCTGATGATGTCGTGCGCCTGCGGGCGCAGGTCCATGGGGAAGACCTTGGCGAACAGCCCCCCGGGCGCGCCCCCCAAAGCATCCTCGCCGGCGCCGCCAGGCTCCCGGTCCTCGCCGGCATGCCCGGCGATCTGCGGCGTGAGCGAGGAGGTGGCCCAGGTGTCCATGACGTCGGGGTCGCCGGCGAAGCCGCCGGGCTGCCCGCGCTGGGCGGCGTTGTAGCCGTCGGGCACGTCGGTGGAGGGGTCGACGGGCAGCTGCTGCTCGCTGGCGGTGATCGGCTGGTCGTACAGGACGGCGCCATGCTCGTCGAGCGGGTACCAGACGGGGAACGGCACGCCGAAGAAGCGCTGGCGGCTGATGCACCAGTCGCCGTTGAGGCCGTTGACCCAGTCCTCGAAGCGCGCGCGCATGTACGGCGGATGCCACTTGAGCTGGCGCCCGCGCTCGATCAGCTCAGGGCGATGCTGGATGGTGCGGATGAACCACTGGCGGCTGGTGACGATCTCGATCGGACGCTCGCCCTTCTCGAAGAACTTGACGGCGCGCGTCACCTGCTGGGGCTCGCCGACGAGGTCGCCGGACTGCTGGAGCAGCTCGACGACGCGCTTGCGCGCCTGGTTGATGAAGCGGCCCTGCAGCTCGCCGTAACTGGCGCGCGCGCGGTCGGCGTCCTCGGACTCCCAGCCGGGCGTCCCCCACGGCACCTCGAGCAGCCGCCCGTCGGGGCCGAGCACGGAGCGCACCCCGAGCCCGAGCTCGCGCCACCACATGACGTCGGTGAGGTCGCCGAACGTGCAGACCATGACCAGGCCGGTGCCCTTGTCGCGCTCGACCTGCGGGTGGGTGAGGACGGGCACGCGCGTGCCGAACAGGGGCGTGAGCACGTCGCTGCCGACGAGCCCGGCGTGGCGCGGGTCGTCGGGGTGGGCGAGCAGCGCGACGCACGCGGGGATCAGCTCCGGGCGGGTGGTCTCGATCAGCGCGTCAACGTTCTGATGACCGTCCGTCCGGGACGGGGCGGCTGCGTCGCGTGGGTGGTGAAAGCGGACGCGGTGCATGGCTCCCGGGCGCTCGCGGTCCTCGAGCTCGGCCTGCGCGACGGCGGTCTGGAAGTCGACGTCCCACAGCGTGGGCGCCTCCAGCTGGTAGGCGGCGCCGCGCTCGAGCAACCCCAGGAACGAGCGTTGGGAGATGCATTGGGCGAGGCGGCCGATGGTGGTGTATGTCATCGACCAGTCGACGGACAGCCCGAGCGTGCGCCACAGCGCCTCGAACGCCTGCTCGTCGCTCTCTGTCAGCTGGAGGCACAGCTCGACGAAGTTGGGGCGCGACACCGACACGGGCTCGTTGGAGTCCGATCCCTGCTCGCCGACACTGCGGACATGGAAGTGGGGGTCGTAGGCGACGGACGGGTCGCAGCGCACGCCGAAGTGGTTCTGCACGCGCCGCTCGGTGGGCAGGCCGTTGTCGTCCCAGCCCATCGGGTAGAAGACCTCCTTGCCGCGCATGCGCTGGTAGCGCGCGACGGTGTCGGTGTGCGTGTAGGAGAACACGTGGCCGACGTGCAGCGAGCCGCTGACGGTGGGCGGCGGCGTGTCGATGGAGAACACGCGCTCGCGCGGCGCGGAGCGGTCGAAGCGGTAGACGCCGTCGCGCTCCCACACGGCGCTCCACTTCGCCTCCAGGCCCTCGAGCGTGGGGCGCTCGGGGACGCGTGGCTCGGATATCTGTGACGGCGTCAAGCCGTTGATCCTATCCGGCGCTCAGCTCATTTCGACGTAGCCGGTGGCTTCGGTGGGGCTGCGTACGTTGGCGGCGACCTTGTTCTCGTAGTTGCCCTCGATCGTCTGTATCTGCCCGTTGGGCAGCACGTCCCTGACGATCCCGACGTGTTCGTCGCCGAAGACGATCAGATCGCCGGGCTTGGGTACGACGCCGGGCCCGTTGGCGATCGCGCGCCCGGTGCTCTGAGCCCACGACCACACCTCCGATACGGCGCCCGCTCCCTGGCCGCCTTCTCCGATCGGCTCGCCCGCTTCGCGCGAGACCCACGAGGCGAAGTACGCGCACCACGGCGCCCCGGGAATCGCGCCGGCGGTGGCGCCGCGGTACTGCGCGATGGCCGGCGATTCGTTGGATCCGGGCGGCTGCTCGGTCTGTCCGATCTGGCTTTCGGCGATCGCGACGATGCGGCTGCCGAGCGACCCCTGATCGCCGGCCGCGGTGGGGGCGAGCGCCGAGGACCCGACGACGCCGTCGAGGCTCTGCGGTGCGTAGGCGGAGTCGAGCGCGGTGGCGGTGGACGCGCCTGAACGGTCGAGCGTCGCGGCCGCGAATGACCCCGCGGTGGGGCTTTCATAGGGAGCGCGCGCCTGTTGGAGCACACTGGCGAATGACGATTCGCCGCTGGCGGCGGAGCCGGTCGCCGACGGGGCTTCGGTGCCGCCCGTCACGCCGCTGGAGCCGACCAGGGCGGCGGGATCCGCGAGCGCCTGCCTGATCGCGGAGACGCGCTCCAGCGTGGCTTCGATGGTCATCGCTCGGGTAATCGGCAGCGACGCGCGGCGATTGAGACGGCCGACCGCGCGCGAGACGGTCGCTGTGGCGACCCATGACGGCGACGCCCGCGGGGCGGGCGGTTAAAAGGAGGACGGGCGGCCGTCGCCGCCCGTCCAACCACCGTTCCCTCGATGAAGCGGCGGTATATGGCTTGCGCCGGCCCTTTCCCTGACCGCCGAAGCGTTATGACCCTTCTGCCCGCGAGCGGCCGACGCAAAACATCGGTCAACGGTCAGATGGGCTTCACTGCAGCGGTGGCGTCCTCTAGGCGCCACCGCTGAGGAAGTTGTGGACTACCCCTGGCCTATTCCAGAAGCTTGAGCGTCGCGTCAGGCAGCTGGTTGGCCTGCGAGAGAATCGCCACGCCGGCCTGCTGGAGAACTTGGTCCTTCGTGAAGTTGGTCATTTCGGTGGCCATGTTCACGTCGACCAGCGCGCTCACCGCTGAGGTGAGGTTCTGGCTGTAGACTTCCAGGTTCGACTGGGTGTACTGAATGCGGTCCTGGACGGCACCGAATTCGCCGGCGAGGCCAGACACCTTGGCGATGGCTTCGCTGATTTCTTTGAGCCCAGTGGTTTTTTCAGCAGCGGCTTCGTATTTCGCCTTGACTTCGACTTCGAGCGGGACTGCCAGGGCTTCCTTCGCCGCCACTTCGCCTTCTTCGGTGCCGAGCGTGGTGGTTTTTGTGGTGACTTCGGCCGTTATCGCCGTGACTTCGGCTTCGGCTTCGGCCTTTGTTTTGCCCCCCGGGTAGGGCCCGGTCCCTTTGGTGATCGCTTCTTCGAGTTCAGTCAGGACTTCGGTCTTTTTGCCGATTTCCGTTTTGAGCGTCTTGACGGTTTTTTCGAAGCCGGCCTGTTCTGTGCGAATTGCTTTTACTTCTCCGTCTTTGGTTTTCACTTCGGTGGCTTCGGCTTCCGTCAGCTTCGGGGCGAGCCTTTCACCGAGGGTCGTCGTGTTGATCTGCGCGGAGATCGACTTGTACAGTTCGATCGTCGTGACGCCGATGCCTTCGTTGTCGTTAGCGCCGACCTGGAAGCGGATTTCTTCGGCCGCGTTGAGCAGGTTCTTGCCGTTGAACTGTGTGGTTTCACCGACGCGCTTGATCTCGTCGGCGAGCTGCGTGACCTCGGAGATGATCGCTTTCTGGTCTTCTTCGGAGGTCGTGCCGTTGGAGTACTGCACGGCGAGCTCGCGGATGCGCTGGAGCATCTGGTTGACGTCGTTGAGCGCGCCCTGGGCGGTCTGTGCGAGGGCGACCGCGTCCTGGATGTTTTCTGAGGCCTGGTTGAGCCCGTTGACCTGGCTCTGGAGGCTTTCGCTGATCGCGTAGCCGGCGACGTCGTCGGCGGCCGAGTTGATCTTGAGGCCCGAGGACAGTCGCTGCATCGACGTCGACAGCATGTTCTCGGTGGTGTTCAGGTTCCTGCTGGCGTTCATCGCCTCCAGGTTGTTGTTGATCGTGAGGCCCATGCGTTCATCTCCTTGATGACGTTTGTTTGGTAGGTCCCGAGCCGACTCCGTGTCGACCCACGCCGATTATCGTCAGCGCTACGGGAAACTTGAGGGAATTTCGCTCTTGCGGGCGGGATTCGGCGTGGGCGCAGGCTTTCCTGCATGCTCGCCGCGGACCGGCGCTCACACGCGCACGTCGATGTGCGGGCGCCCGTCGTCCTCCCCGCCACGCTCTGGCTGCGGCGGCGGCTGCGGGCGCCGGCGCTGGCGCCCGTCCCGGGACGGGCGATCGCGCTCGCGCGTGATCCGCTCGAGCGGAGCCACGGGCAGCCGCGTCGCGGGCGAGATCGCCGGTGGACCGGGCGCGATCGGATGGATCGGGTCCACGGACGCCCCCCGGCCCTACGAGGCCGACCTCGCGCTTGGGCGCTCGGGACGCGCGGGGGGCAGCTCGCGCCGCCCGCCGCCTGGCTGGGCGGGCGCGAGCACCTGCTGTTCGCGGCCCTTGAGCTCGAGGATCACCAGCCGGCGCCATACGAACACGGCGCCCGCCCACGCCGCGACGTAGCAGACGACGCCGGCGATGAGGGCGCGCAGGCCGGCGGTGGCGAGCGTGTTGGTCGGCAGCGACAGGTAGCCGCCGAGCACGAAGCCGATCAGCCCGCCCCAGCCCTTGGCGCGCGCGACCCCGCGCGCGGCGCGCGGGTGAGCGGCGATGTTGGGACCGTCGGCGTCGACGCCGGCGCCCTTCTCGCCCTTGTCCTTCTTCGAGCCCTTGGCGTCCTTCTTCGGATCCTTGGCCTTCGCGGCCTTCTTGTCGGGCGCCTTGGGCGCGGGCGCGGCCACGTGGGCGGCGGACGCCTCGGGAGCGGCGGCGACCGCGGGTGCGACCCCAGTGTCAGCTGCCATAGCGCCCGTCCGTTTCCAGGCCGCGGTGGCGTTCCTCGCGCTGACACTCGAAGATGAAGCGGATCAGCCGGCGGCGGTCGAGGTCGCTGATGGAGTCGAAGGCGACGGCGCGGCGACCGCGGTTGTCGATGCGCACGATCCTGCCGGTGCCGCCGATCACGAGCACGCCGGGAGTGAGCGTGAGCTGGAACTGGAGCTCGTCGCCGATCTTCAGCGAGTCGGGGCCGGCGAGCAGGAACCCGCCGCCGCTGACGTCGACGGTGTAGCTCTGGATGGGGATCTTGTCGGGCCCGCCGTATACGAGCACGGGGCGGGCGGCTTGGATGCGCACGTACTCGCGCTCCTGCAGGACCTCGATCGAGCGCGGGGTGTCGATGCGCACGACGTCGGGATCGGAGGGGTCCACCACGACCGACTCCCCGCTGAGGCGCACGCGCCCGTTCGGGCCGACGAACTCGAGCACCATGCGCTCGAGCTGGCTCGCGCTGAGCGGCGCGATCGGCACCATGATCGCCACCAGCAGCGCGTCGGGCGCGGACTCGAGCACGCGTGCGGAGATCTTCTCGCCGCTGGCGAGGGCGAGCGTGACGGTGGCCGAGCGCTCTGGCAGCGCGACTGGCTTGGACTGCGGGGCTCCCCCGCGACCGAATTTCATGGCAGCAGCCTCTCGGCGAGAGCGGTCGGACCGATCTGCCTGACCCGCCAGCCGCCGGCGCGGGCGCGTTCGAGCATGTACTCGGGGGCCAGGCCGAACCTGCAGGCGGCTTCCACGGCCACTCCGATCTGGTCGGTCTCGTCGGCGTGGGTGACCGCCAGCGCGTTGGCGCCAAGCGGCTTCAGCGCCTGCAGCAGCTGCGCGGCGGCGGTGGCGCCAAGCGTGGCGGGGAGGGCGACGACGACGCGCTCGGGCTCGAGCTCCGCGAGCAGGGCGGCGAGCTCGCGGATGCCCGCGCGATCGGACGGAGACAGGCTGGGCGTGTCGATCACCGCCATGCCGTCGCCACGGGCCCTGCGCACCGCCCGCAGCGCGCGCGGGGCGCGCGCGGGCGTGGGCTTCATGACGTAAGGGCTGAGGATCATGCGCAGCTCGTCCCGCTCCCCCTTCCCCGTTCCGGACGATGTGGGGTCGCTCGTGATCGTCGCGAAGCTCGCGGGCAGCGAGCTGCTCTTGCGGTAGGCGCCCAGCAGCGCCGCGCAGCAGGTCGTCTTGCCGGCGCCGCCGGCGCCGACGATGACGATCGCGGCGCCCTTGGTGGGCAGCGGCGGCGCGACCGGTATCCGCTGGGCGAGCGTCGCGCGCACCGCCTGGGCGAGGCCGGCGCGCGGCGCGAGCGCGAGCGCGTGGGCACCGGCGCCGTCGATCAGCTCGCGGGCGAGCTCCTCGCCGATCCCGCAGCGCCGCAGGCTCCTGGCCACACCGGCGCCGGCGCGCGCGTGGGAGCCCGGGGCGACCATGCGGCGCTCGCTGTCAGCGCGCCGCGGCGCGGCCGGGCGCGCGCGCGGGGGTGCAGGCTCGGGCGCGAACGCCTGCGGCGCCTCGCTGGGGATCAGCTCCTGGAAGTCGGCGCCCCACGCGGGCGGCTCCTCGCGGGGCACGGGGATCGACGCGCGCGGCGGGACCTTCGAGCGGTCGGCGCGCGCCAGCGCGGCCAGATGCGCGGTGACGTACGCGCTGCCGGCGCCCGCGGGAGGCGCGGAGGGCTCGCGCGTGTAGAAGGGCGTGGGCGGCGGCGCGGACACGGGTGGCGTGGGCGAGACCAGAGGCGCGGATGACAGCGGTGGCGCGGATGAGGGCGCTGGGACGGAGGAGAGCGGCGGCGCGGACGGCGGCGCATGTGCCGCGGGCGCGGAAGGCGCGAACGGCGGCCGCTGTGGCGCAGGGCGTGGCAGCTCGTATGGCTGGTACTGCGGCGACGGGGGCTGTCCTGCGGCTGGCGCGGGCGGCGCGTAGGACGGGCGCCGGGGAGGAGGTGGCGCGGAGGCGAACTGCGAGGGTGCGCCGGCCTGCTGCGGCGACACTCCGGGCGACTGTGACGCCGCGGGCGGATATCCCACCGCAGGGCGACCTTCCAGCGTGGGCGCGCTCTCGCCCGCGGGGGCGGCCTGAGGAGGCATCGGGACGGCCTGCGGCGCGGGCGCGGGCGGCGGAGGGCTGGCGGGTTCGTCGTACAGGTCGACGCCGGGGCCTCCGGGCATCGCCTCGATCTCCACGAACGCGCGCTGGAAGAACCCGAGCACGCCGCCCGTCAGACCCTCGCGCCGGCGCACGATGATCGCGTCGGCGCCGAGATCGCGCTGGATCTGCGGGACGAGCTCGTCGACGGAGCGTCCGCGGTAGACGCGCGTGGTCGCGTCACGACCGTTGCCAAAGCGGGCACGGGCCTCGCGCCCGAGCGCCTCGAGCATCTCACCGGGCGTACTCACGCGTGGATCACTCCGATGGTTTCTACGTCGATGCCGGGTGCGATCTCGTTGTAGGAGCACACTGCGAGGTGCGGCTGGGCCTGGGCGATCAGGCGGCGCAGGTGGCGGCGGATGCGCGCGGAGCACAGCAGCACCGGCCGGGAGCCGCGGGCGGTGGCGTGCTCGACCTGGGCGCGCAGGGCGGTGACGATCGCCTGCGCGCGCGGCGGGTCCATGGCGAGGTACTCCCCGTCGGTGGTCTGTGTGATCGAGGTGGAGACCTCCTGCTCGATCGCGGGATCCAGGGTTATCGCTTGCAGTCGCAACTGCTCGTCCAGGTGGGGAGCCGTGATCGCCCGGCCCAGTGCCTGGCGAGCGTACTCCGATAGGAGGCTTGTGTCACGTGTTGTTCGCGCCTTGTCGCCGATTGCCTCCACGATCGCGCCGAGATCGCGGATCGGCACGCCCTCGGCGAGCAGCGACTGCAGCACGCGTTGGATCTCGCCTACGGACAGCGCGTCGGGCACCACCTCTTCGACGACCGCCGCGTTGGTCTCCTTGAGCATGTCCAGCAGCGCGCGGACGTCCTGGCGCGTGAGCAGCTCGGCGGCGTGGGAGCGGATCATCTCGGTGAGGTGGGTGACGATCACCGACTCGGCGTCGACGACTGTGTAGCCGAGCGCCTCGGCCTCCGCGCGCTGAGACTCGTGCACCCATACCGCCTCCAGCCCGAAGGCGGGCTCGCGGGTGGGGATCCCCTGCAGCTTGCCGGTGGCGTCGCCGGGATCCATCGCCAGCAGGTGCCCGGGCATGATCCGCCCGCGCGTGACCTCCGAGCCGCGCACCTTGAGCACGTACTCGTGCGATTCCATGCCCAGCTCGTCGTGGATGCGCACGGGTGGGATGACGATGCCGAGGTCGGAGGCGATCTGGCGGCGGATCATGCTCACGCGGCGAAGGAGCGAGCTGCTCCCGCCGCTGGAGCCGGCGTCGACGAGCGGCACCAGGCCGAAGCCGATGGCGAGCTCGAGCGCGTCGACGCCGACCTCGGACATCGGCTCGTCGCCCGCTTTCGGCAGGGCCGCCTTGGCGGCGGCGTCGCGGGCGGCGGCGTCGGCGTCCTTGGCGTCGGGCATGCCGTTGCGCACGGCCCACGCGATCGCGCCGAAGATCGCGGCGATCAGCAGGAACGGCAGCTTCGGCAGGCCGGGGATCAGCGCGAACAGGCCGATGGCGGCGGCCGCTACGAGCGGCGCCTTGCGCTGGCCGAGGATCTGGTTGGCGATGTCCGAGCCGAGGTCCTTGTCGGAGGCGGCGCGGGTGACGATGATGCCGGTGGCGACGGAGATCAGCAGCGCGGGGATCTGTGCGGCAAGGCCGTCGCCGACGGTCAGCAGCGAGTACTGGTGCGTGGCTTCGGTGAAGCCGAGGCCACGCTGGAGCATGCCGACGATGATGCCGCCGACGAGGTTGATGGCGGTGATGATCAGCGCGGCCATGGCGTCGCCTTTGACGAACTTGGAGGCGCCGTCCATGGCGCCGTAGAAGTCGGCCTCCTGGGCGATCTCGCCGCGGCGCGCGCGCGCCTGGTCGTCGGTGATGAGGCCGGCGTTGAGGTCGGCGTCGATCGCCATCTGCTTGCCGGGCATGGCGTCGAGCGTGAAGCGCGCGCCGACCTCTGCCACGCGCCCGGCGCCGTTGGTGACGACGACGAACTGGATGACGACGAGGATCAGGAAGATGACGAGCCCGACGACGACGTTGCCGCCGACGACGAATTCGCCGAACGACTTGACGACGCTGCCGGCGTCGCCGGTGGTGAGGATCAGGCGCGTGACCGACACGTTGATCGCCAGGCGGAACATGGTGGTCAGCAGCAGCAGGCTGGGGAACGCGGCGAAGTCGAGCGCCTTGCCGAGGTACATGGTGGCGCACACGATCGTCAGCGCGCCGGCGATGTTGAGCGTGATCAGCAGGCTGAGCAGCTCCGACGGCAGCGGTACGACGAGCATCGTCACGACGAGCACGACGGAGACGGCCGCCAGCAGGTCGGTGTGGCGCAGGAGCCTGCGCAGGCCGGCGCCGTTCACGATGCGAGCCTCCCGCGCGGCGCTTGCGCGGCGCCGGCGCCGCCGCCGGCCATGCGCTTGCGACCGGCGAGCCGGTAGACGAAGGCGAGCACCCGCGCGACCGCGGCGTAGAGCTCCTGCGGGATGATCTGGCCGATCTCGACGGATGCGTGCAGCGCGCGCGCCAGCGGCGGGTCGCTGATCACGGGCACGTCGCTCTCTTCGGCCACGCGCTTGATCTGCGCGGCGATCAGGTCCTGGCCCTTGGCGACCACCTCGGGCGCGGTGCGCGTGCCGTCATACACGAGCGCGACCGCGAAGTGGGTGGGGTTGGTGATGACGACGTCGGCGTCGGGGACGGCGGCCATCATGCGTGCGCGCGCCGCCTGCATCTGGCGGCGGCGCTGCGCGGCCTTGACCTCGGTGGAGACGCCGTACTGGCGGGTCTCGTCTTTGACCTGCTGCTTGGTCATCTTCAGCTGCTGCTCGTGGCGGCGGCGCTTCCAGGCGTAGTCGAGGATGCCGATGAGGATGTACGCGAAGGCCGCGTGCTCGGCGACTTCGAGCGCTTTGCTCCCGGACAGCGCGCCGAGCCCCAGCGCGGAGATGCCGACGACGGAGGCCAGGCCGGTCAGCCCTGGCAGCAGCGCCAGCGCGGCGACGGCGCCGACGACGGCGACCTTGAGGATGGTCTTGAGCGCTTCGAACACCGCGTTCGGGCCCAGCAGGTTCTTCAGGCCGGACGCGGGGTTGATGCGGCGGAAGTCTGGTTTGAGCGCGTGCGCCGTGGGCCTGAAGCCGACCTGCGCGACACCAGCAATCACGCCCGCGGCAAGGCATGCGCCGGCGATGGGCACGACGGCGAGCTCCATCGTGGAGAGCATCGAGTGCATCAGCTGATCCAGCCCGGCGCCGCTGGTGGCGCGGCTGGATTGCGGAATCTCGCCGAGCATCTCGCGAAAGCTGGCGGCCCCGGCGTTGACGATCTGCGGGCCCAGCAGCGCGATCGCGAGCAGGCCGGTGGTGACCACGACGGCGCCGCCGAGGTCGCTGCTGCGCGCCACCTGCCCCTTCTCGCGCGCGCGTTTGCGGTGCTTGGGCGTGGCCTTCTCTGTGCGCTCCTCGCGGGCCATGTCTCACGCCACGTGCAGCGCGCCGAGCGCGTCGCCGACGCTCACCGAGAGCTGGTTGGAGATCCAGTTGGCTGTGAACGGCAGCGAGGCGCCGACCACGAGCATCGCGACGGCGACCTTCGTGGGGAAGCCGACGGCGAACACGTTCAGCTGCGGCACCACGCGCGAGACGACCCCGAAGGCGACGTCGGTGATCAGCAGCGCGACGACCACCGGCGCGGCGACCTCCAGCGCGCCCGCGAACACCGTGCCGAAGACCTGCTCGGCGCCGCCCACGAGCGAGGACAGCCGCGGGCCGCTGGTCAGCGGCACGAGCGCGAAGGTGCGGTCCAGGCCGCGCAGCGTCCACGCGTCGCCGCCGATGATCAGGAAGATGAGCGTGCCCACGAGCGAGTAGAAGCGGGTCATGACGGCGGCTTCCTGGCCGTCCATGGGGTTGATCAAGTTGCCGTAGGAGAAGCCCGAGAGCACGTCGATCAGCCCACCCGCGGATTCGACGGCCGCCATCAGCACGCTCAGCGTGAACGCGAACGCGAACCCGACCAGCATGCCCTCCACCACGAGACCGCCCATCGACAGCGGGTCGGTGGAAATGTGCTGGCCATGCAGCGCGATCGGCGTGAGGCCGATCGAGATCCCGACCGCGATCAGCCCGCGCACGTGCGGCGGGATGATCTGCGAGGAGAACAGTGGCGCGATGAAGAACAGCGGCGTCACGCGCGCGAGCACGAGGATGAAGCCGACGAGCTCGTTGCCCTCGAGCTTGGTGAGCAACTCGATCACGAGCGGACCCGCGCGCTGGTGAGCGAGGCGATCACGAACCGACAGGCCCGCTTGTGAGGCGACGCGATCACGAGCCGACCATGGTGGGGATGGACGTGTACAGGGCGGTGGTGTACGCGACCAGCTGGCCGAGCATCCACGGCCCGAGCACGACGATGACGACGGCGACGCCGGCGATCTTGGGGATCAGCGACAGGCTCTGCTCCTGGATCTGCGTGACGGCCTGGAAGATGCTGACGAGCAGGCCGATGACGAGCGCGACGAGCAGCAGCGGACCGGCGATCTTCAGCGCAAGGCTCATGGCCTGCGCGGCGAGGTTGACGACCGTGTCCTGATTCACTGTTGCGTCACCTGTATCGCCATGGCTATACACCACTCGTATTTTTGTTTCACGGAACGGCCGCTCCTGTGACTGCTTCTGTTGACCATGAGGCTGCTCCTAGCTAATGGAAGCTCTGCACGAGCGCTTTGATGACCAGTTCCCAGCCGTCGACCAATACGAACAGCAGGATCTTGAAAGGCAGCGAGATGAAAGTGGGCGGGAGCATGATCATGCCCATGCTCATCAGCACGGAGGAGACGATGAGGTCGATGATCAGGAACGGCAGGAAGATGAGGAAGCCGATCTGGAAGGCGGTCTTGAGCTCGGAGACGATGAACGCGGGGATGAGCACCTCGGTGGGCACTTCGCCGCGCGTGTGCGGCTGCTTGGCGTGCGAGAGGTTGACGAACAGCTCGATATCCTGGACGCGCGTCTGACGAAACATGAATTCGCGCAGCGGCTGCTCGGCGCGCACGAGCGCGGTGGTGGTGCTGATGCGGTGCGCCTCGAGCGGTTCGACGGCGTCGTTCTTGATCGCGCCGACGGTCGGCGCCATGACGAAGATCGTGAGGAACAGCGCGATGCCGACGAGCACCTGGTTGGGGGGCGCGGTGGTGGTGCCGACGGCGGTGCGGATGAAGCCGAGCACGATCAGGATGCGGCTGAAGCCGGTGACGGTGAAGAGGATCGCGGGCACGAGCGTGAGGCCGCCGACGAGCAGCAGGATCTGCACGGCGTTGCTGGAGTTGACGGCGGGCAGCGCGGCGCCGATGTGCAGCCCCGCGCCGAGGCTCAGCCGTGCGACGCTCACCGCCGCACCGTCCATTCGCGCATGCGCTCGACCAGCCCTGAGGACGGCGAGGGCATGCGCATGGGGTCCTGACGCGGCCCCCTGACGGGACTCGCGCCGGGCGTCTCGTCCTGAGCGTACATATCGCTATCGCGCGGGCCGTAGGCGCTGCCCTGGCCGATCACGCGCCCGGTGCCGGTGACGATCTGGCTGGCGGCGGCGATCAGTCGCGAGCGTTCTGGCGGCGGATCGGCCAGCAGCAGGCCGGCTTCGCGTGCCTCTTCCTCGGTGTAGCGATGTATGGGCGCGACGCCGTGCTCGGTGCTGCCGAGCAGGACGTAGTCGTTGCCGGCGCGCACGAGGTGCACGGAACGCCCGGAGCCGAGCGTGAGCGCGGACACGCTCGCGAGGCCCGCGCTGGAGACGTTCGGATCGCGCCCGCTCTTGACCTGGCGCAGGATCCAGGCGAGCCCCCAGATGACGGCGATGACGATCGCGAGGCCGACGATGGTGCGCACGATGCTGGCGCCGCCGCTGCTGGAGGCGGCGCTCGAATGCGACGAGCCGGTTGAGGTGGTGAGGTCGAGCGGGGTGCTTTCACCGCCGGCCTTCGACGTCGGCGTGAACGCCGACGCTGGGCACGCGAACGCGAGCAGGCAGGCGCCGAGCACCGCGATCGCCGGTGCGACCGCACGGGAAAGCAGTATGGACTTGCTCATCGAGGGAACGACTCCGAGGAAGAGTCGCCCGAGTTATCGGCTCTGCGCTGAAGGTCTTGAGGAGAACGGGCGCGGCGCGGCGGGGCACGGCGCGGGGAGCACGGGGCGGCGCGGCGGCCGCGGGGCGCTACTGCAGCAGCTCGGCGAGCTGCACGCCCCAGGCGCCTTCGCCGGTGACGACGAGGCTGCCGTTGGCGAAGCACAGGCCGTTGGCGAACAGCTCTACGGGGGCGTCGGCTCGCTGGTCGAGTTCGACGACGGCTCCCTGCGCGAGCTCGAGCGCGCGCCCGAGCGGCAGGTGCGTTCTGCCGAGCTCGGCCCAAACGCGTACGAAGATGCTGCGCAGGATCTCGCGCCCCTCGGCGCTCTCGCGCGTCTGCTCGAGGTGCGCGCGCGCGCGTTCGAGCTCGGCGCGTCCTAGCTTGGCGTACGGTTCGGCCTCGACGGGGGGCTCGCCGGTGGAGGTGAGCTTGACGGCGCGTCTGGCGCCGCTGCGCCCGGGGCGCCCGCGGCCGAGGGAGATGGCCTCGGCGAACAGCAGCACGCCGTCCTCAGCGCTGTCTTCGAGCGCGAGCAGCGCGCCGGGGGTGAGCTCGAGCATGCGCTCGATGGGCATCTGCAGCGAGCCGACCTCGGCGCGCAACAGCACGTGCGCTCCGGCGAGGCCGCGGCGCAGGGCGCCGGCGCCGCGCGCGTCGGCGGGGCTCGGCTGACCGGCGCGGTCGCGGATGCGCTCGGTGATGGGCTCGATGGCGGCCCACGGGATCAGCAGCGCCATGGTCGAGGCGAGGCCGTCGATCTTGAGCTCGAGCGTGACCGACAGGGTGGGTTCGCCGATGGGCGTGAGCACGCCGGCGTCTCCCTCCATGTCGACCTCGCCGCGCACGAGCTCGGGGCCGCCGAGCTCGTCCCAGGCGATGGACAGCTGGTGGACGATGGCGTCGAGCACGCCTCTGGTGAGCACCCAGTCGATCTCCGTGAGATGGCGCTCGGTGGGAGCCTGCGAGGCGTCGCCCCCGAGCAGGCATTCGAGCGCCTGCAGCACGAGCGGCAGCTCGACGCTCATGAGCATGTGCCGCTCGATGGCTTCGGCCTCGACGGCGACGGCGATGGAGTCGGCGGGGAGCTGCGCCTTGGCGGCGGCCCACGTGTGCTGGCTGATGTCGGTGACGACGAGCTCGATCTCGGCTTTCAGCTCGCCGGCCATCCAACCGCCGAGCGACTCGCAGAAGAGATCGAGCGCGCGGATGATGCGGCGCCTGAGCTCGGTGGTGAACTTGGTCGGCTGGGAGAAGTCGAGCGTGCGTATGCGCTCGGATGCGTCGCTGTGCGTCTCCTCCTGGCTGACGGCCATGTCCGGCTCAGGCCTCGGCGGCGGGCGCGACGTCGGCGGCCTCTCCCGCTGCGTCAACTCCGGCGCCGTTGGCGTCGCCGGCCGCGCCGGTACCCGCGGCGACGGCGGGCTGCGCGAGCTGCCCTTCGGGCGACGATGCGGAATCCGGGTGGCCGTCGAGGATCTCGGTGATGCGCAGACCGTACTGCTCCTCGATGACGACGACCTCACCGCGGGCGATGGCGCTGCCGTTGACGAGCAGGTCGGCGGCGTCGCCGGCGATGCGCTCGAGCGCGACGACCGATCCGACGCGCAGGTCGAGCGTCTCGCCGACGGTCATGTGCGTGCGCCCGATCTCGACGCTGAGCTCCATTGGGATGTCGCTGACGCGGCTGAGGTCCACCTCCGACGCGCGGTCGGCGGTGGCTGTGGCGCCGTCGGCGGCGTGATCGAACTGCTCGTACTCGATCGTCTCGGTCACGTGGCTCCTATTGCACGGTCAGGTCGGGGATCAGCACCGCTTCGACTTTGACATCCGTCTCCTTGGTTATCGCCTGGAGGATCTGATGCTTGATGGCGTGCCGTCCCTGTTCGGTGACGAGCGTTTCGCCGTTCTGGTTGGTGATGGCGTCGGTGATGATTTCGCGCACGATCGGTTCCTCGGGCAAGGTGCCGGCGGCGTTTTCGCCGCTGGCGGCGGTGGCGGTGGCGGAGGCGCCGTCGCTCTGCCCGGGAGCGAGCTGGAGCGCGGCGGTGAGCTTGGCGTAGCGGCCGTCTTGGAGGTTGAGCAGGAACGGCGCGGGCAGCACGTAGATGGTCCCCTTGATCTTGTCCTTGTTGACGGGGACGGGCCTGGTCATCTTGTAGCCCACTCCCAGTAGGAGAATCGGCAGGGCGACTGCGAGCATGAGCTTTTTGTTCTTGAGCATGGTGATGGTCGTCCTTGACTATGGTGTGCTTTCGCCTTCGCCTTCGGGCCCGTAGATCCTGCGCATGACGATCTCCACGCGCCGGTTGCGCGCGCGACCGGCGGCGGTGGCGTTGCTGTCGACGGGCCGCTGTTCGGCGTTGCCGGATGCGGTGAGCCTTGAGGGGCTGACCGCGTGTTCGATCAGGAACTGCACGACGGTGCTCGCGCGCGCGGTCGACAGCTGCCAGTTGCTGGGGAACTGGCCGGAGTGGATGGGCACGTTGTCGGTGTTGCCTTCGACGGAGATGGGGTGGGTCTCGTCGACGTTCAGCAGCTGGGCGATCTCGCCGAGCAGCCCGTCGGCGCGAGCTTCGATGCTCGCCTGGCCGGAGGCGAACAGGAGGTCGTCGGTGAGGACCTTGATGACGAGGCCGCGTGCTTCGATCGACGTGGTGACGCTCTTGGCGAAGCCGTGGGCGGCGGCGTAGGCGTCGAGCTCGGCCTTGATGTGCGCGAACTCGGATGCCTCCCGCTGCGCGGCGGCCGCTTTTGCGGCGGCGGCGGCGGCGCTGGTCTGCCCGGGCGCGGTGGCGGTGGCGGAGCCGCGCGCGCTGGAGTTCTGCAGGCTGGCGGCGCCTTCGGTGGCGACGGGCTCGATCGCCTGCAGTTCGACGCTGGAGGGGGTCTGGGCGGCGTTGTCGGTGGCGCCCTGCTGGGCGATGGCCTTGCCGCCGGGCAGGATGTTGCCGGAGAAGGCGGCCTTGAGCGACTTCTGCAGCGTCTGGTACTTGGAGATGTTGACGGAGGAGATCGAGAACAGCACCATGAACAGCGCCATCAGCAGCGTGATCATGTCGGCGTAGGTGAGCAGCCAACGCTCGTTGCTGCCCTCCTCGGCGTGGGCGCGGCGGCGGCGGCCGTGTCCGCGGGGCATCTCAGGCGGCCTTGGCCTCGACGTCGAGCCGCGCGACGTTGTCTTCCTCGCCGGAGCTGCGCTCGGCTGGCGGCAGGTAGGACATCAGCTTTTCGGAGACCAGCCGCGGGTTGTCGCCGGCCTGGATCGAGAGGATCCCCTCGAGCGTCATCATGCGCAGCTCCATCTCTTCGGCGGAGATCGCTTTCAGGCGGTTGGCGATCGGCAGGAAGATGACGTTGGCGGAGCCGACGCCCATGAGCGTGGCGATGAACGCGGCGGAGATGGAGGGCCCGAGCGCGGCGGGCGCGGCGAGGTTCTGCAGCACGTGCACGAGGCCGAGGACGGTGCCGATGATGCCCATGGTGGGCGCGAAGCCGCCGGCCTTCTCGAACGGCGCGGCGGACGCCTCGTGGCGCGCGGCCATGCCGTCGACCTCCGCCTCGAGGATCGCGTGCACCATCTCCGGGTCGGTGCCGTCGACGACCAGCTGCAGGGCGCTGCGGGTGAACGGGTCCTCGATCTCCGACAGCATCGCGTCGAGCGCCAGCAACCCCTCGCGCCGGGCCTTGTCGGCGAGAGACACCAGCTGGTCGAGTTGGCCGCGCATGTCGGGCGGTTCGGCGGAGAACACGAGCTTGTACAGGCTGGGCACGCGCTTCATGGAGGTCATGCCGACGCTGGCAAGCGTCACACCCCCGGTTCCACCGAGGATGATCATGAGCGCGGGGATGTCGATGAACGAGGCGGGACTGGTCCCGTTCATCATCGAGCTCAGCAAAAGGGAGCCGAAGGCCACCCCGATTCCGATGGCCGTTGAAGCCTTCATTGCTTCCCTACATCGGCCGCCGGAAAAAATCCTTCAGTTTTGCCGGGCGCGCCTGCACATACGGCCAGTTGGTACGACTCCAGCTGCCCGTTTGGCCCTACACCGGCTCGGGCTCATCCTCCACCGCCGACAGCCGCGGCGGCTCTCGATGCAGTGGCGTGAGCGGGCCCTGCGGCGGCGTGAGCGGGACCTGCAGCCCGGCGACGCCCGCCCTGCCGCGGCGCCTGAGCGCGTCGCCGAGCACCGTCGCGCGGTAGGCGTGCACGGCGGCGGCAACCTCCTCGGGCGTCTCCGCGACGACGACCTTCGCGCCGGTCGCGAGCGTGATGACGGTGTCGGGCGTCGACTCGACCGTCACGATCATGTCCGTGTTCAGCTGAAACGGTTCGTCGCTGTGGCCAAGCCGGTTGAGCGTGATCATCGATATCCCCCCTCTCGGTCGATGTTAGCCGCGGGGTGGGACGGCCTTCCTGCGCCGCCCCACCCCGGGCTCCTCGGAGTGTCCCTGCTGCCGTCCTTTCCGGCGATCGTGGTTGGGTGACAGGACCGCATGCGGTCCTGCTCGGAGCCGCACATGTGCGGCTCCGCGGCGGGCGCATGCGCCCGCCGACCGGTCGGCGCATGCGCCGACCGGCAAGACATGCCTCAGCAAGGCTCATGAGCCGGCCGGCAAGCTCATGCAAGCTCGTGCAAGCCCCGGCGCTACCGCGTCGCTACTGCATCGTCACCAGCGTGCCGAGCATTTCGTCGGCGGTGGAGATCACGCGCGAGTTGGCCTGATAGCCGCGCTCGGCGGTGATCATGTTGGTCATCTCGGTGGCGAGGTCGACGTTGGACATCTCCAGCTCGCCGCCGATGGTCGAGCCGAAGCCGGGGCTGTCGGGCGTGCCCACTATCGGCGTGCCCGAGTTGGCGGTCTGCGCCCACAGCGAGCCGCCCAGCCGTTCGAGCCCGGATTCGTTGGCGAACGTGGCCAGCGAGATGTAGCCGGCGGTCACGCGCGTGAGGTACGTTTTCGTGTCTTCTTTGTTCTCGTCGGTGTAGCTGACGGCGCCGTCTTGGCCGATGGTGACGTTGCTGGAGCCGGGCGGGATGCGGATGTAGCTCGGTTCCTTGCCCGGCGCGTACGTGTCGCCCGTTTCGGCTTCGGTGATGACTTCGGCGTTGACGCCGATCACGTATTCGCCGGACTGGGTCGTGAGGTAGCCGGCGGCGTCGGTGGTGAGGTCGCCGGCGCGCGTGTAGTCGACGTTCGCGGGCAGGTTCTTGGTCGGTTCTTCGGCCACTGGATCGCCGGGCCCCACGCGCAGGAAGCCCGGGCCCTCGATCGCGATGTCGAGCGGGTTGTTGGTCGACTGGAAGGAGCCCTCGGTCATTTCGTTGACGGTCGCCGACACCTGCACGCCGAGCCCGATCTGCTCGGGGTTGGAGCCGCCGTTGGTGGTCGTCGGGCCGGAGGCGCCGTGCATCACCTGCGTGAGCGAGTCCGCGAACGTGATGCTCGCGGCCTTGTAGCCCACGGTGTTTACGTTCGCCAGGTCGTTCGCCGTCTCGTTGAGCATCGCCTGGTTGGCATCGAGGCCGCTGATTGCGGCATACATTCCAGCCATCATCGTGACTGCCCTTCCTTTCGCGGCCTCCTCGAAGAGGTCCAGCCGGGGTTGTGTGTTGCCGCTTCTCTCATGCGATCACGGCACTGTCGATGTTCGTGAACACGTTGTCCTTCATGTGCTCGGATCCGACCGCCGTTATGACGGTGCGGTTGCTGACGGACACCACGAACGCGGTGCCGTCGACAAGTACTAGGGAGTCGCGCGAGCCCTTGCTGGCGGCGCGCTGCACTCCCTGCGAAAGCCTTCCCAGCGTGCTCGGGTCGAGCGCGATCCCGCGGCGTTCGACGCGCGCGAGCGCGTGCTTGGAGAACTGCAGCTGCTGGGACTGGTCGGCCTGGGAGAGCGCGTCGGCGAACGACGGGCCGGCGGCAGGCGTGCCCGCCACGGGCGCATTGCGCGCGCCGTCCGCCCCGGTGGTCGGGGCGACGGGCCCGGCGAGGCCGCCGGGCGGGCCCACAAGGGGCCCGAGCGCGGGGTTGGAGATGGTGCTCACTCGATTTCCGTGATGCTCGACAGGGTCACGCCGGCGACGCCTTCTATCGTCACCGTCGTGCCGGAGGCGTTCGACTGGACGCTTTCGACGGTCCCGCTCGCGGCGGCGCCGGAGGCGTTGTCGTAGGTCACGCTGCGGCCGATCAGCCCGACCGCGCTGGAGAGCTCGGCGGCGTTGGCGAGGTTGGTCGTCTGCTCGGTCTGCGTCAGCTGCGCGAGCTCGTTGACGAATTCGTTGCTGTTGCCCGGTTCCAGCGGGTTCTGCGCCTGCAGCTGCGCGATCATCAGTTTCAGGAATTCGTTCTGGCCGAGCATCGCGGTGGGGTTTGACGACGCGGGCGTCGCCGACGGCGTCGTCGCGCCCTGCGTGGCCGCGGCGGCGTGTGCGGTGATTGCTGGTGTGGTCATGGCAGTTGATCCCTTTCGTGCTCGGTTCAGGCGAGAACGTCCACGAGCCCGCCCGTTTCCAGTCCGTCAGCGAGACCCGCCGGGCTCGCGCCGACCGGCTCGACGAGCGCCCGCTGGGCTTCTGCTTCTTCCTCGGCCGACGATCTGGTGGACGCCCCCGCTCCTTCGCCGCCGGCGAAGCGACCCTCGCGATCGCCCGTCTGGGGCTGGCCGGAGGAGCCGATGTCCAGGCGCAGCAGCGACACGCCGAGCGAGCTCAGCGACTGGTGCAGCTCGGCGCGCCCTCCCGCCAGCACCTGCGCGGCGGCGGGTGTGTCGGCGGTCACGCGCGCGAGCAGGCCGTCGGTCGTCTGACTGAGGTGGATGCGGATCTCGCCCAGCTCTTCCGGCTGCAGCGCGATCCGCGCCTGCGTGCTCCCCTGCCGCGCGGCGATCTGGATGGTCGCGCGGATGGAGTCGATCATGTCCTGCATGCCCACGCCAGCGACGGGCCCCGCGGGCGCGCCCGTCCCCGCCGCGCCCGCGGAGGCGGCGGCCTGGGCGGCGGCCGGCGAGCCGGGCAGCTGGATGGCTTCGAGCGCTTCGGCGGCGAAACCCGCCTGTGCCGGAGTGTCGGCTTCGATGCTCGCCTGCGTCGCGGACGGCTGCGTGGGGGAACCGGCGGGTGCGCGGTACCCGGATGAGCCGGACCCGGCGGTGTTCGAGCCGCCCGAGCCGTTCCCGCCAGCGCCGGCGCCTGTTCCGGTTCCGGTTCCATCCTGCCCTCCCGCCTGGGGGCCGCCGGCAACCCGTGAGGCGGCAGCTTCCACGGCGGCGCCCGAGCCGCGTGACGCGGGGCCGTACTGAGCTCGCGCGGTGGTGGGCTGAGCGGTGGCGACGCCGGGCGCCGATCCGCCAACCGTGGCGCCGCTCGCGGCCGGGGCCTGCGTCGACGATCCCTGTGTCGCCGCGGCCTGATTGGAGGCTTCTGGAGAGGCTTCCGCGCCGGAGGTGGCGGCGCTCGCGGGGGCCGCGCCGTGGGCGCTCGCTCCACCCTGAGCCCTAGCCGTGCCGCTCGCGCTCGCCTGGGCCGGTGTTGGCGCGGGCGCTGCTGGCGCCTGCGGGCTGGCGGCGGTGGCCGGGAGACCCGCCGGCGAAGACGACGCGCCCGCGCTCTGTCCCTGAGAGCCCGCGGCCGCGCCTTCGGAAGCGGCGCTGGAGGCGGTGCCGTGGGCGAGAACGGCTGCTGAGCCGCCCGCGGCCGGCGTGCCCGCGGCGGCTTCGGCGGCTTCGGCGGCTTCGGCGGCTTCGGCGGCTTCGGCGGCTTCGGCGGCTTCGGCGGCTTCGGCGGCTTCGGCGGAGGCCAGCGTAAAGCCGCCCTGAGCCTGAGCTGACGCGCCCGCGGTGAGAGCGGTTCGTGTCGCTTCGGAGGCTGTGGACGGTGTGGGCCCGGTGGACGCGGAGGAGGCGCCCGATTCCGTAGCTGCCGACCCGGTGGACGCGGACGCGGCGCCCGATCCCGTCGCGCTCGCGGAAGCGGACGCGGCGTCGGCCACGCCCGCGTGTTCGGGATGGCGGGCGAGGGATCGTTCCCTGCGGCTGGCTTCGTCGCTTCTCTGCTGTTGGCCTTCCGCGTTTGCGGTCCGGGCCGATTGTTCGGCGAGCGCGCTGTGGAAGGGCGCGCCGCCCGGTGGATCGGGCGAGCCGGGTGACGCTCCGGAGCTCGGCGGTGGCGCCGACGGCGCGACTGGCAGCAGGGCGGGTTGCACGGTCATGCGAGGCTCTCCGCGGTGGCGGTCGCGGGGTGCGACTGCCGGTAGGCTTCGGCGTTGGCTAGCACGTTGGAGACGTAGCTCCGGGTTTCCGCGTACGGGGGGACGCCGCCGTACTGCTGGACGGCACCCGGCCCTGCGTTGTACGCCGCGAGCGCCTCTTCGCTGTTATCGCCGAACTGCGCCATCAGCTCGCCCAGGTAGCGCGCGCCGCCTTCGATCGATTCGCCGGGGTTCAGCGGGTCGGCTACGCCCAGCGAGGCGGCGGTCCCGGGCATCAGCTGGGTCAGGCCCGACGCGCCGGCGCTGCTGGTGGCGCTGGGGTCGAAGCCGGACTCCTGCTGGATCAGCCCGTGCAGCACGGCGGGGTCGAGGCCGTTGCGGGCTGCGGCCTGGTCGATCTGCGCTGCGTATTCGCCCGATTCGCCACCGGCGCTGCCGCCCTGGGCTGCCTCGTAGGCGATGTCCGCGGGTTCGGCGACGCCGGCGGCGTCGGCGCTGGTGGCCGCCTGCAGCGCGGAGGCGAAGTCGCTGCCGGTGGCCTGGGAGTAGGAGGAGGCGGTGGCGCCCGTCGACACGACACCCCCGGAGGAGACCTGCCGAGCGGATTCGATCAGCGCCTGCAGCTGCTGCACGCGCTGGAGGACCGCCAGCTCGCCCGGGGACGTGGCGGCGCCGGCGCCGGACACCGCCTGGGCGCTCACGCGCGACTCCCGCGAAAGCGCGCGGCGGCGATTTCGTCGAGCACGCCGACCTCGCGGCGGGCGACCTCGAGGTTGTGCTCGCCGCGGTGGCGCTCTCTGAGACGGTTGAGCATCTCGTGCTCGCTGGCCGCCGCCGCCAGCTCGGCGTCGCGCTCGGCGACCTCCGCGTCGCGCTGCTCGAGCTCGCTCACACGGATGCGCCGCTGCGCCTCGACACGCTCGAGGAACGCCTGTCGGGCGAGCAGATCGGTGGCGCTGACGGTCTCGCGCCCGGCGGCGATGGTCCGCTGTTCGTCGTGGGCGTGTTCGAGGCTCGCGTCCGCCTCGCGCACCTCCGCGGCGCTGCTGGAGCGGCGCGATATGGCGTCCGCCAGATCGCGCTGAGCAAGCTTCTCCTTGCGCTCACGCACCGCGCGCACGCGCTCGAGACGGAAGCGAAACGCAGATCCGGACACGCCCTGGTTATCGGAAGGCCGGGCGGGTTCTTGAGGCGTGTCAGATGCTCGAGCCGGCACGTGCTCAGATGCTCAGCCCGAGCGCTGGGATCGCCGGCGCCCCCGAGGCGTCGTAGGCCGGGGCGTCGGCGCTGACGGCGGCGTCGAGCTCGGGGGTGACCTCTTCGGCGTCGGGGATCTCGCCGCTGCGGCGCTCGAGCTCGCTCGCCAGCGAGGAGCCGAGCTCGAGCAGTCGCGCGTCTGTATCAAGCGGGTCGCTGCGCTCGTGCACGGGCTGGCGCAGGAAGCGCTCGATGCGCGTGCGGTGCGCGAGCGCGGTGTCGAGGGCGTGGTCGCTGCCGGGGTGGTAGGCGCCGATCGCCACCAGGTCTTCCTTCTCGCGCAGCACCGCCAGCGCCGCGCGCAGCCTCTGCCCGGCCTGCTCGACCTCGGGCGTGACGATCTCGCCGATCAGGCGCGAGACGCTGTGCAGGACGTCGATCGCCGGGTAGTGACCGGCGTGAGCGAGCGAGCGGGTGAGGATGACGTGCCCGTCGAGGATCGAGCGCACGGCGTCGGCGATCGGCTCGTTCATGTCGTCGCCGTCGACCAGGATCGTGTACAGCGCGGTGATCGAGCCGCTGGTGCTCGTGCCGGCGCGCTCGAGCAGGCGCGGCAGCAGCGCGAACACGCTGGGCGTGTACCCGCGCGTGGCCGGCGGCTCGCCGATCGCCAGGCCGACCTCACGCTGGGCCATGGCGAAGCGCGTGACGGAGTCCATCATCAACATCACGTCGTGGCCCTGGTCGCGGAAGTACTCGGCGATCGTGGTCGCCGTGAACGCAGCCTTGATGCGCACGAGCGCGGGCTGATCGGAGGTGGCGACGACCACCACCGAGCGCTCGAGCGCGTCGCCGAGGTCACGCTCGACGAACTCGCGCACCTCGCGCCCGCGCTCGCCGACGAGCGCGATCACGTTGATCGACGCGCTGGTCGAGCGCGCGATCATGCCCAGCAGCGAGGACTTGCCGACACCAGAGCCGGCGAAGATGCCCAGGCGCTGCCCGCGCCCGCACGGCACGAGTCCGTCGAGGGCGCGCACGCCCAGCCCGACGCGCTCGCGGATGCGCGGCCTTGAGAGGGCGTTCGGGGGCGCGGCGATCGTCGAGCGCGCCTGCGCCCGAGTCCCACCCGGCCGAGTGGGATCGCATTCATCGGCCGCCGGGCGCCCGTCCTCGGGGATCCCCAGCCCGTCGACGATCCGCCCGAGCAGGCCCTCGCCTACGGCGATGCGGAACGGCGCGCCCGTGGCCAGCACCCTCGTGCCCGGGCCGATGCCGTGCAGTTCCCCGAGCGGCATCAGCAGCGTGCGCCCGTCGCGGAAGCCGACGACCTCGGCGGACACCGCCGCGCGGTTGCGATCGGTGCCCACCAGGCACACCTCGCCGACCTCCGCCTGCAGGCCGGTGGCCTCGATGATCAGCCCGATCAGGTTGGTGACGAAGCCGTGGCGGCGCGCGAGATCGGCCTCCATGATCGCCTCGGCGGCCCGCCGCAGCCGCGTGCCGGGCTCGCTCATGCCGCACGCTCGCCGGTCTCGAGCGCGGTGCTCACCACCTCGCGCGCGCGCTCCAGCTGCGTGTGCACGCTCGCGTCGACCTCGCCCTCGGCGGTGCGCACGATCACAGCGCCTGCGCCCACGCGCTCGTCGGACTGCACCTCGCAGATCTCCACGCCGCTGCCCTGCGAGGTCAGCTCGCCGAGCGCCGCCCTGACGGCCTCGAGATCGGCGGGGTTGACCAGCACGGTGATCCTGCGCCGGTCGCTGATGCGCCGCAGCGCCCCCTGCACGACCTCGACGACGAGCTCCGGGCGCGCCTGGAAGGCGCCCGCGAGGATCTTGCCGGCGAGCGACAGCGCCAGCTCGATGGCGTCCGCTTCGACCGCCTCGACGATCTCCGCGCGCAGCGCGTGCACGCCGTGGACGGCCTCGCCGAGGGTTGACGCGGCGGCGGCGATCTCTGCCGCGCCGTGCTCGTAGCCAGCGGCGCGGCCCTCCTCGAAGCCCTGGGCGCGCGCCTGCTCGCGGATGCGCTCGGCCTCGACGCCGGCCCGCGCGATCAACCGCGCGGCGGCGTCGCGCGGCGCAGGCGCGGAGGGCTCGAGCTGCTCGAACGCGTAGCTGACGGTGGCGTCAGACAACCGCTTCGCTCTCGTCCTCGCTGTTGCCGGCGATCACGATCGTGCCGGCCTCCTCGAGCTGGCGCACGACCGCCACGATGCGGCTCTGGGCGGCGTCGATGTCGCGCTTGCGCTGGGGCGGCTGGATCTCCATCTCTTCCTTGAGCATCTCCGCGCCGCGCTCGGACATGTTGCTGAGCACTACCTCCTTCACGTTGTCGGGCGCGCCGCGCAGCGCGAGCACGAGATCCTTCTGGTCGGCCTCGCGCAGCACCTGCTGGACGGCGCGCTCTTCGAGCGTGACGATGTCCTCGAACACGAACAGCATCGCGCGCACCTCCTCGGCGAGGTCCTTGTCGGTGGAGGCGAGCTTCTCGAGCACGTTGCGCTCGGTCGTGCGGTCGGAGTGGTTGAGGATCTCAGCCAGGTTCTTGGTGCCACCGGCGGCGGAGTACTCGCGCTCGGCCACCGCGGTCAGCTTGTGGCGGATGACCTCCTCGACCTGCTGGACGACCTGCGCGCTGGTCTCGCCCATGCGCGCGATGCGCAGGGCGATGTCCGGCTGCTGGCGCTCGGGCAGGCGCGCGAGCACGTGTGCCGCGAGTGTCGTCTGCAGGCTGGCGAGGATCAGCGCGATCGTCTGCGGCGACTCGCTGCGCAGCAGCGCGGCGGTGCGCTCGGGTGGGACGCGCTGCAGGAATTCGAACGGCGGCGTCTCGGTGCGGGCGGACAGGCGGCTGAGCACCTCGGCCGCGCGCTCGGGTCCGAGCGCGCGTTCGATCACCCCGCGCGCGAAGTCCATCCCGCCGGCCGCCCCCAGCTCCCCTGCGCTGGTCAGCGCGGCGAGCTCGTGGAAGATCGAGTCGGTCGTCTCCGCTCCCACCGAGCTGAGGCTGGCCATCTCCATCGACAGGCTCTCGATCTCCTCTTCGCCGAGGCGCTGCAGCACTTTCGCCGCGCGCTCGGAGCCGAGCGCGGCCATCAGCACCGCGGCCTTGCGGGCGCCGGCGATCGGCTCCCCCTCCGGGGACGATGCCACGGTGGCTGGCAGGACCTCGGTGGGGGCGGCCGGCAGCGCCGGGACGGTGTCCGCTGGAGCGTCGCCGGCCACCGGCGCTAGTCCTCCTGCATCCAGCTGCGAAGCTGCTGGGCGACCCGCTCGGGGTTGCTGTCGACGAGCTGCTCGACCTGCCGGCGGATGCTCTCACCGCCGTCCTGCTCGTGGCCGTTGGCGCTGGGACCGCCGGCGCCGGGCGCGACGGCGGCCATCGCCGGCGCCGGCCGCGGGGTGGTCTCGCGTTCGAGCTCAGACAGGCGCATGGGAGCGTTGAGCTCGCGCAACCACACGGGCTCCTCGATCGTCTCCTTCTCGCGCTTGCGCAGCGAGCGCGTGGTGAAGAACAGGAACATGATCGCGCCGAGCCCGAGCAGCACGTACTTGGCGTCGGCGAGCGGGCTGGCGGCGGCCGCCGCGGCGCTCGTCTGCTTGGCGAAGGCGACCTGGCCGATCGAGATCGTGTCGCCGCGTTTGGTCTGGATGCCGGCGGCGTTGGTGACCGCTTCGCGGATCGCCGGCAGCGCGGACGCGGGCACGGATTTGTCGAGCAGCACGGACACGTGCTGGCTTTCGACCGTGCCGGGCGCAACCGTCTGGTGCGTGACGATCTTCGATACACCCAGCGAGGAGCTGGTGGTTTCGTGTTTGTAGTTGGACTTGCCGCTCGTGCCGGTGGCGGCGGCCGGGACGTTGGCGGTGCCGGTGGCGCCGCCGGCTCCGGTGCCGTTGCCGGTCAGCGTTTCGACGGTCTTGCTCTGCTGCGTGGGGGTGCCCGCCTTGCCGTATTCGAGCGATTCCTTGCTCGTCTGATCGACGTTCATGTTGGCGTACACAAGCACCTGCGCCTTGCCCGAGCCGAGCGTCTGCGTGAGCATCGCGTCGAGGCTGGCCTCCATGCTCTGGTCGTAGCGCTGCTCGGCTTCCTGCAGTTCGCCGCCAGATCCGCCGGCGCCGCCGCCGGCCTGCGGCCACAGCAGCTCGCCCGAGGCGTCGGTGATCGTGACCTTGCCCAGCTGCAGGCCGGGCACGCTGGAGGCGACCAGCTGCGCGATCCCACGCACGGAGCTCTGGTCGAGCGAGCTCGTCCCGGACAGCAGCACCGCAGCCGAGGAGGCGTTCTGGTCTTCGCCGAAGATCTGGCTCTGGGAGCTCGGCAGCACGAGCTCGACCTGCGCTCCGGAGACGCCCTGCACGCTGTCGATCGTTTCGTCCAGCTGCCCCTGCAGCGCGCGCTGGTAGTTGACCTGCTGGTCGAAGTTGCTTTCGCCGAGGTTCTGCTTTTCGAACAGCTGCTTGAAGCCCGGCTGGCTGGCGCCGAGCAGGTTCGCGCCTGCCAGCGCGACGCGTGCCGCGGAGGCCTGATTGGCCTGCACGGCGATCGCGCTGCCGTTGTCCTGGAGCTCGTAGCTGATTCCCTGCGCGCTGAGCGTGCTCGTCATCTTGCCGGTCTGCGACGGTTCGACGCCGCTGACGACCGTCGTGTAGCTCGGCTGCGAGACCGTGTGCACGAACAGGTAGATGAACAGGATCGCCGCGACGGCCGTCGCGCCGGCGATCATCCATCCGCGGGGGGTCAGCCTGGAGGCGAGCTGGGCTGCGGGCGGCATCGATCAGACCTGCGTGTTGAAGATGCTCTGGGTGGCTTCGGTGGCCTTGTTGCGGATCTGCGACGCCATTTCCATCGCCAGCTGCGCGTCCTCGACGGTCACCACGGCGCTCTCCGGGTCGCTGACGTTCCCCGTGGCGAGGGCCTGGGAGGCGCTGGAGGCGCTGTCCTGCGTCTGCTCCAGCGAGGAGATCGCTTCCGTGAGCTCGCCGCCGAATCCACCCGCTTCACCGCCGGCGGCCACGCCGGTCGACTGGCCGGCCTGAGCAACGCCTTCCGCGCCGCTCACCGACAGCTGGCCTGCCAGCCCTCCGACCGGCGGGATGATCATTTGAGCAGGCCGAGCGTCGAGGTGAACATCGACTTGGCGGTCTGCATCGCCGTCACGTCGGACTGGTAGGACTGCGACTCGGAGATGAGGTCGGTCATTTCCGTGACCGTGCTGATGTTCGGCATCTTCACGTAGCCCTGGGCGTCGGCTTCGGGGTTGCCGGGGTCGTAGACCTGCTGATCGGGAGTGCTGTCGCTGACGATCCCGGTGACCTCGACGCCGCCGGGCGGAGCGCCGCGGCCCTGCTGGATGGCGCTGGAGAGCGCACCGCCGAAGTCGCTCGCTCCCATCTGCGCGAGCTCCACCTCCTGGCGCTGATATGGCTGCCCGTTGGCGGCTTTGGTGGTGTCCGCGTTGGCGAGGTTCTCGGCGGTCACGTCCATGCGCATGCGCTCGGCCGTCAGGCCGGTGCCGGCGATACCGATCGCGTCGAACAGCCCCATCAGGCGGCGGCGCCCATGGCCGAGCGCAGGATGTCGTCGCGGGCGCCGAGCACCTGCGTGAGCGCCTGGTAGTCGAGCCCGTTTTCGGCGAGCTTCGCCGATTCCTGATCGATGCTCACGGCGGTGCCGTTCGGCCCCGCTTCGATCGGCTCGGTCACCGTCTGGAACTGCGCCTGGCTCACCGATTCCGGTTCGCCGCTGGCGACGGCGCTCTGCAGCGCCGACTCGAAGTTGACTTCCTGGGGCTCGTAGCCAGGCGTGTCGGCGTTGGCGATGTTGTTCGTCAGGGCCGTCTCGCGCTGCCAGGAGCCGCGCATCGCAGCCTGAAGCAGCTGCTGGGTCGAGTCGACGAGAGCCATGTTGGGGGTGTCCTTTCCGCCCTCCCTGGGCTGAAACCGACCTCTCCCTGAGGTCGCCGACTTCATGGCCATCGAGGGGCCGCCCTCTTGATCGGCCGCTTTGCAGGGATCTTTAGGCACTCGCGCATGCTGGCCCACACGTCCACCCGCGCGGCTAACCGCTCACGCGCGCGGGCGTCGCGACCGACCCTGGGGCGAGAAATCGCCAACGAGTGATCGGCACGTACATGAAGAGACCAGCTGCTCGAGTCCAACGCCACAGCCACATGTACCGCAGGCGAATGGTGATAGCCCTGCTGGGCGCTTGCGCACTGGCGCTTGCGGCGAGCCCGGCCGCATCGGCCTCCTCGCTGCGCTCCTCCTATCGCGCTGAGAACCTGTGCTCGGTCCCGCGTGCCGGCTCCGCCGGCTGTCTGGGAGTCAGGCTCGTCGCCGATTCCGTCACGGGAGCGGATCTCAGGGCGAACGCCAGCAGGCAGGCCGCGGAAGCCGCCACCGGCACGATCCCAGCGGTCGCCAACAAAACGCCGATCTCGTGGGGCCTCACACCTGCGCTGCTGCACGCCGCCTACTCGCTGCCGAGCGAAACGTTCCCCGCCTCCCAGCAGACCATCGCGGTCGTCGACGCGTTCAACGACCCAACCGCAGAAGCGGACCTCGCGGTCTACGACACCGAGTTCAAACTGCCCGCGTGCACGACCGCCAACGGCTGCTTTCGCAAGCTCAACCAGGAAGGCCACACGAGCCCGCTGCCGGCCACCGAAGGCGGCTGGGCGACAGAGATATCGCTCGACGTGCAGATGGCCCACGCGATCTGCCAGGGCTGCAAGGTGATGCTCGTCGAGGCCGCGAACACCTCCTTCGCCGCGCTGGGAGCGGCGGTCGACGCGGCTGTGAAAGCGGGCGCGACGGAGGTGAGCAACTCCTACGGTGGGGCGGAGGAAGCTGGCTACTCGGCCTACAACGCCCCCTACGACCATCCCGGCGTGGTGATCACCGCGTCCGCCGGCGACTGCGGCTACTTCAACGAGGGCTGCGGCGGAGCGGAAGCGGCCAACTTCCCGGCCAGCTCCCCGGACGTGGTCGCGGTCGGGGGTACGTCCGTGAGCGACTCCGAAGGGAGCTGGAGCGCCACCGTGTGGGCGGGCGGCGGCAGCGGCTGCAGCATCGCGTTCACGGCGCCGCTGTGGCAGCTCGACGTGGCGAACTTCGCGGCCACGGCATGCGACAGCGGCCGCTCGGTCGCCGACGTGGCGGCGGTGGCCGACCCGTACACGGGCGTGGACGTGTATGACAGCACGCCGACGCCCGAGGGCTACCCCACCGGCTGGGGCGTGTGGGGCGGCACCTCGGTGGCCTCGCCGGTGATCGCCGCCGAGTTCGCCCTGGCGGGCGGCGCGCAGGGCGTCGAATATCCCGCGTCGACCCTGTACTCGCACATCGGCGACGCGAACGACCTGTACGACGTGGTGTCGGGGAGCAACGGCTCCTGCACCGAGGCCACCTCCTGCGAGGCGGCGGTCGGCTACGACGGTCCCACGGGGGTCGGCAGCCCGATCGGGCTGGGAGCGTTCGCGAAGGCCGCGAGCCCGGCGAACGTGTCCGTGCCCACCATCGCGGGCACCGCGGAGGAGGGCCAAACACTGACGGTGACGCACGGCGACTGGAGCAACGACCCCACGGCCTACGGCGAGCGCTGGCTCCTGTGCAACGCGTCAGGCGCCGGCTGCTCGGCGATCGCCGGCGCGACGAGCACCGGCTACACGCTCATCGCCGGCGACGTCGGCTCCACCATTCGCGTTCAGGAGATCGCGAGCAACTCCGCCGGAAGCGGATCCCCGGTGATCTCCACGCAGACCGCCGGCGTGATCTCCGACGCGCCCGCCATCACCAGCTTCACGCCGACCTCCGGCGTCACCGGCAGCTCGGTGACGATCACCGGCACCGCGCTCACGGGCGCCACCGCGGTGAGCTTCGACGGGCTGAAGACGACGTTCACCGTGCGCTCCTCGACGCAGATCGAAGCGACCGTCCCCAACGGGATGCTCGCGGGGACGATCGCTGTCACCACTCCGGTGAAAACGGGGACGAGCAAATCCAAGTTCACGCCGACGCTGTCGCTGAGCTCGTTCACGCCGGCGAAGGCGGCCCCCGGGGCGATCGTGACGATCAACGGCGTCGGCTTCGAGAAAAGCTCGACGGTCGACTTCGGCACCGTCAAGGCGACGAGCGTGACCTACGAGTCGGCGACCAGGCTGAAGGCGGTCGTACCCGCCGGCGCGGGCAGCGGGTCGATCAAGGTGATCAACACGTCCGCGCCGATCGGCACCGCCGTCAGCGCGAGCCTCTTCACGGTCACCTGAGAGCGGTCACCCGCAGCGCGACCGCCGGCGGGGAAGCTCGCCTACGCGCTGCGGTCCAGGCGCGGGCGGCGCCGGAGCTGGCCGGCGTAGCCGTCAGCCGCCCGCCTGGCCCGCGTGGCGGTGGATAGGTCCGTGAGCAGCGCGTCGCGCAGGCGGATCAGCTCGATGCGCGTGCGCTCGTGGATCAGGCGCGCCCGCTGCAACAGCTCAGCCGCCGCCGCGGGCGGCGTCGCGGGCAGCTCTGCGACCAGCTCATCCCAGCGCGCGCCCAACGCGACGAGGCTCTCGACGTCGCCCCTGCCGGCGAGCTCCAGTTCGAGCTCGGCGTGCTCGCCGACCGCTTCGTAGGGGCGCAGCGGGGACCGTGCGTCGCCGCCGAGCGCCGGCGGGCTCACCCGCGCTCCACCTCTGCCACGACCTGGTCCCATGCGTCGCGCAGCTCGTCGAGCAGCTCGATCACCTCTTCGACCTTGCTCGTGTCCCGGCTGATGCGCGCGGCGTTGAGCGTGGTCAGGCAGAAGGTGTAGATCGCGTGCAGCTGCTGGGGCAGATCCCCCTGCTCGAAATCGAGCGTGCCGTCGAGCTGCCTCAGGATCCGTTCGCCGTAGCGCAGCGTGTTGTGTGCGCGCTCCACCTCGCCCTCGCGCATCGCCACGACGGCCTGGCGCAGGAAGCGGCGGGCGCCGTCGTAGAGCAGCACGACGAGCTCCCCGGGCGTTGCCGCCAGCACGGTGCCCCGGCGATAGGCGGCGTGCGATGCGGTGACGTTACTCATCTCACCACCCTTGATCGACCTGCCGCGGAAAAGATTGAGAGCTGGCCCGTCACTAAATGCCCGACTTGCTCAACGATTCCTCCTGGCTGGTCAACCAGTCGCCCTGTGTTGTGTTCTTCGAGATGACGCCTTCGAGCGCCGCGTAGGTGGCCTTCAGCGCCTTTTCGCGCTGGGCGAGCATTTCGTTCATCGTGCTGATCTGCGTGCTCAGCTGGGTGATCTGGTCACCGTCGCCGTTGACCCTCGCTTCGATCGTCCCGCCGGGCGCGCCCGCGCCTTCGACCATGCTCTGGAGATTCTGCGACCACTGCTCGAGCATCTGCTCAACCTCGGCCGGATTCGCCTTGACGGCTTCCGCGAGCTTGGTCGGGTCGACCGTCAGCAGCCCTTCCAGCGAGGCCTGTGAGGAGGTCCCGCCGCCGGTCGGCCCGCCCGTGCTGATGCCGATGTCGAACGGGCTCGACATTTCGGTCGGCAGGCCCGCGATCGGTTCGTACATCGAGTCGCGCATGTTGTCGAGCAGGCTCGTCAGTTCCACGTCGCCGAACAGGACCCCGGTGGAGTATTCGCCGGCCACCGGCTTCGTGGGAGGCTTGGTCGCGACCTGCGTCTGGATCGCCGAGACCGTCGAGTTGTAGAGCTTGACGAAAGACTGCACCTGGGCTTCGACCGCACTGGGATTGGGACCGGGAGCCAGCACGTCGATCGTCACCGGGCCGTCGGGGGTGACACCACCAAGGGTCAGCGTGACGCCGGGGATCGCGTCGGTGACGGTGTTGGAGCTGGACGTCCCCGTCACGCCGTCGACCTTGAATTCGGCGTCTTTGCCTTCCTTCGCGGTTCCCGCCTCTTCCACGAGCGCGCCGCCCGGATCGCTGACTTTGATGAACTCGCCGCCGGTGCTGCCGGTCTGACGGTCGGACAGCACGATCGTGCCGCCTTCCACGACCGCCGCATACACGGTCGCACCGCTGGTGGAGTTGATCGCGTCCGCCAGCGACTGGGCGCTCTCGCCCGCGCTGACTTCGAATTCGTGGCCGTCGACCGTGAGCTTCTGTGCGCTGCCAGGGCTGGTGAAGGTGAACGTCCGCTGTGCGGAGTTGGCGAGCTGCGTGACTTCGACCTCGTAGCCGCCGACGCCGGCGCCCGAGGTGGTGGCGGCGCTCACCCGCGCCGGTTCGCTGGAGGTGACCGTCTGCGCGCTTTCGAACAGCGAAGGCAGGCTGAATTCGGAGACCGTGAACGCGAGCTGCTGCAGGCTGCTCTGGACGCTCTGCAGCGCCGCCTCCTCGGCCTGCAGCTTGCCCTGCGTGTCGGTCAGGTGCGTGACGGGCTCGCGTTCGGCGTCCATCAACGCGGTGATGATCGAGCTCGTGTCGAGGCCGTCGGCGAGGCCCGACACAGTGATCGGCGCGCCGACGGTGGAGCCGATGGAAAGCGATGACATGAGAGCCCTCTACCCCGCGGGCCGTCCGGCCGCGAGCTCGAGCGCCTCGGCGATCGACAGGGGTCTGACGACGTTGCGCTGGGAATCGTGCAGCTCGACGCGCACTTGCTCGGTGGGCGTCGCGGCGCAGAAGCGCAGCTGCTGCCCGCTCTCGCGCAGCTGTTCCTCGATTCTGCCGGCGGCGGCGATCTGGTCGAGCACCTCCGGCGGCGGGCCACCCCTGCTGGCGTCGACCGACAGCGAGTCGGCGCTCGCCGCCAGCTCGGACAGGAACGCGCCTACATCGTCCACGCTCGAGGGCGCCGAGGGCGTGAGGGTTGCTTGGCCCAAGGGGCCGTCTATTGGCTGGGTCGGCGAGCTCATATGGCGTTTTCTCCCTGAAAACGTGGGGACGCGGTCCGGTCCATGGGCCGCCTCGCGCTGGTGTTCCAACATTGTCATCGACGCCCTTCGCGGAAACTTGAAGGATCTCCTGCCGCTGCCAGACGCGTTGCGCACCCGCACCGGCGTCCGCCCGCTACGCGGCCGACGCCCGTGACAGCAGGCTCGCGGCCGCCTCGCTGCGCGGATCGCGCGACAGCGCCGCCGCGGCGAAGTCGCCCGCCTCGCGTGGCATGCCCCTGGCGGCGGCGACGCGCGCGAGCCCGACCAGCGCGCGGACGTCCGGCTCCTGCCGGCAGACGGCCATCCACTGTTCCGCCGCCGAGGCCGCGAACCCGCGCCGCATGTACATCTCGGCGAGCAGCTCGCGCCTCTCGCGCTCGCCCATCGGCGCGCGCTGGAGCACGCCGAGCAGGACTTCGAACGCCTTGAAGTCGTGGACCCGCAACAGTGCCTCGAGCATCGTCGCCAGCAGCGGTACCGCCTCGCGGGAGATCTCCACCGCGCTCGCGCCCGAGCCGGCGAGCTGCCGCCACGCGGTGAACAGGTCGAGCTCCTCCCGCGCCATCCCCGCCGCGCGGGCCCGTTCCAGCGCGCCGGCGACGCCAGCCGCCTCGCCCTCGACGATGCGCGCGAACAGCTCGGTGCGGCATGCGATCGCGGCGAGCGGATCGTCGCTCGCCACCACGGCGGCCTCGCTGGCCGCCTCGCCGTAGCGCCGCTGGGCGAGCAGCGCCTCGGCCAGCGCCACACGCGCGCGGCCGGAGTGCGGCTGGCGCGCGAGCACGAGCCTGAACTGCGCCTCGCCGGCGGCGCTGGCGCCGTGCTCGAACAGGGCGGTGCCGAGCATGAAGCGGGCCGCCGGCACGGGCTTGGGCGTGAGCCGCTCCAGCCTGCTCACGACCGCGTCGGGCTCGGCGCCGCCGGCCAGCAGCGCACCGGCGTACGGCAGCACGGCATCGATGAAGCGCGGGTGCTCGCGCAGGCACAGCTCGAGCTGCTCGATCGCCTGCTCGAGCTCTCCGCCGGCGCGTCTGAGCTCGGCCAAATACAGCCTCGGCAGGTGGGAGCCGGCGCCGACGGTGGCCGTGTAGTGGCGCGGCGCGTCGCCCATCTCGATGCAGCGCTCGCACAGCTCGATTGCGCGCTCGCGCCGTCCGAGCGCGATAGCGGCGAGCGCCTGCTCGAGCACGAGATCGGTGAAGTCGGGAAAGCGCTCACGCCCGTCCTCGGCGCGCGCGAACGCCTCGCGCGGGCGCTCGCACAGGCGCAGGGTCTTCACCAGGCGGCTCAACAGCGCCGGCGCGAACCTCGCGCTTTCGCGATCGGGGAGCCCCTGCAGCAGCTCCCACGCGCGCTCGAGCTCGCTCAGCGCGGCCGCGTGCTCGCCCGCCGCCGCGTGCTCGCAGCCAAGGTTGTAGCGCAGGAACGGGGTCTCCTGGCCCTCGGCCTGCTGCAGGCGCAGCAGCTCGATGTTGCGGCGCGACTTCTGACGTTGCTCGCGCACGACGCCCAGGTAGCCGTAGTGCTCGACGCGCACGCCGCTGGCCTCGACGCGCTCGGGCAGGTAGCCGGGAAGCCGGTGGGCGATCTGCTCGTGCAGGCGCCCCTCGAAGCGGTACTCCGGCCGGTTGCGGAACACGCGCAGCGCATTGTGCGCGACCGCGCCGCCGGCTTCCAGATCGCCCGTGTAGTTGGTCTCCGACAGGTAGAACGCCTCGCGCCACGTGCGTCCCGTGAGCGAGCGCAGCAGCTCGGCATCCTCGCGCACGAGCACCTCGTCGGCGTCCAGGTACATCAGCCAGTCGCCGCTCGCCGCGTCGAAGGACACGTTGCGGGCCTCCGCGAAGGACCCCGTCCACTCGCGCTCGATCACGCGCGCGCCGAAGGACCGCGCGATCTCCATCGTCGCGTCCGTGGAGCCCGTGTCGACGACCACGATCTCCTCGACCGCACCGGCCACCGCCGCCAGGCAGCGGGGGAGCATCTCCTGCTCGTCGCGCACGATCATGCACAGGCTCAACCGCAGGCCCTGTGCCGGCTGGGCGCGCGCGGCGATCTCCAGCGCGCGGCGCCTGAGGTCGGGCAGCGCCCCGCGCAGCGGGGGGCGCGCACCGCTGCCGCGCTGCAGACCGCGCCGCACCGCCAGCGCCTCGAGGTCGCGCTCGAGGGCATCCAGCTGCGGGTCCAGGCGCTTGGCGGCGATGAACATCGCCTCCGCCGCATCCAGGCTCCACAGTTCGTGCAGGGCGACCCCCGCGTAGTTGAGCAGCGCCGGCTCGCTGGGCTCGCGTTCGAGCAGCTCCAGCGCGCCTGCGGCAATCGCCACCAGCAGCGCCGGCAGGCGCGGGGGGGCGCTGCTCGCGCACGCCGCCAGCCCCTGCTCGACCACGCCCATCCCCGCCCAGTAGCGGCGGTGGGGGTCCGCGATCGGCTCCACCCGCTCGAACAGCCGGCGATACCCGTCGAGATCGTCCGCGGCGAGCAACCGCCGAGCACGCGCCGGGAGCTCGCTGGCGGCGTCGGCGGCGTCCTGCGGAGCCGAACCTGGAGCGGGGGAAGGCGAACCTGGGGGGCGCACAGCCATTTCTCGGCCCGGTCATCGGCCGCGGGCCTGGATATATGAGCTTTGGATACGACCGAGGCAGGGGATATCGTCGCGCCCTCGAATCTACTGCCGGTTAGACCGCTGCAGACGCTCGGACGCGAGCAAAGTGCCTCAGCAGGCGGGCCATCCCCCTGTCAGTTCCCTCGATATCAGAGCAGGAGAATGGAAATAATCGGAAAGCGTGCAGTCAGGGCGCCGGCAGCAGAGGTACTGGCGACCTGGCACGAGTATCGGCGAAGCGGAGATCGCGAGCTGCGCGACCGGCTGATCTTCATGTTCATGCCGATGGTCCGCTACATCGTCTACCGCAAGATCCGCGAGGTTCCCGCGCAGTGCGATGTCGAGGACTTCCTCTCCTGCGGACTGGAGGCGCTGATCCGCTCGATCGAGCGCTATGACCCCGACAAGGGCGCCACGCTCGAGCAGTACGCCTGGACGCGGATACACGGCGCCGTCCTCGACGAGCTGCGCCGCCACGACTGGGCGCCACGCTCGCTACGGCGCGACGAGCGTGCGATCAACAATGCGCGCGAGAGCTTCGTCGCGCTCAACGAGCGCCAGCCCAGCCGCGAGGAGCTCGCCGCCCAGGTGGGAATGACGCCGGTCCAGCTGAGAGATCGGATCGACCAGGTGGCGCTCGCCGAGGTCGGCTCGCTCAACCGCATCGTGCGCTCGGACGAGAGCGCCACGATAGAGCGCATCGACACGCTCGAAAGCCTCGACGAAGACTGCGATCCGATCGCGCACGCCGAGCGCCGCGAAGCCAAGGAACGCTTCCGCACGGCGTTCGCGCGGCTGACCAAGCAGGAGCGCGAGGTGGCGGTTCTGCTCTACGTCCAGGACTGGACGCTGCGCGACATCGGCGCGCGCATAGGCGTCTCGGAGAGCCGCGTCTCCCAGATCCACACCCAGCTGCGCCGGCGCCTGTACGAACAGCTCTCCGGCGAGCTGGCGCTGTTCACGGGCGTGCACTGAGCGCGAGCGCCACGGGCGCGGCGCCGGGGAATCACTGTTCCGTTCAATGTGGTGTATCGCTACGGCTATACACCACGCGCCGCGCCGCCGCGAAGACCACTCCTCCGTTCAACGTGGTGTATAGCAATGGCTATACACCACCCGCGAGGGGCTAGCGAAACTCCAGACCCCTCTATCCATGCGGGGTCGGGGCACCCCGCTTAGCGCTGGCACCCCATTCTGCGTCGATAGCTACCCCAAAGCCGAGCGATGAGCCGGCGATCAGCGCAGGAAGACGGCCAGGGGACCGAACACGTCCTGGGCGATTCTGCCCGTGATCGCATTGAGCGTGGCGATCACGGGTTCCCCAAAGGCTGGCGAGTCCTCGCTGAAGGATACGAAGTAGGGGAGGTGGAGCTGCACCTCCATGTTGCCCTGGTCGTCGGGCGTGAGCGAGAACCGAATTACCTCTGCGCCGTGGTTAACCGGGCCGCTGGCGTATTGGACGTTTCCGATCAGGCCGGAAATGAGATTGAGCTTGATCCCCTTCTTGGCGGGGACGACTACATGCAGCGTTCGGTGCTTGTCGAGATTGCAGAGCTGGCTGAGAATCCAGAGGGGGTCCCGCTCAAACGCCGGGTTCCCTCGGTGATGAGGTTGCAGGGCTTCGATGATTGCCTTCGCGGCTGGGTCAATTGCCCCGATCTTCTTCGTGAGGAGGTTCTGGTCGGGAGCCATCGGCCCGTAGATCGGAAATTCGGTGTCCTTGGCGATATTGCTGGGAAGGGGGGCGGCGGTGTGATGCTCGGCGAGTTCAAAGGCCAGGTGGTCGAGCGAGGACCGGAAGCCGTAGAGGCAGTCGCCGATGTCGAGCGCCCATTGGGGGTTGGGTTGTTCCCTGAGCATTGCGACGCCGACCCGTTCGCCGGTCTGAGCTTCTACGTGAATGTCAACCGTGTAGGGTTCTGTGGCGATCCAAGCATCCATCCCGGCCTCAAGCGTCTTCATCTGCTGCACCGCGTGAAGGAACTTGGCTCGGAAGCTCATCGAGAATCGCAGCCTACTGTCGCTATGCCGCGAGCGCCAAGGCCCGTTCCCGATTCAGCGCCGAAGTCAACTGCGAGAGGATCGTGAGGTTCGCGTGAAGCTGCACACGCTCGATCCTGCGCACACGGAGTGGCCCGAGGCCCCATTCGTGCTTGAGCCGGCCGAACGCCCGCTCGACGGAGCCACGGCCCCGGTACAGGCCCTTCCAGCGCTCCCCGTCGCGGGGTATGAGGGGTTTCAGGCGGTTGGCCTTGATCCACACGGACGCGGGCTGGCACTCGCCGGTCGGGCAGCGCCACTTGGATGCTCCACGCTTGCGGTCTGCCCCGGCGAACGTCCAGTCGCCGTGCTCGCAGCTCGGCGGTCCGTCCTCGCCGCGCTTGACGTCCTGGGTTTCGCGGAGCGGGATCACGGGTGCGATCTCGCGCATCGCGCACTCGAAGTAGCTCACGGCGTGGTCGTAGCCCTTGTCGAGAGCGGCCGTCTCGGGGTCGATCCCGAGCGTGTGCAGCTTGTCGAGCAGCGGCGCGACTGCCTTCGTTTCGTGCTTGCGCGCCGTCTCGATGCGCCACGCGAGCGGAAGGTCCGTCTTGGAGCACACGGCCATGTGCAGCTTGTAGCCGTAGAAGCCGCCGCCCTTGCGCGTCGAGATAGCCGAGCGGTGCCCCCACGAAGCGTCAGGGTCCGCGCGTTCCTCGCTCTCCAGCTCGTCTACGTTCATGCCCTTGGCATAGGCGGGCATGTCCGACGCGTCGATCGCTACGTCCCAGCCGAGCAGGGGGTTGGCCTTCTTGAGCGCACGGACCACGTCAGCGATGCAGCGCTCAAGCACAGGCGCGTGCTCGCGCAGCTTCGCCGTGAAGCGGTAGCAGGCGTAGACGGACGGAGTTTCGCCATTCGGGGCGATAACGGCCGCGAGCGCGGCGTGCTCTCTCACAAGCGCGACGGTGCGCGTCCATGTCGGCAGGGCGTACAGCGACTTCGCCAGCGCCATGCCGACCATCGCCCTGAGCGGGTAGCCGGGTCGGCCCGTCCAGCGTGTGGCTTGAAGCTCGTCTATGAGTCGGGAGACCTCCGGTGAGGCGAGGATGTCCGACAGGGTTTCGGCGACGGGTCGCCGTGCTACGTTCTGCGTGGTCATGGAGCGCTATCTCCTTGATCCAGACCCCCGGACGTTGGCGCGTCGCGGGGGTCATCTTTGGCATTAGAAAGCCAAAAACTACAGGTCGCGTCGGACGGAAAGACCGGCATTTGAGTCGGGGTGGAGGCATCCCCGAGCGATGGTCAGGGCGTAGTCTGAGGCGCGTATGCGATGGCGCCCCGATCCACAGCACGCAGGCGCTTGGAGCGCCGCAGGGGGCGCTGTGATGCTCCTGGCTGGCACATCAGCGGTTCTGCTCGCGGTCCAGCCCATGTCGGCACAGATCCCCGTGCTCGTTGTCTACCTCTGTGGCGCTCTTGCCTTGCTCGGGTTGTGTGGAATGTTGGCCCCGCTGCTGCATCTCGGGCCTTGGGGTGAGCGGGCCGCGGACTCCCAGGATTCGGCTCCCGGTGGCGGTGGGGGCGGAGGCGGAGGCGGAGGAGCAGGGCCGCGCGGTGGCGGTGGCGGCGAGGGAGGCGAGTCGGGACCATCCGGGGGCGGCGGGGGCGGAGGCGGCGGTGCCGGTGCGGCGATCCTTCCCTACATCCGAGAGGAGGCCGCTCGGCTGGGAACCTCCGTAGAGGAGTACGCAGCGAGGGTGGGAATTGACCTTGACGACCCGATCGTGCGACGTGGCGCTCGCGGTGGAAGGGGCGGCGACGGGGCTGGCCCCCACGGCGGCGAGGGAGGCGGAGGCGGCGCAGAACTTGAACGCCAGGACCAGCGACAGATCGAGCGCGGGGAGGGCTTGTTGCACGCGATCGAAGCCGAACAAGTGGCGTGCAACGTAACGCCTTGGAACATCGCGACCGGCATGCTTCTTCGCAATCGAACCGCCGAGGTCGAGAGATGGGCTACCGCAGCGGGCAGCGCCGAGGCGGTCCCTACGGCCCCCGATGGGAGGCCGACCGAGATGGACTACGCGCGGCTCATTGCCTACGTCAAAGACGTGATCGACGCGATGGAGGATCGGTGAGCGCCACGTCCAGCCCTGCGACGTGGCGCTCTCGGCGGTCGTCAGACGTCGTGCCCGACCAGCGCCGCCATGTGGAAGGCGGCAGGCGTAGCGAGCACGAACCCGTCGCTGGTGCGGTGCAGCAGCCCGGCGCGGACGAGCGGGTGTATCAGCGCCTCCGGGTCGAAATACTCCATCTCCCGGCCGATATCCGGCACCGTCCAGATCGTCGGCAGGCGCGACGGGTCCGTGAGCAGGTAGATCACGTCGCGTTCCATATCGCCGAAATTGCGGTTGCCACGGGTCAGGCGCTGAGGGGTAGGCTCATCGGGCATCGGAAGGTCCTGCCTTTCGGTGTCACGGCCGGGGGGCAGTTCGCGCTGTCGCCCCGGCCAACTTGTATTGAGCCGCCGACGCTACCCTCTGCCGGTCATGTCCGGGCGAGTTTCGCTAGCCGTTTCGCTCGCCCCTCCCGCCGCAACGAGGCTCTCAAGAATCACCGCGGGCGGTCGAACACCCGTGGGGAGATGGATCTCGGCCTGTACATAGCCGCCTCGGGCATGGTCGCCGAGCAGGTCCACCAGGACCAGCTCGCGAACGACCTGGCCAACGCCTCCACTCCGGGCTTCAAGCCAGACGAAACCTCGCAGCACAGCTTCGGCGAGGTGCTGCTCGCGAACACCGAGGGCGGAGGGGCGGTCGGCTCGGTCGACGACGGAGTGGCGCTGGGGAAGACCTACACGAACATGACACCCGGGTCGATGCAGGAAACGGGCGAACCGCTCGACTTCGCGATCGAGGGCGGCGGCTTCTTCGCGGTCAAGACCCCTCAGGGCATCCGCTACACCCGTGACGGGCAGTTCGTCACGTCCGCCAAGGGCATCCTCACGGACGCCAACGGCGACCCCGTGCTCGGTGCGAAAGGGGCGCAGATCAAGGTCAGCGCTGACGGGACGGTGGCGCCGGGCGCGGTCGGCGTCTTCGAAGTGCCGGGTGCGGTCAAGCAGGGGGAAAACCTGTACACGGGCACAGCCGCAGGCAAGCCGAGCGGCACCGTGCGCCAGGGCTCGCTCGAGGGCTCCGGCGTGGACGCTGCCAAGGTGATGGTCGAAATGATCACCTCGATGCGCAGCTTCCAATCCGGCCAGCAGGCGATCCAGGCGATCGGCGAGACCTTGCAGGAGGCCGCCTCGCAGGTCGGCTCGGTGAGCACCAGCTGAGCTGCGGTGCGCCGCTCAAGTCCGCTGCGCGACGGTCGATCACCGGGAGGAAGAGCTACGAGCCGGGCTGGACCGCCATGCGGAAAGCCCGACTCGCCGACGACCACGAACACAGGATGGGCTGATGCTCGAAGGTCTCTATTCCGCAGCAGCAGGCATGTCAGCGCAGCAGGAACAGCTGAACGCGATCAGCAACGACCTCGCGAACCTCTCCACGAGCGGCTACAAGTCTGAGCGCGTCGCCTTCAGCGACCTGCTGTACAGCCCGGTCGACATCGCCGGCACGGTCAGCACCGACGGCGCCGGCGCCAGCGCCAAGGTGATCGGCCGAAGCGAAACACAGGGAGCGATCACGGAAACCGGCGACCCCCTGAACCTGGCGATCGAAGGCGCGGGCTACTTCGAGATCACCCGCGCCAACGGGCAGAAGGCGCTCACCCGCGACGGCACCCTCGGCGTCGACGCGAGCGGCACGATCGTCAACTCGGAAGGCAACCGGCTGACGCCGCCGATCAAACTGCCGGCGGGCGTCTCGCCCAGCGAAGTGACGGTCTCACCCAACGGGACGGTCACCGCCGGCAAGCGCATCGTTGGCCAGATCAAGCTCGTCACCGTGACCTCCCCCGAGCACATGCTCGCGAACGGGAGCGGCGAGCTGACACCGACAGCCGCCAGCGGCGCGCCGCACCCCGCCACGGGGAAGATCCACCAGGGGGCGTTGGAGGCCTCCAACGTGAACATCGCCGGCGCGATGGCGCTGATGGTGAGCACCCAGCGCAACTACCAGATGGACAGCACCGCGATCCAGAACGAGAGCCAGATGATGTCGATCGCCAACGAGCTGCGTCCGCCCTCATGAGCATCCCGGCCGCCGCATCTTCCGACGCCACCACGACCGGTCTGCCGGCGGTCAACCAAGCGCTCGAGCCCAAGTGGGTGCGCGACGGCTCGGCAGCCACGCAGAAGGCCTACGAGACGGCGCTGTCCTTCGAACAGACGCTCGTCGAACAGCTCGCCAAGTCGATGACCGCCGCGAGCGGCCTCGAAGGCGAATCCGCGCAGGGCGAATCGGGCTCCGAAGAAGGCGGCTCGTTCGGGGCGGGCGCGAACAGCAGCGAGCTCTCCTCGATGCTGCCGCAGGCGCTGGCCAGCGGCGTGATGAGCGCCGGCGGGCTGGGCCTGGCGGCGCAGATGACGCGCGAGCTCGAAGGCACGCAGAGCGAGGCACAGACACGCGCGACCGGCGGCACCGCGCCCGTGGCGAGCGCCGCTCCGGCCGCAAGCGCCGCCCCGGCGACCAGCGAAGGCGCGGGCGGCACCGGAGGCACGTCATCGTGAGCCCGGGGATGCTGGTCGCACACGAGGCCTCCCAGCGCGATCGCGCGCTGACGGCCGACGTGCTGGCGCACCTGGACGCGCAGATCGCCTCCGCGCGCAGCCTGCTCGAGGTGATACTCGAGCAGGGAGCGGCAATCCGTACCCGCGACGTGCACACGGTCGTGCGCCTGGCGGGGATCCTGCGCGGGGAGATGGGCCGCAGGCAACTGCTCGAGGAGGAGCGCTCGCGCCTGCTGGCACGCAGCGGCGAGCGGTTGGGCGTGCCCGCCGAGGCGGTCACGCTGGCGCTGCTGAGCACGCTCATGGACGACGCCGCGGCGGGGCGGGCGAGCACCCGCAGCGCGGAGTTGCGGGGTCTGCTGCACGAGCTGCAGCGCGAGCACTCGACCAACCGCGCGCTGATGCAGATCGAGCTGGGTTTCCTCGACCACCTGATGGGGATGCTGTCGCTCGACGGGGTCAACGGCTACGACACGCACGGCTCGTCCAAGTCCATCACGCGATCACGCCCCCACGGCGCTCTGCACGTACTCGACCTGCACGCCTAGAGCCATGTCGATCCCCACACTGCAAGGACTGCAGACCGCGCTCAGCGGCCTGATCGCAGAGCAGACGGCGCTGGACACCACCGGCAACAACATCGCCAACGCGAACACCGAAGGCTACTCGCGCGAGACGGCCCTGCTGGAACCGAACCCGCCGATCCCGATCCCCGCGATCTCCGCTCAGACGGGTGACGGCGCGCAGCTCGGCACCGGTGTCACCGTCGCGAACATCACGCGTATCCGCAACGTCTACCTCGACGCCCAGTACCGCGCGCAGAACAGCGCCCTGAGCGCCGCGACCACTCAGGCGGAAGTGCTCGAACAGGCCCAGAGCGCGTTCAACGAACCGTCGAGCGCCGGGATCGCCAGCCAGCTGTCGAAGTTCTGGAGCTCTTGGAACAACCTCGCCGAATCGTCCACCGAAGAAGCCGCCAAAGACGCGATCGTGGGGGCGGGCAAAGCGCTGGCGACGACGTTCAACGAGCTCAGCTTGCAGCTGTCGACGATCGCCACGCAGGCGACCGAACAGTACAACTCGCTCGCCGGGCCAGGGGGAGAAGTCGAAGACTACGCCAACCAGATCGCGCAGCTCAACGGCCAGATCAAGCTCTCAGAAGAAGCCGGCCAGCAGCCCAACGACATGCTCGACCGCCGTGACCTGCTGCTCGACAAGCTCTCGGCGTTGGCGAACGTGACGGTCACCGAACAGCCGGACCACACCGACACGGTCACTTTCGGCGAAGCGGCCAAGCCGCTGGTCGAAGGCACAACCGTCGACTGGCCGCAGGAACTGACGGAAGCGGCCGGTGGCCGGCTGGGCGCCCTGATCGGCCTGACCGGCCCCAAAGGCGCGCTGACCGCGCTGCAGACGGGGCTGAACGCCGTGGCCGAAACGCTCGCGGGCACAGTCAACGAACACCTGACCAAGCCGTTCTTCTCGGGCACGACCGCGGCGACGCTCGCGGTGGCGGTCGCGCCCGGCGAAGTGCCGGCGTCCGGGACCAAATTCCCCGGCGGCAATGAAGTCGCCCAGGCGATCGCCGCGCTGCGCGGCGGCGCGGCCGAACAGGGCTACGCGGCGCTCGTCGAGGAAGTCGGCAGCGTGGTCCGCACGGCGAAGGACGACCAGACCAACCTGCAGACGACCGTCACCGCGATCGGCGACCAGCGCCAGGCCGTCTCGGGCGTCTCGCTCGACGAAGAAATGACCAACCTGATCAGCTTCCAGCGCGGCTATCAGGCCTCGGCGCGCACGCTGACGGCGATGGACGAAATGCTCGAAACGCTGATCGAGCACACCGGAACGGTGGGGCTGTAGGCGTGAGCGAGCGCATCACCCCAGCGATGGTCACCAGCGCGACGCTGAACAACCTCAACTCGTCCCTGGCGGCGATGGAGCGGACCAGCGCCGAACTGTCCTCCGGCACGACCATCCTCGAACCGTCGGACAACCCATACGGCGCCAGCCAGGTGATCGACCTGGAGAGCCAGCTCGAAGGGCTGAGCTCCTACGAAAGCGACGCGCAGAACGGGATCTCCTGGGAGAACACCGCCAGCAGCGCGATGTCGAGCATCGGCCACGCCGTGCAGCGGGTGCGCGAACTGCTGGTACAGGGCGCCAACGGCACCTACAACCAGAGCGACCTCGAAACGATGGCGCTCCAGGTCGAACAGCTGGCGGAAAGCATCAAGCAGGACGCCGACACCCAGTACGCGGGCCAGTACGTGTTCTCCGGGACGGCGACCACGACACCGCCGTACGAACAGGGCGCAAACGACGAATACAAAGGCAACGCCGAAACCATCAGCCGCGCGGTCGGGCCGGGCGCGTCGGTGACGATCACAACCAACATCTCCACGCTGCTCGGAAACGGCGAAGCCGCCGAAGACGGCAAGCTGCTCGACACGCTGCGCACGATCGCCAAGAACATGCGCGGCGGCACGGTCGAAGACCGTGAAGCGCTCGGCAGCACCGATCTGCAGAAGATCGACGGGAACATCGAAACGCTGACCCAGCTGCAGGCGGTCGCGGGGAGCGCGACTGATCAGCTGCAGACGGCCCTCACCCGCAACGAAGACCTGCAGACCACCATCACGGGGGCCCTCGCCAACCTCGATGACACGAACATCGCCGAAGCCTCGATCGCGTACGCCAACGAGCAGGCCGCCTACGAGGCCGCGCTGCGCGCCGGCGCCACGATCGTCCAGGAATCGCTGCTCAACTTCCTTCAGTAGACGAACGCCAAGGAGACACGCATCATGTCCGTGACATTCCAGAGCATCCGCTTCGGCACCGTCGAGATCGAGGCGCAGGACGTGATCGAGTTCCCGTTCGGGCTGATCGGCCTCGGGGGCCTGCGTTACACGCTGATCGACCGCAACCCGGGCACGGGCTTCCTGTGGCTGCACGCGGTCGACGACCCCGCGCTGGCGCTGCCCGTCGTCAGCCCCTTCCAGTTCTTCTCGACGTTCTCGCTGCAGATCGCGCCCGAGGATCGCGAGCGCACGGGGATCGAGGACGCCACCGGAGCGCAGCTGTACGTGACCGTGCGTGCCACCCCCAACCCGCTGGACATCACCGCCAACCTGCGTGCCCCGCTTGTCATCCAAGAGGGTCGCGGATACCAGGTCATCAACACGAACGAGGACGCTCCGCTGCAGGCACCGCTGTTCGCGCTGCCCGCGCAGTCGCGAATTGCTTCATAATCGGCCTCGATGCTGATCCTGACGCGTCGTCCCGGAGAGCGCGTCGTCATCGGCGACGAGATCCTCGTGACCGTCATGGGCGTCAGCGGCCACACGGTCCGGCTGGGAATCGCGGCGCCGTCCGGCGTGCCGATCTATCGCGAGGAGATCTGGTTGGCGGTCAAGGAGGAGAACCGCGCGGCTGCCGCCGCCGCCGCCGATGCGCTCCCAGCGGCGCCGCTGGAGACACCGACGGAGGACTCCCCGGAGGATCCACCGCCGGTTGACAGCTGAAGCCCAGCGCGTATCATCAGCGACATAGACGTTGCTGGAGAGAACGCAGGGGAGAGCACCGGGGACTTGCTGACGCGGCGCGCGCTGCTGCAGCGAGCGGCTGTGCTCGGCGTCGCCGCATCCACCCTGGGGGCGCTGGACCTGCTGGCGGTGACACCGGCGCGGGCGGCATCCGCCGCGGGAAAGTCGGCACTGCCGGAAATCCAGTTCCAGATAGAAAAGTTCATCGCTCCGGCGCTCAAGATCGAAGGCGTGCGCGTGCGCTTCGCGCCCGTCTACACGACGTTCGCGACCTTCACCCTCACGCGCACCCCCACACTGGCCGACCAGGCTGCGCTCGCCGCAGCGCTGGCGAGAGTCGAGGCTGGCTACCCATTCAGCCCGAGCGGGGTCTTCACGACCATCGCCTACGGAGTTCCCTACTTCGAACGGCTCCCCGGCGGGATGGCCGGCGAACTGGTCGCCAAGCACATGCCCAGGCTCATCTCCGAACCGCAGCGGTATGCCTTGGAAGAGGCCGTGCCCGGACCGACCGACGTATCCCCCGAGAATCCGGAAGTCTCCAAGCTGCGCTTCAACATCCCCGTGCAGATCGAGTCCAACGACATATTCGTGTCGTTGCGCAGCGACTCGACGGAGATCATCGACGACGTGCTCACGTGGCTGGCCGGCGAAAGCACGACGCTGGCAGGTGAGAACGTGGGCGACTCGGGGCTCGGGGGGCTGCTGACGGTCACCTCGCGCCGGCTGATGTTCACCCAGATCGGCCTACCGCGCAAGGTCGCCGAAGAACAGGAGCTGCCGTACACGGAAATGGTCAATCCAGAGTCGCCCATGTGGATGGGCTTCGCCTCCCAGCAAGTCGAAAGCACCGGCGTGCCGGCGATCACCACGTTCCTCGGCAACGGGTCCGCCAAGCTGACCACCGCCAAAGGCCGCGACTACTTCAACCACGGCTCGATCGTGCACCTCTCGCACGTGATCCAGGACCTCGAGCAGTTCTACGACAGACCCAAGGAAACCTACGTCCGCCGCGCGGCGGGGATGTTCAGCGCCGATCCCGTCCCCAGGCCCGGAAACGCAGACCAGTACACCAACGGCGGCGGGCCGGCCTTCATCCCCGTCGCCTTCGACAATCCCGAACAGGCGACCAGCGAAGCCGAGGGGACGGACACGTTCGACGGGCAGCCCCACATAGCCCACACCACCGCTCTGCAGCGCACCAGCAGAGCATCCAACCGCAAGCCCATGCACATACGCGCCGACGGTCCCGGCTTCGACTCGCTCGACGTACCCGACGGCTCCCAGCAGCCCAAGCTGCATTTCAGCATCTTCGTACCCACCTCCGCGTTCTTCGCCACCATGCGCCGCAGCCAGGCGTCGCTCGATCTCGCGCAGAAGTACAACGTGCCAGCGGAGAACCTCGGCCTCGAGCGCTTCCTCACCGCCACGCGCAGGCAGAACTTCCTCGTGCCACCGCGCCGCAACCGAGCGTTCCCGCTCGTCGAGCTCGCCTGAGCTGGCGTCGGCTGGCCTCGGCTGGCCTCGGCTGGCCGGCCAGCTTGACCGGTGTGCCGAGCACGGGTAGACTGTCGCTGACTCGGAGGTCAAGCCGGGCAAGACTAGGGAGGGAGACTCGAGCATGCATTCCATCCGAAGCGCCTTCGGGCGCGTCTCGCTGCTGCCACGCACAGCGACCGTCGTGGCGCTCGCAGCGTTGACGCTCGGCGCCGCCGCGAGCGTCGCCAGCGCATCCAGCAGGCAGGTCAACATCGTCAGCCAGGGCGAACCGCCGGCGACGATCCCCAAGCACGTCACCTACTTCAAAACCATCCAGACCGCGATAAACGCGGTCAAACCCGGCGGCTGGGTGCTGATCGAGCCCGGCGTCTACGACGAAGAAGTGAAGGTCACGAAGTCCAACATCTTCATCCGCGGGATGAACCGCAACGAAGTGATCGTCGACGGCCAGGAAGAGAAGGTCCCGGGCGGGCGCAACGGCATCGAAGTCTACAAGGCGAACAACGTGTGGATCGAAAACCTCACCGTCCGCAACTTCGAACGCGAATCGCTGAACGGCGCAGGCGGCAACGAGATCTGGTGGAACGGCGGAGCGGAGTCCGGAAAAGTCGGCGCTCACGGCTGGTACGGGAATTACCTGACCGCATATGACACCGGGCTCGATGGCGGCTACGGCATCTTCACCGGCAACGAGACCGAAGGCGAATGGAACAACATCTACGCCTCTGGCTTCAACGACTCCGGCATCTACATCGGAGCGTGCCCCGAATGCAAGGCGCGCGTCAATCACGCGACGATGGAATACAACGCGCTTGGCTACTCGGGCTCCAACTCCGGTGGAAACCTGATCATCGAAAACTCCGTGTTCAGCCACAACACCACCGGAATCGCGCCGAACTCGGAAAACCCCGGGGACGGTCCGCCGCCGCAGAACGGCGCGTGCGAACACTCCAAACCGCTGCACAGGCACATCGGGCCCGACGGGCAGACCAACTGGAGGGGCCCGCTGCCCGAATTCACCTCAACTGAATTCGCGCACTGCACGATCATCCGCGACGACGTCATATCCGACAACAACGATCTCAACCTCCCCGCCAACACCTCCGCCGCGGCCGCACCGTGGGGCGCGGGTGTCGAGTTGCCGGGCGACTACGGCGACCTGATCGAACACAACACGATCACGGGCAACCCGAGCGACGGAGTGCTCGCCTTCGAGTACCCCAACCCATACCAGGAACCAAAACAAGAAGAAGAAGACCACGTCGCGACGATCGACTTCCAGAACGCGGGCAACAAGGTCGTCGACAACACCTTCTCGGGCAACGGCTATCTCGGCGGCGCGTACGCCGGGGACGTCGCGTTCGAGGGCGGCGTGTTCGGAACCCAGACATCCACGAACAACTGCATCAGTGACAACACCTATGAAGACGCCGTCTACCCGGCGGACATCGAAGGGACGTGGGGCTGCCAGAACAAAACCACGCCGAACCCCGGCGGCGGCCTTCCGTTCGTGATCTACCTGCTCGAACTGCAGGCTGAATCCGAAAACAGGCCGAGCGTCGAACCGGTCGCGGCGCCGCCCGCGCAGCCGACGATGCCCGAACCGTGCGAAGGAGTTCCCGCGGGAGAGTGCCCGTGAGGCTCTAGCCGGCGGTTGGCTCTCGCCGCTGTGACCATCGCCGCCGCTCTCCACAAGGGGGCGGCGGCGGCGTTCAATGTGGCGAGGCCGGACGAGCGGCGAGCGCACGGAAGCGCTCGCCGCGCTCCTCGAAGTCGCGGTAATGGTCGTAGCTCGGAGCGGCCGGAGAGAGCAGCACCACACCCCCCGCCCGAGCCTTCGCGCCAGCGAGCGCGACCGCATCGCGCATGTCCGCCGCATCCACCGCGTCGACGCCCGGCACGCCCGATTCGCGAGCGGCGGCGGTCAGGCGCGGGCCGGTGGACGGCACTCCGATGACGCTCGCCCCGCGCAGCGCCAGCGCATGGCCCAGCCCCGCAAAGTCCTGGCCCCTGTCCTGTCCCCCGGCGATCAGCACGATCTCGCGACCGGGGAAGCTCGCGAGCGCGGCAGCCGTCGACTCAGGCGTGGTCGAGATGCTGTCGTTCACCCACAGGACCCCGTCGCGCTCGGCGACCGCCTCCAGCCTGTGCGGCAGCGGAGCGAAGCCGGCCAGCGCCTGCGGCAGCGGCGACGGCTGGATGGAGAGGGCTTCGAGCGCCGTCAGCGCGCCGCACAGGTTCAGCGCGTTGTGCTCGCCGCGCAGCGGCAACTCGGCGCTCGCCGCGCGCGGCTCGCCGCGCAGCGCGACTCCCTCTGGCACCGCATCCCAGCCGCCTGGCACGCCGTAGACCAGCGTCTCGACGCTCGGGGAGACGCGCGCTGGCAGCTCGTCGCGGAGTCGCTCGTCGCGCGCGTTGATCACGGCGGCGCGCACGCCCGGCAGTCCCAGCAGGCGCAGCTTGTCCGCGCGGTAGGCCCGCTCGGAGCCGTGCCAGTCGGTGTGCTCGCGGAACAGGCTCGTGATCAGCGCCACCTGCGGCCCCGTCTGCAGGTCGGCGGTGTGGTAGCTGGAGAGCTCCACGACCGTCACGTCCGCGCGCTCGCGGTCGAGCAGGTCCAGCGCCGGCACCCCGATGTTGCCCGCGAGGTGAGCCGTGCGCCCGGCGGCACGTGCCAGGTGGGCGGCGAGCGCCGCCGTCGTGCTCTTGCCCTTCGTTCCCGTGACGCCGATGACCCCCTCGCCGCCGCGCTCCGCCAGCCACAGCGCAGTCGCGGTCGTCACAGGCGTCCCGGTCTCGAGCACAGCGCGCAGCTCAGGGCGGTAGATCGACACGCCAGGCGAGCGCACGACCACGTCGCAGCCGCTCAGCGCCGCGACCAGCGCGTCGGGCCCGACCTCGTCGCCGACGAGGACACGCGCCTCGGGCGCCTTCAGCGAGACACCGACGTCCTCGGCCGGACGCGCGTCGAAGGCCGCCACGACGATCCGCGCCGACGGCAGGCGACGCGCGAGCTGATCGGCGAACGAGCCGATCTCTCTGCCGGCGCCCCACACGGCGATGCCAGCGCCTTCAAGCTCCGAGAACCGCACGGACCTCCGCCAGCAGCGCCGCCGGCACAGCGTGCTCGTCGCTTAGCGCGAGCACCGCCTCGGGATCGCCCGCCTCAGCCGGGAATCGTGGCAGCACCTCCGCCGTCAGCCGTCGCACCACGAGCCGCTCGCGCCAGCGCCGGTCGCGTGCGAGCAGGCGCATCGCCGCCAGGCTCTCCTGCTCCTCGCCCACGCACTCGAACGGCTTGTGACCACCGGTGGCCGTGAGCAGCGCGAAGCCGTCGAACTGATCGTCCTCGTCGAGCAGATCCCGGCCGAACACCTCACGCAGGTGCGCCGGCTCGCTGAAAGGCGCGAGCGCCAGGAACACGAACCTGCACTTCGGGCAGTCGCAGCACCACGAGCTCGCGCGCAACGCGGGATCGAGGCGGAAGATCGCGTTGCAGCTCGTGAACGCGCCGTGGTAGCGCTCCATGCGCGCGAACGCGCGCGCGATCGCCAGCTCCGAGGCGGGACGCAGGACCGAGAACAGCTTCAGCCCAGGCGCAACCTCGTCGAGCGCCGCGCTCAGCAGCCGCTCGGCGCGCAGGCTCTTGCTGAACTGGTGGTTGACCTCCACGCCATCCCACACCACGTTGCCGACCGATGCCGAGCGCTCGTTCGCCATCGCCACCGCGTCGAAGCCGTTCAGCGCCGCGGTGAGGAGCGCCACGCACGAGACGATCGCCGTGATCGGGACGTGGCCGTTGATCGCGCCCGCCACGTTCAACGCCGCCAGCCCCGGGTCCAGCGTGCGTCTGGCCAGCAGGCGCGGCAGGGCGGCGGCCGCCACCGTGCGCGCGATCGGCGGGGCGTCGCCGAGCGAGAACAGCGCGAGCTCGCACCCGGAGCGGCGCACGATCTCCAGCGCCACCGCCGAATCCTTGCCGCCGCCTACCGGGACCAGGATCCTTTGCGGCATCGTTGGGGGCTGCGCGATCGTCGCCACGGCCGTCTCCGGCCGCGTCGACGACGCTCCGCCGCCGAATCTCGGGCGCGGCAGCCCTTGCAGGCCGTTGGTGTACGCGAGCTCCGCCAGACCCTCCGAGTACAGGGCCTCCAGCAGCGCCACCACCGCCGGCGGGGGGGCGTCCGTCTCGCATACGACCCGCGAAGGGAGCACTGTCTTGAAGTAGCTCACTCCCGCTACCCAGTGCAGGAGCGACAGCAGTCCTTGCACGCGCTCGATGTCCGCCACGCGCAGCCCAGCACGTTCGACCGGTAGGTCGAGCTCCTCAACGAAAAAGATCTCCTCGTCGAGCGCGTAGCGCAGAGTGACGCGGCCGCGCGCGTCCAGCTCGCGCGACACGAAGCGAAAGGTCTCGAACGCCGTGGGGTCGAACAGCACCGGCGACTGCTTGGCATCGGCTGCCATCGCGTCAAGCCTAGAGCGTCGCCCGCCCACTACTCCAGGCCCAGCCCCCGCGCGCCACGGTCGAGCACGGTGCGCACAACCCGTTCCACCGCCTCGCTGCGGCCCCGCTGCAGGTACCAGCGCGCAAGCTGGACGACGTACCGGGCGAGCGGACCGGTGTCCAGGCGCTCGACGACCAGCCGCAGCTCGCTGCGGTGCAGCTCGGACTGCACGACCGCGAAGCGGTAGTCGGGATCCTCGGCGGGCTTGCCCGACGTCGCGGGCGCGCGACCCTCATGCGCTCGCGCTCGCGCGAGATCCCAGCCCGGGCTCTCACGCGTGCGCAGCAGCTTCTCTGGGAACAGGTCGACGCGCGGTGTCAGCGCGCGCGGCAGGAAGTACCCAAGCGCCACCTGCGCCGCCACCCGCTCCGCCGGACCCAGTCGCACGAGCATCTCCTGGCCTCGAGGGTGCCCTTCGATCTCCGCCCGCAGCCACTCGATGAGCTCGTCGATCAGCGGCAGGCTCTGCCCGACCGACGCTCGCACCTGCGCGCCCGTGGAGGGCCGCCCGTAGAAGACCTCGTAGGTCGGATGCACATCATCGACGCCTTCGGACATCAGCTCGCCGACGAGCGCGCGACAGCGCACGACCTCCGGAGCCCATCCTTCGCCGCAGACCCAGATCGAGGTCGTGCCCTCGAGCTTGGGCGCCGCGACCCAGTACGCGAGAGCGCATATGTGCCCGCCGGGCAGCCGCTCGCCCAGCGCCAGCGACCGGGCGGTCAGCTCCGCGGCATCAGCGCGAAAGTCGGACTCGCGGAAGGTCCTGTCGAACGCGATCCCCAGTCCTCTGAGCGTCCTGCGCTGGCCCGCCAGCCGACCGGCTCGGCCCTCCCCCGAGCTCGCGTCGGCGTCGGCGTCGGCGTCGGCGATCAGGTTGCGGCGCTCGACCGTCGCTCCCGCCTGCGCGAGCGACGCGGCCAGCGCGTTGCCGAGCGCGAGGTTGCGCAGGTGTCCCGTGTGCAGCTCCTCCGTCGCGTTCGCATCGCAGAACTGAACCGCGAAGCGCTGCCCGCGCGCCATCTCGGCAAGCCGCCCCTCGCCGCCGTCACCGTCCTGCAGGGCCGCGCCGAGCGTTTCTATCCAGCCGTCGTCCAAGCGCAGCTCCACCCCGTTGTCCACCTGCGTCAGGCGGTCTGCCCACGGCTCGCGCTCGACCCGCGCCAGGGCCTTCAGCGCGCTCGAATCGCTGCCGCGGGCGAGCGCGCGTGGCACGAGCTTCAGATCGAAGCGGTCGCTCGGGCGCTGCGGCGCGCGCACGGCCCAATGGGCACCCGCCCCACTCTCGTACGGCTGGTCCTCGAAGTAGTCGAAGGGGCCGTCTTCCCCCATCGGGACGACCATATTGTTGAACTATGCAGCATGTCCAACTGAAGTCAAGAGCCGGTATCGAACTACTAGCCTGGCCATAGGCTCGGCCGCGCTGCGGGTCAGTCGTTCGCCGTGACCGCCTCCAGCAGATCCCTGAAACGCTCGCGCGCGTGCTCGCGGCGCGTCGGCAGGTGCTCGCTGGGCACACCGTCCGCGGGGGCCTCGTAGCCGCGCAGCAGGTGCCGCGCGACCGACTGACGGTGGACCTCGTCGGGGCCGTCGTAGATCCGCGCCGCGCGCGCGAAGCGGTACATCTGCTCGAGCGGCAGGTCCGTCGAGTAGCCGAGTGAGCCGTGCGCCTGCAGCGCGCGGTCGACCACGTCGTGCAGCACCTTCGCGCCGTAGAACTTGATCAGCGCCACGTCCGTGCGCGCCGCGCTCGCGCCCTGCGTGTCCATCACCCACGCCGCGTGCAGCGTCATCAGCCGCGCAGCCTGCATCTCCGCCGCGCTGTCCGCGATCCAGTTCTGCACCGTCTGCTTCTCCGCCAGCACGGAGCCGTGCGCATGACGGTAGGTGGCGCGCTCGCACATCATGTCGAACGCCCGCCGCGCGACACCCAGCCAGCGCATGCAGTGGTGGATGCGGCCCGGCACCAGGCGATGCTGGGCGAGCAGGAAGCCCTCGCCCTCGCCGCCAAGCAACGCCTCGCCGGGGACGCGCACGCCCTCGTAGGCGATTTCCGCGTGCCCGCCGTAGGAGCCGAACTGCTCCCACGGGTGCTCCATCGTCGGCACGTCGCGCACGATCTCCACGCCCGGCGTGTCCGTCGGCACGACGAACATCGACGCGCGCTGCGACGGGCGACCATCGGGGTTGGTGACCGCCATCACGATCAGGAAGTCCGCGATCGAGCCGTTCGAGGAGAACCACTTGCGCCCGTCGATCACCCACTCGTCGCCGTCGCGTGTGGCGTGCGTGCGCAGCTGCGTCGGGTCCGAGCCCGGTGTGTCCGGCTCGGTCATGCTGAACGCGCTGCGCAGGTCGCCCGCCAGCAGCGGATGCAGCCAGCGGTCCTTCTGCTCCGGCGTGCCCGCCAGCGCCAGCAGCTCCGAGTTGCCCGAGTCCGGCGCCGCGTTGCCGAACGCCAGCGGCGCGATCGGCGAGGTGCCCTCGATCTCGTGCATCAAGCCCAGGCGCACCTGGCCCATGCCCTGGCCGCCCAGCTCCGGCGGCAGGTGCGTAGCCCACAGTCCGCGCTCCTTCACCTGCTCCTGCAGCGGCGCGATCGCGCGGCGCAGCCCGTCGAGGCCCAGCTCGTGCCAGATCGACTCCAGCGGCCAGATCTCGCGGCGGACGAACTCGCTCATCCAGTCCAGCTGCTGCTGGAAGTCGGGGTCCGTCGAGAAGTCCCAGCCCATGTGCGTAGCCTACGCCTTATGACCAGCTCCAATGCGCTGGATATGACCTTCCTGCCGGGGGCGCGGAAGCTGCTCGCCGTGCACGCGCGCGAGCTGCCCCAGCGCGATGACCTGTGCGGCGCGTTCTGCGGCGCGCTGGCGCTGCGCGCGGCCGGCATCGACGAGCACCGCGGCTCGCCCTTGGATCAGGACGACGTCGCGCTCGCCGCCGGCAGCATCGTCGCCGGCGTGCGCGACGCGGGCACGCTGCCGCACGGCGAAGCGGGACGGCGCGACTACCGCGTGGCGATCCCGCAGATCGACGATCCGGACGTGTCGGGAACAACCGCCGCGGGGCTGCTCGACGCGCTCGTCGCGCTGTCCGACGGGGCGCTCGCGGCGATCCCCTACACGGGGCCTTGGACGCCCCACACGCTAGCCGGCCTGTTCGAGCTGGCCGCCGCGCTCGAGCGTCCCGTCACGCTCGTCGCCAACTTCGCCACGCACCACCTGTGGGGCGGGCGCGCGAGCGTAAACCAGCTGCTCGACTACCTGTACGACGGTGCCCTCGACGGGCCGCCCCCGGACTGGCACGTCGGCCACTTCGCGTGCGTCTTCGGGCGCGTGCGCGGACCGCGCGGCAGCCTGTACGGCGTCGCCGACACCTACCCCGCGCTCGGCAACGCTGGCGTGCACGTACAGCCGCAGGAGCGGCTGGCGGCGGCGCTCGAGCGACGGGACATGCCCGCCGGCGGCGTGATCGTGGTGGCCTTCGCCCAGGACGCCACCAGCGTGCGCTCCGGCGCCGGCGCGCTGGGGCTGCGCGAGGGCATCTGGGACAACGGCACCGTGACCAGCGGGACAGCCGCGTGAGCGCCGCCTGCGAGAGGCCAACGTGAGCGCCACCGAACTCGTTGCGCTCGTCTGCTGTGACCTCGGCGCGGTCGTGCGCGGACACTCGGTGTTCTCGCGCGAGCTCGGCGAACACCTACAGTCGGGCGTCGGCTGGACGCCCGCCAACCAGGCGCTCACGCCGCTCGGCCCCGTCGCCGAGCCCAACCCGTTCGGCTCGACCGGCGACCTGCGCCTGCTGCCTGACGCCGACACGCGCGTGCTCGTCGGCTCCGACGGCGCCGACAACGCGCTCGAGCTGGTGCTGTGCGACATCATCGAGACCGACGGGCGGCCGTGGGACTGCTGTCCGCGGCAGTTCCTGCGCGAGAGCCTGCGCGAGCTCGAGTCCGAGCTCGGCGCGCACGTGGTCGCGAGCTTCGAGCAGGAGTTCCAGCTGCTGCTCGACCGGCCGGCGGCGCCGGCGTTCTCGCTCGAGGAGCAGCGTCTGGTCGAGCCCTTCCCGCGGCGCGTGATGGACGCGCTGGTGGACGCCGGCGTCGAGCCCGAGCAGTTCTTCGCCGAGTACGCGGCGCACCAGTTCGAGATCCCCGTGGCCCCCGCCGACGGGATCGCCAGCGCCGATCGCGCCGTCGTGCTGAGGGAGGTGGTGCGCGAGATCGCCCGCCGGCAGGGGATGCGCGCGAGCTTCACGCCGCTGCTCGACCCCGCGCACGCGGGCAACGGCGTGCACATCCATCTCAACCTGCTGGACGCGCGCGGCGACTCGCTGCTCTACGACGCCGCACGTCCCGCGTGCCTGAGCGAGCTCGGCGAGCGCTTCGCCGCGGGCCTCCTCGCACACGCGCCCGCGCTCAGCGCGCTCACCGCCGCCAGCCCGATCTCAGGCGCGCGACTGCAGCCGCACCGCTGGAGCGCCGGCGCGGTGTGCCTGGCCCAGCGCAACCGCGAAGCGCTGCTGCGCATCCCTCCCGTGATCGAGCTCGCGCACGCCGACGCCGCCGATCAGCTGCGCCTGGAGTACCGCGGCGCCGACGCCAGCGCCAACCCCTACCTCGCCCTCGGCGCGATCGTACGGGCGGGGCTGGAGGGCGTGCGCGCGCGACTGCCGGCGCCGGCGCTGCTCGACCGCGACCCCGCCGGGCTGAGCGCAGAGGAGGCACAGCGCTTCGGCGTGGGCGCGCTGCCGGCGACGCTCGAGCAGGCACTGCGCGCGCTCGCCGAGGACGACGCCGCGCGCGGGTGGATGACGCCGCTGCTGTATGACGCGTACGTCAGCGTCAAGCAGGCCGAGGTCGACGCCGCCGAGGACGTGGGCCTCCAGGAGCTCTGCCGGCGCTATGCCGCGATCTACTGACGCGGGCAACACCGCCGACGCCGACGGCGGGCTGCTTGACGCCCTGCTGGACGGCATCGAGCGCGAGCTGCCGCGCGCCGTCGAGCTGCGCCACCGGCTGCACGCCGAGCCCGAGCTGGCGCACGCGGAGGAGCGCACCGCGGCGAGCGTCGCCGCCGAGCTGCCAGTGGCCAGCCGCACGGTCGCCGGCACGGGACGGCTCGCACTGGTCGGCATTGGCGGCATCGCCCCCGTGGCCGTGCGCGCGGAGCTCGACGGCCTGGCGCTGCGCGAGCGCACGGGCGCGGCGTTCGCGGCCACCGGCGAGGCGATGCACGCGTGCGGGCACGACGTCCACATGGCCGCGCTGGTCGCGTTCACCCGCGCGGCGCACGAGCTCGGCGAGGCGCTGCCTGCGCCGCTGCTGGCCGTGTTCCAGCCCAGCGAGGAGGCCTATCCGTCCGGCGCCGAGCAGCTCGTCGACGGCGAGCTCGCGGTGGCCGCGCCCGCTGCCGTCGTGGCCGCGCACGTGCACCCCGAACTGCCGTGGCGCGCCGTCGCGCTGGATCCCGGCGCGGTCAACGCGTCGTGCGACGCGTTCGCCATCACCGTCGAGGGGGAACCCTCGCACGGCGCCTACCCCCACCGCGGACGCGATCCCATCCTGGCGCTCGCGCAGGTCGTGGTGACGCTGCACGCCGTCCTCGGCCGGCGGATCGACCCGCTGAGCCCCGTGTCGCTGACCGTCGGCGTGATCGAGGGCGGCAGCGCGGAGAACGTGATCCCCGCGCGAGCGTATGCCCGCGGCGCCCTGCGCGCGCACCGGCCGCAGGATCGCATCGAGCTGTGCAGGACGGTCGAGGAGGTCGTCGCCGGGGTCGCCGCCGCGCACGGCTGCCGTGGCACCGTCGAGTTGACGCCCGGCGAGCCGGCGCTCGAGAACGACCCGAGCATCGTCGCGCGTGCGCGCCAGCTGCTCGCGGACGTCGGCCTGACGACGGCCGGTGAGTGGCGCTCGTGCGGATCCGACGACTTCGCCTTCTTCGGCGCGATCGCCCCCGTCGCGATGGCGTTCGTGGGACTGGACGGAGCGGACGGCTTCGCGGCGCGTCCGCTGCACCACCCCGAGCTGCTGGTGCCCGACGCCGCCGTCGGCGCCGTCGCGCGCGTGCAGGCGGTCCTGTACGTCGCCGCCGCCCACACCGCCGCCGCCCACGCCGCCGCGACGCCGTAGGCCGCCTCCGCGCGAGCGGGCCGCCGATAGGATGGCGCCGGTGCCCGACCGCCTGTACTTCACCGACTCCGACGACGCCAACGCGCTGCTCGCGTCGGATCCGATGGCGCTGCTGATCGGCTTCGTGCTCGACCAGCAGGTCAGCGTGCAGAAGGCGTTCGCCGGTCCGCTCGTGCTGCGCGAACGCCTCGGCGCGATCGACGCCGCCACGCTCGCCTGCGCCGATCTCGACCCGGTGTTCCGCGAGAAACCGGCGATCCACCGCTTCCCCGGCTCGATGGCCCAGCGCGTGCACGAGCTCGCCGTGTACGTGCGCGACCACTACGACGGCGACGCCGCGCGCGTGTGGAGCGACGCCGCCGACGCCAGCGAGCTCCGTGCCAACCTGGAGGCGCTGCCGGGCTTCGGCGAGATGAAGGTCAAGTCACTGAGCGCCGTGCTTGCCAAGCGCTATGGCGTGGGCGCCGCCGCCGAGCTCGTGCCAGGGCATCCGACGCTCGGCGATGTCGACTCACCGCAGGCGCTGGTGGACTACCAGGCAGCCAAGCGGGTGCACAAGGCGGAGTGGTCGAAACTTAAAGCGCGTCGTTAGGCGACCGGCGGCGGCGTGCCCTCGGCGCTGCCCGCGAGCGTCTCATCCCAGCCGCACACCGCGCACGCATGGCGGAAGGCGGAGCGTGCGAACGCCAGCGCCGTCGCATGCGGCTCCGGACTCGAGCTGACGTCGTTCCAGTCCAGGACGTACTCGCCGAGATCTCCCGCCCACCGAGCGCTTGCGGGGGACAGCTGCGCATCGGCGAACCCCTGCGGCGCCGGGTGCGCGTAGGCGTAGAACGCGGCGTGGCCATACCGCGCGTCGCCCGGCCACCAGCCGACGGCGACCTCCTGCGCATCCATGGCGTTGCGCATGATGAAGTCCTCCGACGGCGGATCGGCGGGCAGCCCCGAGAACAGGTTGACCGCCAGGTCGAACGAGCCCCACCACGCGTTCACCGGCGTCGAGCGACCGCGGTAGGGCGCGCGGAACGCGGCGAGCACGAGCGCCGCCTGTGTCGCCGCGGCGAAGTACGCAGCCACCTGCTCGCTGTCATAGCGCGCGTGTTCCTCGTCCTCGTCGAGCGGCACGCTCCAGGCCACCTCCTGCGGCGTGGGGTTGATCTCGACGACCCCGGCCAGCTCGCCGATCGCCGCGAGCAGATCGCGCGTGACCTCGCCGACCGCTCGATCGGGCGTGAGCGTGACACGCCGCTGCCGCCCGTCGCTGTGCTCCACGAGCGCCTCATGCGCGCGCAGGTCGAGCCCCGCCACGATCGCGCCCGAGCCGTCCGGTGCGGGCAGCGGCGACGTCTCCCAGCCGCGCGCGGTAAGGCGCAGCGCCGCGTGCTGAAGCTCTGGCTCCGGCGGCGCGATCGCCACGGCGAGCTTGCCCAGGACCTGCGTGTGCGCGTGGAGCGTGTCGCAGGTCGCGCTCCACCGATCGTAGGCGGGCAACGTCGGCCAGCCGGAGGGCATTCCGGCAGCGTAGCGCCCGCGGGCGCAGCTCGGCGCTCCGTTCAGCTTTCTTTCACGTTCGTCCGTCAGCATTTGCGCCATGCGCCTGCTGGTCGTCGACGACGACCCCTCCGTTCGCGAAGCGCTCGCGCTCGTGCTCGACCTCAACGGCTTCGACGTGGCGACGGCGTCTGATGGCCGCGAGGCGATTCGCATGCTCTCGCTGGCACCGCCCGACGCGGTGATCCTCGACGTGCTGATGCCCGACCTGGACGGGCTGGAGGTCTGCCGACGGATGCGCGCCACCGGCGATCGCACGCCCGTGCTGATGCTGACCGCGCGCACCGAGGTGAGCGAGCGCGTGGCCGGCCTGGAGGCCGGCGCCGACGACTACCTGGCAAAGCCGTTCGCCCGCGAGGAGCTGATCGCTCGCCTGCGCGCGCTGCTGCGACGCACGGGCTGGGAGGGCGAGGAGCCGGTTCTGCGCTTCGAGGATCTCGAGCTCGATCCGGTCGCGCACGAGGCGCGCCGCGGCGGCCGTCTGATCGAGCTCACGCGCACCGAGTTCCTGCTGCTGGAGCTGCTGTTGCGTCATCCCCGCCAGGTGCTGACGCGCGCGTGCATCTTCGACAGTGTTTGGGGCTATGACTTCGGGCCCGCGTCGAACTCGCTGGAGGTCTACATCGGCTACCTGCGCCGCAAGACCGAGGCCGCCGGGGAGCCGCGCCTGGTGCACACAGTGCGGGGGGTTGGCTACGTGCTGAGATCGGCGGAGCGCGCGGCGGCCCGACGATGAGCTTTCGCCGGCGTATGGTGCTGCTGGCTGCCGGGGCGGTCGCCGCGGCGGTCGTGCTCGCGTCGGTCGTCGTGTATGTCGTGACTCGCGACGAGCTGCGCTCCGGCATCGACAGCAGCCTGCGCGCGAAGGTCACTCCCGGCCTGCCCCAAGCGGTCCAGTTGCTGGCCAAGGCGGCCCCTCAGGAGCTCTCCAAGCTGAAACGGGAAGGCCGGCTCCCGTCGGCCGCGTCCGGCGAATCCGGTTCCGCGCAGCATGCCCCCGCGTGGCGAGGCAGGCTGTCGCCGGCGGCGTCCGCACCGTTCGGCGGCGCCGCCGCCGGAGGCTTCGAGGAAGCGCGACCGGGCCCGAGCGGCTCGCGCAAGGCCGTGGTGTCGGAAACCGTCACGCTCGAAGGCGACAAGGTCATGACCCGCTCGCGGTCGGTCACCGCGCACGCGCGGCCCGAAGGCGCGCACGCTGGCTTCAGCGGCGGGGAACAGCGCACAAAGCTGGTGGTGCCCGCGCCGGGACTCGGGGGCGCCGCGGGCTATGCGCAGATCTCTCGCCCGAACGGCCAGATCCTGCGCTCGGAAGAAAAGGGCGTCCTGATCCCTACGTCGGCGGCGACGCGGGCCGTGGCCGAAGGCAAACGCGACGCGCTCTTCAGCAACGAGACCATCGCCGGCACGCCGGTGCGGGTGCTGGCCGTGCCGGCCGCGGGGGGCGGGGTTCTGCAGGTCGCCCTGCCCCTGACCGATGTCGACAGCACGCTCAGCCACCTGAAGCTGGTGCTGGCGCTCGTGTGCCTCGGCGGGATCGCGCTGGCGACCGCGCTCGGGCTGCTCGTCTCCCGCGCCGCGTTGGTGCCGGTGCGGCGGCTGATGGGCGCCACCGAACGCGTCGCCAGGACGCAGGACCTCGGCCACCGCATCGAAGCCGGTGAGCAGGACGAGCTCGGTCGGTTGGCCGCGAGCTTCAACACGATGCTGGCCGCGCTCGAGCGCTCGCGGCTGGCGCAGCGCCAGCTCGTCTCCGACGCCTCGCACGAGCTGCGCACGCCGCTGACCAGCGCGCAGGCGAACCTCGACGCGCTCGCGATGGGGGAGCGACTGCCAGCGCGCGAGCGCGGCCGCGTGGTGGCGGCTGCGCAGGCCCAGCTGCAGGAGCTGACGGTGCTGGTCGGGGATCTGGTCGACCTGTCCAAGACCGAGGTCGACGAGATCGAGGTCGAGGACGTGCGCCTAGACCTCGCCGTCGCCGGAGCGCTCGAGCGCGCGAGACTGCACGCACCCGCGTGCCGCCTGCACTTCGACGCCGAGCCCTGCCTGGTGCGCGCGGCGCCCGCGCGCCTTGATCGCGCGATCTCGAACCTGCTCGACAACGCGTGCAAATGGAACCCTCCGACCGCCGGTCCGATCGAGGTGCGCGTGCGCGACGGACGCCTGGAGGTGCGCGACCGCGGGCCGGGCATCTCCGCGGAGGATCTGCCCCGCGTGTTCGACCGCTTCTATCGCTCCCCCGAGGCGCGAGGGCGTCCCGGCTCGGGCCTTGGGCTCGCGATCGTCAGACAGACGGCAGAGGCTCACGGCGGCTCAGTACACGCGGCCAACGACCCCGGCGGGGGCGCGCGCCTGACGCTCGAGCTACCGCCGCTGGAGATGAGCGCCGACGAGCTTCGCGCGGCCAAGCGCGAAGCTCCGCCAGCTTCCGGGGCCGTTCAGGAAGCTCCTCAGCTCCTCTAAGGAGATTCTCAGGTTGGGCGGGTTTGATGTGCGCGCCGCCGTGAGCGATCGAAATCGCGCGGCGGCACCATCGATCAGCGATCGACCCGCAAAGGAGCCCCGTGTCCCGCCGTCCCCCGCTAGTCCCTCTCAGCGTCTTGTGTGTGGCATCGGCGAGTCTTGTACTGGCCGCCTGCGGCGGCTCCTCGAGCCCTAGCTCCGGCGTAGCGCACATCGGCACCACGAGCAGCTCCAGCCCTTCCAGCGGGTCGAGCGGTGGCATGCCCGAATCGGGCGAAACGAGCGCCGCCGTCCAGCAGAAGATGGTCAAATTCGCGCAATGCATGCGCACCCACGGGGAACCCGAATTCCCCGAACCGAACGAAGGCGGCTTCCGCGTCGAAAACCACAACGGCCACGGCCCCAACCCGGAATCGTCCCGGTTCCAGGCGGCCGAAAAAGCGTGCAGCAAGTACAGGCCTGTGAAGGTGGCCCCGAGCCCTGCGCAGCAGGCGAAAATGCAGGAAGCGGCGCTGAAGTTCTCAGAATGCATGCGCCACAACGGGGTTCCCAACTTCCCGGACCCGAAGTTCTCCACCAGCGGCGGCGGTGTGAGGGTGAAGATCGGCGGGCCCGGGTCGAGCGGCATCAACCCCAGCTCGCCGCAGTTCCAGGACGCCCAGAAAGCGTGCCAGTCGAACCTGCCGGGCGGTGGCAAGGGACTGCACAAGGGTCCTGGAACCAGTCAATCCTCATCGAGCGCGGTGGGCGCTGCTCCATGAGCGTGTCCCGCACGACCACGAGCGGATCCCCAGCACGCCCGGGACGCCGGCGTCCGGCGCTACACCGCCGCTTCCTCCTGCCAACCGCGATGCTGCCGGGGCTGGCCCTGGCGCTGGCGGGCTGCGGCGGCTCCTCGAGCTCGACTCCCGGCGTTGCCCACGTCGGTACCACGAGCGCCTCCAGCCCTACGGGCGGGTCGGGCGGCGGCACGCCGGGATCGGGCGAAACGCCCTCGGGCGAATCGGTCGCCGCCGCGCAGGGGAAACTGGTCAAGTTCGCGCAGTGCATGCGCACCCACGGGGAACCCCAGTTCCCCGAACCGAGCGAAGGCGCGATCCGCATCCAGAGCCATAACGGCAGCGGCCCGAACCCAGAATCGCCCCAGTGGAAGGCGGCGGAAAAGGCGTGCAGCAGGTACGCCCCCGCGAACGTCGCCCCGAGCCCGGCGCAGCAGAAAGCCCACCAGGAACAGGCGCTGAAGTTCTCGGAATGCATGCGCCACAACGGGGTCCCCAACTTCCCCGACCCGAAGTTCTCCTCCGGCGGCGGCGTGCAGATGAACTTGAAGGGGGTCGACCCCAGCTCGCCGCAGTTCCAGGCGGCCGCGGAGGCGTGCCAGTCGAACTCGCCGTTCGCGAAGATGATGGCGAAAGGCCCTCCGGGCGCCAAGGCGCCCGGAGGCGCTGGCAACAGCGGCCAATCGAGTGAAGCGACGGCGGTCGCTCCGTGAGCGCGCGGTCGCGGCGCGGCCGCTGGGCCGCCCTGGCTGCCATCGTCGTGATCGTGATCGTCGTGTTGATCATCGTGCTCGAACCGTTTCATGAATCGGCCAAGCCCAGCGCCGGCGTGGCCGACAACTCAACGCCGACGAGCCTCACGGCGGTGAAACGCGAATCGCTGTCCTCGCAGACGCAGGTCGCGGGGACGCTCGGCTACGCGGGCTCCTCGAAGATCCTGGTGGCGTCGGGGAACGCGCCGACGGCCGTGCAGCAGTCAGAACAGCAGCTCGCGAGCGGGGAATCGCAGCTGGCCTCGGCGCAGCGAACGCTTGAGAGCGACGGCGCGGCGCTCCAGCGCGCGCAGAGCCAGCTCGCGGCGGCGCGGGCCAAGGAGGCGGTGGACTGCGCCGGCGAAGGCGCCGCCGAAGCCGGCTCCTCCGCCGCAGGCGGCGCGGGCACGTGCGCGGGCGACCGCCAGACGGTGACGAGCGGCGAACAGGGGGTGACCGGCGCCGAAGCGAAGGTCACGGCCGACCGCACGCAGATCGCCTCGGCGCAGTCCTCGCTGACGCGTTCGCAGTCGGCGCTCGTGACGGCGCGCGCGACGGTGGTGAGCTACGCGCAGGGCGCGGTCTACACCTCGCTGCCCTCGGTGGGCCAGGTGATAGCCCGCAACCACAGCCTGTACGCGATCGACGGCCAGCCCACGATCCTGCTGTACGGCTCGACGCTAGCAACGCGGGCGTTCCTCCCGGGCATGTCCGCGGGCGCGGACGTGGCCGAGCTGAATGCCAATCTGGAAGCGCTCGGCTACGGCTCCGGACTGCTAGGCGACGAATTCACCGAAGCCACCGCCGCGGCGATCCGCGCCTTCCAGGCCGCGCACGGGCTCACGCAGACGGGAGATCTGACGCTCGGCGCGGTCGTCTTCAAGCCCGGACCGGTGCGCGTGACGAGCGTCACCCCGACCGTCGGCATGGGCGTCTCGCCGGGACCGGTGCTCGCGGTCAGCTCGACCGCGCGCCAGGTCACCGTGAAGCTCGACGCCTCCCAGCAGTCGAGCGTGAAGAAGGGCGACCGGGTGGTGATCACGCTGCCGGACAACCAGACCACGCCGGGCACGGTCTCGTATGTCGCGAGCGTCGCGGTGGCGCCTCCCAGCGAACACGGCGAAGAAAGCACGCCGACGATCGAAGTCGACATCACCCCCGACGAACCGCAGGCCACCGGCCACCTCGAAGCGGCGCCGGTGGAGGTCTCGATCACCACGGCGAGCGTGGAAAACGCGCTGGTGGTGCCCGTGGGCGCGCTGCTGGCCCTCGCGGGCGGCGGCTACGCGGTGGAGGAGGTCCAGTCGAACGGGCTGCACGGGCTGGTCCCCGTCACGCTGGGGCTGTTCGACGACGAAGCGGGCGACGTGCAGGTCAGCGGCAGCGAACTCGCGCCCGGCCAGCGCGTGGTGGTGCCGAGCACATGAGCGACGCGGTCGAGATGGACGGGCGGGCGGGCACTCCAGTCCTGGAGCTGCGCGAGGTGAGCAAGCGCTACGGCGCCGAGCCGCCCGTGTACGCCCTGCGCGACGTGAGCTTCGAGGTGTGGGAGGGCGAACTGGTCGCGATCGTCGGGCCGTCGGGCTCGGGCAAGACGACGCTGCTGCACGTGATGGGGACGCTCGAGCACCCGAGCTCGGGCGTGGTGTCGATCACCGGTGTGGACGTGGCAACGTTGAGCGACCGCGAACTGGCAGCCTTGCGCGCGACGCGCATCGGCTTCGTCTTCCAGCAGTTCTTCCTCGCCGAGCACTCGACGGCGCTCGAGAACGTCGCCGACGGGCTGCTGTATGCCGGCGCGGCGGTGGCCGAGCGCCGCGAGCTGGCGGCGCAGACGCTCGCCCGCGTCGGCCTGGCGGAGCGCGCGAGCTTTCGACCGAGCAAGCTCTCCGGTGGCGAGCGTCAGCGCGTGGCAATCGCGCGAGCGCTGGTGGGATCGCCCGCGATCGTGCTCGCCGACGAGCCCACCGGCAACCTCGACAGCGTCTCCGGCGCGGCGATCCTCGAGCTGCTCGAGGAACTGCACGCGCAGGGCGCGACGATCCTCGTGATCACCCACGACACCGCGCTCGCCGCGCGCCTGCCGCGCCAGGTGCAGATGCTGGACGGGCAGATCGTCGCGGACACCACATCGCAGGGCCTCCTGGAGGGGGCGGGCCGATGAGCTGGGTGAGCAGGCGACGGCGGGGGCTGGCGATGCTCGCGGCGGTTGGCGCACTGGGCGCGGGCGCGAGCTCGCTGGCGCCAGGGGCTACTGCCGCCGGCGAACCCGGCGGCTCTGGCTCGAGCTGTCCGGAATCCACCGTGCCCAACGCGATGACGCTCGTGGCGGGCACTCCCCAGACCGCGACCCTGAACAGCGCCTACGGATCGGGACTGCAGGTCGCGCTCACGAACACGGACGGGTGCGCGGTGACGAGCGGTGCGGCCGGCGTGGCGGTGACGTTCACGGCGCCCTCCAGCGGTGCGAGCGGCGCGTTCTCCGCAAGCGGCACGTACACGGCGACGGTGGGCGCCGACAGCAGCGGCATGGTCGCCGCGCCGAATTTCACCGCGAATGCGATCGCCGGCAGCTACACGGTGACCGCCGTCTCCAAATACGGGACGGTGACGTTCGCGCTGACCAACACCGCGGCGGGGACACCGGCGCGCCTGGTGGCGCTCTCGCCGGTGAAGCAGACGGCGACGGTCAACCACGACTACCGCCGGGCGCTCGCCGTGCAGGTGCTCGACGGCGAGGGCAACCCGGTGGCGGGCGCGAGCGTCACGTTCACGCTCACGGCGTCCACCGCAACCAGCCCCTGCGGCACGAGCTCCAACTCCAACAGCGGCGTGGGATCGGGCGCGGACGCGAGCTTCGCGGGCGGCGCGAGCGAGGCGAGCGCGACCAGCGACGCCGACGGCGTCGCGACCTCGCCGGCCCTGACAGCCGGCGGCGAGTCGGGGACGCTCACCGCGAGCGCCGCGCTGGGGAGCTCTGGCGCCAGCGAAGCGCACGCCGGAGCATCTTCCAGCAGCGTCGCTCCGGCGCTGTTCACCCTCGCCAACCTCGCAGGCCCGCCGGCCAAGCTCACGCTCGGGGTCGGCGCGACGCAGTCCGCACGCGTGGGCGCCCGCTTCCCGGTCAGCCTCGCTGTCACCGTCGCCGACGCCCAGGGCAACCGCGTCCCCGACGCGCTGGTGTCCTTCTCCGCACCTTCAGCCGGAGCGAGCGGACGCTTCACCGTACGGGTCGCGTCGGGTTCGCGTCGGCGCGGGCGTACGCGCCAGGCGCGCGTGGCGGACGCGAGGACGAACGCCTGCGGGATCGCGGTCGCGCCCGCGTACACCGCCGACCGCAAGCCCGGCGGCTATGTGGTCAAGGCACGCGCCGGCCATGCGCGGACGGCGGCGTTCGCGCTCGTCAACGAAGCCGCGTGAGCCAGCGGCCGTGAGCGCGACCGCCGAGACCAGCGAGCCGCCCGCCCCCAAGCTGGCTCCCGCCCGGCTGCGCCCCGGAGATCTCGCGCGGGTGGCGAGCGTCGGACTGCGCACGCGGCGCATGCGAGCCGCGCTGTCGGCGCTGGGGATCGCGATCGGGGTCGCGGCGATCGTCGCGGTGCTCGGCCTGTCCTCCTCCTCCCAGGCGGGGCTGCTGGAAGAAATCGACCGGCTCGGCACGAACCTCCTGATCGTCACCAACGGCCAGAGCTTCGCCGGCAACACCGCCGAGCTGCCGCTGGCGGCGCCGGCGATGATCGCCCGCATCTACCCGGTCGAACACGTCGCCGAGACGGGCAAGATCAGCGGAGCCGTCTACCGCTCGCCGCTGATCCCGGAAGTCGACACCAACGCCCTCAGCATCGCCGCGGCCAGCCTCAACCTGCTGCGCGCGCTGAACATCACGATGACGCAGGGGCGCTACCTGAACGCCGCCACCGCGACCGAGCCGGTAGCGGTGCTCGGCCCCGCCGCCGCCCAGCGCCTCGGGATCGACCGGATCTACCCCGGCGAGCGGATCTGGGTCGCGCATCAGTGGTTCTACCCGGTCGGCATCCTCGGCTCCTCGACGCTGACTCCGGAACTGGAAGACGACGTGCTCGTGGGTTTCGCCGCCGCGAAACGGTATCTCGGCTTCAACGGGCACCCCAACACGGTCTACGTGCGCGCGCAGAACAGCCAGGTGGCGGCCGTGCAGTCCGTGCTCGCCAACACCGCCGACCCCGAAGCTCCCAACGAAGTCGACGTCAGCCTCCCGTCGGCGACGCTCACAGCGCGCGCGGACGCACAGGGGGCCTTCAACGGCCTGTTCCTCGGGCTCGGCGCCGTGGCCCTGCTGGTGGGCGCGGTCGGCGTGGCGAACATCATGGTCATCTCCGTGCTCGAACGCCGCTCGGAGATCGGCCTGCGCCGCGCGCTCGGCGCCACCAAAGGCCAGATCCGCCTGCAGTTCCTGTGCGAAGCGATCCTGCTGTCGCTCGCCGGCGGCGCGGTGGGCATCGCCACCGGCATCCTCGCGACCGCCGTGTACGCCGCCACCAAGCACTGGACGATCGTGATCCCCACGCTCGCGTGGGCGGGCGGGATCGGCGCTGCGCTGCTGATCGGCGCGATCGCCGGGCTGCTGCCGGCGATACGCGCCGCCCGCCTCTCACCCACCGAGGCGCTCAGGCCCGTATGAATCAGAGCGCTCGCGCGTGCGCGAAGAGCTCGCCCGCCGCGGCGCGTCGGCTCACCTGTCGAGGCACTCCGCGCGTAACGTTGAGAGCATCGCCCGGCGAGCTAGATTGAGAGACAATGGAACTCGGCCTGGCGACATTCGCGGACCTCGCAAGCGGCGTCAGCCCGCGCCAGCGCATGCGGGAGCTGATGGAAGAGGTCGAGCTGGCGGACCAGCTCGGGCTCGACGTGTTCGGAATCGGCGAGCATCACCGCCCCGACTTCCTCGTCTCCTCCCCCGCCGTCGTGCTCGGCGCGGCAGCCGTCAAGACCGAGCGCATCCGCCTGTCGAGCGCGGTCACGGTGCTCAGCTCCGACGACCCCGTGCGCGTCTTCCAGGACTTCGCGGAGGTCGACCTGCTGTCGAATGGACGCGCCGAGATCATGGCCGGGCGCGGGTCGTTCATCGAGTCCTTCCCGCTGTTCGGCTACGACCTCGACGACTACGACGCGCTGTACGCGGAGAAGCTGGAGCTCCTGCTCGCGCTGCGCGAGCAGACACGCGTGACCTGGTCGGGTAGGCACCGCCCGGCGCTCGTCGACGCGGGAGTGTGGCCACGGCCGGTGCAGGAGCGACTGCCGGTGTGGGTGGCCGTGGGAGGCTCGCCGCAGTCGGTCGTCAGAGCGGGAACGCTCGGCCTGCCGCTGACGATCGCGATCATCGGCGGGCAGCCCGCGAGCTTCGCGCCGCTGGTGGAGCTGTACCGAGAGTCGGCCGCTCGAGCGGGCCACAACCCGTCGCAGACGCGGCTGGCGATCAACACGCACGCGTTCGTCGCCGCCACCGCGGCGCAGGCCGACGCGGCGTTCGCCGCCCCCTACCTGGCGATGATGAACCGCATCGGGCGCGAGCGCGGCTGGCCACCGTCGGGGCGCCCGGAGTACGAGGCGCTGCGCTCGCCCAGTGGTGCGCTCGCGGTGGGCTCGCCCGAGCAGGTCGCAGAGAAGATCCTGTTCGAGCACGAGATGTTCGGCCACGACCGCTACATCGGCCAGATGAGCGTCGGTGCGGTCGCCCACCATGACGTGCTGCGCTCGATCGAGCTGTTCGCCACCCAGGTCGCACCGCTGGTGCGCGAGGAGGTCGCCCGTCGCGAGGCGGCGCTGCCCGTGCATTAGGCTTCGCGCCGCTGGCGAGCGGCGAAGGAGCCGACGGATGACTCCACGGCAGGGCAACTCCATGAAGGCGGGCGGCTGGTCGGTGATCACCGCGTACGCGCTGGTGTGCGCGGCGACGCAGATACTGTGGCTCACCTACGCCGCGATCACGACAGAATCGGCCAGGCGCTACGGCGTCTCGGTGGGCGCCGTCGGCTGGCTCGCGGAGATCTTCCCGCTGCTGTACGTGGTGCTCGCGATCCCCGCGGGCATCCTGCTCGACCGCTGGTTTCGCCCGGCGCTGGCGGCTGGAGGAGCACTGGTCGCGCTCGGTGGGCTGGTGCGCCTGGGCGGCGAGACGTTCGCGTGGGCGATGGCCGGCCAGGTGCTGGTCGCGGTCGCGCAGCCGGTGGTGCTGAGCGCGGTCAGCAAGCTCGCGGGCGAGTACCTGCCCGTGGATCAGCGCGCGACCGGCATCGCGGTCGGCTCGGCGGGCAGCTTCGTCGGGATGGTGCTGGCGCTCGTGCTTGGTCCGACGCTCGGTGCGCACGGACAGCTCGAGCGGCTGCTCGTGATCGAGGCCGTGCTGTCGGTGATCCCTGCGCTGGCGCTGGCGCTCGTGCTGCGCCGCCCGGGGCACAAGAGCGAGGAGCACGCGGCGATCGAGGGCAGCGCCGCGCGGGCGCTGTGGGCGATGCCGCCGATGCGCACGCTGTGCGGCCTGGTGTTCGTCGGCTTCGGCATCTTCGTCGCGCTGGCCACGTGGCTGCAGACGCTGCTGCAACCCTCGGGCATCTCTGAAACGACGGCCGGCGGGCTGCTGGTGGGGATGGTCGTCGCCGGCATCGTCGGCTGCGCCGTGCTTCCGCCGCTCGTCGCCCGCCACCGCGCCGAGCGCGGCTTCATGCGCACCGCCGTGCTCATCGGCTGCGCCGGCTGCGTCGCGTTGGGCGCGATGCCGTGGCTGGGCGTGCGCGCGCTGGCGATCGTGGCGATGGGCGTGGTGCTGCTGCCTGCGCTGCCGGTGATCCTCACCGCCGCCGAGCAGCTCGCGGGCGCCGCCGCGGGCACCGCCGGCGCGATCGTATGGCTGGCGGGCAACCTCGGCGGCCTGGTGGTCGCGCTGCTCGTGCAGATCCTCGTTCACCACCCGCTCGCCGCGTTCCTGGCGATGGCCGGCGTGTCGCTGCTCGGCCTGCCGCTGGCCGCTCGCGTGAGCTCGCTCGCCGCCGGCCACGGAAGGTGGGCACGGGCGCAATCATAGCCATTCCGTACGCTTCCGTACGGCTCTGCGGTACCATCCGCTCATGGCGACAATCAAAGCTGACGACGTCCGGATTCCTCGGTGGGCACGAGAGGCGGTGGCACATCACGAGAAGATCGTGGTCTTCAACCGGGAGCGGCCGGCCTACGTCATCGTCCACCCCGACGATCATCCACCGATGGCCGCCTCTCGTCACGGACGGCCCCTGAGCGAGGCGCTCGCCCTGCTCACACAGGCTGCGCCGCCCGATCCCGCCTTCGCCGACGACATGGAGGCCGTGCTGGACACCGTCGGACCGGTACCGGCCGATCCATGGGCACAGTCCTAGACACGACAGTCTTCATCGAGCTCGAGCGGGCAGTGCGCCGCCTACCCGTCGCGGGCGCCATGGCCACGATCGCAGAGCGCCTGCAGACGCAACTGGGCGCAGATGAGGACGTGGGAATCGCCGCGATCACGGCGTCGGAGCTGTTGCATGGAGTGCACCGAGCCACGGAGGAGCATCGCGCGCGGCGCGAGGCGTTTGTGGAGGCCGTGCTGGTGGCATTCCCAACGCTCTCATTCGATCTACTCGTGGCGCGGGTGCACGCGCGGCTCTGGGCCGGCCTGGCCGCATCCGGCACTGAAGTGGGAGCCCACGATCGACTTGTCGCGGCCACGGCGATGTCCGCTGGATGGCGGGTGGGAACCGCCAACATGCGTCACTTCGAACGAGTCCCCGGGCTGGACATGATGGCCTTGCAGCTCTCTTGATTGCCCGGACGGCGCAGATTGGCCAGCGTGTCGAGCTGGATGCGTGCTTCGACGGCCTTCGGTGAGCTGCACTCCGATCGCGTTGCGCAGCAGCAACGCGACCCGCAGCGGATGCCGATCTGCTCGTTCACGGCTGTAAGTATCCTTGGACAGCCAAATGCCAGGCATCCACTCGCGCACGATCACCTGGCGACGCGCCGGCGACGCGCGGGTCCTGATCGCGGCCGGCTATGCGCTGCTGCTGCAGGTCTCCCACCCGACGGTCGGCGCGGGCGTGAGCGAGCACTCCCAGTTCCAGCGCGACCCGTGGGGGCGCCTGCTGCGCACGCTCGACTACGCGTGCACGATCGTGTACGCCAGCCCGCGGGCGGCCGGCGAGATGGGCGGCAGGATCCGCTCGTTTCACAAGCAGATCAAGGGCACGCGGCCGGACGGCGTGCGCTACCACGCGCTCGAGCCCGCCGCGTATGCGTGGGTGCACGCGACGCTCGCCGAGGGAATCGTGGCCGCGCATGAGCGCTTCGGGCGACCGTTCAGCGACGAGCAGCGCGAGCAGCTGTGGGCCGAGTGGCGCTCGCTCGGCCGGCTGCTGGGCATCCGCGACGGCGATCTGCCGGAGGGCTGGCAGGGCTTCCGCGGCTACGTCGCGGGAATGGTCGGTCGCGAGCTCCAGCACACTGCCGCCGTCGACGAAGTGCTGACGGCGCTCGCACGGCCGGCGCCACCCGCGCTCTCGACCCTGTACCGCCCGCTGTGGCCCGTGGTGCGCATGCCGTTGGGGCATTTCGTCGGGCTGACGACCACAGGGCTGTTGCCGCCCGCGCTGCGTGCGCGCTTCGGGCTCGACTGGACGCGCGCCAACGAGCTGGAGCTGCGCGCGCTCGGCGCCGGGCTGCGCACGGTGACCCCGCTGATGCCCCGATCGCTGCGCAACACCGGACCCGGCTACCTGCGCTGGCGGCGGGAGGCGATCGCCCGCGGCGACGTCGCGTCGGGCACGCTCGAGCCGAGCGCCTGAGCGGCATGTAAAGTCGGCCGCTGTGGCAGGCGCTGGCAGCGCAAGGCAGACGTCCGTCGACTGGCGGGCGTGGCATGCGGGCTATGAGAACCCCGACTCCGACCTGGGGCGGCGCCTGGCCTTGGTGCAGGCGCAGCTGCGCGGCGCGCTGGAGCGCTCGCCCCAGGGGCCGATCCGCGCGATCAGCGTGTGCGCGGGACAGGGCCACGACATCATCGGCGTGCTGGCGGAGCATCCGCGGCGCGCGGACGTCAGCGCGCGCCTGGTGGAGCTGGACGCGCAGAACGCGCTGCTGGCGAGAGCGGCAGCCCGCGCGACGGGCCTGGAGGCAGTCGAGGTGGTGGCTGGGGACGCTTCGCTGACCGACGCCTACGCGGGCGCGGTTCCGGCCGATGTGATCCTCGTATGTGGCGTGTTCGGCAACATCTCGGCGGCGGACATCGCCAACACGATCGGCAACCTGGAGCAGCTGTGCGCCCCTGGGGCGACTGTCATCTGGACCCGCCATCGCCGAGCGCCCGACCTCGCGCCGTACATCCGCGAGACCTTCAAGCGCGAGGGCTTCAGCGAGCTAGCGTTCGCGGACGCGCAGCCGTTCGGCGTGGGCGCCAACCGGCTGGCGCTGGCGCCCCGCCCGTTGCAGGCCGGGGTGAAACTGTTCGACTTCATCGGCTACGAGGCCCTGTGGCCCCATCTGAGCGCGGGCGAACGCGCCGCCCTTGGCGCTCTGTTCCGCGCGGACTGCTCGCTGGTCGAGCTCGTGGAAGCGATGCGCGCACTGCCATACGGCCTACCGAGCGAGCCGACCGTGGAAGGCATGCTGTTGGAGGCTCGCGGCACAAGCGCCACCAAGCACCTGTTCCTCGCGCAGGTGCTCGCGCAGCGCTTCCCCGCGACCCAGCCGCAGCTCGCGCACCGCGTCCACCGGCTCGACCGCGATCGCGCCCGCGAGCTGTTCGGTGAGACGATCGCGGCGACGGTGCCGGACGGCGGGCTCATCGACGTGCACCGGTATCTCACGATCGAGCTGGACGGGCAGCGCATCGAGCTGGATGTGACTGTCCCGGGCCAGGCGTGGGACGGGCGCTCACCGCTGGCGCTCGCGTGCGGGCCCGGCGGACGGGACTTCCCCGCGGGCGCGAACCCTGACGCGGAGATGAGCGCGCTGGAAGCCGAGCACTGCGACCCCTCATCGCGCGAGCCTTTCCTGGCGGCGCTGGCGGCGGCGAACGCGCCGCCGGCCGGTTCGCCCCCGAGCTGACAAGTCAGCCCTGCCAAACCCCCAGCAGCACGACGCACACGGCGACCTCGGCGACGGCGACGGTGGCGCCGAGCGTGTCTCCGGTGCGACCGCCGAGCGTGCGCCGGGCGAAGGCGACCGACAGCCCGGCGACGACGACTGCCGCCCCGATCGCGGCGGCGCCCGGCACGGGGCCGGCGATGGCGGGCGCGGCGATCACGCAGACGACCGTGGCGACGACCAGCGCAGGGCGCCCGACGCGCAGCGCGGCGCCGAGGCCGTCGGATCGCGCGGCGGGCGTGGCGGCGGCATGCGCGAGCGCGGCCCAGCGCGCGAGCGCGCACGCGACGACGAGCGCGCGCAGCGCACGGTCGCCGTCGAGCGAGGTGAGCGTGGTGAACAGCAGCAGCGCCCACGCGATCAACGCGAGCGCCCCGAACACGCCTGTGGAGGAGTCGCGCATGACCTCCAGACGCCGGGCGCGGGCGCCGCGCGCGCCGAGGCCGTCGGCGGTGTCCGCCAGCCCGTCCTGGTGAAGCGCGCCGGTGGCGATCACGAGCGCGATCATCGCGAGCACGGTGGCGACGCTCGGCGCGAACGCCGCTCCCGCCAGCAGTCGTACGCCGCCGGTCAGACCGCCGACGGCGGCGCCGACGACGGGGAACCACACTGCCGCGCCGCCCAGCCCGGCGTCGGCGCCGACGGGCAGTGGCACGATCGTGAGGAAGGTGATCGCGCTGGCAAGGCCGTCCCTCGGGCGAAACGACCGCGTGACCGCCGCGGGCGTGTCAGCGTGAGCGGGCAACGCCGGACTCCTCGAACGTGCCCATGCCCGCGTGCAGCGTGCCGGCGGCCTCGATCAGCGGCAGCGCGAGCAGCGCGCCGGACGCCTCGCCGAGACGGAGCCGCAGGTCGAGCAGCGGCTCGAGCCCGAGCTCGGCCAGGAGGATGTCGTGTCCGGGCTCGGCCGAGCGGTGGCTGGCGATGAGCACCTCGCCGACCGCCGGGTCGAGCCCGACGGCGGCCAGCGCGGCGACGGTGACAGCGTAGCCGTCGAGCAGCACGGGCAGGCGCACGCGCACCGCCTCGACGGCGGCGCCGGCGAGCGCGGCGAGCTCCAGTCCGCCCACGCGGCACAGGGCCTCGCGCGCGGCCAGCGGCCGCGGCTCGCCGGGCGCACCGTGGCGCTCGAGCGCGGCGGTGACGATCGCGCGCTTGCGCTCGAGGCCGGCGGCGTCAACGCCCGTGCCGCGCCCGACGGCCAGCTGCGGTGAGGCGCCGGTGAGCGCGCACACGAGCGCGGCGGTGGTGGCGGTGTTGCCGATGCCGATCTCGCCGAGCACGAGGCAGTCGACGTCGCGCTCGGCCAGCTCGCGCGCGAGCGCCGCGCCCGTGTCCAGCGCGCTGTCCAGCTCGGCGGCGGAAAGCGCGGGTCCGGTGGTCATGTCGGCGCTGCCGGGCGCGATCTTCGCGTCGCGCACGCCTGGCGGCGTGGGACCGGCGAGACCGACGTCGACGACCAGCAGATCGTGCCCGCCACGGCGCGCGAGCACACCGACGGCGGTCTCGCCGCGGGCGGCGGCGGCGGCGACCTGCGCGGACACGGCGCTGTCGAACAGGCTCGTCCCGCGGCCGACGTGGCCGTGGTCGGCGGCGCAGATGAGCACGCCCGCGCGCGCGCGCGATGGCGGTGGTCCGCCGGTGACCGCGGCCCAGCGCTCGATCAGCGCCTCGAGCGCGCCAAGGCTGCCGACGGGCTTGACCAGCCGGTCGAGACGATCGCGCGCGGCGATCGCCGCCGCGCGGTCGGGACCGATGCGCGGTGCGACCGGTGCGCGGTCGGCGACCAGATCGGGGGCGTGCGCGTGCGAGGCCACCGGCTGACGCCCGCCGGCGGTGATCGGGCTCGCGTGATCCTCGCGCCAGCGCTCGTCCATGACGACGGCGTCGAGTGTCATACGCGAGGACCATCCGGCGGCCTCCAGGCCGGGGCGCAGCGGACGCTCGTCGGGCCAGCCGAGGCAGAGGTAGGCGATGGGGTCGACGCGGGCGGGGATGCCGAGCAGCGCGCGCAGGTCCTCTGGGCGGTAGAAGCTGACCCAGCCGACGCCCAGCCCCTCGGCGCGGGCGGCGAGCCACAGGTTCTGCACGGCGCAGGCGGCGCTGTAGATGTCGGTGTCGGGGATCGTGCCGCGCCCGAGCACCTCGACGTCGGGCTGGCCGTGGTCGCAGCACACGCACACGCCGATGGGAGCCTCGATGACGCCCTCGACCTTCTGGTCGAGGAACTGACGGGTGCGCTCGTCGAACCTGTCTGCCTGGCGCAGGCGCTCGCGCTGGGCGAGCCGTCGGACGGCCATCCTGGTGTCGATGTCGCGGATGACGATCAGCCGCCACGGCTGCATCAGCCCGACCGAGGGAGCACGGTGCGCGGCGGCGAGGACGCGGCCGAGGATGTCGTCGTCGACGGCGTCGGGGCGAAAGCGCCGCACGTCGCGGCGCTCGGCGATCACGCGGTGGACGGTCGCCCGCTCGGCGTCGTCGTAGCGCCAGCCGCGCGGGTCCGCGGCGCGCTCGGCGGCGCGCGAGCGATCGAAGCCGGGGGGCGTGGGCGGGCGCGTGAAGCGCTCGTCCAGACCTGCGGGGCGCTGATCGTCGGTCATCGCCGGCAACACTAGACCCAGCCGATCAGCCGCGCCGCCCGCCAGCAGGTAGCATCGGCGTGGTAAGCGTGGCGGTGCGAGGAACCCGGTGAGAGACCGGGGCGGTCGCGCCACTGTGACCGGACGTCGCTGCCGGGAGCCAGAGACTCGCCCGCCGCGGACCTTCCCACGACGGGACGCACGATCCCGAGGAGGTACCGATGGGCACGACGTCGGATCGAAGCCTCGCTCTCCGGGCGTGAACGCCGGTGCGGTGAGCGCGGCGCCGCTGCTGGCCGGCTACGCCGCCGACCTGGTGGCTGGCGACCCGCGCCGCTGGCATCCCGTGGCGGGCTTCGGACGCGCGACACTGGCGCTCGAGCGCGCGGCGTACGCGCCCACACGCGTGCGCGGAGCGGCGGTGACGGCAACGCTGGTGGCCACGGCGGCGCTCGGCGCGGAGCTGCTCGCACGCGGCGCCTCGCGCCTGCGCCCTGCCACGCGCGGGCGCGCTGCGACGCGCGGGGGCCTTGGGCGAAACGTGGTGCTGGCGGCGCTGACGTGGGTGGCGCTGGGCGGGCGCTCGCTGCGGCGCGAGGCGCTGAATGTCTCCGACCTGGTGGAGCGCGGAGAGCTCGACCGCGCGCGAGTGGCGCTGCGCGCGCTGTGTGGGCGCGACGCGACGACGCTGGACGGGGCGGGCGTGTGCCGCGCGGCGGTGGAGTCGGTGGCGGAGAACACGGGCGATGCGGTGGTGGGCGCGCTGCTGTGGGCGGCGATCGCGGGCCCGGCGGGAGTGGCGGCGTACCGCGCGGCGAACACGCTGGACGCGATGGTGGGACACCGCAGCGAGCGCTACGAGCAGTTCGGCTGGGCGGCGGCGAAGCTCGATGACGTGATGAGCTGGCCGGCAGCGCGCATGACGGCGACGCTGGCGTGCGTGACGGCGCCGCTCGTGGGCGGCTCGCCGCTGGAGGCGGCGGCGACGGTCCGCCGCGACGGCGGCGCGCATCCGAGCCCGAACGCGGGGCGCGTGGAGGCGGCGTTCGCGGGAGCGCTGGGTCTGTCGCTGGGCGGGCTGCTCTCCTATGACGGACGCGTGGAGTCGCGCCCGCGGCTCGGCCACGGCCGCACGCCGGGCGTGGAGGACGTCCACCGCGCGGCCCGCCTGTCGCTGGCGGTGGGGGCCGCGGCGGCGGCCGTTTGCGCGCTCTTCGCGGCGGGCCTGCGGCGTGTACTTCATCCCACCGCGAGTGGTGTATAACCATGGCGATACACCACGTCAAAAGTGGACACCGCCTCCCACGAGAACGCGAGCGAAGGCCCGGCCGTGAGCGGGCACGAAGGCCCACGCGAGGGAGCGCACGATGAAGGGAGCGCTGCTGGTGTGCGGCACGCAGTCGAACGCGGGCAAGTCGCTGGTGACGGCGGGCATCTGCCGCTGGTTGCACCGCGCGGGCGTGAGCGTGGCGCCGTTCAAGGCACAGAACATGGCGCTGAACTCGGTGGTGACGCGCGAGGGCCGGGAGATCGGGCGCTCGCAGGCGGTGCAGGCTCAGGCGGCGGGGGTGGAGGCGGAGGCGGCGATGAACCCGATCCTGATCAAGCCGTCGGGCGAGCGCCACAGCCAGGTGATGGTGATGGGCAGGCCGTATGCGGATGCGAGCGCGCGCTCCTACCAGGAGCTCAAGCACGCGCTGCGACCGATCGTGGCGCAGGCGCTGGCGGATTTGCGCGCGCGCTTCGATGTGGTGGTGTGCGAGGGCGCGGGCAGCCCGGCGGAGATCAACCTGCGCGACGCGGATCTGGTGAACATGGGCCTGGCGCGCGCGGCGGAGCTGCCGGTGCTGCTGGTGGCGGACATCGACCGCGGTGGCATGTTCGCGTCGCTGTTCGGCACGCTGGCGCTGCTGGACCCGGCGGACCAGGCGCAGATGGCGGGCTTCGTGGTGAACAAGTTCCGCGGCGACCGGTCGATTCTCGACCCGGGCCTGGCGCAGCTGCGGGAGCTGACGGGTCGCCCGACGCTGGGGGTGCTGCCGCACGTGGAGGACCTGTGGATGGACGTGGAGGACTCGCTGGCGCTGGAGGCGCCGCGCCCGGAGGCGCGGACGTCAGCGGACACGCTCGACGTGGCGGTGATCCGCCTGCGCTGGATGAGCAACTTCACGGACGTGGACGCGCTGGCGAGCGAGCCGGGCGTGCGCGTGCGCTTCACGCGCTCGGTGGCGGACGTGGAGCGCGCGGACCTGGTGGTGGTGCCGGGCACGAAGGCGACGGTGGAGGACCTGGCGCGCCTGCGCAGCTCAGGCCTCGCTGAGGCACTCCAGGCGCGCGCGGGCGCCGGGGACCCGATCCTGGGCATCTGTGGCGGATACCAGCTGCTGGGCGAACGGATCGTCGATGATTTTGAGTCTGGGGCCGGCGAGGTGGAGGGACTTGGCGTGCTGCCGGCGTCAACGCGGTTCGATGCGGACAAGGTGCTGCGTACGCGTGCCGGTCATTGCGCTTGGCTCGGCGCCGAGGTCGGGGGTTATGAGATCAGGCATGGGCGCGTACGCGCGGGCGAGTGTCTCTTCATCGCCGACGATGGCGAGCCGGACGGCTGCCGCGCCGGGTCGGTGATCGGCACCTCCTGGCACGGCGTGCTCGAGCACGATGAGTTTCGGCGGGCGCTGCTTGGGCACGTGGCCTCCTTGCGTGGACGGCGGTTCGTGCCGGGGACGACTTCGTTTGCCGCCGCGCGCGAGGCACGCCTCGACCTGCTCGGCGATCTCGTGGAGACGCACCTCGACACCGAGCAGCTGACCGCGCTGATCGAAGGCGGCGTACCCGGGGATCTGCCCAGTATCGCGACGGAGGTGCGACCTTGCTGCGCTTCATAACGACCGCGGACACGGAGATCCTGGCGGCCGCGACGGCCGTGGAACGCCTCCCGGGCGACTTTCCGGAGGTGCGCTGCGCGAACCCGGCCGGAGCGCCAGCGGAGGCTCTAGTAAATGACGTCCTCGACGGCGCGCGGGTGGTGCTTTGCAGGATCCTGGGTGGGCGTCGCGGCTGGCCGGACGGGTTCGACGTGCTGCGCGAGCGTTGCGGCGAGCGGGGGATCGCGCTGCTGGCGCTGGGTGGCGAGGCGCAGCCGGACGCGGAGATGACGGGGCTGTCGCTGGCTCCTGCGGGGGCGGTGGCGCAGGCGGGCGAGTATCTGCGCCACGGCGATGTGGAGAACGTGGAGCAGTTGCTGCGCTTCCTGGCGGACACGTTCCTACTGGAAGGGCACGGGTTCGACCCGCCGCACGACGTGCCCGACCTGGGCGTGTACCTGCCGGGCGTGGGCGACGTGGAGCTCGACGAGGTGCTCGCTCGCCATGACGCGGACCGCCCGACGGTGGGCTTCTGCTTCTACCGCTCGCACCGCCTGACGGGCAACACGGCGTTCGTGGACGCGATCTGCGCGGCGATCGAGGACGCGGGCGCGAACGCGCTGGCGGTGTGGAGCTACACACTGCGCCGCGAGCCGGCGAGCGCGGATCGGCCGGGCGGCTCGGTGCCGGCGCTGACGCTGCTGGACGGCCGTGTGGACGCGCTGGTGGTGACGATGCTGGCGACGGGCGGCTCGGGGGCGGCGGACGCGACGGCGGGGGACGGCGAGGGCGTGGGCGAGCAGTGGCAGGAATGGGACGCGAGCGCACTGGCGGCGCTGGACGTGCCGGTGATCCAGGCGGTGTGCGCGACGGCTTCGCGCGCGGCGTGGCTGGAGTCCGACTCGGGGCTGGCGCCGCTGGACGCGGCGACGCAGGTGGCGATCCCGGAGTTCGACGGGCGCATCCTGGGCGGCGTGATCTCGTTCAAGGAGCGCGACTCGGAGGGCTCGCCGGTGGGCGCGCCGGTGCCGCGCTACGTGCCGGACGCCGAGCGCTGCGCGCGCGTGGCGCGACTGGCGGTGCGCAGCGCGCGCCTGCGCCACGTGCCGGCCGAGCGCCGGCGCGTGGCGATGCTGCTGACGAGCTTCCCGACGAGGCACGCGAAGGTCGGCATGGCGGTGGGCCTGGACACGCCGGCGAGCGCGCTGGCGCTGCTCGACGCGCTGCACGTGGACGGCATGACGGTGGAGCGGCCGTTCGCGGACGGCGACGAGCTGATGCACGCGCTGATCGCGAGCGGCGGCCATGACCCGGAGTTCCTGACCGACCAGCAGCTCGCGGACTCGCCGCTGCGCCTGCCGGTGGCCGACTACGTCGACTGGTACCGCACGCTGCCGCAGGAGCTGCGCGCCGGGATCGAGGAGCGCTGGGGGCCGGCGCCCGGCGACAGGTACTTGGATGGAGAGGACTTCGTGATCGCGGGCCTGGAGCTGGGCAACGTGCTGGTGGCGATCCAGCCGCCGCGCGGCTACGGCGAGGATCCGGTGGGCATCTACCACGACCCGGAGCTGCCGCCGACACACCACTACCTCGCGTGCTACCGCTGGCTGGACGCGGTTTGGGGGGCGGACGCGATCGTGCACCTGGGCAAGCACGGCACGCTGGAGTGGCTGCCGGGCAAGATGCTGGCGCTGTCACCGGCGTGCGCGCCGGACGCGGCGCTCGGCGACATCCCGCTGGTGTACCCGTTCGTCGTGAACGACCCCGGCGAGGGCGTGCAGGCCAAGCGCCGCGCGCACGCGGTGATCGTCGACCACCTGGTGCCGCCGATGATGCGCGCGGACACCTACGACGAGCTGGCGGAGCTGGAGGCGCTGCTGGACGAGTACGCGCGCCTTGAGCTGCTCGACCCACCCAAGCTGCCGGCGCTCGCGGCGCGCATCTGGTCGGCGATCGAGCGCGCCAACCTGCAGGCAGACCTCGATATCCATCAACGCCCCGACGATCTCGGCGAGCTGGTGCAGCACATCGACGGCTACCTGTGCGAGGTGAAGGACATCCAGATCAAGGACGGCCTGCACGTGCTCGGCCAGGCGCCGGAGGGCGAGCAGCTGCGCGGGCTGACAGCGGCGATGCTGCGCCTCGGGTCGGGCGACGTGCCCGGGCTGAGACGCGCGGTGGGCGCGGCGTTCGGCCTCGACGAGCCGGCGCTGGTGGCGGCGCCGGGGACACCGACGGATGCGCCGGCCGAGCTGATCGAGCGCTTCCGCGGGCCGTCGGCCAGCGCGGGAGACCTGGTCGATCGCGTGGAGTCGGCGCAGATGGCTTTGCTCGACGCGCTGGCTGAGAGCGACTGGGACGCTGACGCGGTCGAGCGTGTGTGCACGGACGTGCTCGGGCGCTCGGACGCGGGAGTCGAGCGCGCGCTGCGCTTCGCCGCGCGCGAGGTGGTGCCACGCATCCGCCGCACGGGCGAGGAGATCGAGCACGTGCTGGCGGCGCTGCACGGGCGCCACGTCCCCGCGGGGCCGTCGGGCAGCCCCACGCGCGGGCGCCTGGATGTGCTGCCGACGGGGCGCAACTTCTACTCGGTCGACCCGCGCTCGCTGCCGTCGGAGCTGTCGTGGGAAGTGGGGCAGCGCCTGGCGGACGCGCTGCTGGAGCGCCACCGCCGCGAGACTGGCGAGCTGCCGCGGATGATCGGGCTGGTGGCGTGGGGCACGTCGGCGATGCGCACGCAGGGCGATGACATCGCGGAGATCCTGGCGCTGCTGGGAGTGCGCCCCAAGTGGCACCCGGAGTCGCGGCGCGTGACCGGCATCGAGGTGATCGCGCTCGAGGAGCTGGGCCGCCCGCGCATCGATGTGACGGTGCGCATCTCGGGCTTCTTCCGTGATGCGTTCCCGCACCTGATCGCGCTGCTCGACGACGCGGTGGCGGCGGTCGCCGTGCTGGAGGAGCCCGACGAGTCCAACTTCGTCGCCGCCCACGCGCGCGCCGACGCGGAGCGCCTGGCGGCCGAGCTGGGCGCGGACGGCGCGTGGCGGCGTGCGACGACACGCGTGTTCGGCTCGAAGCCGGGCACGTACGGCGCGGGGCTGCTGCAGCTGCTCGACGGGCACGACGAGTCGCCCGGCTGGCGCGGCGACGCGGACCTGGCGGCTGTGTACGAGGCGTGGGGCGGCTACGCGTACGGCCGCGCCCTCGATGGAACGCCGGCGCGCGAGTCGATGCGCGACTGCTTCGCGCGGATCGAGGCGGCGGTCAAGAACGTCGACTCGCGCGAGCACGACATCCTCGACTCCGACGACTACTTCCAATACCACGGCGGCATGGTCGCGACGGTGCGCGCGCTCACCGGCCGCGAGCCCGCGGCGTACCTGGGCGACAGCTCCGACCCCTCGCGCGTGGTCTCGCGCACGCTCGCGGAGGAGACGCGCAGGGTGTTCCGCGCGCGCGTGGCCAACCCGCGCTGGATCGCGTCGATGATCCGCCATGGCTACAAGGGCGCGTCGGAGCTGTCCGCGACCGTCGACTACCTGTTCGGCTACGACGCCACGGCGAACGTGGCGGAAGACTGGATGTACGAGCAGATCGCGGAGCGCTATCTGCTCGACGACGACGTGGCGGCGTTCATGTCACGCTCGAACCCGTGGGCCGCGCGCGCGATCGCCGAGCGACTGCTGGAGGCTGCCGATCGCGGCCTGTGGTCGGCGCCCGAGGACGGCACGCTCGCGCAGATCCGCGATCGCTTCCTCGCGCTAGAGGGTGAGCTGGAGGAGGCGGGGACATGATCGCCACGACGGCCACGGAGCGTTTCCCGCTGAGCGCGATCGTCGGCCAGCAGCCCTTGGTCGAGGCGCTGCTGGTCAACGCGGTCTCGCCTGAGGTCGGCGGCGTGCTCGTGCGCGGCGAGCGCGGGACGGCGAAGTCGACGGCCGTGCGTGCGCTCGCGCCGCTGCTGCCACCCGTGGAGGCGGCGGTCGCGGAGACGTACGCGTTCGGCCCCGGGCAGGCGGCGCCCGGCGGGATGGTTTCCTCCGACGCGGTCATGGAGCTGCGCGCGGCGCCGCTCGTGGAGCTGCCGCTGGGCGCGACGCTCGACCGGCTGGTGGGCGCGCTCGATCTGCGCCAGGCGCTCGCCGGAGACCACGTGTTCGAGCCGGGCATCCTCGCGCGCGCGCACCAGGGCATCCTGTACGTCGACGAGGTCAACCTGCTGGCGGACCACCTGGTGGACGCGCTGCTCGATGCCGCCGCGTCCGGAGTCGCGCGGGTTGAGCGCGAGGCGGTGTCGGTGGAGCACGACGCGCGCTTCATCCTCGTGGGCACGATGAACGTGGAGGAGGGCGAGCTGCGCCCGCAGCTGCTCGACCGCTTCGGCCTGGGTGTGGAGGTGCGCGCGCCGCGCAACCCGGGTGAGCGAGCGGAGATCGTGCGACGGCGCCTGTCCTTCGAGCGCGACCCCGCGACGTTCGTCGAGCGATACGAGCACGCCGAGCGCGAGCTGGCGGCACGCATCGCCGCCGCGCGTGAGCGCCTGGAGGCCGTGCGCCTGCCCGAGCGCGAGCTGCTGCGAATCGCCGGCGCGTGCGCCGAGCTGGGCATCGACGGCGTGCGCGGCGACCTCGTGACAGCGCGCGCAGCCAGAGCGTTCGCGGCACTCGACGGGGTGGAGGAGGTCGACGAGTCGCATGTCCGCCGCGCCGCGGCGCTGGCCCTCCCCCACCGCCGCCGCAGAGACCCGCTGGACGGCCACCAGCCCGACCCGGAGGACGTAGAGCGCGCGCTCGACGGCTCGCCGGGCGACGGAGGACCGGACGACGATGGGCCCGACGACGAGCCGCCGAATGGCACCGGTCCGGCCGGGACGAACGGCCGTGCACATACCGGCTCAGCACCGAGCGATAGCCATGGCTATACACCACGCGAAAGAGGTAACACCACCGCGCCAAGCGATAGCCATGGTGATACAGCACGCGCAAGTAGCAACACCGCTGCGCCAGGCGATAGCCATAGCGATACACCTCCCGGCGGGGAAGACACGAACGAGCAGGCGGGAGACACTGATCCCGCCGCACCGGCGCCCAGGCAGCGCCGCGATTCGCCCGCCCCCGCGCGTTTGCCGGCGGCGGCGCTCACACTGGTCGGCCACGGAACGGGGCCGCTGGGACGCCGCGCGCGCACGAGCGGACCGCAGGCGGGGGCAATCGACTCGCGCCCAGCGCACTCAGCCGACGAGGACGTGGCGATCGTGGCGACCCTGCACGCCCGGCTGCTGGGCGCACCCGCCGAGCACGTACGTACTGCCATCCGCGCCGGAAGCGAGGGCGCGTTCCTGTGCCTGGTGGTGGACGCGAGCGGCTCGATGGGCGCCCGGCGGCGACTGGCGCGGGTGAAGGGCGCGCTGCTGGAGCTGCTGCGCGACGCGTACGCGCGCCGCGACCGTGTCGGGCTGATCGCGTTCAGAAACCGCTCCGCAGAAGTCGTGATCGTGCCCGGAGCGCCGCTCGAGCGCGCCGCCGAGGCGATCCGCTCGCTCCCCGCCGGCGGGCGCACCCCCCTTGCCGTCGGCCTCGATGCGGCGGAGCGCCTGATCGCGAATGAGGCTCTGCGCGAGCCCGGTCGCCGCGCGATCGCGGTGGTACTCACCGACGGGCGGGTGCACGACCCCACTCGCGAGATTCCGGTCGCGGCCGCACGTCTCGGGCGCGCGGCGAGCGCGGTCCACGTCGTAGACATCGAGGACGGCCCGGTCCGGCTCGGGCTGGCCGGCGCCGTAGCGGCCGCGGCCGGCGCCCAGCTGCACCACCTAAGGAGGGTTGCATGACGGACCTCGGAAGCGCAGATCCCAAGCGGCGCAAACCGCGCGACAAGCCGCTGCTGATCGTGGTGACGGGCCACGGCAAGGGCAAGAGCACCTCAGCGTTCGGGATGCTGCTGCGCGCGTGGGCGCGCGGCTACCGCTGCGGGGTGTACCAGTTCGTGAAGTCGGGCAAGTGGAAGGTGGGGGAGGCGAAGGCGGCCGCGGCGCTCGCATCGTCCCCGGAGGGGGGCGGGATCGACTGGGAGAAGATGGGCGACGGCTGGTCGTGGCTGTCGCGCGATCTGGAGGAGTCGGAGGCGCTGGCGCGCGAGGGCTGGGAGGAGGTCAAGCGCGCGATCGCGGCCGAGCGCTATGAGTTCCTGCTGCTCGACGAGATCACCTACCCGATCAAGTGGGGCTGGATCGACGTGGAGGAGCTGATCGAGACGATCCGCGCGCGTCCTGGCTTCCAGCACGTGGTGATCACGGGCCGCGACGCGCCGCCCGAGCTGATCGAGGCGGCGGACCTGGTGTCCGAGGTGGTCAAGGTCAAGCACCCGATGGAAGCGGGCATCCGCGCGCAGCAGGGGATCGAGTGGTGAGGCGAGTCGACGTGAGGGTGATCCTCGACGGCGCGAGCGAGCCCTTGGGCGAGGAGCCGACGAGCCTGGAGCGCGCACGCACGCCGGTGCTCGACCGCCTCGCGGCGGAGGGCTCGGTGATCCGCCTGCGCACGGTGGCGCGCGGTCTTCCGGCGGGCTCGGAGAGCGCGATCCCGGCGCTGCTGGGGTGGGTGCCGCAGGCGCCGGTCGACCGCGCGGCGATCGAGGCGGCGGCGCACGAGATCGAGCTGGGCGAGGGCGAGCGCGCGTGGCGCGTGGACCGGCGCGACCGGGCCGACGCGGCGGCGGCGGCGCGCATGCTCGCCCGAGCGCTCGCCGCGCGCGTTCCGGTCCGAGGCGGCGTTCCCGAGCATCGCGTGCACCACCTCGGCGGCCACCGCATGCTGATCGTGGGGCCGGACCCGGCGGTGAGGGCGAAGCGCACGCCGACGCTCGAGGCCGAGCTGCTGGGGATCGAGCTTGGCGCGGGGATGCTCGGGGATGAGCTGCTGGTGTGGCCGAGGGGCACGATGCTGCCGCGTAGACTGAGCGAGGAGACGGTGGTGATCGGCGCTCGCGGCGCGGCGATCGGCATCGCGCGCCTGATGGGCGCGCGCACCGTGGTCCCGCCGGGCGCGACCGGCAGGCCTGGAACCGACCTGGCGGCGAAGGCAACGGCGGCGCTCGCGGCGCTCGACGCGGGCGCCACGCAGGTGGTGGTGCACGTGGGCTCGCCCGACGAGGCGGCGCACGAACACGACGCACCCGCGAAGGTGGCGGCGATCGAGGCGGTCGACGCGCAGTTGCTGGCGCGGCTGGCGGATGCGCTGCGGGCGCGGCGCGCGAGGCCGGGCGACGGCGCGGCGACACTGCACGTGTCCCCGGACCACGGCTGCGACCCGACGACCGGACGCCACGACGGCGCGCCGGTGCCGTGCCTGCGCTGGCCGTGGGCGGGCGTGCGCGAGGAGCCCGTGCCGGAGGGCTTCGTGCCCTTCGACGGCGCGTCGGGTGAGCGGCTGACCGAGCGCGCGGTGGCGGAGCAGTCGGTGACGGACCTGAGGAGCCTCGTCTCGGCCCGCTTGGGGCGGCCGCACGAGCGGCGGGTGGTGGCGTGATCCCGCGCGTGGTGATCGCGGGCACGAGCTCGGGCGCGGGCAAGACGACGGTGGCGTGCGGGCTGATCGGCGCGCTGCGCGCGCGCGGGCTGCGCGTGCAGGGCTTCAAGGTGGGCCCGGACTACATCGACCCGAGCCACCACGCGCTGGCGTCGGGGCGTCCGGGGCGCAACCTGGACGCGTTCCTGAGTGGTCCGGAGCTGATGGCGCCGCTGGTGCGCCACGGCGCGCAGGGCGCGGACATGGCGGTGATCGAGGGCGTGATGGGCCTGTTCGACGGGGCGTCGGGGCATGGCGAGCTGGCGTCGACGGCGCACGTGGCGAAGCTGCTGCGGGCGCCGGTGCTGCTGGTGCTGGACGCGGCGGCGATGGCGCGCTCGGCGGCGGCGATCGTGCACGGCTACCGCACGTTCGACCCGGACGTGGACGTGGCGGGCGTGATCTTCAACCGCGTGGGATCCGACCACCACGAGCAGCTGCTGCGCGAGGCGGTGTCTGATTTGAGCCCGCCCACCCCGCCGGTCCTGGGCGCGCTGCGCCGCGACGAGCGCATCGCCGCGCCCGAGCGCCACCTCGGCCTGGTGCCGGCGGGCGAGCGCGAGGCGAGCACGCGCGCGGCGCTTGCGACGCTCACGCGGGCGATGACCGGCTGCGTGGATCTGGATGAGATAGAGAAGGTCGCGCGTGGCGCGCCGCGGCTGGCGGGAGCGAGCTGGAGCGCGTCCGGGGACGGCGCGCCCGCCGCGGGCGCCGCAACTGCGGGCATGGAGGATCCGGCGGGGGGCGTGCGTATCGCGCTGGCGGCGGGACCGGCGTTCTCTTTTCACTACGAGGAGAACCTGGAGCTGCTGCGCGCGGCGGGCGCGGAGCTGGCGCCGTTCGACCCACTGGTGGACGAGGCGCTGCCGCCGGACTCCGGCGCGCTGGTGCTGGCAGGCGGCTTTCCGGAGGTGTATGGCGCGGAGCTCGAGGCGAACGCACCCCTGCGCGCACAGGTCGCGGCGTTCGCCGCCTCCGGGCGCCCGGTGCTCGCGGAGTGCGGTGGGCTGCTGTATCTGTCGCGGGAGCTCGACGGCCACGAGATGTGCGGCGCGCTGCCGGCGCGCGCGCGCATGACCGGCCGTCTCACGCTGGGCTACCGCGAGGCGGTGGCGGCGACGGCGACGCCGTGGCTGGCGGCGGGCGAGCGCGTGCGCGGGCACGAGTTCCACTACACGCGGGTCGAGCCGGCGCAGGACGAGCGAGCGCAAGCGGCCGACGACGACGCACCCGCGGCGTGGACGCTGTCGGCACGCGGCAGCGAGCGCGCGGAGGGCTTCGCGCGGGACGGCGTGCAGGCGAGCTACCTCCACGTCCACTGGGCCGCGCACCCGCGGCTGGCGTCGCGCTTCGTGGCCGCCGCGCGCGCCGCGCAGCCAGCGGCGGCATGACGCTGACGCTCGTCATCGGCGGTACCCGCTCGGGCAAGAGCGCGCGCGCGGAGCGCCTCGCGCGGGAGAGCGGGCTCCCCGTCCGCTACATCGCCACCGCGGACGCCGGCGATCCAGCGATGGCCGAGCGGATCAGCGCACACGCCGCGCGACGGCCAGCCGAGTGGAGCACCGTCGAGGCAGGACCGCGGCTCGCGGACGCGCTCGCCGGCGCGGACGGCGACGCTGGCCCTGGCGGCATGTGCGTGCTCCTCGACGGGCTAGGCGTGTGGATCGCCGGCGCGATGCACCGGGCGGGCGCGTTCGAGCACAGCGACGGCGACGAGCGCGACCATGCTGCCCTGGCCCGAACACGCGAGGAGGTGCTGGCGCAGGTCGAGGAGCTGCTGCGCGTGGCGGACACAGCCGCGACGCTGTCGCTGATCGTCGTCGCCGAGCAGGCGGGCGAGGGCGTGCTCCCGCCCGATCGCGCCTCGCGCGCGTGGCTCGACACGCTCGGCGAGGCGACGCAGAAGCTTGCCGCCCACGCCGCGCACGTCGAGCTGGTCGTGGCCGGGCGGGTGCTGAGCCTCGCTGGCGCTCCGCCGCACGGTAGCGGCGTGGGCGTGGCCGTGGGGCGAGCCGATGTCGAGCCGCATGACGTCGAATCGAGCGCCGTCGACGCGGGCGATGTGAACGAGCTGCGCGTGCACGGCGACCGCGCGGTGCGCCCCGGTGACGCCGACCACGCCGTCAACGTCCTCGCCGGCGGGCCCCCGGAGTGGCTGCGAGCGGAGCTGCGCGAGGCACTCGAGCGAAACGCCTCCCGCTACCCCGACGAGCGCGCGGCGGCGGCGGCGATCGCCGCGCTGCACGGGCGCGAGGGGGAGGAGATCGTGCCGACCAACGGCGCCGCGGAGGCGCTGTGGCTGATTCCGGCGGCGCTGCGCCCGGCGCTCGCCGTGTGCGTGCACCCCGGCTTCACCGAGGCGGAGGCGGCGCTGCGCGCGCACGGGGTGCCGGTGGTTCGCGCGCTACGCGAGCGCGAGCACGGCTTCGCGCTCGACCCGGGCGCGGTCCCGGCAGAGGCGGACGTGGTGATCGTCGGCAACCCCGCCTCTCCCTCGGGCACGCTCGACCCCGCGGCGACGCTGCTCGCGCTGCGCCGGCCGGGACGCGTGCTGGTCGTGGACGAGGCGTTCATGGACCTCGTCCCGGGCGAGCCGGCGACGCTCGTGCGCGAGCGCATGGACGATGTGATCGTCGTGCGCAGCCTCACCAAGTCGCTGGCGATTCCCGGACTGCGCGCGGGCTACGCGGTCGCGCCCGCGGCGCTCGCCGGGCGACTGCGCGAGGTGCGCCCGCCGTGGTCCGCGAACGCGCTCGCGCTGGCGGCGCTCGCGGCTGCCGCGCGGCGCCCCGACGCACTCGCGGCGATCGCCGAGCGGGCGGCGGCCGAGCGCGAGGATCTCGAACGCCGGCTCGCGGGCGTGTGCGGCTTGCGCACGTGGCCGTCGGCCGCGAACTTCTGCCTGGTGGAGGTGGCCGACGGGCCGGCGGTGCTGGACGCGCTGCGCGAGCGGCGAATCGCGGTCCGCGCGGCCGCCTCCTTTCCCGGGCTGGGGGCGGGCGACCTGCGCGTGACCGCGCGCGCGCAGCGGGAGAACGAGCGCCTCGTCACCGCGCTCGCGCAGGCGATCGACGCAACGACGACCGCGGGCGAGCGCGCAGCGCCGCTGCGGGCCGCGCGATGAGCGCCGGGGACAGCGCGACCCAGCGAGCGCAGCTGGTTGTCGTCGGCATCGGCGCCGACGGCTGGGCCGGGCTCGGCGAGGCGGCGCGCGGCGCGGTGCTCGCCGCCGAGGAGCTCGTCGGCTCGCCACGCCAGCTCGCGCTACTCCCGCGGACGAGCGCGACGCAACGGCCGTGGCCCTCGCCGATAGAGGAGCTCGTCGAGGAGCTGGTCGAGCGCAGCGACGCCGGGAGCGCGGGCGGTGTGTGCATCCTCGCCAGCGGCGATCCGATGCTGCACGGCATCGGCGCGACGCTCGCGCGCCGGCTGCCCGCGGGTCGGCTCGTCGTCCACCCGCATCCCTCGGCGTTCGCGCTGGCGTGCGCGCGGCTCGGCTGGCCGGCCGCCGAGGTCGAGCTCGTGAGCGCGGTCGCGCAGCCGCCCGACGTCGTCACGCGCCTGCTGCAGCCGGGGCGACGCGTGGTCGTCTACACATCGGGAGCGGGCGGCGCGGCGGCGCTCGCCGGCGTGCTGCGCGAGAGCGGCTTCGGCCCGAGCCGCTTCGTCGTGCTGGAGCAGCTCGGCGGCCCGGCCGAGCGCGTTGTCGAGGCCAGCGCCCAGGAGTGGCGAGACGCGGCGGCCGACCCGCTGCACTGCGTCGCGATCGAGTGCCGCGCGCAGGCCGGCACGCCACCGCGCCCGCTCGTCGCGGGCCTGCCCGACGAGGCGTACGAGAACGACGGCCAGCTGACCAAGCGCCACGTGCGCGCCGTCACGCTCGCCGCGCTGGCGCCCCTGCCGGGCGCGCTGCTGTGGGACGTGGGCGCCGGCAGCGGCTCGATCGCGATCGAGTGGCTGCGCGCCGAGGCGAGCGCGCGGGCGATCGCGATCGAGCGCCACGCCGAGCGCGCCGAGCGGGCGCGGGCCAACGCCCACGCGCTGGGTGTGCCGCGGCTGGAGGTCGTGCTGGGCAGCGCGCCGGAGGCGCTGTGCGACCTCCCGGGCCCCGACGCGATCTTCATCGGCGGCGGCCTGACCACGATGGGGGTGATCCAGCGCTGCTGGTACTCGCTGCGGCCAGCGGGCACGATCGTCGCGAACGCGGTCACGCTCGAGGGCGAACGGGTGCTGACGTTCGCTCGCGAGCGCTGCGGCGGCGAGCTGGCGCGCATCGAGATCGCCCACGCTGAGCCGCTGGGCTCGTTCGAGGCGTGGCGCTCGCAGCTGCCGGTCGTCCAGTGGTGCGCGCGCAAGGAGCGCATATGACCGTCGCAGCGGCAGCGGACTGAGGGCGCCGCGTGACCGTTCACTTCATCGGCGCAGGGCCCGGCGCCCCCGACCTGCTGACGCTGCGCGCAATGCGGCTGATCGCCGCCTCGCCGGTGTGCCTGTACGCCGGCGCGCTGGTGCCGCGGGAGGTGCTCGAGCATGCGCCGGCGGGCGCGCGTGTCATCGACACGCAGCACCTCGATCTGGATGAGATCGTCGCGGAGCTGCAGGCTGCTCACGTGCGCGGCGAGGACGTCGCGCGCCTGCACTCGGGCGACCTGTCGATCTACAGCGCCGCCGCCGAGCAGATGCGCCGGCTCGACGCGCTGGCTATCCCCTGGGACGTGACGCCGGGCGTGCCCGCGTTCGCGGCGGCCGCCGCCGCGCTCGGCCGTGAGCTGACGATCCCGGAGGTCGCGCAGACGGTGATCTTCACCCGCTACGGCAAGCGCGCCTCGGCGATGCCCGCCGGCGAGGATCTGGCCGGCCTGGCCGCGCACGGCGCGACGCTCGTCATCCACCTCGGCGCCCAGGCGATCGACGAGATCGCGGCGACGCTCGTCCCCCACTACGGCGTGGATTGCCCGGTCGCGGTGGTGGCGCGCGCGAGCTGGCCCGACGAGCTGATGCTGCGCGGCACACTGTCGACGATCGCCGGCCAGGTGCACGCGGCCGGCGTGCGTCGCACGGCGACGATCCTCGTCGGCCCCGCACTCGCCGCCGAGGGCTTCCGCGACAGCCACCTGTACTCCCACGAGCGCGAGCGGCCGGCGGGGTCGTAACCGTCAGGCGGGCCGCGGGTCGAGATCGCGTGCGGGCGCGCACACGCCCTCGAGGATCAGCTCGAGATGACGACGCCAGTCCGCACCGCCCGGTTTGAAGTACATCGTGGATGTGATCCCACACATCATCATCCCGAAGTCTTCGAAGGTGTAATCGTCGCGGACGACGCCGGCGGCGATTGCACGGGAGATGATCCGGGTGACGACCTCGGCGAGAGCGGCCTTCTCCTCCTCGATGCCCTCCCACTCGAGCTCGTCCGAGCCCATCATCGCGAGCTGGAAGCCCGAGTCGCCCTCGACCGCCTCGCCAGAGCTGCGCATGGCGCTCTCGAGCGCCTCCAGCGGATCCGGGATGTCCTCGGCACGGCGCGCGATCTCCGCGAACTCCTGGAAGCGGTCGCGAACCATCGCGGTCAGGAGCGCCTCCTTGGTGGGGAAGTGCCGGTAGACAGTGCCGATCCCGACGCCGGCGTGCGCGGCGATCTCGTCCATCTGCACCTGAGGGCCCTCACGGGCGAACAGCTCGCGTCCCGCGGACATGATCCGCTCACGGTTGCGGCGGGCATCGGCTCGGAGTGTTCGCTGATCTGTGGACATCACCTTGACAAACGGAATCTTAGCTCCGTATGCTGCTATAAACAAGAGGAACCGTACTTCCGCTTCCGCATAATCTTCGGCGCTCTACTCTGGGAGGACCGGCATGAACACCATCAAGACCCGATCTGCGGTGCAACGATGATGGCCTCGCGCGCGCCCAGGCCAGCCGCCGACCTCAGCTCCAAGCGCGGCAAGGATCTCGCGCTGATGCTGCTGGCGATGACGCAGTTCGTGATCGTGATCGACGCGTCGATCGTGAACGTGGCGCTCCCGTCGATCGGCGCCCACCTGCACTTCTCCCGCGACGACCTTTCATGGGTCGTGAACGCGTACACGCTCACCTTCGGAGGCTTCCTGCTGCTGGGCGGACGGCTGGCCGACCTGCTCGGGCGCAGGCGCATGTTCATGCTCGGCCTCGTGGTGTTCTCGCTGGCGTCGCTCGGCGGGGGCCTGGCGCAGTCGGAGGCGTGGCTGATCATCGCGCGTGCCGTCCAGGGCTTGGGCGCGGCGATCGTGTCACCAGCGGCGCTGTCGATAATCACGACCACTTTCGCGGAGGGCGCGGAGCGCAATCGCGCTCTGGGCATCTGGGGCGCGGTGGCAGGCGCAGGCGGCGCCGCTGGCGTTCTGTTGGGCGGCATCCTCACGAGCGGACTGAGCTGGCGCTGGGTGCTGTTCGTGAACGTTCCGATCGGTATCGTGGCGGCGACGCTGGCCCCCCGGCTGCTGCTGGAGAGCCACGCCGAAGATGGCACAGAAGGCTTCGACATCCCCGGCGCGGTGACGGTCACGGCGGGCCTCGCGCTGCTCGTCTACGCGGTGGTCGACGCCGTCAACGTCGGCTGGGGCTCGACGGGCACGCTGCTGAGGCTCGCCGGCGCGGTCGTCCTGCTGGCGGCGTTCGTAGCGATCGAGCGCCGTCAGCGCCACCCGCTGCTGCCGTTCTCGATCTTCCGCCTGCGCACGCTGCGAGGAGCGGACATCGTGGGCCTGCTGATCGGCATGTCGCTGTTCTCGATGTTCTTCTTCATCTCGCTGTACCTGCAGGACGTCCTGCACTTCTCGGCGATCAAAGCGGGGGTCTCCTACCTGCCGCTGGCGGTGGGCATCATCATCTCCGCCGGGGTCGGCTCGCAGTTGGTGACACGCATCGGCTTCAAGCCGGTCCTGACCGGAGGCCTGCTGCTGATCGCTGCCGGCCTGGTGTGGTTCTCACGCGTGCCGGCACCCGGCGGATCCTTCAGCGCGGACGTACTGGGCCCATCGCTGCTCGCCGCCTTCGGCCTCGGGTTCTCGTTCGTCTCGGTGACGATTGGAGCGATGACGGGCACTAAGCCGCACGAGGCAGGCCTGGCGTCGGGACTGATCAACACCTCTCAGCAGGTCGGCGGCGCGCTCGGCCTCGCGATACTCGCCACCGTCGCCAACAGCCGAACCCAGAGCCTGCTGAGCGCCGGCGGGCACAGCTCCACCGTCGCCCTGACGAAAGGGTTCGACCGTGCCTTCCTCGTCGGCGCGGGCTTCGCGATCGTCGGCGCGATCCTCACGACCCTCCTGATCTCCTCGCGTGACAGCCGCGAGCAGGCAGCCGCCGCCCGCCGTGGAGAGCTTGAGACGGTCGCCGCCTGAAGCGCAGATCGACGTGCATTACACCTTTGCCAGCCGCGAGTTCCTCGACCGAGCTCAGCTCATCGACGACACCCTGCTTCGGGAGGGAAGTTTGATCGTTCGTTAAAGCCGAAAAGCTTGACTTGCGTGGCAGCTGAATATAGCCTGTGAGCGGTACGAAGAACTCGATGGGGTCGAACGGCGTCGAGATGCTCGCCGACAGCGAGGCGCGTCGCATGGCTGACCCATGGATGGGCAGATGAGCGTGCGCCACGTCAGTGAAATCGTTTTCGTAGGAGCCGGATACCGGACGACCTCGTTTCTCGGGTCAGCCCCCGACCTCCTCGAACGCGATACAACGGTCATCGAGGCGTCGTCTCGGTTCGGCGCCGGTGCGTTTCGCGAATACGCGACAACGTCAAGCTCCATCGGCTCGCGGTTTTTCGCAAACGTCAAGCGCCAGGGCATCTGCAAGGCTCTCCTCGAGGCGCCTCAAGTGGCTGCCGTCGCACGCGCCGAACAGCCGGTAGAGCTTCAAGAGCTCGCGAACGCGTTAGATACGTTTGGCGCTGGGATTCGCAGCCACCTCGGGGATAGAGCGATCCTGAACCGAGCTGTGGCACGAATAGACGTGCGTGGCGGCAAGGGCGTGACCGTAACCCTCACCGACGGGCAGCGGCTCCGCGCTCGTCACTGCGTCCTGGCGACGGGCCGGCACGAGCGACCGCATCCGGCGCTTCGTCATCACGCAGACCGAGTCGTCTTCTCGAGCCAGATCCTCTGCGTCCGGCGCCGCGCGGTCCTGTATGAGCGGATCAAGCAGCTCGAAGGCGGCAAAGTCGTGATCGCGGGCGGATCGCACAGCGCGTTCTCAGCACTGCAGGTCCTCATGGACATCAGAGCCGAGCTCAGCTCCCGAACATCCTGGCGGCCGTTCGAGGTGACGGTGGTGCACCGCAGCCCCATCCGCGTGATGTACACACCGGAGGAGCGTGTCCGCGCGGAGCAAGACCCGCAGCGGGGTGCGACCTTCGACGCGAGGATGCACGTCTGTCCGAAGACCGGGATCGTATTTCGCGACACCGGCCTCCGTCACGCGTCTCGCCGGCTCTTTGAAGCCGTGGCCGCAGGTCGAGTGCCGGGCGCAAGCCTGCTGCGCGTCGAGCATCTCGACGACCCCGCATCGCGGCTGGCCGCCGCGGACCTCGTCGTTCAAGCACTCGGATATCGCGGCCGCACTCCCCGGATCGAAGTGGACGGTGAGCTAGTCCGCGACGTGGATTGCGACGACCCGCTCACTACCGACAGCACCGGCCAAGTCACCCTGCCGGGGCATCAGCCGCTCGCGTGCCTAAGTGCGCTCAGGGTTGAGCCTACGCCCCCGGAGCTACGCGACAACACGGCATATGGACAAGGCCTGTACACGGACCTCGCCCGACGACTCGGGCAGACCGAAGCCGACACGACAGGCGCTCACGCATCCCAGCCGCACTCGCTTCCGGTATGAGCGCGAGCGCAAGGCAAGAGAAGCCGGCGGCGGCCGGCGCCGAGCACTTCGCGAGCAATACGCGGCCGATCTACCCGCCCCTTATAAGCGGCCAAGGCGCCCGAATCGAAGACGCTGACGGAAACACGTTCATCGATTGCGCTGCTCAAACCCTCAACATGAACCTCGGCCAATCTCATCCGAGTGTGCTCGAGGCCGTTCAAGAGCAGCTGCGACGGCTCACGTACGCGTCAACGCGCTACTCCAGCGATGTCGCCTACCGCCTCCACGATCGCCTGATCGAGCTGCTCCCGGAAGGGCTTGAGAAGATCAACATGACCAGCGTGATCGGGAGTGCCGCCAATGAGTGCGCACTGAAGGCGGCGCGGAGCCGCACCGGCCGGGAGCAGGTGATCTCCCGGATCGGGAGCCACCTGGGCCAGACGACAGAGGCTATGCGGGTCAGCGGAAAGCACTGGGAGCGGAGCTATCTCGGCGAGCGACGAACGCACTTCCTACCCGCGCCCTACTGCTACCGATGCCCGTTCGGTCAAACGCCCGACACCTGTAGCGTCGAGTGCTTGGACGAGCTTGAGACCCTCGTCCGAGCAGACGACCACGACGTTGCCGCCGCGATCGTCGAGCCAATCATGGTTGACGCCGGGGTTCTGACACCTCCCCAGAAGTACCATCGTCGGCTCCGCGAGATCTGCGACGATTGCGAAATACCCCTCATCTTCGACGAGATCCAGACAGGGTTCGGCTGGCTCGGCGTGATGTTTGCGATGGAACTCATCGACACGACGCCCGACCTCGTCTCCCTGGGCAAGGGACTCGGTGCTGGATTTCCTATCGCTGCGACCGCATTCAAGCCCGAGTACGACGTCCTCAGCTACGGCGAGCATGAGATGACTTCTGGCGCACACGTGCTCTCCTGCGCCGCCTCGCTCGCGATGATCGACTACCTGCAAGCACCAGGAACCCTCGAAGCGATCGCGGCCAAGGGCCGTGCCGCGCGCGAGGTGATTGACTCGGCGACAGCGGCTCATCCATCGATCGGCGATGTACGTGGTCACGGCCTGCTCCTCGGCATCGAGGTGATCGATCCATCGGACGGCGCCGCCGACCCGGTGGGTGCGTCACGGCTGGCGACGGCCTTGCGCCAGCGTGGAGTTATGCTCAGGCTCTCAGGGGTCGGCGTGGCCAGCAACGTCCTGCAGTTCAAGCCGCCCGTGGTGATCACCGAAGACGAGATCGCCGAGGTCGCATACGCTCTCGGCAAGTCTCTCGAAGAACAGGCCCTGTGAGCGCGCGCCGCCGCCACGAGACCCATCCAGCCGAAAGGCGCACCCGCGTTCTGGTCGACTGCGCAGAGCGCGTCAACGCCAACAAGAGACCAGGATGGCCGCTGCTGGTCGCGATCACCGGGCCGGACGCCGTCGGCAAGAGCAGGTTCACTGAGCAGCTTGAACCACTCGTGCGGAAACCTGTCGTCGTCCATCTCGATGACTTCCACAATCCTCGCTCGGTCCGATATGGCGGAACGAGCGACGACGCCACCCGCTATTACCACCGCAGCTTTGACCTCACGAGACTCGTGGAGTGTCTTCTGGAGCCGGTAAGGGCCGCTGGTCACCTCACGGCAACACTCGACCTCATCGATCTTCCAAGCGACAGCCGAACCGTTACAAGAGACTATGAGGTCGAGACTGAGTCGACGTTGCTCGTAGAGGGCGTGTTCCTCATGCGCCCAGAGCTCGTCAGCTACTGGGACTTCTCAATCGTGCTCACAGCTCCCGAGCGAACGACGCTCGCCAGGGCCGCCGCTCGGGACAAAGCACTCTGGGGTGGCGCCGTAGAACAACGCTATGAACGCAAGTACATTCCCGCGCAACGTCGCTACGAGCAGGAATGCGACCCCATGGGCAACGCGGACCTGGTAATCGACAACTCGCGGTGGCAGGAGCCTGTGATCTGCGATGCATGATGGGCGGCTGGGAACCACTACCGGTCGGTTCGGCGCCGTCATCTTCGATCTTTGGAAGACTCTTATCCCGTTCCCCGACGAGCTGAAGTCAGCGGCCCTTCGCGCCACGGTGCAAATCGCGGGCGGCACGATCAGCGGATTGGGTGCCACGTGGAACCAGACGAGACACGAGCGCGAGACGATGGCCCTGCGCGACTATCTCAACTGGCTCAGCGACCGCTACCAACTGAAGCTAGACGAGCGCACGATGAGCGACATCGAACGGGCGCGCCGCACGATCCACGGAAGCACCTTCAAAGCGATCTCCGACGAAACAGTAAGAACGCTAACGGCCCTCAGGTCGCGCCGCGTACGTACGGCACTGATCTCCAACTGCAGCTCGGATGTCGCCGACATGCTCGCGTCGTCCCGGCTGGCTGGGCGTCTCGATACGATCGTGCTCTCCGCACAGCTCGGCGTCATGAAGCCAGACGCCCGTATATATCAAACAGCACTTGACCGTCTCGACGTCGACGCGCGCGACGCGATCTACGTCGGCGACGGCAGCGACCGAGAGCTCGAGGGTGCGGCTGCCCTCGGGCTGACCGCCGTCAAGCTCACGAGCCGAAAAGGTGACGGCTTCCCAGCGACGCAAATCGAGAACATCGCGGAGATCCTCACCCTAGTATGAGAGTTACGCCGGACACAGCTGCGTCGAAAGCCTCTTGATAACCGCCCTCCAGCAACCGCAAAGGATGTGTACGGATGAGCACCGGTGAGTCCACTCGCCGGCATTTGCTCCTGCCGATGCAGCCGACCCCGAACGGTCGTATGCACATCGGGCACGCCGCGGGCCCTTACCTTCGAGCTGACGCGCTCGCCCGTCGCCTGCGAAGAGACGGGTCTCAGGTACAAGTCATAACAGGCACCGACGTATACGAGAACTGGATCCTTGTGGAGGCACTGCAAAGCAACGAGACGCCAGAGCAGACATGTACGCGACTTCACGGGCTCATCGCCCAGGACCTAGCGAACCTCAACGTTGATCTGGACGCCTGGATCAACCCGCTCACGCCGGATCACGCGGGTGCCTACCGCCACATCCACGAGCAGCTCGTCGAGGAGCTACGCCGCGCCGGTACGGCGAAGCTCGTAGCTGAGCGCGTACCTCGCTCGGCCGCGTCGGGCCGGTACGTCGTCGGGGTCTGGATCCTCGGTCGGTGTCCGGAGTGCGGAAGCGATGTGGCGGGCAACTCGTGCGTGCGATGCGGCGCCGGATTCCAGCCTGCGGAGATCCTGGAACCCCGGTCTCGGCTCGATGAGGGCGAACTGCGATGGACGCACGAGGACAGCTGGTTTGTCGATCCCGGCAACACCGAGAGCATCCTGGCCAATCTCGCCGAAACGGGGCTGGATGACGAGTTCTTGTCGATCGCCCGCCGTCACCTCCATCGCTCCGGCACGAGCGTGCGACTGTCGCAGCCGGGAGATTGGGGCCTTCGGAGCCCACTGGTCAGCGAACGATGTGTCCTGACGAACACGTTCTACTCATACTGTTTGTACTGTGCCCAGGTCTCCACGGCGATCCGCGGCGAGGAGGGCAACGACCTGGACCGCGACTCCGCCACGCATGTCGTCGCCCTATTCGGAAAGGACAACGCAGGCATAGGGCTCGTCGCCCCATATGTGATCTCGAGCTGCTCTGATCGGTACCGCGGGTTCGACACGCTCGCCGTCAACCACCTCCTCAGCTTTGAGGGCAGCAAGTGCTCCACAAGCAAACGACATGGGATCTGGGTCAGCGAGCTGATCGAAGGCAGCTCAATCACCGGCGACGAGCTCCGCTACTGCCTCAGCCATCTTCCGCTCGAAGACGAATTGTGCTCACTTGCGATGGCCGAGCTGGTTCGGCACGTGAATCGGCTGCGGGACCTTGATGCCAATCGAGTCCAAACCGCGCTCGCCACCGCGGGCGCCGAGCACGCCCCAGCGTTGCTCGACGCGGCGATCACGCAAACCGAACGCCAAGCTGAGCAGCTGGACCCAAGCCATGTTCGGATGACCGAGGCGACGACGATCCTTGACCGATGGCTAGAGCGCCCCGACGTCGACCTCGCGAGCGCCGCGCAAGCCCGTTCGTGGCTCACAGGGGTCACGTTGCTAGCTGCCCCTGTGACGCCCGTGTTCGCCGGTCGAGTGTGGACTGAACTAGGGCTTCGCGGATCGCCACGTACAGCCGCCGCCCGACAGACATCGCCGACCACGCCCGAGCGCGTGGGGCCACGTCCCCACGCACAGCTCTCCGAGGTAGCGGCCCTCGCGCACATCGGCTCAGACGCGGCATGATCCCAGCATGAGCCAAGCGAGATGACCCATTCAGGGTCATTCATCAGCCGGACGGGGCCCTTGGATGACCCGTTCGAGTCCATGGTAGGATGGCCTTCGGGGTCCGTTCTGGGTGCCTATGAAGCGCCGACGCTGGCACTCCACTCGACTATATGTGCGGAATAATTGGCAGAGCCTCGACCCGAGACATCGTCACCGATGTAATGGAAGGGCTCGAGACCCTCGAGTACCGAGGCTACGACTCGTGGGGCCTCGTCAGTGTGCGTGGTGACACCCTTGACCGCCTCAGGGGTGTCGGCTCCGTAAGCAGGGCGCACCAGACAGGCATTTTTGGCGACGGCCCGCACAGCAATCTCGCGCCCGCCAATCTGGCGCTCGGCCATACCCGGTGGGCGACTCACGGCGGCGTCAGCGAGAAGAACGCACACCCTCACCTCTCATTCGACGGGAGGGTCGCCATTGTTCACAACGGGGTTATCGAGAACTATCTCTCGCTACGCCGCGAGCTAGAAGACGAAGGCGTCCAGCTTGCCTCCGAAACGGACTCAGAGGTCATCGCACACTTGATCGCAAGAGCGGTTCCCGAGGCCACCTCGATCACTACGGCAATCGCGTCCGTCATGCAGCGACTCGAGGGCGAGTACGCGGTCGTCTGTGTCACGCTCGATGATCCGCACGCCGTATATGCGTTCAAGTACAAGAGCCCGCTGCTCTTCGCGACCGGACCAGAAGACACCCTCATCGCATCAGACCAGCTGGCAGCCATCGCGATCGGCAGCGAAGTGACCCACCTCAACGACGAGGACATCGTACGAGCGACCGCCGGTCACGCGACGGTGTTCTCGGCCGCCGGTCACCAGCCAACAGAGGTCATCCGAGCAGCTGTTCTGCTCGATCAAAGCTACACAGCTCCCGACAAGGCAGGTTATGCGCACTACATGCTCAAGGAGATGCACGAAACACCTGCAGCGGTACGCGCCGGACTCGAACTCACCGACGAGCAACTCGCCGGTGTCCTTCCCGCCTCCTCCGCCCGCCTAACGCTGTTCGGCTCTGGGAGCGCCTTCTACGTGGCACGTCTCGGTCAGTACTTCTTCCGGACACTCGCCGGCATCCGCGCGGATGCCGTGCCATCAGACGAGGCAGCCGAATGGATCTCATTCGACGATCAGGACGCAGCCATTGCCATCTCCCAATCGGGAGAGACGTTCGACACGCTCGAGATTGGCCGCGAAGCGGTCGAACGCGGCGCATTCCTCACCTCGCTCGCCAACGTACCCCATTCAAGCCTCGACCGGCTCAGCCACCACCAACTGCCCCAGGCATCCGGGCCGGAGATATGTGTGCTCAGCACGAAGTCGATCGTCAGCCAGGTAACGATCCTGATCCGCTCAGCGCTCGAGCTCGGCCGACGCAACGGACATCTTCCATCAGAGCGCTACCGAACGATCTGTGACGCGCTCGAGCGACTACCCAGCGCGCTCGAGCATGTACTAGGCCATGATAAAGAGCAGATTCAGGCCCTGGCGGAGCTGCACAGCGAGTTCGAGCACTGGTTCTTCATCGGGCGCGGCCCCTACTATCCCCTAGCTCTCGAGTCAGCACTGAAGTTCAAGGAGGTCTCCTACCGACACGCCGAGGGACTACCAGCCGGATTCTTCAAGCACGGCACGATCTCGTTGATCGACGAGGAATTCTTTACCGTCGCGCTTCTCCCATCCAAGCTCGCCGCGCCACGTCGCTTCCATGCGACGCTCGCAAACGTGAGCGAGATCGCCGCGCGCAACGGACCCGTCCTCGCGTTCGGCCCCGCACATCTGGAATCAGACGATCTCTCTAATATTCGCTCCTATATCGCTCTACCGTACCTCGAGCAGGACGCTACAGACGTAATCATCCAGCTGCTGGCTGGCCAGCTGTTCGCCTACCACTGCGCGGTCTCGCTCGGCCGCGAGATAGACCAGCCGCGTGCCCTCGCGAAGTCGGTCACCGTCCGCTGACGCGAAGATGTGCGCTCACGGACTGCGTCGTGTTCGCCAGCCGGTGTCCCCGCGTAGGTTGCGGGCCTGGTGTGTCAGCAGCAGATAGGCGACGAGGCCGCCGACGAACGGCACTATGAGCCCGATCGCGCCGTAGATGACGGCCGCGCCAACCGCCGCGTTGCGCCCGGCGCCGTAGAGGATCAGGCAGCCACCTATCCCCCCGATCGCGCCAAGCCCGGCAGGCAGCGGCAGCGAACCTCCCAGCGCCCCGATGATGTAGGCCATCAGCACTGGAGCGAACGCGGGCACGCTGTGCGCATGCAACGCGAAGAACGCCGTCCAGAGCACGAGCACGTCGAAGAAGAGGTAGACGAGTGCGCCGAGCAGACTGCGCCAGTCGCCTCTGCCGAAGACGAGCGCGTCGGTGTCCTCGACGGCTCGGGCGACGGTTGCGATCCCCCCGGCGATACGTGGACGGCGGCCTTCGAGCTGTGCGGCGAAATGGTCCGCGCGGCGTGCGATCACGATTGCCGCAGCGACGCAGGCGCCAGCAACCACCGCGGGCAGGATTGTAAGCGTCAAATCGTTTTTGCCAGCGAAGATCCCGAGCCCGAGCAGGACACCGAACGAGATCAACGCGAGCGCGTCGATCGTCGTGTTCAGGAAGCTGAGGTTGAACTCGCGCTCGGTGACCGTCTTCAGCGGCAACCCGAACCGGTGTAGGAGAACCGCACCGGCGCCGACCCCCGAGAACGACCCCGCGGGAACGAGCAGGCCACCGCCGAGCTGCGCCCAGGCGAGTCGAGCGTCAAGCCGCCGGCCCCGCCCCTCCTGCTCGAGCACGCGCTCAGGGTCAACGATCTGGCGCCACGCGACCACGTATCCGATCTCAGACAGCGTCTCCAGCGCAAGCGCGGCCGCCAGCCACAGCCAGCTGACCCGCTCGAGATCGTGCAGCGCCTGCGCCAGGCTCGGGACGAGCCGCAACAACAGGAACGCGAGCACGCCGAAGACCAGCAGCCTGAGCGCGAACCTGCGCAGGTGGCCACGACCACACCTCAAGGCGCCCAGCGTGTGGTGGGACACCGCGTCCGGCGCGACTGGCTGGCTCTCGCGCGTCACATTTAGAAGTTAGTCGCACGCTGGCGGTCGCTCGCTGCTCATCGTCGGTGAGGTTGCGAAGAAGTGTGCGCTCAGAGACTGCGCCGCAGCAGGTACGCGTCCATGATCCAGCCCTTGCGCTCTCGCGCCTCGCGCCTCACGCGCTCGATCTCCTCGCCCACCTCGCGCAGCGTGCCCGACACGAGGATCTCGTCGTCCATCCCAAGGTAGGCGCCCCAGTGGATCTCGATCTCCCCGTCCTGCAGGTGCCTGAACGAGCAGTCTGCGTCGAGCATCACCACCACTTCGTCCACGCCCTCCGGGAAGCCCGCCGCGAGGCGGCGGCCGGTCGTTATCTGCACCGCCCGGCCGACGCGGTTGAGCGGGATGCGGTGGCGCGCGGTCAGCGCCTGCACGCTCGTGATCCCCGGCAGCACCTCGTGCTCGAACTCCAGGCTCCCCCGTGCGAGGATGCGATCGAGGACCGCCAGCGTGCTGTCGTACAGCGACGGGTCGCCCCACACCAGGAACGCTCCGCATTCGTCCTCCTCGAGCTCGTCCACGATCGCGCGCTCCCAGCGCTCGGCCCGCCGGTCGCGCCAGTCCTCCACCGCCCGCGAGTAGGCGGGCGTCGTGCGGTCGCGCGGCGGATCGGGGATCTCGACGATCCTGTAGGTATGCCCGTCGATGTAGCGCTCGCAGATCTCCCTGCGCAGGCGCACCAGCTCATCTTCCTGATGCCCCTTATCAATCACGAAGAACACGTCCACCTCGTTCAGCGCCCTGATCGCCTGCACGGTCACGTGCTCGGGATCGCCCGCGCCGATGCCGATCACCAGCAGCCGCCTCATCGCCCGCGCCCCCGGATCGGCTGCGCTCGCGCGTCGCGGCTGCGCTCGCGTCGAAGGAGCGCCGCGTGATCCTCGTGCTCGGCGGCACCGCCGAGGCGCGTGAGCTCGCCGACGCACTGGACGCTGACGGCGTGCACGTCACCTCCTCGCTCGCCGGTCGCGTCTCGCGCCCGCGCCTGCCCGCCGGCAGCGTGCGCATCGGCGGCTTCGGCGGACCCGATGGGCTCGCGCGGTGGATCACCGAGCGTGGCGCCGCGGCGGTCGTCGACGCCACGCATCCCTTCGCCGAGCGCATCTCCGAGTCGGCTGCCACCGCGTGCCAGCGCGCTGGCGTGCCGCTGCTGCGCCTGCAGCGACCGGGCTGGAGTGAGCGACCGGGCGATTACTGGCACTGGGTCGACGACCTCCACGCGGCCGCCGACGCGATCCCGTCGCTGGGCGAGCGCGTGCTGCTGACCACCGGGCGCCAGGGCCTCGCCGCTTTCGCCGGCGTGCGCGACGCGTGGTTTCTCGTGCGCTGCGTCGAGCAGCCCGACCTGCCGCTGCCCGCACATCACCTGCTGCTGCTCGACCGCGGCCCCTACACACTCGACCGCGAACTCGCGCTCATCGACCGGCACCGCATCGAGCTCGTCGTCACCAAGGACAGCGGCGGTGCGCTCACCGAGGCCAAGCTCGACGCCGCCAGCCTGCGCGGGTTGCCCGTGATCGTCGTGCGGCGCCCGCCGCGTCCGGACGTCGACACGGTCGCGACCGTCGCCGACGCGCTCGCCTGGTCGCTGGAGCGCGAGCGGGCTCACGCGGGATAGCGCCTCGGCGTGTACACGCGTGGCGGGCGCCCGTCGTGCTGCATCGTGCGCGTCGTCGACGAGCCCACGATCAGCAGCGTGCGCATGTCGACCACCTCCACGTCCAGCGCGCCCAGCGTCGTCACCGTGACCGACTCGTCCTGCGCGCCCACCGCCCGTGCCACCACCACCGGAGTCGTGTTCGCGCGATGGCGGCGCAGCACCGCCAGCGCGCGCGCAAGCTGCTCGCGGCGTGTGCGCGAGGCGGGGTTGTACAGCGCCAGCACCAGGTCCGCCGCGCCCGCCGCGTCCAGGCGGCGCTCGAGCACGTCCCACGGCTTCAGCTGGTCCGACAACGACAGCACGCAGAAGTCGTGGCCCAACGGCGCGCCCACGCGCGCCGCCGCCGCCTGCATCGCCGACACTCCCGGCACCACGCGCACCTCCACGTCCGCCAGCGACTGGTCCTGCTCCAAGGCCTCGAGCACCGCCGCCGCCATCGCGAAGATCCCCGGGTCGCCCGAGGACACCACCGCCACGCGCGAGCCCGCCGCCGCCAGCTCCAGCGCGTGGCGCGCCCGCTGTGCCTCCACGCGGTTCTCGCTCGCGTGCCTGCGCTGCCCGCGGCGCTCGGGCACGCGCGCCAGGTACGTCTCGTAGCCGACCAGGTCGTCCGCGCCCGCGAGCTCGCCGTACGCCTCCGGCGTCAGCCAGTCCGGGCCCGCCGGCCCCAGGCCCACCACCGCCACCGAGCCGCGCGCGGCGCCCCGATCGAGAGCCCCATCGGCCTCCGAGCGGGCCGCCTCGAAGCGCTCCTCCTCCACACGCTCGCGCGTCGGCACCAGCACCAGCGACATGTACGGCACCTCGCCGTCCACCTCGCGCAGCGGCGCGATCCGCTCCTCCTCCGAGCTTGCGCGCTCGACGTAGACGCCGCGCCCGCCCGCGCCCGCCGCCTCGATCGCGCCCCGCACCTTCGCGAACGTGCGCCCCAGCTTCATCACCACCGCCGCGTCCGCGCCGCGCAGCCGCGCCGTCAGCTCCTGCGCCGCCAGCGTCCCCGGCAGCGCCATGAACACGTCGTCGCGCTTGACCAGCGGCGTGCCCGCAGCCGCAGCCGCCGCGCTGAAGCCCGTCACCCCCGGAACCACCGTCGTCGCGTAGCGGTCCGCCAGGCGCTCGTGCAGGTACATATACGAGCCGTAGAACAGGGGGTCGCCCTCGCACAGCACCGCCACGTCGCGCCCGGCGTCGAGGTGGGCCGCGAGCGCCGCCGCCGCCTCGTCGTAGAACTCGCCCAGCGCCGCCTCGTAGCCGCCCGGGTGGTCTGTCATCTCCGTCGTCACCGGGAACTCCAGCGGCAGCTCTACGTGATCCGCGCGCAGGTGCGACGCCGCGATCCGCCTGGCCACGCTGCGCCCGTGGCGCGCGTTCGGGTACGCGATCACGTCCACCGCCGCGATCACCTGGCAGGCCTTCACCGTCATCAGCTCCGGATCGCCCGGCCCCACCCCCACGCCGAACAGCCTGCCCGCCCCAGCCGTGCCGGCTGTCTGCCCCGCCTCACTCATCACTCTCACTCCGTCTCGCTCGCGAGGGCGTTCACTGCCGCGACCGCCATCGCGCTGCCGCCGCGCCGGCCGTGGACGACCAGGTGCTCGAGCGCCGCCGGGTGCTCGGCCAGGGCGGCCTTTGACTCCGCCGCGCCGATGAAGCCGACCGGAACGCCGATGACCGCAGCCGGCCGGCCCTCCTCATCGTCGTCCTCCTCCATCATCTCCAGCAGACGGAAAAGAGCCGTCGGCGCGTTGCCCACGACCACCAACGCGCCCTGCAGCCGCTCGCGCCAAAGCTCCAGCGCCGCCGCCGTGCGCGTCGTCCTCATGTGCGCGGCCAGCTCCGCCACCTGCGGATCCGACAGCGTGCACAGCACCTCGTTGCCCGCCGGCAGCCGCGTGCGCGTGACGCCCGCCGCGACCATCGCCGTGTCGCACAGGATCGGCGCGCCGCTCCGCAGCGCCGCCTGCGCCGCCGGGCCGAAGCCGGGTGACGCGGCCACGTCGGAGACGAGATCGACCATCCCGCAAGCGTGGATCATGCGCACCACCACCCGTTCGAGAATCGCGTCGAGCCCGTCGAGGTCCGCCTCCGCGCGGATCGTCGCGAACGAGCGGCGGTAGATCTCCGCGCCGTCGCGCTCGTACTTGATCACGCCGGCACCGCCGCCGCCGCGACCGCCTGCGCCACGACGCGCTCCTCGCCGCCGTGCACCTCCGGGCCGTGCTCGCACGCCATCACGCGAATACCCGTGTCCGGCGGCTCGCCGCAGCGCCGCTCGCAGCCCGACCAGTGCTCCGTGGGCGATGCCTCGTCGCGCACCAGCGCGCGCCGCGCGGCCGCCGCGCGAACATCCATGCGCGCCCGCGCGCACGCGCCCAACCCCGCGCACGCCGACAGTCCCGTCCAACCCGACTCGTTGGAGACGATCAGTCCGATCTCCCGCAGGTCGTCCAGCAGCGTCGCCGCCGCGGAAGGGAGCACATCCACGAACGTCAGTGTGCGCCATGGTGAGACACGCACGCCTGCACCGAGCCCACGCGCGAGCTCCGCCAGGCGCAGCAGCTGCGCGTGGCCGAGTCGTGCCAGCGGCGGCAGCACCGCGACCGCGCACAGGCCGTCGCGCTGGAGGCTGACGCCAAGACGCCGTGCGTCGCCCGCTCCCGTCCCACTCGGCCGCTCGGAGCCGCCCAAGATGTCGGCGCCATCGAGGACTTCGAGACCGAGCTCCCGCGCCAGCCGGCGAGCGCCGCCCTCCAGCTCACGCACGCGCCAGGCGCGGCCCGCGTCCCCGCCCTGCAGTGCCAGGAACGCATGCGCGGCCCGCAACGCGGCGTCCGGTGCCCGCGCGGGCACGGCGACGAGGCTCGTGGCGAGGCCATCCAGGAACAGGCGCAGACCGTCGCCCTCCGCCGCCAGCTCGACGTCCGCGCGCAGCGACTCAAGCGCCCGCGTGCCGTCGTCGACGGCGAACAGGAAGCGACCTGGGAGCTCCGCCAGCGCCGCGTCCGCGCACAGCTCGCGGTCGAGCGCGTCCACGATCCCGTCCACCCGCGCCAGCGCCGCCGGGCTGCGCCCAGCCAGCGGGGCGGCGAGGATGTTGCGCACCCTCTCGTGGGTGAGCGACGGCAGCAAGCCGCCCGCCGACAGGATGCTCGCCAGCGCCGCCGCGCCGTCCTCGGGCAGCCCCCGCACCTGCAGCCCCGCGCGCGAGGTCAGCTCCACGATGTCGTTGCCGCACGCCGCCGCGTCCGCGAGCGCGTCCAGCGCGCGCGCGTCCAGCCGCCCACCCGGCAGGCGCACGCGCGCCAGGTGACCGTCGGCTGCGGCGTGCAGGCGCAGGATGCCCGGGCATGCGTCCCGCATCACTGCCCTCCCCGCTGCTCGACGCTGCGCGCCGCCGCCGCTTCCCAGCGCGCCTCGACCTTGCCGAAGCGCCAGATCGTCAGCGCGAGCGCCCAGATGAACACGAACAACCCGACAACCATATAGCCGGCCGTGTTCAGGTCGAACGTCGCCATGTAGTCGCCCAGCCAGCCGTGCAGGTGCAGCTCGTTCGACAGCAGGCCCGTGATCTCGATCCCGCCCACCAGGAAGGCCACGCCGATCGACAGCGCCGTGATCGTGATGTTGTAATAGACCTTGCGCACCGGGCGCGCGAACGCCCAGCCGTACGCGAAGTTCATGAACAGGCCGTCGATGCTGTCGCACAGCATCATGCCGCCCGAGAACAGCAGCGGCAGCGTCAGCACCGCGTACCACGGAAGCCCCTCCGTGACCGCCGCCGCCGTGCCCGCCAGCAGCAGCACCTCCGTCGCGGTGTCGAAGCCGATGCCGAACACGAAGCCCACGAAGAACAGCTGCCACGTGTGCTCGATCGAGCTCATCATGCGCCCGAAGAAGCGGTACATGAGACCGCGCGCGAGCAGCTGCGCCTCGAGCTCCTGTTCGTCGTACACGCCGCGGCGCATGTCGCGAAAGACGCGCACGATCCCCACCAGCACCACCAGGTTCAGCGCCGCGATCAGCCACAGGAACGTCGCCGACAGCAGCGTTCCCGCGACCCCGCCCGCGGTCTCGAAGCCCGAGCTCGGCGTCACCACCGCCTTGAACACCGCCTTCGCCGCGATCGTGATCCCCACGCCCACCACCATGATCACGCTCGAGTGCCCGAGCGCGAAGAAGAACCCCGTGCCCAGCGGGCGCCCGCCATCGGCCATCAGCTTGCGCGTCGAGTTGTCGATCGCCGCGATGTGGTCGGCGTCGAACGCGTGGCGCAGCCCCAGCGTCCACGCTGTGACCGCCACCCCGATCCCCACACCCAAGCCGTCGTAGCGGAAGTGGCGCGGCAGTATCGCCAGCGCGAAGATCCCCCAGCCCAGCGCGTTGACCGCGACGATGATCGACAGCATCACGGCCACGCGCGCGCGCTCCTTGCCCGTCAACGATCGCCAGGCCGATCCGATGCGCGCTGCTTTTCCCGTCATCGTCATCCTCCGCCTGGGCCTGGAGGACGAAGGAGCCCATGCTGGCCGATTGGAGACGCATCTGCTCCCACCGGTGGCGCACGAACCGCCCTTCATCCGAGGGACTGGATTCGCGACGCTGAGGTAGGCGACCGGGCTCGTCCCCAAGGGGGCTTTACCGTTGCGGGACAGCGCCGGAGTCTGACCGGACTTCGCTGCGCTCAACGCCACGCCGGAAGCACCCGACGCGCGCCGATCCTACCATCGCCGCGCGAAGGGGTCTACGCTGGAGGTCCTCGTCCGATGGCGAGGGAGAGGCCTTTTCCGAGGATATGGGGGTAACTGTCATGAGCACGCAAACGACCATCGACAGCGACGAGCTGTTCATCGGTGGCGAGTGGATCGAACCGCGCGGCTCCGAGCGCATCGCCGTGATCGCCGCCAGCACCGAGGAGCCCGCCGGCTCCGTGCCGGAGGGCACCAACGCCGACATCGACGCCGCCGTCAGCGCCGCCCGCGCCGCGTTCGACGACCCGAGCGGATGGTCATCCTGGCCAGCCGAGGACCGCGCGCAGGCGCTCGAGCGCCTCGCCACCGCGCTGGAAAGCCGCAGCGAGGAGAGCGCGCACCGCGTGTCGCTGCAGAACGGCATGCCGATCTCGATCGCGCTCGCCACCGAGGCCATCTTCCCAGCGGTGCTCGCGCGCTACTACGCGGGGATGATCCGACAGACCCCGCTCGAGGAAGATCGCCAGGGGCTGCTCGGCGGCACCATCCACGTCCTCTCCAAGCCCGTCGGCGTCGTCGGCGCGATCGTGCCGTGGAACTACCCGCAGTGCCTGACCATGTTCAAGCTCGCACCGCTGCTCGCCGCCGGCTGCACCGTCGTGATCAAGCCGAGCCCGGAGACCGTGCTCGACAGCCTGCTGCTCGCCGACGCGATCATCGAGGCCGGGCTGCCCGCCGGCGTCGTCAACATCGTGCCCGGAGGGCGAGAGCTCGGCGCGTATCTGGTGGAGCACCCGCGCGTCGACAAGATCGCGTTCACCGGCTCCACCGCCGCCGGGCGCTCGATCGCCCGGCGCTGCGGCGAGCTGCTGCGCCCGGTCACGCTCGAGCTCGGCGGCAAGTCCGCCGCCATCGTCCTCGACGACGCCGACCTGTCCGAGTCCGCCGAAGCGCTCTTCGGCGCGACGCTCGCCAACAACGGCCAGACGTGCTACCTCGGCACGCGCGTGCTCGCGCCGCGCTCGCGCTACGACGAGATCGTCGGGCTGTTCGGCGCGCTCGCCGGCGCGCTGCAGGTCGGCGACTCGCTCGACCCCGCCACGCAGATCGGCCCGATGGTCAGCGCCCGGCAGCGCGATCGCGTCGAGGGCTACATCGCGAAGGGGCGCGCCGAGGGCGGGCGGGTCGTCGTCGGTGGCGGGCGCCCGGATGACCACGAGCGCGGCTGGTTCGTGACGCCCACGATCTTCGCCGACGTCGAGAACAGCCAGACGATCGCCCGCGAGGAGATCTTCGGGCCGGTCCTCGCCGTGATCCCCTACGACGGCGTCGACGATGCCATCGCCATCGCCAACGACTCCGAATTCGGGCTCGGCGGCAGCATCTGGACGAGCGACCCCGAGCGCGGCCAGGATCTCGCCATGCGCGTGCAGACCGGCAGCATCGGCATCAACCACTACATGCTCGATCCCGCCGCCCCGTTCGGCGGCGTCAAGGCCAGCGGCATCGGGCGCGAGCTCGGGCCCGAGGGCCTGGCTGCCTACCTGCAGCTGCAGTCGGTCTACAGGGCGGCGGCGGCGTAGGGCCGACAAGTTGTGGTGGATGGTGTACTGCTATGGCTATACACCACGCTTGAAGGGGGCGCACCTCCGTGCACCCCCCTCGGTCACTCGCCAGCGTGGTGTATCGCCATGGGTATACACCATGCTTGAAGGGGCGCGGTCACTCGCCAGCGTGGTGTATCGCCATGGTCATACACCACGCTTGAAGGGACATGCCCCCGCGGTCACTCGCCAGCAGGGTGTATTGCTATGGTTATACACCACGCCGAAGGGGTGTCACCCCCGCGAGCGCCTGCCCTCAGGCCAAGACCCCGTCTTCGGGCTCCGTCCCGGCTGCCACTTCCTCCTGCGCCCCCGCGCGCAGGCCGGCGAACGCCGCGATCGCGGCGGCAGCCATGATCGCCGCCATGACGTAGAACACCGAGCGCGTGGCGTAGGCGAAGTCCAGGCGCACGAAATGGGGAATCGACGACACGCTGCCGTTCCCACCCTGCGACTGGGCGAGGCTCGACGCCACGGCGTGCGCCCGCGCAGGTGAGAGGCCGCGCGCGAGCAGCGAGCTGGTGACACGATCGCGCGTCTGAGAGACGAGGATCGTGCCGAGAATCGCCAGGCCGAGGCTGGCGGCGTAGTTGCGGACCGTCTGGGTGATGCCCGTCGCCTCGCCGTATGAGAGCCGCGAGGCGCGATTGACGGCGTCGGTGCTGGCGGGGCCGAGCATCAACCCCATGCCGGCCCCGGCGATGATGATGTCCCACTCCTGGGCGCGGAAGTCCAGTCCCGTGACCTTCCCGCCCCACAGCCAGAACCCGATCGCTGCGAGCGTGCAGCCGAGCACGACCGGGCGCTTGGCGCCGATACGGTCGAGCATCCTCCCACCGACCTGCGCCGCGACGACGAACCCGATGAAGAAGTACAGCAGCACCAGGCCGGCTTCCGCGGGCGTCTTGCCGAGCGCGATCTGCGCGTACTCGCTGCCGAAGAAGAACACCGGGATGAACACGAGCATGGCGATGCCGAGCACGACGTTCTCGACGAGGAACGGGCGGATGCGGAAGATGCTCACCTCGATCAGCGGCGAGGAGACGCCGACCTCGACGAAGTAGAACGCGACCAGCAGCGCCACGCCCGCGGCGATGCACGCACCCGTCGCGGGATCGCTCCATCCCCAGATCGCCGACTGCTGGAATCCGAACACGCTGAGGGCGACGCCCGCGGCGATCAGCACCAGGCCCCGGTAGTCCATGCGGGCCGGACGGTGCACCGTGACCGGCTTGGAGACGGCGATCAGCAACAGCGCGATGATCGCCACGGGAATGTTCACCCAGAAGATCGCGCGCCAGGTCCACTGCGTGAGATAGCCGCCAAGGATCGGGCCGATCGCGGTGAGGCCGCCGGCGATGCCGAAGAAGATCGCCAGCGCCTTGCCGCGTTCGCGCAGGGGGAACGTCTGCACCACGATCGCCAGCGCCGCCGGGAACATGATCGCCCCGCCCGCGCCCTGGACGACGCGGAAGACGACGATCCAGGCCTCCGCGATGCTTCCCTTCGGGGTCAGCCCGCACAGCGCCGAGGCGCCGGCGAACACGATCACACCGAGCGTCACCATCTTGCGATGCCCGACGGTGTCTGCCACGCGGCCGCCGAACGCGAACAGCGCCGCCAGCGACAGCAGGTAGGCGTTGATCGCCCACTGCACGCCCGTGCTCGTCAGGCCCAGCTCCTTGCGGATCTCGGGCGCCGCGATCGACACGATCGTCTGGTCGATGAACGTCATCGCGACCGCGAAGATCATGGCCGCCAGGACCAGGTTGCGCGATTGCCCCCCAGTGGCGTTGCTGGACATCGCACGGGATATACCACTACCGTTGTCGTAGATGTCCGCCGCCCTCGCGACCCCGGCTGAGGACGCAGGCGCGCCGCTCGGCGCCAGCAGCTCGCTGCCGCCCGGGCCGCGCATGCCGCGGTCCGTGCAGGCGCTGGCGCGGATCTGGCGCTACGCGCAGTTCAGCGATCGCGGTCACGAACGCTACGGGGACACGTTCACCGTCCGCGTCGGCAGCTCGCCGACGGCGGTGCTCACGCGCGACCGCGATGTGATCCGGCGCCTGTACACCGGCGACCCGCTGGGCAAGCGCCACGGCAACGACCTGCTGAGCACGTTCCTGGGCGAGCACTCGATGCTGATGCTCGAGCCGCCGGAGCACCTCACGCGGCGCAAGATGCTGCTGCCGCCCTTCCACGGCGAGCGCGTGCAGTCCTACGCGCGCCTGATGCAGCGGCTGACCGCCGCGGAGCTCGATCGCCTGCGCCCGGGCGAGGTGGTGAAGGTGCAGCCGATCGCCCAGGCGCTGACGCTCGACGTGATCCTGCAGGCGGTGCTGGGGGTCTCCGACGTGGCCATGCGCAGGCGGCTGCGGGACATCTTCGACCAGCTGAACACGCCGCTGAACAGCTTCGCGATGTTCGTGCCGCAGCTCACGCGCCGCGCCCGCTGGAACCTGCTCTCGCGGCGCCCGTGGCGCTTGAAAGACGAACTCGACGCGCTCCTGTTCGAGCACATCGCGGCGACCCGCTCGGACCCGCTGCTGGGCGAGCGCGAGGACATCCTCGCGCTGATGGTCGGCGCACGCGACGAGGACGGAGACGGTTTGAACGACGAGCAGCTGCGCGACGAACTGATCACGCTGATCGCGGCCGGCCACGAGACGACCGCCACGGCGACCGCGTGGGGGGTCGAACTGCTGGTGCACAATCCCGCCGTGATGGTCAGGGCGCGCGAGGGCGACGACGCCTATCTTGAGGCGCTCGTGAAGGAGATCCTGCGCATCCGCTCGCCGATCCCGATCACCAGCGCCCGCCACATGCTCGAGCCGTTCACGATCGGCCCCTGGACGATCCCGTTCGACGTGGCGGTGCTCGTCGACGCCTACGGCGTGCACCACGACCCGCGCACGTATCCAGAGCCGCACGTGTTTCGCCCCGAGCGCTTCCTCGACGAGCAGCCCGACGGCTACTCGTTCCTGCCGTTCGGCGGCGGCGCGCATCGCTGCCTCGGCGCGTCGCTGGCGCTGCTGGAGATGAAGATCGTGCTGCGCGAGATGCTCGCGCGCGTCGAGCTCGAGCGGGTGTCGGCGACGCCGGCGCGCCCCGTGCCGGGAGGGCCGACGCTCAGGCCGCGCGGGGGTACGCGGGTGCGGGTGCTCGCCAGGCGGACACCGGCGCGCTTGGATACGGTGGCCGTGGGGTCGGCCTGAGCGCCGCGAGCTGGTTACGCCGACCTACACCAGCGGTCCCTGCGAGGATGTCAACGTGCTTCCCGTCGAAGAGTTCACCGACGCCGAGCGCGCCACGCTCGCCCAGTTCGTCACCGATGTCGATGCTCCCGTGTTTGCGCTCGTTAACCTCCCCGAGACGGTCAAGGGTGCGCTGTTCGCGCGGTACTCGCGCTATCCCGGCACGCTGCGCCGACTTCTGCTCGACGAGTTCGCTGACGACCTCCCGTCTGACGTCGCGCCGAAGGTATCCGCGGAGGGAAAGCGCGCGTCCGCGCTTTATGACCGCATCTTCCTAGGTTATGGCGACGATTCCGTCGCACAGCTAGGCGGGGCCCACATCGCGTGCGAGTGGGTATCCAACATCATGACCAAGATCCTGCAGCGCCCACGACTCGGTTCGTATCTCGAGCAGTCGACACGCTATATCGCCTACGACCAGCCGGTGCCAGACGGCGGCTACCGTTACTACCGCAATTCCGAACTCGGGCCATCATATGAACAGGCGATGGATTACCTGTTCGATACCTATGCGTCATTGCTACCTCGCGTGTCTGCCTGGGCCGCAGAGCAGTTTCCCGCTGGCCTGGACGAGTCGCCGGCCGCTCACTCTAGGGCGATAAAGGCCAAGGCTTTGGATCTTGTCCGTGGCCTGCTGCCGGCCGCCTCACTGTCCCACATGGGTATCTTCGCTAGCGGCCAAACCTTCGAGTCCCTAATTCTGCACCTGCTGGCGCACCCGCTGCCGGAGGCGCGTAACTACGGCGAGATGATGCTCTCGGCCATGAAGGCGACAATGCCCAGTTTCGTCTCGCGCATCGAGCACCCAGACCGGGGGGGGCGATGGCTAGCGTTCCTGCGTCGGCGGACCGAGGAGGCCGGCATCATCGCTAGTCGCTTCGGACTCGATCGCGACGCCACCCATGAAGGACCAAGCGTGCGGCTTGTGCACGTCGACGGGACCGAAGAGCTGCTGCTGACAGCGCTGCTGTTTGAGGCCTCCGACGTCGGGGGGGACGAGATCCGCCGGCACGTCGCACAGCTGAGTGCCGACGAGCGGACCGCCAGCATCGCAGCGCTTATCGGTCTCCGCGAGAACCGGCGTCACCGTCCGGGGCGAGGCTTTGAGGCGCTACGGTACCGCTTCGAGATCGTCTCTGACTACGGAGCCTTCCGCGATCTCCAGCGCCACCGCATGCTCACGGTCCAGTGGCAGACGCTAAGTCCGCACCTGGGTGCCTCCGTGCCCGAGGAGATCTCCGCCGCCGGTCTCACCGATGACTATCGTGCGGCCGTGACACGCTCGCGCGAAGCTTGGCGGGCGCTTGTTGAGGCTGGTGACTCTCTCCATGCGCCTTATGCCCTGTGCTTGGCTTATCGCGTTCGATACGTGCTCGACCTCAACGCGCGAGAGGCTATGCACGTAGTCGAGTTGCGGTCCGGTCGCGAGGGGCACCCGAGCTACCGAGCGATTGCACATGAGATGCACCGCCTGATTCGCGAGGTGCATCCCGCTGTCGGCGACGCCATGAAGTACGTCGACATGACCGATGAGCCACGTCTAGAGCGGATTCTCTCCGAGATCCGGTCTGAGAGTCGCCGCCGGCTATTCGCTGCCGAGCAAGGCGAGTAGTAGCTCAGCGACCTCGCCGAGATCACTGTTCTCAAGGCGGTGCCGGACGGACTCGGGTGGCACCTTGCCGTTGACTGCAGCGAGCCCGGCCTCAATGAGCGTACCAGGCCGCATTTGGTACTCGCCGAGTGCGCGGTCTACCTCAGCGTCGTGCGTGACGTCTCGCAAGTCACGGCGATCGAATGTGCGCAGCAGCCCGGCCAGCACGATCGTGTCGAAGAAGGCATCAAGTGCAAGGGGGACATTGAAAACACACAGTTCGTTGACTTGGCGATCGCGCAGAAAGGTGTCCTTCTGGCGTTGCGCTACCGCAGTGGCAGCCGCAAAGGCAGCCTTGGGGTACAGAGCGCCGAAGTAGGAGCCGTCGGTCCGCGTTGTCCCGGCGTCGCCCACAAGCAAGAGCGGTGGCTCAAGGCCGCCGCTGGCCCTCAGGCGCGTAAGCCGAGCTTGCGCGACCTGCCGTGCCCGTCCTGCAAGACCGGCGAGCCGATTGTTGAGCAGGTCGCGCTCGGCGCACCACGGGCACGCCTGGCTCCCGGGAGCGGGCAGGAAGACCTCGAAGCCTGTCGCGAGGCGGACCTCGGAGCCGCCGTCGGCGGCAGGACCGCGAAAGGGACGACGGACGTGGTTGAGCTCGAGCTTGGATGGTGGGCGCATCACCGCCGTAAAGCCCCACACCTCGATGTCACCGCTGCCGCTCGTCGCGTCGTAGACGCGACGGCGCAGCGCCACCATGGTCTCTGCGGTGATCACGACGTCATCGGCAACAAGAACGCGTTCGCAGGTTCGCAACCTTTCGATGAGTTTCGGCTCAAAGTCGCCGATGGACACGTGGAGGACGGCGGACTGCTCGAGATGGTGAGCCTCGCAGACGAGCTCGGCCAACGGTGCGCCTGCGCTATGTCGTGGGATTAGCACGAGATCGGGGCACGGCTGACGGCGCAGCACCTCAAGGCATTGATCTCGGAACCACGGGTCTTCAAGGAGCCGGGGGACATCGAGGGCAACGGCGTGATGGCGGCTTCCGGCGGGGTTCCCATCGGCGGTGGGCACTTGTGCATGCAGGGAGACGGCGTCTTGGCGGTCTGCTGCCTCCCAGAACGGGGCACATCGACCAGCCTCGTCAATATCGACGCTCCGCTGATTTCCGTAAAGAAGAGTACGCACCTCATAGGTCTGCGGGTCGACCACGAGGCAGTGAAGACTTGTGCACTGAGGGCAAGACTGGTCGGAGCCGGCATCCCAACGCTCAACACAATGACGGGTGAAGCAAGTTGCGGGCCCCTCACCAGGCGGATCGGTGCCGCAGAGCACCACAACATCAATGTCGACATCATCCAGTGCGCTGACACGCGAGGCGATCGATCCACTCGAACTCACCGTGATCAGGAACAGCAAACGCTCCCAGTCCTGCGCACGGAAGCCATCGATGAATGAGCGAATCATCTCCGAATCGGATGGGTACTCGTTGAGTGTTGCCACGGGCACTTCCCAGTCGAAGCGGACCAGCGCCTCGCGGCTTACCACGCTTAGCAGGCCGATCAGAGACCCGTTGTCGCCGAGCAGCGCCGTCCCGTCATCGAGTCTTGGCAGAACCCAGTCTGCGACGCGGACCAAGTCAGTATGGTCATCAAGCGCATCGGCGAGGCGAATAAACGCCGCCGCGTGGAACCTGGACGATGGCAGGCGGAAGTGGCAACCAAGCTCTCGGTAAACAGCCTTGCTCTCAAGAATCAGCGTAAGGAGTTCGAAGGTTCGCAGCTGATCTAGGTCAAGCACGATGTCATTCGCGGACGCCCAGCTGGGGGCTCCGAGCTGTGGGGCTCGCTTGGCGGCATTCCAACTGCCCGTCAACGTGATCAATGGCACCTCGGCAACCGTGTCGCGTAGCAGTGTGTCCTCCTCGACACTGACCGCGAAGTGCTTGGTGCTGCCTCGGACGATGATCAGGTCTGCCGTTCGCTTCGCCGCATCGAGTTGACGCCAGCGCTCGCCGATCGACCGGCTACCGCGCTCCACTCGCGGATCGAACAGCATGACGCGATGGCCTGGAAATGGCTCGGGGCCGGTCGCGATGCTCTCCTCGTCGAACAGGTGCTCGTAATGTTGGAAGCTGAGACACCGCAGAGACACGGAATAGTCGCTATGGCTACGTGATGCGCAGCTGAGGGTCCAGCACGGGCAATAGGACCTGCATCGCTGTACCAGGAAGCCAGCCGAGGTCAGACTCATGGAGTTCGAATCGCTCGTGTCGCCACGGATCGAACTCCACCAGTCGTCGGCCGGTGCGCAGAGCAGCGTATGCCTTGATGCCCTTTAGGCACTCAAGCATGATGGACGTGCCGTAGCCTGGCTCCCCGCGGAGCTGGGCGTCGAGTGCGCGGAGCTTGACTGTGGAGCTGCTACGCAGTGCTTCGCGCAGTGCCTCATCCTCGGCGGAGATGGATCCCGAGTACATCGTCGTTTCATCGATAAGGGCATGGCGGGCAGCGATGCCCACGCCGTCATCTGCCACAACGATCTCCATCCATCCGGCAATGGTGTCCGTTGGCGCTAGGCCCTCGCGGTGCGCTGAGATATAGCTGCGCAGGCCGCCCAGCTCGTCGTTCTTAGCGCTTATTGTGCGATACCAACGGACGGAGAGGTAGCTCAGTAGCGTCCCGGCGTCGTGCCACGGTGCCGCAAACGCATGGTCGACCACGTTCGTGACTGCCTCGTGCGCCAAACGAGCAAGCAAGCGACGATCACCGGCTTCGATGGAAGCATAGGCGTGCTGCAAGTGGTGCCGTATCGCCTGAAGCATCGTGCTGACGAAACGATCCTGGGTTGGGACGAGCGCGCCGTCCTCTATGTCTCGGAACATCACGCAGTTGACAGCGTGTGATGATGATGTCGCCTCGTAGTACGCCCTGATGTCCTCAGCGATGTCCCGGCTGCCGGAGTACACAGCACAAGCGTGCGCGGCCATCGCCCAACCGAGCCCCGACCGCGTGAATAGCCGAAACCAGTCGCTGCCCTGCAGATCAACGTCCGGAGGCACCCACACAACCAAGCGACCTGCCGACCACCGCCGCATGGCATTCGTCAGACGCATGCCGGCACCTGGGTCCACGTGGCGGCACTCGGAGAGATCAAGCACCGTCTCCGCTTCGCCGTCGCTGTCCGCTGACCAGCTAAGAAGGCGCGCCTCGATCTCGTCGAGACTGACGCTATAGCGAAACTGGTGCGTGCGGGTGGTCAGCGTGGTCACGGCCGTGCCTTCCTATGCATCTTCGCGGTTGTTGGGAGCAAGCGGGGTGCCCATACACGCAAAAACCGAGCCTTTTCGGCTGATGGCAGATCGCAGCATCGAGAAACGTTAGCCGTCAACGCGGCCGGTACCGTCGCTCGGGTATAGGTACCTACGTCTAACCCCGATGAAATGCCCTGCCGGCGTCTTTGCCAACTCCGCCCGAACGAGCGACGTCTGGTGCGCCTGCGAGCGTCTGACAGCAGCCTGATCCGGTCGACGCCGTTCAACGCCCGGTGGCTCGAACTCACTAGCTCAGTCGAACGCCGCGCGCACAGCCTTCGCACCTGCAGCCGACAGCTCCGTGAAGCCGTAGGTCCCCTGGCCGAGCAGCTCGCTCGCGACCTTGACCGCTGCCCCGTAAGCCGCGAACGCGAACCCACCGCCGACGGAGATGCGCTTGACCCCCAACGCCGCGAGCTCCGCCACCGGCGGCGTGGCGGCGCGCGCGAGTACGTTGACCGGCAACTCGACCGCGGCGAGCAGCTCGCGCAGGTCCTCGGGTCGATCGAGCGCGGGGGCGTACAGCACGTCAGCGCCGGCCTGCTGATAGGCGAGCAGGCGCGAGATCGTGTCCTGCACGTCGGGGTTCCCACGCAGGTGGTTCTCGGCGCGCGCGGTGAGCACGAGGTGCACGGGACCGGCGTGCGCGGCCTCGGCTGCCGCCGCGACGCGCTCGGCGGCCTCATCGATGTCGTACAGGCGTTGCCCGCGCGGGTTCCAGTCCTCGACCGAGCAGCCGGCGAGGCCGACGTCAAGCGCAAGACGCACGGTCTCGGCGACGCCAGCGGAGTCCACGGCGAAGCACTCCTCGAGGTCCGCCGAGACGGGCACGTCGGTCGCGGCGACGAGCGCGGCGGCATGTGCGAGCGCCTCATCGCGGGTGACCCCGTAGTCGAGCCGGCCGAGGCTCGCGGCGTAGCCGCTGCTGGTGGTCGCTAGAGCCTGATAGCCGACTGAAGCCAGCAGCCTGGCCGAGCCGACGTCCCAGGCGTTGGCCAGCAGCAGCGGACGCTCCTGACGGTGGAGCTCGAGGAAGCGAGTGGCCTTTTCAGCGTGCGTGGTCATCTTGTCGCCCACAGATGCTGGACAGCGTACGCGCGATACGGTCGCCAGCGCTCGGCCAGTGCCTCCCTACAACTTCTTCCCCGGGTTCATCAACCCCTTGGGATCGAACGACCGCTTGACCGCGTGGTGCACCGCCAGCGTCGCGGGACTGCACTGCGCCACAAGCTGACCCCGCCTGACCCACCCGAGCCCGTGCTCGCCGGAGATCGATCCGCCGTACCCAACCGCGACCGCGTAGAGCTGATGCGCGGCTGCGCGCGCACGGCTCACCTCGTCACTATCACGCGGATCGACCATGAACGTGGAGTGCAGGTTTCCGTCCCCGGCATGGCCCCAGCTGCATGCCTCGAGCTCGTGCTCGCGGGCGATCTCGAGCGTCGCCTCGATCGCATCCCGCAGCCGATCGAGCGGCACGACGATGTCCTCGCTGATCTTGCCGCCCCGCCTGGCCTCGACCGCCAGCGACAGCCCGTCGCGCCAGCGCCACAGCGCCGCGATCTCCCGCGCGCTCGCCGGCGAGGCGACGTGCAGCGCGCGCTCCGCGAGCACCTCCAGCAGCTCGGCGACGCACGCATCGGTCTCAGCCGTTGAGCCGTCGACCTCAGCCACGACCATGAAACGAGCATCCGCAGCCAGCTCGAAGGGATACGCCCCGCGGGCGGCGTCCAAGGCGCCGGCGTCGAGGAACTCGAGCGCGGCGGGCACGATCCCGTTGGCGAGCACCGCCTCGATCGCCTCACACCCCTCCGCCGCGCTCCCATAGGCAGCGATCACCGGCGCGCGCGCAGCCGGGGCGGGCGTCAGCCGCAGCCACACCGACGTGATGATCCCGAGCGTGCCCTCGGAGCCGACGAGCAGGCTCTTGAGGTCATAGCCCGCGACGTCCTTGCGGATCGCGCCACCAACAACGATCACCTCACCCGGCGCCATGACCGCCTCCAGCCCGGTCACCCAATGGCCGGTGACGCCGTACTTGAAGGCGTGCGGCCCGCCGGCGTTGGTGGCGACGTTTCCGCCGATCTGCGACTGCTCGGCGGCGCCCGGGTCGGGGGGGAACAGCAGCCCGTTCTCGCGCGCCAGGCGGTGCACCTCGCTCGTGCGCAGCCCGGCCTCGACGTGCATGCGCCACAGTGGCGGGTCGAAGGCGAGCACGCGGCTCATCCGTTTCAGGTCGACGACCACGCCGCCGTCCACCGCCACGCTGCCGCCGGCGAAGCCGGTCCCGCCTCCGCGCGGCACGATCCCGACGTCGTGCTCGTAGCACCAGCGCACGACCGCCGCGACGTCCGTGCTGCTGCCGGGCAGCGCGACCGCGCTCGGGATCCCGCTGAGACCCTGCGCCTCGGTGGCGTCGCGATGAAAGCGCGCGTCCTCTACCGAGCCGACCCCGTCATCACCGAGGATGCGGCGCAGGGCGCGCTCGAGCGTCTCGCTCATCAGCCAAGCTCGACGACCGGGTTGCGCAGCGTGCCGATCCCCTCGACCTCGACTTCGACGACGTCGCCGGCCTGCAGCGAGCGAGGCGGCGACATGAACTCTCCGCACCCCCACGGCGTGCCCGTCAGCACGACGTCGCCGGGCTCCAACACAAAGCTGTGCGAGCAGAACGACAGCAGCTCAGCCACCCCGAACAGCATCTCGGAGGTGCTCGAGTCCTGCACCGTCTCGCCGTTGACCCGTGTGCGCAGCGCCAGCCGCTGGGGGTCGGGGATCTCATCGGCGGTCACGACCACCGGGCCGAGCGGGCAGAACGTGTCGAGGCTCTTGGCGCGCACCCACTGCCCGTCGGAGAACTGCAGATCGCGGGCGGACACGTCGTTGGCGACCGTGTAGCCGAACACATGATCGAGCGCATCCCCCACACCCACGCGCGACATGCGCGTGCCGATCACGACCGCCAGCTCGACCTCCCAGTCGACGCGGGCGGTCAGCTCGCGGTCGATCACGATCTCCTCGCCGTCGCCGATCACGCTCGTCGTGAACTTGGCGAACACCAGCGGGCGCTTGGGCGCCTCCAGCTTCGCCTCGCGGATGTGGTCGAGGTAGTTCAGCCCGATGGCGACGATCTTCCCCGGGCGCAGCGCCATCAGCCCGGCCGGTGACGTCATCGCACTGCTCCGCGGCCGGTGACCGGCCACCAGCCGGCGGCCTCCCCGCCGCGGTGGACGAGCACCCGCGGCTGCATGTACGTCGTGCCGCAGGCGTGGTTGGGCACGATGCTCACGACCTCGCCCAGCTCCAGCGGGGCTTCCTCGCTGGAGAGCTCCACGCGGGCGTGCTCCTCGAAGAGCTCGTCGATCAGCGCTCCGGGACGCTCGAGCAGCAGTCCGTAACCGTGCGCACCGGCCGCCTCCACCGGGTCTTTGGTGAGCACCTTGGAGCCGGCGTCGAGGATCGCCCGGCGAGGCGTCGGGCGGCTGACCACGGTGGCGTGGACGCGCAGCGCGCAGTCTTCGAGTGCGACGCTGCCGTTGGCGATGCACGCGCGATCGCCGAACACGTAGGTCCCCGTGCGCAACTCCGTGAGGTTGGCCAGCTCGTGCGTATGCAGGGCGGTCTCCGTGCCGCCCCCGCTGAGCGTGCGCACCTCCAGGCCCGCCCGCTCGATCCGCTCGCGCGCGTCGGCGAAGAACGGCTCGGTGCGCGGACTGGTCGGGTAGGTCATCAGCCCGGCGAAGCGCAGCCCCGGCAGGCCGTCGACGAGGGTCGCGAGCTCCAGCGCCTGCTCCGGGCTCTGCACGCCCGTGCGGCCCAGCCCGGTGTCGCACTCGATCAGGAAGTCCAGCTCCAATCCTCTGCGCGCGAGCGCGTGGGAGACGCCGACCGCGATCTCCGCTGAGTCGGCGGCGATCGAGATCCGCGCGAGCGCCGCCAGCCCGCAGAGGCGCTCGAGCTTGGCCTCGCCGAGCACGGGGTAGGCGATGAGCACGTCCTCGATGCCGGCCGCCACCATGATCGCCGCTTCGCTGAGCTTCTGGCAGGTGATCCCCACGGCGCCTGCGCGGATCTGCTGGTGGGCGATCGCGGGCAGCCTGTGGGTCTTGACGTGCGGCCGGCACGCGAGGCCGTGGCTGTCGCAGTACGCCTGCATCCGCTCGACGTTGCGCGTGACGGCGTCGAGGTCGACGCTCGCGTATGGCGTGTCTGCGCCACCGGGTGGGAGCGGCTCAGCGGTCAAGCAGCACTACCGCGTCGGCCTCGACGTCAAAGCCGGCGATGTTGGTCTGGATCGTGGTGCGCGCCGGGCGTGGCTCGCTGAAGATCTCGCGGTAGACACGGTCCATCGCGTCGAAGTGCTCCAGGTCGCTGAGGTACACGCCGACGCGCAGCGCTCGCGTGAGCGAGGTGCCCGCGGCCTCGGCCACGGCCTGGAGGTTCGCGAACACCTGGCGAACCTGCGCCTCGATCGAGCTGTCCACGAGCTTGCCCGCCTCGTCGAAGGGGCCCTGACCGGAGAGGAACAGGAATGGCTCCGCCACGATCCCCTGCGAGTAGCCGCCGGAGGGCGCGGGGGCGCCGGTTGTGGTGATCGGACGCATGCTCATCGTGACGCCTCCGGTTGTCCGTGACGGGGCAGCCAGTAGCTCTCGTACTTGGCCGCGTGGTCGGGGTTGCAGAAGATCCTTTGCTCGCCGGCCGCCAGCTCCAGCCAGTAGCGCCCCGGGACGAGCTGTCCACATAGCGCGCACACCACCCGGTAGGGCTGCAGGTAGGTGACCTCGCTGTCGCGCCACTCACCCATCCGCGCCGTCCCGCTCCAGCTCGTAGCCGTAGTGCTCGCGCGCGGCCTCGATGCCGACGAAGCCCTCGTGGATGTCGCGCTCGACGCGCTCGCGATCGCGCTTGCGCGGGTCGCCGTAGCCGCCGCCGCCAGGCATCACGATCTTCACCTGGTCGCCGTCGTGCAGGGTGACTCCCGAGAACTTCGACGGGGACGCCGTGCCGAACTCCTCCACGAACGTGCGCCACTCACCGTTGCCGGCGCGACGGACCCACAGCCCGCCACGGGCGCCGGCCGCGCCGCCGAGGGTGCCCCACGGATCGGCGCGCATGCGGTTCAGCAGCGCGCCCACGGTGACCTCCGCGACCGTGACCGTGAAGATCCGCTCGCCACCGAGGCCGCCGCGGAAGGTGCCCGGGCCGCCCGAGTCAGTGGTCAGGCGATAGGACTCGATCCGAAACGCCGGATAGCGGGTCTCGAAGACCTCGACGGGCGTGTTGCGGCAGTTGCCGTTGATCGTCACGATCATGTCGTTGCCGTCGGCGTCGTGGCGCCCGCCCCAGCCGACGCCCTCGAAGTGGAAGTGGGCGTACGGCTCGCCACTGCGGGCGTCGCGTCCGCCGAACAGGAAGGGCGAGGAGGTGCCGCCGCAGGAGGCGACCACGCGCTCGGGGATCGCGTCGGCGAGCGCGCCGAAGACCATGTCGGTGATCCGCGGGCTCGTCTCGGTGTTGCCGCCGGCGACGGGCGCGGGGAACTCGCAGTTGACGATCGTGCCGCGCGGGGCGACGATCGTGAACGGCCGGTAGCAGCCCTCGTTGCGAGGGATCGTCGGGTCGGTGAGGTGCAGGAAGGCGTTGTAGATCGCCGATGCGGTGACCGCGTAGATGGCGTTGACGGGTCCGACGGCCTGGCGCGCCGAGCCGGTGAAGTCGGCGATCACCTCGCTGCCGTCGATCGTCAGCTCGAGCTTCATCGGGAAGGAGCCCTCGCCGATCCCGTCGTCCTCGATCGCGTCTTCGAACCTGTAGACGCCATCGGGTATCTCCTCGATCTCGGCGCGCATGCGCCGCTCGGCGATCGCGATCAGCTCATCTCCGCCGGCCGTGAACGTGTCGAGGCCCTGCTCGGCGATCAGCGCGTGCAGGCGGCGCTCGGCGAGCTCCAGTGACGCCATCATCGCGTGGAAGTCGCCGTAGGTGACGCGCGGCGTGCGGTGATTGGCCAGCACCATCTTCCAGATGTCGGGGACGTCCTCGCCGCGGCGCTTGATCTTGACCGGCGGGATCAGCAGTCCCTCCTGGAAGATCTCCGTCGCGTCCCCCGACAGGCCCCCGGGCGTCTTGGCTCCCACCTCGGACATGTGGGCCACGTTGGCCACGAACGCGACCAGCTCGCCCTCCCAGAAGACGGGCCTCAGCAGCATGTGCTCGGGCACGTGACCGGATCCCCGGTAGGGGTCGTTGTGGATCACCACGTCGCCCTGCTCGAACGCCTCCAGGCCGAGCTCGGCGATCGTCCACTCGACGGTGAACTTGATCGTGCCGATCTGCGACGGGCAGAACTCCGCCTGCGCGAGCATCTGGCCGCGGGGGTCGAAGATCACGCACGAGAAGTCCAGCGACTCGTTGAAGATCGGCGAGTAGGCGGTGGTCATCATCGTCACGCCCATGTCGCGGCAGGTGCTCGTGAGGTAGTTGTCGAGCACCGTCAGCGTGACCGGATCGAGCGCGGCCGGCGCATCCGTCGCACCCTGGGAGGGCGTCATGGCCGCACCTCGACCAGCAGGCTGCCGTTCTCGCTGCGCCGCACGGTCATCTCGGGCGCCACGAGCGTGGTGGAGCTGTCCTCCTGCACGAGCGCCGGTCCGCGCAGGACCTGGCCCAGCTCGAGGCTCGAGCGGTGCACGAGCGCGGTGTCGAGGAAGCCGAGGCCGCGGAAGTAGACCTCGCGCCGAGCGGGCTCGCGCACGTGCTCGGGTGGCGCGTCCACGAGTCGCACCGGCGGCCGGCGGCCGATCGCGGTGACCTTGAAGCTGACCAGCTCGATCGTCTCGCCGTCGATCGCGTAGCCGTAGCGCTCCTGGTGCATCTCGGCGAAGCGCGTGAACGCGTCGGCGAGCGTCCTCTCGCTCACCTCGCCGTCGGGCAGCTCGAGCTCGTGCTCGTAGTTCTGGCCGAGGTAGCGCATGTTGATCGCGCGCCGCGTCTCCGGCTTCCCGCTGAAGCCCTCCTGGCGGAGCTCCGCGAGCGCCCGCTCGGCGATCAGCGCGAACTGGCGCTGCACTTCGCCGGCGTCGACGTCGGTCGAGCGGAAGGCCTTCGTCCAGATCTTGTCCACGCGCAGGTCCGCGAGCAGCAGCCCGACCGCGGAGAACACGCCGGGGAACGGCGGGATCAGCACGCGCGGGATGTCCAGCGAGCGCGCGACCGCGGCCGCGTGCAGCGGGCCGGCGCCGCCGAAGCCGAGCAGCGTGAAGCGCCGCGGATCGTGGCCGCGCTCCAGCGAGACCATCTTGATCGCGTTGGCGGTGTTCTCGTTGGCGATCTCCACGATCGAGGCGGCCAGCTCCAGGGGCTCCATGTCGAGCTGCCCCGCCAGGCGCTCGATCGCCGCTCGCGCGAGGTTGTGCTCGAGGCTCATGCGCCCGCCGAGGAAGTAGCCGGGGTCGAGGCGACCGAGCAGCAGGTTCGCGTCTGTCACCGTCGCCTCCTCGCCGCCGCGCCCGTAGCAGGCGGGGCCCGGCTGGGCGCCGGCGCTGCGCGGTCCCACCCGTAGGAAGCCGCCGCGGTCGACCCACGCGACGGAGCCTCCGCCGGCTCCGATCGACTTGATGTCGATGACCGGCACCGAGGCGGGCAGGCCCCACTCGATCTCGTACTCGGTGGTGTGTCGTTGCTGGCCGTCGACGATCAGGCCGACGTCGGCGCTGGTGCCGCCCATGTCGAACGTGATCACGTTGGCGATGCCCTCTCGCGCGGCCACGCGCTCGGCCGCGATCATGCCGCCGGCCGGCCCGGACATCACCGTCTGGATCGGCGACGTGGCGGCGGCCGAGGACAGCATGGCGCCGCCGTTGGACTTCATGATCGTCCACGTGCGCGTCATCCCGTATGCGACGAGCTCGTCGCTGAGGCTGGCCACGTAGCGACGCAGCAGCGGCTTCAGGTAGGCGTCCGCGACGGTCGTGTTCGAGCGCTCGTACTCGCGCCAGATCGGCGCGACCTCGTGCGAGACCGACACCGGTATCGCTCCGAGCTCCTCTTCGACGATGCGCTTGACGGCCTGCTCGTGCTCGGTGTAGGCATAGGAGAACAGCAGGCAGATGGCGACCGCCTCGATGCCCTGCTCGCGCAGCTCGGCGCAGAGCTCGCGCACCTGGTCCTCGTCGAGGGCGCGGACGATCTCGCCGCTGGCCGACAGCCGCTCGCTCACTCCGAGGCATGCGCGACGGGTGGCGACGAGCGGCTTGGGCTTGGTCCAGCTGAGGTCGTAGAGGACCTTGCGGTTGATGCGTTGGATGTAGGGCGTGTCCTCGAACCCCTGGGTGGTGAGCAGCCCGACACGGCAGCCGGTGCGCTCGATCAGCGTGTTGGTGCCCACGGTCGTCCCGTGCGTGAAACGCTCGAGCGCCTCCCCCGCGATCCCGGCGTCGGCCAGCGCGGTGGTGATCGCGCGCCCGGGCTGGTCGGGGCGCGAGGAGGTCTTCAGGGCGCGCAGCGTGCCCTCGGTCGCGTCCAGCGCCACCAGGTCGGTGAAGGTTCCCCCCGTGTCGATGCCGGCGTGCAGTGCCACTCGTGTCCGTTCGCTCGCAGGCCGCGTGAGCGCTAGCGCTCTGTCGGGAAGTGGCCGATGTCCATAGTCGAGGCGGCCTTGAGATGGCTTTCCATCGCCTCCGCCGCGGCGGGAGCGTCTCGACGTACGACCGCCTCGGCGATCAGCAGGTGCTGCTCGGCGACGTCGTGGAGCTCCTCGACGCCCAGGTGGGACTCCAGCCACACGACCGACAGCGCCTCCCAGAAGCTGCGGCTGACGGCGGCGAGCACGAGGTTGCTCGAGGCCTGGGCGATCAGCCGGTGGAACGCCTGGTCGGCCGCGAGCACGCGGCTGATGTTGGCGATGTCCTCGGTGAGCACGCGCATCTCTGTGGCGAGAGCGGACAGCTGGGCCAGCTCGCGGTCGGCGCCGCGCTCGGCCATCCACGCAGCCGCCGTCGGCTCTATCAGCAGGCGGAAGTCGTAGAGGTCGTGCCACAGCGGCTGCAGTCGATCCTCGCGCCGCAGCGCCTCCTGCACCACCGGTGTCAGCACGTTCCACTCCTCCGACGGGCGCACGTCGGAGCGCTTGCCGTGGTGCACTCGCACCAGGCCCACCATCGAGAGCGTCTGGACCGTCTCCCGCGCCACCGTTCGCGAGACCGCGAAGCGCTCGACGATCTCCTCTGCCGATGGGAACTGGTCTCCGGGAGCCAGGCTGCCGTTGATCACCTCGCACGCGAGCGCCACGGCCACACGCTCGTGCAGACGCGGTTCGCGCAGCCCCGCGGCGGCCAGCTGCGCCGACTGGGCGCGGGTGCTCACCGAGCCGCTCATGAGCGGCCACCGACCGGCGGTTGACGATCGAACCCGGCGTTGCTTTCCGCACGAGATGTCATATCAGCATTTGAGTATACAGCTATCGACACCGGATGACCCATAAGTTTAGGAACCCATACGAGTGGCTGCGCCAGCGGCTGGTTGCACTTAGCATCTCTGTCGCTTATCATCAGTGATGTTATGTCGAACATGCAAGCACTTGTCTTCAAGGGCACAGGCGAGATGGCCGCCGAGAGCCGGCCGTGTCCGGAGCCACGTGCGGACGAGGTGCTCGTGCGGGTGGCGGCGGCGGGCATCTGCGGCTCGGAGCTGACGAGCTTCACCGGGCACAGCACGCGCCGGCCGCCGGGGCGGATCTTCGGCCACGAGCTGGCGGGTGTCGTCGAGGCGCTCGGCTCGGCCGCTCCCAAGGAGCTGCTGGGCGAGCGCGTGGCGGTCAACCCGCTGCACCCCTGCGGCCGCTGCGAGCAGTGCAGATCGGGGCGCTCCAACGTGTGCCCCGAGCGCGTGCTGCTGGGGATGCAGGTGGATGGCGGCTTCGCCGAGCTCGTGGCGGTGCCGTACACGGGCCTCACGGCGCTCGGCTCGCTCGACGAGCTCGCGGGCGCGATGGCCGAGCCGATCGCCAACGCGGTTCACGTCGCCGCGCTGCTGCCGGCGACGCTCGGCCGTCACGTGGCCGTGCTCGGCGCGGGGGCGATCGGGCTGAGCGTCGTCGCCGTCCTGCGGGTCGCCGGCGCGGCGCGCATCACGGCGGTCGACCCGGTGCGGGCACGGCGACAGGCGGCGCTCGCCAGCGGCGCGCACGCCGCGCTGGCGCCGGATGACGGGGGCCTGGAGGGCATGCTGTTCGACCACGTGGTCGACGCCGCCGGCACCAGCGGCTCTCGCGGCACGGCGATCGAGCGCTGTGACGCGGGCGGCTGCGTGGTGCTGCTCGGCCTGCACAGCGCGGTCAGCGAGCTCGCCGTCAACGCGGCGGTCGCCAAGGAGCTGCGACTGCAGTGCTCCTACGCGTACACCCAGGCCGACTTCGATGCCGCCCTGGAGCTGCTGCGAGCCGGCGCCGTGCCCTACGGGCACTGGATCACCGAGCGCCCGCTCGACGACGGGCAGGCGGCGTTTCAGACGCTCGTCGAGCGGCCCGATGAGGCGACCAAGATCGTGCTGCGCCCGCCGGGCGCCTGAAGGGCGCGGACGCTGCGATGACAGACATGCCGACCGGCGAACGCGCCGCGCCCGTGCCGGGAGGCGTCCCCGCGGACGGGCGTCTCGGCGGGCGCACCGCGGTGGTCACCGGCGCGGCGCGCGGGATCGGGCGCGCGATCGTCGAGCGATTTCTCGACGAGGGGGCCAGCGTGCTCATGACCCAGCGCTCGATCGCGGCCGGCGAGGAGGCCTACGCCGAGCTCGCGCGCGAGCATCCGGGACGGGTCGCCTTCCACGCGGCGGACATCCGCGACCCGGCGTCCGTGGCCGGGCTGATGGACGCGGCGGTGAAGCGCTTCGGCGCGCTCGACATCCTCTGCAACAACGCCGGGATCGGCCTGCTGCGATCGGTGCATGAGACGAGCGACGAGGAGTACGAGCTGGTGATGGACACCAACGTCCGCGGGGTCTTCCTCGCCTGCCGCCACGCGATCCCGCGGATGCTCGAGCGGGGCCGCGGCAGCATCGTGAACATCGGCTCGGTCGCCGGGTCGGTGGGGTTCGAGCGCGACGGCGCCTACTGCGCATCCAAGGGCGCCGTGCTCGCCCTCACCCGCCAGATGGCGCTCGACTACTCCAGCCGGGGCATCCGCGTCAACTGCGTGTGCCCGGGCTTCGTGGAGACGGTGATGATGCGGCGCTTCATCGACAGCCATCAGGACCCGGCGCCGGTGCGCGAGCGGATCGTCGCGATGCACCCGATCGGCAGGGTCGGACGCCCCGAGGAGGTGGCCGGCGCGGCGGCGTTCCTGGCATCCGATGACGCGTCGTTCGTGACTGGCGCGTCGCTGCCGGTTGACGGCGGGCTGCTCGCGCGCTAGGGCTGCGCAGCTTCGATCTCGTCTTCGCCCGCCGCGCCGGCGCTGAGCGGAAGCACCACGCAGCGGGCGCGGCGACCGTCGCCGAAGTCGGTCAGCGGCTGGGCCTGCATGCAGCGCTCCTGCGCGTACGCGCAACGCGTGTGGAAGCGGCAGCCGCTCGGCATGTCCAGCGGCGAGGGGATGTCGCCGGCCACGGCGGGGGCGTCTCGACGTCTGGTCGGGTCGGGCTCCGGGTGGGCGTCCAGCAACGCGCGGGTGTAGGGGTGGCGCGGGGCGCTGAACACCGCCGCCGTCGGGCCCTGCTCGACGATCTGGCCGAGGTACATGACGGCCACCGAGTCGGATATCTGCGCGATCACCGCGAGCTGATGGGCGATGAACAGCGTGGCCAGCCCGAGCTCGTCGGTGAGCCTGCGCAGCAGACCGAGGATCTGGGCTTGGATCGAGACGTCCAGAGCCGAGACCGCCTCGTCGGCGATCAGCACGTCCGGTTTCAGCGCGAGCGCGCGCGCGATGACCGCGCGCTGGCGCTGGCCTCCGCTGAGCGCCTTGGGCGCACGCCCGTACGCGGAGGCCGGCAGCCCGACGAGCTCGAGCAGCTCCTCGACGTATCGCCGCTCGCCGGCGCGATCCACGAGTCGGTGCACGCGCGCTGCTTCGCCGATCGCCGCGCCGATGGTCATGCGGGGGTTGAGCGAGGCGTACGGATCCTGGAAGACCATCTGCACGCGCTTGCGCATCGATCTGAGCTCCGCGCGGCCGAGCGTGAGCAGCTCGCTGCCCTCGAGGCGGATGCTGCCCTCGTCGGGCTCGAGCAGGCGCAGCACGCAGCGCGCGAGCGTGGTCTTGCCGCAGCCCGACTCGCCCACCACGCCCAGCACTTCGCCGCGACGCAGCTCCAGCGAGACCCCGTCCACGGCCACGAGCGCGCGCGCCGGCTCCCGGCGCGCCCACTGCAGCGGGGAGCGTGACCCGGCGAAGCTCTTGCGCAGCCCCTCGACCTCGAGGATCGGCGCGGCGTCGGGCCGCGCGCCGGCGGACCGCGCGTCTGCCGGCGCGCTCACGATGCCACCATCACGGTCTCGGCGAACGGGCAGGCGCTGTCGTGCCCGTCGCCCACGGCGACACGCGTCATGTCCACCGCCTGGCAGGCGTCGGTGGCGTATTGGCAGCGGGGCCCGAAGGGGCAGCCGGGCGGCAGGTCGTCGAGCGACGGCGGTTGCCCGGGGATCGGCTCCAGCCCGCTGCGCCGCTCCTGCACGTGGATCGTGGGCAGCGCCTGAATCAAGGCCGCGGTGTAGGGGTGGCGCGTGGCGGAGAAGATCTTGGCGGTCGGCGCGGTCTCGACGATCGAGCCGCTGTACATCACCGCCACCGTGTCGGCGTTCTGGGCGATGACCCCCAGGTCGTGGGACACGAGCACCATGCTCATGCCGTACTCGTCGCGCAACTCGGCCAGCAGGCCGAGGATCTGATCCTGGATCGTCACGTCGAGGCTGGTGGTGGGCTCGTCGGCCAGCACGAGGGCGGGCTTGCACGAGATCGCGATCGCGATCATCGCGCGCTGGCGCATGCCGCCGCTGAGCTGGTGGGGGTATGCGTTGACGCGCTCGCGCGGGGATGGGATGCCCACGCGCCCGAGCAGCTCGATCGCTTCCGTCTCGGCCGCCGAGCGGGAGAGCCCGCGATGGGCTCGCAGCGGCTCGGCTATCTGGTCGCCGATCGTGAACAGCGGGTCCAGCGCGCTCGAGGGGTCCTGGAAGATCATGGCGACCTCGCGCCCGCGCACGCGGCGCAGGCCGCTGGGGCTGGCGCTGGCGAGATCGCGCCCGCGCCAGAGGATCTCGCCGGCCAGGATCGCCCCGGGCCGGGGAACGAGGCCGAGGATGGCGCGGCAGATCATCGTCTTGCCCGAGCCGGACTCGCCCACGATGCCCGTGACCTGACCGGGCGCGATGCTCAGCGACACGTCGTTGACGGCGACCGCCAGGCCGTCGCGTGTGGGAAACGCGACCGTCAGGCGGCGCAGCTCCAGCGTGTTGTCGACCTCGGCGCGCTCCGCCTCCGGCCGGGCGGCTCCGCCGTGCCCGAGCGCGCTCAACGCGGGAGCTCCAGGCGCTGCCCGAAGCGGTCGGCCAGCGCGTCGCCGATCAGCGAGAAGCCGGAGCCCAGGAGCACGAGCACCAGGCCGGGCAGCGTCGCTATCCACCACGCGCTGAGCAGGTACTGCCCGCCTTCGGCGATCATCGCCCCGAGCTCGGGGGTCGGCGGTTGAACGCCCACTCCAAGGAACGAGAGCGAAGCCAGCACGAGGATGTTGAGCACGATGTCCGCCATCGAGAACACGAGGTTGGGGCGGACCAGGTGGGGCAGGGCGTGCTTGAACAGGATGCGTGGCGTGGAGTAGCCGAGCGCCTGCGCGGCGACGATGAACTGCTTCTCGCGCAGGACGAGCATCTCGGCCCGCGTGAGCCGCGCGTACAGCGCCCACGAGACGGCGATCTCACCGATGTAGACACCGGTGAGACCAGGCCCGACGATCGCGACGATCGCGAGGATCAGCACGATGAACGGCAGCGCGATGGTGACGTCGGTGAGACGCATGATCACCGTCTCGGGCCAGCCGCGGTAGTAGCCCGCCACCGCTCCGAGCGCCATCCCGACCACGAGCGGCACGTATGTCGCGATGATGCCGAGCAGCAGGTCCACGCGCAGGCCGTACAGAGCGCGCGAGAAGATGTCGCGGCCGAAGGCGTCGGTCCCGAACAGGTGCGCGCCGGATGGGTGCAGGAAGCCTTCGGTGAGGTGTTGCGTGTCCGGCTGGTAGGGCGCGATCACGCTGGCGAAGACGGCGGCGAGGACGAGCACCGCGAGGATGCCAGCACCCGCCCATAGCGTCAGGTCGGCCCAGCGGTTCTGGCGGTCGACCTGACGGCGCAGGGCGCGCGCGCCCGCGAGCACGATCTCCTGGCGAGCGGCCTGGCTCATGTCGCCGATGCCTGGCGCACCCGTGGATCGATCACCGCGTAGGCGAGATCCGCGAGCAGGTTGACGGCGATGACGAACGCGCCGAAGATCAGCGTGAGCGCCTGCACGACGGGGAAGTCCCGCGACTCCACGGCTGTCACTATCAGCGAGCCGAGGCCCGGGATGTCGAACACGACCTCGATCACCACGGTGCCGCTGATGAGGAAGCCGAGGTTGACGGCGAGCACGGTCACGGTGGCGATGCTCGCGTTGCGCAGCACGTGCTTGAGAACCACACGCCGCTCGGACAGGCCCCGCGCGCGGGCCGCCTCGACGAAGTCGCTGTCGAGCACGTCGATGACGCTGCTGCGCAGCGTCCTGATGAGCATCGGCGCGAGGTAGAGGGCGATCGTCAGCGCGGGAAGCAGGAGGTCCTTCAGCTTTTCCGCGAAGCTCCCGCCGTACCCGGAGACCGGCAGCAGGTGGGCGCGCAGGCTGAGCAGCTCGACGAGCACCAGCCCGAGCCAGAACGCCGGCATCGCGAAGGTGACCATGGTCACGATCCTGATCACGTGGTCGGGCAGGCGATCGCGCTTCAGCGCTGAGATCAGGCCAAGGGGCACCGCCAGAAGGACAGCGAGCACGGTCGCGTAGAGCACCAGCAGGATGCTCGGCAGGATGCGGTTGGCGAGCAGGCTGCTCACGCTCGCGCGCTGCTGGATCGAGTAGCCGAGGTTGCCGCGCAGCGCGCCCGTGACGAAGTCCAGGTACTGGGTGATGAGCGGCTTGTCCAGGCCCAGGGTGCGCCGTGCGGCGTCGACCGCCCTCAACGTGGCACGGGGGCCGAGGGCGATGCGCGCCGGATCTCCGGGCACTAGGTGAATGAGGGCGAACGAGACGATCGAGACGCCGACCAGGACCAGCAGTGACTGAAGGACACGCCGGCTGGCTTTCGCGCTCGTCACCGCTCGCCCGCCCCATTCACCCTTATCGAAGCCAGGTTTCGGCCAGTTCCCACCAACCGGTCCGCAGCGTCTGGAAGTGCGCGACGTTGCTGCGCACCGCGGTCAGCTCCGGCGGGAACACGACGGGCACCCAGGGAGCGTCGGCCAACGACTTCTCCTGGATTTCGGGCCACAGCTTGGCCTGTTCGGCTTCGCTGGTGGACCTGTCGGCCTGCAGCACGAGCGACTCGACCGCGGGGTCCTTGTACTGCGTGAAGTAGCTCTGGTAGCTGGGCGTGTAGACCAGCCAGGCGAGCGCGAGCTCCTCGGGCACGAGCACGTCGCTGGTGGTCGCCGGCTGCGGGATCGCGGCCTGGTAGTTACCGGAGGAGTATTCGGAGAACAGGGTGTTGGTTTCCACGGGCTCAATCGTGACGTTGACGCCGATCTGGCTCCACTCTTCCTTGGCGATCAGCGCCAGGGCGCCGTAGACGGTGTCGCCGGCGGGCACTTTCAGTGACAGGCTGAAGCCCTTGGGGTACTTCGACGCGGCCATCAGTTCCTTGGCCTTCGCCACGTCGTAGGCGTAGGCCGAGACTTTGGAGGACCAGAACTTGGTCTGGGCGAGCGTGCTGTTGTTGACTTCGGCCTTGCCGGCGTAGACGGACTGGTTGATGGCCTGCTTGTTCAGCGCGTAGTTGAGCGCTTGGCGAACCTTGACTTCCGAGAGAGGGCCGTAGCTGTCGTTCAGCCAGATCGCGTCATACGCGACGATCGGCGCGCTCTGCACGCTCACGTCGGGCTGCGCGGAGAGCTCCGACACCTGCGTGTAGGGGATCGACTCGGCCACGTCGGCCTGTCCGGAGGTCACCTGCAGCACGCGCGTGTTGTCGTTGGGCACGTAGTTGATCGTGACGCTGTTCAGATACGGCAGACCGGTGCGCCAGTAGTAGGGGTTGCGCACGAGCTTGACGTACTGCCCGCGCACCCAGCTGGCGAGCATGAACGGCCCGCTGCCGACCGGATGGCTGCTGAATTCGCTGCCCTCGCGTTCCACGACGGCCTGTGGCACGATCGAGGCGACGGGCACGGCGAGCGCGGCGAGAAAGCCGGCGTCGGGCTTCTTCAGTTCGATGACGAAGGTTTCGGGGTTCGGCGCCGAGCTCGACTTGAACTCCGCGGCCAGGAATTCCGCGTACGCGGCGTCGGTCTTGGGGCTGGCGAAGCGGTCGACCGAGAACTTGACGTCCTGCGCGGTCACCGGTTCGCCGTTGGAGAAGCGCGCTTTGCGCAGCTTGAACGTGTAGCGGAGGCCGTTGGGGGAGATCGTCCACGAGCTCGCCAGCCCGGGCTGGACGTTGTACGTGCCCGGCCGGTACTCCACGAGCTGGTCGTAGATCTGCATCATGTCCCAGAGCGAGCCGTTGTCGCCCTCGGTCTTCAGCGGATCGAAGGTGATCGGCTCGTAGGCGCGCGCGAAGATCAGGTTGCCGCCGCGATGTGGCGCTTCGGAGCTGGTGCTGGCCGCGGAGTTGCTCGTCGAGGAGCTTCCTCCACATCCGGCTGCCAGCAGCGCGGTCGCGATGGCTGCCAGGAACGCCACGCAGTATCTGCTGTTTCTCATGATCTCCCCTTGTCTCCCCTTGAGGCTCGAACTGCTTGTCTCGAACGTGGACAAGCATATATAGTCATATGCAGAGATGTCAACATTCAGCTTGTGGATCGCAGATTTCACGACCCAGGGCCTTGATTTCCAGGACGCCAGCGTGTAGCCTGGGCGCTGACCATCTCACATGGTGATCATATGTCTATGACCGAGGCCCAACATCCCACCGCGTGGCGAGGCATCTTCCCGAGCCTTGCGACACCCTTCACGGACACCGGGGATCTCGACCTCGCGGGCCAGCGGGCGATCACGAGGTTCGCTCTCGACGGCGGCGCTCACGGGCTCATCTGCTTCGGGCTCGCGGGCGAGGTGTTCCGCATCACGCCGCAGGAGCGCATCGAGCTGCTGCGCGCGATCGCGCAGGAGACCAACGGAGCGGTGCCGGTGCTCGCCGGCGTGGGAACGGAGGCCACGCACACGTCCGTGCGCCTCGCCAAGGCCGCCGCGGACGCGGGCGCCGACGGAGTGGTGATCCCGCCGCCGCTGACCGCCCCGGCGTCGCGGCCGGCGCTCGTGCGCTACTTCCAGGAGATCGCCGCCGCCACAGACCTGCCCGTGATGATCCAGGACGCCCCCGAGTACCTCAGCGTCGAGGTCGGCCCGGAGGTCGTGCAGGAGCTGCTCGAGAGCATCCCCAACCTGGCGGCGGTCAAGCTGGAGGTGGGCGCGTGCGGTCTCGCCAGCTGGTCATCCGTCTTCGACGGGCGCGTCACGCTGTTCTGCGGCAGCGGCGGGCTGTACCTGCTCGACTGCCTTGAAGAGGGCGCCGGCGGCGTCGCTCCGGGCGTGGATCTCGTCGATCGACTGGTTGACGTCTACGAGCTGTGGAGCGCCGAGAACGTCGAGGAGGCACGCGCGCGCATGCGCGCGCTGCTGCCGATGCTCACCTTCCAGATGCAGACGATCGACCACTACAACGCCACGGCCAAGTACGTCCTGTGCAAGCGCGGCGTGCTGACCGTCGCGGACCTGCGTGCACCGGATGTCCCGCTCGACGCGGTGGGCCGGCGTATCCTGGATCGCTATATGGACGAGCTCGGCGTGTGATACTAGTATACTAGTCTGATGCCGGCCGATGGGGACGTTGAGCTGGAGACGAGCGAGTGGTTGAGCGCGCTCGACGACGTGCTCCGCCACGAGGGCCACGACCGCGGCGCGGAGCTCCTGGAGGCGCTGCTCGAGCACGCACGGATCGAAGGCCTGTACCCGCTCGGTGATCTGACGACGCCGTATGTGAACTCGATCGCGGTGGCTGACGAGCCGGCGATGCCGGGTGACGGCGCGATGGAAGAGCGCCTGCGCGCGCTCGTGCGCTGGAACGCGATGGCGATGGTGGTGCAGGCCAACCGCGAGTCCTCCGAGCTGGGCGGCCATATCGCCAGCTACCAATCAGCGGCGACGCTGTACGAGGTCGGCTTCAACCACTTCTGGCACGCGCCGCACGAGGGCCACGGAGGGGATCTGATCTACATCCAGGGCCACTCCGCTCCGGGCATCTACGCACGCGCGTTCCTGGAAGGCCGCCTGGACGAGCGCCGCGTGCGCAACTTCCGTCAGGAGATCGGCGGCGAGGGGCTGTCCTCTTACCCGCACCCGTGGCTGATGCCCGACCTCTGGCAGTTCCCGACGGTGTCGATGGGGCTCGGGCCGCTGATGGCGATCTACCAGGCCCGCTTCATGAAGTACCTGTCGGCGCGCGAGCTGCGTGAGACGGAGGGGCGCAAGGTGTGGGCGTTCATGGGCGACGGCGAGATGGACGAGCCGGAGTCGATGGGCTCGATCTCGCTGGCGGCGCGCGAACACCTCGACAACCTGGTGTTCGTGGTCAACTGCAACCTGCAGCGCCTGGACGGCCCGGTGCGCGGCAACGGCAAGATCATCCAGGAGCTGGAGACCAACTTCCGCGGCGCCGGCTGGAACGTGATCAAGGTGATCTGGGGCTCGCGCTGGGACCCGCTGCTGGCGGCGGACACCGATGGCGCGCTGGTGCGGCGCATGGACGAGGCGCTGGACGGCGACTACCAGACGTACAAGTCGCGCAACGGCGCGTACGTGCGCGAGCACTTCTTCGGCGCCTCGCCGGCGCTGCGCGAGCTGGTGGCGGATCTCAGCGACGAGCAGGTGTGGGCGCTGAACCGCGGCGGCCACGACCCGCGCAAGGTGTTCGCGGCGTACCGCTCGGCGTCCGAGCACCGCGGCCAGCCGACGGTGATCCTGGCGAAGACGATCAAGGGCTACGGCATGGGCGCGGCGGGCGAGGGCCAGAACATCACCCACCAGCAGAAGAAGATGACCGAGGAGGCGCTGATCGCCTTCCGCGACCGCTTCGAGCTGCCGCTGAGCGACGAGCAGGCGCGCGCGGGCGACCTCTACCTCCCGCCCGCCGACGGCCCCGAGCTGAGCTACCTGCGCGAGCGCCGCGCGGAGCTGGGCGGCGCGCTGCCCGCCCGCCGCCGCCGCGCCGAGCGCCTGCACGCGCCGGCGCTGGCGAGCTTTCAGTCGCAGCTGGACGGCACGGGCGAGCGCGAGATCTCGACGACGATGGCGTTCGTGCGCATCCTGTCGGCGCTCGTGCGCGACAAGCAGATCGGCAAGCGGGTCATCCCGATCGTGCCCGACGAGTCGCGCACGTTCGGGATGGAGGGGATGTTCCGCCAGCTGGGGATCTTCTCGCAGGTCGGCCAGCTGTATCAGCCGGAGGACTCCGAGCAGCTGATGTTCTACCGCGAGGATCGCGGCGGGCAGATACTGCAGGAGGGAATCAACGAGCCGGGCGCGTTCTCCTCGTGGATCGCGGCGGCGACGTCCTACTCCAACCACGACTTCCCGACGATCCCGTTCTACATCTTCTACTCGATGTTCGGCTTCCAGCGGATCGGCGATCTGGCGTGGGCGGCGGGCGACAGCCGCGCGCGCGGCTTTCTGATCGGCGGGACGGCGGGGCGCACGACGCTCAACGGCGAGGGTCTGCAGCACGAGGACGGCCACAGCCACCTGCTGGCGTCGGCGATCCCCAACTGCCGCGCGTATGACCCGGCGTTCGCGTACGAGGTTGCGGTGATCGTGCAGGACGGCCTGCGCCGGCTGCTGGAGGAGCAGCAGGACGCGTTCTACTACCTGACGGTGATGAACGAGAACTACGCGCAGCCGGCGATGCCGGAGGGGGCCGAGGAGGGGATCCTGCGGGGGCTGCACCGGATCCGCGCGGCCGCGGGCGCGCCGGCTGTGCGCCTGCTCGGCTCGGGCACGATCCTGCGCGAGGTGATCGCCGCGGCGGCGCTGCTGGAGGGCTTCGGCGTGGACGCGGAGGTGTGGAGCGTGACGTCGTTCTCGGAGCTGGCGCGCGACGGCATCGAGGCCGACCGCGCGAGCCGCCTGCACCCGACGGCGCCGCCGCGCGGCAGCTACGTCCAGGACTGCCTGGGCGCGGGCGGGGTGCCGGTGATCGCGGCGACCGACTACGTGCGCTCGGTGCCCGAGCAGATCCGCCCGTGGGTGGGCGGGCCGTACTCGACGCTCGGCACCGACGGCTTCGGACGCAGCGACTACAGGCGCGTGCTGCGCCGCTTCTTCGAGGTCGACCGCCACCACGTGACGGTCGCCGCCCTGCACGCCCTCGGTCGCTCCGCGGACGCGCAGAGGGCGATCGAGGACTTCGACATCGACCCGGAGGTGGCGCCGCCATGGACACGCTGACAGAGATCGCCGTCCCCGACATCGGCGACTTCGCGGACGTTCCCGTGATCGAGATCCTGGTCGCGGTGGGCGACGCGGTCGCGGTGGAGGACCCGCTGGTGGCGATCGAGTCCGACAAGGCCACGATGGAGATCCCGGCGCCGCTGGCGGGGGTGGTGCGCGAGATCCTGGTGTCGGTCGGCGACAAGGTGTCTGAGGGGACGCCGATCTTGAGGATTGATGTGGATGGCGCGGCGGTTGACGATGCGCGTGGGAGCGGAACCGAGCGCGCGGTCGAAGTCCGGCCCGGCGCCGACACGGCGAGGGGCGAGGATTTGGCCGGCGACGGCGCCCTCGTGGCGGATGCGCCCACGGATGGCGCCGACGCCGCGACGATCCCCGGCGGCGAGGACGAGGCACCGGCCGAGCCGGCACGCGACTGGGGCGACGTGTACGCCGGCCCGGCTGTGCGCCGCGTGGCCCGCGAGCGTGGGATCGACCTGCGCACGGTGACGGGCAGCGGCCGGCGCGGACGGATCACGCTGGAGGACCTCGACCGACCGCTGGTCGCGGCCACCGGCGCGGCGAATGGTGCAGGCGGCACTCCCGGCGCGGGCGCGGACTCGCTCGGCCTGGCGCCGTGGCCGAGCGTGGACTTCGCCAAGTACGGCGAGATCGAGCGGGTGCCGCTGACGCGCATCCAGCAGCTGACAGGGGCGAACCTGGCGCGCAACTGGGTGAGGATCCCGCACGTCACCCACGACGAGGACGCGGACATCACCGACCTGGAGGCGTTTCGCAAGCGGCTGAACGGGGAGCAGTCGGAGGTGAAGGTGACGATGGTGGCGCTGCTGTTGAAGGCTGCGGCGGCGGCGTTGCAGGCGTACCCCCAGTTCAACGCGTCGCTCGATGGCGAGGAGCTGGTGCTCAAGCGCTACTACCACCTGGGCTTCGCGGCGGACACCCCCCAGGGGCTGGTCGTGCCGGTGATCCGCGACGTGGAGCGCAAGGGACTGCTGGAGCTGGCGGGGGAGCTGACGGAGCTGTCGGCGAAGGCGCGCGCGCGGCGCCTGTCGGCGGAGGAGATGAGCGGCGCGACGTTCACGATCTCGAGCCTGGGCGGCATCGGCGGGACGTCGTTCACGCCGATCGTCAACGCGCCGGAGGTCGCGATCCTGGGCGTGGTGCGCGCGGCGATGAGGCCGGTGTGGGACGGCCAGCAGTTCCAGCCGCGCCTGATGCTGCCGCTGTCGCTGTCCTACGACCACCGCGTGATCGACGGGGCGGCGGCGGCGCGCTTCTGCGCGCATCTGGCGGGGCTTCTGGCGGACATGCGCCGGGTGCTGCTGTGAGCGCTGGCGAGCGCTCGCGGGGCGCGGCTGGCGAGGCGGTCGAGCGGGGCGGTGAGATCCACGCGCAGGTTCTGGTCCTCGGCGCCGGCCCGGGCGGCTACACGGCCGCGTTCCGCGCGGCGGACCTCGGTCTGGAGGTTGTCCTGGTGGAGCGCCACGAGACGCTGGGCGGGGTGTGCCTGAACGTCGGCTGCATCCCGTCGAAGGCGCTGCTGCACGTGGCGAAGGTGATCGCTGACGCCGAGCGCGCGGCGGCGCACGGCATCTCCTTCGGGCCGCCGCGGATCGAGCTGGGGCAGCTGCGCGACTGGAAGCGCGAGACTGTGGAGAAGCTGACGGGGGGCCTCGCGGGGATGGCGAAGCTGCGCAGGGTGCGGGTGCTGCGCGGCGAGGGTCAGCTGACCGGCCCCCACACGCTGGCGGTGGGCGAGACGACGGTGTCCTTCGATCACGCGATCCTGGCAACTGGCTCGCGCGCGATCCGGCTCCCGGGCATCCCCTACGAGGACACGCGCGTGATGGACTCGACCGACGCGCTGGAGCTGGAGGAGATCCCCGAGCGGCTGCTGGTCATCGGCGGCGGCATCATCGGGCTGGAGCTGGCGACGGTGTACGACGCGCTGGGCTCGCGGATAACGGTGGTGGAGATCGCAGAGCAGCTGATGCCCGGCTGCGACCCCGACCTGGTCGAGCCGCTGCGCCGCCGTCTGACGGACCGCTACGCGGGCATTCACCTGCGCACACGCGTGACGTCGATCGAGGCGGTCGAGGGTGGCCTGCGGGCGAGCTTCGCGAGCGCGGACGCGGGTGAGGATGCGAGCGCGTCGGGTGCGTACGGCGCGCGGGGCGAGTCCGCCGCGGCGCCCTCCCCGCCGCAACCGCAGGTGTTCGACGGCGTGCTGGTGGCGGTCGGGCGCGCGCCGAACAGCCAGTCGCTGGGCCTGGAGCACGTGGGCGTGGCGGTGGACGGGCGCGGCTTCGTGGCGGTCGACTCTCAGCAGCGCACGAGCACGCGGCACATCTACGCGATCGGCGACCTGGTGGGGCCGCCGATGCTGGCGCACAAGGCGACGCACGAGGGCAAGGCGGCGGCGGAGGTGATCGCGGGCGAGGACGTGGAGCTCGACGTCCGCGGGATCCCGTCGGTCGCGTACACGGACCCCGAGATCGCGTGGGTGGGCCTGACGGAGACGGAGGCGAAACTCACGGGCGTTGAGTACAAGCGCGCGGTGTTCCCGTGGAGCGCGTCAGGCCGGGCGCTGGCGAGCGACGCGACGGAGGGCATGACGAAGCTGCTCGTCGACCCCGACACGAACAGGCTCCTGGGAGCGGGGATCGTGGGCGCGAACGCGGGCGAGCTGATCGCGGAGCCGGGCCTGGCGCTAGAGCTGGGCGTGGACACGCAGGACGTGGCGCTGACGGTGCACGCCCACCCGACGCTGAGCGAGACGGTCGCGCTGGCGGCCGAGGTCGCGGAGGGCACGATCACGGACCTGCCGCCGGCTCGCCGCCGATAAATGCGACCGGTACAACCACGCCCGCAGAAACACCGCCGGCCATAAATACGGCCGGCGGGACGACGTTCGGTCGCCCCGCCGGCCGCGAGGGGAGGAGAGGGTGCTACTACTACCGGCGGGATATGAGGCCGGCAGTTCTACCCGCAGCGCGCCCCTCTCGGACGGCGCGGGGGAAGCTGGTCAACTTGTATGCAAGCATACAGGTATGGCAGAGCTAGCGATCACACGTGCGCACCGCCTCCGCGGCGGCGCGACCTGGCAGCACGTGTACGCGCTCCTGCGCGAGGCGATCGTGTCGGTGGAGCTCGAGCCCGGACACCAGCTGTCGGAGAACGACCTGGCGCTGCGGATCGGCGTCAGCCGCACGCCGATCCGTGAGGCGCTGGTGCGCCTGCGCGACGACCGCCTGGTGGAGATCGTCCCCCAGCTGGGCACGTTCGTGACGCGCATCAGCCCGGTGGCGGTGGCGGACGCGCAGTTCGTGCGCGTGTCGCTGGAATGCGCGGCGGTGAAGCTCGCGGCCAAGCGCGCGGACGCGGAAGCGGTGGAGGCGCTGCGCGCGATCCTGCGCCGCCAGGCGGAGACGAGCGCGGACGGCGATCTCGATCGCTCGTACGTCCTGGACGATGAGTTCCACCGCGCGATCTGCGACCTCAGCGGCCACGGCATCGCGTGGGCGCTGAGCCAGCGAGCGAGCGGCCACCTCAACCGCATCCGCCGCCTGAGCCTCACCCAGCCCGACTACCCGAGCGAGATGATCGCCGAACACCACGCGATCCTGGACGCGATCGCGCACAACAAGCCAGCCCAGGGCGAGAAGGCGCTGCGCCACCACCTGGAGATGGTGCTGGCGAGCCTGCCGGACATCAAGGCGGCCCACCCGGAGTTCTTCGCGGCGGAGTAGGGGTTCGCCCGGGCGACCGCGGAGTGCGGCGCTGGCGCAGGCGGCGCTGAGTGGCGGTGGCTGTGATGGAGTGGCCGGTGTGTCGTAGTTAAGGTGATGAGCCCGCTCGTATCCGCAACTGAGGAGCCAGCGCCACAGCCCGCGGCGGGACCTGCGCGGGGCGTGCTGGACGCGGGCGCGTTCGAGGCCTTGTTCAAGGAGTGCGCGGCGGACGTGCACGGGTACCTGATCTCGCTGCTGGGCGACCGTGCGGCGGCGGAGGACGTGACGGCGATGGCCTTCGAGCGCCTCTACCGGTCGCGCGGGCGCCTCGACCATCGCCGGGGAACGCCGCGCGCGTGGCTGTTCGCGATCGCGCGCAACGCGGCGCTCGACGAGCTGCGCCAGCGGCGGCGCAGGAGCCGCTACGACGTGGGAGACGATCTCGCGGCGGGCGGTCGCGGGTCGGATGACGCGCTTGAGGACGTGGAGCGACGCGCGAGCGTGCGCGACGCGCTGGCGTCGCTGCCGCTGCGCGAGCGCGAGCTGGTGCTGCTGAAGTTCCACGGTCAGCTGTCCAACGGCGAGCTCGCTCGGACCATGGGGATCAGCGAGTCCAATGTGGGCACGCGTCTGCACCGCGCGCTGACGCGGCTTCGCGAGCAGTGCGCGGACGGCGACGGGGAGCGGGCGGCATGAGGATCGTCCCCTTCCCGACCGACGAGCCGCTGCCCGGGCAGGAGGCGTGGATCGCGGAGCTGGAGGGCGCGCTGGGCGGCGAGCTGCACGACCCCGCGGCGCAGGCGTGGCGAGAGCTGCGCGAGGACGTGCGCACGCTCGCCCCGCCGATGACCCCGGAGTTCGAGGCGCGCCTGGCGGCGGAGCTGGAGCGACGGGGAGCTATCCGCCCCGGCGGCGTGGACGGGGACGATGTGGATGTGCCCGCCCGCCGGTCGCTGGCGGCCCATCGCCGCTCGGCTCTCGCCGCGGTCGCGGCCGTTGCCGCGGCGCTCGTGGCGGTGCTGCTGATCAGCGGCACGCCGCGCGGGTCGGGCCCGGTGATCGCCACGCCGAAACCCGTCGAGAGCGCACCCGCCACCGGTCAGGGCGCCGTCAGCCACGGGACGAACGGCGGAGCGGCGTCGCCCGTGGCGAGATCGAGCTCCAAAAATGCTCAGCTGGAGCCGTCCGCATCGGCAGGCTCCTCTGCGGGCGAAGCGGCATCGCCTTCGATCCTCTCCCCGAGCCCCACGGGTGCGGCGTCGGCGCCGGGGCGCGAGCAGCAGCTGGGGGCGTCGGTGACGCTGAGCACGACCCCCGCGAACGTGCAGGCGACATCCGACAAGGTGTCGCAGCTGGTGGTGCGCGAAGGCGGCTACGTGCAGACCTCGAACGTGCAGGTGCAGCAGCAGGGCGCGAGCGAAGCGACGCTGGCGCTGAGGCTGCCGAGCGCGCGACTTGCGGCGGCGCTGGCGGCGATCGGCCGACTGGCTCCGGTGCGCGCGGAGAGCCAATCCCTGCAGGACATCACGAGCTCCTACGACGCGGCGCACCGGCAGCTGAGCGACGCGGAAGCGGAACGCCGGGCGCTGCTGCGGGCACTGGCGGCGGCGACGAGCGAAGGCCAGATCGACAGCCTGCACGAACGGCTCGCCCAGGCGGCGAGCGCGATCGCCAGAGCACAGGCCTCGGTCAACGCCGTCTCCCAGCGCGCGAGCACAGCTGAAGTGGAAGTCAGCGTGCTCGGCGACGCGCACGCCGGCAGCGAAGGGCTGACGCTCCACAAAGGCCTTCACGACGCGGGCCGGGTGCTGCTGGTGGCGTTGATCGTGATCCTGATCATGGCTGCGGTGCTCGTGCCGCTCGCGCTGGTGATCGCGGCGCTCGTCGGCGGGCGGCGATCGTGGCGGCGCTACCAGCGCGAACGGGTGCTGAGCGCGCCGTGAGGCGCGCGCGCCGACGGCAGCCGGGCTGTGTCGGGCTTTGTTTGCGAAGGCAGACAAAGTATGGCACAGACGTGGCATAATAGTGGCATGGCAAGGACGAGGGTGAGCACTACCGTTGACGAGCAGCTCTTGGAGAGGGCCCGTCAGGCACTCGCGCCGCTGACGGATGCCGCCGTCCTCGACCAAGCGCTCGCGGCGCTCTTGGACCGCCATCGTGCGGCCGAGATCGATGCTGCATACGCGGCCTACGACAAGCACCCTCTCGAGGAGCCCGATGCGTGGGGCGATCTGGCGTCGTTCCGAGAGGCGGCCGCGGCATCGTGAGCGGCGGCCCGCTTCCCGCGAGGGGAGAGATGTGGTGGTGTGAGTTGCCGGAGATCGGCCGGCGGCCTGTCGTGGTGCTCTCACGCGACGCGGCTATCCCTCGCTTGCGACGAGCGCTTGTCGCGCCATGCACGACCACCATTCGCAGCCTGGCCAGCGAGGTCGTTCTAGAGCCCGACGACGATCCAGTCCCCCGCCGATCCTCGATCAACCTCGACTCTGTGGAGAGCGTGTCGGTCGCGGTCCTCGTGGAGCGCCTCGGACGACTGAGCGATGACCGCATGCGGGAGGTGTGCGCGGCGCTCGAGGTGGCCGTCGAATGCCATGGCTGATGGGCGGGCAATCGTAGACGTGCCGATGCTGGTGGCCTGGGCTCAGAGCCTGTCGATGGCGCGGTGCAGGTCCCGACGGTCGATGATGCGTGCCACCAGGTAGCGCGCGTCGCGCGACCGGCAACATCTGCTTTTGTCTGCGTTTACAGATAGAGATGGATCAACGCCTCAATCCGTACACGCCCGGGTCGGGCATCAAGCCGCTCAAGCTCGCGGGCCGCGATGGCGACTTGGAGGCTTTCCGGAGGGCATCCAATTCGAAGCAGAACCAGTTCAATAGCCGACGAGCAAGACGCCCTTGAAAGGTAGCTTGAGACGCTCGCTTGCGTAGATCGCGTCAAGCTGGTCGCGTGTCCGCTTGTAGCTCGGGGTGACCGCGTCTTTCTTGCCAGCTCTGTATTCGAGCATCTGGCCGAGTATCAGGAACTCGGCGTCGACGATCAGGCTACTTCTCACGAGATCGCGATAGTCGGCATTGTTCATCGCGCCGCGACCAGCCTCGATCTCGAGGATGATGCCGAGCTCTTGGTGGAAGCCGTCCACCTCGTAGGCGACCACTGATTCGCCGGCCTCGCCAAAAAGCACTGGGCGCCAGATCTTGTCCGCCTTCTTCTTGCTGGACTCAATCGCAAAGCCGAGCTCGACGAGCGCGGGACGGAGTGCAGCGAGTACCGCATCGCTGCTAACGCCGTGATTGGACTTGGAGTCGATCTTGCTCGCTGCATGTGCGAACACGGCTATCACCCGCGGGACCCACTCGGGGGCAGCCATGCGAGATGGGTAGAACTTCCACATCGGATAGGTCGCGGGTCTTGCGTTCGGCATCGGTGGAGGACATCACATCGGCCATCACCGCGTCGGTATAGGCCGACGTGACCTCGCGTGAATGGCGGCCATAGTCCCCATCGCGGTGGCCTCCACGAACAAGTGCCTTCGGTCTACCCGGCGCCGACATCTGTCCTCGTACCTCGTCTGCGAGCTGGGCCGACTGGCTTGGACAGGTCTTTCGAGGATCTCCGCCGGTGCCGCCCCACGATCGGTCCTAGACGCCGTGTAGTTTCCATCGGCCGTGGGCGATTCGACACAAAATGCACGTGGCACAGGTGCGCGACCTATGGTCGCGCACCATCGGGGTGCACCCAAGCGGCCAGCGAAGCACCCGCAGACACCCGACGGCTCCGATCTGCAGGCCATTCGTTCCTTCGTCTCGCGCTCGTCGGGACGCCCAACGGCGATCGAGCTCTTCTGCGGCGCCGGCGGTCTCTCGCTCGGCCTCGAGCGCGCCGGCTTCGACGTACTCGCCGGAGCAGACTCAGACCAGTGGGCCGTGCGCACACACGATGCCAACCTCCCCGGGCTCAGCTGGTGCGGCGACCTGTCAGACCCGACAGAGTTCCTCACGACACTAAATGTATGGGGGGTCGGCCAGATCGACCTCTTGGCAGGCGGCGTGCCTTGCCAACCGTTCAGCCGCGCCGGCAGCTCGCGGATCCGAGACTTGGTCGACACGGGCGAGCGTGCCGCCCACGACCACAGGGCCGACCTGTGGTCATCGTTCGTAAAGGTCGTCGAGGCGCTCCGGCCAGCAGCGGTACTCGTAGAGAACGTGCCCGACCTCGTGCGCTGGAACGACGGCGCCGTTCTGATGGGCCTTCATGACTCGCTGGACGCCCTCGGCTACCAAGTCGAGGCACGTGTCCTCGACGGCTTCCGGTACGGGATTCCCCAGCATCGCCAACGGCTCATTCTCATAGGGATCGACGGAAACCGACGCCCTCGCTGGCCCGAGCCCACGGATCAATATACGACCCTCCGCGACGCGATCGGCGACCTACCGCCAATTCCCAGGGCACAACGCTGCGAGCGCCTCCCCTACGACGTCAGGCGCCAGACTTCCGACTACCAGCGGCTCATGAGACAGGATCTCCCGACCGAGGACCACGATGTCGTGCTCGAACATATATGCCGCGACGTGCGGCCAGACGATATGGAGGCCTTCAGGCTGCTGGGCGAGGGGCAGACCTATATTGATCTGCCGGACCGTCTACGTCGTTATCGCTCAGACGTCTTCACAGACAAGTACAAGCGTCTGTCCTGGTCCGAGCTGTGTCGTACGATCACCGCTCACATCGCGAAGGACGGCTACTGGTACATACACCCTGACCAGCACCGGACTCTCTCGCTTCGCGAGGCTGCAAGGGTGCAGAGCTTCCCGGACAACTTCCGCTTCGCCGGCACACAGTCACACAGGTATCGCCAGGTTGGAAATGCGGTGCCGGTGCTTCTCGGTGAGGCCATAGGCCGGTCCGTGAAGACGACACTCGAACAGTCCCGCCGGCTTCGGTCGCCGGAGCGCGAGCGCTTCCGGGAGCTCCTAGTCGGATGGCGCCGAGCGTCAGACACGTGGTCGCCGCCATGGAGAAGGGATGGTAGCGATCCCTGGCTGGTGCTTGCAGCGGAGCTGGTGCTGGCACGGATGCGCCCGAGCGATGCCGAGGGGACGTTCGAGAGGCTATCCGAGATCGCCCCACGTCCCACTGCACTGCTGGCTCACGACGACCCGAAGCGCCTCTTGGCCGAGATCGGATTGACGCAGGAGCGCGCCGTCGCGCTTCTCGCGCTTGCGGAGGATCTCGTGACCTACTTTGACGGGGCTGTCCCCAACGACGAGACCTTGCTGCCGCTGCTCCCGGGTGTTGGCGAGTACACAGGGGGAGCAGCCCTGACCTTCGCATTCGGCCGCCGACAGGTGCTGCTCGATCAGACGACCGCGCGTGTCGCTGGGAGACTGGCCCGACACGGAGATACCCGACGGTTCCAGGTCAGGCTAGATCTGCACCGTCTCGCCGGATCGGCAGGTCCTGACGCCGAATTCAATCGGGCGTTGCTCGACCTCGGGCGCGAGCTGTGCCGCCCGGCAAAACCTCGCTGCGAAATGTGCCCACTGCACGTCGGGTGTGCGACGGGCCGAACGAGAGCCGCTCAGGCCGACCGCAGTTTGGCCTCCCCACGGGCCAAACATGAAGGGCTCGTGGCCGCATGAGCCGTGAATCCCGCATTGCGATCGTGCCGTCGGCAGGTCGTCTCATGTCTTCCCTTCGTGACATCGGCTATGACCTGCCGAGCGCGGTCGCAGATCTTGTTGACAACGCCATCGATGCCAGCTCCAGCACGGTCAACGTGGATGTCGTGGCAGATGGCTCAGAGTCATGGATCCGTGTAAGCGATGATGGCATCGGCATGTCGGCAGCCAGGCTCGATGAGGCCATGCGCTACGGAACGCGCGTGGACTACTCACCTGAAGCACTGGGGCGTTACGGCCTCGGCCTCAAGACGGCCTCGCTGTCGCAGTGTCGACGCCTCACGATCGCGTCGCGAGAACGCGGAGCATCCAAGAGGGCGATCCGCCGCTGGGACCTCGACGAAGTCCTGAGACGCGACACCTGGGAACTTGAACGCCTATCACACCGCGCCGCGTCCGAGCGTCTCACAGGCCCGATCGCGGAGACCGGCCACGGAACGGTAGTTCTCTGGGAGCACCTGGACCGCGTGCTTCCGCGCAGGCCCACCGAGGGTATGACAGCACGTGTGCTGCGGACGGCTGTGGACGAGATACGCGACCACCTCGCCATGGTCTTCCACCGCTTCCTCGACGAAACGGCGTACGACGGCCGTGGTCGGCTGGTCCTGACACTCAATGGCGACCGTATAGAGGCCTGGGATCCATTTGCGAGGCATGAGCAGCACACGCGGACGCTGCCGCGGCAGGTGCTCGAGTACCAAGACTCGGAAGGGCGAACCGTCGCCGTGGATGTGCAACCGTATGTGCTCCCCAGTCAGCAGTTGTTCTCATCGCCCGAGGCACATCAGGCCGCTGCCGGACCTCGTCGCTGGAACCGACACCAAGGCTTCTATATCTACCGTCGCGACCGGCTCATCCAGCCAGGTGGCTGGAATCGTCTTCGGACACTCGACGAGCACGCGAAGCTGGCCCGCATCGCCGTTGACCTGCCCCTCGGCGAGGAGCAGGGGTTCGGGGTGGATGTCGCGAAGATGCGCGTATCGATCCCCGACGAGCTCAGACCTGCGCTTCGGACCGTCGCCTCAGGAGTAGTAGCGGTCGCTCAGGAGCGCTACAGGGATCACCTCGACGCGATCGATCCGGGACTCAAAGAGCAACCGTTCCGCGCGGCCCCAGAGGCGATAAGCATCAGTCGCGACTGGCCTGCCATAATCGCAGCGCTCGACGATGTCCTCGGACATGATCCATACCTGCGCGATACCGTGCTGCTTCGTCTCGCCAACGCGGATCCCGACGATTCGGCGCACGTGAACGATGCTAGGACGAAGCGCCAAGCAAGGCACGCCTCCGGCGTCATCACCGGCGGCAGCAGCAACCATGAAGGCCAACCGGTCGCGGAACACCTCACCTGAGATACTCCTGCGCTCCGCACTTCACCGGCGTGGCCTACGATTCAGAATCCATCGCCGCGCAGAGCCCGACCTACGCACTACACCAGACGTCGTCTTCGGACCCACAAAGACCGCGGTCTTCGTGGACGGATGCTTCTGGCACAGCTGCCCGTCGCACGGAACCATCCCTAAGAGCAACGGCCGATGGTGGAAGGAGAAGCTGGAAGCCAACGTGGAGCGCGACCGTCGGGCTGATGCGGCGCTGCGTGCCCGTGGATGGCACGTAATCCGCGTGTGGGAGCATGAGCCACCCGAGGATGCCGCAGCACGCATTGCTCAGGTGGTCAGGAACTTCGTGGCACAGCCCACGCTGGCTGCAACAGCGAAGGTCGACCACCAGCGCTCGGCGCAATAGACCCGTCTTCCATGTGAGGCACCGTGCGGAGTCATGAGTGCAAGCTCTCGCGCAGCTGCCGCGCCTGGGAACCCGGGGCGGTGGCGATACGCCAACGCACGCACGCGACGAGCTCCAGATCGTATCCGATGCGGTCCACCCCGCTGGGCACCTCACCCTCGACGAAAGAGCTCCTCGTGAGACGAGGAAATTGCCCATCAACTCGGAATAGCTCCTCTGCGACGACTCTAATCGGCGCGTCGTATCGATCTCGGTGCACGGGGCCGTAGCCCAGCAGAGCGAGCCGTTCGTCGAATGCATGCAATAGCTCGGCACGATCGGAGAGCGTTCGCCTGATCCGCTCGACGCTCGCATTGAGACTGTGCGCCGCAATCGGGTCGGGCCTAACGCGGAGGCTAAATAGATACAGCTGACCCCGCTCTGGATCTTCCAGCTGCTCGAGTGCTGAAATACGGTGACTCGCGGACCCGTCGCTTCGGGCTCGCGTCGCCTTCACCTCCACTGAGGCGGCGGGCCACTTGAAATCGTGGCGGTCGCGGTTCGGACCCGTCCACGCTTGTAGCACCGCATCGTCGATCGGGTCAAGCCAGTACTCCAAGAACCACAACTCACCGAACAGGCCGACGGCCTCCGCGTCCGTGAGCCCCTCCGGCGGCGTGTCCCAGAACCAGCGCCAACGGGCGAGGATACGCTCAAGTATCTTCCGGCTGTTGCCTGCCTCGGCTCCCAGCTCCTCAACGATCTCGGCGGCGACCACGGTGAAGTTCGCGTGCATCGTGGTATCGCGGCACGCGATGTCGAGGTAGCGTCTGGGAGGCCTGTCATCAGCCTGTAGATCATCAACGGTGACCTCCAAGCCCTTGGTCGCGACTGTCGCCGGCGGCTCAGCCGCCTCATCGACCGGGATGAGGATGTGGCGGAGCTGCCTTGAGTCGAGCGCCAGTAGTACACCGAGCTCTGGGTCGAGGCCGGGCGCGGGCTTGCCCGCTAGGCCACCAGCCACGGCCGGCGTATCGACGGCTCGCCAAGCTGCGTCTAGGTCGGCCGTATTCACTCGTCTTTCTCCTGTGCAACCGAACCGGCGACATATTCGATCGTGGCCTCGCTGGCAGATGGCGGAAAGCCGAGCGCGACTCCGATCACGGTCTCACCCCCTTGGTGGGGGTCGTCGAACAGCGCGAGGCGTGTGCTGCTCGCCGGGCGAGGCAGCGAGTAGCGGCTGATGGGGTAGAGAACCAGCAGTCCTTCCTCTGAGGTGCGCTGTGCGAGGAGCGCGTCGCGTATGCGCTCGTACTTCTCGTCACCGAATTCCTGCCGTGCGCGCAGAATGTCCTCGTCGGTGAGTCCGATCTCCTCGTCTCCTCGCCGCGTCGCCCCGCCGCTTTGCGCCGGATTGGTCAGGACACCAATCGAGTTAATGTCACTCTTCAGGCGGGTGCGTGAGATTGCGTTCACAGGCTCGACGTCGTCGATTTCGAAATCGACAGAGCCGAGCCGCTCGACGGGCCGCGTCTGCTCCGCGATGGCGACACTCCAGCGCACAAGCTCGTGGTGGCGTACCTGTGCCTCAAGGTAGCTGGCTGCCGCCTCCGCATCGAACGAGGTCCGATCCTGCACGGTACGGTAGCGACTCAGAAATCTGTGAACGGACTCCCATGGGACGTTATTCCAGAGCGGCACCCCGCTTGGATCTCTCCCGGGCTCGCCGAGTCCGCCCAAGAGTTCGCGAGCGGCCGCGAAGTTTTCCTCGAGCCACTCTCGCTCGTGGAGTCGGAAACGTGTCGTCTGGATCATGCGACCGGCGTAAGACAGCCGCTCTTGGCGTCCCGCACCGATCTTGTTCTGGGCAGTGACCATCATCGCGGGATGTGACCGGATGCGGTAGCCGACCTGCAGCGGGGAGAGGTGCTCGAGCTCAGCCTGCATGATCTGCTCGCGAAGCTCATCCTCGCGGAGGGATATGTCGCGGAACCAGCTCGCGAGCGTTGGCGTTGTCCACAGACGTGTCAGGTCGACATACCACTCACGGTAGCCGAACCAGCGGCCCATCTGCAGCAGCGTGTCCATGTAGGGGGTTTCGCGTACGTAATAGGAGACGGTGAGGCCTTCGAGCGTCATGCCTCGTGAGAGGCGGTTTCCACCGATGAGCACGGCCTTTATATTGGGGTCCTGCTCGTAATCGAGCACGTCTGTCGACCGCGAGTTCAGCGCGAGCACCGACACCCCATCCTTGAGCAGTTTGTCGATGTGCTCCTCGATGTCGTCGAACTGCATGTCGCGGTCAGCGTCTATCCGGCGGGTGACTGTCCGGAAGTCATCGTCCCACCGGGCCCGCATCTGCTCGCGCAGGGGTCCGTCTCTGTCGTAACGCCACTCGTTGCGCAGAGCGCGCACCGCATCCGCGACCTGTGGCGCCAGTGCGTTCTGAACGTCGGTACGCTGGTGGATGTGGATCAGCATGGAGGAGGGGTGGTCACGGCCCGCGCGTGCCAGCAGTCCACCGGTAGCCAGCAGCCAGTCCACGATCGCTTCGTCGAGTGACGGCGGCATCCCGGGTACGAAGTCGACAAGCTTCACACCCTGGGGAGTCACGATCGGCAGGTCGACTTCGGGGATGAATCGAATGACATCGAGGCCCTCGGCCGTGCCCTCGGGCGTGCCGTCCAGGCTGTCGTGGCCGAACAGGCGGGAAGCTCCGACATATCCTGGGCGGGGGAACAGCGTGAGCAGGAAGTCACGGGGATATAGGTCTTCGTAGACCTCGCGATCCTCCGCACGGTGGTCGATGAGCACGTTCGCGAAGGGCGTCGCGGTGTAGGCCACGTAGGCGACGCGGGGAAAGAGGGTCAGCAGGTCACGGATGAGGCGGTTGGTAGTCGACGGATCGGTCTCGTCCTCCAAGTCCACGGGCGGGTCGTCGGCATCGATCAGGTCACTGAGCGGCTGCCTGTTGCCGCCTGTGTTGACAGAGGCTTGGTCGGCCTCGTCGTCGATCACCAACACCGGCAGGTTTGACGGTGCCTCCGCATCTCTTATGAACCGGATCAGCCTCTCGAGTACGGTGTGCCACTTCTTGACGATGAAGATGACCTTCTCGTTACCCTGGAGGATGCTCGGGTCGCTGGTACCCGGAACGAAGTCGCCGTGCAGGTCGGCAGTAGTCGGGTTATTCCAGCGAAGACCGGGCTCAGGAAGACCGACGCCGGGGGTCACGTTCTCGAGCCCGAGCTCTCGCTCAAGTCGGCGCTGCGTCTGCTGGCGCAGCCCGTTGTGGACCCCTGCGAGGACGATGATGACCTGATAACCGACATCCGCCGCCTTCGCGATGAGGGCGCTGAAGTTCTCGGTCTTGCCGCTCTGTACGTGGCCGATCACGAGCCCACGTGTATTGAAGGTATCGGGACCACTGTCGCGTGGATCCTCGAGATAGGACAGGACGCGGTCACTGTCGTCATCTGTTGCCTCGACAGCCTCGGGGCTTCTGCCAATCTGGTCGAGCAGATACCGTCGCTGACGGGGCCAGTAATATCTTTCGGCTGGATCCCAACCGGCGAACCAGGCCTTGGGACCGCCATCCACCGCCACCCCGCGCACTCGCTTGATCTGCTGTGTCGTTTGCTGTTCGTGAAGCTCACGGACCGTGCTTCGCATCGCCGCGGGCACGATCGCGGTCAGCGCGTCCTCGAAGGATGGGTGAACACCCGAGTCCAGTGCGGTGTTCACGACGCGTAGGTAGGCGTCGGCGCCAGGTTCAGAAGCCAAGGTCTCTCGCTACCTCTGGTGCCTCTTTGGAGAGTGCGTTGATGATCCTCCTGAGCGCGGCCTGCTCCCCTGCAGCGCCTGCGGCGCTCTCCAGAGCCTCTCGACGCATCTGAGCGACCGTAATGGTGGCCGCGACCGCACGGTGTTCGTCGCCGCTCACGATGCTTTCACCCACATGACCGTTCCCGTGCGAGCCAGGCCCGCGCGCCGCCGCGGCGTCCGTCGCTTTCCCGGAAGGCCTCTGGGGCCTTGCTTGGTCGGGCTTGGCGTCGTAAACGGTGCGGGCACGCTTGACCGCCCTATTCACCGGTGCCTCGATTCGATCGCTCAGCTCGGGGGGAAGCGTTACTCGCATCTTCGCAACGTTGATCCCGAAGGCCGCATCGAGCTCGGGGGAGAAGAGGAGCGCAATCCGGGCGAGCTTGGTGTGCTCATCAGCGGTGCGCATGTTCGACCAGCCACCGCTTTGGATCAAGCGGCTGGCTCGGTAGATGTAAAATCCTTGCTGGCGATTCCAGGAATTTGGGCCTGACATCCGCCGCCATGCCGGATCGCTGCTGAAGCTCGCCTTCGGGGGAAGGGTGTACGGGGCGAAGTGCACGATCCCCGAACCGGCGGCGGTGTTGAGCTCGACATCCTCGGATCTGCCGGCCTCCGTCTGCGGCTCGTCGCGTGCGAACGGATCCCACGGATCGACCATCACATCGTTGATCGTGATCTTGAGCTTCTTGCGCGGCACCTCCCCAGCAAGAAATCTGTGGAACACCATTCCTAGATGCGCGTCAAGGCGCTCGGCGAGCTTGATCATGTGACGACGCGCCCAACCGCCGCCAGGGTCCTGGTAGGTCAGGATCCGATCGAGGTCCTCCCAGAGGACAACTGTTCCGCGGTGCTCCTTGAGGGGACCGATGAGCGACTCCGAGCGTTCGGCAGCACCGACAATCAGGATGTCCCAGGCATCGTGGTCCTCGATGTAATCGAGGTCGAGTTGGCGCGCCTCCACGCGTGCCACGGACTTCGAGGTTCGGCTCGCGACAGTGAGGCAACGGCATTGGGACATCGATGCCGTCTTGAGGCCTAGCCCGAACTTGCCGAGATCATCGGCCCCGTAATCGCGCGCCGCGCCGTATCGCATCGCCTCCGTGATCATCTCAGCGTCCATCCCTCGACCGTCATCGGCGATCCGGATCCAGGAGTCACCACCATCGAAGTGGAGAGTTATCTCCACGCTATGAGCGCCCGCGGCGACGCTATTGTCGACCAGATCCGCGATGGCCTCTGTGGGGCCGTAGCCGAGGTCGCGCATTGAGATGATCAGCCGTCGCGCGCCCGGTATCACCCTGGCCGTCTTGCGATGCTTAGTCAAGAGATCCGCCGTCGGCCATCGAGCCCGCGTCTTTCTGTGTCGCCCATCGCCTCACCGGATTCGAAAGACTAGTCAACGCTTGGGCTGGGCGTCCTCAGCGTGCGATCACGGCGGCGATTGCGCGTCAACGAGCTCATCAGCCCGTCCCCAGGCAACTGCGCCAGCGCGACCTCCACGGGAAACCACAAGCTGTGCCGATCTCGGGACAGAGCGGCTGACTGCCACAAGCATGTCAGGCTCGCCTGCCTCGCCGCTCGCGGGCGTCTCTTCGCGCACATCCTGCGCCCGCCTATGGCCAGCGGCCAAGAACCCCAGCCCGCCCACCTCGTTCACGGCGATCCTCAGCTCGGCATGGCGGGCCCTCCGGCCATCGGCGCCTGCACGATCGGCTCCGCCAGCGTGCTCGGATCGACCACGCCCGCCATCACGCCTTGAGATGCGCGGCGGCGTCCTCGAGCCGATCGTCGCCCCAGAACAGCTCATCGTCGATCGCGATCGTCGGAACACCGATCACGCCGAGCTCGTACGCCGCATCGGTGGCCGCACGCAGCGCCCGTTTGACCTCCGCATCCTGCGTCGCCGCCTCCAGCCGATCCCGATCGAGCCCGACCTGCCCGCCGACCTCGAACACGCGCTCCGGCACACTCAGATCCGACCCCTCCTGAAAAGCGTTGCGAAAGGCCCGCAGCGCAAACTCCCGCCCGCGCCCGGCCCTGAACGCGAACGTCGTAGCCAGCATCGCTGTCAGGTAGTTCGTCGGCCACGGCTCCGGCCAGCGCACCGGCGGCAGCCCGTACGCGCGGGCACGGCGCTCGATCTCGGCCATGCCCGCCCGCCTGCGCCCCTCGTCGCCCAGCGACCACGAGCTGCGCCCCGTCGCCTTGAACAGGCCGCCCAGCAGGATCGGCTGCCACTCGACCGGCTCGGGCAGCAGCGTGTCCAGCCGCTCGGCGGCCAGGTACGCGTACGGCGAACCCAGGTCGAAGTAGAAGGTCACCTTCGGCATCGTGCTCTGGCTTCATCCTCGCGCTTTCCGCCCGCCGACGCCCCCACCTCGGTGGGGGCGCCCTGTGCCTCCGCCCTGCCTACGCCGCCGCGAGCGCCTCCGCCGGGGGAACCGCCGTCTCGCCGAACGCCTCCGCCACCGGTCCATACGTGATCGCGCCGGCGCACACGTTCAGCCCTTCGCGGAAGCCCGGGTCGCCGGCGGTCGCCGTCAGCGCGTCCCCGTCCGCGTCCGCGAGCCGCACCACGTAGGGCATCGTCGCGTTCGTCAGCGCCCACGTCGAGGTGATCGGCACCGCGCCCGGCATGTTCGCCACGCAGTAGTGGGTGATCCCGTCGACCTCGTACGTCGGGTCGGAGTGCGTCGTCGGGCGCGAGGTCTCGAAGCAGCCGCCTTGGTCGATGCTCACGTCGACCAGCACCGCGCCCGGCTTCATCAGCGCGAGCTGCGCGCGGGTGATCACGTGCGGAGCCTTCGCGCCGCGGACGAGGACAGCGCCGATCACGAGGTCGGCGTCGGCCAGGCCCTGCTCGATCGTCAGCGTCGAGGCGAAGCACGTCGAGCACGCGCCGCCGAGCTGGATCTCAAGTTCGCGCAGCCGGTCGATCGAGCGGTCGTACACGTACACCTCCGCGCCGAGCCCGATCGCCACCTGGGCGGCGTTCTGCCCGACGATGCCGCCGCCGATCACCATCACCTTGCCGGCGGCCACGCCCGGCACCCCGCCCAGCAGCAGTCCGCGCCCGCCCAGCGGCTTCTCCAGCATGAACGCGCCCGCCTGCGTGGCGATCTTGCCGGCCACCTCGCTCATCGGCGCTAGCAGCGGCAGGCGCCCGTGGCTGTCCTCGACGGCCTCATACGCGACGCACGTCGCGCCGGAGCTCATCAGCGCGCGCGTCAGGCTCTCGTCGGCTGCCAGGTGCAGGTAGGTGAACAGCGTGTGGCGCGCCTCCAGCAGGGCGACCTCCTGCGGCTGGGGCTCCTTGACCTTCACGATCAGATCCGCCTGCGCGAACACCGCCGGGGCGTCCGCGACGATGCTCGCGCCCTGCTCGGCGTAGTCGCCGTCGGCGATGCTCGAGCCCTCGCCCGCGCCCGCCTGGATCAGCAGCCGGTGGCCCCGGTCGGTCAGCTCGCGTACGCCCGCCGGCGTGATCGCCACGCGGTACTCGTCCTTCTTGATCTCGCTCGGTACTCCAATGGTTGTCATCGCGCTCCTGTCGTAGTCATGTCAGCTCTGCTCCATCGCCGCCACGAGCGCGTCCGCCACCTCGGACGTGCTGGCGGTGCCCCCAAGGTCACGGGTGTGGGCGCGGCGGCTCTCGAGGACCTGCTCCATCGCCTCGCGCACCGTCTCGCCGGCGGCGCTCTCGCCGAGGTGCTCGAGCATCATCGCCCCCGACCACACCGCGCCGATCGGGTTGGCGATTCCCTGGCCGGCTATGTCGGGTGCTGAGCCGTGCACGGGTTCGAACATGCCCGGCACGCCGCCCTGCGGGTTCACGTTCGCGCTCGCGGCGACGCCCATGCCCCCCTGGATCACCGCGCCGAGGTCGGTCAGCACGTCCATGAACAGGTTCGAGCCGACCACCACGTCGAAGCGCGCCGGGTCGGTCACGAAGTGCGCCGCCGCGGCGTCGACCAGCACGCGTTCCAGCTCGACGTCGGGGTAGTCGCGCGCGACCTCGGCCACGATCTTGTCCCAGAAGACGAACGCGTGGCGCCCCGCGTTGGACTTGGTCACGCTCGCGAGGCGCTTCGAGCGCGTGCGCGCCAACTCGAAGGAGTAGCGCGCGATCCGCTCTACGCCCACACGCGTGAACACGTCGGTCTGCAGTCCGACCTCCATGTCCAAGCCCTCGTGCACGCGCCCGCCGGCGCCGCAGTACTCGCCCTCGGTGTTCTCGCGCACGCACATCATCTGGATGTCCTCGACGCCCTTCTCGCGCAGCGGGCCGTCGATGCCGGCCATCAGCCTCACCGGGCGCAGGTTCACGTACAGGTCGAACACCTGGCGGATCGGCAGCAGAAGGCCCCACAGCGTCACGTGGTCGGGCACCGCCGGCGAGCCGACCGCGCCCAGGTAGATCGCGTCGTAGCCGCGCAGGGTCTCGAGGAAGTCCTCCGGCGCCATCGCGCCGTGCTCGCCGTAGTAGTCGCTGCCCCAGGGCAGCTCGTCGGTGACCAGTTCGAAGCCGCCGTCGAGCTCCGCCGCACGGCGCAGCACGCGCAGGCCCGCCGCGACCACTTCCGGACCGACGCCGTCGCCGCCGATCACGGCGATGCGGTGGCGTCGCACGCCGTCGTTGGGTTGTGCTGGTTGCATGTTCACCTTTCCTGGATTGCGTGAGGGCGCGCGGGCGGCTAGGAGGCCGCGGCGCTGGTGGTCAGCATCCGCTGCTGGGCCTCGAGCAGCACCTCGCCGAGGATCGCGACGATCCGGTCGAACTCGGGCTGGCCCGCGATCAGCGGCGGGGAGAGCTGGATGACGGGGTCGCCGCGATCGTCGGCGCGGCAGATGAGCCCGGCGTCGTACATGCGATGCGAGAGGAAGCCGCGCAGCAGCCACTCGCTCTCCTCCGCGGTGAACGTCGTGCGCGTGTCCTTGTCCGCGACGAGCTCGATCGCCCAGAAGTAGCCGGCGCCCCTGATGTCCCCCACGATCGGCAGCTCCGCGAGCTGCTCGAGCGTGGCGCGGAAGGCCTGTTCGTTCGCCCGCACGCGGGGGATCAGCGCTTCGCGGCGCATGATCTCGAGGTTCTTCAGCGCGATCGCCGCCGCCACCGGATGCCCACCGAAGGTGATCCCGTGCGCGAACACCGCCCCCTGCTCGGTGAACGGCTCCATCACCGACTCGCTCGCCGCGACCGCGCCGATCGACGCGTACGCCGAGGACAGGCCCTTGGCCATCGTCATCAGGTCGGGTTTGATGTCGTAGCGCTGCGAGGCGAACCACTCGCCGATGCGCCCGAAGCCCGTGATCACCTCGTCGGCGCACAGCAGGATGCCGTAGCGGTCGCACAGCTCGCGCACGCCCGCCCAGTAGCCGGCGGGAGCGGTGAACGCGCCGCCGGAGTTCTGCACGGGCTCCATGATCACCATCGCGATCGTCGACGGGCCCTCACGCAAGATCGTGCGCTCGAGCTCGTCCAGCAGGAAGGCGGCGAACTCCTGCTCGGACTCGCCATCGGGCCGGCGGAAGGAGTTGGTGTTCGATACGCGCGCCACCGACGGCACGAGCGGCTCGAACGGCTCGCGCAGCGCGGGCACGCCGTTGATCGACAGCGCTCCCATCGTCGTGCCGTGGTAGGCGACGTCGCGCGAGATCGCCTTCCAGCGGCGCTCTCCGCGCAGCGTGTGGTACTGGCGCGCCATCTTCCAGGCGGTGTCGACCGCCTCCGACCCGCCGGAGGTGAAGAACACGCGGCTGCGCTCACCGTGAGAGAGCGCGGAGATCTCGCTGGCGAGCTCGATCGCGCGGGGGTGGCCGTAGCCCCAGACGGTGTAGAAGGGCAGCTCGCGCATCTGCTCGAGCGCCGCCTGCCCGATCTCCTCGCCGTGGCCGTAGCCGATCTGGACGGCGAACAGGCCGGCGAGCGCGTCGAGATAGCGCTTGCCGTGCTGGTCGGTGACGTAGCAGCCATCGCCGCCGGCGATGATCGGGATCTCCGCGTCGGCGCCGTAGGAGCCCATGCGACTGAAATGCATCCACAGGTGCTCGCGTGCCACGCGCTGCAGATCCTCGGCCGTGCGTTGGGTGCCGTTCACAGCTTCTCCCCTCTCTGGTCGTGCCTGACCATCACATGCTTGATCTCGGTGTACTCCTGCACCGCGTAAATGGAAAGGTCCTTGCCGTAGCCCGATTCCTTGAAGCCGCCGTGGGGCATCTCCGACAGGAACGGCAGGTGGTCGTTGACCCACACCGCGCCGAACTCGAGCTCGCGCGTCGCGCGCATCGCGCGGTCGAGGCTCTGGGTCCACACCGATGCCGAAAGGCCGTAGCGGACGTCGTTGGCGAGCGCGATCGCCTCGTCCTCGTCGGCGAAGCGCTGCACGCTCAGCACCGGGCCGAAGACCTCCTCCTGGACGAGCTCCGAGTCCTGGCGCACGTCAGCCACGACGGTCGGCTCGACGAAGAAGCCCGCGCGCCGCGGGGCCGAGCCGCCGCACAGCACGCGCCCGTCGGCGCTCGCGCGATCGACGAAGCCGAGCACGCGCTCGCGCTGGCGCTCGGAGATCACGGGGCCCATCTCGACGCTCTCGCCGTCGGCCGGGTCGCCCACCACCAGCGAGCCGGCCGCCGCGACGATCTGCTCGAGCGCGCTGTCGTAGATCTCCTCGGCCACCAGCACGCGCGTGGCCGCCGTGCAGTCCTGCCCGGAGTTCGTGAACGCTCCCGCGCGCGCGCCCGCGGCCACCGCCTCCAGATCGGCGTCGGCGAAGACGATCATCGGCGCCTTGCCGCCGAGCTCCAGGTGCACGCGCTTGAGCGTGCGCGCGGCCGCCGCCGCCACGCGCCTGCCCGTCTCGACGCTGCCGGTCAGCGAGACCATGCGGATATCGGGATGCTCGACCATGGCCGCCCCGGCCGCGCCGTCTCCGCAGACGACGTTCAGGACGCCCGCCGGCAGCACCTCCCCTGCCAGCTCGGCCAGGCGCAGCGTGCTCAGCGGCGTCAGCTCGGAGGGCTTCAGCACGATCGTGTTGCCCGTCGCCAGAGCCGGGCCGATCTTCCACACGGCCATCATCAGCGGGTAGTTCCACGGCGTGATCTGCCCGACCACGCCGAGCGCCTCGCGGCGCACCATCGAGGTGTAGCCGCTGAGGTACTCGCCCGCCGGCAGCCCGTCGAGGCAGCGCGCGGCGCCGGCGAAGAAGCGCAGGCTGTCCACGCACAGGGGCAGTTCTTCGCCGGTCAGGGTGGCGGGCTTGCCGGTGTTGCGCGACTCCAGCAGCGCGAGCTCCTCGGCGTGCTCGTCGAGCAGCTCGGCGAGCTCCAGCAGCGCGTTGGAGCGGCTGGCCGGCGTGAAGCGCCTCCAGGCGCCGAGCGCGCCGCGCGCGGCGGCCACCGCGCGCTCCACGTCCGCCGCGGCGCCCTCGGCCACGCGCGCGATCACGCTCGCCGTCGCCGGGTTGAGGATCTCGCGCGCGGCGCCCGCGAGCGACTCCACCGGCTCGCCGTCGATCCAGTGCGCGAGCGTGGGCACGCCCGCCGCCGCGTCGGCTTGGTCTAGGACCATCTCGTGGTCACGACCTTCTTGCGCGTGTAGAACTCGAACGCGTCGTTGCCGTTGGCGTGCAGGGCGCCCGCGAAGGAGTCCTTCCAGCCGGCGAACGGGAACCACGCCACCGGCGCGGCGACGCCGACGTTCACGCCGAGCATGCCCGCCTGCACGCGCTCGCGGAAGCGGCGCGCGGAGCGCCCCGCGGAGGTGAAGATGATCGCCGAGTTGCCGTAGCGGCTGGCGTTGACCCAGTCGATCGCGGCGTCGAGGTCGGGGGCGCGCACGAGGCACAGCAGCGGCCCGAACAGCTCCTCGCGCAGCCACCGGCTCTCCGGCTCGAGCCCGTCGATGATCGTCGCTCCCAGCAGCGTGCCCGCCTCGCCGCCGTCGGGCACGCGCCCGTCGAGCACCAGCTCGGCGCCCGCCGCGAGCGCGGCGTCGATCTCTCCGTCCAGCCGCACGCGACTGGCGGAGTTGACCAGCGGGCACACGTCCGTGTCGGGGTCGGCGCCGGCGCCGCAGCGCAGCTCGCCCGCCGCCGCCACGATCCGCTCCTGCGTCGCCCGCTGCTGCTCGGGCGTGCCCACCAGGACGGCCACCGAGCCGGCCAGGCAGCGCTGGCCGGCGGCGCCGAAGGCCGATCCGAGCAGGCCCGAGATCATCAGCTGCGGGTCCGCATCGGGCATCAGGATCATCGAGTTCTTGGCGCCGCCGAGCGCCTGCACGCGCTTGCCGGTGGCCGTCGCGCGGGCGGCGATGTGGCGGGCGGTGGCCGTGGAGCCGACGAACGAGACGGCGTCGACGCGGGGGTGCTCGAGCAGCGCGTCGACGGCGCTGCGCCCACCGTGGACGAGGTTCACCACCCCCGCGGGCAACTCGTCGACCTCGCTTGCGAGCTCGATCAGCCGGCGCGAGGGAAGCGGGTCCTGCTCGGAGGGCTTCAGCACGAGCGTGTTGCCGGTGGCCAGCGCGTAGGGCAGGAACCACAGCGGGATCATCACCGGGAAGTTGAACGGCGTGATCGCGGCCACCACGCCCACGGGCTGGCGCACCATCTCGACGTCGAGCGCCCTCGCGACGCCTTCGAGGTTCTCGCCCTTCATCAGGTGCGGCACCGCGCACGCCGCCTCGACGGACTCGATGCCGCGGCCGACCTCGGCGCGGGCGTCGTCGAGCGTCTTGCCCATGTCCTGGGTGACGAGCTGCGCCAGTTCCTCGCGGTGCTCGACGAGCAGCCCGCGCAGGGCGAACAGCGCCCGCGCACGCTGCTGTGGCGGCGTGGAGCGCCAGGCCTCGGCGGCGCCCGCGGCGACCGTGACGGCCGCGTCGACGTCCTCCGCGCCGCTCAGCGGCACCTGCGCGATCAGCTCGCCGCTGGCCGGATCGCGGTCCTCGAGGGTCTCTGTCGCGAGCGCTGGCTGCCAGCGACCGTCGATGAAGTTGTGCAGCGGCGCTGTGGCCGCCGGAACGGCGCTGATGCTCATTGGACCATCCTTGATTGGCTCGCCTCGATCATCGGGGCTCCCACGGCCGCGCTCAACCGGCGAGTCGTCGCTCGATCGCGGCCCCGCCGTGACGTTGCGTCAGGGCGTGGCGATCCACTCCGAGCCGCTCAGCACGACCGTCAGCCAGTCCTCCAGGTCGGTGCGCTCGGCGGGCGTGAGCTGGCGCAGCGGCGGGCGCACCCACGGCTCCAGCGCGACGTTCTGCGCGATCAGCGCGAGCTTCCCGGCCGCGTGGAAGGGATAGCGCTCGAGTCCCGCGCGCAGCGCGCCGAGCGTCGCGCCGCGATCGCCCGGATCCTCGACGGAGCGCACCACGTCCGCGGGCAGCGCGCCGGCCAGGCCCGAGAGCGCGCCAACGGCGCCCCGCGCGAGGCCCTCCTTGACCAAGGACTCGGTGCCGACGAGCACGTCGAAGTCGGGGAGCAGATAGCGCTCGAGATCCTCGATGGTGGGGTCTGAGACCTTGATGCCCACGAGGTTCTCGGCGCTCTCGCGCAGCGCTTCGATGACCGCGACGGAGATCGAGTAGCCGGTGCGCTGGCGGATCTCGTACAGGTAGAAGGGCAGCGGCGCGCACGCGTCGGCGAGCGCCTGGAAGTGGGCGATCAGCGACGGCTCGTCGAAGGCGAAGAACGGGGGCGCCGCGACGGCGACGGCCGCGGCGCCGGTCTCGGCGGCGTGCACCGTGAGCGCGAGCGCATCCGCGGTGCTCTGCGCGCCGGCGTGGACGGCGACGGGGAAACGGCCGCGAGCCGCGTCCACGACGCCCGCCGCGAGGCGTTCGCGCTCCGCGCGCGAGAGCAGCAGGCCCTCACCGGTGGTGCCCGCGACCAGCGCCCCGCTGACGCCCGCGTCGGCGTAGAAGTCGACCAGCGGCTCGATCGCGCGCTCGTCGAGCTCGCCGCCGCCGTCGCCGAGCGGCGTGAGGGCGGCGACGAGCACGCCGTGCAGGGGACCGCGAGCCATCGCTAGCGCGCGCGGACGTCGATCAGGAACCCATCCGCGGTCGGGCGCGCGAGCGTGTCCCCGGGGTGGAGCACGATCGTCGTCGTCGGCGCGACCACCAGCGCCGGGCCCTCGACCTGGACGCCGACGACGAGGTCGTGGACATCGTGGACGGGGGTCTCCACGAGGCCGCCCGCGGCCGCGAAGAAGGCCTGGCGCGTGCGCGCCGGCTGCGGCGAGACGCTGTGCGAGCCGTTGAGCTCGACGGTCTGGCGCGGCCAGCCACGACTCGCGCCGACGGCCGCCACGCGCCAGTGCAGGCACTCGACGGGCATGTTCTCGCGGCTGTAGGCGAACTGCGCGCGGTGGCGCTCGTGGAACGTGCGCTCGAGCTGGGCGACGTCCTGCGCGCTGAGCGTCGGGCTGTCTGGCACGGGGACGGTGAGCTCGTGCACCTGGCCGGGGTAGCGCGCGTCGACCGAGCGCTCCAGCCTGATCTCCGTGGGCTGGAAGCCCTCCTCCGCCAGCTCGCCCGCGGCCTGACGCTCGAGCCGGCCGAGCAGCTCGTTGACGGTGTCCAGATCGATCGTGTCCGAGACCGTGTGCAGCGCGGCGAGGTGGTCGTGGCGAACGTCCGTCACCGTCATCCCGAAGGCGCAGAAGACGCCCGCCTCCAGCGGCACGAACACTCGCTCCATCCCCAGCTCGCGCGCGAGCTCGGTGGCGTGCAGCCCGCCCGCTCCACCGCCGCAGACGAGTGTGAAGCGGCGCGGATCGAGGCCGCGCTCGATCGAGACCGCGCGGATCGCGCCGACCATGTTGGCGTTGACGACGCGCACGATGCCGGCCGCCGCCTCGACCGTGGATAGCCCCAGCGGCGCGCCCACGCGGGTGTCGACGGCCTGCGTTGACAGGTCGTCGCGCAGGCGCCGGCGCCCGCCGAGGAAGGCATCGGGGTCGAGATAGCCGAGCACCACATTGGCGTCGGTCACCGTGGGCTCGCTGCCGCCGAAGTCGTAGCAGGCCGGTCCGGGACGCGATCCGGCGCTGCGCGGGCCCACGCGCAGCGCGCCGCCCGCGTCGATCCACGCGATCGACCCGCCGCCGGCGCCGATCGAGTGCACGTCCACCGCGGAGACGCCGATCGGCTGCTCCTCGACTTGGATGTCGCGGCTCATCGCCGCGCGGCCGCCCTGGATCATGCACACGTCCAGGCTCGTGCCGCCCATGTCGACGGTGATCAGATCCTCCCCGACGCTGCCGGCGAAGTACATCGCGGCGGCCGGCGCGGCGGCCGGGCCCGACGCGAGGATGTTCACGGGCACGCGCAGGATGTCCGGGATGCGCGCGCAGCCGCCGTTGATCTGCATGATCAGCGGCGGCCGCTCCAACCCAGCCTGGACGAGCTCGCGCTCGAGGTTGGTGAGGTACTCGCTGATGCGTGGGATGATGTAGGCGCTGATCGCGGTGGCGGACGTGCGCTCCCACTCGCGGATCTCCGGCAGCACGACGTGCGAGCAGACGACCTGCACGCCGGGAAGCTCCTCGGCGAGGATCTCGGCGGCGCGCAACTCGTGCCGGGGATGCAACATCGACCACAGGAAGGCGACGGCGACGGCCTGCACGCCCGCCCGCGCGAAGTGCTGGGCCGCCTGCCTGACCTCCTGCTCGTCGAGCTCTGCGACCTCGCCGCCGTCGGGCACGAAGCGCTCGGTGACTCCCACGCGCAGCCAGCGGTCGACCAGCTCCTGCGGGTGCGGAAGTTTCATGTTGAAGCGCTGCGGCTTGTAGCCGTCGCGGAAGTACAGGACGTCGCGGAAGCCCTTCGTGCACAGCAGCCCGATCGTCGGCCCGTTGCGCTGTATCAGCATGTTCGTCGCCACGGTCGTGCCGTGGACGAGCAGCTCGGTGGCGGAGAGCAGGCCGCCGAGGTCGGTGTCGAGCTGCTCGGCGAGCGCGTGCAGGCCGCTGAGGACCGCCCGTCCGGGATCGTCGGGCGTCGTGTCCTCCTTCCATAGCAACAGCTCGCCGCTCGAGCGGGCCACGGTGAAGTCCGTGAACGTGCCACCGACGTCGACCCCGATTCGGTATTTCATAGTGTCGGTCTCTCCACTCATAGCTGGGGGTTCAGGAAGTACTCATCGCCGTCGCGCATGTGCTGCGAGAGCCACGTGGATGCGTCGGGCACCGTCGGCGTCACCGGCGCGCTGGCCTGCTGGCGAAGCGGCGCGCGCAGTCGCTCGGTCTCCGCCTCGTCGAGCACGGGATCGGCGTCCTGTGAGAGCGCGACGCCGAACACCTCTCTCGCCGTCTCGCGCGAGACGAAGCCGTCGCGCACGTCGAGGCGGACCTGCTCGGCCGGGCGCTCCCACGGCGCGCCCCAGCCTCCGCCGCCGGTGGAGATACCGACGTAGAGCTCGCGGCGGTGATCGACAGTGAAGGCCCCGCTCGAGGAGACGTAGCGCCGCCTGCCGGTCTTCAGGTCTTCGACGTACTGCCCGCCGCCGCTGCCCGGCGATCCACCCATCGCGCCGTGCGGCGGGTTGGAGGCGCCGTCGCCGAAGGTGATCGTGATCATCTCGTCGACGAGCGGCTTGATTGCGACGACGTTGCCCGGCCCGCCGAGCCACTGCCCGAAGCCGCAGGAGTCGGTCTCGATCTCCGCCCGCTCGATGCGCACCGGGTAGAGCAGCTCAAGCTGCTCGATCGGCTGGATCTTCATCCCGCCGAGCGCCGCCTGGTTGTACCAGAGCGGCCAGCCGTCGTTGTCCATCGCCGCGCCGCCGGCGCCGGCGTTGTTGAACAGCATGAAACCCCATGGGCTGTTGCCGTCGGCGCCATTGCCGGCGAACTGGGGGATGTTGGCGCAGCGCGCGCCGCCCGCAGGGACGCGCTCGGGCATCGCCGCGACCATCGCGCGGTTGACGGCGTCCTGCATCGCGTCGGAGGGGACGATCGTGGCGCAGCTCGTGCACCCCGGATACCTCGCCCAGCAGACGGTGCCCTCCTCGGCGGAGACCTCGACGTGTTCGATCACCCCGTGGTTGTGCGGGATGTCAGCGTCTATGTAGTACAGGAACGGAACCGCGCCGGCGGCCTGCGAGGTCGCGTAGCTGCCGTTGGCGCCGCCTCTGGCCTGGGGGCCGCTGCCGGCGTAGTCGACCTTCACCTGGTCGCCGGCGATCGTGACGGTCACCTTGATGGGAATGTGCTCGACGTCGAAGCCGTCGCTGTCGATCCAGCCTTCGCCCGTGTACGTGCCGTCGGGCATCGACTCGATTTCCTGGCTGGTGCGCCGGCCGGCGTAGGCGATTATCTCATCGACGTAGCGCAGCACCGTGTCCGTGCCGTACTCCGCGCACAGCTCGTTAAGGCGCTGGCGCGCCTTCTCGATCGAGCCGATCTGCGCGCGCAGGTCGCCCTCGACGAGATCGGCGTAGCGGAGGTTTGACAGCAGCATGCGCAGGAAGTCCTCGCGCATGACGCCCGCTTCGACCATGCGCATCGGCGGGATCGTGACTCCCTCCTGGTAGACGTCCTGGGCGGACGCGACGACGCTTGAGGGGATGTAGGCGCCGGTGTCCATCTGATGTCCCTTGGTGACAGACCAGAAGACCAGGCGGCCGTCCGCGAACACGGGCGCAGCGGTGACGTAGTCGCCGACGTGCGTGTTGTTGGAGTAGGGGTCGTTGCACAGGAACACGTCGCCCTCGTTGATGGTGCCGGCGAAGGCGTCGGCGATCTCCTTGACGACTAGGTGCAGCGAGGTGGTGTGAATCGGCAGCGCGTCATACATCGAGACCTGGCGCGGCACGGCGTCGTAGATGCCACAGGAGTAGTCGTGGGCGAGCGCGAGGATTGAGGTCCAGGCGGAGCGCTCGAGCACCCGCGTCATCTCGTTGACGATCGCGTCGAAGCGGCTGAGGATCACGCTGAACGTGATCGGGTCCAGCCCATCCGTGTGTGGCCCCTGCGCGATCACTGCCGCGGTCGTCTCGTCGGATGTCATCGCTGCACCCCGGCGTAGCCCAGCCGGATTCCCGGATCGCCCGCCTGCTCGAGCGCGGCGATGTCCTCGCTGTAGCGCGGGTACTTGTATGTGTCGTAGATACGCTGGCAGCGCTCCGAGCAGCTGATCAGCTGGCGCTCGTGATGTGTGAAGCGAAGCTCCTGCGTCGGGATCAGGATCCCGCAGTTGACGCACTTGGGCATTTCGTTGACCTCGCGATACATGCTCAGCTCCTGTTCTGGTCTGTCTCGGCCTGCATTACCTCGCCGCTCGCGGGGTCGAGTGACACGCCATAGATCTCCAGCGCCTCGGCGGGTGTGTAAAGGCCGTTGCGCACGTCCTCGGCGACGAGCTCGGGGTCGCGGGCGGCGGGGTCTCCGTAGCCGGCCCCGCCGGGCATCCCCAATGAGACTTCATCGCCCTCGCGCAGCTCGACGTTGGCGAACTTGCCCGATGAGATGGTCCCCAGCAGCTCGGGAGCGGTTTTCCACTCCTCTTCGCCGCGACGGCGCAGCCGCACGGCGCAGTTGCCGCCCTCCTCGCCACCGGCCTTGCCCCAGGGGTGCACGCGGTTGCGGTTGGTGTGAGCGCTCAGCGTCATGCTCTCGGACGTCACGCGCATCACGCGCCTGGTGCCGAAGCCGCCGCGGAACTCGCCCGCGCCCGGACGTCCCGTGACGGCGGTGTTGAGGCTGTATTCGACGCACTCCAGCGGGTAGCGGGTCTCCAGCACCTCGACCGGCGTGTTGGCGCAGTTGGAGGTCTTGGGCACCTGCGCGGAGTTGCCGTCGTGGTCGTGTCGCCCGCCCCAGCCGCCGCCGTCGAAGTGCAGGTGCGCGAACGCCTCGCCCGAACGCGGGTCCATGCCGCCGAGGCTGAGGATCCCGCAGGTGTCGCCGTCGCTGGCGGTGCCCTTGCCGGCGATCTCGGAGATCGCGGCGAGGATCACGTCGACGGTCGTGGGCGAGCTGTCGGAGTTGCCGCCCACGCACGAGCCGGGGTACTCGACGTTCACGAACGAGCCGACGGGAGCGATGATCGAGATCGGGCGGTAGGCGCCGTGGTTGAACGGGATCGCGCCGTAGATGTTGAACATCGCCGCGTACGTCGCCGACGCCGTCACGCCCCACGTCTGGTTGGGCGGCCCGGGCGACTGCGGGCTCGATCCGGTGTAGTCGACGATCACCTCGTCGCCGCGAATGACGACCGTCGCGTGGATCCTCCACTCCGCGTCGGGCTCGACGCCGTCGTCCTCGATCACCGCCTCGAACGTCCACTCGCCGTCGGGCAGGTCGGAGATGGCGCGCCGGGCGAGGATCTCGGAGACCGTCTTGATGTCCTGTGCGCAGCGGGTGAACTCAGCCTCGCCGTATCTCTCCACCAGCTCGACGATGCGCCGCTCGGCGACGTACAGCGAGCCGATCATCGCCTTGAGGTCGCCGTAGCCGAAGCGCGGGCTGCGGATGTTGGAGACGAGCACGCGGAACAGGTCCTCGACCTCCTCGTCTTCGCGGTAGATCTTCACCGGCGGGAAGCGCAACCCCTCCTGGAAGATGTTGCGGGTGTCACCGAAGGCCGCCGGCACGAGCCCGCCGATGTCCACCATGTGCGCGATGTTGGCCGTGTAGGCGACGATCTCGCCGTCGACGAAGCACGGCTTGAGCACCATGAACTCCGGCAGGTGGCAGCCGCCGCGGTAGGGGTCGTTGTGGAGGATCACATCGCCCGGGCTCATGTTCTCCGGCCCGACCTCCTTGATGCACCACTCAACGACGTGCGGGATCGCGCCGATCTGCGCCGGGCAGAAGTCGGCCTGGGCGATCATCTCCCCCGCGGCGTCGAAGATCACGCACGAGAAGTCCAGGCCCTCGTTGAAGATCGGCGAGTAGGAGGTGCGCATCATCGCGATGCCCATCTCACGGCAGCTCGTGATCAGGTGGCTGCGCATGACCTCGAGCAGGATCGGATCGGTCTCTATGCGCGTATCCAGCGGGGTTGATTTGGTGGTTGCGGCGCTCATGCGGTTGGCCCTCCGACGGTGATGATCAGGTTTCCGAAACTGTCGACCTCGAGCCGGTCGCCTGGGGCGAGCAGCACCGTGGCGTCGGGCTCGGCGATCAGCGCCGGCCCCTCGATGCGATTCTCGGCGCACAGGTCCGCGCGCCAGTAGACGGGCGTGGAGTCGTGCGTCTCGCCGTCGTCGAAGGTGACGGCGCGGCTCGACACGGGCTCCGGCAGCGGACCCGTCTGCAGCTCGGGCAGCTCGGGCGTGGCGCGGGCGGCGATCGCGGCGAGCTTGAAGTTCACCAGCTCGAGATCGCCGTCGGGCAGGCTCCAGCCGAAGTGCGCGTCGTGCTCGGCGTGGAAGCGACGCTTGACCGCGTCGATCGACTCCGTACTCGGCTCGCCCTCGAGCGGAACCTCCAGCTCCCAGTTCTGCCCGGCGTAGCGCAGCTCGACGGTGCGCACGAGCGTCGGCGCTTCGAGGATGCCCTCGCGGGCGAGATCGCTGGCGGCCTGGTCCTCCAGGTCGGCGTAGATCAGCTGGATGCGCGTGAGGTCCGCCGCGCGGGCGGCCATCACGGAGGTGCGCATGTAGTCGAAGCGGGTGTCCGCGATCAGCGCCCCGAACGCGGAGAAGGCGCCGGGGAATATCGGCACGACGACGTCGCGCATCGACAGCGCGCGGGCGATCGCGCTCGCGTGCAGCGGCCCGGCGCCGCCGAAGGCCATCAGCGCGAACTCGCGCGGGTCATAGCCGCGGTCGATCGTCACCAGGCGCACGGCCTGCGCCATGTTGTTGTCGGCGATCCGCAGGATGCCCAGCGCGACCTCCTTGGGGTCGCGCTCGAGCCCGGCGGCCAGCGCGCCGATCACGCGCTCGCTCGCCTCGACGTCGAGGTCGAGATCGCCGGCGAGCGGCAAATCGTGCGGAAGCCTGCCGAGCACGAGGTTGGCGTCGGTGACGGTGGCGCGCTCGCCGCCGCGCCCATAGCAGGCGGGCCCGGGGTCGGCGCCCGCGCTCTCCGGGCCCACGCGCATGATGCCCGCGGCGTCGATCCAGGCGACCGAGCCGCCGCCGGCGCCGACCGAGCGCACGTCGACCATCGGCACGGCGATCGGTATGCCCCACTCGAGCTCCGAGAAGGTGGTGAGCGCCGGCTCGCCCGCGCGGATCAGCCCCGTGTCGAAGCTGGTGCCGCCCATGTCGGCGATGATCAGGTTCGCGAACTGCACGAGCTTGGCGACATAGGAGGTGGCGATCACGCCGCCGGCGGGCCCCGAGCGAACCATCGAGACGGGCTTCTCGCGCGCCCCCGCGGGTGTCATCACGCCGCCGTTTGAGCGCATCACCAGCAGGTCGCCGATGCCGCGATCGCGCCCGAGCTCACTGAGCTCGGCGGCGTAGCGGGCGACCGTCGGCTTCAGGAAGGCGTCGATCACACACGTGCTCGTGCGCTCGTACTCGCGCCACTGGCCGAAAACCTCCGAGGAGATGGAGACCTCGAGCTCAGGGAACCGCTCGTGCACCGCGGCGCGCGCCTGGCGCTCGTGATCGCTGTTGAGGAACGAGAACAGGAAGCTGATGGCGATCGCCTCGACGCCCTGCTCGACCAGCTCAGCGGCCGCACGGCGCACGTCGTCGAGATCGATCGGCACGGACACGCGGGAGTCGGCCGCGATGCGCTCGCGCACCTCCCTGACGAGACGCCGCGGTACCAGGTGGCTCGGCTTGACCCAGTGCAGGTCGAACGAGCGGGGCCTTGAGATCCGCTGGATCTCCAGCAGATCGCGAAAGCCCAGGGTCGTGATCAGCCCGACCACCGCCCCGCGACGCTCGATCAGCGCGTTGGTGGCGATGGTGGTCCCGTGCACGAGCGTGTCCACCTGGCCCTCGTCTCCGATACCCGCCTTGGTGAGCGCTTCGCCGGTCGAGCGCGCCGGGTCTGACGGGGTCGAGAGGGTCTTGGCCATGCGCAGCACGCCACCCTCCGCGGCGATCAGGTCGGTGAAGGTTCCACCGGTGTCGATGCCGACGCGCGTGGCGCTCGTCGTTGATTGCGTGACTGTGTCTGGACTCATCGCTCAGCTCCTTGCTAGGTCTGCGGCACCGAACTTCGACCAGAACCCGATCGCGACCAGCGAGAACACCAGGACGAGCGTGCCGATAGCGTTGATCTCCGGGGTCAGGGTTCGCCTCAGACCGGAGAGCACCACTATCGGCAGGGTGTCCTTTTCGCCGACCACGAACGTCGTGCGCGCGGTCTCTTCCAGGGAGACGGCGACGCCCAGCAGCGCGGCGCCGAAGATCGCGGCCTTGATGTTCGGCCAGGTGACATGGATAAAGGTACGAATCTCGTTGGCGCCGAGATCGCCGGCGGCCTCCTCCAAGGAGTGATCCCAGCGCGCCATCACCACCGCCATCTGGATGACGACGACCGCGATCAACATCGTGGCGTGAGCGACGATCACCGTCTTCAGTGACAGTTCGAACTGGAAGTCGAGGATGACCGTGAGCAGGGTCAGGCCGCCGATCACTCCCGGCAGCACGAACGGCAGCATCAGGATTCGCTGGAAGGTGGTCTTGCCCCAGAAGTCGTAGCGGTCGATCCCGAGCCCGGCCGGAAGTCCCAACGCGATCGCGATCACGACACTGACGACGGCGACGAAGGCCGAGTTCTTCAGCCCTTCCATCATCGCCGTGTTTGCGAAGACCTTGCCGTACCAGCTCAGGGTTCCCGGGTCCGGCGGCCAGCCCATCAGCGAGCTCTTGTTGAACGAGTACAGGGCGACCACGATGGCGGGTGCGAACAGGAAGATCATGATCGCGGCGATCCCGACCCAGACCCCCACGCTCGACAGACGCGCTCTCATCCGGCCGCCCCGTCCCCTGAGAGCGTCGCGGGGACCGCGACGCCCTGAACGTTGCGCCCCATGCGCAGGCGCGACATCTGCTTGTAGATGACGGCCACCAACGGTGGCAGCATCAGAGCGAGCAGCACCACGACGATCATCACCACGCCGATGGCGGCGCCGACGGGCCAGTCGAGGCCGTGTTCGAACTCACCCGCGGCGAGATTGGCGATGCCGAGCGAGCCCGGATCGCCGACGAGCGTCGGCGCGAGGTAGTCGCCGAAGGAGAGCACGAACGCGAACACCGCGCCGATCGTCACGCCGACGCCTATCAGCGGCATCTCCACCTCGATGATCTGCCGCCAGCGGCTGGCGCCGAGATCCGCCGCCGCGTGCATCAGGCGGTGTGGAACGCGCTGCATGACAACGAAGATCGGGATGAAGCTGAACGACATCGCCAGGTGCGTCTGGACGATGATCACCGCGACCTCGTTGAAGACGAGGCCTCCGGTCGGGTGCTTGAGCACGCCGATCCCGGTGAGAATGCCGTTGATGACGCCATCTCTGCCGAGCAGCAGGCGCCAGCCGACGATGCACAGCAGGTAGCCGAGCCACAGCGCGACCACGACGGCGCCGAACCAGACGAACTGGCGTCGCTTGACGCGGAAGGAGATGAAGTGCGCGAGCGGCAGGCTCAACGAGACGGCGAGCACGGCGACGATCAGACCGCGCGTTACCGAGCGCTCGATGGCGTCAGTGTAAAGCGAGTTGGAGAAGATCGTGTGAAAGTTTTCCAGCGTCCAGTTGGACACCAGGTGGTAGTACTGCATCTGCGAGAGGCTCATCTTCACCGCCTCGAACACGGGGAAGACGATGAAGAAGGCCCCCCAGATGGCCGCAGGCGCGATCAGGATCAGCACCTGCAGCCATCTGTGTTTGCGTATGAGAGTCATCGAGGGTCGTTATCGGAGGGTTGCTGTGGCGCCTGTCACTTCAGCCCGGCGATGATTTCCTCCATCGTCTGGTTGTACGCCTGCGGGTCGGACAGGGCCTGCTTGAATATCGCGCTGCCGAGGAACGCCTTCGGGTTGTTCAACCCGGTCTGGTCGATCAGCTGCTTGGACATGTACGCAGCCGCCCCCGGGTTGGACGGTGTGTACCCGCTGGAGGCGGCGAGAGCCGCCGCGCCCTTCGGAGAAATTGTCCAGTTCAGGAACGCGTACGCGGCCGCTTCGCAGTTGGCGCTGATGTCGGATGACAGCGAGGCGCCTTCCGCCCAACCCTGCGCGCCCATGTCGGCGAGTTTCGCTTCGGCGACGGGCTCATGTTTGGCCTTGAGTTCGTTATATATGAAGCTCCAGCCCTGCGCCGCGCCGACCTCGTGGGTGGCGAACAGCTGGATCAGATCGCCGCCGCTGTTCCAGACGGTGCGCACGTTGCCCTTCAGCTGCAGCATCTTGTTGCGGATCGCATTCAGCTGCGCCTGGCTCAGATGGAAGAGCTGTTCGGGGTTCTTGTCGTAGCCGAGAACGGCGGCGCCGATCCAGATCAACGACACGTCTTCCCACAGCGAGACCTGGCCTTTCAGCTGCGGGCTCCACAGGACCGACCAGCTGGTCGGTGGCGTCTTCAGCACTTCGGTGTTGTAGATGAATGGGTTCTTGCCCCAGTCCTCGGAGAGGGTGTAGACCTTGCCGTCGACTTCGAATGTCTTCGTGGTGAACGGGAAGAGCTTGCTGTATTCGGGGAACTTCGCCGTGTCGAGCGGCTTGATCACGCCCGCTTCCTTCATCGGCTGGGTGTCTTCGGACCCGTCGAAGATGATGTCGTACTGTTTCACCCCTCCGGCCGCCATCTTGGCGAGCGACTCGGCGCCCGAGGTTATGTAGGAGACCTTCACCGGAACTCCGTACTGCTGTTCGAAGGGCTTCAGCAGCGTGGTCGGCGCCTCGCCTTCCCAGGTGTAGAGGGTCAGCGCGCTGCACTCTCTCGGGTTGCCCGCCCTCGCCACCGCCTGGCTTGCGCTGCTACTGCCCCCACAGGCAGCCAGGAGCGCCATCGCTCCGACGGCCATTGCGCCCAGCCATGAAGCTCGTAGCGCTCCGCTCGCGCGTCCGGTGGAACCCCTTTTAACTCTCATCTCAGGCACGACTCCCCTTTTTCGGCTGTTGGTCTGTTGTGGGCTGCTGCTGCCCTGCGCTGCCGGCCCCCGCTTGCACGAGGACGGTCTTCTCGACCGGGAAGCACGCGATCACCGCGGTGCCCGGTGTGAACATCTCCTGCGACGCGGGCATCCGCGACATCAGGTGCTCCCCGCCGGCGGTGGTGAGGAAGTAGTGAACGTCGCTGCCGCCGTACTCCAGCTCGGTGACGGTGGCGTCGATGCGGTTCAAGCTCTCCGCCGGCGTCGCAGGCTCGCTGTCCTTCGCCACCAGCTCCAGGTGCTCGGGCCGAACCATCGCGACCGAATCGGCGCGCGGGGCGAGGCCGGGGCGGGCGAGGATGCGCTCACCCGAGCGCAGCCGGAAGCGGACGAGGTCCCCGTCGCCGCCGGTCTCGGGAGCTCCGGTGAGAAAGCTGGACTCGCCGATGAAGTCGGCCACGAAGCGGTCCGCGGGGAAGTCGTAGATCTCCTTCGGCGGGGCGATCTGCAGGGTCTTGCCGGCGCTCATCACCGCGATCCGGTCGGCCATCGCGAGCGCCTCCTCCTGATCGTGGGTGACGTAGACGAAGCTGATCCCGGCGTCGCGCTGGATCGCCTTCAGCTCGAGCTGCATCGTCTTTCGCAGCTTCAGGTCGAGGGCACCCAGCGGCTCGTCGAGCAGCAGCACCTTCGGCTGGTTGATCAGCGCGCGCGCGAGCGCCACCCGCTGCTGCTGGCCGCCGGAGACCTCCTTGATGCGACGGTCGCCGAGCCCCGGCAGGGCAACGCGCTCGAGCATTTCATCCGCGCGGCGGTGTCGCTCGCGCCGCCCGACGCGTTTGATCTTGAGGCTGAAGGCGACGTTGTCGCGGAGGTTCAGGTGGGGGAAGAGCGCGTAGTCCTGGAAGACCAGGTTCACGTCGCGGCGGAACGGCGGGTCGTCGGTGACGTCCACGCCGCCGAGGTAGATCTTGCCCGCGTCGAGGCTCTCGAAGCCGGCCATCGCCCTGAGCGTCGTGCTCTTGCCGCAGCCCGACGGTCCGAGCATCGCGAAGAACTCGCCCGGAGCGATCTGCAGATCGACGTCATCGACGGCCAGGACCTCGCCGTAGCGCTTGGTGACGCCCGTGAGCTCGAGCGCCGCTGCCTGCGCCGCGAGCTTCACGCCATCGGGGGCCGCGGCGACCGTGGCCTCGCCCACGCTCACGCCAGCATCTCCTCGAAGATCACTCGCAGCGAGGCCTTCTCCTCGATGCCGATGCCAGGGCTCTCACACGGAGCGATGAACCCGTCGCGGATGGCCGTGTCGTCGGCAAAGCCCCCGAAGGGTTGGAAAACGCCGGGGTATGACTCGTTGCCCCCCAGGTGCAGGCCGCTGGCGATCGCGAGCGCGAACTGGTGCCCGCCGTGGGGTATGCAGTTGCGCGAGGAAAACCCGTGGGCGCGTAGGAGCTCGCGGATGCGCAGGAACTCGGTCAGCCCGTAGGCGAGCGCGGGGTCGAACTGCAGGATGTCGCGGTCGGCGCGCATGCCGCCGTAGCGCAGGAGGTTCTGGGCGTCCTGGCTGGAGAAGACGTTCTCGCCGGTGGCCAGCGGCGGGTCGTAGCGCTCGCTGAGCGTGGCGTGCAGCATGTAGTCCAGGGGATCTCCCGGCTCCTCATACCAGCGCAGGCCGTAGGGCTCGAGCGCCTGCCCGTAGGCGAGCGCCCGCTCGAGCTCGAAGCGCCCGTTGGCATCGACGGCCACGCGCCCCGCGTCGCCGAGCAGATCGATCACGGCCTCAACACGGCGCAGATCCTCCGCCAGCTCCGCGCCGCCGATCTTCAGCTTCACGGTCGAGTAGCCGGCGTCGAGGTAGCGGCTCATCTCGTCCGTCAGCGCGGAGGTGGACTTGCCGGGCGAGTAGTAGCCGCCGGCGGCGTACACGAACACGCGCTCGTCGACCTCACCGTCGCCGTGACGCTCGGCGAGCAGGCGGTGCAGCGGCTTCTGCTCGAGCTTCGCCACCAGGTCCCACACGGCCATGTCGAGCGCAGCGACGGCGACCGCTCGCTCGCCGTGCCCGCCCGGCTTCTCGTCGGCCATCAGCACCTGCCAGACGCGCTCGGGGTCGAGGTTCTCCCCGGTCTCGTCGACGAGCGAGGCGGGAGGCGCCTGCAGCAGCCGCGGGATGAAGCGCTCGGCGAGCAGGCCCGCCTGCGCGTAGCGCCCGTTGGAGTTGAAGCCGAAGCCGACGACGGGGCGCCCGTCGCGGATGACGTCGCTGACGATCGCCACCGCGGAGACGGTCATGTCGGCGAAGGCGATGTAGGCGTTGTAGATGTCGTCGCTGAGCGGGACGACGCGCTGGCGCACGTCTACGATCCGCACAGCGGCGCCATCCCCATGGTCCGGCGGTGAGACAGCCGTGAGCCGACTTGCATCCACCGCCGCAGTCTCGCCCGGGGGGTGCTGGCGAGAAAGTGCCAATCTGTCGCAGTCCTCCGCGGCTCGGGGGACAGCCTGTCGCCGTCTTTAGGCTGGCGGGGTTCTCAGGAGCTCTCGTGCATGCGCAGCGCGAGCTCGAGCGCGAGACGATCGTCTTGACTCTCGAGGTCGACGCCCAGGAGCTGCTGGATGCGCTCGAGCCGGGGGTACAGCGACTGGCGGTTGAGGTGCAGCACGCGCGCCGCCTCGGACTTGTGCCAGCGTTGGTCGCAGAGCGCGCGCAGCGTCGGCATCAGTTTCGAGGTGCGACGGCGATCGTGATCGAGGAGCGGCGCGAGCCTGATCGCTGCGAACTGCTGCAGCCGCGCGTCGTCGCGCAGGCGCAGCAGCAGGCCGTCGAGGTTGGCCGCGTCGGCGTCGTGCCACGGGCGCGGGGGCGCCGAGCGCGCGAGCGCGGCCAGGTCGATTGCCTGCCGCAGCGCCTCCGCCAACTGCTCCCAGCCGACGCTCGCGGGACCGGCGGCGATCACGCAGCTCTCGGCTGACCCCGCATGCTGCTCGATGCGCCGCCGCAGCGCCTCCACGGCGAGCTCGATCACGCTCTCGCGCCTGGCGGCCGCGGCGACTCCGAGCACGATCAGCGTGTGCTCGTCGGCTCCCCGGGAGCCGAGCAGCACGGGGATCGAGCGCGACAGCATCTCCTCGCGGAAGCCCCGCCAGACCGCCGTCCAGGCTGCCTCGACGGTCGGCTTGTGGGGCACGAGCACGACCGGCAGCAGCACGCCGGAGCGGCTGTCGAAGCCGAGCGCCGCGGCGCGAGCGGCGGCGTCGGACATGGACGTGCGCCCGGAAATGAGATCGAACAGGAAGTTCCCCCGCTCGCGGGTGGCCAGCAGCGTCTCCTGACGCACGCGCAACAGTGCCAGCGCGACCAGGCCGACGGCGCGCTCCAGCGCGACCTCGTCGAACTCGCCCAGCGGGGAGTCGACCGGCACGGCGGCCAGCCAGCCCCAGGTCTTGGAGCTCGATCCCGGGACCGGCCGGACGATCGCGCGCGCGTCGCGCAGCGGGTCCTCGCGGATCAGCTCCCACGCGGCCAGCACGTCGGCGTCGCCGGAGCGGTGGAGGGCGTGGTAGAGGACTCCCTCCCCAAGCTTTTCCAGGACGACAGGGTTGCCGATCGTGGTCGCGAGCACCGACAGGATCTCTGGGATGCCGGAGCCGTCGAGCAGGAGCTCGGTGAAGCGACGGTGCAATTCCTCCCCGCGCCGCAGCAGAGCCAGCTGACGGCTGATGATGCTCGAATGGACCTCCTCGGTGACCTCGACGAACATGACCTCGCGGTGGAGCTCCACCAGCGGCACGCCGCCCTCGTCCGCGGCCTCCATGAACGAGGGCGGCAGGCTCGAGAAGGCATATCCGAGCTCGACGATCACCCCCGCGACGTTGCGCTCGACGAGCCCGCGCATGAAGCGTCGCTGGTCCACGGCGGTGCGGCCGACCCCCACACCGGTCGTCAGCAGCAGCTCTCCACCCTTCAACAGACGCGCGATGTTGGGGACCTCAGCGGCGTGCGCCCATCGGATCGGCCTGCCCAGGCCTTCCCGCCCGGCAACTACTCGCGGCGCCCCGCGTCGCAGCGAGGGCAGGCCGAGTGACGCCTCCACAGTGAGCGCACCCGCAGGGGACCCCGCTGGATGCGTGTACATGATGTCAGGGTACTAATGTCAAGCCTCTCGCACGCCGGTTCCCTTTTCGCCGACTCCCCGTTCGCCGACGCGCCGTCCGGTGTTCGGCCGATTCTCGCGACAGGTGGTCACTTCTGCCGGCGTCCCGCCATCGCGAAGATGGGCCGGCGATGACGCCTGTCGAGGAGCTCGAGATAATTGAGAAGCGCCTGCTCGTGGACGGCGAGTGGATCGTCTCGGATGCGTGGGACGAGGTCCGCTCGCCCTACTCGGGCGAGGTCGTCGGGCGTGTGCCCCGCGTCGGCGCGGAGGTGACGAGGCAGGCGCTGACGGCAGCGGATGTCGCGCTGCGCACCCCGCTGCCGGCCTGGCAGCGCGCGGAGATCCTCGAGCGCACCGCGGCGCTGATCCTCGAGCGCACGGAGCCGCTGGCGCGGCTGATGGTCCAGGAGACGGGCAAGCCGATCCAGGCGGCACGCGTAGAGGTGCGGCGCGCGAGCTTCACCTACCGCATGTCGGCGGTGGAGGCTCGCACCCTCACCGGCGAGCAGGTGGCGATCGATGCGGCGCCGCTCGGCGAGGGCAAGGTCGGCTTCACGGTACGCAGGCCGATCGGTGTCGTGGCGGCGATCACGCCGTTCAACTTCCCCGCGAACCTGGTCGCCCACAAGATCGCGCCGGCGCTCGCGGCTGGCTGCCCGGTGGTGCTCAAGCCGGCGCCGCAGACGCCGATGAGCGCGATCGCGCTCGCGGAGCTGGAGGTCGAGGCGGGCCTGCCGGCGGGCTGGCTGAACGTCGTGCTCGGCCCTGAGGCTGAGATCGGCGACGTCCTGCTGGATGACCCGCGGGTGGCGATGATCACGTTCACGGGATCGGCCGCCGTCGGCTGGATGCTGCGTGACCGCGCGCCGCGCAAGCACGTGGCGCTCGAGCTCGGCAACACGACGCCGGTGATCGTGGCCGCGGACGCCGACCTCGATCTGGCGGCGGAGCGCCTGGCACGGACGGCGTTCGCGTTCGCCGGCCAGGCGTGCACGTCGGTGCAGAGGATCTACGTGCAGCGCGACGTGCACGACGCGTTCCTCGAGCGCTTCCTGCCGCTCGCGCAGGCCCTCAAAGTGGGCGATCCCAACGACGAGTCGACCGACGTCGGCCCGGTGATCGACCCGGCGGCGCTCGAGCGCATCAGGCTGTGGATCGAGGAGGCGGTGAGCGCGGGCGCGCGGGTGCTGACCGGCGGTGAGCTCGAGGGCGGCCTGCTGAGGCCGACCGTGCTGGGCTCGGTGAGCGCTGAGATGCGCGTGTGCAAGGACGAGGTGTTCGGGCCGCTCGTGAGCGTGCTCGCCTACGACGATCTCGACGAAGCGATCGACGCTTGCAACGGCAGCGACTTCGGGCTGCAGGCGGGCATCTTCACGCGCGACCTGCACACCGCGTACGCGGCCGTCGACAGGCTGACCTTCGGCGGGGTGACCGTCAACGAGAGCCCCTCGTGGCGAGTCGACCACATGCCCTACGGCGGTGTGAAGGCGTCGGGCCTCGGCAAAGAGGGCCCGTCGAGCGCCGTGCGCGAGATGACGCTTGAGCGGCTCGTGGTCATGGACGTCGCGTGAGCGGCGGGCGCTGACACCGCAAGCCGGTGGTCGCGACAGCCCGCGGGATCTCGTCGCTTGGTGAAAGCTCGCGAGCGGGGAAGATGCGTTGATGCGCGCCCTCGTCGTGCCCGATGCGTTCAAGGGCACCCTCACCGCCGCGCAGGTCGGTGCGGCGATCGCACGGGGGCTGCGTGACGCGGGCGCGGAGGTCGACGAGCGCCCGGCCGCCGACGGCGGCGAGGGCACGCTGGAGGCCCTGCGCGACGCGCTCGGCTTGACACTGCTGGCGGTGGAGGCTCACGACGCTTTCGGGCGCGCGGTGCAGGCGCCGATCGGGCTCGCAGATGACGGCTGCGCGGTGATCGAGACCGCGGCGGCGATCGGCATCGCGCAGTTGCACCCGGACGAGCTGAACCCGCTCGTGGCGTCCTCGCGGGGAGCGGGCGAGCTGATCGGCCATGCGCTTGAAGCCGGCGCGAGCCGACTGCTGGTGTCGATCGGCGGCAGCGCAACGGTCGACGGTGGACGCGGGGCGCTGGAAGGGATCGGCGAGCTCGACGCGTTTGGCCGCGCGAGCGTGGAGGTGCTGTGCGACGTGGAGACCCCGTTCGAGCGCGCGGCGGCTGTCTTCGGCCCGCAGAAGGGGGCCTCGGCGGCGGACGTCGCGGTGCTGTCCGCGCGTCTGGAGGAGTTCGCCGCGACGCTCCCGCATGACCCGCGCGGCCGCGCGCGGACTGGCGCCGGCGGGGGCATCTCAGGCGCGCTGTGGGCGCACGGGGCGACCCTGTCGGGCGGCGCCGAGCGCGTGCTCGACCTGATGGAGCTCGACCGCTGCCTCGCGCGGGCGGACCTGGTGGTAACGGGCGAGGGACGCCTCGACAGTCAGACGGCCGAAGGCAAGCTCGTCGCGGTGGTGGCGCGGCGGGCTCGCGCGCGGGGGGTTCCGGTGGTGGCGGTGGTCGGCCAGCTCGCGTGCGGAGCCGAGGTGGTGGAGGAGCTCGGGTTGAGCCGAGTGCTGGTGGCGGGGACGCCGGCGGCGCTGACGGCCGCCGGACGAGAGCTGGCACGGTCCTAGCTCGTCCTCGCCCGGCAGGGGAACGCGGGAGGGCGTCGTAGAACGATCGTGGAGCTTTGCGGCGTCCGCCTCGCGGCCTGCTAGCTTCGGCATTTCCTTACTCAATCTCTTCGTTTGCTACTGGGGGTTTTGGCGTGCTAGACGTCGCGATGTCACGGTTCGGCGGGCGCTCGCGCGCCGCGGTAGTGCTACTGGGCGCCACGCTGGCGCTGATGCTCGCGGGCGCGTGCGCGGCGCGTGCGGCGACCACGTTGGTCGTGACGAACACGGGCGATGGCGCGAGCACCTGCCCGAGCGCGAGCAGTTGCACGTTGCGTGGAGCGGTCGAATCGGCTGAAAATGGCGACGTGATCTCGGTTCCGGCCGGCACCTACACGCTCAACGGCACGAACGGCGAGATAGATGTCGAAGCCAACGTCTCGATCGTCGGCGCCGGCGCGAGCGCGACGACGATCACCGCGTCCCCGGCGAGCGAGCTCCTTTACGTCGAAAGCGCGGAGGTCAGCATCTCGGGCGTGACCTTCCGGGGCGGCTCGGTGGGGACGCCCGCGGACGATGGCTCGGGTGGCGCGATCTACGATGACGGCGGCAAGGTCCAGATCAGCAGCTCGGCGTTCACCGACAACACCGCCAATGGAACCGACAACGAACCGTCGCACGACTACGGCGAGGGTGGCTACGGCGGCGCGATCTATGCCGAGGACGGCGAGCTCAGCGTCAACGCCAGCAGCTTCACCGACAACACGGCAACTGGCGGCTACGGCGGTCTCAACTGGTCCTCGCAACACGTTGATCGTGGAGGTGTTGATGGGCCGGCCAGCTGGGTGGATGACGGAGTTGACGGGCAGGGCGCCGATGAA